>Ga0335078_10000067_pt1 | contig 193831 bp, 166 predicted proteins | sample Lox_Sample_32_FD_206711 | JGI IMG/M metagenome (GOLD analysis project Ga0335078, IMG submission 206711) | Soil microbial communities from Loxahatchee National Wildlife Refuge, Florida, United States - Lox_Sample_3.2 | ecosystem: Environmental > Terrestrial > Soil > Wetlands | place: USA... | reverse complement strand
GGGCAGCTTGCTGGGCAATCAAGGAGGATTCCTTGGGAGCCTTGGCAGCATCTTTGGCGGTGGCCATGCGGATGGCGGCGATGTAACGCCGGGCAAAACGTATCTGGTGGGCGAAAAGGGACCGGAGCTTCTGCAGATAGGCGCTGCGGGCGGCAGCATCGTGCCCAACAATCAGATTGGTGGTGGCGGTGGCAGCAGCACCGTGATTGTGAATCAGAACATTCAAACGCCGAATGTGGATGCCTTCAAGAAATCACAGGCTCAGCTTCACACGCAGGCTTACAACAGTGTGCGAAGCAATGCCAGCCGTTTCAGCCGGTAAAGGGGAAAAACCATCATGGAAGAAGTGCAGCAGCAATCGCAAAATGAAGTTATAGAGCGCGCGCAAAAAATCGGTAATGATGCGGTGGGCTTAATGAAATGCCTTGCACCGGGCCGCGTGGACATAATCTTCGTCGCGCTGACGCTTCAGCTTGTGCAGCTAACCGGCGTGCTCTACGGCCAGCGGGCTGCGCAGCAGCTTTCGGAAGTGCTTCAGCAGATCAACCGGAATGGCGCGCCGAAGATTCCCAGCGCCTAAACAGGCCACCGTCCCTCCCGACTCAGCGTGGAACAACTGCATGGTGGACCTGTAGGATAGCCCAAAAAGAAAGGCCTCAGTCTGCGCGCGGACACCAACGAATGCTGCAATACTGGGAAGCAGTATATGTGGTTAGCGTTCAAGTTTGGGGTCAGCTGGAAGTTTACCGTGCTTCCAAAGGTGCGTGAGCCAGCCGTAGTATGTCTCCAGCAGGATGACGGGGTCAGTGAGGGTAATGGAGCGTTGATTGAGTTCCGCCAATTTCTTGAAGGTTTCGACCCGCCAATCGGCTAGCTTTGCGGCCTCTTGCATCAGCAACTGCTTACGATTTGCAGCCCTTTTCCGCGCCGCATCGTGAATCTTAGCTTCACGTTCTAAGCGGGCTTCTGTTTCTCTTGATTGGCGTTCAAGGGTGGCTTCCCTAAGCCTTGCCCTGCGCTCAAGCGCACCATTCAAAACGATTGCTATACCCGATACCCCGGCAGAAATTGCGGCTGACAGTACGGCCAAAAGTTGCAACGAAGGTGGTTGTGTGGCATCAGTAATGACCATTTCTCTCCTCCTCTTGAAGCAAAGCACAATTTTATGATGGTAGTAGAATCTCGGAGGCACATTCAGATGGATATCGGCGGCGCAGTGCGAATTGAATACTGGGCGGAGGCTGATGGCAAAATCGGTGTGTTTGAGCCGGAGGGGATGTCTGAATTCAAGGCGGAACTGGCGGCAAATTACGTAAGTCAAGTACGCGGGCGACCGGGGGCTATGGGCGGGCTATATGGCCTTTCAGTAGACTTTCTCACCTCATTTTCTCTGCGGCACTTTCTTAGTCTCATTATGGATGGCATCGCTTACGATCTGGTCAAATCTGGTAGTGAAGCGCTAATTCTTCGGCCCTTTATCGCCGCGTACAAGGCACTCAAGAAAAGAAACAATGAGCGATTTATCACCGGCCTGCGTATCGAGCGCCTGAGCTTGAGCTTTGAAGATTCCACTGTAATCATCCACGAACTGAGAAACGTAGAACTAGTATCGAACCTCGAGCCCATTCTCTATACACTCGCTTCGCACTACAAGAACCTAATTCTACGAAGTGGCGAGGAGCCAAGTCTCATAAGTGTTCCTGTAGTCGAAGACCCAGCAGACGACCGCCTTAGTCGTTTCAGAGAATTCCTTGATGTCGACGAAACTGTTCAAGACATCAGCGCGCTACGATACCTCGGATTTTGGGGCTTGCGGTACGATTTCGCCAATACCAGCCGTGTGTATGATGTCGAAAAGCAGCTGCTACTTGATTTGCCCTTCCTTACTCAGTCGGCGTATTGGAAAGAGTGGGAACGGCGCTGGAAGGAACAAAATCCTTGACCGTCCATTCCGCTATTAGCTTGTGGCCCATGTGGCCCAACTTAAGGGCAAATTCAGAATGTGCCCGCCCAGAAGCAACGGACAAATAAGGCTTTAGATTTTCACCCTTGGCGGCTGTTAACCGGAGGGTTGTAGGTTCGAGTCCTACCTGAGGAGCCAATGTTTTACGCCGATTTTCCAACCGCTTACGTTAAATCCCGAGAAAATTGTCCTGCTTCTGTCCTCGCCAGGAACCTTGCTTTTGAAGGATTTTCGGTCACGGTCAGTATTAGGGCACGAAGAGGGAATCATGGCGGTTGTGACCGTTTATCCAAGGCATTCGAAGAAGTGCCAAAGAAACAAAGACAAGAATGCTCGGCAATACAAGCGATGCAAGTGTCTCCTGTGGCTGGACTGGAGCGAAAATGGAAGCCAGTTCAGAAAATCGGCAAAAGACCGCCGTCACGTTTCGACGAAGGACTTCAACCGGGAGAGGGCCTCATCCCACTGTTGGGAGACGAAATTGAGATACTGCTTGAGGCCTTCGATGGGACGCGGATTGAGTTCGAAGAGATTTTCGCGACCGGTCTTGAGGCTGCGAACCATTCCCGCGCGATGCAGGACACGAAGATGTTTGCTGATCGCCTGCCGGGTCAGCCTTGAGCCCTTGGTCAGCTGAGAAATCGAGCGGGGCTGACCGGAGGCGAGCTGCGCGACGAGCGCCAATCGGGTCTCATCGCCGAGCGCAGCGAAGACCGAGGCATGGCGCCGTTTCCTGGCGATGGAATTACGAAGTCTTTGCGACATAGGCCTCGACGTTTTTCATCTGCTCGGTCCAGCCGCCTTCGTTTCTGCGGAAAGCCTCCAGACGACGGTCGCTGGGGAGTTGGTCGAAACCGGACTCCGTGAGGCGAAGGAGCGTACCGGTTTTGGTGGGCTCCAGACGGAATTCGACAAGGGTTGTGGGATCTTTGGAGTAATCGCCGGAATATCCGGCGCGATCGAACGATTTGGGATGCGGCCAGGTGAAGGAGAAAAGGCGCTCGGGTTCCATTCTCTGCACGAGGGCTTCCCACTTGACGTGTTCATAGCCCGGGTAGGTAATGTGGCCGCGTGAGACCTGACCCTGGACAAATGGGCCGTCGAGCTCCACGCGAAACCACTCTCCGAACTGGCGATAATCGGTGAGGGCGCGCCACACGCGGGAAATTGGCGCCTTCAACTCGATTTGTTTTTCGATGCGATCACTCATAATTGCGCAACCTCCAGGTTGCATATTATCTCCACAGACGCAGAGGCGCAACTGGATAGTTGCATTTTCCCGGCTGGTTTGCGGTAGGATGTCTTCGTTTCAAGGCGGGTCGGGCTTGATACCAAAAGGAAACTCTATGAAGGCACGCTTGATATCTCTGATGCTGGCGGTACTGACGGCGGGCAGCACATTCGCGCAAATGGGCCAGCCGATGCTGGGCGAAAATACGACACAGGTCTCCGACCATGTCTGGGCGATCATGGGCTTCCCGAACGTCGCGATCGTGGTGGGAAGCCGAGCGACGCTGGTGGTCGATACGGGCCTGGGGCCGAAGAATGGAGCCACGGCGGCGCGCGTGGCGGCAAAACTCGCGCCCAATAACCAAAAGCTCTTTCTCACCACTACGCACTTCCATCCGGAGCACGCGGCAGGTCAGCCTGGTTTTCCTGCCGGAACGATCCTGATCCGCGATGCGGTACAGCAACAGGAAATGGAAAAGCATGGGCAGGAGATGATCGATATGTTCAGCGAGCGCTCGCCGCGGAACAAGGAACTGCTGGCGGGGGTTGTGTTGCGCACTCCCGATGTGCTTTTCGACCAGGAGGCAACGATCGATCTGGGGGGCGTGACGGCGCGACTGTTGTGGTTCGGCGGAGCGCATACGAAAGGGGATGAGTTGACGCTTGTGGAACCGGATCGGACGTTGATCTCAGGCGACGTGGTGCAGAACGAGACGATGCCGAACATTTTCGGCGACGGCGGCACGCCCGCGAGCTGGCTTGCGGTACTGGAGAAAGTAGCGACCCTCAATGTGAGTCATGTCTTGCCCGATCACAGTGCTCCCGGTGACGGCTCACTCGTTGCGGCGGAAGTGAACCTGATTTCAGCGATACGGACGCGGGCGCTTGCGCTCAAGCACCAAGGGCTATCGGCGGAAGAGGCGGGGAAACAGATCACCGCCGAGCTAAGGGTGCAGCACCCCGACTGGCCCAACACGAATGCTGGCGGATTCGTGAGAAGCGTCTACGCGGAGCCATAAATGGGGGATCGCGGAGTGGGACGAATCCATAAGAATGCCCAGGCAAGCGGCTGAGCCCGGGCATGCGTGATTCCGATTTTTGTTCTTCTTTCCTTATTTACTCTTTTAGTTACTTGCCTATTTATTTTCCTTCTTTACCTTCGGGCAAAGCCGGCGGGCTAAGCCGGTTTCCGGGCAGCTTTTACTTTCGCCCATCGAGCGCGTTGGGCGGCTGCGATCTTTTTGCGCGCGGCAGCCGACATGGTTCGTTTTGACATCGTCACTACTTTGCCGCCGAGGCCGTTTGCTGCTTTCAGCTTCGCCCATCGCGCGCGCTGTGCGGCCGCGATCCGCGCTCTACCAGCAGCCGACATGCGGCCGCGAGTTCCGGTCTTTTTGGTATAGGCCGCGCCGAAAGCCGCAAGTGCTGCTGAGATCGCTTTCATTTGTATTGCCAACCGATCGTGCTCTTTCTTAAGTATCTGAACTGCACCATTTAGGTTCGTCATTGAATCCCCCTCGCCGGGATTGTAGCAGTCCTGCGGCCTTCAATGGGTAAGTAGCCCTCTTTAAAAGTGTGTCAGGTGTCGGGTAATTCGTTAAGGGAAAGCCTGAGATACCAACCGACGAATTCTGCGGCGCATCTGATCTGCGCGATTTGAGTCCTTACCCGGGGACGCCACTGCCCGCGTATCGATCGCGGTGGAGAGCGACTTCGTACTATGTGGATGTGGTGGCGTCGGGACGGCTTACCGCGAATTAAGAACAATCTATGCAGCCTCAAATCATTTTTCTCAGTGGTTGGACACCCAAACTACCAAATGCTGCGGGGACATATCCGCCGGAGATACCTGCGAAAGAGGAAGATTCTATTTAGAAAACAGCCGATGGAGTGAGAGGCTTGGAACAACCCCGAATGATCCCGTTCAAGGCCTCGAGCGCGCGAAGCATCACGCTGGCTGAAGGCTGCACGCGATGGAAAAACATTTTCACGCGAAAAGCTTTGGACGAATCGGGCGTGGTTTAGTTTCCAAATGAAATAAGGCCGTGCGGCAGACTACTGGAAGCGATAGCCCGGTTTCAATTCACAGCGGCAGACCCTGGTTCGATCGGGGTTCACGCTCGCGTTACAAGTGGCCCAACTGAGGAATAAGGAAGGTCCGAGCGGGAAGAAAACCCGTTGGTCGTTGACGTCGGCTTCGAGCGTGATCCCTTCGGCGGCAGTGGGGAGGGTGAAGCTGAGCGAGCGGCCGAAGATGACGGGATAGAATTCGTGAACGATTTCGCTGGACATGGGATGGAAGACTTCGGCTTCTACGAGAAACGTCGCAGTGTCGGACCAATCACGAGCCGAGACGGTGATAATCTGGCCGCCGCGCGAGAGACGATTGGACTCGATTCTGGCAAAGGGGCAGGGTCCGGCGATGCAGGACGCGGTCGCATCGCGAAACTCATTGCCGGTTCCAGCATCGAGCGAGGCGGAGCCAAAGGCGGCTTTCCAGCGGCCATCCGGTGAGCAAGGGCGCTGGTTGCGGCAAGGGATGTTACCCTTATTCACGACCTGAAAGGTCTTGACCGCACTGCCGATATTAACTTCGCTGTTGTTCTTGAGAGCATAGCGTACGAGTACGTTGCCAATCTTGATGGCAGGCTGGCCGGTGCCGCTGGGCTGGGGAATCGCGTTGGGCGTCATGTGGATGATGTACAGCTTGTCGGCAACGAACTCGTTCAGTTGAAGAGGGTGGTAGTCGGGGTGGCGGAATTCAAGAGTGACGGGGCGTCCCCGGGCGACTCGCTTGCGGAAGTGGAGAAGAAAGAAGCCGGAGGAATCCGACTTCACCGGGGCGGTGGAATACCCGCTAACGTCGTAGACTTCGACCTCGGAGATCGGCCGCTGTTTGCGGACGTCGGGGTCCTCAACGACGATGGCACCCTGCAGGGAAGTGGGTCGTTGCGCGCGCCAGCGGAGGACAGCCACCAGTCCCGCTGCGAGCATGAGGCAGATGGCGATAACGATGAGGCTCCGCCTGAGGTTCAAGGTGTCACCACCTTCCTGTCTTTCATTTGCGCTCGGATGGTGGAAAACCTTTTACCGCCATAGGGTGAGTGCAGGACGGCATCCACCGAGGCGACAATGGCATCTCTACGTGTTTGTTGCATGCGATCCACGAGAGTTTGTCTGACATTCACTGAATAGAACGGAATGACCCAGACTTGCGCTAAAAGAGTGTCGCGCCGGAATATGATACGGCAAATGCTCGCGGCAGGCGTTACCTTGCCCTTCGCAGGAGTTCTGGCAGAGCGTATTGGCGCTGACACCCCCCAGACGCCGGATCCGACGTACGGACAATTCTCGCTCTCGCCTGAGGACGACCAGTTCCTGAGTGAGGTTGAGAGCGCAAGTTTTCGGTACTTCTGGGAGCAGGGAAGCCCAAAGACGGGATTGGTGCAAGATCGCGGCAATAAAGATGGTTCCGGCCAGGGAATCGTGGCCAGTATTGCCGCGACCGGATTTGGACTGACGGCTCTTTGCATTGGGGAAAAGCGCGGATTCATTGGTGCGAGAGAGGCCGAGGAGCGAGTATTTGCAGCCCTGAACTTCTTGTGGAGAAAGCTCCCTCAGCATCGAGGATTTTTCTATCACTGGGGAAATATCAATACCGGCGAGCGCGTCTGGGACTCGGAAATATCGTCGGTGGACACCGCTATTCTGCTGTGCGGAGTTCTGACTTGCCGGGAACATTTCAGACATCCTGCCATTGGGCAACTCGCCGATCTGATTTTCAACCGCGTGGATTGGACCTGGCTGTCGGAAGACACATCGTTGTTATCGCACGGATGGACGCCGGAGATTGGCTTCCTGCCGTCGCGGTGGGATTACTACTCCGAACTAATGATGATGTACCTGCTCGGCTTGGGGTCATCAGCGCACCCGCTGAGGGACGAAGCGTGGACCGCGTGGAAGCGGCTGCCTTTCGAATATGATGGGCTGCGTTACATTGGATCGTTCGCGCCGTTGTTTGTACATCAATATTCGCAGGCCTGGTTCGATTTTCGCGGGAAACGCGACAAGTATGCGGATTACTTTCAGAACTCGATTACGGCGACGGAAGTGCATCGACGTTTTTGCCTCGAACTCGGCAAGCAGTTTCCGGATTACAGCGAAGATTTGTGGGGAATCACGGCGTCGGATTCGCCGGATGGTTATGTTGTGTGGGGAGGGCCGCCGGCCGTGGGACCGATCGACGGGACCGTGGTGCCCAGCGCGGCCGGGGGCTCGCTGCCGTTCCTGACCCAGCCTACACTGCGGGTCCTGAAAAACATTCGCAAGAAATATGGTGGGGCGTGGAGCAAGTACGGCTTCGTGAATGCGTTTAATCCTCTGACAAAGTGGTACGATCCGGACGTAATCGGCATTGACGCCGGGATCATACTTTTGATGGCCGAGAACGTGAGGACGGGTTTCATCTGGGATCTGTTTATGAAGACTCCGGAGGCGCAACGGGGCATGCAGCGAGCCGGATTCAAGAAGTACTGAGTGGCTGCCGAATTCCCGCTGCCCGAGCGGAGTTGATGGGTGTATCGCGTGGGCGGGTGTAGTTGCCAACCGTGACATCATCCAACCTTGGAGAAACGAATTGTCATCGAAGCTGCGTCTCATCGAGCGGGGCTTGGCAATGGGGACAGATCGCATGGGCGGTACACTCGAAGTTTGTGCGGTGGGAGCGAGCCTAACCCTGTCGGGCATGGGGCATAGTTAATGTCAAGCCAGCAAAACTTCTGGGGCAGTTGGCGGGATCGTCTTTCCGCCATCCGCAACACTCCAGTTGTGCTGCGCATCGTCTGGGAATCCGGAGGGGCTGTTGTCGCGTTCAATCTGCTGTTTCGAGTGATCGCATCGTTGTTGCCCATTGGCCTTCTTTGGGTAACAAAACTGATCATCGATACGGTCGTGCACGTCGTATCGATGCATCAGGCGGCCCCGGCGCGACTCTGGCATCTGGTGGTGCTTGAATTCAGCCTCGCCGTGTTCGCGAGTGCGTTGAGCCGGACGATCGATTACCTCGACTCGCTGCTTGCCGACAATTACACGCGGCACGTCAGCATATTAGTAATGAAGCACGCAGCCGAGCTTGATCTGCTGGCGTACGAAGATCCGGTTTTTTATGACCGCCTGGAGCGCGCGCGCGTTCAGGCGACAGATCGCTTGGGGATGATCCAGTCGATCGGACGGCTGGTGCAGCAGGTGGTGACCACGGTATCGCTGTCGGTTTCGATCATGCTGTTTTCGCCGTGGCTCATGCTGCTGCTCATCGCTGGGGTGGTTCCGGCGTTCCTGGGAGAGAGCCACTTCGCGTTTCTGAGTTACGCCAAGAATTTCCGCCAGACCCCAGTGCGACGGCAGATGGATTATTTGCGAGTGCTCGGAGGCAGCAAAGAAGCGGCCAAGGAGCTGAAACTGTTCGGATTGGGAGATTTCCTAACGGGCCGCTTTACGCGACTGGCGGACCAGATCTACCGCGAGGATGTGTCTCTCGCGCGCCAGAGGCTGATCGCAGGAGCGCTGCTGTCGGTGCTCGGCGCGGCGGGATATTATGGCGCGTATATCCTGGTGATCTGGCGAACCGTGAGTGGCATGCTGAGCATTGGAACACTCACCTTTCTGGCGGGGGCGATTTTGCAGGCGAGTTCGAATATTCAGCAGATTTTCTCGACGGTGTCGAGCATCGCGGACCAGGCGCTATTTCTGACGGATCTGATCGCTTTTCTGGAAATGCGGCCGACGATTCAGTCCAAACCGCATGCCTTGCCGGCGCCCCGGCCGATTCAGCAAGGATTCGAGTTTCGCAATGTTTCCTTTCAGTATCCGGGAGCGTCGCGTTTGATCTTAAACCACTTCAATTTTCGTCTTCATCCGGGCGAGCGAGTGGCGTTGATCGGAGAGAACGGCCAGGGGAAGACGACCATCGTGAAACTGCTCACGCGTCTTTACGACCCGCTGGAAGGTCAGGTTTTGCTGGATGGCGTCGATCTTCGCGAGTACGATCTGGAGAGTCTGTACCGGGAGATCGGCGTTATTTTCCAGGATTTCATGCGGTACGAGATGACAGCCAGCGAGAATATCGCGGTCGGACGTGTCGAAGAGATGGGGAACCTGCCGCTGGTGCATCTTTCTGCGGAAAAAAGCCTGGCCGACGATGTGATTCGCAGGCTTCCTCGCGCTTACGATCAAATGTTGGGCCGTCGTTTTGAGGGAGGAGTAGATCTCTCTGGCGGTGAGTGGCAAAAAGTAGCACTGGCGCGTGCGTATCTGCGTGACGCGCAGGTTTTGATTTTGGATGAGCCCACGGCCGCGCTCGACGCGCGCAGTGAATTTGAGGTGTTTCAGCGGTTTGCCGAGCTGACACGCGGAAAGATGGCGCTGTTTATCTCGCACCGCTTCTCAACGGTGCGGATGGCGGACCGAATCGTGGTGATTGATGACGGGCGCGTTGTCGAGGACGGGAAGCACGACGAGCTGACGCATCTTGGCGGGCGTTACGCCGAGATGTTTGAATTACAGGCTGCGAGCTATCGCTAGAGGCATTTGATGCCAGTTAACAGTCACGAACCCGCCATCTCCTCGGAGTCGTCGCCGGACCCCGCTCAGGTTGGCGAACCCATCGAGCTCGAAAGTTTACGAGCGAAAGGCGCGGAGGCGGCCTCGGAAGTCGCATGGCTGCCGCGCATCAAGGCGTCCAACATATTTCTGGAGCGCTGCCGGAGGATGAGGGACAAACTCGCGGTCGTAATCCGCAAGGCAAATGCGGCGGTAGGACGTGCGCCGATTTCCGATGATGTCCGCTGGGTGCGGGACAACGAATCACTACTCTGCTCCGAGTCCGTGAGCATTAGCGGAGACTTGAAGTTGCGCCGGCGATTGCCGCATGTTCGTACCGGCGTGGGGCAGACGATTCCCAGAGTGCTTGCCCTTGCTCAAAGGTATTGCCGGGCGACTGCATACGAGTTTGGCGAGCAGGGATTCGCCCAGTTCTGCCTGGGTTTTCAGGAAAATGCGCCGCTCGAACTGCGTGAGTTCAAAGGACTGGTCTCGGCCCTGAAGCTCGCCTTGCTGGAGGAGATTGCCGAACGTGGCGCGAAGGTGCGCGGCGGCGCGGACGACAGCGCGCAGGATGTAGGCGTCTGCGTCCGCAGCCTGCGCGAGGTTTCGCAGATTTCGTGGGCTGAAGTCCTCGAGCCGTTGATCCTGTTTGATCACACTCTGCGCGAAGACCCGGCGGGCTATTACTCCGAAATGGAGCCCGAAAGCCGCGACTTTTATCGATTGAAACTGTCCAGGATAGCCGCGCAATCGGACCTCACGGAATGTCAGGTCGCACAGGAAGCGCTCTCGCTGGCGCGCCAGGCTCACGACCGGAGCCATGGGAATGTGCGGGTTGCGCTCAGAGAATCGCACATCGGCTACTACATCGTGGCCGAAGGAGCAGAAGTTCTGGCGGAACGGGTGGGCTGCAGGCCGACCGTGGCAAACCGGCTGCGAGCCTGGATGCGGCTGCATCCCGACGAATTTTTCCTGCCCGGGATTACTTTACTGACGTGTTTGATCGTAACGGTCTGCACGCTGTTTGTGACGCCACCGGACGGGTCATTGACGCTCATTCTGGTCTCGATGCTGCTGTTGCTGCTGCCGAGCTCGCAGAGCGCGGTCCAGGTTCTCGATTACGTCATTACGGCGTTGCTGCCGGCGGAGATTCTTCCCAAACTTGATTTCTCGAAAGCTGTTCCTGCCGATTGCGCAACGCTGGTTGCGATTCCAACCCTGTTGTTGAATGAAAAACAAGTTCGGAACCTGGTGGAGGATCTGGAAGTAAGATTCCTGGGCAATCACGATCCCAATATCCACTTTGCAATTCTCTCGGACCTTCCGGACGCATATCACCGCGATCGCGAAGACAGTCCCTTGATCGACCTTTGCAGTTCGCTGATTCAAGAGCTGAACGAGAAGTATGCCGGGCAGGATCGGGGATCGTTCCTGATGTTTCACCGGCACCGCGTTTACAATCCGCGGGAAAAGGGCTGGATGGGATTCGAGCGAAAACGGGGCAAATTGCTGGATCTGAACAAACTGCTGCGCGGCCGATACGACAGCTTCCCGGTTAAAGTTGGTGATCTTTCCATTTTGCCGAAGGTTCGATATGTCATCACGCTCGATACTGACACGGAGCTGCCGCGTGGTTCGGCGCAACGCATGATCGGAACGATGGCGCATCCGTTGAATCGGGCGATCGTCGATCCGGAGAGGAATATCGTGGTCGCCGGCTACGGGATTCTGCAGCCTCGAGTGGGAGTCAGCGTGCAGAGTACGGTGCGGTCGCGTCTCGCTGCTGTCTATGCGGGAGAGACGGGATTCGATATTTACACCCGGGCGGTCTCGGATGCGTACCAGGATCTGTACGGAGAAGGCAGCTTCACCGGGAAGGGAATATACGAAGTCGACACGGTTCAGCGTGTGCTCGACCGGCGCTTTCCGCGCAATGCACTTCTCAGCCACGATCTGATCGAGGGAGCATACGCGCGAGCGGGGTTAACGAGCGACATCGAGCTGATCGAAGATTATCCCTCCCATTACAGCGCCTACAATCGGCGCAAGCATCGCTGGCTGCGGGGAGATTGGCAGATTGCGGGATGGTTGTTGTCGGAAGTGCCCGACGAGTCTGGGGCGCGGGTTCCGAATCCCATCTCCACGATTTCGCGCTGGAAGATTCTGGACAATCTGCGACGCAGCCTGACGGAACCGGCAATGTTCCTTTTGTTTCTATACGGCTGGCTTACGCCGGGTGCGCGGCATCTCGCCTGGACACTGGCTGCGATCCTGCTCCTGGCGATTCCCATGTGCTTTCAGCTGGCATTCGGGCTGGTGCGGGCATGGATCAAACACAAGTCGAAAATTGCGCGCGAGGCGGTGAGTGCATTCCTGGCAACCAGTTTCCAAACACTGCTTACTCTGGTTTTTCTGGCGCATCAAACGCTGCTCTCAATCGACGCTGTAGTGCGGGCGGTGTTTCGACGAACCGTTTCCCGCGAGCGTCTGCTGGAATGGGAAACTGCAGCGGAGGCTGAAGCCACGGCTCGTTTGACTCCGGTGGATCGTTATCTTGGTTGGACACCGGTGATTGCCATCGGTCTCGGTGTTTTGGTGTGGCGAGCCCAGCCGCATGCGTTGGCGTCCGCTCTTCCGGTTTTATTATTGTGGGCTTCGAGCAAATCCGTTTCTGCGTGGCTGAACCGCTCGCCGCTGCCGGCCCGAATCAAAATGCCGCGCGAGGAATTGCTATTTGTGCGGCAGTCGGCGCTATACACGTGGCGCTATTTTGCGGATTTCTGTACTCAAGAACACAACTGGTTGGTTCCCGATAACGTGCAAGAGGATCCTCCCGCGGTAGCGGCGCGGGTTTCACCGACCAACCTCGGGCTGCTGCTCAACGCGCAGCAAGTTGCCTGTGAACTGGGATATCTCACGTTGCCGGAGCTGGCGGTGCAAGTGCAACGCACGCTCGGCACGCTTTCGAAGCTGCGCAAGTATCGGGGCCATCTGCTGAACTGGTATCAGACGCGTACCCTGGAAACGATGGCGCCCGAGTTTGTCTCTTCGGTGGACAGCGGAAATCTGCTGGCGTCGCTGTGGACGTTACAGAGGGGATGTCTGGCTCGGCTGCAGGAACCGATCCTTCAACCCGCGCTCGCCGAAGGACTTTGCGACTACCTGCACGTGCTGGCTGACCTGGGAGTATTGCATCGGAAACATCTCAATCGCTGCGAGCGAGAGTTCAAGAGTGAAGAGTGGCTACCGGCGACGCTTCGACTTTGCCAAACTGCCGCTGAGGACATGCAACGGGATGGTAATCCGAATCGCGCGGCGGAGGCACAGTGGTTTCGAGATCAGACGCTGGCGCGGCTGGAGAGCATTCGCTCGCTGGTTCGATCGTATGCTCCGTGGGAACTTCCGGAATTTGTGGGTCTGAGAGGTGAGCTCGCTATCGGTTCGAAGCCTTTGGACGCGTCATCTCTGCAACAGCTTCCGCAATTTATTGACGGGCTGAAAGAGCGCCTGGATCGGACGATTGTTTCTTGCTCGGAGGAAGAGCGGAGTCTATACGAGAGCTTGCGAAGCTCGCTTCCCGAAGCCCGAGATAACGCAGTGCGGCTGGCCGAAACTCTGCGAACGGCCGCGGTTGAAGCGGGCAAGCTTGCGGACGCGATGGATTTCAGCTTTCTGATGAATCGAAGGCGCAAGCTGATGTCGGTGGGCTTTAATGTGCAGAAGCAAGAACTGGAAGCAGCCTGCTACGACCTGCTCGCCACAGAGTCGCGCACGGCGGTATTCGTCGCGGTAGCAAAAGAGGATATTCCGCAGGAGTGCTGGTTCCGGCTGGGCCGGCCGCACACGGTGGAACGCGGCTATCCGATTCTTCTGTCGTGGACAGGCACGATGTTCGAGTACCTGATGCCGACGTTGTGGATGCGCTCGTATCCGAATACATTGCTGGATCGGAGCCGGGTTGCCGTAGTTAGCTGTCAACGGGAATATGGAGCCCGCAAAGGCGTCCCGTGGGGAATCTCGGAGTCAGCCTACGCGAAGCTGGACGAAGCAGGCAACTATCAGTACCAGGCATTTGGCATTCTGCAGCTGGCGTTGATGAAGCAGGAATCACATCCTCTCATCATTTCTCCGTATTCTACTTTTCTCTCGTTGACCGTGGATACTCCCGAGGCGCTGCGTAATCTTCATCGCATGGACCGGCTGGGATGGTTTGGTCCGTATGGATTTTATGAGGCCGCGGACTACTCGGTCACAGGCCGATTCGGTTTTACCCGCGGCAAGATTGTGCGCTGCTGGATGGCTCATCATCAGGGGATGAGCCTGCTCGCGATGGCGAACCTGGTTTGCGACAATGTGGTGCAGCGCTGGTTCCACAGCAACCGCCGCGTGCAGGCAACGGAGCTGCTGCTGCACGAAAAGCCTGTGTCGCACGTTTCCTCGAATGAGTTCCCATCTGCGCCAGCGGCTTGATCTGAGCGTGATGGAATCTCCACTGGCGCGAGCACAATGACCTTAGTGAATTGCAATTCTCTTGTTTGAGGCGGATGCCGGATGCCGAGACACCGTGGAAGAAGATCAGTCCTCGCCGTCGGACTCCTCATTCTCAGTGTTCTCGCGAGCCCGCATGCACGAGCTCAGGATTCTTCCCGGACGATTGTTATTGATGCGGCGGCTCCGTCTCACGCGTTTCCGCACTTCTGGGAGCGGATGTTCGGCTCGGGCCGCGCTATCCTCAGTCTTCGCCAGGATTATCGGCAGGACTTGCGGGCAGTGCATCAGATCACGGGTTTCGGGTACGTCCGCTTTCATGCGATTTTTCACGACGAGGTCGGAGTTTACGACGAAGACAGCCACGGGCAGCCAATCTACAACTTCTCCTATGTCGACCAGATCTACGATGGTCTGCTGGCCGACGGTGTGAAGCCGTTTGTCGAACTGAGTTTCATGCCGGGCAAACTCGCCGCTGCGCCGAAACTGCAGGCGTTCTGGTACAAGCCGAATGTTTCTCCGCCAAAGGATTGGGCGAAGTGGGATGCGCTGATCACTGCGTTTGTGGAGCATCTGATCGAGCGCTACGGGATTACCGACGTCGCGAGCTGGTATTTCGAAGTCTGGAATGAGCCGAATCTGAATTTTTGGGCGGGAGAGCCACGCCAACCGACGTATTGGGAACTCTATGACCATACTGCCTCAGCTATCAAGAAAGTGAATGCAAGGTTGCGCGTAGGAGGGCCGGCGACGGCGCAGGCGGCGTGGGTCGACGCGTTCCTGAGACATTGCGCGCAGAACCATGTTCCCGTCGATTTCGTCTCCACGCATGTCTATGCGAACGACACTTCGAAAGATGTTTTTGGCACCAGCGAAGAGATCCCAAGGGACCAAATGGTCTGCCGTGCGGTCCGCAAGGTGCACGAGCAGATTCAAAGATCGAGCGAGCCTGAGCTGCCACTGATCTGGAGCGAATTCAATGCCAGCTACAAAAATGAGCCAGGCGTCACCGACTCCGTCTACATGGGCCCATGGCTGGCCACGACGATTCAGCAATGCGACGGACTCGTCGAGATGATGTCGTACTGGACGTTTTCTGACGTTTTTGAGGAACAAGGCGTGGTAAAGGCGCCGTTTTATGGCGGATATGGTTTGCTGGCTGAGGGTTCGATACCGAAGCCGGCATTCAACGCCTTCAAGCTGCTTCACAAGTTAGGGGATCAGCGGCTCAGTCTGGGTTCCAGTTTGGCGTTGGTCACGCGACGCGAGGATGGCACGCTGGTGATGGCGGTTTGGAATTACAATCCGCCGGGGAACGAAGGGCCCGCGAAGAACCTTACGTTGCGCTTCGAGAATACAAGTTCGAAGCATGTTTCGGTGTGGCGAGTAGACGCGAATCACGGGGATTTTCATGAAGCGTACAAGAAGATGCATGAACCTCGTTATCCTACCGCGGCGGAAGTACGGGAACTGCGCAAGGCGGCGGAAATTGGGACGCCGGAGGCTCGCAACCTTACGAACGGAGAACTTAGGCTGAAAGTCCCTTCTTCCGGGTTGGTTTTGATTGAGCTGAAGTGAGGAGGGGCGCGACGCACAAAAAAACTCCTACCCTAAGCCCCCAGCGCTCACTGTATCAATCTGCTCGAAATCGCGATTAGCCGAAAATCTCCGTCTCTCAGGGAAGTGCTGTAACTGGACCTTGGAAGAGATTGACACCGCGTTCCAGACGGACCTGGATGCGAACGGAGATCCCTTCAACGTCTGGCTGGATGAAGTGAACCTGACGGCTTACTGAATGCCGTCCGGGCGTGGGGCAATGGGGATGAGAAACCGAAAGGCCTGCTAACGGGTGAGGACGCATTTCTGACCGCTCGCGGATGCTGTCTTACTGAGCCGCTCAAGGCATCGAAGAGGTCGCAATGCGGAGCAGAGAGTGCTGTCGCTGGAAAAAGTGTGGCTATCCAATAACGTGCATCGCGATTTTGGCGATCGCGTCCTACTCTTTTGGGTGCGCGTTTACGTGGATGGTCTCGCGGTTCTGTATTCGCCGGTCACGGCGATTAACCAACTACTCTGGATGCCGAATGGGCCGCACAGGATCGAACTCGTGGCTGAAGACACTGCGGGGTATATTGCTACATCGACTCTTCAAGTGAATGTTGTTGCGCAGCAAGGCGCGGCCGTAGGAATCCAAAACAATCCCTACTGGATTTCCTGTTCCGCCGTTCTTGCTTCGGAGCAACCTGCGCGGCTGGTCTGGGAGTGGCGGCGTCCACACTTTCGCACGATCAAGCCTCGCCGTCGCTGGATGGGTCCTCGGCGAAATTCAGCCTTGGAGGCACACAGCCTTACTCGAACGAACTGTATTGGACTCAGATTGGCGGCGGCGACAGCGTGACTGAGTCTACTTATGATCTCTGGTTTTACATCGATGAGGCGGACGTGCCCCAGTCGCTGGAATTTGATGTGAATCAGGCCTTCGGCGGAACGCGGTGGACATGGGGAACGCAGTGTGACTTCAATCAGACTCACATGTGGGATATTGGGATCCGCTCGACGGGAAATGGGTTCCAACATCCATCGCATGCAATCGATTCTCATCGGAAACGTGGATTCATCTGGTATGGACTCTGGAACGGGCAGGGAACCAGGTGTACTACATCTCGGTGAGCGTCGCAGGGCAGACTTACGATGTCGACACCTATTACACCGCGCAACCGAACTGGTATCAGGAAGGAATCGACATCGCTTTCCAGATGGATGGAAACTACGAGCAACAGCCGTATAACGTCTAGCTCGACAAGGTCAATCTCACGGCGAACTGATGTTCGGTTCGACGATGGATCAGGAGACGGATGCATGATTCGAAAACTGAAGACCGGGCAATATCGTTTGTACTCGCGCAAGAAGAATGCCAAGACGGGTAAGCGAAGAAATCCTGGCACATTCAGCAGTCGGCGTGCGGCGGAGGCTCACGAACGGGCCGTCCAATACTTCAAGCATGGATAAAACGCTTCACAGTCCGGCCTGGGGCAAGGTCCGCACCCAGTTCGATCTTCGCGTGATCGACGAAGTGACCACCTCTGTCTCGAAGTTTATTGTTGAGGGGGCAGAGATCTGAGATAAGCAACCACGGCCCTGGCATCGCTTTCACTCATCCGGAACGGCATCATGGGAAAGCGCAGCCGCTTTCCGTCAGTCCAAATTCCCGTGGTGAGCAATTTAACCATGTCTTCGTCGCTGGCGGGAGGGTTTCCTCCGATTCTTGGCGCCCTGAGCGGCCACTGCGGATCGGACGCCGCAGGCACCCACGTCACTGGGGCTCCCTGCAGCTCGCGGCTCTTCTCCAGTGAGCCGTTACTGTCGCGCGGGGTATGACATTGCCCGCACATGGCTACATCCTGGACCAGATACCTTCCGCGAGCGATGTCTCCGTTTCCGGGCTCCGGACTGGCCGGCTTACCTGCTTGCTGAGCGAGAGCAGAGTGAGCTGGGAGGATCAGGATCGCAATCGCCAAAAAAGAGAAAAAAGAAAAAGAGATGGAAAACGAGGAGCGTTCTTCTCGAGGCATACACTTCTCCCACCGAAGATTGTAGACAAAATACCTGACCCTTTGAATCGGTAGAATCCTGTACGCGCTGGCCAAGCCTCGGGATCTCAGCAGTGGTCTTATGTACTACTGAGTCCCCGTTCTCGTTCGTTTCTTTTTGACACTCGGGTAGATCCTGTATAAGGTGAAGGCTCCGCTCAGAAAGCTCCGCTGACACCTGAGGTTTGCCCTTGGGAGAGTATGGCGGCTTGGATCGCTGTAGGGTGTCACGCCTGTCAGTTGGTGCGATCCCTCTGTTTTGCCACGTATCGTCGGATCCTCAAAACCCATTCAGACCGGAGAAAAAGCTGCTCATGAAGAAGTATGTCCAAATGCTTTGTGTATTTGTCGTGACCGCAATTTCAGCATTCGCCACGGTGAGCGTGGCCAGCCCGGGGAACGGCAGCACGGTAGGAACGTCAGTGAATTTTGTTGCGTCGGCGACGTCGTCGTGTTCCAAGGGCGTGGCGTCGATGGGTATCTACCCGTCGCCCTATCAATTGGCCTATACGGTGAACGGTTCAAATCTGAATACAAGTCTCAATTTCAATCCCGGAACGTACGACGTGGTCGTGGAGGAATGGGATTACTGTGGTGGGGCGACAACAGCGTCGATAAAGATTACCGTGAATAACTCGCAATCGGGCGTGTACGTCACGTCGCCTGCCAATCACAGCACTGTCAACTCGCCAACGAATTTCGTCGCGACGGCGACCACCACATGCTCTTTGGGCGTTGCGTCGATGGGCATTTACACGGCGCCTTACCAACTGGCATACACGACGAATGGCGCCAGCCTGAACACGAGTCTGGCGCTGGATCCCGGAACGTATAACGCGGTGGTCGAAGAGTGGGACCGCTGCGGAGGAGCGGCGACCACGCCAGTTACCATCACGGTTGCGTCCGGTCAAACGTTTTGGAACGTCCAGAGTGATGGTGGGTGGAACGGATACGCTCAACAGCCTCCGAACTACAGCGACTGCGGCACGTGCACACCCAGCGGACCTGGAACCACCTGGGCAATGTACCAGGGCATTAAATCGCCGTCGCTTTCGGGCAACGCTACGCAGTTCAACATCGGCGGGACCATGGATTATTCCGATGTTCTGTGGAACAACCACCTGATAGGCGACCTTTCCTCGCAGGGTTTACCCGACACGAACCATACGCTGGTGCCGACGCTGCATAACTTCACCTACGATGTGTATTTTTACGGCAGCAATCTCGGGGCATCGCAGGCGCTGGAGTTTGATATCAACCAGTTCTTCAACAACATGGGCTTCACGTGGGGACATGAATGCCGGATTGACGGCGGGAATGAGTGGGATATTTGGGACAATGTGGCCAACAAATGGGTTCCGACCGGAATTGCCTGTAATCCGCTCGAAAATCAATGGAACCATGTGACGATCCAGGTGCAACGAACGTCGGACAGTCAACTTCTATACCAGTCGATCACGCTGAATGGCGTGACCCATATCCTAAACCAGACGTACGCTCCGTACTCCGCACCCGGGTGGTGGGGGATCACGGTGAATTACCAGATGGACGGAAACTACGAGCAATCCGCTTACACGGTCTACGTCGACAAGCTGAACTTTACTTATCAGTGACAGCTCGTGATGAAAGATCGCAAATGAAAGATCGCAACGGCAAATCGTGATCGGATTACAACCGACGCCCGCGCCTGCCTGCTCAAAAGGCAGGCGCTGCCGGTCGGGTTGTCGAGTCTTGAATCCGGAATGCCGGTGGATCCGTCAGTAGCGCCTTCAGGCCGCCTTCGACTCATTGCACAGACGCTGATAGTAATCGCGTCCACGCTGATACCCTCTGGTGTAAGCTTCGGCCACTTCTTCCCCGGGGTACTGGCGCTGCAAATCTTCGAGAGAGCTCGTCATTTCCGCCGATACCTGATCGAATTCCATGCACCGGGTTCGGGCGTGGAGGGCGGCTTCGAAGCCGAGGCGGTAGAACTTCTCATCGTCACTGAAATTACGGCCGGAGCTGGAGTAATGCTCGCGTTCGGCGCTGCGAAGTCCGATCCACCACTGGTGCCGGGCCGCGTCGACGGCCTCTGCCCCTTCGGTTTTTAGCAGCTCACGCAGAGGAGCGGCATCCGCTTCATCAGCAGCGAGCGCGATTACGACGGACCGCCCCTGGCGTAAGGCATCCTCATAGACGAATATCTCGTCTTCGGGCAATCCCTCAGTCACTGCGTTTTCAAACGAAGCGCCGACGGCGGCTCCGGCTGCGGCTCCAGCGGCAGCAAGAATCGCTCCTCCAAGCAGGCCAATGGCGGTGACGGGGCCAACCCCGGGCACAAGAGCCGCGATCAGCAGACCGCCACCTGACAGCCCGCCGGCAGCTCCCAACAGTGCGCCAATCGCTTTTCCCATGCCGGGCTGTTCTGTGCTGTCGGCGGGAACGGACTCAAGTTCCTTTTCTGCGTGTCCAGGGGTCAACAGCGTGATCTTGTCCGCTGAAACGCCGCCGGATTGGAGCGCCAAGACAGCGCGTTTCGCATCCTGTTGGGAGGAAAAGATTCCAGTGACAGCCTGCATGTTTCACCTACCGTTTCGATACGGCATCCGCGACTTTGAAAACCTGGCCACGGATTGTAAGCCTTCCCTCGAGTCCTGGCCATGGTTTAAGTTCCAGATGCCGCCGAGCCGGAAATGTTGCAAGATTTTCGTAATTCAGGGCGTTGGGGGTGGATCGGCTCATCCGTGTTGAATCCGTCGAAAAAAGCAGCAGGGGCCGGCAGGCGGCCGGTTTCAGCGAAGGTTCCTACCGTTTGTAGCCGATCGTTCGTAACAAGTCACGCCTCCAGGCAACGTCGGGTTCTTTCTCGATGCCCTTGGGCGAGCTCCCGTCGATCACGCCCAGAACTCCGCGCCCTTGCTCGCTTTCGGCGATAATGATTTTCACCGGGTTTGCCGTGGCACAGAATATCGAGCAGACTTCGGGAACGTTGCGAATGGCGGGCAACACGTTGATGGGATAAGCGTTCTGCATGATCAACACAAACGTATGGCCGGCGCCGAGAGCCTGGGCGTTGCGAACGGCACAATCCACCAGCGCAACGTCGTTTCCTTCCGAGCGGGTGAGACAGGCACCCGAGCTTTCATTGAAGGCGAGTCCGAAACGGGCTTGCGGAGCGGTTGTGCTCATCGCTTCATAGAGGTCTTCGACCGTCTTGATGAAATGCGATTGACCCACGACGATATTCGCGTCGGCAGGGAATTGCATGGGAACGGCCTTAATCTCCAACATGGTTATCCTCCGCTCGGCGCAACGCTCGCGCTGAAATCCCGTAGACGACGACTCGCGTAGACCGCCATCGCCGCAATGAACCTAGCAACCTCTATCATAATGGCTTGCGAAGAAACGTCGACTCCCGGGCTTGCGGAGCCTCCCTGTGGGAGCGCCTACGCGCTCCGCTTACGATCGGTATGGACGCGTTCGAGGTAACGTCCCGTCCGGAGATCAACGTGCACGTGTTCCCCCGGCGCGATGAATAGCGGAACTCGAATGGAGATGCCGCTCTCCAATTCGGCCTCTTTCCATGCGCTGTCTTGCTGGGAATGGGCCGGCGGCGCGGTGCGGACGACGCGCGCCTCCACAATGTCGGGCAACACGGCGCTGATGGGCCGGCCCTCAAAAAACTCCAGCGGCACAACCGTGCCCGACTGCAAAAACTGCGCTGCCAGTCCAAGCATCGCATTGGGAACTTCGACCTGTTCGAAGGTGTCGGGATCCATGAAGGTGCAGCGGTCGGCGTGACGAAAAAGGAATTCCATACTCCGCCGGTCGAGGGAGAAGTCTTCCAGATGCTCCTGTGGACGGAAGCGGGCTTCCCAAAGGCGGCCGGTCTTCACGTTGCTTAACTCGGTTTTCACCACGCCCCCTAGTTTTGCCGCCGCGGCTTTCGCTTCGACACTCATGACCCTGTAAAACTGCCCTTCAACCTGAATGACGATTCCTGGAGTAAGTTGTGAAGCAGTCACCATAAGGCTCTCCAAAGTGATTCCGGACTGGCATGCAGCCGGCTCAAGCCGCAATGATGGGCCGCGGTTTTTCTTCCGGCGTTTCGATGTCCTCGAGTTCCTGTTTGCGGTGCAGGAATACATAGGCGGCCAAAAGCGACAGCATCAACAAGGCAAGGATCATCACCAGCAGTGCGAAGGCGGTCATGTGGCGAACTGGGCCGGTGACCTCTCTGGCCTCCTCGCTGGCCAGCACAGTCCAAGGTAGATTCGGGTATGCGTCCTTCAGGTTGGTGTCGGCAAAACCAATCAGATAAGACTCACCATTCGACAATGTGGCGAAGATGTAGCCGGCTTCGCGACCGCGCAGGCTGCCGAGGGCGTCTCGGATGGCTCCGTACTCCTCGGACTTGATCTTCATCGAAGGAGTAACACCCGGGGCCTCAATCACGGTGCCATCGTCGCTGACCAGGAACAAGCGCCCGGTGCGGCCGATCTGGCGGCGGTTCAGCTGAGCGAAGATTGGCGAGACATCGATTGTTGACGTGATTGCTCCGATAAACCTGCCGGTTCCTTCCTGCAGGATTGGGTAGGCAACGCTGACGTAGTAAAGACGGCTCTGGTCGTCGTAACGCACGTCCGACACGTGGATGGCTCCGTGGCCGGCAAAGGAGAGCGACTGCCAGGATTCGCGGTCCGTCTGAAAATAGTGCACCGGACGATCGGTGGCTGCGACTGTCGCCCCAGTTACATCGGCAACCGTGATCTTGAGCAGCGCGGGATTGAGTTCCCGCAAACGACGCAACTGGCGGGCAAGGTCAGAGGTGAGGATCTTGGCCGACAATCCATCTTCCTGTGAACTTTCCCAGTTTTGCTCGATGGCGGCGATCTTGTTGCGAATCGCTTCCTCCGAGAGGTTTTCATATTGCCGGTTCGACAGGGTTACGGCTTCCGTGGGACCCGGGGAGTTCGCGATGATGCTGACATCCCTTACACGCCCGGTGATGAATTCCGATGTGGATTCTGCGGCGGTGAGGGTGAGCGAGCGAAAGTTTTCACCCGCTGCCTGGCGCATGTGGCTGTCTCCCTGCAACGCCACGTAGAAGCCGAAGACGGTGAGTGGAACGAGAATCAGAATCAGCCCGACGAGCAACTTCTGAAGAGACGTACGGAATTCGAGACTATCGAGGGGCATGGGGGACCTCCTCTTTGTGCCGCGAAGGTTTGCGGCAGGATCGCGCGAGGTTGGACAGGCGCGCAAACCGGACTAGCAGCACAAAGCTACTTCGGAGGGGATCCTCTGTCTGTGATGCCCCGCACAGTGGGGTGTGGGGTGCAAGAATTACATCTGTCACCGCGCGCGAAGTAGTTCCAAGGTGTTGAAAACGAACACTTTGACTGTTTGGCAAGTTCTGTGCAGCAGATTATTAGTTCCCGTATTCAGGTTCCAGATGGGTTGGTCTGCTCGAAGCGGTGCTTCGGAGGTCTGCCCATCAGCGGAGCGATTGTCTGTGGGAAACGCCCTCGTCGTTTGTTCGCCACCCTGGTTCGATCGTTTTAGTGTGTGCGCTGGCCTGAAATCCGTCATCTAAGAACGCGGTCCGGATGACGGTGCTGGAATGTCCGGGAGTCAGAATTTCAAGAATGAGGCAAGGATCAGTGGTCGAGGAGTGATTTGCGACGCTGCCTGCCCGGTCGTTGTAGGCTCCGAAAAATACTCTGATGCGACTGCTCAGCGCCCGACTCATCGTCTCTCTCATCATCGGCGTCACGCTGGTGTCAGGCTTTTCTTCGTACTACCAGGTGCTGGTGTTGAAGCGAGGCCTCCGAAAAGACCTGCAGCGACGCGCGGAGTTGCTGGGGGAGAGTCTGGCGCGCAATGTGGAGCGCGATCTGGAGCGGGACGCGCAACACACACTGCAGCGAACCGTCGAACAATTCGCCAACCGCGAAAATCTGGCGGGACTGGCGGTTTATGACCCGCAAGGCCATCCCATCGCCGTGACGGCGAACTTGCAGTCCTACATGGCGAGTGCTCCCGGGGTGGTATTACAGACCCTCAAAGAGAACCACAACGCGGATGCGTTCCTCAGGCTGGGGAACGCCTCAGTCCACATCTATGCAGCGCCATTGCATCATGACGATGAACTGATCGGCAGCCTGGCCATTGTGCACGACGCGGGCTACATCCGGGCGGAAAGCCTGCGAATTTGGCGGGAGACGTTTCTGAGTGCACTGGCGCACGTTTTTCTGATCGTACTGATTACCCTGCTGATTGTGCGCTGGAGCATAGCCGGACCGATTGCACGAACGGCACACTGGATGAAAGCGTTGCGGACGGGCACTGGAGCGCCCAGTCGAATCAAAGTGCGCGACTTGGAGCTGTTTCGTCCGCTGGCGCGCGAAGTGGCCACGCTGGCGAAAAGCTTGAACACGGCTCGATCGGCTGCCGAGCTGGAAGCTCGACTTCGGGACACGGGGGAGTCGTTGTGGACGGCAGACCGGCTTGCCGTGCACGTACGCGGCCGGCTGGGAGAAGGCAGGCTGTTCGTAGTGTCGAACCGCGAGCCCTACATGCATGTGCGACGCGGCAAATCGGTTGAGATCAATGTGCCGCCGAGTGGGCTCGTCACCGCGATCGAACCGGTGCTGCGCGCCTGCGATGGGACCTGGGTTGCACACGGAGCAGGAGATGCGGATATGGAAGCGGTGGACGGCCACGACCGCCTGGCCGTGCCGCCGGATGATCCGCATTACACCCTGCGAAGAATCTGGCTCACGAAGGAAGATGAAGAAGGCTACTACTATGGGTTCGCCAATGAAGGGCTTTGGCCGTTGTGCCATATCGCGCATACGCGTCCGATCTTTCGCGCCAGTGATTGGAAGCATTACGAAGAGGTGAACCGCAAGTTTGCGGATGGCTTGCTCGAAGAGATGACGAACGTCAAGGGGCCGGTGGTTTTGGTGCAGGATTATCATTTCGCCCTGCTGCCTCGAATGATCAAGCAGAGCAGGCCGGATGCGCGAGTCGCCATTTTCTGGCACATTCCCTGGCCGAATCCAGAAGCGTTTGGAATCTGCCCGTGGCAGCGTGAGCTGGTCGATGGGCTGCTGGGCGCGGACCTGGTCGGCTTCCATATTCAGTCGCATTGCACGAATTTTCTGCAGACCACGGATCGCACCGTGGAATCTCGCATCGACTGGGAGCACTTTTCCGTGCGGCGGCTGGATCACCAGACAGTGGTTCGTCCTTTCCCCATTAGCGTGGCGTTTACCGATCTGCCGACAGAGACTCCGTGTGAGTCAGCCTATGAAGAGCGCGGGACGCTGCTGAAAGCGCTGGGAGTCGAAGCCGCGCTCATGGGGGTGGGAGTCGACCGGCTGGACTACACCAAGGGGATACTCGAGCGATTCCTGGCGATTGAGCGCTTTCTGGAGAAATATCCGCGATATCAGGGAGTATTTACCTTCGTGCAGATTGGCGCGCCCAGCCGCACTCACATCAAGCGATATCACGATTTGCAGGCGGAGGTGGAAGCCGAGGCGGAGCGCATCAACTGGAGATTTCAGACCGATCAGTGGAAGCCGATTGTGCTCTTGAACCGGCAACATAGCCATCACGAAATTGAACCCTACTACCGCACTGCCGACTTGTGCCTGGTCACGGCGCTGCACGATGGCATGAACCTGGTGGCCAAGGAATACGTCGCGACCCGGCATGATGAACGTGGCGTGCTCATTCTTAGCTGCTTCACCGGCGCGGCGCGCGAGTTGCGGGACGCGCTGCAGGTGAATCCCTACGATATTGACCAGACGGCAGAAGCAATTCGGGCTGCTCTGGAAATGGAAGCGGAAGAAAAGCAGATCCGCATGCAGCGGATGAGAAAGCTGGTTCGCGAGCACAACGTTTATCGTTGGGCCGGAACTCTGATCGGAGAACTTTGCGAAGTGCGGCTGGATGCCGACCAGGGCAGCAGCGAAAGTTTTCGGGCCAGCGCGGGGGTGGGATAGCGAATGGGAATTCCACAGGAGGAGAAGGTCGAAGAGTTCCTGAGCCAGGTTGCCCGTGCTCCGCTCTCGGCTCTTTTGCTCGATTACGACGGAACGCTGGCGCCATTTTCGGTCGACCGGCAACAGGCCGTTCCTTATGCCGGCCTTCCCGCCTTGCTCCAGAGAATTGTGGACACCGCGAGAACTCGACTGGTCATCGTGACCGGAAGAGATGCTCGCGAGATCGGACCCCTGCTCGATCTGCAGCCATCGCTCGAGGTGTGGGGGTCACACGGTCTGCAGCGGTTGAAACCGGATGGAACGTGCGAGATGCCGCAGATTCCTCTCAGAGTCGCCCAGACACTGGAAGAAGCCAGACAATGGCTCACGTATCAAGGCTTGCAGGATATCGCGGAGTTCAAGCCCGGAAGCGTGGCAGTACACTGGCGAGCCTTAGAGGAAACAGCTGCCACGTTGCTTCGCGGCAGGATTCTGCTGGGATGGTTCCCGATCGCCGAGCGAGGATCCCTGCAATTGCTCGAGTTCGATGGGGGAGTAGAGATTCGCATGGCCGATCTGGATAAAGGGGACGCGGTGCGAACTGTCATGGAAGAAGTAGGGGATGACATACCCGTGGCGTACCTCGGAGATGATGCAACGGACGAGCGCGCGTTTCGTGCCCTGGGCGAGTCTGGCCTGACCATACTGGTGCGTCCGCAACAGCGAAGGACATCGGCACAAATTTGGTTGAAGCCTCCCCACGAACTCCTGGATTTTCTAAACCGCTGGTGGGAAGCGGTGAAGATAACCCCGCTCGCCCGGAGTGCAACCTACTGACACACCGCGTCTGTTGCCGAGAGATCCGTCGCTGAACAGCCCCAACCTGGCTGAACCCGCAAAACCCTTTTATTTCGATACCTCGGAAGCCGTGCTGCGAATTGGAAGGCGGTGCTGGCGAGCTTCGGCTTCTGCCAGCCAACCTCGTCGTAATCTTTCCTGCGGGATGTTCGATAAGTACGGTTTGATGTCGAGAAGGGGTGTAGCGTCGAGCATGTCAACGCCGCGGACATGGAGCTGTCTGCCCTCGCGTCGTAACAATTCCACGACAGTCAGACCGATGGGATTAGGGCGTTTCGGCGATCTTGTCGCGAACACGCCGTGCGGGCGGTTGTCGCTCGGCGGCGTGCCCAGCAACTCAAATCCTTCAACGCGATCGAACACCCAGAGAACAATCAGGTGAGACAAACCTTCGATGTCGGTGAGACCGGCTTCGTATTCCACCAGAATTTCGAGAATTCCCTCGGCCTCGTGCTTCGCGCCCAAGCCCTTCGGAATCTCGCTCGTGCTCGTGAACGGAGTCCGCGCGTATCCGATGGGCTGCGGCGAAAACATGGGTGCATGTGGCACGGTCAGACTTTGGACCTTAGTCCTGCGCTTTCGGCTGCTCCTTAGGCAACGGTGGTTCGATCGGTTTGCGGGGCAGCATCTGATCGCGCATGGCCGCATCGTACACGAAGCTGGCCACGATCACCGCAATCTGTTTGAGATCGTCGGACTGCAGGCGATCATAAACATCCATGTTGGAGTGATGCGTGCGGGTTTCGTATTCGAGGGGATCCTGAATGAATTGAAATCCCGGGATGCCGACCGCATCGAAGGATTGATGATCGGTGCCGCCGGTGTTGCGCATCGTGAGGGTGGTCATGCCGAGATCGGTGAAAGGCTTCATCCAAGCCTCAAAAATGGGAGCGACCGCCTCGTTCTCCTGCAGGTACACGCCGCGAATCCTGCCAGTTCCGTTGTCGACATTGAAGTAAGCGGAGATTTTCGCTTGTTCCGGTTTGACCGTCACCGGGCCGGCCTCGCGCCGCAAGAGCGTTGGCATGTCTTTCATTGCGGGATCATCCATGTGAGGCCGCGATCCGAAATGCTTCTCCACATAACCTTGCGAACCGAGCAATCCTTCTTCTTCTCCACTCCACAGTCCGATGCGGATGGTGCGCCGCGGCTTGATGTCGAGAGCTTTCAGGATGCGGACGGCTTCCATCATCACGATCGTACCCGCGCCGTTGTCAGTCGCACCGGTACCGGCATGCCACGAATCGAGATGTGCTCCGAGCATGACAACTTCGTCTTTCTTGTCGGTGCCGGGAATTTCGGCGATGGTGTCGTACTGCATGGGATCGTCGTCGTAGAAATTATTCACGACGTTTAATTCAAGCGTGACATCTTTTTTCTGTTGCAGCAGGCGGGCAATGCGGCTCCAATGCTCGGTGGCCATGGTCAACTGAGGAACGGTTGTGGTTTCGCCGGTTTTATAGGAACCTCCGGACTGAACGAAGACCGTGCCGCCGCCGGCCGTTCCGCGGCTGTGGTCGATCACTGCCAGCACCTTTTCCTCGGCGAAGAACTGATTCACTTCTTTGGTGAACTGTTGCCGCTTCACAAAGTCAGCCATGCGAAACATCGGCCGCTCGCTGGGAATCTGATACTCGCCGATCTTGGCCAGGTCGTCATCGCTCAAACGCTTGAACGGAGCTTCGGTGATGGGTTTGAGGTCGGCATCGGGGCCGTAGATCACGATCATGCCGGCCAGCTTGCCGCGATACTTGTCGAAGTCCTTCTTGTCTTGAATCTCGACGCGAATGCATTTTCCGGTCACGACGCCGTTCGTCCCAGGCGTCCAAGCCTTGGAATAGACGATCAGAGGGACGATATCGGGCGAGGTCATACGGGCGTTGACATACTGATTCGCCCATCCTCTGCCGAACGGGCCCCACGACTCGAGGTGCGAGTTGCTGAGTCCCATGGCGCTGAGTTGATCTCGAGTCCATTCATTGGCGCGCTTCATGTTGGGCGATCCCGTGAGGCGTTCACCGATCGAATCCATCAGGCCAGTGGCAAAGTCCATCACCTTGGAATTGCGGAAGCCCTCTGCACGAATGCCGGAAATGGTTTCGAGATCGACTTTTTCTTTTTCCTGAGACCAGGTAGCGGGAACGGAAAGCAAAATGACGACAAAACAACAGACGAGTCGCGTGTACCTCTGCATGATGGTGGAGTCTCCTGTGGTGAAAACCAATCGGGGATTATACAACCGACGTGGGGCGCGGCTAGTCGGCGGAATGTAAAGTTATTTCAAGATTATTCTTTGCCCCCGCGTTTTTCAGGCGAGAATGATGGTTGATTTTCGGAGGGTTTGTCTGGGCTCGACGATTCGGATTTCTCTTCTTCGTCGTCGATGTTCTTCACGACATATTGCACAATCAACGAAATGCGGCGGTTCGAAGGGTCGAGAGGAGCGCTGGGGTTGCGTAGACGCTGGTCGGCAAAACCGCGCACCTGCATCACCTGATCTGCTCTGATTCCGTTGGCCTGCATGACGCGGCGGGCGGCATTGGCGCGGTCGGCGGAGAGTTCCCAGTTTCCGTAGCTGGCGGACGCGGCATAGGGCTGGGAATCGGTGTGGCCCTCAATCGAGATTTTGTTGGGCAGCTGGCCCAACTCCTGAGCGAGAGTGATGAGCATCTCCCTGCCGTCACCGTTCAGTTTTGCGCTGCCGCTGTCGAAGAAAGTGCCGTTGGCGGACTCGGAGAGTTCGATGCGCAGGCCTTCGGCGGTCACCGTCATCTCGATGTGTTTCTTCAGTTTCTCGAAATCGTCCATCTGCCTGATGGCATGCTGTAGTTGATCCTTCAACTTGGGCATGTTGTCGCGAGACAACGTGAAATTCTCGCCCGCGCCCCGCATGTCAGAGCCGACTTTCTTGGAGGTTCCGGTAGGATCTTTGAAGTATCCACCGACTGCTTCCTGAACTTGCTTGCTGGAATTGAGCAACCAGAGAACGATAAACAGTGCCATCATGGCGGTCACGAAATCGGCATAAGCAACCTTCCACGCGCCGCCGTGGTGGCCGCCGTGGCCGCCCTTTTTTTTGAGGATGATAATGGGGCGCGACTTATCCATATTTTTCGTTGGCGGCTGTAACGCCTATGCCGAGGCTGCTGCGGCGGCACCTCCGCCACGACAAGCTTTTTCGAGTTCCTGAAACGACGGCCGCACGTGACCAGGAACGGCGCGCCGCGCCATCTCGACGGCCATGATCGGGGCAGTGCCTTTCAGAAAAGAGACCATGAGGACGCGCATCACGTAAAGGAAAGCGTGCTCTTCTTCAGCGGCCTTGGTCATGTTGGCGGCAATCGGTCCGACCAATCCGTAGCAGAGCAAAATACCCAGAAATGTTCCTACGAGGGCGGCGGCCACCTTGCGTCCGACCTCTTCGGGAGGGCCGCCGATGGCTCCCATGGTGATAACGACGCCGAGCACGGCAGCGACAATGCCAAGGCCGGGCAGGGAGTCGGCGACGGTGCTGAGTGCCGCGGTGGGCTGGGTGGAATCGTGGTGATGGACCTCAAGATCGAGGTCGAGCATCTGGTCCAGGTCGAAGGCGTCGATGCCGGTGATAGCCATGCGCAGGGAGTCGCAAATGAAATCGCGAACGTGATGGTTCTTGAGAAATGCCGGGTTCTTCGAAAACACCGGGCTCTTCGCAGGCTCCTCCACGTCGGCTTCAAGGGCCATCAGGCCGTCTTTGCGGGCCTTGTTGAGCAGGTCATACATCATTTTCAGGGTATCGATATAGGTCTGCTTGCCGAACTTGGAGGAGCCGAAGACACCGCCGATTCCGCCCGCGATCTTCTTGATGGTGTGCAGGGGATTTGCGACCAGAAGTGTGCCGACAGCTGCACCGCCGATGATGATGAGTTCTGCTGGTTGGAGCAGGACTCGGATGTTGCCATGCTCCATCAGGTAGCCGGCCACGATGCAACCGAAAACGACGATGATGCCGATAATCGCAAACATTGCTAACTCCCCGGGGTTCCTGTTGAGGCGGAGGCAGCATTGCTTCGCCATGCTGCGGCTGCCTCCAGTGATTTCCGCGCTCGTTGGATCAGGGACTCGACGGTGTCATCGGGTTGCGCCGAAGCGTGGCCGATGGAAATGGGCAGGGAGTGGCGCTCTCCCCACCACTCGATACCGTCGCCCGCCAGCATGCGGCGAACTCGTTCGCGCACGGAGACCAGCGCTTCCTCGCGGCAGCCATTGAGGACGACGAGGAACTCATCGTCAGTCCAGCGTCCCACATAGTCGGTGGTCCAAAGGGCACTTTCCAGAGAGCGAGCGACGACGCGCAACAAAGAGGAAGCCGCTTCCGGCCCGAGGCTTGCCCGGAAGTGCGCCAATCCTTCGAGGCGGAGACAGAGTACGCCGAAAGGAGCCTGGACTTCGACGAATGTCGCAAGCGTCTGGCGCAGGTGAGACCGCATGAGAGCGGGGCTGGCCACGAGGGTAACTTCGTCGATACAGCCAGGAAGGTTTTGGCTGTCGTCGCGGTGATTGGGAATCGTGGCCGGCTGCAACTTCTCGAACGTCTCGGCAGCGCCGATGATGGAACCATGCCGGCCGTGAACGGGAACGGCGCGGATGTGGACGGGAATCTCGTACCCTGACTTGTGGTGCAGAAAGCCAAAGGCCTCCTGCGGTTGCGCTGACTTGATGGCGCGCGCCACCGGACACCCCTCGCCGCAGAACTCACAACCCGGCTGATCGCAGTGCAGCAGGGCCTCGCCAATACAGGAATGGCCGATGACTTCGTGGCGCAGATGGCCGGTGATCAGTTCTGCCCCGTCGCTCCAGAACACGATTTTCTTCTGCATGTCGACCACGCACAGACCGACGGGCAGGCTTTCGAGGATGCTGCAACAGATTTCGGATTCGTGAAATGCAGACATGATTGGGCTGGCAAACGATCCGCCTGACTCATGCTCCATCGGCAGAAATCCACAGAGACTTCAAACCGCTCGGCCGGGGGCGATGCAGGAAGGCCCCTATTTTCAGGTAGTTAAAGATGGCACTTTCAGGGGATACATAGCACGGAAGTGCCATAGGCAAGAACTGGACACGAGATTTAGTGTGTTCGATGAGCAGTTCTGGGGGAGGGCTGCCCGGGCGTCCTGGACTCGAAAGAGTTTCAGGACGCTCGTTATTTTTGCGCCCGCTTTCTATGGGGGGCTTCCCAGCGCCCGTAACGCCCCATCCATTCCACATGAGCGAGAATGTGTTCCTTCATCGCGGCTTCCAGTTCCTTTCTTGCGGTTCCGGGCTTGAGTTCGAGGGTCGTATCGAGCACGAACAATCTGAAATAGTAACGGCGTGGTTTGCCGGTAGGCGGGCACGGTCCGTTGTATCCGGTCTTGCGGAAATCGTTGCGAACTGCGGGGAACCATCGGTTGCCGGAGGATCCGTCAACGAGCTGAGCGAGAGTCCGACATTGAAAGAAGATAAGCGCGGCGGGGGGGAGTTGCATCGATGATGAGAGAGGACAATCTCAATACTTTCCTCGGCAGTGAAGCTTGGGAAAGGAAGCTAGTTGGTTGAGATCGTGAAGTTCACCGTGATCGTGGCCTCGGTTTCGACGGTTTCGGCACCCAGGTGGTGCGGTTTGAAGTGCCATTGCTTCACTGCTTCCTGGGCAGCACTTGCCAGAATCGGCGGACCGCTCAGCACGCGCAGGTCCTGAATCAGGCCGTCGCGCCCGATGAGCGCCTGCAGAACCACCGAACCCTGCACCTTCATCTGCCGCGCCAGCAGCGGATATCCTGGCTTGACCGAATGTGTGACAACCTCCGAGGTGTCAGCGGACATTTGCACTCGCTCAGCGGCGTTGTGCGTCAGCTTCGCGGCAGCCTCACTGGAATCAGGTGCTTCGGAGGCGTGCTGCGGTGGCGAGCCGGGCTGCAGGTCGACTCGAACTGAATTGCTTCCTGAACGAACCGTGCTGCGAATATCGCCCGCAACCACCTCCACTTCGAGCGGCGGTAAAACGGTTCGCTCCATGGTGGCTGTGACCGGTGCAGCAGACGAGCCGATGTCAGACGAAACCGGAGCAGACGAAACTGGAGCAGACGAAACTGGAGCAGACGAATCCGCGGCGAACGCGCGCACCGGCACATTTTTCGGCTGGGACCTGGTTGCATGTCGACGTTTTTTATCGACCGCCCCGGTGGTAGCTCTAGAAATTTGTTGGGCGGGTCTGGCAGCGGGAACAGCGGCAGCAGGTTCCCGCGGCTGCTCTTCGGCTGCTTCCTGGGCTGTGTCGTCGGAGTCCGGGAACCAGAAATCACGATCGTGATAGAGCACAAATCCCAGAGTGACTAAGAGCAGAGTCAGCGCAATCACCATCATGCGCTGCTGCTTGGGTTCGAGCGATCTGCGGCGGTGTGGCGCGGGGAGTGGGCGGCGATCAGTTTTGGGGACTAACGTCTTGAACTCGAACATGCGGAGACCCGGGGCCGATCCTCGAGAATTGTGCCGATGACTGGCTAGTATGACGCGAAAAGCAGCGAAAAACCAGCGAAAGTGGGCACTGCCAGATACTCATTTGGACCTGAGAGGTGCTCCTGAAGGTGGCATGCTATCTTGACCGTAACTTTGTGGCGCGGTACGAATCCCATGTTGGGGAGTTGTGCACCTGGGAGGACCATGGAATCTGATGACGACAAGCCAGAACAGGGTGAACCGAAACCTGCCGAGCCGACCGTAGCGGCTGAAAAGGCTCCGGCTGAGGCGCACGTCAAGAGCGTTCGGCCAGAATCGGCGGAGCCGAAGCCGAGGATCGTCCGTGCTCCCGCCGCCCTGACTGAGCGCAAGTTTGCCCAAGTGTCACGCCGTGAACTGCTGAAGGTTGCGCCGATTATTGCGCTCGGCGCATGTGCCGTCCCCAGTTGGCAGGAGTCGCTGCTCAAAAAGGGGCTCGGCTTTAGCGATTGGGCGTCGGCGCGGTTGTTTCGCCGCGGTCATTTGGCGCCGACCTTTGCCGACGCCGAACTGACGCCCTTCGAAAAATTTCCCATCAATGATTATGACGTTGACGATCCAGGAGTAATTTTCGAGAACTGGACGCTCACGGTGAGCGGTGCTGTGCAGAAGCCAGGCGACTACAAGCTCGCCCAGATTCAGGCCCTGCCGCGCACGCGGCAAAACACGCGCCATGTTTGCGTAGAAGGGTGGGATGTGATTGGACGATTCGGAGGCGTGAAGTTGTCGGATTTCCTGAACATGATTGGCGCCGACACCTCGGCTCGCTACATTACCGTCGCTTGCGCGGATGATTATTACGAGTCGCTGGACATGGCAACGGCGCTTCATCCGCAAACCTTGCTCTGTTACGAGATGTACGATCAGCCACTGACTCGGGAACATGGCGCGCCATTGCGGCTGAACGTTCCGACGAAAATTGGGTACAAGCAAGCCAAATATCTGACCGACCTGAAAGTCACGAATGTTGTCGACAAGGTCGGGTACTGGGAAGACCAAGGGTACTCGTCGTTTTACGGGTTGTGAGCTGGAGGGACAGGATGAGCGGACCCGTAGTCGAAATAATCCGGACGAACGGGGAAGAGACGGAGACGGTTGCCCGTGCGGCGTATGAGCATCCGCTGCCAGTGCGGCTGTGTCATTGGGCAAACGCGATCTCGCTCTTCGTGATGACAGGCAGCGGGCTGCAGATTTTCCGCGCGTTCCCCAGTTTTGGCGCCAAGATTCCGCAGAAGGATCTGCTGAACTGGCCGAAATCGTTTGCCATCGGCGGCTGGCTGGGCGGCGCGTTGCAGTGGCACCTGACGTTCATGTGGATCTACCTGGCGACTGGATTGATTTATCTCGGATATGAGATGTTCAGCGGTAACTACCGGCAAGTCTTGTTTACGCGCCGTGACATTCCGCGCGTGTGGCCGATGGTGAAGCATTATTTCTTTTTCGGACCGAAACCGCCGGTGCGCGAGGCCTACAACCCACTTCAGAAGCATGCCTATACGACAGTGATCGGTTTAGGCGCCCTCTCTGTGCTGACGGGGTTTGCGGTCTGGAAGCCGGTCCAGTTCTCCTGGCTGGCGTGGCTGATGGGCGGATTTCACTGGTCCCGGTTGTGGCACTTCCTCGTGATGTGGGCGATCCTGGCATTTGTGTTCGGGCATCTGGTAATGGTGGTTCTGCATGGGTGGAACAATTTCGTTTCCATGCTGACGGGTTGGAAGAAGGATCCGGAGTACTGACACGGCGCGAGTTCGTGGTAAATGCGATGGCCGAACCAGATGTGGTCTTGAACAACCCGGAACTGGCCGCTGCGCGCGAACGAGACCTGATCGCGCGGGTGCAGCGGGGGCAGAACGAACTGTTTTATGAATTGGTCCGGCCGTACGAACGGAGGGTCTATGCAGCCGCGCTGGCGATTCTGCGGAACGAAAGTGATGCCGAAGACGTGGCACAGGAAGCAATGCTGAAGGCGTTTGCCAACATCCGGCAGTTTCGCGCGGAGGCGCGTTTCAGCACGTGGTTGATCCAGATCACTGTAAACGAGGCGCTGATGAGGCGTCGAAGGGAGCGAACGGTTGTGATGGAAGGGATTGACGAACGGCGTGAGGAAGAAAGCGACTACACGCCGCACGCCTTCGCCGACTGGCGCGAGATTCCTTCCGAGTCGCTGGAGAGAAAAGAAGTACGGCAGAAGCTGGCCGAAGCTCTGGCCCGGCTTGACCGGAAGTATCGTGAAGTTTTCGTGCTGCGCGACATGGAGCAGCTGAATATTCAGGAGACAGCCGAGGCGCTCGGAATTTCCGTGGCTTCGGTGAAGACGAGGCTGTTGCGGGCGCGCCTCATGCTGCGCGATCTGCTCGCGGGAGGGTGGGAGCAGGGCTGGTTCAGCCGGCTGCCCTTCGAGAAGGGGAACAAGCCATGGTGAACAGGGAAGCGTTGAACTGCGAACACGTGTGGCGTGAGATTTCGAATTACCTCGAAGGGGAAGTGGATACGGGCCTGCGCACCGCCATGGATCAGCATTTTCGGACATGCAAGCGGTGCACGTCGGTGCTGGAAGGGACCAGGAATGTGATCCGTCTGTACGGCGACGAGCGCATGATGGAGGCGCCGGCAGGATTTGGAAGGCGCCTCGAACGGCGATTGCAGCAGAATGCGCGCGGAAGCGGGAGCAGTTGGTCGACTTGGTCCGCCTGGCTGGTTCCAGTGGCGGCGTTGGTCTTGATTGCCGGTGGATTGCAGGTGGCGAGTTCACTCACCCCGGCGCATCTGATGAAGACCGAACATGCGCAACCGGCGCACGGTATTCCTGCCGACATGGTCGTGGTCGTCTCGGCGGATGCCAAGGTGTTCCACGCCCCGGGCTGCGATTTTATTCACAACAAAGATCGAGAGCGGACGATGACAGCGAAAGAAGCGATCCAGCAGGGATACATCCCGTGCCTGCGCTGCATGCGGAAATATCTCGAGACGGCGTCGGTGGGGCATGTGATGCTAGGTGCGGAGGCGAGTGCGGAAATCGATTTGGATGCCAACGATAACGTACAGGGTGGTGGTAAGCCGTGAATGAAATGCCACAGGCCTCTCTGTCGCGCGAGAAAACGGAGCGCGGGCGGGAGTGCCTGCCCCTGATCCAGAGCCGGCGGGCTAGTTCTGTTTTACCGCGTCTTTGAGCAGGCGGCGGCCGATTCCCTGGCGTTGCCATCGCAGGAGTCACCGCCTTGCCCATGAAATAGGGCCGCTTCTTGACCGCGGTGGAATGGGAGACACATCAATAGCCCAAGGCTTCTCGGTCTTGCAAGTTCAGCGTTGCGACGAGAGTTTTGCCCTTGCGGGCGATCAAGACGCGAGAGTGCCGGATGCTGCGGAGGGAGCCTTTTCCGAGGTTTTTGTCGACCAGAATCCGTGGCTGTAGCGGCGAGTGAGATCTGGCGCAACCGCCGTGTGAAGCGCCGCAAGCTCGATGGCATCGGCCGGGCCGGCGAGAGAAATAGCGAGCTTCATTCGACCTTGGGAATTCGTGCGAGGATTGTTAGCGCTTTGTCAGCAGGCCAGTTGCTCGCGCGAGATCTTTAGGCCGTTCAGATTCCCCAGCGCGGTAACGGCGACAGATTCGGTTTTGAAGAACTCGTTGGCCAGACTGGTCAGATCCTCGGCAGTGACGGCTTCGATTTTCTGGATTAGTTCGTCCAAATCGTAGAAGCGGTCGAAATACATCTCTTGCCGCGCCAGATTCGACATGCGGGCGGTGCTCGACTCGAGCGATAGCATCAGGCTTCCCTTGAGCTGGGCTTTCGCACGCTTCACTTCTTCTTCGGGCACCGGTTCCGATTTCAGCTTGCGGAATTCGCTCACAACGGATTGCACGACCTTCGACGCGGACGCGAGCGAAGTGCCGGCATAAACGGCAAGGCATCCGGTATCGCGGTAGGGATTCAGATCGCTGTAGATGGAATAGGCGAGACCTTGCCGCTCGCGGATGTTCTGAAAAAGGCGGGAACTCATGCCTCCGCCGAGCAGCGTGTTCAGGACGTAGCCGGCGTGGCGTTTCTCGTGCGCGATGGGATGCGCCGGGACGCCAATGCAAAGCTGCACCTGTTCGAGCGCTTTCTTGTTGCGCAGGATGATGCGCGAGAAAATCTTTGGAGCCGAGGAGTGGAGCCCGTTGTTTATCGGCTGCATGTGCTCGAAATGCCGGATGACTAACTCGACGAAGCGGTCGTGATCGAGATTTCCCGCCGCCGATACGATGATGTTGCCGGGAGCAAAGCGGTGGGCGTAGGTCTCGAGCACAGGCTGTCTGTCGAAGCGCTTGACGGTTTCCTTGGTGCCGAGGATCGGCTTGCCGAGAGGATGGTCTTTCCAGAAATTCTGAGTGAAGATTTCGTGGACGAGATAATCGGGATTGTCTTCGTCCATTTTGATCTCTTCCATGATCACCCCGCGCTCACGGGCGATATCGGCTGCATCGAACGTGGGGTTGAGAACCAGATCGCTCAGAATGTCGAGAGCTGTGGGAACGTGCTCGTCGAGCACCTTGACGTTGAAGCAGATACATTCCTTGGCGGTGAAGGCGTCCATATTGCCGCCGATGGAGTCAACCTGGCGGGCAATTTCTTCCGCCGTGCGGTGCTTGGTCCCTTTGAACACCATGTGCTCGATGAAGTGAGAGATGCCATTCCATTCCGGGTCTTCGTCGCGAGATCCGGTTTGCAGCCAGATTCCGATCGAGGCGGAGCGGATGTGCTGCATCTGCTCGGTGATGACGGTCAATCCGTTGGGTAACTTTTGACGACGAATATTACGAACTTCCTGAACCATCGCTACTTCCTGTGAAGGACTAGTCTTGGAACCCCAGAGACCCATTGCAATAAAAGATCATTATTATTCTGACATAGCGAGAGTGGGTGTGCGAGAATAGTTTAGTGGTTTAGAATCAATAGCTTAAATTAGAATCGAAGTTTGCTGTTATGTCGCATCTATCGCTCATCTCGCTGCTGGGACTGGACCGGAGCGAACTCGCTTCTCTGGTGGAAAACTGGGGCGACCCGCCGTACAGGGTCCAGCAACTTTTGGAGGGAGTCTATCGCCAGCGGGTCGAGTCCATCGATCACATCACGACTTTGTCGCAGCCTCTTCGGACGAAACTGGCGGAGAACGGCGTCGCGGTCGGCATGCCGCGGATCGAGCAGCGATTCGTCTCGAGCGATGGCACGGTGCGATATCTGATCGCCTTTTCGGATGGGCAGAGTGTGGAGACAGTCTGGATGCCGGAAGGTGACGGAGGGGAAACCGGGGATGGGACTGAGGCCGGCGATGCGGACGTGAACAGCGCGAGCCGGAGTTGGGGACGAGCCACGATCTGTGTTTCGAGCCAGGTGGGTTGTGCCGTCGGTTGCCAGTTTTGCCTGACCGCGCTGTTGGGCGTGAAGCGGAATTTGAGCGCAGGTGAGATCGTGGGTCAGGTATGCGCGGTGCTCAAGGATCGGAAGGTCAATCCGCCAGAGGACCGCATCAATCTGGTCTTCATGGGCATGGGCGAGCCGTTTCTGAACTACGACAATTTCATGAAAGCGGTACGGTTGCTGGTGGAAGAAGTGGGAGTGGCGGAGTCGCGGATGACGGTATCGACGGCCGGCATCGTGCCGCGCATTCAGGATTTCGGGCAGGAACCGATCCGGCCGAAGCTGGCCATTTCGCTGAATGGATCGAACGAGGAACTTCGCACGCAGTTGATGCCGTTGAACCGCAAATGGAATCTACAGCTGCTCATTGAGGCGGCACAGAATTTTCCTCTGCGCAACCGTGAAAAACTGACGTTCGAATACGTTCTACTGAGTGGCGTTAACGATGCGACGGCCAACGCGCACGAAGTCGTGGAATTACTGCGTGGAATGAGGGCGAAAGTAAATCTGATTGCGCTGAACCCGGGGCCGGGCATCGACTTTGCGACTCCGGTGCAAGATCGGGTAACGGCTTTCCAGCGGGTGCTGACGGCAGCGGGGATTCCGGCGTTTGTGCGGCGTCCGCGGGGACGCGACATTTATGCAGCTTGCGGGCAGCTCAAGCGTACGGTCGAGATTGCCACAGCACCGGCACCGTAGCCTGTTCTCCTCTTGACGGGATGACTTCCGTCGCCGGCAGTTCTACCCGCAGCAATAGTGCTCCGTTTTCGCGGCGCTCATGCGAGATGCTTCCGTGATGCTCCTGAAGAATGCCCTGACATGCGCTCAGACCAAGGCTGTCTTCCGCAACGAGCTGTGAAGCGTGGCTGCCATTCGCAAATGGATGAGACGCGATGGAATCAGTGAGGATTTGAAGCACAGCAACGCCAGACTGTTTTTCAGTGCTCAGAGTCAGGACTCGGCTGCCGGTTTCGCTCATCACGTGCAGGCAACTCCCAACCAGTTGCAAACAGACCTGAAGCAACTGATTGGAGTCGCCCAGGACCTTCGGCAACGTGGAATCGAAGTGCATGCGGACTTCGATCTTCAGACTCTGCCACTGTGCCTGGGTCAATTTAACAGCAGTGCGCGCGAGAGTGTTGAGATCGACAAGAGTGCTGGGCGCGGGGGTCTGTCGTGAAAAACTGATGAGGCTGGCGACCAGCGACTTGGTGCGCCTGACGTATTGGCCGAGTTTTGCTGCCGATGGCTGCTGCTCGGCGGTGAGCTTTGTGCTCAGGAGCAGATCAGAATAACCGAGCATGGCAGTGATGGGGTTATTGAGTTCGTGTGCGGCGCCTCCCACCAGCTGACCGATCGAAGCGAGTTTTTCCGATTGAAGGATCTGAGCCTGCAGACGCTTCAGACTGTCGAATGAGTCCTGCGAGTGATTTAGCAACTCGATGAGCTCGCGATCGAGCAGGTGCTGACGCCAAAAGACCATTGCGCCCATCACCAGAGAGGCCATCAGAGTAAACGCGAGGCGGAACTGACGGATGCGAGGAGGCATGCTCGCGTCGGCCATGGCCCACGCGGCAAAAAGAGGCAGAGAAAAGACCGCGATCATGCTGCAGCGGGCAACCCAGACACCGTAGACCGAGGAGACTTCGCGGGCATCGGCTTGAGGCGCTTCCACTCTTGCCCTCAGCCCGATCCAGGTGACCCAGGCCATGGCTGAGGCCAGGGGAATGTCGTAGAAGCTGCCGCTATAGTAGACATTTCGTGCGATGGCCCAGTTCGCCATGGCGGAACTAGCGGCATAACAAAAGCTCATCCCAAACAGACTGGCGTAAAGATTCCTCCAGTGCCCTCTGCTCCTGACCCAGCATGCGGCCAAGCCAACCAGGAAGGCGAGTTTCTCGGCGAGATAAAGCGTATTCAGGTTGCGGTCATAAGCCGCGACATTGGGCACGACGTATTGCCAAGGGATCACGACGAGTACGTAGAGATAGAACCACCACACTAGCAAGAGAGCGAAGTCGAGACGGCCGAGGCGGGCGGAATACTCGTCCCGGGGAAGGTGGGGACGCAGGGCCAAAGCCGCCATCAGGGGAACGATGTTCAGGAACAGAATCACGTCGCCAGCGAAAATATCCGGTACTTCGCGGCGGAGAATGATTTCGTAGTACATCCAGAGCAGCTGATACGACAGCCAGAGAGTAACTCCCAGCACGATGAGCGACCAGAACAGGCGCATGCGGCCCTTGGCGCGCAACGCAAGCGGAACGAACGAACTGGCGCCGGAGAGCAGCAATAGGCCCTCGGCGACGTCGCAGAATACTGCCAGGCGAAACGACTGGGGCAGAACCAGGGCCGCGAGGACAAAGGATGCCCACACCCCACCCACCGCCGCTAACCAGAGTTTGGAAAGCTTGTTCAACACACACCCTCAGCGGTCATTTTAGATTGGATCGTGTGGTGGCGACGGTTACTGTAGTAACCTATGCTCGACTCACGATCAGCCAGATTGAAATAGGGTGCGGTGTGCGCTTGCCCCTAAGCTTCTCTTATTCAATAATATGCAGCACAGCCACTGCGTCCGTGGAGATTGAACCGATTGTATCCGCAGGTTGAGCGGTACCGACAATCGTGGAGACTCAGAATTCCGCCTGACCCGGGCGAGACTCGCCGGATCGAACGGTGGTTGGCGACAGCGCGTGTATTTTTGGCCATTTCCGCATTGGTAGCGATCCGCATGGATCCGACGGAACTGGGCCACTCGTGGGCGGCCTACGGCCTGTTCGTCTTTTACTTAGCAAACAGCATTCTGATCCTGATGCTGCTGCGGCGTCGGCAGCAATCCACGGCGGCATTTCGTCTGCTCGTGCATGCCGGGGACGTGGTATGGCCGGCACTCATTTCGATTTTTGCGGAAGGACCGAGAAGCCCGTTCTTCTTATTCTTTGTTTTCGTACTGGCGGCTGCTGCCTATCGCTGGGGATTGTGGGAGACACTCGCAACGGCAGCAGCTGAAGTCGCCCTGCTTTGGGTCGAGAGCTTCGCACTGATTCACATGCTGGTGGGACCGGGGCGTGTACCAGCGTGGAGTGTCATCACCGGCTTACGAGTGAACGTTGGCGAATTCGAACCGAAGCGACTGTTCATGCTTTCGGTCTATCTGATCGTGATGGGTTTACTGCTGGGCTATCTTGCCGAGCAGCAGAAGCATCTGCGAGCCGAGAAGGCGGTCGTGACCGGTATTTTGTCGCGGGTGCGGGTGGAAGCGGGCCTCACCGGAACCATGCAACAGATCTTCAACGAGGCGATGTCGATGTATGGAGCGTCGCAGCTGGTTGTCGCGGCGCAGGAGGCTCGCAGTCACCGGGTGTTCGTAGGAGAACTGAACAACTCGAATGGAGGTCCGCCGCCGGAGTTCCGCTGGCTGGAATCGCCTCCCCGGGAAGCGAACCCGTATCTGGATGTTTTTCCTGGAGATGTGTGCTACGCATCGCTCAATGGCGATCGTTGGTCAACTCTGGCGTTGGATCCCAACGGCAACCAGGCTGTTGTGATCGACGCGACGCCGATTGCACGGCTGCGGGAAGCGCAGCAGTTCGACTCGCTGGTTACGGTGGCCTTTCTATTTGGAGGTGAATGGAGGGGACGGGTTTTTTTGTTCAACCCGTCGTGGCGCGGTGAAAAGCAGGAGGAGCTCCGCTTTTTGCAGAATCTGGTGCGGCAAATCGGCCCCGCGATCTACAACGTGTATCTGCTGCACCGTCTACGGCGCAGGGCGGGAGCAGCGGAACGCGCCCGCTTTGCCCGCGAGCTGCATGATGGCGCAGTGCAGTCGCTGATCGCGGTCGAGATGCAGGTTGATGTGCTCCGGCGACAGGCCGAGGCCGACCGGCCCATCGGTGGAGAACTGGGCCGAATTCAGGGACTGTTGCGCGAGGAAGTGTTGAAGCTGCGGGAACTGATGCAGCAGATGAAGGCCATCGACGTGGATGCCGACCGGCTGCTCGGGGTGTTGAACGATACGGTGGAACGCTTTCAACGGGAAACAGGCATCAGTGCGCGATTTGTTACCGATCTTGATGAACTCGATATGCCGCAACGGGTGTGCCGCGAACTGCTTCGTATCGTGCAGGAGGGATTGGTGAATGTCCGCAAGCACAGCGGCGCGCGTCATGCGCTGGTGCGATTGGGATGCAACCCCGCCAAATGGAACCTTACTCTAGAAGATGACGGCAAGGGATTCCCATTCTCCGGGCGCTTGAATCAGGCAGAGATGGACGAAGCCGGCAAAGGGCCTATGATAATTAAGGAACGGGTGCGTTTGATTGCTGGCGAACTCACTGTAGAATCAAATCCCGGACAAGGAACGCGCCTGGAAATTACAGTGCCGCGTGGGGAAGTGCCGCATGAATTTTAGAAAGCCGCAGACAGTTCGATTGGTGATAGCCGATGACCACCCGATTTTCCGCGACGGTCTGCGCAGGTTGCTCGAAGCCGAAGCAGACCTCAAAGTGATGGGCGAGGCTTCCGATGGCGCCGAGGCGGTGAAGCTGGCGCGGCAGTTGAAGCCGGATATTCTCTTGCTGGACCTGGCGATGCCAAAACATCCCGGTCTCGAGGCGCTGCGGGATCTGAGTGCTCCGGCGAACGCAACCCCGGTGCGAGTGATTCTGCTCACTGCTGCGGCAGAGAAAAGCCAGATCGTCGAAGCGTTGCAACTGGGCGCGCGGGGAGTCGTTCTCAAGGATTCGGCGACGCAACTCTTGTTGAAGGCGATTCACACCGTGATGGCGGGCGAGTATTGGGTCGGGCGAGAGAGCGTCTCGAACCTGGTGCAATACTTACGAACGTTGATGCAATCGTCGCACGACGAGGCGCGGCAAAGAAAGTTCGGTCTCACGCCGCGAGAACTGGAAATTGTGTCGGCCGTCGTCGCGGGATACTCAAATAAGGAAATCGCCGAGTATTTCAAGATCAGCGAAGACACGGTCAAGCACCACCTCAGCAACATCTTCGACAAGCTCGGAGTCTCCACCCGCCTTGAGCTTGCGCTGTTTGCCGTGAATCAGGCGTTACCGCTCAAGAGCATTGCCTAAGATTGGAGGCGGCCGCGGACGCGGCCGGTTCTGATGTGGCAAGTATCTATCTTCGGTTCTACATCCATCCTTAAATTCCCTTTTTATTTGAGAGGAGCCCTTATGCGCAAAAATACGATGCGGAAGCTCGCTGTGTCTGCTCCTGTTTTCTGTCTGCTATGGACGTGCAGCTTGTTCGCTTCCAGCTTGGCGGGCGTGACGCTGCCGGACACGGCGCAGGTTGGAAATACGACCCTTCTGCTCAATGGTTTGGGGCTACGCACGAAATTCATGGTGAAGGTGTACGTTGGCGGGCTGTACCTGACGCAGAAATCATCCGATGCCGAAGCCATTATCAAATCCGATGCGCCCAAGCGGATCGTCATGCACTTCGTGCACGGTGCGAGCAAGAATCAGATCACGGATGGCTTCAATGATTCCTTCGAAGACAATGCGGCGGAGTCGAAGAAAGCGCTGCAGGCTGAGATTGACCGTTTTTACGCCGCGGTCGAGCCGGTGAAGGATGGCGACGAGATGGCCTTCACTTATGTGCCGGGAACGGGCACGACCTTCGCTATTAACGGCAAGGACAAACTGACCATCGGGGGCGCGCAATTCGGGCAGATGCTGTTCTCGGTGTGGCTGGGGTCGAAGCCGCCCAACACCGCGCTGAAAAAGGGTTTGCTGGGACAGTAACGCCCGGTCGAGTACTGTGGGATGGTGGCACTTCGGTGCCATTGGCGAACCCGGGTGGAGATACTAAGATTTTTGAAAACCACCAGCCTCCGTACGCCTGCCGGTCGTGAGTGACTGGCGCCCCCCGGTATGCCGAGTGGGTAACAGAATTTATTAGAAAGAAGGAACCACGTGGCAATTTTTCTACAACGGCTTTGGAGCGATGAACGCGGTCAGGACATCGCAGAGTACGCAGTGATGTTGGCTGTGATTCTGGTGATCGTCGTCGGTACGATCCGTCTCATCGGCTCAAATGCGAACAATGTATTTTCAGAAGTTGGCAGCTCGATCCAATAAGCGGCGATCTGCTGAATTCGCGATTGCTCTCTCTGTCCGCGAACGTGCGCCTCTCCGTCTCCTGTGAAGCTTCGCGCTGATGCCTTCCTTCGAAGGCGCGCGCCCCCAAGTTTTTCCCGCTTTCTAGTGCGAACAATTATTTTTGTTCTGGCGCCGACGGTGTCGTTGTCGTAAGCGCAACCTTTTCCGTGCCACCGGTAGACAGCCGGGTGAGATAAGGGAAGAACGGAGTGATTTCGAACTCCATTTTTTCGCGCGCCGAGGTAAGAGCTACCGCCTTGGCTTTGGAAAGCTCCACGCTGTCACTCCAGGGATCGACTTTGATGCGCCCGCCGAGAGGCAAGGCCGCAATCTGGTCGAGACGGTTCTCGTCGAGCGCCGGAGCCGCGGCCAGCACTCCTTCCATGCGAACACTCTTACCCGAGGCCATGCTGTTTCCGAGGTGAGGGCGAATCAGGTTCGGCAGGTCAGGGGCCTTCTCTTGCAACGCCTTCAGGAACAGACCCGCGTTGCCAAGCTTGTCTTTATAGGGAGAGTTCTTGAGCAGTTCCAAGGCCTTGGCATCGGCCGCTTCTTCGTCTCTTGGATTACGTTTGAAGTCGAGACGCTGGAACGAGTCCTGATCGGGGAAGAACATTCGGTCGTTGAAAGCGAGCTTGGTATCGAGCCGATGTCCAAGCACGATGTGGCTCAGTTCGTGCGCGAGGACCATAGCCAGCGATGCTTCATCCGGAAGAACGTCAAGCAGGCCGCGGCTAACGACAATGGTGTGGCCGATGGTGAAGGACTCGAGCGGTGCCGTCAACAAGACACGGCAGCGAAGGTCTCCCTGCAAATCGATGTTGTTGGTGACCAGCAGGTTGTTGACGACCGTGCAGAGAATCTTGTCGACTTCCCCGGGAGGCGCGAGCAATCCGATTTTTTGCAACCGCTCGACGGCATTGTCTTCCGCCTGCTTTTCCCACATGCGCTCTGCGACGATGGGAGTTGCGTCGGCGGCGGCGTCACTTTGATCTTTTACCGAGTCGGGCGAATCGATCAGAATCTGCGTAAACTCTTCGTTCTTGCCGAGACCTTTCAGGTCATAACCCCAGAGACGAGTCTGCGCCTTGAAGTGCAGAGTCTTGCTGAGTCCGGTCTTCAGGTTGGATTCTTCAGTGTAAACGTAGGCCGGCAGCCAGGTTCCGGGGCGCATATTCAGGCGCCAGCTGTCGAAGTGGAAAAAGAAATTGATCTTGGGCTGGGGATCATAGGTCCCGTTGAAGCGGACGATGTTGTAGTCCTGGTCTTCAACCCAGATTCTGCCCAGGAAGCGGGCGTTTTTCTGGCCGGGCTTGGGCTGAACGTCGATCACGAGGCAGCGGACTTCCCCGAGAAACTCGCGCCGCACAAAATTGAAGTTGTAGTACTTCTTCTGAAAGTCAGAATCGAGCACTACCATCTGAGCAAAGCCCATGGGAAGGAAATGCAGCGAATACACACCGGTCAGCTTGGCGAGCATGCGGTGACCGAAGCCGGGCTGACCCACGAAAGAAATGTCATCGGGACCATCGGTCATATCGAGGCGTCCGAGAAAATACTGATCTTTGACGGGAGTCGGATTACCGGAGCTGTCGGTTTTAAGATCCTGAAGATAGGTTTCCACCATCGGGTGCATGTGACGCATCTGCGCCATGAACAGGTGCTCGCGCTGCACGATGCGGTCGAGGACGTCATTCAATGTCGCGGCAGGAGGAAGCGAGGGAGCGGTTTGAGTGGGCACGCTCGAAGGTACTGAAGTCGTGGTTACAGCTGGTTGCGCCGCCGAAGGAGAATCCTGGGATGCCGCAGGGAACAGAGCAGCCCACATCATGAAAAGCAAAACCGACCCGAAACGAACTATTCGCATAAGAACCTTCTAGGAGTCATTCATGCTAACTGGAAAATAATGTGGAGAACGGCCGTCGAATCTGAGGGTTGACCGTCCTTCAATGCGGGCTTGAAGCGAATCTGCTCAGCGGCGCGTACTGCCGCGTCGTCCAGACCGTAACCGAGCCCGCGAACGACTTTCGATACGCGTATTTTTCCTGACGCTTCAAGAACCACTTCGAGAAGCACCTCGCCTTCAATCTTCTTGGCGCGGGCTTCTTCGGTGTAGATGGGAACTGGCTTGGAAAGGATTTCCGCGGGAACAATTTTAGCGGCGCCAGGTGGTGCCGGCCGCGACTGCACGGTCGGAGGAGCAGCGACGTCGGCATCGCCAAAGCCAGCCTGCTGGACCTGGCCACGAGCGGCATGCGGATCCTGAGTGGCCACGCCCGCCCCGAATCCCGTACTGGCCACCACTCCGCGTACGCCCTTGGCCCCGCCAGTTCCGTTGCCGTAACCGGGTCCGCTGGGCATGTCGAAGCCGCCGGCTTGAGCGATGTTCACCGCTTTCCCCTGACTGGGTTTGGCCGGGACGCCATTGGGATCGCCAAAGCCGCCGGTCTGCACTTGTTGCGCCGGGCGATCAATGGTCTGCGGCGCGGAACTTCCGGTCGAAAATAGATTCGTTCTCACCAACTGTTTGGGAATGGCCGGTGCCGCGGGCACAGCCACCATTTGCTTGGGAGCGATCTTCACTTCCGGAGCGGGGGTGTCTTCGATCTTCGGTTTCAAGACCGGTCGAGGCGCGGGAAGACGTAGCGCTGCTGGTGGAGGATCGAGCCGCGCGACGACAATCGGTTTCGGAAGCTGGCGCTGCGGCGCGTGATTTACCGGAACTGGGGTTGGAACCAATTCAATGGCGTGATAGTCATGCTTTGGAGATTCAAGAATCTCCGGATGCAAGATCGGCACCCAAATAGCAATCGCGATCACGATCGCTTGAGTCCCATAGCTGAGGACAAATTCAGACCACGGCGCTTTCCATTTTGGAAGCGGAGAGAAAAGGGTCTGCTGCTGGAAGGCGGATTCCATAATCAGTATTTCTCAGCTAGAACACCGTTTTGGGTGCAAATGTTGTGCTTTCTTTTTTAGAACGCTGGGGATCCCGGGGGAGTCAGGGTTCAATCAAAAGTCTACTATCCCTGAGATAAGTATGCACGATAGAGGCCACTTGCATGCTCCATAATAAGGCGCAAATCATTAAACATCAATCTCTTACGAGAGCCATACCGATCCCGGTGGATTTCCAGCGGCCCCACCATGCAAAAAACTACATCCTGCATAGAGAGATTTTCTACGGGTCAAGGAGCGGGCTCTGAGACCATCCGCGACTCAGCAGTGCACAATCTTGCTGCTTTCAATGCCTCGAGTGGCGTTACGGGTGTCGACCACGAGCTGGGCCTCTTGAACGATTCTGCGATAGTCGTAATCGGAGTGGTCGGTAACGATCACGACGCAATCATATTGTCCGAGGTTGTTCAATTCCGCGCATTTCATCTGGAGGTCATATTTCCGTCCCTTCCCGATGAAAGGGAAGTAAGGATCGTGGTAGCTGACGTTGGCTCCATCTTTCTGAAGCAACTCGATGATTGTGAGGGATGGGGACTCGCGGAGATCGTCGATGTCTTTCTTGTACGCTACACCCAGCACCAGCACGCGAGCTCCATTGACCGATTTCTTGTGACGGTTCAAAGCTCCTCCGACGGAAGCCAGAACGTGGTACGGCATGTTGGTATTAATTTCACCGGCCAGTTCGATGAAGCGCGTGCGGAAATCCCATTCTTTCGCTTTCCATGAAAGATAGAAGGGATCAACGGGAATGCAGTGGCCTCCAAGACCGGGCCCGGGATAGAACGGATGAAAACCAAAAGGCTTGGTGGAAGCGGCTTCGATGACTTCCCAGATATCGAGGCCCATGCGCAGGCTCAGCAGCTTGAGTTCATTGACCAGTGCAATGTTCACGCAGCGGTAGATGTTTTCGAGCAGCTTGGTCATTTCCGCTGCGGCAGGAGACGAAACTGGAACCGTTCGATTGAAGATAGATCCGTAGAGCGCGCACGCAAGTTCCGACGCCTTGGCGTTCAATCCGCCGACGACCTTCGGAATATCCCGGCGAGCAACCGTTGTATTGCCGGGATCTTCGCGCTCGGGGGAGAAAGCCACAAAGAATTCGTTTTCCGACGAAACATTGCCGCGCGCGGCTCTCAACCCTGCCTTATTTTCCTTTTCAAGGATCGGGACCATGACCTCTTCGGTGGTGCCGGGATAAGTCGTGCTCTCCAGCACGACCAATTGGCCGGCGCGGAGATGCGGAGCGATGGAATGGGTCGTGTCGGTGATGAAGCTCAGGTCGGGTTCGTGGTACTCGTTGAGCGGTGTTGGAACGCAGATGATGACGACGTCCATTGCGGAGATTCGAGAATATTCGGAAGTCGCGGTAAACCCTTGTGCTTTCGCTGCCTGGATCTCTTCGGCGGCAATGCGGTAAATGTAGGAACCGCCTTGAGCGATCGTCTCGACCTTGCGTTTGTCGATGTCGAAGCCGGTTACCCGAAATTTCTGATCGCTATACAGCAAAACGAGAGGCAGGCCGACATAGCCCAGTCCGATGACGCCAACCCGGGCTTGGCGCTGTTGTATCTTGGTCTTGAGTTGCTCGAAGGTGCCCACGGCAGAATCAGTCGTCATGATTTTTTCCGGAACGGGTCGTAACTAAGGGGATGAATGCGGTTCAATTCTAGCACCCTGAACCGCGGCCATTTTCGATCGAAGCGGCGGCGCCGATATCCAGGGCCCATTTTGGAAACACGCACACGAAACGATTGCCGATGAAAAATGAGAGAGCGAGAAAGCGGCTGTGGATGGTTTGCCTTGCGGGTTTGGCCGCGATGCTCGTTGTATTCGCGGCGAGCGCGGGCAAGGTGCTGGTGGTGGACGAACCCGAGCGGTCGGACGTGATCGTGGTGCTTGCCGGCGAGACCGACCGGCGTCCGGCGCACGCACTGGAACTCCTAGACCGGGGTTACGGGAAGCGGGTAGTGCTGGATGTCCCAGCGGCGGCAAGGATTTATGGGATTTCCGAGGTACAGATCGCAGAGGAATACGTTCGTAGCCTTCGGCAGGCGGCGTCGCTCGAGGTATGTCCAATTGAGGGGCTCTCGACGTGGGCCGAGTCGCATGACGCCGAGAAATGCCTGCATGGTGACGAGAGTCGAGTTCTGATCGTCACTTCGGACTTCCACACTCGTCGTGCCCTATATATTTTTCGCCACGAACTTCACGGGAGGTCGTTTTCAATTGCAGCCGCTCGCGATGAAACGCAGTTCGGAACGCGCTGGTGGATGCACCGACAGTGGGCAAAAACCTATGTGGATGAGTGGCTGCGAATGATCTGGTGGACGCTGATCGACCAGTGGCGTTGAGCAGCAGCATCAGGAAGCAGCTTGGTGCAAGCGTTAAATAAGTTTTCCACCGGAAAACCGCTTCCCTAGCACAAAAGCCATTGACTGACAACAACGAGGAGGGTACGATTCCGAGAAAGGTCATCCAAACAGTTATTAACGGAGTGTGGGAATGGGCAAGTCGGCTTTCCGCAAGATGGTTAGTTGCGTGCTACTGTTCCTGTTTCCGGGTTCGTTGCTGGCGGCCGATTCCAATGCGGCCATGCTTTACACGAACGGCGCTGCCTGGGTAAATGGTGCGCATGTTCCGCGCTCGTCCTCGTCAATCTTCTCCGGCGATCTGCTGCAGACGCGGTCCGACTCCGTGGCCAACATCGATGAACCTGGTTCGAGCATCACAGTGCTGGCCGATTCGCTCGTGCAATTCCAGGGTTCGTCGGTAGATATCCAGCACGGCGGAGTTACGGTTTCGACGTCCAAGGGAGTATCGACCACCGCGGGAGATGTGAAGATCACGCCGGCAAGCTATTCGTGGACGGAATTCAACGTGGTTGACGTCGACGGGACGGTGCGAATCGCTGCTCGAAAGGGCGATCTCACGATCAGCGACGGGAAGGAAGTCGTCACCTTGGCGCAAGGCCAGGAGACGACGCGCGATGAGTCCTCAAGCGACAACGACAAAGACAACGGCAAGAAGAAGAACAAACGGCGGTCTGGCGCCGCTCCGGCTGCGGGTGGCGGGATCTTGAGCTCTCCGTACGCCATTGGGATTGGCGCGGCTGCCGTCGCGGGCGTGGCTACGTGGGTTCTCATCAAGAACGACAACCCGGCTAGCCCCACCAAACCCTAAGCCTCACAGAAACCTCGATCAAAATCAGACTAGTAGAGTCGGGGCGTGTCTCCGCATGCCACTGGAAGGGCACGTGTGTGCCGTCGTGGGTGTAGTACGTGCGAGGAGGGGGTAGCCCTAAACCACTTCGGAAGCGGGCAGAATTTCTTCGGCTGGTTTTGTGGGCGCGGGTTTCCGCCTGCGCGAGCGCTGGAATAGCGCGGGGCCCGCTGCGATCGTGCCGAAAACGTAGAAGATAGCCGCATTGGCGGGAATCTGAAGATTGAAATCAAACAGGCTATGCACCAGGATGCCGGTGCAAGACAACACGCAAGCCAAAGTCACGGCGCCGCTCACATCGGAGGTCCAGTTCCCGATCTTTGCCAGCGCCTTGCGATAGAGCACGATGACGAACCAGACCATAGTTCCGAAACCTAGCAACCCCATCTCCGCGAGAAGCTGGAGATAGTCGTTGTGAGCCTCATTGACAAAGAAGTTTGTGTAGAACGAGCGAAATTGGGGGTAGACGGTAGGAAAGGTTCCCAAACCCCAACCAAGAATTGGCTTACGGCGGAACATGCGAATCGCGTCGCGATCGATGGACAGCCGCATGCCGCCGGAAATCTCGCTGCGAGCCTCAGTGGAGATGCTGGAAACGCGGGTTGTGAGTTCCTTACCGCCCAACCAGGTGAGCAAACTGAACAGCACGATGGCAAAGGCAGTGACGCCGACTGCGATGCGGATGCCTTTTTTCTGGCGAAGCAAAATCGCGGAGAGAACAACCAACTCGGCGAAGACAGCGAGCATGCCTCCTCGCGAACCGGAAAGAAAAACTGTACCGACCATAACGGCGGCGGCGATGCCGGAGGCCAGTCTTTCCCGTTCGCCCGCGAGGCGCGTGAGGGACAGTACGAGAGGAACGGGGACAAGAAGTTCCATGAGCCCCGCGTAGTGGTTGTGGTTGACATAAGAGCCGTAGATCCAGCCACCGAGGCGAGGCTGCCGAATCCAATACAGCTTGCCGTTGGGAGCTATGCCCTGTAAGAGCGCCAAAGCGGCTAGGGCGAAGCCGTAAACAATGAAAATCAACGCCAGTTTTCGCGCCTGGGGGCTGCGCAGCAAGGTCTGACTCGATACGAAGCAGAGCATCGCGTAGGCAACGTATAGTAGGGCCCCTGACAAGCTGTCGTGCAGATAAGAGGTGAGATGGAAAACAAGTTGCAGGAGAATCAGAAGGCCGAATGTGGCCATGGGAAGAAACAGCGGGTTCCAATGAATCTCAAGTTCGCCATCCAGCCATTGCTTCGCAAACCAGAGCAAAGTCAGAAGAAGGGAGCCGACCTCAAGAACAAAAATCGACCAGGGCTCGACGGCGCCGAAGGCGATCGGGCCAAACATCAGCAATGCGAAAGTGCCGTAGAGGAGGGCGTTGCCGATCTGTTCGGACGGATACTGGACGTTACCCGCCCTCTTTTTGCGTGTGTTCATGAAGTCGGTGTGTGACGTGTTGCGCGGATCTAAGACGGTTTTCGGGTGATGTGAAAGTCGTCGACCCAGAGCTTACCACGGATTGGACTGCCCTCCGGAATCCGGCGGACGTGCAGTACGACCAGTTTGCAGTCCGGGCTAGTGGTGAACTCGCCGTCGACCGATTTCCAGAAGCCCGCCTCCTTCAATTCGTCGCTGTCAAAATAAATCGCCAGGCTGTACATATCCTGCACGGTGAAATGAGGGCCACCCGCGCCCTCCAGTTCTCCATTCTTGTAATACGCGGAGAATTTGTAAGTAGTGTTGGGCTGCACCGGAATGAACTGGTAGATTCCGGCGTCATTGATCCCGGGCCCATCAAAGGCAATCAACAGGGAGCGTCTGCCGCCATGAGAGTCACTGGGATCGAGCGTCAGTGTGACTCCAGATTGCTTCTGATATTGCCAATCGAGGCCGCCGTTCAGCACTTCAAGATTGAAGCCGCCATTGACCACCAGGTTGCCTGGCGACGGAAGATAAGAAGTGAGCCGGAAGCGGGTTGCGGTTTGTTGCCACACCTGCACGGCTTCGTCAACCTCTTTGTGCTGGATCAGATAGTGGAAGTACTCATAGGCGTAACGGAGCTCGAACGGATGGCGGGCATCGATTAACGCATTCCAGACCTTGATTGTGCCGGCGGTTTCACCGCGCGCTTCAAGCAGCGCCAGGAATGCGATATAGGCGTCGGCGTTTTGAGGTACGACGTCGCGCAGCAACTCGTCGACATCTGGATTGATCCGCCAGCAGAACTGGATCGCGGTTCCGGCTAGGGACGTGTCATTGGCCAGGACAACGCGAAACTCGCGAAGCGCTTTCTTGGTCTCGCCCTGGACCAGATAGAGATTGGCAGCTTCCCAGGCGACATCGGGGGTCATGGAGTCGGCTTCAATGGCGCGTTCCAGGGCCGACGTCTGACTTGCCCTGTCGCCAAGCACCTGGTACGCACTGGCCAGATCAAACCAGTAGCGGGCTGAATGTGGATTGAGTTGCACTGCTGCCCGGTAGTACTGAACGGCGGTCGAAGGGTCGCGGGCGACAAGATCGTAGAAGCGGCCAAGATGATCACGATAGTCAGCGTTGCCAGGGTCGAGCCGCGCGGCCCATTCGAGGCTGCGTTTTGCTACCCGGTTGCCGAGCCAGTCCGCCACCAGGGCGCGAGCAGCCAGCACCATGTAAGCAGCGGCAAAGACGATAACGATGCTGGCGATCAGCCGCTTGCGGAAAGCCGGTTGGAGAGAAATCTTCATTTTTCTTCAGCGGAAACCTTTTTCTACGCGCTACTGCTTGACGGCGAAGACGTTTCATCTAAGTCGTCGTCCTCGGCCTCGTTATCGCCCGAGTTTTCTCCGTCCTGATAGTACCGGGCGTACTTCCCCTGATATTCGTAATAGTAGTAATAGTCAGGAGAGCTCAGGTCCACGGCATTAAGCAGAACACCGACGACTTTCGCATTGACCTGGGCGAGAATATCGCGCGAGCGGCGCAGGGCTTGTTTGGTAGTTTGGCCGGAGCGAATGACGAGCACAATCGCATCTGCGCGCGGGGAGAGCACGACCGCATCGGTGACGGAAAGCGAGGGCGGAGTGTCGAGGACGATGTGATCATATTCCTCACGCAACTGCGTGAGCACGTCTTTCATGTTGGCCGAGGCGAGCAATTCCGCCGGGTTTGGCGGCGGCGTTCCCGCGGGAAGAACGTGCAAGTTGGGAAGAATGGATGTCGTCGTGATGGCTTGTTCCAAGGTTGTGCTGCCGGTCAGAACATTGCTCAGGCCGCTGCGCGGTCCCATGCCCAGCGTTTTGTGAATGCTGGGGCGGCGCAAGTCGGCATCGATCAGCAAAACCTTCACGCCCTTCTGTGCCAGAACGACCGCGGAATTGATGCTGGTAGTGGTCTTGCCTTCCTGCGGCAGGGCGCTGGTCACCATGATGACTTTGGGAGGGGATCCAAGATTCGATAAGAGCAGCGAAGTGCGCAAAGCACGGTAGGACTCTGCCATTTGAGACTGAGGCCGGACCTGAGTCACCAACTCGACGGCCTCTTTCGACGATGCAATGACCAAACGCTTGGGATTCGCACCTTCGCGAGCCGACTTGGAGCCGAGAGGAATCATCCCGAGCGGAGCCAACCCCGAGATCATTTGAGCCTGCTCGGTGGTGCGGATCGTGTTGTCCAGGCCTTCGAGCAGGAAAGCCAGCCCGACTCCGGACGCCAGTCCGAGCATCAAAGCAAACCCGAGGTTGCGCGGGATATTCGGCTCGATGGGGGCGGTGGGTGGCCGAGCGCTGTCGACGATGCGGAAGTTATTGGACTTCAATCCAGCCGAGACTCCGGCTTCCTTTAATTTCTCCAAGAGTCCTTCATAAAGTGTGCGGCTGGTTTCCACCTCGCGCTTCAGGAGCGAGTACTCGATCGCGCTTTCATTCAGCTTGTTGGCTTCCTGTTTCTGTTTTTCCAGAGCATCGTGCAACATATCTTCACGCCGCAAGGCCGTCATGTATTGACCGCGGACCTTGCTGGTGATTTTCTTCAGTTCAGATTGAATCTGCGCGTCGATTTCCTTCAATTGATTGTTGAGCTCAGCGAGCTTGGGATACGCTGGACCGAACTGCGTATTTAAGTCCGCTGCCTGGATTTTGAGATCTGCCTGACGGGCCCGCAAAGTGTCGAGCAGCTGCGAATCCGCCTGGGTGCCCGAGTCCGCGCCAGCGTTCCCGGAGCCGGAGGCAATGGTGTCGGGGTCGCCACTCTCTACCAGACGATAGAAAGCCTCCTTGTCCATGCGTTCGCTTTCGGCAGCAGTGAGAGCCTTGTTGAGCTCGTCGAGCTTTGAGGTGATGATGTTCTGCTTCTCGTCAATTCCCAGGATTTCATGTTCTTTTTGATAACGCACCAGTTTTTCCTGGGCGGTTTCCACCTGCATCTGCAGATCCACGAGCTGCTTTTTGAGCCAATCCGAGGCCTGCATGGTGGAATCGAAGCGCGCCTTGAAATTGTTCTCGACGTAGATCCGCATGAGAGTGTTGACGACATTAGCGGCCATCTGCGGATCAGCGCTGCGATAGTGGACCTCGATGATGCGGGAATTGGGACTGAGCGCGACCCGCAGGCTGCCCTTGAATCCGTTGATCATCGCCGAGGCTCGCCCGGGATCGACTTGCAGCGGATCCGGCGCCAGATCGAGTGAGGACGGAGGTGGTGCCTGGCCTGCGAAGTCCGGCTGCCGGTCGAGATTGAGCTCCCGGATGACCTGGAGCGCGATGAGGTCGCTCTGCAGGATTTTGAGTTCCGTCTCGAGTTCGGTAGGGTCGTAGTAGTCCAGACTGAAAGTTGCCGAATTCTGGAAGTTGAGGGTTGTGTCGGGCTTGTTGATTTGAATCGTGCCGCCCGCCTCGTAGATCGGAGTCATTTTCAGGCTGGCAATTGCGACTACCGAGAAGATCGTGACCAGGCAGGAAATGACGATCCACTTGCGCTTGATGAGAACACGAATGTATTCGCCGATGGCGGATTCGTGGGATGGAAGCTGGGGATAGAGAGGCCCCGCGGGTCGGCCCAGGTCGAAACCTGTACTGGGCTGCATTTCGCGAACAATCGGGCTATTCGCTTGTACCAGGGGGCCGAAATCCATGCCTGCTCCTCGACGATTCTATCGCTGCTCAAAGGCCTAACCGGCCTGTGCTCCTATACCTACAGCTAGGTCCCGGTTCGAAGAGGCTGGTTCATCGCGCAGGGAACTGTTTTGCACCGAGTGGTTGGAGAGTTCGCACGACATTCTAGCATTGGATAGAGAAAAAACCGCTTCGAATTTTCGTCGGCCGAATTCATTTCGCGGGAGATTTCTAATCTGCTCTGAATTTTAGCAGCCCCGATCGCGTGAATGCGCGATCTCGCGCCGATTCCCGGCAAAGTTCGTTATACTAGCGGGCACGTGAAGCCTCGCTGGTTCTTCTGCTTGTGCTGTATTTCGAATAAATTCGTGCACGAAGATGCGAGGACGTTGGTCAAGGTCAGCATAATCGAGCGAGTCGCTCTCTGAGGCGGATGGGATGAATTGGTCGGAGCAGGTGGTTCTAGTTACGGGTGGTACGGGTTCGTTTGGGAAGAAGTTCGTCGAAATCATGCTGACGGACTACCGGCCGAAGAGGCTGGTGATCTTCAGCCGGGACGAACTGAAACAGCACGACATGCGCGCCTCGGGGCTGGACCATCCTAGCCTGCGTTATTTCATCGGGGATGTTCGCGATCCGGCGCGGTTGGAGCGGGCGTTCTCGGGAGTGACGATCGTGATTCACGCAGCAGCGCTCAAACAAGTGCCGGCTTGCGAATACAATCCATTTGAAGCGATTCAGACCAACATCATGGGCGGGCGCAACGTCATCGACGCAGCCATCAACCAGGGTGTGCGGCGCGTTCTGGCGTTGAGCACTGACAAGGCCGTCAATCCCATCAATCTATATGGCGCGACGAAGCTCTGTGCCGAGAAGATGTTCGTGCAGGCGAATGCCTATGCCGGCTCGCAGGATTCACGATTCAGTTGCGCGCGCTATGGAAATGTCGTTGGAAGCCGCGGGAGCGTGATCCCGGTCTTTCTGGAACAGCGACGGAGTGGCCGCATCACGCTGACTGATCCACGGATGACACGCTTCTGGCTCACACTGGAGCAAGGCGTTCGCTTCGTGGTCAGCTGTATCGAACAGATGCACGGTGGCGAAATCTTTGTCCCGAAGATTCCCAGTATGCGGATGGTGGATCTGGCGGAAGCCATTGCGCCGGGGTGTGAAATCGAGACTATCGGCATTCGAGCCGGCGAGAAGTTGCATGAAGTGCTGGTCTCGGAAGACGAGGCGCGAAACACGCTCGAAGCAGAAGATCGCTACATTATCCAGCCGTCGCATCCATGGTGGCGCCGCGAGAACTGGGTGAACGCTCGCCCCTTACCCGAGGGCTTCCGCTATGCCAGCGACAACAACGAACGCTGGTTGACGAACCGCCAGTTGCAGGAATTGATCTCACCCCCAGCGCCCGAGGAGCAGCCGGTCCCCGCGCGTATTTCAGCTTAGGACGGCCAGCATGAGCACTACCTCGGTTAGCCCGCAGGCTCTCGCCATCAACGGCGGATCTCCCGTGCGTGCGACCTATCTTCCTTATGGGAGGCAGTCCGTAGACGAAGCCGACATTGAGGCGGTAGTGGAGGTTCTGCGATCCGATTGGTTGACGACGGGGCCGAAGATCGCAGAGTTTGAAGAAGCCTTCGCCGCCAGAGTGGGCGCGGCTCACGCAGTAAGCGTTAGCTCGGGCACTGCCGCTCTGCACGCCGCGGCGTTTGCGGCGGGGCTCAAGCCCGGCGATAAAGCGATCACAACGCCTCTGACATTCGCCGCCACAGCGAATTGTGTTTTGTATCAAGGCGCAACGCCTGTTTTCGCCGATGTCACTGCGGACACGCTCAATCTTGATCCTGACGAGGTCGCGAAGAAAATCTCTGATGCCACGCGAGCGATCTTGCCCGTAGATTATGCCGGGCATCCGGCCGATTTGGCGCCGATCATGGAGCTCGCGCGGAAGAGTGGCCTCGTCGTGATTGAGGACGGCTGCCACGCTCTCGGCGGCGAATACAAGGGGCGAAAAGTCGGCGGCATTGCACACATGACGGTTTTCAGCTTCCATCCGGTGAAGCAGATCACTACGGGCGAAGGCGGAATGGTCACGACCGACAACCCCCAGTTGGCCGAGACGCTGCGAAGATTTCGCAATCATGGAATTTCCAGCGATGCTCGCCAGCGGCATGCAGCGGGACAGTGGCATTACGAAATGGTTGCGCTGGGGTTCAATTACCGTCTGCCTGATGTTGGTTGTGCGTTAGGTATCCAGCAACTGAGAAAGCTGGAGACGAATCTGGCGCGACGGCGGGAAATCGCGGCCATCTATAGTTCGGCGTTTCGCCAGGTTCCGGGCGTGATTACGCCCGTTGTTCGGCCGGAAGTGGCTCCAGGATGGCATTTGTATCCGATTCGCCTCGATCTCAAGAATCTCACGGCGGATCGGTCGCAGATTTTCCGGGCGCTGCGTGCGGAAAACATCGGCGTGAATGTGCACTACATTCCGGTGCACCTGCATCCGTATTATCGGAACCGATTTGGATTCCGCGGTGGAGAGTTTCCTATCGCCGAGGACGCCTATGCGCGGCTGATCAGCCTTCCCATGTTTCACGCGATGACCGATCAGGATGTGAACGATGTGATTGCTGCGGTCACAAAAGTTCTATCAAGCTATACACGGTGAATCGAAAGAGAGGACGTGCCTTGGCCCACACGGCTTTTGCGGAAGGTTCCCTCGTTTTCCTGCGGCCTCTGGAACGTTCGGACCTGAACGAGCGCTACTTGGACTGGCTGAATGATCCTGAAGTGACGCGCTACACCGAAACCGGAAGATTTCCGTCGACTACCGAAGACCTGGACAACTACTACCGCAGCGTTACCAGCTCGAAGAATGACGTGATTCTGGCAGTGGTGGACAGAAAGTCGGGAAAACACATCGGCAACGTGAAACTGGGACCGATTCGCTGGGTGCATCGTGCCGCAACATTCGGGATTCTGATCGGCGATAAAAAATCCTGGGGCAAGGGCATCGGCGAGGATGCTACGCGGCTTATGGTCGAATACGGATTCTACCGGTTGAATCTTCATCGCATCGATCTGGGTGTATTCGCGGAACACGAAGCAGCGGTGCGGTGCTACGAAAAAGTGGGATTCAAAGTGGAAGGCCGCTTGCGCGAAGATCTGTTCCAGTGCGGAGAATTCAAGGACCGTCTGTGGATGGGTTTGCTGCAATCCGAGTACAAGCGGTTGCGGGCCGGGAAGAGGAAATGAAGGCGCTGGTGGTAGGCGGCGGTTCGATCGGCAGCCGCCATTTGCGGAACCTGAATCAGCTGGGCGTGGAACATCTTGGAGTGGTCGAGACGGACGTGTCGCGTCGTGCGACTCTGGCAGCGGGAACTCCGGCAACCGGTTTCTCAACGCTGCAAGAGGGGTTGGATTGGGCTCCGCATTTTGTGGTCGTGGCGACTCCGACGCACCTGCACGCGGAGCAGACTCTGGAAATTGTCCGCGCCGGCTTCCCTGTCTTCGTCGAAAAACCACTCTCCCACAGCCCAGCCGGTGTTCGCGAGATCTCGGACCTAGTGTCGCGGACGAAACTTGTTTCCCTGGTGGCATGCAACATGCGCTTTCATCCCGGTCCGGCGAAGGTCAAGCGGTTGGTCGACGAGGGGCGATTGGGCCGGATTCTGTTTGCGCGAATTCACACCGGGTCTTACCTTCCGGAATGGCGTCCCAACACGGATTACCGCAGCAACTACGCCGCTCGCGTCGAGAGCGGCGGCGGATGCATTATGGATTGCATCCACGAGATTGACCTCGCGCGCTGGTATCTGGGCGAAGTGCAGTCGGTTTTCTGCTGCGCCGGGCATCTGAGCTCGCTCGAGATTGAAACGGAGGATGTCGCGATCGTGGTGTGTCGGCACACTCGCGGCGCGGTCTCAGAAATCCATTTGGATTATGTGCAAAGAACCTATGAGCGCGGATGTCAGATCGTCGGCGAACTGGGCTCAATTTTCTGGGATTTCAATGCCAAGTCAGTCCGTTGGTATAGCGCCCCTGAAAAGAAATGGACGACCTATCCGCAAGCCGAGGCCTGGGAGATGAATCAGATGTATATGGACGAGATGAAGCATTTTCTCGACTGTCTGGCGGAACGGCATCCGACGACACTCCCCATTCCGGAGGCGGCGGAGCTGATGGGCGTGGTATTTGCGGCGAAAGAATCGGCCTCGCAGGGGAGGATGATTGCAGTAGGAGGGAATTCGCCCGAGTGAACGTAGCTTTGATCCAGGCGAGAATGGGATCTTCGCGGTTTCCGGGCAAGGTGCTCGAGGATCTTGCCGGCCGGCCGATGTTGTGGCGCGTGGCAGAGCGGGTGCGCAGGGCAAGGAGTGTGGACAAAGTCGTAATCGCTACCACCGATCATGAAATCGATGATCCCATTGCTGAGTTCTGTGAACGGGAAGGAATCAGCTGTTTTCGCGGCAGTGAGCAGGATGTATTGGATCGCTTCTACCGGGCGGCGAAAGCAACTGGGGCAGACATCGTGGTTCGCATTACGGCGGATTGTCCTCTGATTGATCCGGCCGTGATTGACAAAGTGGTGGCGCGTTTTGCCGGAGGTGATTGCGATTATGTCTGCAACGTGCTCCGTTACACATATCCCGATGGGCTCGATACGGAGGTCTTTTCGTTCGCTGCGCTGGAGCGCGCATGGCAGGAAGCCCGCAAGCCTTCCGAGCGGGAGCACGTTACGCCATACTTACGTACGGACAAGTTCCGGATCGCGAATGTGGAGAGCGAAAACCCGGTGTCGCCGGATCAATTTCGATGGACGGTTGACCATCCGGCGGACCTGGAATTTGTACGAAACGTGTACGGTGCGTTCTCAACGAGCGCAGAGTTCGGTTTTCAGGAAATATTTGATCTGTTGAAGGAGAGGCCCGACTTGGCGACGATTCAGGCAGAAACGATTACGAATGAAGGCTATTACAAGAGTCTTTACCAGCAGGCAGAGGCGGGAGCGGCGGCGAAGCGTCCGCTGCGGCAATCACAAGCGTGGCTCGAGCGCGCGAAGAAGGTCATCCCCAGTTGCGCGCAGACGTTCAGCAAGGGACAGACGCAGTACGTGCAGGGGGTCGCGCCGGTTTTTCTGCAACGCGGCAAGGGTTGCCGAGTCTGGGATGTGGACGGGAATGAATATATCGACTATGTGCAAGGTCTGCTGCCGAACATTCTCGGCTACGCACGCGAGGAAGTGAACGCGGCGGCGGCGGCTCAACTGGCGGAGGGGCACAGTTTTTCTCTTCCGCATCCGCTTGAAGTGCAACTGGCGGAGCGTCTCACGCGCTTGATTCCGTGTGCTGAGATGGTACGGTTTGGGAAGAATGGGTCGGATGCAACTTCGGGTGCAGTGCGCGCAGCGCGCGCGTACACGCGTCGCGACCGCATCGCCTGCTGTGGATATCACGGCTGGCAGGATTGGTATATCGGAAGTACGACACGGAACGCGGGCGTCCCCAAGGCGGTGCGGGACTTGACGCATCCTTTTGTCTACAACAACCTGGCTAGTCTGGAGAAACTCTTCGCCGAGCGTCCCGGAGAATTTGCCGCTGTCATTATGGAGCCGGTGAATTTTGTGGAACCTGCGCCGGGCTTCCTCCAGGGCGTGAAGGACGTCGCTCATAAAAACGGGACGCTGCTCATCTTCGACGAAATCTGCGTTGGCTTCCACTTTGGATTGGGAGGCGCGCAAAAACTTTATGGTGTTGTGCCCGATTTGGCTTGTTTCGGCAAGGCGATGGGCAACGGGTTTCCAATCTCGTGCGTTGTCGGCCGAACGGACGTGATGCGCATCTTTGACGAGATCTTTTACAGCTTCACCTTTGCAGGCGAGGTCGGATCGATGGCCGCCACGATGAAAGTGCTCGACATTCTCGAACAAACCGATGGGCTCGCGCGGATGGAATCGAATGGACGAACGTTGCAGGACGGGCTCAATGCAATGGCGAAAGAAGCCGGACTTGGACAGCGCATTCGGGCGCTGGGTCGTCCGCAATGGTCGCTGATGAAGTTTACCGACCAGAACGGCGCCGAGAGTCCGCTTCTGAAGAATTTATTTCAACAGGAAGCCGTCAAGCGGGGAGTGTTGCTGCTGGCGACGCACAATCTCACCGCGGCGCACGACACTCAGGCGATTCATCAGACGTTGGAAGTGTATGCGGAAGTGCTGAAAACTCTGGCGTCGTGGGTGAAGGATTCTGACCCAGCTCGCTTTCTTGAAGGCCCCATGACTCAACCTATATTCCGGGTGCGATGAATCTTTTCTTCCGGACAGACGCCAGCGTAGCGATCGGCACCGGCCATGTCATGCGGTGCCTCGCGCTGGCGCAGGCCTGGCAGGATGCTGGCGGGCACGCGTTGTTTGCGATGGCGCAGAAGACTCCCGCAATCGAGGCGAGGCTCGGTGCGGAGTCTTGCGATGTGCTTCCGATTGCGTGTGAGGCAGGAACTGGGGATGATGCGAGCCAGACGATCGCACTGGCTCGCGAACACCAGGCGGAATGGATTGTGGTCGATGGCTACCAGTTCGCGGAGGATTACCAGGCCGCACTGAAAGCCGCGGGGCTGAAGATTGTTTTTCTGGATGATTATGGACACGCCCGGCATTATTCGGCCGATTTGCTTCTGAATCAGAACGCGGGTGCCAGCGAATCTCTTTATCGTAACCGGGAGCCGCAGACTCGGTTGCTGCTTGGACCGGGCTATTGCCTGCTGCGGCGGGAATTTGCGACGTGGCGCAAATGGAAGCGGGAAATTTCGCCCGTCTGCCGCAGCTTGCTGGTGATGATGGGCGGCAGCGATTCGGAGAATCTCACCGCACGGGTCATCGAAGCTCTGGCCTTGGCAAGATTCGAAAACGTGGAAACGACCGTGGTGGTTGGTGGCAGCAATCCACACCGGGCGACATTGGAAAAATCGGCAGCGCGGTCGGGGCTGAAGATCACGATGCGAAATAATGTCTCCAACGTTGCAGAACTGATGGCTGCGGCAGACGTCGGCATCTCCGCTGCAGGCTCGACTTGCTGGGAACTGTGCCTGCTGGGACTTCCGGCGCTAGTCATCGACGTAGCCGCGAACCAGACGGCGGTTGCAAAGGAATTAGACGACGGAGGATGCGCCATCCACGTGGGCAATCAAAAGGTCGGAGCTGAAAGGATTGCGGAAGAGCTGCGCCGCGTACTCGGTTCGCAAGAGCTTCGCCGATCCTTGGCTCAGAAGTCGCGCGAGTTGGTCGATGGCGACGGCGCGAGACGAGTTGTTGCTACATTGCGGGGAACTGATCCAGGCGGCTCTACGGGCACAGGAGGAGGACTTCGATTCCGTCGCGCGCGCGCCGAAGACAACCGGCTTTTGTGGGAATGGGCGAACGATGCCAAGGTGCGGGCTTCGTCATTTTCGCCGGAGCCGATTCCTTGGGAGAGTCACGTTCAGTGGTTAGCCCGGAAACTCAGCCACGATCAAACCCTTATGTTGATTGCCGAAGAAGACGGGGTTCCCTGCGGACAAATCCGGTTCGATGCCCGGCCGGACGGAGATTGGGAAGTCGATCTGAGTGTTGCAAAGGCGATGCGTGGCCGAGGACTGGGCGCTCGGCTGATCGAGTTCGGAGTGCGAGCGCTCTTGCGCGAGCATTGCAATGCGCGCGTGCATGCCTTCGTGAAGCCAGCGAATGCGGCGTCAGCGAGGGCGTTTGAAGATGTTGGCTTCGAACGGGTTGGTGAGGAAGAAATCCGCGGCAACCGAGCGATCCACTTCCTTCGCCAGGAGACGGCGCCGGTCTAATCCATGAAGTCCAAGACAATCGTTAAGAAGAACTATCTGGTCCTCGGCTGCAAGCCTTGGAACCGGCGCATTTTTGATGAAATGCTGCAGCAACTGCCGGGGCAATGGCATTACATTGGATCGCCTGCGGATCTCTCGGTCCGCGTAGTGGAAGAGCTGTCGCCTCGCTACGTTTTCTTTTTGCACTGGTCATGGAGAGTTCCAGACGAACTCGTCGATCGATTTGAATGCGTCTGCTTTCATATGACCGATGTTCCCTTCGGACGAGGGGGCAGTCCGCTACAAAACCTGATCGTGCGCGGCCTCCGCGAGACGAAACTAACGGCGCTTCGGATGAGCGGAGAATTTGATTCTGGTCCGGTATACCTGAAGGAGCCGTTCTCGCTCGAGGGCGGCGCAGAAGAAATCTATTTGCGCGCAGCGCGATTGTCGGCCAAGATGATCCAACGTATCATCCGGCGTGAACCGAATCCGCTGCCCCAACGAGGCCAGCCTGTGAATTTCAAGCGCCGGAAACCGGAAGAGAGCGAAATCGGAAAGACTGATTCTCTTGAAGCGCTCTACGATTTCGTTCGCATGCTTGATGCCGATGGATATCCGCATGCGTTCTTGGAGCATTCTGGTTTCCGCTACGAATTCAGCCGCGCGGCTCTCTACGATGGACGGATCGTGGCTGACGTGAAGATCACGAAGGCGGGGAAGAAGGGGAGGGCCAAATGAGGGTTCTGGTCATTGCGGCCCATCCCGACGATGAAGTACTGGGCTGCGGCGCAACGGCTGCGCGACTGGTTAAGGAAGGACACGAAGTCCACTTCGCCATCCTGGGTGAGGGGATGACCTCGCGTCACCGTGAGCGGGTGGATGCCCTCGCGGCACAGTTGGCCGGTTTGCATCGGCAGGCCCACGCCGCGGCAACGAAGTTGGGCGTGAAGAACCTTGTGCTGCACAAGTTACCGGATAATCGGCTCGACACACTGCCTCTTCTGGAAGTCGTCAAAATCATCGAAGACCTCGTAGCGCGCCTCAGTCCCGAAACGATCTACACGCATCATGGGGGCGATCTCAACGTCGATCACGGAGTGATCCACCGGGCAGTTTTAACCGCGACTCGTCCCATGGCTGGGCACCCAGTGCGGGAGATTTACGCTTTCGAGGTGCCATCGTCGACAGAATGGGCATTTCAGCGCCTGGAGCCACCATTTCGACCGAATGTGTTTGTGGATATCACACATACGCTTGAAGCAAAAATTGCCGCAATGGAATGCTATGAGACCGAGTCGCGCAAGTTCCCGCACCCCCGGTCGCCGGAGGCGTTGCGGGCCGTTGCTATGCGCTGGGGAAGCGTAGCCGGGTGCGCCGCCGCTGAGGCTTTCGAATTGATCCGCTCGGTTCGTTTGCTGCAGGATTGAATATGGCCGCGCAGATCAAAATCGGAGGGAGGGCGATCGGGCCTGGTCATCCCGTATACGTGATTGCCGAAGTCTCGGCCAATCATCATCAGAGGTTTGACGAGGCGGTGAAGATCATTAGCGCTGCAAAGGATGCGGGCGCCGATGCCGTCAAACTCCAAACGTACACGCCCGATACGATGACGATCGCCTGCAACCGGCCGGAGTTTCTCATCCAGGGAACGATCTGGCAAGGACGCAATCTGCACGAGCTCTATGGTGAGGCGTATACGCCCTGGGAGTGGCAGCCCCGGCTGAAGCAGTCGGCTAACGACCTGGGGCTGCATTTGTTCTCGACTCCGTTTGATGCGACAGCGGTAGATTTTCTGGAGAAGATGGACGTTCCAGCCCATAAGCTTTCGTCGTTTGAACTGGTGGATATTCCCCTGATTCAGAAGATGGCCAGCACGGGGAAGCCGCTGATCATGTCCACGGGAATGTCGAGTCTGGAAGAAATTGAAGAGGCGGTCCAGGCAGCGCGTCAAGCCGGAGCGACGCAGATCGCGTTGCTGAAGTGCACAAGCGCCTACCCGGCGACCGCCGAAGAGATGAATCTGCGCACGATTCCCGAGTTGTCACGACGTTTCGACGTACCTGCCGGACTGTCGGATCACACTATGGGTACGGCAGTTCCAGTGGCTGCGGTTGCTTTGGGCGCATGCATCATCGAAAAGCATTTAACCCTCTCACGGTCAGAGCCGGGCCCCGATAGCGCGTTTTCTCTGGAACCACAAGAATTCAAGGAAATGGTGGATGCCGTGCGCATCGCCGAGAAAGCTCTGGGCGAAGTCCACTTCGGATTCGCTGCGAAGGAGGCTAACAGCCGAGTGTTTCGGCGCTCGCTATTCGTAGTGCGGGATGTGAAGCGTGGCGAAATTCTTACCTCGGAGAGTGTGCGCTCGATTCGGCCGGGGCACGGGCTGCATACGCGTCATCTGCCGGAAGTCTTAGGCCGGCCGGCTGCCTGCGACATTGAGCGCGGAACTCCGCTACGTTGGGATCTGGTCAACCGGCAATGAGGATTGTCAGTCCCTTCCTCAAGAAAGTCGTGTATCCCTCCCTGTCGATGACGGGAGTTCTTCGCCGGACATCCCGGGCGGGGCTCGCAGTAGTCACGTATCACGGCGTGCTTCCGCGAGGGTACAAGACTGTTGACCCGGCGTTCGATGGAAACCTGGTGAGCGCTGACATCCTTCAACAACATCTGCGTCTGCTCAAGTCGCGCTACAACGTAATTTCGCCGGAGGATGTGCTTGCTTGGCGACAGGGCCGGCTCGAACTGCCACCGGCGGCGGTCCTTCTGACCTGTGACGACGGGCTGCTGAACAACCTGACTGACATGCTGCCGGTCCTACAGCAGGAGGAGGTCCGCTGCCTATTTTTTGTGACGGGCGCTTCTGCCGGTGAAACCCGAACCATGCTTTGGTACGAAGAACTGTTTCTGCTGTTCTCCCAGGCTCCAGCAGGAGTCTTCGAGATCTCGTGCGATGGTGTTGTGATCATGGGCGACTTGGGAGGTCCCGGGCAGAGGCATGGGATCTGGTGGAATTCGGTGAAGCGCCTGTCGGCATTTGACTCAGTGACACGCGGATCATTGCTCCGCATCGCCGGCAGGCACTTCGGACTGAACGCCCGGCGATGCCTCGATGCAGAGGATTCTCCCTTGCGCCGTCGATTCGGGTTGTTGACTGCTTCAGAAGTTCGTCAACTCTCCTCGGCCGGAATGACGATCGGCGCTCACACGCTCAGTCATCCAATGCTGTCGCAGTTGCCGTTGGAACCTGCGCGAGTCGAAATCGTCGAAAGCCGCAATCGGCTGGAAACACTCTTGCAGAAGCGAGTGTGGGGGTTTGCTTATCCGTTTGGAGATGCGCAATCGGTTACCCCGCAAGTCCTGGCCATTCCGCAGCAAGCGGGGTATGAAGCGGCTTTCTTAAATGCGGGTGGCGGGTTGGGAACCAACCTTCCCCCTTATGCACTTCCTCGTGTGCACGTGACGGCGAAGATGAATCTGGCCGAGTTTGAAGCTCATGTCTCTGGTTTTCATGCCAACTTGCAACGCCGCGCCGGTCGAAGTGGCACGACCGTCACAACCGAAGGCGGTTGATCAGGCGGGCGGTCATTCGACGGATTGATACTATTAGCTATCCTCAAAGCGCGTTGCGTGAGTAAAAAAATTGCGTTTAGTCCTTCTCAAAGAGATACCGGACGATTCAAAGCTGCACCAGCAGTGGAATGCTTTGGTCAAGAGTGTGGATCGGCCCCAGGTTTTCTACACCTACGAGTGGGCGCTCGCCGTTCAGCGAGCCTATGGTGCTACTCTGTGCCCGCTGGTTTTCCTCGCTTACGATGATCAGGAATCGCTGTGTGGAGTTGTGGCGTTGGCGCTTGATCTAGACCGGTCTGTGTCTTTTCTGTGTGCTACGACGGGAGACTATTGCGATTTTCTCAGTTTGCCGGAACAGAGGCCTGCGTTCGTCAGTACAGTCCTGGGGGAGTTAAGAAAGCTTGAAATCAAGAAGATTGCGCTTGCGAATCTTCCGGCTGACTCGTCCACAATCGCAGCCATCCGTCAAACGTCTCACGGGCATGGTTGGCTATGCTTCGCGCGCACGGCGTATGTTTGCGCTCAGGTATCGCTGGAGCGGCTCGAACGAGGGAGGGATGGGAACCGGATTGCGCCAGGCCAAAAGCGGGTACGTCGATTTGCCAAGGCAATTGCTCCGGAAGGGGCAGTGCACTTTGACCATAATCGATCATGGGACGCCGTCGCTCCGATGCTGCCGCAATTCATCCGGGCCCACGTCGGACGATTCCTCGAGATCGGCCGGATCAGCAATTTGGCGAACGCGCGACGGCGAATCTTCTTGGAAGAACTGGCGAAGCTCCTGTCGCAGCCGCAGTGGCTCGTGTTGAGCCGCATGCTCGCCGGAGAACGAGTAGTGGCATGGCACTACGGATTCCAATTTTATGACACATGGTTTTGGTATCAGCCAACCTTCGACAGCAGAGTGGAAAAACATTGGCCGGGGTTCTGCTTGTTAACGCAGGTAATCCAGGAGGCGACGGAAAATCCAGCCTTGACGACGTTGGATCTGGGACTCGGATCGGAAGCTTACAAGGCCAAGTTTGCAAACGAGTCCCGCGAGACGCTCTATGTGACCCTTCAGAGTCCACGATTAAAGCATTGGGCTACTCAGCTTCGTTACCGCGTCACCGAGGCCGTGAAGACCCATCCCTCAATGGAGAAGCTGGTCCGTGTGCTTCGCAAGGAGTTTCGCGAGCTTCGAGATCGTGTGCGCACACAAGGTCTTCCACAGACCTTTGCCTGGGCGGGGAGGCGTTTACTCAGAACGATTTGGCTGCGCGATGAAGTGCTGTTTTTTGAATGGAGGAACGCTGAGCCCGCGCCGATGGATCTGAAGAATGTCCAACTTTGCGCTCTTGATCTCAGTCGACTGGCTGTGGCGGCGATGAAGTATGAGGGCGACGAAGCGACTCTCGAATATCTGCTGCGTTCCACGCAGAGACTCCGCGCAGAAGGTATGCAGGGCTTTGTGCTCGCGACGGACGATGGCAGCCCGGTTCATTTCGCATGGGTTGCTCCGTTCAACGGTTTCTTTTGTGCCGAGTTGAATGCGACTCTGCATGGCTCGCCGGATTGTGTGCTCCTGTTCGACTGCTGGACTCCCGCGGAGGTTCGCGGACACAGCTATTACAAACGAGCCATTGAACTCATTGCTGCGAGAATGATTGCCAACGGCAAACAACCGTGGATTTTCAGCGCGGCCAGCAACACCGCCTCAGTTCGAGGATTGGAGAAGGCCGGTTCTGTGCGGCGCTACTCGTTAGTTCGCAACCGGTTGCTTGGGTGGGAGAGGACGACGGCCAATCAACCCAACCCGGACACGGCGCCGGGTGCGGAAGCCTCCGCTCACATATAACGAACCCGGCCACGTGCATGATGCGTATTCTTTTGGTTCATCCCGAAGATTCTCCACGTCGAGGCCCATGGTGCGGTCAGCGATGGGATCTGGTCGTTGATCTTGGGAAGTCCTCTTACTTTTCTGAGGAGGCATGGCAGCGACAGCTCGAATGTCCGATTTTGCGGAGCGACTTGTTTTGCGAAGGAATCAACGGTGTAAGACGGGTTCGAGATATTTTCGCTGCAGGAAGACACCAGTTGGTGGACGAAGAGGGCATCGATTGGTGGGAACTGATCTCCCTGTTATGGGCGCCTGATGCTCTGAGCGTGCTGATGCTACAGCGCGTGGCGGCCCAGTTCAAGCCTGCTGCCGATCTCTGGGCCACGCGCGAATCAGGGTCCGTCAGCTTGTTGGCAAAGCTGCTTGCGTCGCCGGTCCGAAGTTTTGAGGGTACGCTCCTTGAGCGCTGGGCGGCTCGCACCATGCGCTATGCAGGCCTTGCGCGGCGACTCTCGGCGGTTCAAGTTAAGGAGATTTTTCTCGATAAGTACGACGCTGGATTTCGGTTGCGTTCGCGTTTTGCGGCGAGTCAAGAGCGTTGCTCCGATCCTGTGATCCTGCTACCGAGCGCGTATGGAAATGTTTCGAGCATGGCTGCCGCCTACGCAAAACTGCTTCCTCGACAAGCCTTCTTGCTGGTGGCGACGCGGCAGAGCGCAAGGCGGTTCGCGCCGCCAGGCAATGTGGAAGTGCGAGACCTCGCGGCTTATGGCAGATCTGATGCTCGTACCGACGAATTCGGATCCCTGGCTGAGCGCTGGGAGAGATTGAAAGGGGCCCTGCAGGACGTTCCAGAACTGCGCGTGCTCTCGGAGGCCGGAGTGTTCGACCCATTTCGAGCGTGGCTCCGCGATGGCCTTAGGGCCCGAGATGCCTGGCGAGAAGTGCTGGAGCGAGAACCGGTATCAGGGGTTCTCTGCGGCGACGACAGCAATCGGTACACGAGGTTGCCGGTTTTGTTGGCCGCCAGGCGAAGGCTGCCAACCGTTGATTTTCACCACGGGGCATTCGATGGGCGCTATGCGCTGAAGGACTTGCCATGCGACGTTTATCTTGCGAAGAACGAAATGGAACGAGAGTATCTGCTGCGAGTTTGCGCTCTTCCAGAAGAAAGAGTCGTCATCGGCGCCCCTGCGCACGAATTTATTCCCCGTGCCGAGGAACGCAGCCCTGGCGGCGAGACTTCGGCGATTCTGTTTTCAGAGCCTTATGAGATTGCGGGCATGCGTGCCGAAGAGGTCTATCGCGAACTCTTGCCGCAGTTGTGCCGGGTTGTTCGCGAGTACAATCGCCGGCTTATCGTCAAACTGCATCCGTTCGAAAATCGCGCTCAGCGCTGCGCCGTCCTTCAGAAGATCCTGGATCGAGAAGACGGCAAATTGGTATCCGTGGTCGACGGTCCTCTCACCGCGCGGCTCCTTTCGCAGACGTGGTTCGGAATCACCGTCGAATCGACGAGCGTCATGGACTGCGTGCAAAATGGCGTTACTTGTTTTCTCTGTGGTTGGCTTGCGCTCTCGCCGTACGAGTACGTCGAGCAATACACCCGTTTCGGAGTCGGGGAAGTACTCGAACGCGCAGAAGCGATTAGCGGTATTCCAGGCCGACTTGGCGAGTTGAGTGATCGGCATCTGCCGCGCTCGAGCCGCGCGGTGGTGGCTGATCCGGCGATGTTGCGGCGTTGGTTGACCTCAGCTGACGTCGCGAGGTCAGCTTCGTGAACGACCCTGCCACGAGCGCGGCGGGCGAAACCGCAACTGCTACGACCCAGCAGTTTCGGTCTCAAGTTGGGCACATCTCGCGCCAGTCGGGCGTTTTCTTCGCGGGCACGATTTTCACAGCAGCTTTAGGCTACGTCTTCAAAGTGTATCTGGCGCGCGTGCTGGGAGCGGAGGCGCTTGGGCTCTACGCGCTCGGGATAACTCTGGTCGGATTCATCGGCATTTTTAACACGCTCGGATTGCCGCTATCAGCCGTCCGTTTTGTCGCCTCGTATTTGGCGGAAAGGAAGTTCAAAGAGTTGCATGCGCTGCTCTGGCGGGGCGCTGCTCTGCTGCTGGCTGCCAACGCGGTGATGGCAGCGGCGTTTCTGGCTCTTGGCGGTGTGGTTGCAATTCACTTCTATCATTCTCCCGCTCTGGTTCGCTATCTCCCACTGTTCGCGCTGATGATGTTGTTCAGCGTGGTGACCAACTTCTATGGCAAAATTCTCGCGGGCTATCGGGATGTGAAGCTCAGGACGCTGATTGTGAATTTTGTCGGCAGCCCGCTGAATATGCTGATCGCAATTGTCCTGATCTCCATGGGGATGGGTCTTCGCGGCTATATTCTCGCGCAGGTTCTGAGCGCGGCTCTCGTTTGTCTCATGCTCGTCTTCGCAGTACGGCGATTCACGCCAGCGGCAGCACGTCTCTTCGCGCAACGCGGATCTTTTCCTCGACGAGAAGTGTGGTCCTTCTCGGCGGCAATGTTGGGAATCGGTTTTTTGGAGTTCCTCATTACCCAGGTAGACAAGATTGCCCTGGGGTTCTACCTGAATGCACGCGAAGTGGGGATCTACTCGGTGGCTGCGGCTCTGGTCGTCTACGTGCCGCTGGTATTGAATTCGGTGAATCAGATTTTTGCGCCGACGATTGCCGACCTGCACACGCGTGGCGAGCACGCCATGCTGGCTCGGCTGTTTCAATCACTGACCAAGTGGGTGATTGGGCTTACTCTGCCGCTCGGGCTCGTCGTTATGATTTTTTCGCGACCACTGATGCGCATCTTCGGGCATGACTTCGAACCGGGCTGGCCCATTCTGATTATTGGGACGCTCGGTCAGCTGGTAAACTGCGGAGTCGGTTCAGTGGGCTTTCTGCTGCTGATGTCCGGCAACGAGAGACGGTTGATGAAGGTGCAGAGTTTCATGGTCGCGGTGATGGTTACTTTGAGCGCCGGACTGGTTCCGCTTTGGGGCTTGATCGGAGCAGCCTTGGCTGCCGCGATCACCAATGTGGGCATCAATGTGTGGAATCTGTATGAGGTCCGCAAAGCACTTGGAATCTCTCCCTATAACCGTGGGTATTTGCGCCTGTTATGGCCAACTGCCGCCGCTTCAGCCTTGATCCTGGTGTTGAAGAAGTACTCTGATGTTGTTCATCACGACTGGCTCGCTGTAGGGATCGCCCTCATATTGGCATATGGGATATTCGGCGCGGTTGTGCTGTTCGTCGGGTTGGACGCCGATGATCGGCTGATCGCCACAGGGATCTGGTCGCGGATTCGAGCGATTGTGAGTCCGTCCGGGGTCGCGGCATGACGGAGACGAGAGAAGTGCGGCTTCCCGCAGACCTGTGCGCGGACGCCGAAAAAAAGTTCGCGCAGAGGTTTGGGAATGTGGAAGAACTGCTGAGTTTTATCTTGAGCGATTTGTTGCAGGACGATGCCTCTCAACTCGACCAAGCGGAACAGCAACTCATTGAACAACGACTGAAAGAACTGGGCTACCTCTGACCCACGCCTCAATGGGCCCAGGCCGTGACTGATCGAGGCCTCGACCCACTACGAGATTTCTTGTACCCACGGGGAACATGCAGACACTGGATCGAGTCAAGCGGGAAGGCGAAGAGCGGTTGCATCCCTCACTGGCGAATCCCAGCTGGCTCGTACTCCGAAAACGGCGCGAGATCTTTCAGAAATGGCTGAGCGAATTCGCTGAGCAACGGTTGGAGGTACTGGATGTCGGGGGTCGAATTCAGCCGTATCGGCCGTTACTCGAAGGGCGCCTTCTCCGTTATGTGGCCGTCGATCTGCGGCGAACCTTGCTGGTGAACGTAGTGGCGCGCGGGGAGCAGCTTCCCCACGGTGACGGCCAGTTTGATCTCGTGATTTGCACGCAGGTGCTGCAGTATATTCCGCAACCGCAGGCAGTTATTACCGAGATTTATCGGGTACTCAAGCCGGGAGGGCGGTTGCTGTTAAGTGTGCCGGCGGCGTGTCCTCGTGACGCTGACGAGGAATGCTGGCGTTTCTTTCCCGCCGCATTGCGGCAGTTGCTGCAGGGTTTCAATGAAGTGGAGATTGTTCCGGAGGGCGGCAGCATCGTCGGCTTCTTTCGAACCGTGAATGTCTGCCTCAACATCTTTGTTCGATATCGATGGCTGCGCTCGATTTTCCATCGGACGCTTTGCCCGCTGATCAATCTATTGGGCGCAGGGCTGGAAGATATTGCCGCAAGCGCCAACGAGCAATTCTCGCCAAACTACAGTGCCAGGGCGCGAAAATGAACTCTGGGACCCAACGAGAATGAATGTGGCTCAAAAGCTCTGGCGACGTGGGCGCGATCTTTTTCCCGTTGCCGGGTTTCATTTTGACCATCCGATCGTGCTGTTCCAAAGCGATGACTGGGGCCGCGTTGGGCTGCGCGAGCAGGAGGGACTGGAGGAACTGCGAGCGGGGGGATTAGCGCTGGGCGAGCGTCCCTACGATTTCTACACTTTGGAAAATTCCGATGACCTTTCTGAGCTGAGCGCCCTGCTGAAGCGACACTGCGATTCCAACGGCTGCCATCCCAGCATTCAGATGAATTTCATTCTGGCCAATTTAGACTTCGCCAGAATGAGCGCGGATGCCTACCAAAAGATTCATATGCTCCCGCTCGCCGAGGGCCTGCCACAAGGCTGGCATAGAGCAGGTCTCATGGATGCGTACCGTGAAGGCATGGAAGGCGGTTTCTTCTGTCCGGGTCTGCACGGAACGACGCACTTCTGTCGCTCGGCTGTCGAGCGCTCCTTGGCCGAAGACGGCGAACGCGCAGATCTGCTACGCACGCTCTGGCGTGCCGGGATACCGTACATTCACTGGCGGATGCCGTGGATTGGGTATGAATACTGGGATCCGGAGAAAACGGAAGACGAAAGATTTCTCGTGGCCGAGGCGCAGCGGGAGTTGATTGGCCAGACAGTTGGGGCATTTGCCAAATTATTTTCGAAGCTACCGCGGTCCGCTTGCGCGCCTGGCTATCGAGCGAACTCCGATACTCACCAAGCCTGGGCCCAGCATGGTATCCGTGTGGCGCAGAACGGACCTGGAGCTCTTATGCCGCCTCACTTCGACCGTTACGAGATTCTTCATTTATGCCGTACCGTGGAATTTGAGCCGGCCGTCGATTCGGCATTCTCAGTCGGGAAGTGTCTCCTCCAGGCAGACGCGTGCTTCGAGCTCGGCATTCCCGTGGTCGTTTCCGTGCACACGATCAATTTTCACTCCGCGGTGCGCGACTTTCGCAGCGATACACTTCGAATGCTCGACCAATTCCTCACTGCCATAGAGTCGAAGTACCCGGACCTGCTGTATCTTCACGATGAGAATGTTTACGAACTGGTAATGGAGGGGGCCTTTCGAACGAAGCGTGGAACGACGCGATTGAATGTGACGAAGAAGAACTTCAGCAGAGCCGAGGTCCTCCGGCTGGAAAATATTTAGATGACGGATCAGAAATCAATCGTGCTGGTCACGGTGGACTGCCTGCGAGCGGACCACGTCGGCTTCATGGGTTATCCGCGACCGACCACGCCATTTCTTGATTCGCTGGCGGCAGAGAGTTTCGTTTTTCCGGCTGCGATCGTGGCCGGTGCGCCGACTTACTATTCGTTTCCGTCCATTCTGGCCTCGCGCTATCCACTGGCACTGGGTCGCGACACGATCGGCCTCGCGCCCGAGGAATCAAGTCTGGCGTCCGTTCTGAAGCAAGCTGGCCACGCCACTGCCGCATTCGTTGCGGCCAACCCCTACCTTTCCGCACGATTTGGCTACGCGCAGGGGTTCGACAAGTTCTCCGACTTTCTCGATGCCGAACCAGCGGCTCTTTCTGAAGAAAAAGGGCTATCCGCACCTGGCACCAGCTGGTCCGGCCGCCTGAACCGGAAGTTGCAGGCGATTCGCCCTGCTCTCGGCCCAGTGAGAATTCTCTACGACGAAGTCTACTTTCGATATTGCCAGCGTGTTACTCCTGTCGCGGACTCGCTCGATGCCTTACGGCTATTTCCGGCCGCCGACGTGATCGTCGATCACGCCCGCACCTGGCTTGCATCAGTAGGAAACGCTCCGTTCTTTCTGTGGCTGCATCTGATGGATCCCCATTCGCCCTACTATCCCACGGAAAAGGCTCTCGAACTTATAGGACATTCCGGTGTCACGCCCCTTCAAGCTCGCTATCGGAATTCTTATTGGAATCGCTCCGACCTTGGTCGGCGGCGGCTTGCCGGTCATCGCGATGATGTCATGGCACTGTATGACGCGGGGATTCGTTGGGTGGACGCTCAGATGGCGCGGTTGGTTGAGTCGCTGCGAATTGTCAATCGGTGGAACAATTGTATTTTTGCTTTGACAGCTGATCATGGCGAGGAATTTCTTGATCACGGTGGCCGCTATCATCCTCCGTCGAAGGTGACAGAAGAGCTGATTCACGTGCCGCTGATGTTGCGCGTGCCGGGAGACAGGAAGAGAGACCTGGGTAAGGCTCCGTTCAGCATGCTTCATCTAGCTCCGACCTTGCTCGACGCGGCGCAATTGCCTGCCCCCGCTGGCTTTCAAGGACGAAGCTATTGGTCGCAGCTGCGCGATGGTGAGGCCTTCGACAGTGCCGCCATCTCGGAGTGCGCGGTTGGGTGCACCAACCCTTTTCGCGCGGAAAACCGGTTGGGGCCACGTGTTTTAGCGGTTAGAGAGGAGCGCTTTAAGCTGGTCTTGTACTTCGATCCTCCCGCGGAGCAACTCTATGATCTCGAGGCCGATCCTGGGGAGCAGGCACCGCTTGCTCCCACGGCGCAAAAAGTGGTTCGCCGCCGGCTGTTGGAGATTGCTCGCGAGCACCTACAGCGCTCGATCGCGCGGCGGGACGAGCACGCGCGGTTGCGTGCGCGCCTGCGCGAATATCGGATAGAATGGGCACGATCCTATCCACAGCGCTCAGAAATGTAATCTGGACATCAGAAACCCAATGAACATGGGCTCCGAATACAAGAATCTTCGTGTGTTTGTCACCGGCGCCGGCGGCTTTATTGGCAGCCATCTGGTGGAGGCGTTGGTCGAAGCTGGAGCTAATGTGCGGGCGCTGGCGCGGTACACGAGCCGTGGAAACTGGGGCCATCTGGAGCAACTCTCACCCGAGATTCGCAACTTCCTGGAGGTGGTGCTGGGTGATGTGCGGGATGCGCAGTTCGTTCGCAACCACATCCGCGGCTGCGACGTTGTTTTCCATCTGGCTGCGCTGATCGGAATCCCCTACTCTTATGAGGCACCCGAAAGCTATTTCGATACGAATCTTCGCGGCACCCTCAACCTTCTGCAAGCCGCGCGGGAAGCAGGGGTGCGTCGAGTTGTGGTTACTTCGACTTCCGAGGTCTATGGGACGGCACGCTACACCCCGATTGATGAAGGCCATCCATTGCAAGCCCAGTCCCCGTATTCTGCATCGAAAATCGCCGCCGATAAGTTGGCTGAGAGCTACCATTTGAGCTTTGCTTTGCCGGTAGTGGTTGTGCGACCTTTCAATACCTACGGCCCGCGCCAATCAGCGCGCGCTGTGATCCCAACGATCTTTTCGCAACTCCTGGCAGGAGGCAACTTGCTGCAATTGGGGGCGTTGGAACCGGTTCGCGACCTTGTTTATGTGTCCGACACGGTTCGCGGTTTTCTTCGCGCGGGAGTGGAATCGCGAGCTGTCGGCCAGGTGATCAATTTGGGGACGGGACAGGGGATCTCGATTGGCGACCTGGCGCATGTGATCATGAAAATCGTTGGTCGAGAGGTGCCAATTGTGAACGCCACTGAGCGGGTTCGTCCAGAAGCCAGCGAGGTGCGTCTGCTGGTGGCGAACGCCAAACTTGCGAAAACCACTCTCGGATGGGAGCCGCAGGTTTCGCTTCAGGAAGGTTTGCAACGCGTTGCCGAATATATTGGCGGTAACATGGCTGCCTTCCGCGTCAGCAGTTATGCGGTGTAGTTGGGAGAGAGTTGAATGCAGGCTGTGATTCTCGCGGGCGGGAAGGGCACGCGGCTGCGGCCTTACACGACGGTCCTGCCGAAGCCGCTGATGCCGATTGGCGACATGCCTGTGGTCGAGGTGATCGTCAGACAACTCCGCGCGGCAGGGTTCGATCGCCTGGTGTTGGCTGTAGGCTATCTTCCACACCTGTTTCGCGCCTTCATCGGCGATGGAGAACGATGGGGGGGGCCGATTGAACTAGTGCTGGAAGAAAGCCCTTTGGGCACTGCCGGCGCCCTGGGCTTGGTCTCGAGATTGGATTCGGACTTCCTGCTGATAAACGGAGACACTCTGACCAACCTCGATTACCGCGGGTTCATGGAATATCACCGCGCGCACGGGGCAGTCGCTACGATCGCCACGCAGAGCCGTCAGAACAAGGTCGACTACGGCGTGCTGGAGATTGGTGACGATCATCAGTTGATGCGGTACGTTGAAAAGCCTGTGCAGAGCTATCACGTCAGCATGGGAGTGAACGCATTCCGCGCTGACGTTCTGAAGTACGTACGGCCGAAGAGCTATCTGGATATTCCGCAGTTGATGCTGGATCTGATAGAGCACGGCGAACGCGTGCAGTGCTACGAAAGCGATTGTTTCTGGCTCGACATCGGCCGCCCGGCCGACTACGAACGGGCCGTCGAGATTTTTCAGGAACGTCGGGCGGAATTCCTGGGCGACGCAGCATGCGGGTCTTGATCACGGGAGGCAACGGCTTCCTTGCCGGTCACCTCGCGGTCTATCTTCACACGCTCGGCGGAATTGAGGTGTCCAAGCTGAGTAGGAGTGACTGTGATCTTTCGAGCGAACAGAAAAAGCTGACATCCTTGCTGCGCAGCTTGCGACCAGACCGGATCTTTCATCTCGCCGGCCGAATCAGCGGATCGGAAGCTAAGCTTGATCGCGACAACAGACAGGCGACCGCGGGCCTTTTGCGAGTGACGCGAGAAGTCTCGCCAAATGCCAGGATTGTTCTCGGCAGCACAACGGCTGTATATCGCGACGCTGGAAGTGCGGCAAAACCGCTAACGGAATCCGATTCAGTGCTTGCGGAGCGGCCCTACGCTGCAAGCAAGTTTGCTTGCGAGCAGGAAGCTGTTGCTTATGCTGCCGCAGGGGGTTGGATTGCGATCGCACGCATCAGCAATCCGATTGGTTCGAGAATGGCCTCAGCCTTGCTTTGCGGGACGATTGCGAAGCAAATCGTTGAAATTGAGAAGGGGAAGCCACCGATCTTGTTTTTGCGCGATCTGCAGCCAAAACGAGACTTTGTCGCCGCATCGGACTGTGTGAGGGCGTTGTGGCAAATCGCTGATGACGGAGAATGCGGCGCAGTCTACAACGTAGCCAGTGGAATCTCTACTCCTATTCACGAAATCGTGGAAATGTACCTGGGCCTGACGCGAGTGCAGCACGTTGAAGTGCGAGTTCTGGCGGTCGAGGGTGAGCGGTCGTCCGTACGAGAGCAGTGGGTTTCGAATGCGAAACTGCGGGCGCTTGGTTGGAAAGCTCAGGAGACTTTGCGGGATGCTGCTCGCGATCAACTTGATGCCCAGCGAAATTCGTCATGAGGCCGATCCGGATTCTGGTAGACAGCTTCGCCGATGCGGATGCTTTCAACGCGCAAATGACCAGCGCGCGCGACATCATGAGCCGGCTTGATCCTGCCTGCTTTCACGTCACGACGTTTTCTCAGGGTACGCCGGATGAACGCCTCATGCGCCGGCCCGGTACTCGGCTGGTCAAACTGCCCGAGCGGCATCAGACGCCGAGGATTCTCCGCCAATTTATCTGGGGAAATCACGACATTCTTTTTTATGTGAAGGCGTCGCCGGCCGAGCGATTATATCTCTCATTGCGCCGCCGGTGGTTCGACCGCCGCATCGTGATCGGCACAGTCGAATCGCAATCAGATCTGCGCAACGAACCGACCATCAAAGAAGAGCAGATTCGACTGTGGGAGCGGACCGTCTTGCGCAGCGACTTCCTCTTCAGTAATTCTTCTGCGGTGAAAAGAAGTCTGCAAAAGGAGTATGGACTCGCCAGCGAAGTCGTTCCCACCGGCGTCGACAGCAAGTTCTTCACACCTGTGTGGGATCGACCAGCAAACCCGCGAGTTCGAGTCCTTTTTGTGGGATCGCTACGTCCATTCAAAGGCCCTCAATTGCTGGTGCGAGCTGCTTCGCAATTTCCGAGCGCCGACTTCGCGATCGTCGGTGACGGTGTCATGGCTCGTGAGCTTGAAGCGCAAGTGCAAGGCAGGGGACTCAGTAATGCGATATTTGCGCGGGGCTTGAATACCGCAGATCTCCGTGAACAGTACCGGGGCGCTGATATTTTCCTCTTTCCGTCGCGCTGGGAAGGATCACCGAAAGTAATTCTTGAGGCTGCGGCGTGTGGTCTTCCAGTGATTGCTCGTCGGGATTACGAACCGGAGACCGTCGTCGACGGCCAGACCGGGTATCTTGGAGGGAGCGATGAGGAACTGCTGACTCATCTGGGCAGGCTCGTCGCCGATCCTGAACTGCGGCGCAAGATGGGTCGCGCATCTCGCGCGCATATCGAACGCTTCGATTGGGATCCCATCACGCGCCGCTGGGAAGAGATCTTTGTGCAGCTGTTGTCGGGCAGTGGAGGCGGGAAACTCGCATGAGTCCGACGGCCTCAAGCCCATCCGGCGGGCAATCCCTCCGCGTGCTCACTCTCACACCTTTCTACCCGAGCGAGCACGACGATGCTTCGGGCTGCTTTGTCGCGGAACCGATCGAAGCGCTGGCCAAGACGGGCATCGGGAACACAGTTTTCGCGGTGCAGCCTTTCTATCGCAAGCAGGAGCATGGAAGGAAGGTCGGGGTCACCGCACAGTGGATTCGCTATTTCTCCTTTCCGGGTGGCATCGGACTTCCGACCGCGGGCGCATTTCTGTTCGCACAGATTGTTGGAAGGGTTCGTGAACTTCAGGCATCACAGCATATTGATCTGATCCACGCCCACGGGCCGCTTCCGTGCGGACATGCAGCGATGCTTTTGAGTTCGGAGCTTGGGATTCCCTACGTGGTGTCGGTGCACGGACTCGATGCCTTCTCGATCGAGCAGGTTCGCGGTCGCGCGGGCGATTGGTGCCGCCGTATTTCACAGCGGGTGTATCGTTCTTCGGGGCGGGTCATTTGCATTAGCGAGCGGGTGCGCGAAGAGGTCCTGAATGGCGTAGGTCCAACTTGCCGTACTTCGGTGGTATACAACGGAGTCGATGCGGAGTTGTTTGCGCCGGGAAACGATTTTTCGCCTGGCCAATCCCTGATCCTCAGCGTCGGCAATTTGATCCCCATCAAAGGACACGATCTGCTGATTCGTGCGATTGCCCCGCTCGTTCGCGAGTTTCCGGCTCTTACTTTGGAAGTCATCGGCGAGGGCGTGGAGCGTCCGCGTTTACAGGCCCTGGCTGATCGGCTCGAAATCGGCAGGCGCGTGCATTTGCTGGGGCGGAGGTCACGGAGGGAAGTTGCCGCTTCGATGCGCGGCTGCACAATTTTCGCTCTGCCCAGTTGCTACGAAGGTTTGGGTTGCGTTTATCTGGAAGCCATGTCCAGCGGCAAAGCCGTTGTCGGCTGCCGCGGGCAGGGAATTGCCGAAGTGATTCAGCACGGCTCGAACGGATTTCTGGTCGGTCCTGATAACGAGAAGGAGTTGACCCTTGCCCTCGCCATGCTGCTTCGGGATGAATCGCTTCGCCGCAATCTGGGCAGGGCCGCGCGCGAGACGATTCTGGATCGCTTTACTCTGGCAGACCAGGCGGAAAATTTCGCGCGCATCTACAAAGAGGTCGCCGCGTGAAGTGTCGCCTTGTCATTCTGACGGAGATCATCTCTCCCTATCGGATTCCGTTGTTCAATGCGCTTGCGACTCACGACGATCTGGATCTGCAAGTCATCTTTCTCGCCGAGACGGATCCTCACCTCCGTCAATGGCAGGTTTACCGCGATCAGATCAGGTTCCCATACGTTGTTCTGCCCTCCTGGCGCAAGCGTGTGGGGCGGTACAACTTCTTGCTGAATCGCGGTGTTACACGCGCTTTGGAAGATGCAGCTCCGGGCAAGATACTGTGTGGAGGTTATAACTACGTTGCCTCCTGGCAAGCTCTCCGATGGGCGCGTTCACATAACGTCCCGTTTCTTCTTTGGTCGGAGAGTAATTTGCATGATCTGCGTCACGGGCACGCGGCCGTGGAGTTTCTAAAAAATAGGTTTCTCCGCAAGTGCGCAGGATTCGTTGTGCCGGGTACCTCAGCCTGGAACTATCTCCGGGCTCGTGGAATCAGGGAAGAGCTGATTTTTACCGCGCCCAATGCTGTCGACAATGACTTCTTTGACGCAGGTGCGCGCCTGGCTCGCCAGAACGCGAGTATGCTCCGCACAGAACTTGATCTCCCCAACCGCTACTTTCTTTTTGTCGGCCGGCTGGTGCGGGAAAAAGGAGTCTTCGATTTGCTGTCGGCCTACGCCAAACTGGATGATCAGACTCGGCAGCGGGTTGGCTTGGTTTTTGTTGGCGAAGGCGTTGCTCGACAGCAATTAGAAAAGCACACCGCCTCGCTGGTCTCGGGGATGATAAAATTCGCTGGTTTCATACAACCGGACCAGCTGGCAAAGTATTACGCCTTGGCGGAGATACTTATTCTCCCAACCCACACCGATACCTGGGGATTGGTCGTGAATGAGGCCATGGCTTGCGGCCTGCCGGTGGCGGTGGATGCCAGAGCTGGGTGTGCCGCCGATCTGGTGAAGGAGAACTGGAACGGATTTCTCATTCCGGCGAACGATGTCTCGTCCCTTGCAGTTGCGATGAAAAGCGTCGCTTCGCAACCGCAGCTTTGTTTGACCATGGGTGCTAACAGCGCACGACATATTTTGCGCTATTCGCCAGCCGAGTGGGCTGCAGGGATTGCACGGGCAACGGCTTCTCAAGCTGTATGACTGACCAATTATCCAAAACCATCCTGATGGGGACCGCGCTGCTGGGGACGGTCTTGCTCGTGTACCTTGCGTATTCTCGGCCAGGGTATTTCGTCAGTGAAACCTATCTCGGTGGCCTGGTGCTTCTTGAATTTCTTTTTGCCGCGGTGTGGATGTACCGTCGAGTCTTCTTTCCAATTGTGATCGTGGCTTTTCTTTTTGCCGGTGTGAACCTCCCCGTTGGCGGCTTTTGGACGGTTGCTCGCTGGTTCTTTCTGGCTGTAGGAGCTCTGGTCGGTTCTTTTATTATGCTCAAGGAACGACGCCACCACTTCGGCCTTCTTCATGCGATTGCAGGATTCGCCGTGTTAGCTGCGGTCGTCTCCTCCGCAGTCTCCCGTTACCCGGCGTTTGCGCTTTTGAAGGCATCCAGCCTTCTGTTGTTGTTCGTCTACGCGGGCACAGGAGCGAGACTTGCAGTTACGGGCCGCGAAGTCCGGTTCTTTCGAGGCTTGCTTACCGGTTGTGAAATCTTTGTGGGAGCCAACGCGGCTCTCTACTTCCTCGGCATCGAAGCAATGGGGAACCCCAATTCGCTGGGAGCTGTAATGGGCGTCGTCGGGGCGCCGGTTCTGCTGTGGGGAACCATGCTCGAGGAGGAGTCTTTCGTTCACCACCGCCGGTTGCTGTTGTTTGCTTTGAGCGCATATCTGGTTTTCCATAGTCACTCTCGCGACGGGATGATTGCTGCTTTCTTTTCCTGCGGATTGCTCTGCGTCGCCCTGCGCCGATACAAGTTGCTGGGGCAAGGGCTGGTCATCATTCTTATCGTGGTCACTGCCTCTGCGATTCTCGATCCAGAGGCATTTTCCAAGACTGTCGACTCCTTTACCTCTTCGGTCGTCTATAAGGGCAAGGATCCTGAACTCGGGTTACTGTCTTCACGGAAGTCGCCTTGGGAGGGTGCGACCGAAAGCATCCGCAATCATTTCTGGTTCGGATCCGGCTTCGGCACCACCGATACTGGCCAGGATGCCAGCGCACATTTGACTGGGTTTTCGACCAGTGAAAAGGTAACAAGAGAAAACGGCAGCAGTTATCTCACGATCGTGACGTGGGTGGGAGTTCTGGGGACTTTACCTTTTCTTTTCCTGCTAATGATACTTTTGGCGAACATTTTTCGGACAGTCCAGTGGATGTTCAAGACGGGAGTCGCCGCACATCCCGCCGTTCCCCTTGCCATGATCCTGATCGCGGGTCTGCTGCACGCAGGCTTTGAAGACTGGCTCTTCGCGCCGGGTTACTACCTGTGTGTGTTTTTCTGGACGCTGGCATTTGTCTTCATGGATTTTGTTCCGTCGTCACCTCTTCCACGGTTTTCTCTCGCGTGGCGCTCCCGGTTCCCTCGCGCGGCTGCTAGGGCTGTCGTTCCTACCCAATGATGCACTTGTTCATAAACTCCCTTGCCGCGAGCGCAGGCGGAGGCCTCACCTACGTTCGAAACGTCATCCCGCAAATGGCGATGCATCCTGACCTGCAAGTGACTGCGGCTCTGAGTCCAGCTCTTCGTAAAGAATTTCCCAGCTTTCCCAATGTTGACCTTCTGGAACTCGACATGCCAGCCACTCGCCGTTTCTGGTACGAGCAAACGAAGCTACCGGACTTGATTCGGCGTACGCGCGCGGACGTTCTGCTGTCCGCGGGGAACTTCGCGCTGAGAAACACGCCCGTGCCGCAAATATTGCTTTCGCGCAATTCCATTTACACTTCGGGGGACTTTTACCGCGACTTGCGGTTGCGGCACGAGTACAAGGCTTGGTTCGACACTCATTTGCGGGCGGGCTTAGCCAAGAGATCGATCCGCTGGGCGGATGTCACCATTGCTCCAAGTGAGGCGTTCGCGGCTGAACTAACGCGCTGGGCTGGCAAGCCTGTCCGGGCCATTTATCACGGATTTGATCGAGAAGCTTTTACCCGCGACCTCACGCCGCTGGACGCGGAGCTCGAGCAGAAGCTGCGCGTGGCTGAAGAATCGATCAAGCTGCTTTTTGTCAGTCACTATAACTATTACCGTAACTTCGAGACTCTGATTCGCGCACTACCGCCCCTGCGTGATCGTTTGGGGCGCCCGGTCAAACTACTGCTGACATGCAAGCTGGTTGCCGGAGAAAGCCCAGGAGCGTACAACCCTGAGCGAGCGGCAAATCTGATCGAAAAGCTCGGAGTTTCCGACATGGTGATTGAGCTCGGTGCGATCCCGCATGAGCAACTTCATCAGCTCTATCGCCGCGCGAACCTCTATGTGACTCCAGCGTATACCGAAACCTTCGCCCATCCTCTGGTGGAATCGATGGCCAGCGCCCTTCCAGTGGTTGCTTCAGACTTGCCCGTACACAGGGAAATCTGCGGCGACGCGGCGCTCTACTTCGCTCGATTTTCCTGTCAGGAGCTAGTCGACCGAGTCTGTGAGCTTGCCACCGTGCCTGAGATGGCGACGCGCTTATCCGCCAGTGGTGTGGAGCGTTCGACCGCGTTCAGTTGGAAGCGGCACGTGGATACACTTCTGGCGGTCGCTCGCACTCTGGTTGGTTCTCGTCGCTGAGACGGGGAGTTTGTGTGGTTGATTCGCAAATGTACGACGAATAGAATCCGATACCTTGCCGGTCGTTTGGGAAGAGAGAGTACAAGGTGACAAGGAGATCCCTGAGGATTCTGGTCGCGATATTGCTCTTCGCATCGGTTGCGGAGTTCGTGATTCGCGGCCCGGTTCGACTGGTGCGGGGGGCGGGATGGAACGACTTCTTATCCCCTTACATCCAGGCGAAAGCGTGGGCCCACGGTAAGAATCCCTACAGCGCTCAGTCCGTGGTATCGTTCTGGCCTCCAGATAACAGTCGTCCTCCGTGGGTTGATACAGAAGCGGCAAATGGAACCTTGGAGATGAAGCGGGGGATCCCGACTCCGTATCCCATCACCAGCCTCGTTTTGCTCTCGCCATTCACGCTACTTCCTTGGTCGATTGCTCTGCCCTTGTGGGGTGTAATTTGCGTCGCTGCCGCAGTCATTACTCCTTTTGTGCTTCTCAGCGTAACCGGTTGTGATCTCGGCGAGCAGCGGGCTCTGCTCTTCCTAGCTGCGGCACTTGCTCTTGCTCCGTTGCATACCGGACTTGGAACCGGCAACCCGGCGATTCTGGCAGTGAGCCTGACCGTCAGCACCGTAGGAGCAGTCTGCTCAGGCAGGTGGAAAACCGCGGCGATTCTGCTCGTGATCGCGGTTTGCCTAAAGCCGACCGTAGCGGCTGGTTTGTTGCTCTACTATCTGGTGCGCCGGCAGTGGAGGATCGGCGGCTTCGCCTGTGCGCTCTCGGCGATTATCGGCGTTCTGGGCGTTTGTCGTCTTGCGCTGGTCGGGGTCCCGTGGCTGTCTTCGTACGTCGAGAATACGAGAAAAATCTTCGCCCCCGGATCCCTTGCCGACTTCGCTCGAACCGATGCGATCCGCTTCAACATGATCAACGCGCAAGTACTTTTCTATAGCTTGTTTCGAAATGCGTCGCTCGCAAATCGGCTTTCGTTGTTGCTGGGAGTATGTTTGCTGGGATGCTGGCTCTGGTTTTGCTATAGGCGTCGGGCGCCGTCCGAAGTGCTGGAAATCAGCACTATTTCCGTGCTCTGCCTGCTCGTGGTCTACCACCGATTCTATGATGCTGCGCTTTTGATCTGGCCATTGGCATGGAGTTTGCTGGTCGTCCGTAAACGTTCGACGGCCATCGTGACTCTTCTGGCGATCGTTCCGTTCCTTGTGCCTGGCGCGACTCTGTTGTCGGAACGCGCAAGTCAGATTCCGCCTGCCATCGCGAATGGCTGGTGTTGGAACGCGATTGTAATCCCGCATGAGATTTGGGATTTGATTTTCCTGGCTGGTCTGCTCCTCTACTTTATGAGCGGAGAATTCGAAGGACCCGGCTCGGATCGCGCAAGCCTCCGCTAGCACCGTCAAACCGGAGTCTGCACTCTCCGGGCGCTAGCTTTCTTAACTGCGCTGGCGACCTCACCAATCGCTTCCGGGCAAAGTTCCGGATAGAGCGGAAGCGACAATACCTGCCGCGCCGCAGCCTCAGCGTGCGGCAGATCGCCCTTGGAGTAACCCAGGTCAGAGTAAGCGGGCTGCAGATGTGCGGGTACGCCATAGTGAACGGCGGTCTGAATTCCCCCTGTTTGCAGCGCAGTCTGAAGAGCGTCGCGGTCGTCAGCTCGCAGTGTGTATAGATGATAGACGTGGCGTGCCCATGGCATTTCGACTGGTAGCTCCACACCGCAGTGCGCCAACAATTCGGTGTACTGATTCGCAGCGGCGCGGCGTGCTTCCGTCCAATGTTCGAGATGACGAAGCTTTACTCGCAGAATCGCTCCCTGTAAACCTTCCATCCGGTAATTGAATGCCCGCAGTACGTGGTGATACTTACGGTCTTGCCCCCAATCTCGCAGCATGCGAATCGTCTTTGCGTACTCGGGATTGCTGGTGGTGACGGCTCCGCCTTCGCCATACGCTCCCAGATTCTTGGTGGGATAGAAACTGAAACATCCGATGTCGCCAATGCTCCCGACGGGCCGGGCCTTGTATTTTGCGCCATGTGCCTGCGCCGCATCTTCGATCACAACCAGTCCATGCCGACGCGCTGTTTCCATAATCGGATCCATGTCCGCAGGATGGCCGTAGAGATGGACGGGGAGAATCGCCTTCGTACGTGGCGTGATCGCAGCCTCAATCGCCGCAGGATTCATCGTGAACGAACGCGGATCGATATCGATCAGGACCGCCCGAGCTCCTGTGTAGGCAACCGCCGCGACGCTGGCGATAAAAGTGAACGGAACGGTGATGACTTCATCGCCGGGACCTATTTCCGCGGCCAGCAACGCCAGATGCAGCGCGCTGGTACCCGAGTTCAGGGCGATGCATTCAGCCGCTCCGCAATAGACTGCGAACTCTCGCTCAAAGGCCGCTACCTCGGTGCCCAAGACGAATTGGGAATTCTCCAGGATATGCGCAATGGCAGCATCAATCTCAGGCTTGATGCTGTGATACTGCGCCTTCAAGTCGAGAAACGGGACTTTAACGCTGGACTGTGCCATGAAATTCTAGTAAGTCGGACGATACAACAGAATCTAATCAGCATCAACTGCGGGCAGCACCATCGGGCTAGGGTAATCGCTCCTATCCGATAGCCCTTCGCAGCATGTGCACGACGTTCACTATTCCCAGCGCCGAACTGGCAGCGAGCACGGACATCGCAACTCCAATTCCCCAAAGGATGCGTCGGTCTTTGGGAAGCCAACGATAAAGCGCGATGAGCACAAAAGGAAGGGTCGGTATTGCGAACCGGGCAAAATTGCTACGGGCCCAGTACGGATAATTGTAAGTGAACAAGCACCAAAGATACGGAACTAGAAAAATCACTTCAACCGCCTGAGCCAGGCAATAGGCTCGAAACTCGGCAGATTTCAACATCGCCACCACCGCAATCAGGACAAAAAAAATCCAGCTAAAACTCAACACCAGGTTGGTCCAGGGTGCGGGATAAAGCAAGGTTCCTTTGACAATGGCATAAAAAGGAAAGCCGAAGAGCCAGCCGCCCTCCCACTGCTTGCTGTGGTAGCTATTGACGGTCGCCAGGGCGTCTCCGAAATGAGCCGCGAGCGGGAGAACATAGAGTGCTCCAATCAACAGCCCAATCGAGGTTGCAGCGGCAAACCGGCGAAAATCCAGCCTCCAGAGCAGCGTTAGCCCGATCCCCAGCAAGGCGAACACTCCGAGTGGCCGGACGATCGTAGCCAGCGCCGCCAGCAGAGAGGCGACGAGCCATTGTTGTTTGCGGGCGGCCAGAAACGCGCCCAGCAACAGACACACGAACAGCGGCTCCGATCCGCCGAGACAGGACCGCTGCGTCCAATCAAAATTGAGAATTGCGAAATAGCCGGCGATCCATCCATTCCAAAGTCGCCGCGCAAGTAAAACCGCCAGCAGTGACGGGCCAAGAGAAAAGACGAGCAAGGCGCTTCGGTCAGACAGGCCGGTGAGTTTGGAAAGCGCGGCCATGGCATACGGCAGTCCCCAGAATTGCTTGACGACGATTCCCCGGAAGTCCCACCGTCGAATGGCTGAGGCCAGCTTCATGTATGACGAACTGTCAGCGAAATCGTCGACCGCCCCAGCATAGTTCTTCGCCAGCGCTATTACAGAGATAAAAAGCAGGAAGCTTAGGACAACAAGTGTTGCGATCTCTGCCTGCGACGGGCCACCGGCGCCGTCGTAGAGCGTTTTCGTCAACGAATCCGAAGACTCGGAAGAAAGATGGAGCGGTCGCCGCATATCACGCTGCTCGGCGAAACAGCCGCGACGTGAACTCGTGCAAGTTGGGAATTTGGTTCTTCGTTAGGCTTTGCCCAAGCGAGTCCCGGATCAACAGCACCGCCGCAATGGAAGTTGTGATGAAAAACAATCCGTAATAGCGAGGCTCGTAAATCGGGAAAAGCAGAAAGCGAATTCCGGAAAAGACGACTGTGATCCCCATGATCCAGCGCAACTCCTTCCGGACGATGGGAAAGCAAGCGAGCCAGAGAAGGCCAAACACCAAAGCGGGGCCGTGCACGGCGTCGTTGACAGCTTTTACGAGGGAATGCCCGTAGTTGGAAAACGCAGAAGGAGCACCGCTTCCCGGGGCTGCGCCAAGGAAATGGCTGTAGAGTTCCTGCCACGAATATCCGTAATGGTTGATCACGACCTCGCTTCCCGCGCTCAGCAGAACTAAGACGACTGCCTTCTTCCAGTCCAGCCGGCCGTCGAACAGGAGCACAAGAACAACCAGAATGGACAGGAGGGAGTTCTCAGGTCGCACCCAGATCGCTACCAGAAGCGGCAACAGTCCGATGTCACTACGTTTGAAAAATACCATCCAGAGACCCAGAAGCATGAGAAAACAGGACATGCCATCGGGTTCGTTCGCCTGACCTAGAAGCATCGTTTCAGGAAGGACCATGATGATGAGCACGAGCCACGATCGTGCGTAGGTCCACAACATGACCGCGATGGCGAAGTAGAACAGAGCAGAGACCGCCCGGGTCGAATCCACGGCGCTAAAGCCTAGTTTGTGGATCGCTTCCAGCGTCAAAATGTAGAAAGGCTTGATTGCGAAGAAGGGAAAATGCATTGCCGCATAGTACGGATCAGCGGCTCGGTGCCTCAGGTCTAGAGCTTGTTTTCCATCGTCGTCGAGGCCACGGAGATGCGGCGTCAGCGGTACGCTGTATACGATTTCATGAACCTTGACTACGTCTCCCGTTTCAGCCAGCACCAACGTCCCTGCATAGCCGAGGGTGTCGATCTCGAACATGCTGTAGCGATAGCAGTGGAGAGACATTGCCGCCGCGACGGCGAGAAAAAGAAAGGTTGAGACGATTTGCCATCCGCGATTCTGGTCGTGAGGACTCATTCGTTGGGGCTCAATCACGGTTCTCAGGCGGCTTGACCGCAATCTCCATCGTCCGCACAATCGCCGCTATATAAGCATTTTCGACGATTGGGGACAAACTGACAGTACAATAGCACATCGTTCGAAACTGGACGTTCATGACGGATTGGATCTCATCGCACAAACTTGCGGCCGGCGGACCGGCACCTCGCCCAGACAGCAAAGTACTTCAAACTCTGCGCTCCGTCTTGTCCGTTCCCGCCGCGTATAACTTGTGGTGGAAAATGGTCGGCGGGCCGGGCTTGGTGAAGGTGTTGGTGACGGAATATGTGAAAGCGGGAGACGGAGCGCGCATTCTGGAGATTGGCTGCGGGCCAGGAACGGTTGCCGGCTACCTCTCTGGCTCGGAATACGTAGGATTTGACGTAAGCTCGAAGTACATCGAAATGGCTAGAAAGCGCTTCCCGCAAGCGCAATTCTTTTGCGAACGGGTCAGTAAATTTTCGCTGGCCATTCAACAGAGCTTCGACACAGTGCTGGCTCTCGGGATTGTGCACCATCTCGATGATCAGGAGGCCAGACAACTATTTCAAATCGCCCATGATGCATTAAGATCAGGCGGCAAGCTGGTAACTTTCGACGGTGTATGGACCGACAGGCAATCCCGGGCCGCGCGGTGGTTGTTGGCGAGAGACCGGGGTGAACACGTAAGAAGCGAGCAGGAATATATGACGATCGCCTCCCAGGTGTTTCAGGATGTCAGGCCGACAGTGCGCCACGACCTATTGCATATTCCATACACACACTTGATCATGGAGTGTTTTCGTTGAAGAATTCCTTCATGGCTGAAACGGGAGCCCGTTGCGAATGAGTCCGGATCTTCAGATGCTGCGGGGAGGATCGGCGAGAGATGTTCAGCGACCACAAGGGCGCTTGTCCGTTGTAATTCCCGTCTATCGCAGTGAAGCCATTCTCCCCGACCTCGTAAGCCGGTTAGAGTCGGTACTCACTACGATTGCAGATAGCTTTGAACTCATTCTCGTAAATGATTGCAGCCCCGACCGCAGTTGGGACGTCATCTGTGAACTGGTGCGGCGATATCCGTGGGTCCGAGCCATCAACCTGATGCGCAATTATGGACAGCATAATGCACTCCTGTGTGGCATCCGTGCCGTCCGCTACGACGTCGTGATCACCATGGACGACGATCTGCAACATCCACCGGAGGAGATTCCGAAACTTCTCGCCAAACTGGCGGAGGGCTATGACGTCGCCTACGGCACACCCGAACACGAGCAGCACGGATTGGGAAGGGATTTCGCGTCGTGGATCTCGAAGATTGCCTTGCAGAATGTCATGGGTGCGGAGATTGCCCGCAAGATCAGCGCATTCCGCGCATTTCGTGCCGAAGTCGCGAAGGCCTTCACGCACTATGCGGGAGCATTCGTTTCCATTGACGTCTTATTAACCTGGGGGACGAACCGCTTCTGTCTCATCCCCGTGCGCCATGAGCCAAGGAAGAAGGGTGTGTCAGGTTACACCTTTCGCAAACTCGTTACCCACGCGATGAACATGATGACGGGATTCACAACGCTGCCGCTGCAATTCGCCAGCATGGTGGGTTTCGTCTTCACCCTTTTCGGCATTGCGGTCCTGGCCTATGTTGTGGGCCGATTCCTGTTGCGCGGCGGCAGTGTGCCCGGGTTTCCGTTTCTCGCTTCCATCATTGCCCTGTTCTCGGGCGCTCAATTATTTGCATTGGGAATCATCGGCGAGTATCTGGCGCGCATGCATTTTCGCATGATGGACCGTCCCAGCTATGTGGTCCGGGAGAGCCTGAGGTTGGAAAATGCGGAGACCACTGGAGTGGATTCAGAGTTTATTGCTGGCGTGAGTCGTACATCTTAACTTCTGGAATTAAGCACCTGGCCAGAAGCAACAGGGCGAGCAGATGATCACAGCGTTAGAAACCATCGTAATCTCTGAGATCGATAGCCAGCGCTTCGGGGTGCGTGTCGCGCGGGCGCACGTTGTGGCAGAGAATCTATCGCGGGTCTTGCAGAGTTGTGCCGACGAAAGCATAGATTTGCTGATTGCCCGGTGTGCAACTACTGATCTTGCCGTCGCCCAGAGCATGGAAGGCCAGGGATTCAGCTTGATGGATACGCTGCTTTATTACCGATTCGATTTGACGAAGCGGGAGATTCCGGAAGACAGCGGAGAATTCCTGGTACGTCGGCTTCAGCCGGGAGATGAAGAACAAGTCCGCATGGTCGCGGCGGCCGCATTCAGAGGATATATGGGGCATTACCATGCGGACAGCCGCCTGGATCGGCGCCTATGCGATGAAGCGTACATTTCCTGGGCGGAACGGTCTTGCACACCAACGACTGCGGCCGATGAAGTTGTTATCGCCGAGCACGACGGCAAAGTCGTCGGTTTTGCGACGTTGCGCCTCAATTCTCCGCAAGAAGTGGAGGGCCTGCTGTTTGCGGTTGCTCCCGAGTTTCAGGGACGGGGCATCTGCCGCTCCTTTATGATTTGTAGCTTGGAGTGGGCCCGTTCTCAGGGCGCGCACCAAATGATCATATCCACGCAGGTGGGCAACATCTCGATGCAGAAAGTCTGGTGCCGCGTGGGATTCGAGCCGAGCCGTTCTTACTACACCTTCCACAAATGGTTTAACGAATGAGCTATCGAATTCCATTTAACCGACCGTGTCTCGCAGGCAACGAATATAACTACATTGCCCAGGCCATTGCCAACGGGCACGCTTCGGGCGATGGCCCGTTCACGCGACGCTGTCACGAATTTCTGGAGAGAGAAATGGGAGTGCATCGGGCTTTGCTCACCACTTCCTGTACCCATGCCCTGGAGATGGCGGCGCTGCTGCTCGACTGCGGTCCCGAAGACGAAGTCATTGTTCCGTCCTTCACGTTCGTCTCGACGGCGAACGCTTTTGCATTGCGCGGCGCGCGTCTCGTCTATGGCGATATTCGCTCCGACACATTGAATCTTGACGAGAGCCGGTTGGAATCGGTGGTTACGCCGCGCACTAAAGCGATCGTAGTGGTTCACTACGCGGGTGTTCCGTGCGAAATGGAGTCAATCCTTGCAATCGCCGGCCGACACGGAATTCGAGTCATAGAAGATAACGCCCACGCCCTGTTCTCGCGTTACAAGGGCGCTTACACAGGGACTATGGGGTGCCTGGCCGCGCAGAGCTTCCATGAGACCAAGAACTTTATGTGCGGCGAGGGCGGAGCTTTGATCATCAACGATCCAGAGTTGCTGGAACGAGCGCTTGTGATTCGCGAGAAAGGCACCAACCGCAGCCGATTCTTCCGCGGCGAAGTCGACAAGTACACATGGGTTGACCTGGGCTCCAGCTATCTCCCCTCCGATCTGTTAGCCGCATTCTTGCTGGCGCAGTTTGAAGCTCGAGAGACGATTCAGCAAAAGCGACGGCTGGTCTGGAATCGGTACTTCGAATCGCTTGCCGATTGGGCGGAGAACAACGATGTTGGGCTGCCTGTCGTTCCTGCCGATTGCGAGCAGGCTTATCACATGTTCTATATGCTGCTGCCTTCGGCCGAGGATCGAGAGTCATTGATCTCGCACCTGAAAGCGGAGAGCATACTCAGCGTGTTCCACTACACGCCCCTTCATCTGTCGGAGGCGGGAAAAAAGTTTGCCGCTCGGGCTGCGAGTTGCCCGGTTACCGAAGAGGTGAGCGAGCGCCTGCTGCGCCTGCCGTTCTACAACGACCTTGGCGAGCACGAGCAGTATCAGGTAACCGGTGCTGTCCGGAAGTTCCGGGTTCGTTCTTTGACGCGCCAAGCGGTATAGAAAAAGCCTAATCTGCTCTCGTTGCCTTCAGCGCGGGTCGCGAAGAATTACGGTTCCAACCTCACCCTTGTGTGGATCGGTGATTTTACGAGCCGAAGATGATCCCGCATCTTGCTGGATTCTTTCCACGATGCGCTGATACACAGGACTTGCCGGAGAACCCCAGACCGCAATCGCGTCAGACTTCGCAGAGAGAGCCTGCTCCGCCAGTAAGGTCGCCTGGGAGAGGTCGGGTAGTTGTGCATTTCCGCCGATGACCCGCCACCCCGCCATATATGCGACATAAGGTCCGACTTCAAATCCTACGCCATGTACGGGATAAGGTCCGTCGCCGATGCTGACGACGGTTCCCTTGGGCTTCTCTGTTCGTAGTGCGTTTGCCGCATCGTAGCAACTGGCCTCGAAATCGCGATCGACGGTTCGAAACGGAGATGCCCAGTACACCGCAAAGAAGATCATGCTCGCTATGAAAAGGCTGAGTGTGATCTTCTGGAACCAGGGTGCAAGTTGGGGCGAGTCGATGGCCAATGAGGCTGGCAAAGGCAGCGGACAACAAATTGCGATCAACAGCGGCAGAAGGGGGATGACATACCTCCCATCAAATACCAGCATGCAATAAGCGGCAATGAGGCTGAGCGCGCTGATCAGGACGATGACTGTGAACGCCGCTTGTGTCCGATTAAGCGACCACTTTCCGATAAGCAGAACAATCATCCCAGTTAAGGCGAGGGCTCCGCCCGGGTTGAGTAAGATCAGCATCTCCTTCGCGGCCTGCGGCACGTTTTGTGATTCGGACTTCAGAATCATTTTCAGAAGGCCGGTGTTACCGAGTCTAAAGCCCTGAATGTTTGCCCATGACGTTTCGCCAACCATGTAATCGTCATAGAGCGCCGACGTGTCGCCATAAGTCACATAGTCGCCGCGCGGATGATGGCTCAAGCTGCGAGTCCAGTTGATCATCAAATTCGCGCGCAGCTGGTCTCCAGTGGTGAAGACGCCGTACTTAGTGCGCAGGGTGAATCCCCAGGCAGTCCAAACTGCAGCCGGCAGCAGAAATGCCAGCAAGAGCGATGCTACGAGCCGGCGAGGCGTCCGCGGGCTCTGCAACACAATTGCCAGCAAAGTCGAGATCGTTAGCCATGGCATTGCGATGGCTTTCGCCAGGAAAGCCAATGCGTGGGCAGCGCCCAGGAGCACCCACGCAGCGGGTCGGTTCCGGCGTAAGGCATGGACGAGCAAGATAAAGTACAGCAAAACGCAGGCCGTAAGAATGAAATCGGCCAGGATGGATCCAACCGCCATTGCAAGGACCCCGCGCGCCGTCGAGAACCAGAACACTGCCAGCGCAGCCGCCGCTCTCGAGTTCCATAATCGCAGCGTCAGTACGTAAAGCAGAGGGAGACATAACAAGAAACTGGCAATCGTCACCAGCCGTGCCACTAGCGTGTACTCCCCTGTGAACAAAGCGCCGGCAGCAATTATCCAGGATGTAAGCGGACTCCAATACCCGTGCAGCGACGCCTTGAAATTGCCGTCGAGCAGATGGCGAGCCAGCCCGATATAGGCAATACCATCCATAGTGATGTTGTGGGCGCGGAATCGCCAGAACCAGGCGATCTGGAACCCGCAGTCGACGACGGTCGCCGCCAGTAAGACGCTGCTCCAAATTTTTTCGGAGCGGCAGGTCGTGGAATCCGGATCGGACATGGTTGGGCTTCCTGGTCGAGGGGCAGCGCTACATTGTAGCAACCGCTACTTCATGCCGGAGCATCGTGCGCCGCTGACATTACGAATCGAACAGCTGACCCCGTAGATCTAACGCAATCGCGTAATATTGTTTGTACCAAGCCGGCCGAATCGGATGTGTGGAATCGTTGGCATTGTTGCCCGTAACGCCCAGCTCGCTCCCGAAATACTGGAGCGGGCGACACAATCTCTTGCCCATCGCGGGCCTGATGATTCTGGTACCGTAGTCTTACGCGATACAGCTTCCGGACCGGTTGAAATCGGATTAGGAAATCGCCGCCTGGCGATCCTCGACCTCTCGACTCTCGCTCATCAGCCGATGCACGACCCGGCAACCGGTAACTGGATCGTTTACAACGGCGAAATCTACAACTTTCGCGGGATTCGCGAGGGACTCCAGAAGGAGGGCGTAACCTTTGCCAGCGGCTGCGATACGGAAGTTGTGCTGAAGGCTTACGCCCGCTGGGGAGAGCAGTGTCTCACGAAATTCCGCGGTATGTTCGCCTTCGCGATCTGGGATGCGCGTCGGCATCGCTTGTTGATTGCTCGCGATCCCATGGGCGTCAAGCCACTCTATTATGTTCAGGCCGCCACCTATTTCTTGTTTGCCTCTGAAGTCCGTACGTTGCTCGGGACTGGATTTGTTCCCAGTCGCATTGACCGCGCGGGGCTCGTGAACTATTTGACGTTTGGTTCCGCCTACGACCCGCTAACGTTGATCGAAGGTATTCGCGCGCTTCCTCCGGGACATTTCTTGACTTGGGAAGGCGGGACGCTCCAGCTATCGGCATATTGGGACCTTGTCGACGAGCAAGCTGACAGCACACATCCCACGAAACCTGTCACGCCGATAGACCAGCGCCTCGCCGCTCAGCAGTTGCGGCCAGTTGTAGAAGAAGCCGTGCGGTTGCAATTGGTGAGCGACGTCCCAGTTGGCGTCTTTCTCTCCGGCGGCATCGATTCGAGCGCTCTGGTCAGTATTCTTGCTCGAGGTGGTGTAACTCCGAGCACGTTCTCGATTGTTTTTCGCGAGTCCGAATTCTCTGAGGCACAACACTCGCGCGCGATTGCCGCGAAGTTTCACACGGACCACCACGAGATCAACGTTTCCCAGGAAGATGTTCTAGCGGCCATTCCCGGCGCGCTGCGGGCAATGGATCTACCCACAATGGACGGCATTAACACTTACTTTATCTCGCGCGAGGCGCGCCGCGCAGGCCTGAAAGTCGCGCTGTCAGGTTTAGGTGGCGACGAAATCTTTGCGGGCTACTCCAGCTTTCGCACCGTCCCACGCATGGAGCGCTTCGCTCGACTCTGGAGTGATGTTCCGATGGCCCTTCGGAGGCCAGCGGCGTCCGCATTTGCAGCCCTGTCTCGAGAGAGCGATCAGAATCGCAAGCTCGCGTCGCTCGCGCGCGACAATGGCCGCACTCTGCACCCATATTTCTTGGCTCGCATGTTGTTCATGCCAAAGCAACGTGATCTTCTCTTTCCCGGCTCCGAAGTGAACGCGCCGGAGGCGGCCGCATCGCAGAGCGCGACTCTTCGCCGAGCCCTGGGTCTCGATGCCATTAATCGTGTTTCCTATCTCGAGTCGCGCTGTTATATGCTCAATACACTGTTGCGCGACGCCGATTTTATGAGCATGTCCCAGGGCCTGGAACTCCGAGTTCCTCTGATCGATCATCAACTGGCTAAGGCGGTCCTAGCTCTTCCAGGGGTGTGGAAGGTTAACGGTACGCCGAAAAAACTGCTGGTTGGAGCTCTGGCAGGCTCGCTTCCCGACGAGATTGTTCATCGCAGGAAGCACGGTTTCACACTGCCTTTCGAGCATTGGATGCGACAGGAACTTCGATCTGAAATCGAGCCTGTGGTGCAGGCAAAACGATTCGGCAACGGCCCACTCGGTGGAGTCTTGGACGGAAAACAGGTCCACGGCGTCTGGGATGAGTTTCTCAGCGGGAGCGTGTCGTGGTCCCGGCCGTGGTCTTTGTATGTGCTGCAACGCTGGTGTGAACTACATTTGTAAATCGCTTCAAGCATGCAAAAGATTGAAGAAGTCGCCAAGCCGGAGGTGACTGCGCTGACGGGCAAGTTGCCGGTCAGCGTAATCGTAGCGGCGCGCAATGAGGAGAAGAATTTGCCTCGCTGTTTGGAAGCGCTGCGCGATGTGGGCGAGGTCTACGTCATCGATTCGCAGAGTACCGACGCAACTCCTGAGATCGCACGCTCCTTTGGGATCAAAGTCGTGCAGTTTCACTATCAGGGTGGCTGGCCCAAGAAGCGCCAATGGGCGCTGGAAAATCTCCCTTTCGCATTTGACTGGATTTTGCTGATCGACGCAGATGAGGCCCTCACGCCAGAGCTTGCGGAAGAAATTCGAGAGGCAGTGCAAATCCGAGCAGTGAACGGGTACTACATCTCGTTACGAATGCACTTCCTCGGCCGCGTCCTGCGCCACGGCGATGCGAGCTTTTGGAAGCTGGCGCTTTTCCGGCGAGGCAAGGGACGGTACGAATGCCGGCTCAAGGATCAAGACTCCTCGATGGCGGACATGGAAGTCCACGAGCACGTTGTGGTTGACGGCGCTACGTCGCGGCTCAGCAATCCTCTCATTCATCACAACGTGGAGTCACTCTCACGTTACATTCAAAAGCACGATGAGTACTCCAACTGGGAGGCGCGGGTCTTGCTGCACGGTGAGGCGAGCGGTTCGGTCTTGCCGCCTGCGTTCTTTGGAACGCAAGCGCAGCGGCGCCGCTGGCTCAAGAAGAATCTCTATGCCTTGCCAGGGTCTCCCGTTCTGCTTTTTTTCTATCGTTATTTGCTGCGCTTGGGATTCCTGGACGGTGCCCCGGGCCTGATCTACTGCGGATTTCAGGCAGTACAAATGTTCCATACAAAAGCCAAGATCTATGAATTGAAGGCAAGAATGCGCGACGAAGAATCACTGAGGAAATAATCGGCGAATGTGCGGAATTAGCGGGGTAGTGAATTGCGGAGATCGGGATGCGCTGGCGCGGATGACTCATGTCCTGGCGCACCGTGGTCCCGACGACTCCGGTCTCTGGGACAAAAGGTTCCCGGATGGATCCTATATTGGCCTTGGGAACCGCCGCCTCGCCATACTCGATCTGTCCCCGGTCGGGCACATGCCGATGTGCAACGAAGATCGTACCGTCTGGATCACATACAACGGTGAAATCTACAACTTCGCCGACCTTCGCCGGGAGCTTGAAAGCAAGGGCCATCAATTCGCCTCCCATACCGACACTGAGGTGATCATTCACCTCTATGAGCAGGAAGGTTCCGATTGCGTGAAGCGTTTGAATGGGATGTTCGCCTTCGCCATCTGTGATCTTCGATCCGCTAGTCCCACGCTGTTTGTTGCACGGGACCACTTCGGGGTGAAGCCGTTTTACTATTTCTGCGAAAACGGCTGCTTCGCCTTTGCGTCAGAGATCAAGGCCCTTCTGCAGGTTCCGCAGATCGCCGCTGAGCTCGATCCGGAATCGCTCCATCAATATCTGACTTTTCTCTGGGTTCCCGATCCCAAGACGATGTTCCGCCGCATTCTGAAGCTTCCGGCGGGCCATTATGCGATATTGCGGAACGGGGAACTGAAGCTCAGCCAGTATTGGGATCTGAGGTTTCCTCCCGCCAATGAGCCTTACACGCGCTCGCATAGCGAGCTTGCGGAAGAGATCCGCGAACGATTCCGACGCTCGGTTGAAGCGCAGATGATCAGTGACGTGCCGGTTGGCGCTTTTCTCAGCGCTGGGCTTGATTCTTCGAGCATCGTCGCGATGATGAGCCGAGCCCCAGGCGGTGAACCAAGCCAGCCGGTGCGGACGTATACCGTCACCTTTCCGCGAAGGTACAGAGTTGGAGAGACAACCCTGGACGATCCTGAAGTTGCTACCAGGCTGGCTGCCAGCCTTGGCTGCGAAAACCAGCGCATCGTGGTCGAGCCGGACGTGACCAGTCTGCTGCCGAAGCTCATCTGGCACATGGACGAACCCACAGCCGATCCAGCCATCATTACGGCATATCTGGTGTGCCGCGAGGCGCGTAAGCAGGCTACGGTGCTTCTGTCCGGCGTGGGTGGGGATGAGCTCTTTGCCGGATACCGCAAGCACGTGGCGCACTATTGGGCGCAATCGTATGGCAAGGTTCCGTCGGCTGTGCGTGGCCTGATCGAAGGCGCCGTCGGTGCGGTGCCCAGTTTGCGAGGCACACCATTCAAGGGAAGTTTGCGGCTGGCGAAGAAAATGGCGCGCAGCGCTTCTCTTCAGCCCGTCGATCGGTTCATCGCGAACTGCACGTATCTTGACGAAGATCAGAAGTCCAAGCTCTATTCTCCCGAGTTCTTCACGGCATCATTCCCGGATCCAGCCGGTCAACACCGAGCAGCATTTGAGCGCGTCCGGGACGCCGACTTTCTGCACCAGATGCTCTACCTCGACACCAAGATATTCATGACAAGCCTGAATCTTACGTACAACGACAAGATGAGCATGGCGTCGTCGGTCGAGGTGCGAGTCCCATTCCTCGATCGCGAACTGGCCGAGTTTGTCGCGTGGAATGTTCCGCCGGATCTGAAGCTCAAAGGATTCGTGAGGTCCTCGACGAAGTATATTTTCCGCGAGGCGATGCGCGACGTTCTGCCCCACGAAGTGTTGCAACAACCAAAGGCTGGCTTTGCCGCTCCCGTAGACTATTGGTTGGCTTACGATCTCAAAGATCTTCTTGATGACGTGATCGGGGCGGAACAAGTCCGCAAGCGTGGATTGTTTCGTTCGGAGGCAATTCGGCGTTATGTCGACGAACATCGCAGCGGCCGCCGCGACTGGTCGATGCAGATCTGGCAGTTCCTGACGCTGGAATTGTGGATGCAGATGTTTCTTGATGGCGGCGCAAGGGAATTTGAATCTGAAATGCTTCTTAGCAGACAAGCAGCGACAGCATGAAACAAGTCTTACAACACGCACGGACTGGCGAGATCGCGGTTGAAGAGGTTCCCGCGCCGCAGTTGCTGCCGGGTTGCGTACTCGTACGCATCGCGGCCTCCGTGGTTTCGGCTGGCACAGAACGAGCCTCTGCTGTGTTTGCTCGCAAGAGTCTTCTTCAGAAGGCCAGCTCCCGGCCCGATCTGGTGCGTGAGGTCATCCGCAAAGTGCAGCGCGACGGAATCTTCTCGGCCGTACAGGCAGTCCGCAGCAGGCTGGATCAGCCGCAAAGCCCCGGCTACAGCAGTTCCGGGACGGTCATTGGAATCGGGGACGGTGTCACCAACATCCGGCCGCGCGATCGCGTTGCTTGCGCGGGCGCCGGGCATGCCGTCCATGCGGAGATAGCATGCATCCCTCGGTTATTGGTGTCGAGGATTCCGGCCCGAGATCCGCTTGCCGGTGACGAAGTTCCTTTCGATGAGGCAGCCTTCGCGACGTTGGGCGCGGTCGCGCTTCACGGCATCAGAACCGCAGAAGCAAAACTCGGAGATCTTGTTGCCGTCATCGGTCTGGGCTTGCTTGGGCAGTTGACCGTGCAACTGTTAAAAACCGCGGGCTGCCGCGTTCTCGGAATGGATATCGATGCATCGCGCGCCGATCTCGCCCTGCGCATGGGCGCTGACGCCGTGGCCAGTTCAAGCTCAGAGTTTCACGATCTTTGTGGAGAGATGACGCACGGTGCAGGTGTTGATTCGGTACTCGTTACAGCCGAAACCCCGAGCAGCGATCCGGTTAACCTGGCGGGCACCGTTGCGCGCGAGCGCGCAACAGTCGTCGCTGTTGGCACAGTGGGCATGGAGATTGATCGCAAAATTTACTACGGAAAGGAACTCGATTTTCGCATCTCTCGATCCTACGGCCCGGGGCGTTATGACTCCGCCTATGAAGAGAAAGGGCGCGACTATCCGATCGGCTACGTGCGATGGACGGAAACTCGTAACATGGAGGCGTTTCTGCAGTTCCTGGCGGACAAGAAGGTCAATGTCGGGCCGCTCATTACGCATCGCTTCGCCATCGAACGCGCCCGGAGTGCCTATGACTTGATCACCGGCAAAACCCGGGAACCATATCTGGGAGTCGTAATTCAGTACTCCGGTGATTGTGAGGGTGCACAAACACTCGCGTTGGTGAAGCCGGCAGGAGTAACGTCGCAGCCACCGGTTCCGACTCCGGCTAGCGTCTCGGTGGGTCTTTTGGGTGCAGGAGCGTTCGCCACAGGGACGCTCATCCCGGCGCTAAGAGCGTCATCGATTACGACGCTGGTTACCGTCTGTAGTGCAACTGGATCTCACGCGCAACACGCAGCCCGTAAGTTCGGTTTTCGGAATTGCACGACAAACGAATCCATGCTCATTCAGGATCCAACTATCAATACGGTGGTCATCGCCACGCGCCATCATCTCCACGCGAACCAGGTCGTTGCTGCGCTCTCGGCCGGAAAGAATGTTTTTTGCGAGAAACCACTCTGCCTCGGTGAGGACGAGCTGCGTTCGATTGCTGGCGTGTATCTCGGAATCGCTCCTTCGGAACGTCCAGCAGTGATGGTGGGTTACAATCGCCGTTTTTCGCCGATGATTTCCCGGATGAAGTCGTTCCTCGAGTCGATCTCGGAGCCTTTAGCATTGCACTATCGCATCAATGCGGGATATCTTCCGCCCGATCACTGGGTCAACGACCGTGAGCAAGGAGGCGGACGCATTCTCGGGGAAGTGTGCCACTTTGTGGATTTGCTGATGTTTCTGGCAGGTTCGCTGATCATCGAGGTTGAGGCCCACCCGCTTGCCGATGCAGGTCGCTACAGCGGGGACAACGTTGTGGTCTCGATGCGTTTTGCCAACGGTTCTCAGGGAACGGTCAGCTATGTCGCGAACGGCGATCGGTCATATTCGAAGGAGAGGATCGAAATATTCGGCGGGGGAAGTGCTGCCGTCCTCGAGGACTTTCGGCGCCTCGAACTGGTGCGTCACGGCCGTAAAGAGACCATCCACTCATGGTGGGGTCAGGACAAGGGACATCACGGCGAGTGGGCTAGATTCGCTGAGTTCGCGCAACGGCGGACCGAAGCGCCAATTCGATTCGAAGATATTGTATGTTCGGCTCTTGCGACACTGCGCGTTGATGAATCTGCGGCCACGGGAGAACGCGCCACTGTAGACGCCGCTGCCTTTCTCGACAGACCTCAGAGAACCTCTGATGCGAATCCCAGCCTCAACGAGTGACCGAAACACAGATGGAATGCCACGGGAGACAAAGCTAGTTCATGCTCATCTTGGGCCTCAATATGTTTCACGCCGATGCCTCCGCGGCGATCGTGCTCGACGGGGAAGTGAAGTTTGCGATCGCTGAAGAGCGACTGAACCGGCATAAGCATTTCGGCGGTTTTCCCGCTCTGGCCGTTAAGGCCTGCCTCGATTACGTTGGGGCGAGGATTTCTGATGTCGAGCATGTGGCGGTTGGCCAGGACAGCGACGCCAATCTCGCAAAGAAAGTTCAATATGCGCTGGCTAACCCGGCAAAAATCCTGAACTTCATTCGCCTGCGTCACCGCAAAGAGGCGATGCGCGACGTGCGCTCGCTTCTTTCCAAGGCGCTCAACATCGATTCGTCTCAACTTCGTTTTCAAGAACACCATCTCGAACATCACATCGCTCACATCGCCAGCGCCTATTACTGCTCACCGTGGGACAAAGCCGCAGGCTTCAGCTACGACGGTTCCGGTGATTTCGTCTCGACTATGATGGCGCGCTGCGAAGGTAATGAGATAGAGGTTCTCGACCGCGTCTTTCTTCCGCACTCGCTGGGCAGTGTTTATACGATGATCTGCGAGTTCATCGGCTATACGCAGTACGGCGATGAAGGTAAGGTCATGGGCCTTGCTCCGTACGGCAAAGAAACCTATCGCGATGAAATCCGCAGGATCGTCGCGGAGAAAAACGGGGGATTCGAGCTTGATCTCAGCTACTTCAAGCCGTTAGGCAGTAACCAAGGAATGCAAGTTCTGCCGGACGGCACGGTGCGCCTGGCGCGGCACTTTTCCGAGGGCATGGAAAAGCTGTTCGGCCAGCCGCGCAGCCCACACGCCGAGATCACGCAACGAGACATGGACCTGGCGTTTGCCCTGCAGCAACGTTTCGAAGATGTCTTCTTCTATCTGCTCAACCAGTTGCACGACCGTGTTCCTTTCGACAGCCTGGCGCTTGCCGGGGGATGTGCCCTGAATAGCGTAGGCAATGGCAAGCTCTTTGATCACACGCCCTTCCGCTGCACTTATATTCAACCTGCGGCGGGCGATGAAGGCTTGGCCATCGGCGCGGCCCTGCACACGTATCATTCCGTCCTCCAGCAGCCGGGGCGGCACGAATTGAAGAACTCGTATCTTGGCCCGGAGTTTTCCGAGTCGCGAATCCGATCGGCGCTGCTGAACGCTGGGCTGCAATATCGGCAGATGGAGCGGAATGCCTTACTGGACGAGGTGGCGGAGCGCATTGCCGCGGGAGATGTAGTCGGGTGGTTTCAGGGCCGGATGGAATGGGGTCCCCGGGCGCTCGGCAATCGCTCGATCGTGGCCCATCCAGGACTGCCGAACATGAAGGACGTTCTCAACGCCCGCATCAAACACCGGGAGTGGTTCCGTCCGTTCGCACCTTCCATCCTGGCCGATTATCAGCACGAATATTTCGAGCATGATCATCCCTCACCCTTCATGTTGCACGTCTACAAGATCCGATCGGAAAAGCGCAAAGCGTTATGTGCAGTGAATCACATCGACAATACCGGACGTCTGCAGACCGTCGCTCGCGAAGAGAATCCGCTGTATTACGACCTGATCTCGGCCTTCCATCGAAAAACTGGAATTCCTGTAATCCTGAACACGAGTTTCAATGAGAACGAACCCATCGTCTGTACGCCGGAGGAGGCGATCGATTGCTTCCAGCGTACGCGCATGGATGTACTGGCAATTGGTCCATTCATGGCTCTAAAGGCCGGAGAGAATGCGGACATGCTTGCAGCTTCTTCGGTGCGCAGAACAAGCGGCCTCTAGCCTGTCGTCTGGACGATCGCGCATGCGATCGCGCGACTCAGTGCAAGAAGAACGCGGTGGAGGCGACAGCAATACCCGCCACTCCTAAGACCATTCCCAGGCCCCAGAAGATTTTTCGCCCCGAGAGGAGTGTGATCGAGGTAATGACTAATCCGATTTCGAGGAAGACTTCAGCCAGGTCGAATCGGTCTGCCCGATTCCTTTCGGTGGCAACTTCGGCTTCGAGTTTGTGTGCCTCGTCTTCGATTTCCTTCTGCTCATCTTTGTAGCGCGCGGCTTCCTGCGAATATTTGTCGCGCAGTTTGGCCAGAGTGGAGGCATCGGTCGTCGCCTGCACCGAAGTGAGGTCGGTAAAAAGCTCGTCGGTGTGACGCCGAATGTTCTTCGCCTGGTAATAGGCCCATTGATCGGACGATTTCGCCTGGAGCACGACTTCTTCGGTGTGAGCCCGATGCCCCAGCAGCGAGACGACGGCGACGATCACGGCCAGGATGGCCATGGTCACCGAGACTGGTGCAAGGGTGGGATCCTCTTTGGCATGCTCCGCATGTTCCTGCAGTTCTTTCAACTCTTCCGAACTCATCGTTCATTCCCCCATAACCTTCACGATAACCCGTTTGTCGCGCTGCCCATCAAACTCGGCGTAAAAAATTCGTTGCCAGGTGCCCAGATCGAGCTTGCCGGCGGTAACAGGCACGATGACCTCATGGTGAATCAGCAGCGCCTTCAGGTGTGAGTCGCCGTTGTCCTCGCCGGTTTCATGATGCTTGTAGTCCTTGCGAAAGGGCGCCAGATGTTCCAGCCACTGGTCGATGTCCTCGATCAAGCCGCTTTCGTTGTCGTTCACGTACACGCCGGCCGTGATGTGCATGGCCGAAACGAGGACCATGCCCTCCTGTACGCCGCTCTTGCTCACGATCTCCTCCACTTGCGGAGTGATGTGCACATAGGAGCGATGTGTCCTGGTATGGAATTTCAAGTATTGCGTGAGAGTTTTCATTATTCGATTCCGGGCGACTACCGAACGAGTTCCGCAACTGTTCCGCTGGCTATAAGTTCTGCAATTCGAGCGAGATCACCGTACATCACTCGGTCCTTCTCAACTCTGGAGCAGACGGATCGTATCTTAGCGTGTGCTGCCTGCCCAAGCTTCGAGGGTTTCAGCGGAGCGAGGAAATCGAGCGCTTGCGCCACCGCCATGGCTTCAATTGCCAGCACGTTCCGGGTGTTCTCCACGATGCGCTTCAGCTTCAGGGCAGCGGTCATGCCCATCGAAACATAATCTTCTTTATTTCCTGATGTGGTGATCGAGTCGACCGACGCGGGGTGCGCCAATACTTTGTTTTCACTCACCAGGGCGGCCGCCGTCACCTGCGGCATCATAAATCCTGAGTTCAAGCCTGCTTCTGGGGCGAGAAAAGGAGGAAGCCCTTCGCTCAGCGCGGGATTTACCAGCCGTTCGATCCTGCGCTCACTGATGCCAGCCAGAGCACTCAATGCAATCGCAAGAAAATCGAGCGCGAAGGCAAGTGGCTCACCATGAAAATTTCCGCCTGAGATTACGTCACCCTCAGCATTCTTTATGTCGGTAATGAAGACGAGCGGGTTGTCGACGGCAGAGTTGGTTTCGGTCTCAAACACCGACCGGCAGTGCTCCAGAGTATCGCGAACGGCGCCATGGACTTGGGGAATGCAACGCAGCGAATAAGCGTCTTGCACGCGGCCGCAGTCGCGGTGGGATTCGCGAATCTGGCTGCCTTCGAGCATGCGCCGCAAGTTGGCCGCAGTCTTCATCTGTCCGGTGTGCGGCCGCGCTTTATGAATGCGTTCGTCAAATGCCGCGTCTGTTCCTTTGAGGGCGTCGCAACATAAGCCGCCCAGCACATCGGCCGAATCGACCAGGGTCTCGGCAGCCAGAAGCGCCAATGTTCCAACTGCCAGCATGGCCTGCGTGCCATTGATAAGTGAAATCGTCTCCTTGGACTCAAGTACGAGCGGCTTGATCTGGGCACGCTTCAACGCTTCTCCACTGGAGACGCGCACGCCTTTTTCGTCATGGCACTCGCCTTCACCGATCAGGGCCAGAGCTAAATGCGCCAGGGGAGCCAGATCGCCGCTTGCTCCCACGCTGCCCTGCGAGGGCACGACTGGCGTGACTCCGCGATTGAGCATTTCGCAAAGCGTGTCGACCACGATGGCTCGCACGCCGGAGTGGCCCTTGGCGAGCGAATTTGCGCGCAACAGCATGATGGCGCGCGTTTCCGGGATGGAAAGAGGTTCGCCGACGCCGAAGGAGTGCGAACGCACGAGGTTCACCTGCAGTTCGCGAATCTGTTCGCCGGCGATGCGGACATCGCTGAGTTTTCCGACGCCGGTGGTGATGGCGTAGGCCACCTTGTTGCTGGCGACAATTTCATCAACAATCGCACGAGCCCGATTGACTGCCTCACGGGCATCGGGGGCAAGCAACACGGCGCGGCGGCTTTCCATGCTCGCCACCTCGCGTACCGCCTCCAGAGTGAGATCGTTCCCGTTGATGTGGAGTGCGTTCAAGTTACCTTTCCAGCGCGGTCCGAAAGGCAGTCAAGTACCTTTCCGGCAAAACCGCGATCTTCATATTCGAGTCCGTAACGATGTGAGTTGTTTCGCCCTCGGCAAGCAGCGTTCGATCGCCGGCTCGTAAGAGCTCGTAGCTGAAAACTACAACTGATTCGCGCACGCACCTGAGTCGAGTCCGCACCAGCACCTCTTCGTCGTAGTACACGGGAGCGCGGTAGCGGCATTTGACTTCCGCCACAGCGATGAAACGTCCTTCTTCGCGTTCCATATCGCGATAAGCGAATCCCATTTCGCGCATCAGTTCGACCCGGCCAACCTCGAACCAGATCAGATGGTTGGAGTGGTAAACCACGCCCATCTGGTCGGTTTCGGCATAGCGAACACGAAGCCGCGTTTCATTCCACTTGTGCTGATGATCCCTTCTCATTTCCCCGTCCACACGGGTTTGCGCTTTTCGAGGAATGACGAAATCCCCTCACGAAAGTCCGCGGTCGTGCGGATCGCGGCGTTCTCGCGCACCGCCGACTCAATCTGCAGGTCAAGTTCGGCGCGAGCATGGTCGGTAAGCAGGTGCTTGGTGGCGCGCAACGAGGCCAGGCTGTTCTCCATTAATAGCGCGGCCAGTTCGCGAGCGCGCGACATGAGTTTATCGGGAGCAACAATCTCGCTGATCAGTCCCATCCGGACGGCTTCTTCAGCCCCGAAGATTCTTCCCGTCAAGAGCAGATCGCGCGCTACTTTTTCGCCGACCTGCCGTAATAGGAACGTAGCGACGATCGCTGGCACAAAACCGATGCGAACTTCCGTGTAACCGAACTTGGCTTCAGGCACAGCCAGAGTGAAGTCGCACAACAGCGCCAGTCCGGTTCCACCGGCAATCGCTGGCCCATTCACGGCTGCAATGGTCACCTTGGGAAACTCATACAGTGACCGAAACAGCTGAACCATCGTTTGAGAATCTTGCAGATTCTGTTCCGGAGATCGGCCCATCAGGGCTTTGAGGTTGTCCAAGTCCATTCCCGAAGAGAAGGCATTTCCCGCGCCAGTGATGATCAGGATGGCCGCATCGGACTTCGCCACCTCGTCCAACGCCTGCAGCAATTCGTCAATCAGTACGAAGCTGATCGCGTTCCGTTTCTCCGGACGGTTCAGAGTGATGGTCGCAACCTTCGGGTCGTGCGTAAGTTGTATCGTCTTGTAATCCATCCCAGTCCCAAGACAGCGAAATTGCCCTTGGCCTTCTGGCCGTCTGCTAGAGTATGTACCCAGGCGCGGCGGATTAGTCTGCCGCGTGCGAACTCGTGAACTTTGCTCCGATTCCAGCTGTTGCCTTTAACAGGGTTTCCAGCGGCTTGAGCGGCGGCAACTCGGCCCCATGTTGGCTGAGAGTCTCAATCACCTTCTCCGTCGGAATATTGCCGAGCAGAGCGTCCTGTGCAAAGGGACATCCGCCAAGCCCGCCCAGGGCGGAATCAAACCGCCTGCAGCCCGCATCATACGCCGCCAAGATCTTCTCGGGGGCCTGATCCGGACGGCTGTGAAGGTGTACCCCGATTTCGAGGTAGTCGAACTTTGCCAGGACGGCGCCCACCAGATCGCTGACCTGCTGCGGGCTGGCCATCCCGACGGTGTCAGCCAGCGAAATCGTGTGCAGATTCTCCACTTCCATCAGAGAAATGGCTTCGACCACCTCGTCCGGATTCCAAAAATCGCCGTAAGGGTTTCCAAAAGCCATCGAGACATAGACAACGACGTCAAGCCCGGCGTCGTCTGCCTTTTTCTGAACCTTCTCCAATTCATCCAGGGCATCTTCGGGGGACTGATTCTGGTTCTTCCGCAGAAACGTTTCGGAAATCGAGTATGGAAATCCCAGCGTCGATACCGCCTCCGTCTCAATGGCTCGCTGCGAGCCTTTTTCGTTGACGACAATGCCGATAATTTCCACGCCATCCGGCGGATCGAGTGCCTTCAGCACCTCTTCGGAATCCGCCATCTGGGGCACAGCCTTCGGAGAAACAAACGAGACGGCGTCAACATGTTTGAATCCGACGCTGATCAGAGCCTTCAAATAGTCGGCCTTCAGATCAGCCGGAATGATCCCTTTCAGGCCTTGCCAGGCATCGCGCGGACATTCAATCAACTTGACGGAAGTAGTACTCGGCATTCAGCAATCAACCTTGACCACAGAAATCTGAAATCATCAATCGCAGTTGACGGGTTCGAGGTAACTCACGTCTGCAGCACTCCCACCTTAAACTCCGGCACATCGGGATTAAGCGCAGCGGCTTCCAGGGCCTGAGTGATGGCATCCCGCGTTTCAATCGGATCGATGATCTTGTCGATCCACAACCGCGCCGCGCCGTAGCGGGGATCGGTTTGCTCGTCGTAAGTGCGCTTCACCGACTCGTAAAGGTCCTTTCGTTCTTCCTCGCTCAATGTCTTTCCGGTTCGTTCCAGTTGCTTCACTTTGATCTCAACCAGCGTGCCGGCCGCCGAATCTCCGCTCATTACCGCGTAACGCGCGGTGGGCCAGGCGAAGACGAAACGTGGATCGTACGCTTTTCCACACATGGCATAGTGTCCCGCCCCAAACGAGCCGCCGACGATCACGGTAATCTTGGGTACGACGGAATTCGAAACGGCGTTCACCATTTTCGCTCCGGCCTTGATAATGCCGCTCCACTCTGCGTCGCGCCCAACCATGAACCCATTGACGTCGTGGAAAAAGACCAGAGGGATTAGGTTCTGATTACAGTCCATGATGAAACGGGCAGCCTTTTCGGCCGACTCCGTGTAGATCACGCCTCCGAATTCAATTCGTTTGTGCCCCTCATGGTCGGTTTGCTGGGCGTGCACCTTCTGATTCGCGACAATTCCCACCGCAAAGCCACCAATCCGTCCGTATCCGCAGATCACGGTCTTTCCGTACTCAGGCTTGTACTCGTCGAAACGGCTGCCATCGAGCACGCGCGCCAGAATTTCATTCATGTCATACGGCCGCGCGGGAGAAGAATCGTAGATTCCGTAGATTTCCTCCGCAGCCATCTCGGGTTCGACCGGTTTTTTCCGGTCCCAGGGAGAAAGCCGGCGGTATCCCCACTTTTCGACGATCGAGCGAATCCGCGCGATACAAGCCTCGTCATCCGTCTCGCGGAAGTCGACGGTCCCGCTGATGGCGGAATGCATCGCGGCCCCGCCCAAATCTTCGGCCGAGACTTTCTGACCAATCGCGGCCTGCACCAGCGCAGGTCCGGCGAGGAACAATCCGCTGCCATCGGTCATTAGCACGTGATCGCACATAACCGGCAAGTAGCCGCCGCCAGCCACGCACATTCCCATGATCGCTGCAATCTGCGGAATCCCGGTTGCCGACATCACCGCGTTGTTGCGGAAGACGCGGCCAAAATCGTCGGTGTCGGGGAACACGTCCTCCTGCAGCGGCAAGAAAACTCCAGCTGAATCCACCAGGTAAATTGTGGGAATGTGGTTCTCAAGGGCGATGTTCTGAGCCCGGATCACTTTCTTGGACGTCATCGGGAAAAAGGCGCCCGCCTTCACCGTGGCGTCATTGGCGATGATCATCACCATCCGGGTGTGAACCCGCGCCATGCCCGTGATTACTCCGGCCGCCGGTGCTCCGCCCCATTCCTCGTACATCCCGTGCGCCGCGTACAGGCCGAGCTCGAAAAATGTTTCCGGATCGGCCAGCAGTTCGATGCGCTCGCGCGCCGTCAGCCGTCCCTTCGCGTGCTGGCTTTCGATTGCCTTGCTTCCTCCCCCTTCCGATATCGTTTCTCCTTCATTGCGTACTTGCGACATTAGATCCGCCAGGAAACGCATATTGGCTTCAAAGCGAGCAGACGTAGGGTCAATCTTGCTCGTGAGCCGATTCGTCACCGCGGACGAATTCATCTCGGAAGGTTCGGTAAAGTCAGCCATGCGTCGCAGGAGCGGACTGTTTACGGTATAACAGGCGGCCTCAGCCGCGCAATGCGGCGCATCCAGGGACTCAAGCAATCGAGCGGTGCCTTAACTTCAGGCGGTGCACGGCCTCGGCTACGGGGTCGGCAGCAATACCTTCAATCAGGCCGATGCGAAATGCGTGCTCCGCGATGACCTTTTCCGCCGCCACGAATAGTTCGAGGGCACGCCCCTTGCCGACCAGTCGGGCGAGGCGTTGCGTCCCTCCCCAGCCGGTAATAATGCCCAGCGCCGCGCCACGATGGCCGAAGATCGCATGCGGCGACGCAATCCGCTGGTGGCAAGCCAGAGCCAGATCCAGCCCTCCACCCATGCAATATCCGGATATTGCGGCCACTAGCGGAGCAGGGTAGTCCTCGACCGCCCGCATGAGTGCTTGCCCTACCTTGGAGAACTCATAAGCAGCGGGGGCATCGAGCGCCGCAATCTCTCCTAACTCCGCTCCTGCGGAGAAGAATTTGTCGTTCCCAGTGATTATCAGGGGTCGTTTCTTTTGGGCCAGATCGTCGACGACGTCATGCAGAGCCAGCACAGCCGCCCGGGTAAGACGGTTGGTCCCATCAGGCGAATGGAGTCGTAAGAGCCACAGATTCTCTTTGGGTTCCAGGCTAAAGAATGACGAGATAGTCACCGTCTACTCCCGAGATAGGATGAACCGAAAAGCTTCACGGATGATTCTGAACTTCGCACCGGTTCTGGTGCCGCCGCCACCAAAGTAATGCGATGCTCGCAGGCTGTTCTGCCGAAAGTCAACTCGAGGAAATGTCCTTAGCTGTGGCTAGCGGATCAGGAGGATCTCCCGTGGCTTTCGGATGGAAACATGAGATCGGACGGTCCAAGCTCAATCGAATATTGTGCACACTTTTGTTCCTCGCGGGTATGGGCTGGGGGCAGGCCGGAAACCCGACGGACCAGAAAACCATTTCGCTTCTGGTGCAGCAGATTCAGGACCTGCAGCAGCATGACCGTGACCTGGAAGAGAGAATCAAAGTGTTGGAAGCGAACCAGAAGATGCCCGCCTCAGATCCAGTGCCACCGGCTTCCACTGTAGCAGCGCCGCCGGCGATCCCAGCGACCGTATCGTCCCTCCGGAGTCCGTTGAGATGCACGCGCTGCGTGGCATTCAGTGGTGCGGCTTCGGAGAACTCGATTACAAAGTGTTGAACCAACGTGCCGGTGAACTCGGTACCTCGGCTTCGTCCCAGGGTCCGCGGGCAACTTCTATACTGGCGATTTTGATTTGTTTCTGACTGCGCGCCTCAACGAGAAGACCGGCTTCTTGTCGGAAATTGACTTTGAAGAGGGCGACGCACAAAGCTTCAAAGTCGACGTTATGGCGTCGGACCAGGCCTCAACGTGAAAGTGATCAAAGTTGATGGGCTGCTACCTGGCGATCCAGCGTATCCTGTGCGCTGAGCTCATGAACCACTAGCTTTTACCGATCCACTCGGCCAGTCGACACCCGTCTTCTTCCAGCACAAAAGTTCCCACGCCAAAGCATTCGCCGGAGATGCGATGCGATTCTGGATCGCGCGCCGCCCGGCTGATCCACTGCTTTCCCACTCGATACTGCGAAGCTGTAAACCATTTTTGCGGCAGCACTTCCACCAGCCCCGCTTGCAGATAGAAGACAAAGAGCGCAAACGCCGGTTCGTCGTTCGACATTGCCTTGTAGCTGGAGGGAACGATCAGTTCATCTACGCTCCGCATTTCCGCCGGCACCGCGATCCTATGCAAGCCCGGGCCCAGCGCCAGCGGAACCTCGAAATCCGCGAGCGGCGACGTCGCGGAGTAAATGCGGTCTGAGGATTGTTTGAACCATCCCGCAACTTCAGCCACGTCGAACGCCTTCAACTGGTCGGGGTCGAAGCAGGCAAGGCGAATATTCCGTCCTTCGGGGCACCAGATTCCCAGAAGATGCGGAGGAACCAGGAACGGACGACAGTAGGTATTCAATGCCAGTCGAACCTGATCGGGCTGCAGCTGGCGGTTCAGCGTGACCAAGTGACCGATCGGACCTTGATCGCCATGATGTGTCCAGACAAGAGTTTGTCCGGCGGGTGATTGGACAACAGGAAATGTTTCCCAATACCAGGGCACCGGCCCCACAGTTTTTCGAAGGAGATCTAGAATGCGAGAACCGCTGATCTGGGCCATTAGCCGGCCGCCGGCACGCTGTGCCCCTTCGCGTGCGTACGGATGAACTGAACAATGTCGTCCATAGCGGTACCCGGCTGGAAAATCGCCGCGACGCCCGCCTGCTTGAGTCCATCGATATCTTGATTGGGGATAATGCCGCCGACGATCACGATGACATCGCCCATCTTGTTCTGCTTCAGCAGATCCATGACGCGTGGCACGATGGCGTTGTGCGCTCCAGAAAGAATCGAGAGCCCGATTACCTGAACATCTTCCTGCAGCGCTGCGTTGACGATCATCTCGGGCGTTTGCCGCAGACCGGTATAAATCACTTCCATGCCCGCATCACGCAGGGCCCGAGCTATCACCTTGGCACCGCGATCATGACCGTCAAGGCCGGGCTTCGCCACCAATACACGAATTTTCAGATCAGCCATTGCCCACCATTTAATCACACAGGACGCGAAGGCGCCGCCTTTTCCTCCTCGTCCGAATACTCTCCGGTTATAGCGTCTTGATGTCCAAGCTTCTCCACAAATACCAGCACGCGATGCTCCGGTACGGTGACCACGCCCGCGCGATCTTTTCCATGTCCTTTGGCTTGGGCATCTTGCGCTTGCGGTAATGTTTTTTCATTGCGGCTCGTATCCCGTAGTCACCGGTCGGAAGAATATCTGGACGCCTCAGCGTGAACATCAGAAACATGTGCGCCGTCCAAACGCCGATGCCTTTCACTTGCGTGAGGTGTTGGATCACTTCGTCGTCGGGCAGTTCGTGAAGCCGCGAAAACTCAAGCAGGCCCGCCGCCGTCTTCGCAGCCAGATCCTTCAAGTACGCCGACTTTTGCTTGGACAAACCCGCGCTTCGCAGTTGCGCATCGCTCAGCTTCAGAATGCCTTCCGGAGTGAGAGGCTCACCGGCGAGCGCGGCGAAGCGCTGGAAGATGGTCGCGGCCGCGTTGCCATTGAGTTGCTGGTAGATGATCGACTCCGCCAGACTGCTAAACTCCGGCGGACCATACTCCATACGGCACGGCCCGACGCGTTCAATGATGGCACACAAGATCGGGTCGGACTTCTTAAGGTGAATAACAGCCTTTCGCATGACTTATACATTTATCACAAGGCTCCGCCAAAGGCGAAGAAAAAACGAATCGTCGAGGTAGCGCCGGAAGTCCGCTATTGTGCTTTCTTCACCGCGATGCCCGTGACTTCAAATCTTCCGCCCCGAAGCAGTTGACCGGCGCCAATAAACGCGCGCGCTGGAAAATCCCCGTGAAAGTATGTTCTGTACACTCCGTTGAACGTGTCATAGAGCTTCAAATCGCTGCAGAAGATTTGCATCGTCACCACGTCGTCCATGGATAAGCCGGCGGATTGCACTGTTTGCTTGACGCCATCCATCACCATCCGGGCTTCGGCTTCCGCACTGGCGGGTGGGGCACCCGTCTTGGGATCCAATCCGATGTGGCCCGCAATGTAAAGAGTACTGCCCACTAGCACGCCGTCACTGAATGGCAGCCCTTTCAAGTCTGCCGACCTCGGGTTGACGATGTACTTGCGGTCTGCCGCTCCTGCCACAATAGAAAACATCGTCAACAGAGCTACAGTTACAACCATCCTTTGCAGCTTCATCATCTCCTCCGTTTTAATTCGATCGTTGAGCTCAGGTAATCGCGCGATGCGGACCAACCATCCCCCGCAATACTTTCTATTTTTCGCGGAAGGCATCCCAGCGACCAAACCTGCTTATGACAAAAAGCCGATCGTCTTCTCGGCCAACTCCGCGGTCGGCTTATACGGATCGCCGGGCGCGTCGTACTCGATCGAGCAATATCCCTTATATCCATGACTTTTCAGAATGCCGAATGTCCGCGCCAGGTCCACGTGCACCGCCTTACCCTGTTCGTTGACTTCGCCATCTTTTACATGACAGATGCCGTAGGCGTGCGCGAACATCGCATCGATCGCACGATACGCGAAATCTTCATCGTGAGCGGCCAATGAGTTGCCGAAATCGGGCAAGGAGCGCAGCCACGGACTTCCTACTTTCTCGATGACCTCCACGATGAAAAATGGGTCCTCGCTCACTGGATCATCGTTCTCAAGATGCACGACCAAATTCTTTTTCGCCCCATATTCTGCCACTCGAGCCAATGTGTCAGCCGCGCGTGTGACATCTGGTTTTGAATCCTTGGTTCCCTGGATGTGAGTGCGAATGCTGGGCGAACCCAGAGCGACGCCGACGTCTACCCATTGCTTGCTCGAGGTCAACGCCCTTTGACGCTCCGCCGCATCCGTCGAGTACTGGCTGTACTGGCCATCGACAGCGATGTCGACCACCGCCGAACCTGCTTTGTCCACGGCCGAACGAAATTGCTCAAGATACTTTGCGTCCACGGAAGGGAAGATGCGGCTCCAGGGCTCAATCTTATGTACGTTGAACTTTTCAGCCACGTGCGCCGCAAAGTCTTTGAGTTCGATTTGCTGCGCTCGTGGTACTGGACTCGGGGACTTGCCATCCCAGCCTGTCCATCCCACGATGAACTCGCGAAATGGATACGCTGCTACAGCTACACGTTCCCGCGGAGCACGTGGAAATTGAACCCCGGGCGAGCTGGCCGAGCGTGCGAACTCGGGTAAAAGCAAGGATCCCGCCGCTGCGCCCACGCATCGTCCAACAAACTGCCTCCGGCTGATTGCGCTCATGCGCGAAAGTGTAACAGAGAACGTTTGTGGCGCCGCGCGCAACCGCCGAAACAATCTCACAACCAGCACCGTTGCCGAAGTGGCCTTAGCTACGCAACGATGGGCTGTTTGAAAATCGGAGCAGGTTCATCGGGGAAGCTGGGGTGCGATTCTCGCCTGGGATTGGATAGCGTCGAGATCGTTGGTATTGACGACGGGGCGCTCACGACCGAGGCGTGTGACGGAGGGGCGGCAGATTTGACTCGCGACCGCCGGCGCATTTTTCTTTTCTGCGGTGGCTTGATGCCAGTCGCCTCCCGCAATTCGGCAAAACTGGCTTGCAGCAGTGTTTCCAGTCGTCTCAGGTCGGGGGCCGCGTGTGTGTCTCCACTGAAGCCGAAGTAGACAGTGCCGTTGTAACTCAGAATGGCGCAGTTCACCGCCATCTCACCGCCGACCGGGACGTAAGGATACCAGTCGAGCAGCTTATGGCCGAGCAGGTAGAGAGGAAATTGGGGTCCCGGCACATTGGTGCAGACAAGGTTGAAGGGCGTTACCGGCAGCTGACTCGCGAACGGCCCAGCGAGCGCCTGGACGGAAGTTGGAAATGTTCCGATCAAACCGCCAGCCAGGCTGACTAGTTCGGCGGCGTGCACGCGCTTGAGAAATTCGGTGCGCGTATGAACAGCGGCGAGTAAACGACGGAGCGGACGAATGTCGAGCGGAATGGTGACGGGAAGCAGGGAAATCCTGTTTCCGAGCTCCGATGTGCTGCTGCTTCCGCGGAGATTGACGGGTACCATGATCCGAAACAGCTTGCCCTTCACACGGTCGCCATGGAGTTCCAGGTAACGGCGCACGGTTGACGTCACAAGGGCGAGAATGACGTCGTTGACGCTGGTGTCGCATTTGTGGCGGATCGCTTTCACTTCCGCCAGAGGGATCTCAGTGCAAGCGAACTTCTGTGGCCCCCGATAGAGAACATTGAAGCGAAGACGCTCTGTGAAGGCCGTGATCTCGGGAAATAAGTTGGCAAACTCGTTGCTGTTGGCGGGCGCGCCGTTGGCGGCGATACGCTCGGCCATCGTCAACAAATCGGTCAGGGCGGAGAGGATTCGTTTGACAAAATCGGAATAGGAGTCAACGAAGCCGGAGGTGAGCGAGGTCAGAGGGTCGGGTGGCCCTGGAACGCGAAACTTCAATTTTTTCTTCGGCAGACGTGGAGCTTCGGGGCTGGCATCCAGGAGGACATTCATGAGACCGACGCCGGCAATACCGTCGGCGAGACAGTGATGCATGCGAAAGATGACTGCGGTGCGATTGCCATTCAGGCCGCGAACGACGGTCATGTCCCACAACGGATGACGCCGGTCCATCACCTGGCCGAAAAGTTTCGCGGCGACGCTCCTCAGTTCAATCTCGGTACCACGCTTGAGCGTGATCTCGCGAAAGTGGCGTTCGAGATCGAATTCTGGATCATACTCCCAGCTGGGCAGGCCAATGCCGAACGGCGCCGGGACCACTCGTTTTACGTACCGGGGAAGCAGGGCAAGCTTTGACGCGATGAACTGAACGCAGTCAGCGAACGAGATTTCCCCTTCGAACAGGCAGATGCTGGCAACGTTGAGCGGCATGCCTTCCCGCTCCAGATGCAGGAAAACCGTGTCACCCCAGGAAAGGCGATCGCTTTGCGTATCATTTTGCATAACGGCTCTCTAGTTTCTCGCTATTGGTCCCCGTTGGCTCGGCGAGTCATGTTGTCAGCTCAGAAAGGAAAAGCGACGCGTCAGCTTCACCAGCTTGAGCACTTTGTAGATATCGACGTTGACGCCGCGTAGTACAACCTTGATGCCTTTCTCATCTGCGATGCGGACAAATTCTTCCATCGCCCAAAGCGCGCCGGAATCGATACGAAGAACGGAAGAGAAATCCAAAACGGCTTCGCCGCCGGCGCCGTCCAATTTCTCAGCAGCAGCGTGCAAGGCCGGGCCGACGTTGTCGCTGTCGATATTCAGGAAGACCGCAATTTGTGCCATAGTTACCCCATGCTCTATACCGCCTGTCGCCGAGAGACATCAGCGAGCTTGGCCACTCCTCGCCCCTCATAAGCTTTCCAGAACAACTCAACCAGTTCGGTCATCAGGGGCATGCGAGGATTCGATCGCCATGAGGGGTCGTCAAAAGCGATCTTGGCGAGGTCGGGGACAGCCTGCTCAAACTCCTCCTTCGAGATGCCCAGCTCGGCGATCGATCGCGGAAAACCGAGCTGGTTGAGCAATTGTTCCGTGGCCGTGATGAGATTCGAAACCTTCTCTTCAATCGTATGGCCGCCCAGGTTCAGCAGATCCGCAACCGTGGCGTACTTTTTGTGTGCCACGTAGCCCTGCGTATATGGCGAGGGCATGAACTTGGCCGGAACCGCAGCGTTGAACGCCATGACGTGGGGCAGCATGAGCGCGTTGGCTCGTCCATGGGCGATGCCGAAGCGCGCGCCGAAGGCATGGGCGAGCGCGTGATTTACGCCCACTGATGCGTTGGAAAAAGCCATTGCCGCGATGCAGGCTGCGTTGTGCATCATCGACCGCGCCTCTTCGTCTTGAGGATGCTCATAGACGATCGGCAAGTACTTGAACACCAGACGAATGGCCTGCATTGCGTTGGAATCGGTGTAAGGCGAGGCGTAGTTCGAGACGCCAGCTTCAAGGGCGTGGGTGAGACAGTCGATGCCGGTGTCGGCGGTCAAGCCCTTCGGCATTGACATGACAAATTGAGGGTCGACGATGGCGACGTCGGGACTAAGGGAGTAGTCGGCCAACGTCACCTTACGTCCGCGGTCTTTATCAATGAGGACGGCGAAGGGAGTGACTTCGCTGCCTGTGCCGCTGGTGGTGGGAATGGCGATCAATCGGGCGCGATTCACTCTGTCCGTTGGATACTGGACCACGCGCTTGCGGAGATCGAGGAAGGGTGCGGCCAGATATTCCAGATCGGCGCCTGGCGATTCGTACTTCAGCTTCATGATCTTGGCGGCGTCGATGACCGAGCCGCCGCCGAGCGCGACGATCTGGTCGGCTCGATAGAAGTTCAGTTTCTCAACCCCTTGGAGAATGACTTTGACCTCGGGCTCGGCGTCAGGAATGACGAGGACATGAACGTGTGTTTTCGGACAAATATGGCGGCGGACGATGTCGAGGTGGCCGATTTGTTCCAACGCCGGACTGGTAACCACGACGGTCGAAGCCGACAAGAACTGGCCCAGATTCTCGACCGCATTCATGTTGAAGTAAATTTGATTGGGAACTCGGAACCACATATGGTTTTGAGTCCTCCGAGCCTGACGTTTGATGTTGAGGTAGTGATAGATGTTGACGTTGTCTGTGGTGCTGTTGCCGCCGCCGGTGCCGCACCCAAAAGAGAAAGTAGGAACGAGGTCGTTGTAGACCGCACCGAGGGCACCGATCGACCCGGGCGAATTCACGATAATGCGACCAGCATTGATGACTTCGCCGAACTTGCCAATGACTTCCTGATTGCGAGAAAAGATCACGGCAGTATGGCCGAGCCCCCCGGCATGGTTGACATCGACGCAGACTTTGAGAGCTTCCGTAACCGATTTCGCGCGATAGACGGAAAGGACGGGGAAGAGTTTTTCAACGGAAAGCGGGTGCTCACGGCCGACGCCTTGAATCGGGGCAATCAGAAGCTTGGTGTTTGGATTGACTGAAAGACCGACGAAGCGGGCGATATCGGTCGCCTTCTGGCCGACCGCGAGTGGCTGCATAAGCCCGGTGGCGGGATCGATGACGGTGTGCTCGAGCGTCTTGGTCTCGTTCTCACTGCAGATGTGTGCCCCAAGATCGGCGAATTTCTTGAGGACGTCCTCGTAGATTTCGTCGTCGATCACGACGGTTTGTTCGGAAGCGCAGATGGTGCCGTTGTCGAAGGTTTTGGAGATGATGATGTCGACGACGGCGGTATTCAGGTCGGCGGACTTTTCCAAATAGACCGGAGTGTTGCCGGGGCCTACACCCAGTGCCGGTTTGCCCGAACTATAAGCGGCCTTCACCGCACCCGGGCCACCGGTGGCGTCGATCAGGCCAACGTCTTTGTGATGCATCAGATAAGCGTTGTCTGGCAGGGTCGGAGCTTCAACGCAGGTGAAGACACCCTGCGGGGCGCCATGCTTGACAGCAGTCTCGTACATGATCTTCACAGCCTCGGCACAACAGTGCCAGGCCTTCGGATGCGGGCTGAACACGATCGCATTCCGCGTCTTGATGGCCATGATGCATTTGAACAAAACGGTGGAGGTGGGATTCGTGATGGGAGTCAGCGAGAAAAGAACGCCAATCGGCTCAGCGATCTCGATCAGATTCCGTTCCGGAAACTCCCGGATGACCCCGACGGTTCGTTTGTCCTTGACGTAGTTGTAGACAAATTCGCTGGCCACCATGTTCTTGATGACCTTGTCTTCCATTACACCGAGCCGGGTTTCTTCGACCGCCAGGCGAGCGAGATGCTGGGCCTGTTCGAGCCCAGCCAGGACCATCGGTTTAACAATCCCATCGACATCTTCCTGACTGAATTGGGTGAAGATCGCTGCCGCAGTTCGGGCTTGGCCGACGAGCCCGTCAAGGTAAGCAATGCGTTCGGCGGGAAGACTCTCTGAGGCGAGTGGAGCCTTGTTTCGTTCGTTCACTGGATTACATGCGATCATTCAGGCACCTCACAATGCGAGGAATGCCGCGCGGGGGGTCGTGTTTCGTGGGCCTATGCTGCCGTCTCGGACGATTCCATTCTTGATTCGATGAGTTCCAGCAATTCCTCAAACGATAGGCCCTGATCGAGGATCCGGAGTAGATCGTCTCCGTCAAACCCTACTGCTTCTCCGGCCCGCACTAACCGCTCAATGGCTTCATAAACAGAAACATCGTGGGATTCGTGCAAGCGCTGGAGAAAAACATCAAAAGTGTTAAGCGCCTGGGTTCCGGAGGGCACCGTCGCCAACCTCGATTTTCAAGGTAGAACGCGAAGCGTGAATGGTCAGCAATCCCTGTCACGGGCCTTTGTGACGGGCGTCACATGTTTTCCACAGGGATTGCCCTGCGGGCCGAAGGTCCGTTGACGAAAAGGCAAATCAAGTTGATATTCGAGCCGGTGCGCGTTCGCGGCGGCCCACCGACTGGAATCCTGCGACTCTATGCGATCAGATACCTACCCGCTTCGATGACTCTTTGTGCGACCGTCTGTCGCAACCCTACAGTGTTGAAAGGCTCGTATTTGCTTAGGCGACGGAGAATTGCCAGCTGGGAACGGAGCATGTCGCCATCGGAGCAAGCCGCAATGACCATTCTCGCGGCGCTTTCAATTTTCTCCATCGCACTCGACAGGTAAATCCTTGTCATTGCAATGGCCAGCGCAGAGGCCGCTTCGCCGTTCCGCGCGGCCAGTTTTTGCGCGCGCAGCACGGCCGATTCCATGGCATAGGTTTCGATTGTCATGTTCGCGATGGCGCCCATGATCTCCTGCTGCTCTTGAATCGCCAGCATGTATCTCTGTGTAGCGACGCCGGCGGCGAAAAGGCCCATTTTCTTTGCGATCGCCACGAGTTTTTGTTCTTGAGCCAGGGAACCTTCGCTGAGTTCCTCGGAAGTGCCGGACATCACCTCATCCATGATCTTCTTGATCGCGGCCATCAGCGGAAGTTGGCCGGACATGGCCCGCTTGAGCAAAAAGCCAGTAATCACCAGACGGTTGATTTCGTTCGTGCCTTCGAAGATACGATTCACGCGGACGTCGCGGTAGTTACGCTCGGCTGGATACTCTTCCACGAATCCGTATCCGCCGTAAATCTGCACCGCCTCATCGACGACGTAGCTGATGAATTCTGATCCCCAAACCTTGAGGATCGAACACTCGACGGCGTACTCATCGATCACTTTTCGAACTTGGCCCATGTCGTCATGTGCTGGTCCCAGCTGCGCGATCGCCGCATCCATCATGCCGACGGTTCGGTAAGCCATCGCTTCACCAGTGAAAATGCCGGCCGCCATGTTGGCGAGCTTCTCGCGAATCAAGCCGAAGTCGGAAATGACTTTTCCGAACGCCTTACGCTGCCTGGCATAGGCGATGGCATTCTCAACGCAATTCCGTGCCGAGCCAATACATCCAGCACCTAGTTTGAACCGGCCCACATTCAGGACGTTGAAGGCTATGTGATGCCCCTTGCCGATCTCGCCAAGGACATTTTCGACCGGAACCTGGCAGTCGTTGAGTATGAGAGGACAGGTGGAAGAGCCGCGTATACCCATTTTGTGCTCTTCGGCGCCAACCGAAAAACCTGGGAAGCCACGCTCGACAATGAAGGCGGTAAATTTCTCTCCGTCGGCCTTGGCGAACACGATGAACAGGTCGGCGAAACCGGCGTTGGTGATCCACATTTTCTCGCCGTTCAACAGATAATGTTTGCCATCGGCGGAAAGCTTGGCCTGAGTGCGGCAATTCAGTGCGTCGGATCCCGATGACGATTCGGAAAGTGCGTAAGCGCCAACCGTCTGGCCGCTGGCCAATCCGGGCAGATATTTCTTTTTTTGTTCTTCCGTACCGAAATAGACGATGGGCAGCGTCCCAATGCAGGTGTGAGCGCCCCAGGTAGTGCTGAAGCCACCGTATTTTGCCAGTCGGTCGGCAATGATGGCGGAAGTAACTTTATCCATCTGCATGCCGCCATATCGTTCGGGAACATCCACACCGCTGAGGCCGAGGTCCCCGGCCTTCCGGACCAGTTCGCGAGTGATCGCGAAATCCTTGTGCTCCATCTTCTCGATATTGGGAACGATCTCTTTGGTCGCAAATTCTTCCGCGGTTTGGGCAATCAGCGAATGCTGATCGGTGAAATCCTCAGGAGTGAAGACCTCGTCAGGCTTACGTTCTCCGATCAAAAAGCTGCCGCCCGGAATCTTGCCGGCGGGTACTGCAGTTAGCGTGGCCATATTCTTTCTCCCTGAAACAGTCCGGCGCAGCCTCGGCACAGTTTGAGGCTCGCAGCGCGAGACGTAAATAGATATTCGCCTTCAAGTGGAAATAGCGTCTTCGGGCAAACAGATGTGCTTCGCTCGAAGACGCAATTGTTCAGCAACGGGCTCGTGGATACATTCCGCTTTTATGCGACAGCTGCGGCAGCGCTCTCCTTCTTCATGGATTTGCGAGTGCGGCGTTGCGGCTTCGTCCCAGTCTTCACGTCCAATGGAACCTTGACCATGACATCCATCAAAGCCTTTTGCGCATCGACATAGCTCTTGACTGCTTCGCGCGTCAGTTCGTTCAGTGGAAGAAATGGGAATGGCTTCAGGAGTTCCATGGTCTTGCCGACTGTCTTCACGTTGGCATTCATCTGGCGCCCGGCTACGTCAACCAACCGCTTTTGCGCCTCGATGAATGACTCGGTGGCTTGTCGCCCCAGTTCTGCCAGTTCCGTCTGCTTCGCCTTTCTTCCGGCTCCATTGGCGTATTTTCCGCTTGTCACCTTGGCTGTTTCTTCTGCGATGACGTCCAGGAATCGCTTCTGGGCTTTCACAAAATTCTCCATCCCTTCACGGGCGAGATCGACCCATTGCTCGGCCTGATAGGGCTTGCCGGCTTTGGCGGTTTCTACCCAGGCGTGAGTTTGCTTGCCGGCAATCTTCAGGTACTCTTCCTGCATTTCAATAAAGGAGTTCACGCTGCGCTGCAGCAGATTCGTGAGGGCGTGTGCGGTGGGGGAGTTCCCGACCCGTTCCTTCACGCTGGTCATCAGGATCTCGTTTTGTTCCTTGCCCAGATCGAGAAGCACTTTCTGTCCTTCGAAAAAGTTTGTCATACCCTCCCCGGCGATCTCGCTGAGGATCGCGGTTGGAGAGTGATGGGGATCTGATAGCTGCTGGCGAAGAGCGTTCAGTACGCTGGCATTCTGACGCATCGCCAGATCGATCAGGATCCGCTGCGTTGCGAACAGGGTCTGCGCACCTTGCTGTACCCACCCTGAAAGAATCGACACCACGGAGGACTCTTTAGGATGAGTGACTTCCCGCTTGATTGCTGGTGGCATATGAAATACCTCCGAATGCTGCGTTGCAGCATCAAAAAAACTATACGGCTCGAAGCATCTTGTGTCAAGATGTTTTGACTCGAGTGCACGGCGGAATGGCGGGAAATTCATGAAAGCGTCCGCGATCGTCATCAAGAAGTATGGCAACCGGCGCCTCTACGATACCGCCGGCAGCCGGTACGTGAATCTCGACGACCTCGCAGGATTTATCCGTGCGGGTAAGGAAGTCCGAGTGGTGGACGCAAAGAGCGGCCGCGACCTGACCCGCGTTGTCCTGACGCAGATTATTACCGAAGACGCCAAGGACAAGCCGACGGGACTGCCACTAGAATTACTTCGACAATTGATCATCGCGTCCGACGAAGTGCGGCAGGAGTTCCTCATGTGGTACCTGAAGTCCGCCTTTGATACCTACGAAAAGGTGCAGGATGCGGTGCAGAACCGTTTGAGTGAAGTCCAGTCAGCCATCCTTTCCCCGGTGGACATGATGAGACGATTCCTGGGCACGACGGCCTCAGGGTCGCCACAGGGCGATGCGGAATCGGAAACTGCAGCGTTGCGCCGGCGAGTGGCAGAACTGGAAGCGCGTTTGGAAAAATCCACGCCACGAAAACGTCGCTCCCGACCAAAGCGATAGCCAGGGTGTCTTCGGGTTACTACCCGACCTTCGACTCCAGTCTTAAGTATCGAACTCCGCGGGTCATCGGCTCTTTCGCAGGGAATTGGACTTGGAATCTCAGACCCGAACAGAGAAATGATCTTGGAGCGGAAGCGGGAGCGAGGTATAATCTCGCACTGCAGCATAGACCTTCTCCTCGCCTCGACGCGGGAGCGGGCAAGGCCCAAGACGAACTTGCAGCGCAAACAGAAAAGGGTAACCCCGGGTCCCACCACAAAGAAGAAGAGGCGGACGCCCACCCCTCCGGCGCACCCAGAGGCCAGCACCTTTCTCTGGAGTGAAGCACTCATCGGGGCTGAAATCCTCATTCTTCATGCGACGCCGGTCTATTACGGCTTTGGCGTGCCGCGGGGCGACGGTTCCGGAGTGATCATCATTCCAGGTTTTCTGGGAACTGATCTTTACTTGATGGAACTCCATGCGTGGCTGCGGCGCATTGGCTATCGGCCTTATTTCTCCGGAATTGGTGTTAACGCGGAATGTCCAAACCTGCTGATCCAGCGACGTCTGAATAAGACGATCGACAAGGCGTTGGCCGAGACCGGACGTAAGGTCCACTTGATCGGTCACAGTCTCGGGGGAGTGATCGCTCGCTCGGCAGCGGGGCAGAGGCCGAGAGACATCGCGTCTGTGATCACGCTGGCAGCGCCCATTCAGGGAACGGCCGCAAATCGCACGGTGCTCCATGCAGCCGAGGCAGTACGCATGCGGATTCTGCAAGAACACGGACGCGGTGTGCTGCCTGACTGCTACACGGGGCGCTGCACCTGCAACTTCCTCGATTCCCTGCGCCGTAAGATTCCCGATTCCATGGTCGAGACCGCGATTTACACGCGCCAGGACGGAGTCGTCGACTGGCGTTATTGCCGGACAAACGACCCGGAAGTCGACGTGGAAATTCCGGGCACTCATATCGGTATGGCGTTCAATCCTGCCGCCTATGCCGTGGTGGCGGACCGGCTGGCACGAGCGCACTCACTCGAATAATTTCGCCGGATTCGTTCAGCCCACCAATTCAAGGACGGCGCCTGTGGCCGTGTCCAATCTTTCCGTTGGTCCGTTTGAGTGCCCTATGAGGATTGATGCGGATGACAGGCTGTTGTTCGTCACTTCGAAAGTGCCGGCGCAATCCGTCTTCAAATAGGGAAGACGATGGACTGCCGGACCACTACCATCGATCTTTGCCTCCAGTTGAAAGCCGTTTTGTGCGGCGCAGCGAAAACTCCATTGCATAGTTTCGCGGCTGGCGGTCCCTCGCAAGTTCGTGAAGACGCGCGGTTGTCCCTCGTGCCAAAGCACGGCCTTCCGAAAAACGAGTCCAAACGGCATTTCGTAGACTAGCCCTTCGAGAGTCGTTGCCGGACAACCGGTGCGCGGAAAGTACGCGTGCGTCCACATCCAGAAGTTGCGATGCCGGTATCCGCAGTTGTGGCCCTGCACTCCGAATCCCAGCTGATCCGCGGCAAAGGTCTTTCCGTCGAGCCTGATCTGCCCAGAGAAAGCCGCATCGGAATGGGGGGTGCGCGAAAAACCAATCCATCCTTTATTGCTGAGTGTCACCCGAAACGAGGAGCGATAACTCAGGTCCCAGGTGATCGTGTGTCCGAGAGAGAGCAAACTTCCGCGGCAAGAATTTTCTTCGATTGCATTGTTACCGGCTCGGAGGTGGAAGGGAGTTTGAGCTCTGCGGCTGAGATCTAAATCCGACAAATCGAATGCCTGAATGAAGGTCTGCGGCTTGTCGCCGGACGGGAACCAAGTGGCCCACACTTGAACAGGGGCTCCCCGAGGATCTCCGCGACACCCGCCTCGTCCCGGGTTCGTTAACAGATAACGGAACCACCACGCTCCGCTCCCGTCAGATAGTCCCAAACGGACGAACCAAACCTCATAGCGGCGTTTTGCCGACAAAGATGAAAAAACTTCATTCAGGGTAGGCACGGCTCGACTCTCCGGACTACAAGAATATCGCACGGAACCCCGAATGGTCGGGTGACGGCGGTCACTGCGAATGGGCGACTTGACGGCCATAGTGTGGACGGGTTTTCTTATGCTGGATGCCTCCGCCATCGCCGCGGGCTTCGGCCAGCTCGCACCCGAGCAGTTGCGTGCGGCCCTTGAGAATTTCCTGCCGAAGGGCACGGCCGCCGAAAAAATCAAGGCAATCGAAGCTGGATTGTGCAGCCCGGCGGGTCAATCGGTGCGGGAAGCAATGGCGCGGTGGATCGTCGACGGCATCGTGCCCGTGGATGCCTTGGTGCCGGAGGCTTATGTGAAATGGCGCCCTCCGGTGCGGGACGCGATGATGTTTGTTGTGGCGAAACTCTCACCCGCGCGGCTTGCCCCAAAGCTGCTGGAGCAGATTGAGCTTCCGCCCAAGACACCGGCGGAAGTACGGTTGCTACGCCTGATCGCAAAAGTGCCAGGCCTGCAGAAGCTCGGTCAGGTGATCGCACGAAATCAGCATCTCAGCCCAGCGCTACGCAAGGCACTTGCCAGACTGGAAAACGGAATTCGCGACGTCAAACCGGATGACATCCGCGTCCTCATTCAAAAAGCTCTGGGGCCGCAGTTGAAGACTTTTGCTGTTGAAATTGCGCCTACCATTCTTTCTGAAGCCAGCGTCAGCGCGGTTGTGCGGTTTACCTGGAGAAACCCGGAGACGAAGCGTCGCCGCCGCGGCGTGTTTAAAGTTTTGAAACCTCACATCCCGCAATATTTCTCCGAGGACATGGAATATCTCCAGGGACTGGCTCAGTATTTCGGAGACCGGCACCACACTTATGGATTTCCCGCACACCTTATTCCTGACACGTTCCGCAAAGTTCGGCGCTTGCTGCGGCACGAGATCAACTTTGTCCGTGAGCAGAAGACGTTGATCGAGGCTGAGGCACTTTATCGGTCGATTCCCGCCGTGCGTGTTCCACGAGTGATCGCGCCGCTATGTACGGCCGCGATCACAGCACTCACAGAAGAGCCGGGGATCAAGGTGACGAGAGCAGCGGCGCGGGTGCCGGTCTCGCGCCGGCGGAAAGTTGCCGAGCAATTGGTGGAGGCTCTGGTTGCCGTGCCTCTGTTCTCGGCCGCGCAGGATGCGATTTTCCACGGCGACCCCCACGCGGGCAATTTGCTCTACGACAATCGTACCGGCCGGTTGACCATTATCGACTGGGCTCTGCGGGAACGGCTCGGGCAGGAACAGCGGCGGCATCTTGCTCTGCTGTTTCTGATGGTGAGCCTCCGGGACTCTATAGGTGCATCGAACGAAGTCCTGGCACTCAGTCAACCGGGTCATCGTCTCCGGGGGATCGTTCAGGAATGCGTAAGAAAATTCCTCAACGAGATGCCAGCTTCCCACATCCCCAGCGCGGCTGATGCGATGAGGCTGCTGGAGCGAATTGCGATCAAAGGAATCAAATTCCCCGCATCTCTGATCATGTTGTCCAAGGTGATGTTTACACTGGAGGGAATTCTGGGGGACATTGCCGGACCCGACGCGGAACTAGGATTCAATATCGCTCGGCATGTGGCGCAGCACTGGCTCGCCAATCGCTCTGCTTTCCGCTCACCCCTGAAGACGCGTGACTGGATTACGCTGCAATGCAGCGCGTTGCTCTACCCTAGCCGCTTATGGGTGCAGTGGGAGCAGACGATCATGAATCGTCTGCTCCGACGCACCAGGACACCACAGCCTACGCCCCTCTAGTTCAGTATTCAGCCGGCCGACTGCGAAGCGACAGGTTTGAAGCTAAGCAGGTACGGCTCTGGGCTTGCGCATGCTGCGGCTACGACCATGCTTCGGTGCTGCCACGTTCTTTTTCCCCGGTTTCATCAGGGAGCCGATCAAGGACGTTTCCGCATCGACAAAGCTCTTTACGCCTTCGCCGAGATTTGCCACAGGCAACAGGCGGGACGGCGACATGAGTTCAAGAGTGCGGGTCGTGGCGTCGAGGTTCACGTTCATCTGTTGGCCCATGACGTCGAGTAACCTTTTCTGGGCCTCAATGAAGGCGGTTGCGGCTTCGCGCGCCAACTGCGTTAGTTCCATCTTCTTAGCAGCCTTGCTGTCGTGCTCGCCTTTTCCGCTCGTCGCCTTGGCGGCTTCCTGCCCGACGACATCGAGGAACTTCTTCTGAGCTCGAGTGAAGGCCTCTACGCCTTCGCGGGCGAACTGCACCAACTGCGCGGAACGCTCGTTCTTGCCAGCCCTTTCCGACTCGAGCCAATGCAGCGTTTGCTTGCTGGTGGTGGTTAACAGTTCTTGCTGCATCCCGATGAAAGTATCAAGACTACGCCGGACAAGGTCGGTCATTGCCACGGCCGGCACGAAACCGCCAATCCGTTCTTTTACACCGTTGAGGATGATGTCATTTTCCTGCTGTGCCAGATTAAGGAGAGCGCGTTGTGCTTCCACGAGGCTTGAGGTTCCTTCCACCGCCAGTTCCGTCAGAATGGCCAGAGGAGAGCGCTCATCGTGGGGCTTGCTGTGGGTTGGCATAAACAACCTCCAGGTTGCTGCAGTGCAGCATAAGAATACTGTAGTAGTCGCTGGCGCTGGAGTCAATAGGTCGACGGGATTACTGAGGCGAAATCACTGCCGAATGTGATCGGACTCACTCAAGACAGATCGTTCGTGGGCAGATCATATTGCGGAAGACGTTCACCATATCGGGAGCCGAAGTCCTCGAAGCTGAAACTCGTGTTTTGTTGTGGGAAGGCTGGCATGGAGAAGTTGACTGAGGTCGAAAATGCGACTGCATTAATGGACGAAGCAATGACGTGGTCGGTGATGAAATGGCTTCGCGAGAAAAAACGGGTGCGAAAGACCGCTGATCAGGCCAATGCCGTGCTGGATCAGGTAAGACAAGCTGTCCAAGACCACTGGAGCGAAAGTCAAAAGGCAGCCTATGAAGCCGCAACTGTGGAAAAACCGAGCAGCGGGGTCGGAAGGTGTCCCAGGCAACCTTCTCTGTCGATTGGTCCTGAGTTGATCTGGTTGGCTAAGAAGGTGAAAGACGCGGATGACGAAGCGTACCAGGCGAGGATGGATGCGGAGACGACCTTCGACGAAGCAGAAAAACAATTGAGCACGAGCCTGGCGCGTGAAGGCTGCCGGAAGGCGATTCACTCCTGGGAGTTGCACCAAAAAGCAATCCGCAAAGCGGAAGCCCTCGAAACGGAAACGAGTAGCTAAGACTCCTCTGCCCAGATGACGGGGTCATTATAGGGGCGACAATTCGTCCTCCTTCTCCTCCCTCTTTCCCGTGCCGAGCTTTTTCTCCAGGAAACTTCGCGCCAAATCCTTTCCTCCAATGCCGAAGGCAACCGCCAGACTCAGCATGACAGCTCCAAAGACAGTTGCGAACGCGATCAGCACCGTCTGTTCTGCCACCCCCAACACTTCAAAAACCATCGACAGCGTGAAAATACTGATGATGATCCGGATTGAGATGCTTAACAGTTGGGAGGACCGAAAGTTCGCGTTGACCGCAGCCAACAGCGCTGCGCGAGAGAAGAAGCTGGCCGCCAAGGATCCCACGAAGAGAATCACCAGCGCGACGAACAAACGAGGCAGAAAAAGGAAAAACTGCGAGATGTACTCTTGCAATCCTCCAATCCCAAGCACGCTTACGCCGACAAGAATAAAGCCGATCCACGCAATCCAAAAGATGAATCGGCTAGCCAGTTCTGTCGCCGATGGCAGCGCCGCTTTGTGCAACAGTTGCGCGGCTCCGGCATTTTCTGACAACTTGGAGAACCTTGTCAGACGCAGGATACCGCGCACCGTTACCTTCAAAAGGTATGCAATCACCCATCCGACGAATGCAATGATCACCATGACGACCAGCCGTGGCAGGTAGTGCGCCACATCTCTCGCCATCTGTTGGAGCGCTTGTGTCAGTTCAGTAACGATGATTTGCCGCATGCTCATCTCACTTTCTATCACCCCAGATTTCGAGAAGGTACGGCTTCAATCGTTCGAACTCGCCGCACAAGGACTCCTCGCGGTTATCGATGCTCTCCTCGGAACCATCTCGATTTTCCAGCAGGAAGGTCAGACTTCTGCCCCGGTACAGGGGAACGAGAGCCTGGAGAATATGATCACGATTGATGACGGATTTGTGATACGAAGCGGCAAACTCAAAAACTGTCCTGGCCCAGAGGTCCGCTGGATAGTTGAATTCGCTGGTGTCGAGGGCAGCGATTGCTTGCAACTGAGAAAGCGTAGAAGCAGAAAGAATCGACCGGAAAACGGGCTCCAACTGGGCAACGCCGGTGACAAACATTTCCCGAAGCCGTTTGCGGTTCACGCGAACGAGTTCCGGCATAACTTCCACTCGACTATCGAAGGTAGGCACGGGCTGAGAGTTGGAGATCGTGCTCCAAAGCGGGAGATTGCCATCCAGCGATGAGAATAGGGCGCCGACAGTGCGTCGCATAACGCCTACCAGATCGCTGGCGCTTCGACCCGGCTGTGCCTTCGTTCCCAGGAATGCCTGACAAACGCGATACTCACCCGTGAGGGCCGTGATGGTGACAGATATCTCGCCGCCCATCCTGCCCCACTCCTGGGTCCAGATTTCCTTGCTCAGGAAATCGGTTGCCAGTCGGCCTGAAACGGCGAATTCCGAAGCATAGGGCTCGTGCACTCGGTATCCATAAACGGAGCGAATCATCGGATAGAGCAAATTCCGCATGAGAGCGCCCTCAGACTTCTGCCTGCGATAAAGCGGGCAAACCAAGTCGAAGTTGTCGTGATAAACGGGGCGGACGAGCCGCTGCAGCCAGTCCGGCTCAATGGTTATCGCGTCGGGAGAGATCAGCACACAAGCCTTGGCGCGCAACAAGTCAGCTGCTGCCAAAATCGTCCGGAGGGCCGCGCTGGGATCTGGTGTACCAGCGTAGCGCGTGCTGATCGCGTGCAGAGTGCGCAGCGCGTAGACTTTGGAGGCGCGCCACACATCATCGATCGAGGCGCCGGTTACGAGGCCCGGAGTTCCGTCCTCTGATCCGCCGTCGGCATTGATGATTACGGCTCGGTCACGCGGAAAGCATTTGAGAATGCCAGCCTGAATCGCGCGGACCACCGGCTCGATGGTCTTGGCGTTGTTGTGAGTGGGCAGGCCTACGAGAATGTCGACCTCGCCCACATTGATGAGCTGGCGAAGAAAATCATCGGTCAACAGAGTTTCTTCCGCCAATTCAACCTCCGAGTAGAGCGTTTCGCGGGCAACAACCTGGAGCCTGCTGGGCGAGATCAGCCCGTCACGTCGAAATTTAGATACGGCGTAGCCGGAACCAGTAAAACTGATACGGGCCTAAGGTCAAAAGGTAGGGCAGATCGCCGATGCGGGGGAAGACATTCTTCCCGAACATTTCAATCAGGATGTTTCCCTTGTAGCGTCGGAGATCGAGTTCGACCGCTTGTGCCGCACTGGAGAGATTGTTCACCACCAGCACCGTCTCCTTGCCCAGTTGGCGGATGTACGCCAGAATCCGGTGATTCGCGGGATAAAGGAACTCGATCGAGCCCGAGCCAAACACCTGACTGGAGCGGCGGACGCCGATGATGTGTTTCATCCATGAGAGCAGCGAATGTTGTGTCCGCTTTTGCGAGAGCACATTTACCGCCTGATAGCCGTAGACCGAGTTGAGAATGGGCGGCGAGTAGAGACTCTCCGGATCCGCCGCGGAAAATCCTCCATTCCAGCCGCCACTCCACTGCATGGGAGTCCTTACTCCGTTGCGATCTCCGAGATAAATGTTGTCACCCATCCCGATCTCATCCCCGTAATAAATGATGGGGGTACCGGGCAGGGACATGAGCATGCCATTCATCAGCTCGATGCGACGGCGATCGTTATCGAGAAGAGGAGCCAGGCGCCGCCGAATCCCGAGATTGAGCCGCATCGACTTGTCGCTGGCGTAGAGGTCATACATGTAATCGCGCTCTATGTCGGTGACCATTTCAAGCGTCAATTCATCGTGGTTGCGCAGGAACAGGCACCATTGGCACGAGGGCGGAATCTCTGGCGTCTGTTGCAATATCTCGGTGATGGGTTTGCGATCTTCGAGGCGCAGCCCCATGAACATGCGCGGCATCAGCGGGAAGTGAAATGCCATGTGGAATTCGTCTCCATCCCCAAAATAAGGACGAAGGTCTGCAGGCCATTGGTTGGCCTCCGCCAGCAGCATTGCCCCGGGGAACTGCTCATCGACTCGCTTGCGTAAGTCCCGAATGATCGCATGAGTTTCCGGCAGATTCTCGCAAGAGGTCCCCTCTCGCTCGATCAGGTATGGGACTGCATCCAGCCGGAACCCATCAACCCCAGATTCCAGCCAAAACTTCATCACATTCCACATCTCCTCGCGAACTGCGGGATTGTCGTAATTCAGATCGGGCTGGTGACTGAAGAACCGGTGCCAGTAATACGATTTGGAGATGGGATCCCACGCCCAGTTCGACATCTCCGTATCCACGAAGATGATTCGCGTTCCATGATATTTCGAATCGGTGTCGCTCCACACATACCAGTCGCGCTTCGGATTGTCCTGAGAGCTGCGGGACTCCAGAAACCACGGATGTTGGTTCGAGGTATGGTTGAGCACCATCTCAATGATGACCCGGAGGCCGCGATCGTGTGCCATTGAGAGGAAGTTCTTGAAGTCCTGCAGAGTTCCGTAACTGGGATGAACCGACTTGTAATCGGAAATGTCGTAACCATCATCCCGCAGAGGAGAAGGGAAGAAAGGCATCAGCCAGATCGTATCGACGCCCAGTTCCTGCACGTAGTCGAGCCTCTGGGCAAGACCGGGAAAATCGCCGATACCGTCGTTATTGGTATCAGAGAAAGCGCGGACGTGCACCTGGTAGATAATGGCGCCTTTGTACCAGCTGGTTTCGCGTTTCAGTGGCAAACAATCTCCTGACGATCGCCGGCTCGAGTGTTCGGAGGCATCAGTAGGATAGCAGTGTGCTGGCGATCGGTTGCCGTTGTAGACGATGAGGCGCTACGACAGTTTAGCGCCCGGAACAGTAGAATCGCAGGGGTAATGTTCAGCAAAGCCTCGGTCGGACCGGGACAGGTACGGGTTAGCCCGATCGAATTCGAGCGCCTTGGGACTCTCGAGCACGATAGTTGAGGAAACGCGAATCACCAAAATCCGACCAGATGCCGGAGAAGTGCTAACTACTTTTGCATGGCGGTGTCGGTCACGCTCGGCTTTTGTGTCAACTGCCTCGGCGTCGGCAACTGCGAGATATCCCACCCGCCGCCAAGGGCCTCGACCAACGAAACCGCCGAAGTCATCTGCTGGACTTGAATAGTGGCCAACGCTTGCTGGTCAGACAGCAAAGTAGTCTGTGCGGTGACGACATCGATATAGGGGTCGATTCCGGTATCGTAACGTGCCGTCTCCAGCTTGAGAAATTCCTGAGCATGATTGACCGCCGCTTGTTGCCTTTCGATTTGTTGAGAATAAATTCGAACCGCCGCGAGATAGTCTTCGACTTGCTGGAATGCAATCAATACCGTTTGACGGTACGCCGCCACATCGGCATTGTAGGTTGCTACATACTGGTTCAGTTCAGCGCGATATAACCCCCCGTTAAAGATGGTCTGCGAGATCGCGGGGCCGATGGACCAAAATCGGCTCGGCCATGAAAACCAGTTCTTGAAGGTTGAGCTTTCGATCCCGCCTGCTGCCGAGAGCGTCACACTCGGGAAAAAAGCTCCATAGCCGATGCCAATGGTTGCATTGGCTTCGGCCAGAGTACGTTCAGCGGCAGCAACATCCGGACGGCGCTGCAACAGTTCTGAGGGAACGCCGACCGGAATTGGAGGTGGCGAGGTCAATTCAGGACGAGGGGGAATAGAAAAGTCGGATGCAACTTTGCCGACCAGCACGGCGATCGCATGCTCGTACTCTGATCGTGCCACTTTCAGGTTGATCGCCTGTGATTGCGCGCTTTCCAGTGTTGCCTGGGATTCAACCACGGAGATGTAGTCGCCAACTCCTGCGTCGTACGCGGCTCGCGTCACTTCTAAAGCCTTCTGGTCTGCCTGAACGGTATCGTCCAAAATCTTCTGCAGTGCGTCTTGTCCGCGAATCTCAAAATAATATTGCGCAAGACTGGCTTGCTCGGTGAGTCGCTCGTTTTCAAGATCAGCCGCGCTTACCTGCGCCGCATACTGCGCCTGGCGCACTTCGTTTCGAATCTTGCCCCAAAGATCCGGCACCCATGAAACATCGATCGGAAACGACCAAACTGTGGTCTCCTGGCCGGAGTTGGCGGCTTGGCCGCTTGCTGTCGTGCCTCCCGAACCTCCCGGAGCAAGCGTGCTATAGGTGTTCCTCAGGTTGCCTGAGGCTCGGGTCCGCTGCCAGGAAGGGTTTGCGGTCACAGTCGGCCAATATTGCGCGCGGGCTTCACGAATGACTGCACGAGCCTCCATCAGATTCTGAAAGTACTCTTTTATATTTTGGTTGTTGATGTCGACCTGCTCTTCCAGCGCGTTCAACTCCGGGTCATTGAAGACCTGCCACCATTTACCGCGCAGCATCGCTTCTTGCGGGCTGGCAACCTTCCATCCTTGTGCGTCCTGGAAGTTGCCCGTCGATTCTTTGTAATTCCTTGCTGCCGGCGTGGGCGCACTGGGTGGATGGTATTTCGGTCCGATGGTACATGCATCCGTCGCCAACAACGTGATCAAGAAAAGCGCATAAGCGAGGCGAACAGAGTGTCGACTTTGTTTCATGGATGCTCCCTTAATCTGTTGCCAAGCTTCCGGCCGATGTCTCGGATTCCTGACCGCGGAGCCTGAGGCGCAGCCGATCCAATGTGAGATAAACGACTGGTGTCGTGTAGAGCGTGATCAACTGGCTCAGCAGCAAGCCGCCCACGATTGTGATGCCGAGAGGTCGGCGGAGTTCCGAGCCCGTTCCCGTTCCGAATGCCAAAGGGAGAGCTCCAAATAACGCAGCCATAGTCGTCATCAAGATGGGCCGGAATCGGAGCATGCAAGCTTCAAAGATGGCGTCTCTACTGTTCTTGCCTTCATCGCGCTCTGCCATGATGGCGAAGTCGATCATCATGATCGCGTTTTTCTTGACAATTCCAATCAGCAACACGATTCCTATGATCGATATCACGTTGAGATCCATGTGGAACAGCATCAGCGCGAGCATGGCGCCGACGCTTGCTGACGGCAAAGTCGAAATGATGGTCAGGGGATGCACAAAGCTCTCATACAAAATGCCGAGGACGATATAGACGGCCAGCAGTGCGGTCGTTACCAGCATCGGTTCGGTTGAAAGAGACTGTTGATAAGCCTGCAGCGTGCCGGCGAAGAAGCCTTGAATGGTGGATGGAGTGCCGAGTCGCTGCTCCATTCGCTGAATCTCTTGCGTTGCCTGGCTTAACGACACGTTTGGCGCCAGATTGAAAGAGACAGTGACCGAAGGGAACAGCCCAGTGTGATTGATCTGCAGAGCCGTCGTGCTGGTCTCCGCCCTGGCGAAGGTCGAGATCGGAGTCATGGCGCCGGCATTGGTTCCGTTACTGTTGCTCTTGATGTAGAGATAATTCAGATCCTGCGGAGATTGCCAATATTGGGGAGCGACCTCCAATACGACGTAGTACTGATTCATCTGCGTGTAGATCACGGATACTTCGGACTGTCCAAATGCGGAATAGAGAGATCGGTCCAGGGAGTTGGCCGTCTGACCCAGTCGCGCTGCCGTGACTCGGTCATAGGTCAGCATCTGTTGCAAACCGCCATTTTGCTGATCACTGTTTACATCCTGCAGTCCGGGGAGCGTCTTCATGTTTGCCAGCAGAAGCGGTCCCCAATGCACGAGATCGGCGATACTATCGGACTGAATAGTGTACTGATAGAGAGCGCTACTGGACCGCCCGCCAATGCGAAGGTCCTGCACGGCTTGTAGAAAAGCCGACGCGACCGGTAACTGATTGAGCTTCGGGCGCAACCGGTTAATGATTTCATCAGCGCTGATCTTGCGTTCGCTGAGCGGTTCCAGCGCGATGTAAATAAAGCCCCCGTTGCTTGCGCCATTTCCTCCGGTGTAGGCGTTCACGTTCGCGACTGCGGGATCCGCCTTGATCACCTTGACCAGTTGCAGAAGCGAAGAGTTCATAAAAGGAAAGGACGCGTCCTGTGGACCTTGCACTGCTCCCACTAGAGCACCGGTATCCTGCTGCGGGAAAAATCCTTTCGGTATGCGCACGATCAGGAGAAAATTGAGGACAATCGTCAACGCCAGAATGACCAGCGTGAACCCTGGGTTTTCCAGGACCCATTCAAGCGATTGGCGGTACACCCAAAGCATGCCGGAAAAGAATTTCTCGCTCCATTGATAGAAGTGCCCGTGCTTTTCCCTGTGCGCCGCCTTCAGCAGATGTGCACACATGGTAGGAGTCGTGGTGAGCGAGATCAGCATCGAAACGATGATCGCCGTTGCCAGCGTGACCGCAAACTCGCGAAAGAGCCGCCCCACAATGCCAGCCATGAGCAGAATGGGAATAAACACCGCGACCAGAGAAACGCTGATGGAAAGGACCGTGAATCCAATCTCGCGCGCTCCCTTCAGAGCGGCCTCCATCGGCGCCATGCCCTGCTCGAGGTAGCGCGTGATGTTCTCCATCACCACGATTGCGTCGTCGATGACGAACCCGGTAGAGATCGTGAGCGCCATCAGAGACAGGTTGTCGAGGCTGAAGCCGACTAGATACATCACCGCAAACGTCCCGACCAACGAGACGGGGACCGCTATACTCGGAATAATGGTGGCGCGTCCGTTCCGGAGAAAAAAGAAGACGACCAGAATGACAAGCACCACGGAGATAATCAGCGTGCGTTCGACATCGTCGACCGAAGCACGAATCGTAGTCGTGCGATCCAGAACTACGGTCGCCTTGATTCCCTGGGGCAAGATTGCCTCGAGGAAGGGCAACTGCGAGCGGATGCGATCGACGGTATCAATGATGTTGGCGCCGGGCTGGCGAAAAATGATAACGGTAATCGAAGGAATGCCGTTCAGATAACCCGCAGTCCGCAAGTTCTGCGTGGCGTCGGTGACTTGGGCGACGTCGGAGAGTCGTATCGCGGTGCCTTTGTTGTAGCCGATGATCAAAGGCTTGTATTGCTCGGCGTCTGAGAGCTGATCGTTGGTAATGATGTCGGCGGTGACGACGCTGTTTGAAAGCCGTCCGCGCGGCATGTCCGAATTTTGTAAGCTGAGCGCCGACTGAATATTGCCGATCGTCAATCCACGGCTCTCGAGAAGCGTCGGATTTACTTCCACCCGCACCGAGGGCAGCGCACCGCCGCCGACAACGACTTGCCCGACGCCCTGAATCTGTGACAACTTCTGCTCGATCACGGTCGAGGCTTCGTCGTACAACTTGGGGGTGGGATACTTTTCCGAGGTAAGCCCGAGGATCATGATCGGGGCGTCTGCGGGATTCACTTTCCGATAGGTCGGATTCGCTGGCAGATTGGCGGGCAGGTACGTGCGAGCCGAATTGATCGCTGCCTCTACGTCGCGCGCGGCGCCATCGATATTTCGCGACAGATCAAACTGGAGTGTGACGGAGGTACCTCCCAGAGAACTCGACGAAGTCATCTCCGTGATGCCGGCGATATGTCCGAACTGGCGTTCGAGCGGCGTTGCGACGGAAGACGCCATAATTTCGGCGCTCGCTCCCGGCAGGCTGGCGGAAACCGAGATCGTCGGAAAATCGACTTGGGGGAGCGGAGAAACAGGCAGAACAGTGAAGCCGACTGCGCCGGCGATCGCCACCGCCAACGTGAGCAGCGTCGTCGCCACGGGACGCCGAATGAATGGTTCCGACAGGCTCATGCATGCTCCGGCTGTGCTTCTGGACCGCTGCTCCCAGTTGGTGTCCCCGGTTTGCGCTTGCTAAAGCGTTGTGCCAAGCGATCGAAGAAGATGTAAATCACTGGCGTGGTGTAAAGCGTTAGAATCTGACTCACCAGCAGTCCGCCGACCATGGCAATGCCCAGAGGCCGCCGCAACTCCGACCCATATCCGCGTCCTAATGCGAGTGGAATACCGCCGAGGAGAGCAGCCATGGTAGTCATCATGATTGGCCGAAATCGCAGCAGGCTGGCTTCGTAAATAGCGTCGGTAGAGTTCTTGCCCCGCTCCCGTTCCGCTTCAAGCGCGAAGTCGACGATCATGATGCCGTTCTTCTTCACGATCCCGATCAGCAGGATGATGCCGATAATTGCGACCACGCTGAGGCTTTCCCGGAACAGCATCAGCGCCAGCAGTGCCCCGACGCCGGCTGACGGCAAAGTGGAGAGAATGGTGACCGGATGAACGAAACTCTCATAGAGGACACCGAGAACGATGTAAACCGTCACCAGCGCCGCGAGGATCAACAAGCCTTCATTGGAGAGCGAGTTTTCGAAGGAAGCAGCCGTTCCCTGAAATTCGGCCTGCAAGCTGACGGGGAAATGAATCCTCTTGACCACTTGATTGATATCACCGATTGCAGTGCCCAAGGCGGCATTTGGAGCAAGATTGAATGAAACCGTAACCGAGGGAAACTGTCCCTGGTGATTGATCGAGAGTGCCTCCGGTATGTTAGAGATTTTCACGAACGTGTCGAGGGGAACGGCATTGGCCCCGGTAACAGAAACAGTCGTATTCGGAGTAGTTCCCGCATACGTGCCGCCATTCAGCGAAGTACTTGAAGCCGAACTGTTGTTCGAAAGAACTGTGCCCGACGGCTGTAGCGTTGCCGCAGACGGTGTATACAAGACGGAGGTCGTCGTCGTGTTGGAACCGGCCGAACTGGATCCTGACGCCGAGAATGATGTGGAGGCCGAGGCCCCGGTTGCTCCCGACGACGCGTTCGACTGCAGGTACAGGGCGCTCAGCTTACCTGGATCCTGCTGCCACGCGGGTTGAGTTTCCATGATGACGTGATATTGATTCAATTGCGTGTACAGCGTATTGATCTGCCGCTGACCGTAGGCGTCGTAAAGGGTGTTGTCGATGGTCGCCGGAGCAATCCCCAGCCGCGACGCGGTGACGCGATCGATGTTCACCGAAATCGCCTGCGCCCCGGTCTGCTGATCGGTGGCCACATCTTCCAGACTGGGTATCTTCTTCAACTCATCGACGAACTTCGCCGTCCAGGTGTTGAGTTCATCGACATCAGGATCTTCAAGCGTGTACTGATACTGGGTGCGGGTTACACGGTCGTCCACGGTGATGTCCTGCACCGGTTGCATATAAAGATGAATGCCCTGCACGCTGGCAAGATTCTGTTGCAGTCGGCGGATTACGTCCGACGCGCTCAGGTCGCGATCGCCGATCGGCTTCAGGTTGATCGCCATGCGCCCGCTGTTCAGCGTGGTATTGGTTCCATCGGCGCCGATGAATGACGACAGGCTCTGCACTGCTGGGTCCTTCAGGATGACGGCGGCCAGTTCTTGCTGCTTTTCCGCCATCGCAGAAAAGGAGATAGCCTGAGGAGCCTGCGATATTCCCTGAATCACACCGGTGTCTTGTACTGGAAAGAACCCTTTGGGAATTACGACATACAACATCGCAGTCAACACGAGCGTTGCTACGGCTACCAAGAGGGTTGTGGTCTGATAGCGGAGAACAACTTTCAACGTCCGTCCGTAAAACGCGATCATCCCGTTGAATGCGCGTTCCGAAGCCTGATACCAGCGGCTCTGCTGCGACTGGGGATTGTGGCGCAAGATCCGCGACGACATCATGGGTGTTAATGTCAACGAAACTACAGCTGAAATAATGATTGTGACGGCGAGGGTAACGGCGAACTCGCGAAATAAGCGCCCCACGACGTCGCGCATGAACAACAAAGGAATGAGCACCGCGATCAGCGAAACGGTCAAGGAGAGAATCGTGAAGCCGATCTGTCCCGCGCCTTTGAGTGCCGCCTCCAGCGGCTTTTCGCCCTCTTCGATATAGCGCGAGATGTTTTCAATCATGACGATGGCATCATCCACGACAAAGCCGGTCGAGATCGTCAATGCCATCAGTGAGAGGTTGTCCAGACTGTAGCCGAGAATGTACATTGCTCCGAACGTACCAACCAGAGATAGTGGCACCGCTACGCTGGGAATAATGGTCGCCCGGATGCTGCGCAGAAAAAGAAAAATCACCATGACCACCAATCCGATGGTCAACATCAGCTCGAACTCGACATCGTCGACTGACGCCTGAATACTCGTCGTCAGATCGGTGAGTTCCGTGATCTGCACGGCCGCAGGTAGATTCGCCTCAAGTTGTGGAAGAAGGGTCTTGATGCTTTTTACTACGCTGATGGTGTTCGCACCCGGTTGGCGCTGAATATTGAGCACAACGGCCGGCGTCTTATTCATCCATGCCGCAAGTTGCGCGTTCTCCACGCCGTTTACGACGCTGGCGACATCTTTCAGGAGAACGGGTGCTCCGTTTCGATAGGCAACCACGACATTGTGATAGTCCGCCGCGTCCGTGATCTGATCGTTCGCGTCAATTTGATAATCCTGTCGGGGACCATCGAAGTTGCCCTTCGCCGAATTCACGCTCGTCTGCGTAAGTGCTGTACGTACATCTTCCAGGTTGATTCCATAGGAAGACAGCTTCGTGGGATTAACCTGAATCCGCACTGCCGGTTTCTGACCCCCGCTGATACTGACGAGTCCGACTCCGTTCAGCTGAGACAGCTTCGGCGCCAGGCGCGTGTCGATCAGATCTTCGACCTGGGACAACGGCATGCTGTCCGAGGTGATGCCCAGAGTCAAGATCGGCGCATCGGCCGGATTGGTCTTGTTGTATACCGGGGGAGTAGGAAGATTCGCAGGAAGATAACTTTGTGCGGCGTTGATCGCAGACTGCACTTCCTCTTCAGCCACATCGATATCCAGCGAGAGATTGAATTGCAGCACGATGACCGAGATTGTCCCTGCGCTGGTCGACGTCATTTGACTGAGGCCCTGCATCTCGCCAAACTGCCGTTCCAAGGGCGCCGTCACTGTGGTAGCCATCACGTCCGGGCTCGCTCCGGGGTAAAGAGTCAGCACCTGGATCGTCGGATAGTCAACCTGGGGGAGCGCCGAGACCGGAAGTTGCAGATAGGCCACGATGCCCACCAGCAGAATCGCAGTCATGAGCAGAATGGTCGCGACGGGCCGCAAAATAAATGGGCGGGACGGGCTCACGGCGCATTCGCCTCGCTTGATGTGCTGGGTAGCGGCTTCTGCGAGATCGTCACCTTCGATGAGTTTTGCAACTTCTCGAAGCTGCTGTCAGCGACCACTTCGCCAGCGTTCACGCCTTCCACGGCCGTATTGCCGGCGTCTGAAACCCCGGTCTTCACTTTGCGGATGTTGGCCTGGCCGTTTTGAATTACGTAGACGAAGGCGACCGCACCGTTGTGCTGGATGGCAGAGTTCGGCAGGAGGATTTGGTCATGCAGAGTCTTGACCAGGAGCCGCGTATTGACAAATTCATTCGGGTAAAGGGTGCCGCTCCTGTTGTCAAATTGCGCGCGCACCTTTACTGTTCCTGTCGTAGTATCGATCTGGTTATCGAACGACGTTACTTCGCCGGTCGCAAGTTTTTTCTCGTTTGCACGATCCCAGGCCTCGAGTGGCAGATTTATTCCGTGATGTGGTTGTGCCATCACCTCGGCTAGGCTGTCCTCCGAGATAGTCGCTACAACGGTAATGGGCTGGGTTTGCGTAACCACAACCAATGAGGTGGTCGCATTCGCCGTTACGAGATTTCCCGGATCGACCAGCCGCAAGCCCACGCGGCCACTGATCGGAGACGTGATATGACAGTAACTAAGTTGGACCTGGTCATATTGCAAGGTTCCCTGATCATTTTTCACTGTTCCCTGATCCTGAAGTACAACCTTCTCTTGATCCTCTAACGTCTGGCGCTGAATTGCGTTTCTTGCCCAGGCATCTTTGTAGCGTTGCAAATCCATTTGCGCCTGCGCCAGCAAATTCTGGTCGCGCTCCAGCGTGCCTTCGGCCTGCAGCACGGTCGCTTCATACGGCCGCGGGTCGATATCGATCAAAGGATCTCCCTTGTGTACCGTCTGCCCCTCCTTGTAGTGCACCGCGGTGATTACTCCCGTGACCTGTGCCGTGATGGAATCCGTATAGAGGGCGGTGACTGTTCCTATCGCGTCGAGATAAACGCCGATATCGCCTTTTGTCGCCGTAGCCGTTGTCAGGGTCACCGGGCCCGAAAAGGCCCGGCGTCCACCACCCCCGCTCGCCGCGGCGGGCTGAGCCTGCTGTCCCTTATCGTGACGGAGCATCCAGTACGCCATCAGAAATACGAATACGAAAACCAGAGCCCAGACCCAGTATTTTCTTTTGCGGGAGTTTTCAGAGGACTCCGCTGTCGGGAATTGATGATCCGGAGGAATCGGTTCAACAGCTCCTTGATGATCCATGTGGTTTTGTATTTTACTGATTAGCTCCTTCTGTAATTTTGCGAATGAGAACCCCTCTCGTCGTCGACGAACAATATTGATGCAGAAATGGCGTCATGTGATGCGCCCCAAACCTTTAGGGAGAGAGCATACACAAAAATTTACAGGCACAAACATTTACAGTGGATTTTCTAGCATTTGTATTAGCCACTCGGGTCAGGCAAAATAGCGAGCTCTCCGATTACTGACCCTAGAGGTGTTGCTGATGAAACTGCTTCGAGGCATTTTCTGCTTTCTCGTGCTGGGGGTGTTCGCTGGTTTCCTGCTTGTTGCTCAGACCGACGGCACGCCGCTCGTTTATCCGAAAGCTCAGACCGTCGATCAAGTGGACGACTACCACGGCGTGAAAGTTTCCGATCCTTACCGGTGGCTCGAAGACACAGATTCGGCCAACACACGCGAATGGGTCGAAGCGGAGAACAAGCTGACGTTCAGTTACCTGGACAAGATTCCTTACCGCGCTGCCATTCGCAACCGCCTGATGAAGCTCTGGAATTACGAGCGTTTCGCCGTGCCCGAACAAGAAGGTGGACGGTACTTCTACCTGCACAACAACGGGCTGCAGAACCAGAATGTCTTGCTCGTCGCCGAGTCGCTGAACTCTGAACCTCGCGTGTTGCTCGATCCCAATACTCTTTCTTCGGACGGCACGGTTGCGCTTTCAGGCACAGCCATCTCCGACGATGGGAAGCTGATGGCCTATGGCACCTCGGCTTCAGGATCCGACTGGCAGGAGTGGCGTGTGCGCGACGTGGCCACCGGCAAGGACTTGCCCGACCTGGTTCGGTGGGTGAAATTCTCTGGTGCCTCGTGGGCGAAAGATCGCAAGGGGTTTTTCTACAGCCGCTATGACGAGCCCAAGGCTGGCAGCGCCCTGCGCGACATGAATTATTTTCACAAGCTCTATTATCACCGGCTGGGTACGCCACAAACCGACGACCGTCTCATTTACGATCGCCCCGACAACAAAGAACTGGGTTTCGGAGGTACTGTCACCGATGATGGGCGTTATCTCGTCATTACGGTGACCCAGGGCACATCGCCGAAGAATCGGCTCTATTACAAAGATCTTGCTCAGCCTGATTCGCCGGTCGTCAAGCTGCTCGATGACTTCGACGCGGAATATCGATTCATTGACAATGATGGCCCGGTGTTTTGGATTCAAACGGATCTGGACGCTCCCCGTGGTCGCCTGATCGCCATTGATACTCGGCATCCAGAGCGCTCCAAGTGGCAGACGATTGTCCCTCAGGGCTCCGATAAGCTTCAGTTCGCCAATGTCGTCGATGAGAAGTTTTTGATGAGTTACTTGAAAGACGCTCGTACGGAGGTTCGCGTCTACGACGTGAAAGGGCAGTTCCTGCGCAATGTGGATCTGCCGGGAATTGGCACAGCCTCGGGTTTTGGAGGCAAGCGCAAGGACAAGGAGACGTTTTACTCCTTTACCAGTTTCATTTCTCCAACCACGATCTATCGCTATGACCCCGCGGCAGGGAAGAGCACGGTCTTCCGCCAGCCCAAAGTCGATTTTGATTCCACCCAGTTTGAGACCACGCAGGTCTTCTATCACAGCAAAGACGGCACGCGGATTCCCATGTTTCTCACTTACAAGAAGGGAATAAAGCTGGATGGGCAGAATCCAACGCTACTCTACGCGTATGGCGGATTTGATATCTCACTGACGCCCACTTTTTCTGTGCCTAACCTGGTCTGGCTGGAAATGGGTGGAATCTACGCGCAGCCGAACCTGCGTGGCGGAGGCGAATACGGAGAGGAGTGGCATCTGGCCGGCACTCACGCGAAGAAGCAAAACGTGTTCGATGATTTTATTGCCGCTGCCGAGTGGCTGATCGCGAACAAATATACATCCACTCCAAAGCTTGCGATTCGCGGCGGAAGCAACGGTGGTCTGCTGATCGGTGCCTGCCTTACGCAGCGCCCTGATCTGTACGGCGCGACCCTCCCGCTGGTTGGTGTTATGGATATGCTGCGTTTCCAGAAATTCACCATCGGCTGGGCGTGGACCTCAGACTACGGTTCTTCCGACAATCCTGAGGATTTCAAGGCGCTCTACGCCTACTCGCCGCTGCATAACCTGAAACCCGGAACGAAATATCCTCCTACGATGATTGCGACTGCCGACCACGATGACCGCGTAGTACCCGGTCACAGTTTCAAGTTTGCAGCCACAATGCAGGCGGATCAGGCCGGACCTGCACCCGTTCTGATTCGCATCGAGACCAAAGCAGGGCACGGCGCCGGCAAGCCGATTTCAAAAATCATCGATGAAGCCGCGGACGAATGGGCCTTCGTGGCGTACAACCTTCACATGAATGTAACGCTGCGATAGTCGTGAGATAAGACAGATGAAGCAAGCGTCGAGCGATTAGAGAGCGAGATCCCCATGCCTGTTGATCGATAACCGCGCAGAGGCAGGGGCGCCAATCCCGGATTTCGCGACGACCATCAACAGTCGACCAGTCTGTCTCATCATTCTCCAGTCGTATTCATAGGCGGTTCCACACGCCAGGCATATTTGATAATGACGTCCGTCGGAGTCGGTGCGCGGCCAGGAGAATCGATGCGAGCACCCACCTGCGAGAAGCTGCTTTAGGAAGTTCATTGTTTCACCATGTGATTCCGGTCTCTCCAATGATCGAGCCAGCGATGGAAGAACGGTTTCGATCGGCCGTCGAGCAGATCCTGAAGAGTCGATAAGAGAATGTTCGGCGGTTGGGACTTTGAGAGGAAAGTATCGACCGATCTCAGCTTCCGCTCGGGCAGCGGTCCGTAGGCCGATAGCAGCATGATCGGGACCTTCGCATTCATCCTCTTCATCTTCGCAGCTACCACATCGCCGCTCATTCCGGGCATCTGGTAATCGACCATCACGGCATCGACGGGGTGCGAGCGGAACAGTTTGAGACCCTCATCTCCGTCGGTCGCTTGCAAGACGTCATACCCGCTGGCTTCCAGCAGCATCTTGCGGCCAATGAGGCCGTTCCAGTGGTCATCAATGCAGAGGATGGTTGCTTTTCGCCGGGACATGACTGCTCACTTCAACTTCGGCCAGAGGTTTACCGTGGTGCATGTTTCCCACGAGGAAACATGGATGACTTTAGAAGTGGCGGGCAGAACTGATTTGACTACTCCCTTCAAACAGTCGCAAATTACGAATGGCCATCCAAGCGACAGTTACCTTGTCGACGATGACGCTGTCAGCCGTCCCGCCCCACATTTACGCTCCGCGGCGGGAGACACCGCCCGGAGTGGCCCAAAGCGGCCCGGCGAGAGTAAGGTACTGAGGTTGAGGCTCTGCCAAGGTTAACTTGGCCTGCGGCGGAACGAAACCACGGGAATATTAGAGCAATAGAGTTACACACGAATTCATGCTGGAGATTGAACCATCATGCAATCTGCAAAGACGACCTCTTCCATCCTCGTTATGGTTGCCATATGTCTCCTGTCGCCGAGGATTTCCTCGCAGGTGCCTGCCTCGAGCCGCAAGGTACTTGCGACGAACGTGCTGCTCGATGGGAAGGGTCACATCCTGCATGACGTTCGTATCGTAGTTGAGGGCTCGAAGATTGTCGCAATCGACCCAAAATTGGGGCCGGCGGACTACGATCTGCGCGGATTGACCGTGCTACCCGGCTGGATTGACGCGCACGACCATATCACGTGGGTCTTCGGCAAAGACGGCAAGAATGCTGGCGCGGGAGGAACGACCCAGGAGGACGCGTATCAAGCAGCCTCGAATGCCTGGGTGACGCTGATGGCGGGCTTTACGACCATTCAGAGTGTAGGTTCTCCGAGCGACGTTCCGCTGCGGGATGCCATCGCGAAAGGGATGCTCGCGGGGCCGCGGATCCTGACGGCCATCGAGCCGCTCGAAGGAAAAGGCGACGCAACCGGCACGCCAGATGAAATCCGCGCTTATGTGAGAAAGCAAAAGGAAGCCGGCGCGGACCTGATCAAGATCTTCGCCTCTCGGTCCATCCGTCAGGGTGGAGGAATGACGCTGTCTCAGGAACAATTGAACGCCGCTTGTGACGAAGCGAAGAAGCAGGGTTTGCGCACACTCGTGCATGCTTACAAAGAGGCAGTCCGTGCGGCAACTCTCGCGGGATGTACGGAAGTCGAGCATGGCACGCTGGCCACTGACGACGATTTGAAATTGATGGCTGAGAAGGGAACCTATTTGGACCCGCAGGCCGGCCTGGTCATTGAAAACTATTTGCTCAACAGAGACAGATATCTCGGCACGCCCGGCTATACAGCGGAGGGCTTCGCAGCGATGGAGAAGGTCCTTCCGATGAATCACGATCTCGTGCGCCGGGCAACGAAAACGCCAGGACTGAAAGTGGTCTTTGGCACCGACGCCGTGGCAGGCGCGCATGGACGCAATGCCGAAGAGTTCATCGACCGTGTGCGCGACTGCGGCGTAGATCCGATGGCCGCAATGGTTTCCGCCAACGCGCTGGGCGCCGAAGCGATGGGCTTGGGTGATCAGATTGGTTCCATCGCGCCCGGCATGCAAGCGGACATCATTGCTCTCGATGGAGATCCTTTGCACGACATTACTTCCGTACGCCGGGTGGTATTCGTGATGAAGGGTGGCGTCGTCTACAAGAACGCCGCGAGGAGCGCAATTCCTGTCTACGCAGGCGTCGAGCCTTGAGTTGACGTCTGAGAAGAGTGCAGTCAATTCATATTCAGCAGGGCGGCCATGGTTTCCACTCCATCCCACAAGTTCTGCAAACGTAGATTCTCATTTGCCGCGTGCTGGTTGTCATCGTAGTTCGCGATCGGCACCGTAATGGTGAGGGTTTGCGCCGCGCGTTCCATTGCCCCCAGCGGAACACTCCCGCCCATGGTGGGCAGAAGAACTACCTCGCCCCGTGCACTTTCCACCGCCCGGATGACCTGCTGCGCAATCGGCAAATCCATGGGAGTTCGCACCGCGTTATAACTCGCCGGATCGCGCACAACCCGGGCAACCTTGGGATGCCCGGTCAAGATTTCCCGCGTCGGTTCGCTTTCCACGATGAAATATCCCCGCGAGCGAATATAGTCGATCACTCGCTGCTGCTGCTCCCGCCAGTCGATGCCCACCACGAGCCGCAGATCCAAGTCAGCCGTAGCGGTCGGCGGGATCACATTTGCGGAATGGGCTCCCGTCTGGCCAGACGACACTCCGTTGATATTCAGCGAAGGCTCATTAATGAGGTCGAGAAGATGCCTGCCAGAACCATCGACATGCCCAAGCCAGAAAGAGCCCATCAGCATCTGATCGTTCACTGGAGCTCTTGCCAGCGCTTCATTCTCCATCTTCGAAAGAGGCGCGATTCCGTCGTAGAAATGAGGCACCAAAACATGGCCGTTTTCATCTTTCATTCCGGCAAGCAGTTGCGCCAGCATCATTGCCGGATTCGGAGCCCAATTTCCGTAGTGACCGCTATGCAGGCCATGATGCGGACCGTAGACCGTGATCTCAAGGTGGGCGTCGCCTCGCGCTCCAAAAACAACGGTCTGTTTTCCGCTCTGGTCCACCGGCCCATCGCATACCAGCCATACGTCGCCATGAACCAGATCCCGATTGGCCTCGAGGATCTGTTCCAAGTGCGGAGATCCAGCCTCTTCTTCGCCCTCCCAAACGAACCGAACATTCGCTCTTGAAGGAATGTGTGCTGCTCGCAAGGCGTCGAGTGCGGTGAGCTGGGCAAAGATGGCGGCCTTGTCATCGCCGGCCGATCTGGCGTAGATCCGCTGTTCTCCATTGACCTCTCGAACCACTGGAGTAAACGGTGTGCCCCCGTCCCATTCCGATGGAGTCACTGGCTGGCCGTCATAATGCGCGTAGAAAACAATGGTATGTTTCGCGCCAGGCACGCTGATTTGCCCGTATACGACCGGCGGTGCCCCGGGAATGGAAAGCAAGCGAGACTCGACGTTGCGGCTTTTCAGCATTTCGGCGAGCAAATCGGCATTCCGCTTCAGGTTCACAGGATCAGCCGCAACATTTGGTATTGCCAGGAACTGGCTGAACAGCTGCAGTAAATCCTTCTGATGAGCGGTCGTGTATTGGCGTGCGGCTGCAGCCGGCGTTTGTGGATGCGCCAGAGTCGAGATCAACAATAAAGCCAAACTCAAGAACTTCAGCCTCGAAACCATGGCAACACTATACATTTTCTGGTAATTGGTCCCATCCTTAGTAGTTCCAGACCGTCCGCCAGTCACGGAAATCGCCGTCAAGAGACCAAATAAACACGCTAGAACCCTGAATCTTTTTTCCGCTTTCCGAAATCTATTGGGAACACCTGTTTTCCGTTCGATGGTCAGTCAGAGGAAACCGATTGTTTTGTTAGGGATTTTGGAGAGCGTATGGCGAAGCGGATGATCCTGATGTTAGCGGTGATGAGCGCTCTAGTTGGAGGGCTCGGGTTCCTGAAATTCCGGCAAGTGGAGACTGCAATCGCTCAGGGCGCAAGTTTTCAGCCTCCGCCGACGGCGGTGACTACCGTCGTCGCGCACCGGGAGACGTGGCCCTCCACGTTGACGGTGATTGGCTCGGCAGCGGCGATCCAGGGGGTGACCGTGGGTGCGGATTTGCCCGGGACCGTCGACAAAATTCATTTCGAATCTGGACAATGGGTGCACGAAGGCGACATTTTGGTGGAACTCGACACACGCCAGGAGCGCGCCCAACTCGCCAATCTCGAGGCTCAGCGAGATCTCGCTCGGGTGAATTATGACCGCGCGCAGGAATTGGTAAAGGCAGGCGTCATTTCCCGATCGGATTACGACAGCGCCAGCGCACAACAGAAAGCGACGGAAGCCCAGGTGGGCGACATCCAGGCTGCAATTGCCCGTAAGACAATTCGAGCGCCGTTCTCCGGAATTCTAGGCATTCGTCAGATCAGCCTCGGTCAATATCTTGCTGCCGGCCAAGCCATTGTCTCTTTGCAGTCGCTCAGTCCGATTTATGTGAACTTCGGAGTGCCACAGCAGGACACTCCCAAGGTGGTTCTTGGTAGCGTCTTGCGCGTCACCAACGACGATCTGCCCGGTGTGGCCTTTACGGGCCGAATCACGGCGCTCGATTCGGTGGTAAACGAGCAAACTCGAAACATTCAAGTGCAGGCCATCCTCACCAACAAAGAGAACAAGTTGCGTCCAGGAATGTTTGTTCAGGTTGAACTTCCCTTGGGCAAAGCGCGCGACATTGTTCCTCTACCCGCTTCTGCCATCAACTACGCGCCCTACGGAGACTCGGTTTTCGTGGTGGCTGACATGAAAGACGCGAAGGGAAACACCTATCGCGGCGTGCGCCAGCAGGTTGTAAGAGTCGAAGGATCGCGTGGCGATCAGGTCGCGATTACCTCCGGAATCAATCCCGGAGATGTAGTAGTCAGTTCTGGAGTTTTCCGGCTTCGCAATGGCGCTCCGATTCAGGTCAACAACACCGTCAAACCCGGAAACAGTTCGAGTCCCAAACCGGAAGACAGCTAAGCGTTCGCGGAAGTTCACTGAGGATTGCGCATGAAGTTTACGGATCTGTTCGTCAAACGTCCGGTCCTGGCCATCGTTGTCAACCTTGTAATCCTGATCGCCGGCCTGCAGGCCATTCGCTCGCTGAGTGTGCGACAGTATCCGCGTAGCGACATCGCCGTCGTGCAAGTCACGACCGTTTATGTGGGCGCCAATGCCGATTTGGTTCGCGGATTCGTTACTACTCCGATCGAGCGAGTGATTGCCAGCGCCGATGGAATCGATTACATGGAGTCGACGAGCGCCCAGGGGCTGAGCACCATCCTCGTACACTTGAAGATCAACTATGACACCACTGCTGCATTGACTCAGATTCAGGCGAAGGTTGCCCAGGTACGCAACGATCTTCCGCCGGACGCTCAAATTCCGGTGATCGATCTGCAAACTGCGGACCAGCAGTTTGCCGCCATGTACCTTGGGTTTTCTTCATCCGACCTCGACCAAAACCAGATTACTGACTACCTAACGCGCGTCGTACAGCCCAAACTGAGCGCAATCAGCGGCGTTCAGCGCGCTGACATCCTCGGAGACCGCACTTTCGCCATGCGGATTTGGTTGAAGCCGGAGCAGATGGCCGCGCGCGGCGTTTCCCCATCGGATGTACGTGATGCTCTTTCGCGCAACAACTATCTCTCGGCCCTGGGCAGCACCAAGGGATCCATGGTCTCGGTGAACCTCATTGCGAACACGGATCTACGCACTCCTGACGAATTTCGCCAGATGGTTGTGAAGCAAGAAAACGGTGTCGTCGTGCGACTGGGAGAGATTGCAGACATTTCGCTCGGGGCAGAGAACTACGATCAGGATGTTCGCTTCAACGGCGAAACGGCAACGTTCATGGGTATTTGGGTGCTGCCTACGGCGAATTCTCTTGAAGTCATTCGCAACGTCCGCCAGGCACTTCCTGCGATTCAGCAGCAGCTGCCGGCCGGCATGAAGTTGGGTATCCCCTACGATTCGACGGAATACATCCAGGATGCAATTAATGAGGTGCTGCACACGCTGGCTGAAACCTTGTTGATCGTAATCGTGGTCATTTTCCTTTTCCTCGGCTCATTCCGTTCCGTCTTGATTCCGGTAGTCGCGATTCCGATCTCTTTGATCGGCGCAGTGTTCCTGATGTTGCTCGCGGGCTTCACCATCAATTTGCTTACGCTGCTCGCGATTGTGCTCTCGGTCGGCCTTGTGGTCGACGACGCGATCGTCATGGTCGAGAACGTCGAGCGGCACCTGCACTTGGGCAAGACTCCATTCCAGGCCGCGAGAGACGCTGCTCGCGAACTGGTTGGCCCGATCATCGCCATGACGATCACTCTGGCCGCTGTGTACGCCCCGATCGGAATTCAGGGTGGTTTGACGGGAGCGCTCTTCCGCGAGTTCGCATTTACGCTCGCCGGCGCTGTGGTTGTATCCGGTGTCGTGGCGCTCACACTCTCGCCGATGATGGGTTCGAAGTTATTGCGTGCCGGCGACACTGAGCGGGGTTTTGCCGGGTTGATCAACCGGCAGTTCGAGAAAGTTCGGAGTCTGTATACCCGCATTCTGTCAGGAACGCTGAACTATCGTCCGGTCGTGCTCACGTTGTGGGCAATCGTGGCGGTGCTGATGATCCCGTTCTACATGTTCTCGCAACGCGAGCTGGCGCCGGCAGAAGATCAGGGGGTAGTGTTCGGCGTGATTCAATCTTCCGCCAACTCTACTCTCGATCAGACCAACCTGTTCACTGACCAGGTTTACAACGTCTACAAATCGTTTCCTGAGAGCGCCAGCGTCTTCCAGATCACGAATCCCAGCGGCGGTTTCGGCGGCATGGTCACCAAGCCTTGGAGCCAGCGCAAGAAGACCGCACAGCAATTGCTGGTGGAATCGACCGGTCCGCTTTCAAAGATTGCCGGCGTCCGCGTGATCCCCCTGACGCCCCCACCCCTTCCCGGAGGTGGAAATTTTCCGGTCGATTTTGTGATCGCATCCGCCGCTGAACCGCAGCAAGTCAGCCAGATTGCAGAGCAGATCGTGCGGAAGGCGATGGCCAGCGGCATTTTCATTTTTGCAGACACCGACGTGAAGTTTGACCAGCCGCAAACAGAGGTCGTTTTCGATCGCGATAAACTCCGCTCCCAGGGAGTGGATTTGAGCCAGGCCGGTCAGGATCTCTCCACTATGCTGGGCGGAAACTACGTGAACCGCTTCAGCATTCAGGGTCGCAGTTACAAAGTGATTCCGCAGGTCAAGCGGGTTGAGCGGCTCACGCCCGATCAACTTTCGCAGATTTATGTGAAGGGCTCTGCCGATAAACTCGTGCCTCTGTCAACCTTTGCCACCCTGCGCACCACGACCGAGCCGAGATCCCTGAATAAGTTTCAGCAGCTCAATGCTGTGCGTATTCAGGGCGTCATTCCACCCCCGGTTCCTCTCGATCAGGCTTTGACTTTTCTTGAGAACGAGGCCAAGAAGACTCTGCCGCAGGGATTTACTGTGGATTATGCGGGCGAGTCGCGTCAGCTGCGAGTGGAGGGGAGCAAATTTCTCGGCACGTTCCTGCTCTCGGCAATCTTGATTTATCTCGTTCTTGCCGCGCAGTTCGAGAGTTTCCGCGATCCCTTCATTATTCTGGCCGGTTCGGTACCCCTGGCCATCTCCGGCGCTCTGACGTTCTCGTTTTTGGGTTTCACCACGCTGAACATCTATAGCGAAGTCGGGTTGATTACTCTGGTTGGTCTGATCGCAAAGAACGGAATTCTGATCGTGGAGTTTGCCAACCATCTGCAGGAAACCGGCTTGAGCAAAATGGAGGCGATTATCGGCGCGGCGAATACGAGGCTCCGGCCGATTCTCATGACCACCGCCGCTACAGTCTTCGGTCATTTTCCTCTCGTCCTGGCGAAGGGACCTGGCGCGGGAGCCCGGAACAGCATCGGAATTATGCTGGTTTCCGGCATGATCATCGGCACAGGGTTCACTTTGTTTGTCGTTCCTTCGATTTACATGCTGGTGGCAAAGACTCATTCACAGGTCGCAAGCGAAGACGAGGATCGGGTTGCTGTCGGTCAGCCGGTAGAGACAATAGCTTGAAAAATGTCGACAGACTGTTGTGAGCCGAGATTCCGCGTTCAGTTCCTTCCGTCACCGACGAATCCCTCCACTCGGCGACATGGGCTGCGGCGACATGGGCTGCTCAGGGAGGGGCAAGTCCACCGTCATCGGGGCATGATCCGCGATGCGGTTTGCGACGGATTCGTTCAGCTCTCGCATGGTCTTAGGAAAGCGTGGTGCGAATACCGTGCTCTGCGCCTGCGATCCTGACTCTTCGAGGGGTTTCACGAGAATCCAATCCAGCTTGAAACGGCCAACGAGCCCTCTGTAATCGCGTGCGAACGCATAGGTTGGAACGAAACCCTTAGCCCCACGGTCATTGCTATCCGACAGCGTTCTGCTCCTGTGCTGCAGCGACCGCCCGGGATCGCCTCGGAAGTCGAGCGCGCGTTCATCCTCGAAGCGAAATTTCCTCATGGTCGTGAATAGGGGACGTTCCCGATTGTCCCAAAGAATCGGGAAATGGAACGCAGTCGGATCCTGGTAGCCGTGAAAATAATGAACTGGAAAGAGCACGTGCTGATAGATCCCAAGCGGATGGAAATGGGAAACGCCCTGGCGGATCCAGAACTGATAGTCCGTGACCCGCCTCGTGATTTCATTGCGGAGTGATGTCGGCGTATTGCTTTTGCCCGTCGTGTTGAGATCCCCGGCGATCACGAGTGGATTTCTGTCCTGCTTCAAATTAGCCAGCAGCGTTTCCATCTGACGAAGTCGACAGGCAGGCTTGCAGCGGTTCTCCAGATGCGTCGCGACAATGGTTGCCTCGCCCGTCGGCAGTTGGGGAATCCCCACCTCTGCAATCAGTGCCATTCGCCCGCCCCGGCGCACTTCGCGCGCGATCCGCTCCTTGAAGAGCTTCTGCGCGGCCCATCTCTTGCCCTTCTCGACCTTCGCGATGTCCTTTACTTCTTCTCCGTACCAGTCGTAGCACATCGGCAAGCGGAGAATCCGAGCGCTTCGAATCGGATAACGGCTCAAGATTGCGGTTCCGTGCAGCCCGCGGTAGAGATCGCGGTGCACTTGCAGATCCTGTTGCAGTCGTCGATCTTGCTGCACCTCCGGTAGATGCACCTCCTCCGTTCCCAGCGCGAATACCGGATCCACTTCTACAAACTCCACTCCGTACGCGTAATTCATATGAAGTGCCACGGCCAGTTGCCGAGCCACATCGCGGTACTCGGTTCGTTTCATGCCAAGGTCGACTTCGTTGAGGACTAAGATATCGACATTCTGCAACGTCGCCAGTTGCGATTCGATCAGATCTTTCCTGGAGGCATCGATCCCGCCCTGCTCACCGGCTACTTGCTCAAAATCGTTCGTATCCGTCAGGGCAGCTCGGATCAACTCGAACTTCAGGCCGCGCTCAATGTTCCAGAGACCGACGCGAAGCACTGGTCCGAGTCCTTCCACAGCGGGACGACGCGGCTGAGCGCCCTCAGCCGTCGCGTCGTTGTGTACGGAAGGCGTGGCGAGAAGACTTTCAAGCTTCGTCGCGAGCCGTCCCTCGGGCTTCGCGGTCGAAGAGAGTGTCACCAGTTCAGCGAATGACAGCGGCGCTGAACCCGCGTTGCCCTCTTGCTGGATCTGCGCAGGCTTCTCCTGAGCCTGCACCGACAACAGTGAAAGCGCGAACCAAAGTGCGATGCTATACCTCATGCGTGTGCTTTCTGAAGGACTGATCCTTCGCTCGGCAGGCTAGCAACTTCTTGTTGCTTCATAGGCCCGGGCTTAGCCTCCGGCGGAGTCTCTGGCCCCATCCATCGAAATACGGCACGTACCAGGAACACATTTAGCAAGATCGAAATGAGTGACGCTGCGATGACGGTGCTGAAAACACCCTCATCGACCATCCCCGAAGACCGCGCTACTTGCACCACGACAAACGACAATTCCCCAATCTGCGTCAGGCCGGATGCTACGGCGATCGCACTCTGTAACGGATAGCGGAAGAGCCGTACGACCGTCATCCACACCAGAAACTTGCCGGCGACAATCAGCAGAAGCATCCAACAGAGAAGCGACAGATGGTTCAACAGCACTTTTGGATCGATCAGCGTTCCCAGCGCGACAAAAAAGAGTGCCACGAATGCATCACGAAGCGGAACCAGTTGGGTGTGGGCATCGTGAAGTTCCGGCAGGCTGCTGATTGAGACTCCTGCCAGAAACGCTCCCAGCGCAACGGAGAATCCCACAGCTTGCGCCAGCGCGGCCGTCCCGAGACAAATTGCGATCGCGACCAGTAGCAAGAGTTCTGAGTTGCAGGTCGTCTGGACACGCCGCAGAAGAGGTGGAATCACCTTCATCGCCAGAAAGACAAGCGGGATTAGAAGCAAAAGAGCTTTCCCCAGAACCCACGCCGCCATCAGCAGACCACCCTCACTCGAGTGGCCCACGACAGGAAGAACTACGGTCATGCAAATCACCGCCAAGTCCTCTACGAGCGTAATGCCGATCATCGCGCGTCCATAGGTTGTCGCGAGCCTGCCAGCATCGCTCAACAGTCGGGCGAGCACCATCGTGCTCGCCACTGAAACCGCCGCGCCGATCACAGGTCCTTGCGTTGAGCTCCAGCCCACGAGTTTTCCCAAGCCTAGAGCGGCGCACATGATGATCAGGATCCCAATCGGTCCACCAACGAGCGCGACCCATTTCACACGCATCAGTTCCGGGATCGAAAACTCGACTCCGATCGAAAACATCAGCAACACAACGCCAACTTCCGCAAAAACCTCGAAGCTGTGCACGTCCGAAAGATGCGGGCCGGGAGTGAATGGGCTGATGATGATTCCGCCCAAGACAAACCCGAGGATCAGCGGCAGACGAAGCCGCCATGCCGCCAGGCCTCCAAAAACAGCGGCTAGGAAGATGTAGGTGAGATCACGGAACAGAACCGGGTTCGCTTCCATTTTTGAAACCTCCGGCAACGTGTATCGTGGATTCAAATGTGCGAGTTCTTGCAAAAAATGGCCCGCCCTGCAGAATTACGCCGGACGGGCCTTTAAGGAGGCTATCAAGGCGCAAGGCTCCGGCGCGCAGTTCGCAACCCGAGAGAGACTGCGACCGCGAGCGCACCGATCAGTCCGACCAGGGGAAGCACCGTCCCCGTTTCGGGCAGGGTATCGGCGGGTTCCTCTGCGCTAGCCAGAGTCACCTGCGGCTGCGGAGGCGCCAGGAACAACAGTACGCCAACCTCACGCGGAGTCGGTGTCGGGGCTTTGCCGAATGCGAATTTGTTCTGCTCGATCACCGTATGCTCATCATCGGTAACGATTGTTGCTTTGATCTTCATTCCCCTCTTCAAGTCAAACACAGTTTTTTCCTTGCCGTCGATCACGAATTTGGCATGATCGGGAACGCTGTAAACCTGATTCGTGTTGTCAGGCAGAGTCAGGATCACACTCTTTGGAGCATTCACATGCCACACTTTTCCCTCGATCGTTCTGACCGTATTGACATACCGCGGCGTCGTGGTAGTTGTAATGCTTTGAGTCAGCTTGGTTCCCGGCACTAATTCGCGCACACTGACTTCCTTGCCATCGATTGTGAATCGGTCGCTGTCGGGCACCACGAAGTGCTCGACGCGGCCATTCTCTGTTTTGAGAACTAGATCGTTCCCTTCGACGTAAACCACCTCCGCGTTCTTCACCTGTGTGTTGTACGAGGACGGTCCGTGCTGGATGGTTGTGATGGTCGAGTCCTGTGCCCAGGTCCCGATGGCTACCATTGCCACAACGAAGGCGCTGGCAGCCCCTTTGCCCAACAAACGTGCGTTCCTGTTGAAAAGGTTCATGTCTTTTCTCCTTGTTAAATTTGCTCCTGATGGCGGGTTGAGCGTTGAATTCTCAACCTCGCTTGTTTCCTCCCGTGAGAGAGAAGCCGTGACGATGTAGCGCTTTGGTGCGCTCCCGAAGAAATAGAACGGATAGCAAGTGACGAGCGTGAGGGAGGGAACAGATCTCGACTGTAGAACCTCCACCTGCTTAGGCATCACAATCTGGATCCGATCGACGATGTATGTGTCTGTTCCCTGGAGGGTCTTTAGCTCGATCGCATCACCGATGCTCACATCTTTAAGTCCGCGAAAAAAGCCGTCTCGATGGCCGGCAATGCCGACATTCCCTAATTCCCCCGGTCGCGCTGTGCCGGCGATTCGTCCAACCGAGTGATTCAGTGTGAGATCATCCGTACCGTCGAGAAGCGGCACTTCCAGATGGATCTTCGGTATTCGGAGCAGCGCCAGTGGATTCCCCGTCCCCGCGCTGCCGAGGTAGGCTTGCACTCGACCACGGCCCCACAGACTGAAATCAACCTTGAGTGAATTCAGTTGCTCTGGGAAACCGTCTTCTCTGGGCTGCATCCCTTGTTCGCCATCTTCGCCCGTAGCGGCAGACGCTTCGGAGGCCGCGAATTCCTTCAGCGCAGCGCGCGACGCAACGATGCTCTCGATTCGAGCGGCACCGTAGATGCCACCGAGCGCCAGGCCGATGACTAGCAGAATGCTCTCGATTCGGATCAGTGCGTTGCGGCCGCGCCACTGGGTTTTTGCGCCGCGGTTTTCGGTTCGAGACTCGCCATCAGCCGATTGGTGATGTTTCCACATGAGTCGTCTCCCTGTAACGAAGTTGTTTTGCCTTACGCCGGCGATAACTGGAGTTGTGTGGCCTCAGGCGAGCGGCGGCCAATCTTTGGCTCCAGCGACTTGCGCAGCGCTGCCTTCGCATGAAAGAGGCGCGACTTTGTGGCGGTTATCGAGAGCCCCATCGTTGCTGCCGTCTCCTTTACAGAATGGCCGCGGAGTATCTGGACCTCGACTGCTTGCCGGTTCCTGGGACGCAGCGCGCAGATTCCTTCGCGTAGAATCTCCTCTCGTTCCCTTTGTTCATAGCTCGCCTCGGGGCTCGGATTACCGTCGACAACATCTACGGGCCCTGGATATCTCGCGTCTTCGCCTGCAGCATCCAGAGAGAGCTGTGGCGCCAAGCTGCGCTTGCGAAGAATCATCAGCGCTGCGTTGATGGCGATGCGGGTCAGCCACGTTGCGACGCTGGACCTGCCGTCAAAGTCGTGGAGGTGGATGTACGCACGCAGGAACGACTCCTGGAGGGCGTCCTCCGCGTCTTCCCGATTCTTCGTAATGCGCTGTGTGACCCGTAGGATCTGCTTCGCATGCGATCGCCAGATGTATTCGAATGCTGTGGAGTATCCACATGGAGCGCGATCCACTAGGTTCTTTTCCTCAAGTCCATGAAGCCCTTTGTTGATCGTTTCATCGTTGGCCGGCGATGCTGCCGTACCAGCCTCACTGCTGTGCGCACGAGTCATGTGAAACCTCCGCAGGTCAAAGTGGATTTCGTTTGCCGATCTTTGACGCTTTAAGAAGTGCAATCGCGCAGCCAGATCCAGATGCTGAATGTGCTGGACTTACGGCCGGAGCGCGCGCTGAACGCTTCAGAAATGCCGAATGATCAGAAATCGGTATTGCGAAGGGCGGAGGAAAATGTTCCAGCAAATTCCCGGTGCGATGATTGTTGGGCGAAAAGGACGTAGCGAATCGTCTGGGCGCAAAAAAGTCTTGCCGAAACGGTTGCTCTGTTCCGGCAAGACTCAGTTGAACCAAGGGTTACTGCGCGTTGACCCAAACACTGTCGGCCGAGTCGAGCTCAACACCCGCCACTTCCGTCGTCAACTGCACCGGTTGCAGTCCCGGCTTGCTGCCTGGCAGGGCATTGAATTCCAGCAGGTAACGATTCTCGAAGTTTCTTTGCAAGCTTTCGAGATACGGTTTGAAACTCACGAGATTCTGAGTCCCGAGAAAAAACGACTCCCCGCCAGTTTCATCCGACAGCTTGGCGATTCCATTCTGGCCGTTGGTGATTTCCCAGAAGTTGCTGCCCCAACGCCCCACACCACGCGTGAAGATGCTGTGAATCGTTGTTCCCGTACGCTGGGCGACGGCGCTAGCGGAGTCCACATCGGGACTGATGAAGCTGAGGCCGCGATAGCGCGGTCCGCTGCGGAATCGGTCAATGCCATCCGTGATCATGATCAGCTCGCGCCGGTTTGAACTCTCGGGCCAGCGATTCATCAGGTCGATTACGGAAAGATAGGGGTTTGCATAGGCTGTGCTGGAGGCCATAGGGAGCCGCAAAGCATTTGCCGCCTGGCTGTGATCGACCGTGAAATTCTGAGCGATTTGCACCTTTCCATTGCGCATGTAGCCGATTCCCACCGCAGTGGTTGCCGGCAGAGATTGGATGAATGAACGCAAGTCGTTGAACCGGGACCCCAAGCTCGTGTCGGCGGCGTCATCGATCAGGAGGAAGAGGTCGGCCCGCGCGCGATCGCCACCGACCGGCGTCCAGCCAGTCACCTGCAGGCGATCCTTGCCCTGCCTCACGATTACATCTTCGCGATTGACTTCGGGCATACGTTTGTTGTCGCCGATCACGCGAACCGTTACTGTCATTTGCACTGGAGTCGTTGCCGCTGGAGTTGCCTGTTGGGCCTGCATGGGAAGAAGACCAAGAAAGGCCAGGACCAAAAGCATCGGTACAGTCTTAATCTGATTGAATAGCATCACGTCCTCCTAAAAGGAATCTCACTCGTGTCTGCCGATTTCCCTCAAGCTGCAATTCCACAGCCAACACCGAATGTTGAATTCGGAAGACTTATGCCGAGATGATCTGCTGAACCTTTCAGAAATGCCGGGCGATCAGAAATGCGAACGATGGTCCCAAGTATCGACTGCGGAGAAAAATGGCGAAAGTCGGACCACCACATGAAGACGAAGAGTCGCGAGATCGAAGCAACGAATCCGGAGCTTTACTTGTTTTTCTGCGCGAATCGTTCAGTCTCTGCGGGCCTTGAATCTCAACTTGCTGATTTGCAGGCTGGCGATCTTTGAATCCAGCGTCTGTCGCGGAATCCCCAGCTTCGCAGCCGCGCCCGATGGACCGGCTACGCGTCCTCGGCTCTCTTCGAGCGCAGCTTCTATCATTTCTCTTTCTCGATCTGCGATGGACACCGATAGTGGAAGCAAAGCTCGCGGCTGCCGAACCTCGCGTCGCAGCCACTCCTCGTCTATCGAGAATACGTCTCCCTCCGACAAGATTACGGACCTCTCGATCACATTCTGCAGTTCCCGAATGTTGCCCGGCCAGTCGTACGCTTCTAGTAGCCCGATCGTGTTCATCTTTATCGTGGTGAACGTCTTGCCCACCTTCTTCGCATAACGCTCGACCATGTGTTCTACCAGCAACGGTAAGTCGTCCAAGCGCTCTCTAAGAGAAGGCACATGAATGGGAAAGACATTCAACCGGTAAAACATATCGGAGCGAAACGTCCCAGCCGTCACTGCCGCTTTCAGGTCGCGATTCGTTGCCGCGATGATCCGAACATCCACCGAAATCGGCTGACTGCTTCCAACCCGCTCGAACTCCCGCTCTTGGATGACGCGCAGTAGAGTAATCTGCGTTTCCGTCGGCAATTCGCCGATCTCGTCTAGGAAAATCGTTCCGCCGTTCGCCGCCTCAAAGCGGCCCATTCTGCGTTGCAACGCTCCGGTGAAGGCACCTTTTTCATGCCCAAACAATTCGGAGGCGATCAGCGAAGGAGGGATCGCGGCGCAGTTTACGCGAATGAACGGACGGGAGGAACGAGTCGACTGTCGATGAATCGCGCGGGCGATCAGTTCTTTCCCCGTGCCTGTTTCCCCGAGAATGAGCACGGTGGAGTCGGTAGGCGCAACCAGGCTCACTTGCTGTAACAGTGATTTCAGGGTCGGGCTTTCTCCCACAAGCTCATTCGAGACGTCCGGACGCCCGTGCGCCAGCCCGCCGATGCGAAACGGTGCGGCAGCTTGGTCATTCGTCCTGAGCGTGTACGTAGAGGCCATCGCTAAACTCCATTCAGGGCTGTCGATCGGTTCTGGCTCTTACTAACGCCGTGTAAAGTTCTCTCAGCAGAGCGTCGCTTCTTACTGGCTTGTAGAGAAAGCCGGAAGCTCCCGCTCGCAGCAGCGAATCGCGAAGAGATGCGTCCCCATGCGCCGTCACAAAAATGATTGGCAGTTTGCGATTCTCATCCGCGAGTTGCTTCTGCAGCTCAATCCCGCTCATCCCCGGCAAGCGCACATCGAGGATTAGACAAGCCGTTTCTCTTAGGGCAGCAGACGTGAGGAATTCCTCCGCCGAGCCAAAAGTCCTGGCTGAAAAGCCGGCGGCCTTCATCACACTTCCCAGCGCCTCACGAAGAGGTTCATCGTCGTCGACAATGGCGATGACGTCCTCCTTGATTAGAGTCTTGTTCAATTCAGTTCACCTGATCTGCGGATCGATTGAATCCTCCGCGAGCATGAGACTACCAACCGGGCGAACCTGAAGCTATCCTGCTTTGGCTCGAACCATATCCTCCTTTAGGAGGAGGCGTGTCCTTATTTCTGGGGGGAAATTTTGAGCTTTTCGGCCATGCGCACTAGATGAGCGAGGGAATCGGCCTGGGTTTTGTCCATCACGTGTGCGCGATGCGTCTTAACGGTAAGTTCACTCATTCCGAGTTGATCCGCGATCTGCTTGTTCAGAAGGCCAGCCACGACCAGATCGAGCACCTCTTTCTCTCGCGGCGTGAGCGACTCGAACCTCGCCCGGATCTCGTTCAGTGCCTGGCGTTCTTCTCTGAGTGCTCGGTCGCGGGCAATTGCTTTCTGAATGGCGTCTAACAGATCCTGGCCGCGAACCGGTTTGGTCAGGAACTCGTGGGCGCCTTCTTTCATCGCGCGAACCGACATCGGAATGTCGCCGTGGCCGGTAATGAAAATGATGGGAATCTCGATGCCCACCTCGCTCAGCTTGAGTTGCAGATCGAGACCGCTCAGACCTGGCATCCTTACGTCGAGCACGAGGCACGCTGGCACATCCGGTCGCTTAGCCGTCAGGAAATCCTGTGCCGACGCGAAAGTTTCCACTTTCAAACCGACCGATCGAATCAGACTCTGCAGTCCATCGCGGATCATCCGATCGTCGTCGATCACAAACACAACCGGGTCTGTGTCTTTCATGCGCCAGGCCCATTTTCGCTCGGCAGAGTGAACTGGAAGATTGAGCCGTCAGAGCCGTTCGACTCCGCCCACAGTCGGCCGCCATGTGCCTCGATAATGGAGCGACTGATGGGAAGCCCCATTCCCATGCCTTTCGATCGAGTTGTGAAGAACGGCTCAAACAGGCGACCCATAACCTCGGCCTTCACTCCTACGCCTGAGTCCTTCACGGAAACCTGAATCTGGCCGGCTCCCTGCATTTGCGATCGAATCACTAGCAGTCTGGGACGATCGCTCACGCTCAGCGTCGCTTCAATTCCGTTCATCAGCAGATTCAAGATGACCTGTTGCAGTTGGATGCTGTCGGCTAGCACAGGAGGCAGATCTGGAGCGAGTTCGAGTTGGAGACTGACTTCATTCCTCGAGGCCTGTCCTTCAGCAAGCGCGGCGGTCTGTTCGATGACCTCATTGATTTGAACTCGCGTTTTTTCCGGAGTGGCTTTGTTGATGAGGGAGCGAATCCTGACAATCACCTCGGAAGCCCGTGTTGCGCCTTGAGTGGCCCGTTCGGCCGCCGCCTTTGCTTCCACCAGATTCGGATTGTCACGCGAGAGCCAGGCCACGCAGGCATCGGCATTCGCCACAACTGCAGCGAGAGGTTGGTTTACTTCGTGGGCGATGGATGCCGTCAATTCGCCGATCGTCGTGATTCGGACTACTCGAGCAAGCTCGCTCCGCGTTAGTTGAAGAACCTCTTCCGTGCGCTTCTGTTCTGCCATCTGGTCAACCAGCGCCTCGTTTGCGTTCCTGAGTTCTATCGTGCGTTCCGCAACTCTTGCTTCAAGTTCGCTGTGGGCTTGCCGGAGAGAGTCTTCCGTTGCCTTTCGCCACGAAATCAGCCAAGTTACAACCACTTGACAGAGAACGAACGTGAGGAAGAACGGTACATCCCGTAACTTAACCTCCCACGCGAAGTACGGAGGGATGAAGAAATACAGAACCACCAGCGTGCTGAGTACGACCGCGACCCAACCCGGACCTCTGCCGCCAAACCATGTGGATGCAATGACCGCAATAGAAAAGAAGAACCAGAACGGGTTTCCGAACGGAACTTGCAGAGCAAGCGACAACCACAACGCTATCGATACTAGAGCGATCGCCAACCCGTAGCGCAACAGGGGGTGCATCTTCGACGATAAGCTGTAGGTAACCTGCATCTCGAAACACGATCCCCGATGGGTTCTAACCTTACACTGCGAGGCTCTACGGATTCGACAACCCTTCTCGAGTAATCCGAGAGAGCAGTTGGCTCATGCAACTCTAAATGAGAAGCCTTCTTTCGGACGTCCGGAGCAGTGGCGCTTCATGCCCCCGAGCCGATACACTTTCCGTCGACTCAATCATGCCTTCCCTTACGAAGAGCGCGCAGTCGAAATTGTTCACTGTGGGACAGATATGTCGCGGGAGCAAATAGAGAGTCTTTCCGACCTGAGGAGCCGGTGCTCCGCTTCTTACGGCGAGGGGCAAGTGCTCTTCGCTGGGTGAGAGCGGAGTAAGCTCCGCATGTCCGACAACCACGCAGGTCGGAACTCCAGCATCGGCAGATACCGCCTTGTGCCCGGCGTCGCAAGTCACAATTCCCGTGTGTGGAGAACTAACCAAGCGACTGAGTACGAGCGCGGCAGGCTGGTAACCGAATTTCTTGGGCATCTGCTCCAGGCTCGTCGCGTCGCAGTAGACAACCGTTCCGGGTGACATGCGATGGATGAAATCTCTGCCGCGAAATCCTTTGTAGGTAAGAGAGCATCCGAAAGTAGGCGTTCCTGACGTGATCACTTCCGGCACAACAATTCCGCTTCGCTCGAGTTCACTCACAATATGCAGCAAGCGATCGTAGCCGCGATGTGCCTCATCGGTTCTCTCATTTTCTGCTAGACCGCCATATTGGCCATCGTAGTAGTGCAGCCCACGGAACTCCAGTCCTGAGTCGGCAATAGTGCGCGCCAGGACCACAACTGTTCGACTCTCAGTCTGGTCGATGCCCGTGCGATTCATCCCGGGATTGATGTCCAGAAAGATCCCGACGCGGCTGTTCGTCCATTGCCGCACCTGTGCTTCGTTCTCAGCCAGAACGGAAACACGGACTAAGGTGAACTGCCGCGCGATCTCTCTCGTCCGGATGGCGTTGGCACCCATCACAGGAAAAGCAAGCAGCACGTCGGCTGCGCCATTCTGGCAGGCTACAAGTAGCTCTCGCGTAGTCGCGCATTTAAAATTGCGAATACCCCTTTCGAGCAGCAGTTCCACCGTGCGGACCAGCTTCGCAGTTTTGATGTGCACACGCCACCGATCTGCTTCGCCAGCCAGCAGCTCCAAAGTGCGCTCGATGTTCGAGGCGATGACATCCGGATACATCACCAGAGCCGGAGTCAGTAGATCTTCAAAGCCGGAGAGGTGGTACTGCTGATCCCACTCAAATTCACTCAACATGGATTTCGCTGTTGCCATCACGAACTCGATGATACCGCGACCGTGCGAGGGTTGACGATCCCCATCGCCGAGCGTAGTCTCACTGAACCTTCGTGCGCGCGGGGTCTGGTCTGGAAGATCACATTGAACCACCAGTTGAACGTTCGGAATTAGTTCGCGGCTTAGGTCTATGGTCCGCCACGGCGATCGTGATCGGCGACACCATCGGTACGGGCATTTTTCTCGTCACCAGCGACATGGCCCGTGCCGCCGGTTCCGCTTCGCTGGTCTTTGCCGCTTGGATCGTTGGCGGCCTTATCGTTCTGTTCGGTGCCTTCTGCTACGCGGAATTGGGCGCCGCCTTCCCCAAAGCCGGCGGTCCATATGTGTACCTCTCCCGGGGGCTTGGTCCTCTGTGGGGATTTCTGTTCGGCTGGATGAGTTCATTTCTCGATCGTCCCGTCGCCATGGCGACGCTGGCTGCCGGATTTCTGCGATTGCTGGGATTCCTGTTTCCTGTCTTGGGCGCGCCTTTGTTCCATGGCCATCTGGGAAGCTACGAATTCACTCTTACCGTCGCGCAGCCCGCGGCTGCATTTCTCGTACTGGCTATAACCGCGATCAACTACTTAAATGTGCGGACGGGGGGCGCAATCCAAGTGCTCTTGACCTGTTTGAAGATGGGGACCATTCTTGTGATCGTCTTCGCGGGCATTTTTTTCGGAAAACGGAATGTAGTTGCTCCTTCCGACCCGACTGCGATGCCTTTGGGTTCGGGAACGATCGGAGCTTTGCTGACCGCCCTCGTCCCTGCCATGTGGGCCTACAACGGCTTCAACGACCTCGGTGACCTGGGTGAGGAGATAACACACCCCCAGAGAAACATACCAGTGGCAATTATCTTGGGTCTGTTCACCGTCGGTACACTCTACATGCTGGCGAATGTGGTTTACTTCCGCATCTTACCGTTTTCGCAGCTCGCTTCTTCCCAGCACGTTGCGTCTGATGCGGTGCAGTCGTTTGCTGGTTCCCGAGGAGCATTCTTGCTCACCCTCGCGATGGCTATTTCCGCGCTGGGGGCTCTCCATGTTGTGGTGATGACGGGAGCACGCATTCCCTACGCGATGGCGCGTGACGGCGTCTTTTTCCAATTCGTCAAGCGGATTCAGCCTTCTTTTCACACGCCGAGCGGCGCGCTGATCTTTCTCGGCTCGGTCGCGGCGGTGCTTGCGTTGACCGGCACTTTTGAAGAACTGTATTCACTCTTTGTCTTCGCGGTTTGGATCTTCTTCGCTCTCACCGCGATTGCACTTTTTCGACTGCGTCGAACAGAACCCAATCTCCCTAGGCCCTACCGCGCCTGGGGCTATCCATGGACGCCACTCATTTTCTTGTCAGCCGCAGTCGCCTTGACCGTCAATCTGTGGATGGTCCGGCCAGTTCGGTCCTCCCTCGGCTTGGCCGTGATCGCCGCCGGCATTCCATTCTTCTACCGATGGCGCAGATCTCGCGCCGGCCCCCTCAGTTCTTAGGCTTACGACTCGTCTTCGGCGACTCTTCATTAGTCCACGCGGTTAGTCCGTCGGGTTGCCCCGCGCGTGGGATATACGCCTGGCCGGACTCGTGCGCCCGACAATCAGGAGCTTATCTGCGGCCCTCAGAACTGGGCGCGCTTGTCGTCCAGTCGTCGTCGGGATGAGCGAAGAAGCTGCGGGCTTATTAGGAGTGCAAGAACCTGCACACCTCTCGGTTTGTTCGCTCTTTATCCTTCAATTCTGTTGACATACGCGCCATTTGGTAGGAAACTCCTTGCGCTTTATTTGCGCGCTTACTGGGGAGATGGGGAGCCCTGTCTGAGCGGATGCTCAGTTTCCCCGCTCCAACATCTCGTCTTCTGCGGGGAGACGGGACTTCCGGAAATAACCGAGCCAGAACGATCCCGACTATCCGAGATTGAGACTGATCTCTTTGCCCACGGTATGGAACGTGGCTATGAGCGAGTGTGGCGGCAGTGATTGATCCACTCAACCGCTTCCCACTCAGGCAGGGAGAGCGCCGGTCACACCCACAATCCGCTAAGGGGAAGAACTGTGAGAACACGAATCACGAAATTGATGACACTGACCGCAATCATTTCCATCTCGTTGGCTGCACCGAGCACGGCCGCTTGGGCGCAGAGCTGTCCCACATTTCCCTACTATTCGCCGGATTTCACGTCGAACCAAAGCTGCCTGACCCTCAACGGCAATGCCACCTTCCCGACTCCAGCTGGCAGCCCTGCGACAATCAAGTCCTGGTCCGGCACCAACGGTGTTGTTACCTTTCAAGCGTCCAACTCCTTCACCGCCGGCGAGGTTATTATCCTTTCCGGCTTCGCCACCTCGACTTTCTTCAACGGTCTTGCCTTCCCGGTTCTCAAGACCGGCCTCACTCATTCCCAGTTCGAAATCACTTTTTCCGGTTACACCGGTTCGACCGACAAGGGCACTGCCACGCCACTTAAGGTATTGCAACTGACCGCGAATAGGACCAATCAGGCGGGCTCCGCATGGTACAACCCTCAGCAGCCGGTCGTGAATGGTTTTTCCAGCACGTTCACGTTTCAGCTGAGCGCGACCAGCACTTACAACGCAGACGGCATTGCGTTCGTGATTCAAAATTCGACAGAAGTGAATTCCAAAACAGGGAATCCGACTGCATTGGGTCCTGACGGCTGCGGCATCGGATTTGGTGATACGGTTAGCGGATGCACGCCCCATACTGGTGGCATCCCGAACAGTCTTGCTGTCGAGTTCAACACCTATCTGAACAGCGGTGTCGACAAGAGCGGTAATAGCGTTTCGATTCAAAGCAACGGTACGAATCCGAACTGCGTCGATTCGACCTGCACTCTCTCCGGGGGACTTAACTACAATCTGCCTGTCACGCTGGCGGACGGGAATATCCACACGGTGCAGGTTTCTTATGCGCTGGTGCCTACGCCTACGGAAACGAGTTGCGTCGTCGACGGCAATCCCGGCCCGTGCCTCGATGTGATCATCGATGGCCACGACCTGTTTCCCGCCGGTGTCGCGGTCAATCTCGGCACCTTGCTGAGTCTGAACAATAACGACAATGCCTGGATAGGCTTCACAGGGGCGACCGGCGGAGGAGATGACATTCAAGACATCCTGAGCTGGACATACTCAACCACTGCTCAGTCTCAGTCGGGAACAGTTACGACAACGGCACCGACCGTCTACAACTACGATGGTGGATACACCAACAACCAGAACGGCGGCAACGATTACACTGCGCAGCTGAACAGCGGAACGTCCACAACGACAGTGGTGACGGAGATACCGGTGGTTGGTCCATTGGGAACTCCGGCCTCGAGTCAAGAAGCCTGCAACGCACTCGTGCAGGCAAACTCGAACTTCAGCACCGCTGAGTGCTTTGTGTACCAAAATGGCGGTGGTCCTGGCATAGACGCGTCGGTGATGTATGAGGTTACATGCCCCGGCTCTCCGACGGGCGGTACTTGCGGCTCCAGCCTGGAACCTACTTTCAATGCAGCGCTGGGCACCGACTTCTATTTCACTTATCCGGAGAACTCACCTTTAAGTCTGTACTACTTTTCGGGTCTCCCAAATTTGACGTCCAGCACAAACCTCCCAGAGGTTGGCTTTCTCAAGGGCGAGGGGCCCGATCCGCTTCACCCTTGCACGCCGTATCCGGGCAACACGCCGCCGCTGTTTCAGAGTAACCAGATCTTCTCATTTACGTTAGGGGACACGAGCGGCAGCACAAAAGGCAAAGGTGGAGGCACGGCTTCGTGCTGGCTTGCCACTTACTACACGCCCGGTGAAGTCCCGGCCGTTAACATCGTTGCGCCCGTCAATAATGCGACCTATCAGCAGAACGAGCAGGACGCAACCACTGTTGCGAATTATTCGTGCTCAGCCGTGAACAATGGCACGAACGCCACGGGACCATATTTGACGGTGGCTTCTTGCAACGGGCCGGTTGCTTCAGGCTCTTATTTCCCTACGAGCACGCTAGGTCCAAACACCTTCACTGTAACGGTCACGGACTCCGCCTTGAACACGAATTCTTCAACCGTGACGTACAACGTGCAGGGGTCGCAGACAATCACTTTCCCGCCGATCCCCACTCAGACGTTCGGTGCCGCACCGATTACCTTAACCGCGACCGCTACCTCGGGGTTGCCGGTGACTTATTCGGCAACTACCGGCCCGGCGATGGTTAGCGGAAGCATTCTAACCATCACCGGAGCAGGGAATGTGACCGTCCAGGCGACCCAGCCGGGCAATGCCGAATACTCTGCGGCGATGCCCGTCTCCCAGAGCTTCACCGTCAGCTCCCAGACGCCGTCGGTGAACGTGACGAATGTGATGCCGGCCGCAGAGGTATATGGCAGTGGAACCTCGACAGCGGTGACAGCAACTTTAAGCTGGACAGGTGGTGTGACCGCTCCTACTGGCGGAATTACGTTCTCATCGACGGCGGCTGGCATTTTCGGAACCACGACTTGTACGGGTACGAGCAGTCCCATCACCTGCACGAACTCCTTCACACCCACGGCCACCGACGGTGCCTCTAGCTACACCATTTCGGCGCACTATGCCGGCGACAGCAACTATGCCGCAGCCACCAGCGCTCAGGCCAATAACTTCTCCATTACCGCTGCGCCGCTCATCGTGACAGCTACCAGTGCGGTCGGAACCTATGGCCTGCCGCTGCCTCCGCTCATGTACCAGGTCTCGGGCTTCGTCAACGGTGACACGCAGGGCTCGGCCACTACAGGCGCGCCCAGTGAGGGTACATCGGCATCCCCGAGTTCAACGCCGGGCATGTATGTGATTAGCATTTCGCAGGGTTCACTGACTTCGGCGAATTACACGTTCATGTTCGTCAACGGCACTCTCACTCTGCAGCAGGCGTCAACTACGGTCGCTGTCGCGTCGTTGGACGGCAGCATTTATCCCAACCAGTCGACCACGCTCACCGCGACGGTTACGTTCGCCGGCAGCGGCGCTGCGCCTACCGGCACTGCGGCTCTGTGGTTGAACTACACCGGACCGGGCACCGGCACGCTGCTGGGCAGCACGGGCGCGCTGTCTCCACTCGATGCAACCGATTCCTCGGCGACGTTCACACTCAACGGATCGCAACTCGCGGCCGGCGCCAACACCATCACCGCGATCTATTCGGGAGATGTCAACTACGGCGGCTCCATTTCGTCTTCCATTACCGTCACGTTGTTGAACTCGCAAGTGAACTTTGGATCGGTGAACGTCGGCACGGCGGCTCCAGTCCAGACGCTTACCTATAACTTCTCTTCTGCGACCACCTTGTCAGCAGTAAACATACTGACGACGGGCGCAGCGGGACTCGACTACACAGACGGCGGCAGCAGCACTTGCACGGCGACATCGTATAACGCTGGTGACACCTGCACCGTGACGGTGGCATTCACGCCATCGGCCCCAGGACTCCGCTCCGGTGGCCTTTCCCTGTTCGCGCAAGGCAGCACGCTGCCTCTGATGACCTGGTACTTGAATGGCGTTGGCCAGTCGAGCGCTGTCACGATCGATCCCGGCATGCAATCCACGATTGCCACGCTCAACAACAACGGCCAGGCTTACGGCGCGGTGATTGACGCCGCGGGCAATGTGTATGTGGTGGACAACGCCAACAGTCTCGTCCTCAAGTTGGCCGCCGGCAGCCATACGCAGAGCACAGTGGTCGGCTCCGGTCTGTTGAATCCGACTGGCGTCGCGCTGGACGGAGCGGGCAATCTGTACATTTCCGACACGGGCAACAACCGCGTGGAAGTTGTGCCGAACGAACAAGGCACGCTGAACAGCGGAGATATGTCGACTGTCAACATCAGCGGCCTGGGTTCACCGCTCGGTCTGGCTACGGATGGCAGCGGGAACCTCTACGTCGCCGATGGCACCAACGGCAATGTGCTCGGCGTCCCAGCAGGCGGCGGATCGCCGGCTATCGTGGCTTCCGGCTTGACTGGCCCGTACGGAGTCGCGGTCGACGCGGCTGGCGACGTTTATGTTTCCAGCAGCAACCAGGTTTCGGAATATCCGTCGGGCGGTGGAGCACCCACCACGATCGGGACCGGCTACAACAACCCGCGGGGTATCGCCGTCGATGCTTCGGGCGCAGTCTATGTGGCGGATACGGGCAACTCTCGAGTCGTGAGAGTGGCTCCGGGAGGAGCTTCACAAACGATCATTTCCGTCGCTGGCCTCACGACTCCACAGGATGTCGCACTCGATGCCGCGGGCAACTTGTACGTCACAGATCCGGGTTACGTTTTGCAGATCAACCGGGTGCAGGCTGCAGCGCTAGCTTTTGCCAGCACGAACGTCGACTCGACCAGTGCTCCACAGACCCTGACGATTTCCGACGCAGGCAACCAGCAGTTGACGATCTCCAATCTCGCGATTACGACCTACTTCACGCAGACGCCTTCCGGTGGTACGGACTGCTCTTCCAGCACGCAACTTGCTTCCGGCCTGCAATGCCTGGTCGCAGTGCAATTTGCCCCAACCGTCAGCGGCCCGCTGATGGGCACGTTCATGCTGACCGATAATGCGCTCAATAACCCGGCCAGCGCTCAGACGGTGCAGTTGTCTGGTACGGGCACTCTCGTCACGCAAACCATCAACTTCTCACCCATTGCGAATCAGACGTATGGTATGGCGCCTATTACTCTCAGCGCGACTGACAGTTCGAACATGCCGGTTACGTTCTCTGTCACTGCTGGGCCGGCGAGTGTCAGCGGTAGCATGCTGACGATCACGGCCACGGGTTCAGTCACCGTACAGGCGAGTCAGGCAGGCAACGTCGAATACGCTCCTGTCATGGCTTCGCAGACCTTCACGGTCAATCCGGCACCGTTGACCGTAACCGCCAACAACCAGAGTATGAATTACGGCGGCACGGTGCCCACCTTCACTGTGAGTTATAGCGGCTTCGTCAACGGAGATACTTCCGCTTCGTTGGGGGGGACCCTGGTCTGCACGAGCACCGGCGGCTCCAGCTCTCCAGCAGGAAACTACCCGATCACGTGCAGCGGACAAACGTCCTCCAACTACGCCATTAACTATCAGCCTGGCACGCTGGCGATTGGCAAGACGGGCACGAGCACCTCGGTTGTCTCCAGCTCGAATCCTTCCGTTTTCGGACGCTCGGTTATGTTCACGGCGTCAATCACTCCGGCGTCCGGTTCCAGTTCGAGCGAAACGGGCACCGTAGCATGGAGCGCGAATACAGGATGTGGTGCTACCGCTGTGACTTCGGGGGTGGCGACGTGCACGACCTCGAGCCTCCCGGTAGGAAGCGATGCGATTACCGCGGCCTACTCGGGCGACACCAGTCACACCGGCAGTTCCGGAGGACTGACTCAAACTGTCAATCAGCTTCCAGCTTTCACCAGCGCCAACACCGTGACCTTCGGGTCAGGCGTGGCGGGTTCCTTCACGATAACGGCAACCGGTGTCCCGACTCCGGTAATTACTGAGTCTGGCGCGTTGCCCAGCGGTCTAGTGTTCACCGGTGGAACCGGTACAGCGACTCTCAGCGGTACGACCACCGCGGTGGGTACCTATTCCATCAGTTTCATCGCCAACAATGCGGCGGGGACGGTCACGCAAAGCTTTACCTTAGTCGTCTCTGGCCCTATCGCTAACGTCTCGCCGACGAGCATCAACTTCGGTACCGTCAAGTGCTATTCAAGCGCTAAGAGCACCGTGACTCTGACGAACACCGGAAACGGGCTGCTTAAGATCACTAGCGTTGCCTTGGTCTTGGGCAAGGGAACCGATAACGACGACTTCTCCATCAAGAACGGCTGCTCGTCATCTCTGGCGGCCGGCCAGTTCTGTTCCATCGCAGTGACCTATAGCCCTGACGATGCGGGCACGCAAAACGCCACGCTCGTCATTACCGACAACGCACCCGGAAGCCCGCAGAGTGTCAGCATCACGGGCACCAATACTTGCAAGGCAGAGCACGACTGAAACTCGAGAAGCGCTCAAAGCGGTTGGACCGGGCCTCTATGGCCCGGTCTTCTTTTTCGAGAGACGCGTGAGCGTCCGATAAGATGGGGCTTTAGGAATCCGTCCTTAACTCTGGCCGGCATGACTCCTAGCTCTTGGAAGCTTGCAACCAGTGGGCGGATTCTTCGTACATCACTTTCAGGTCGGAGCGCTGCAGCAATTTTTCCGCGCCGGCTTCTTTCTTCATCGCATCCAGGGTGCTGACAACCGCTCGGTAATTGTCCTGGGCATCTGTATTGTTGGCAGAATTTCGTGCGATCGTTGCCAGCAGGTAGTGTGCCTGGGCGCTCAGCGACTGCTGTCCCAGTTTGTCGGAAAGCAGCAAAGCGCGCTGCAATTCCTGGCGAGCATGGCTATAGTCGTGGCTCTGCATCATGGCGTCGGCCATGAAAATTGAGCACTCCACCGAAGAGTATTTCAGGCTCGCATCATCCGCTTGTTGGGCCAACGTCCGGAGGTTCGGAATGGCCTGTCGCCAGTTTTTTTCCCGGGCTTCGACTTTAGCCAGGTTTATTTTGGCGAGCAGAATCCGTTCCTTTTCTTTGCTGCGGATCGCAGCCTGCAATGCCTGCTCGTACAGAGAATGAGCCCCCTCAAGATTTCCGCGATAGAAGAATGCATCACCTTCGAACCCCAAAGTCTGCGCGACCAGTCCGTCGTTCTTCAGTTCGTGCGACAGGCTCAGGGCTTCTTCTAAAGACCCCTTTGCTTCGTCCCCACGTCCCGCGAGAATGAGGGCCTCTCCATAGCCTCCCAGCACCTCCGGCATCCAGAACGTTTTGTCTTTGAGCTCGCGGAGCGTTTTGAGAGCGTCCTGCTTGGCGTTGATCGCCGCTCCGAACCGTCCCTGGTAATCGAAAAGATTACCCAAACCGTAGGAATCAAGAGCGGCGCCATATTGGTCATTGATACTGCGTCGCAAATCGAGCGCCCGCATGTAGTACGAAATGGCCTGATCGTACTGGCCCATACTGGCCAATGCTTGACCCAGATTGTGAAGCGCCTCGACGATATCCTGTGGCACTTTCGATTTCTCGCGCAGCTGCAACACCTGCTGGAAGTAGGTCAGGGCATCCTCGTATTGACCTTTTTCCGAGTACACGCCTCCGATGTTGTTCAAACAGACGGCCTGCAAACTCTCATTGCCGATCTCGCGCTCCAGCGCCAGAGACTCCTTGTACATCTTGAGCGCCTCTTCATGATTGCCGCGGTCATCGGAGAAATTGCCCAGATCGATCAGCGTGTCGCCCAAGCCGCGCTTGTCACCAATGTCACGCCGGATCTGCAGGGCTTCCTGGAAGTTCGACAGAGCGTCTTTGTTGTTGCCGAGAGAAGCTTGGGCTGACGCCATTTCGTTCAGGCTGAAGGCCAAGCCACGCTTCTGGCCGATCTGACGCCAGATCGCCAGAGCCTGCTGTTCATTGCGCAGAACCTCTTGCGGCTTGCTCAACATTCTGTAAGCAACGGCCATCAGGTGCAGACTGGCGGCCTTTTGCTCCTGATTGTCGACCTGCGCAGCCAGGCTGTAGGCCCGGTTCAGGGAGTCAAAACTGCCCTGAGGGTCGCCACTCTTGAGTTCGATGCGGGCGAGGTCGAGAGTTGCCGCTATGTTGTTGGGATTGGAAGACAACAGCTTCTGGTAATACTCGCGGGCTTTCGCAAGATCGCCGGAATCCTGGTATAGGCCAGCCAGGGCCCACTGCACATCAGAATTATCCGGTGAAGCCTTCGCCAGATTCTCGTACGCCTTTATAGCTTCGGGATAGTTCTTGACCACCTGAAACTCAATGGCGGAAATCAAATACTTTTCCGCCTCAGGTAGGTCCTGGCTCAGCTCCACAGCTTTCTTGGCAGACAGTTCCGCTTCACTGTCATAGCCCAGCGTGCTGTAGGTCTGCGCCAATCTGGAAAATGCCAGCGCGAACGCAGGATCTTCCTTGGTCGCCTCCTCAAATTGCTTCTGCGCATCCAGGTTCTTCCCATCCCGCTGGAAGCCGATGCCCTGATCGTAGTCCCGCAATGCAGCAACCGACTTCGCGCTGGGTTGAAACGAGGTGGCCTTGAGCTCCTTCAGTACATCATCCGGAAGCGCGAGCTTCTGGCGAACCGACTCCGCCAGGCGATCGATCGCTCCGGGAATCTCTTTTTCGCTGGGCACATCGATTTTCAGTGGAACCATCCGTTCGTTCTTGATGTCTTCGAGTGTGGCATCAATACGGATCTCGTCGCCGAATTTGGCATACTGCCCCCAAAGCACACGGTCGGCTTTGCTGAAATCCGCCACGCGGCGGATCGTGGCTGGGTCGAGCACGGTCGCGGAGGAGATACGCAGGTCGCTGAATATCTGGTGCAGGCTGTTCGGACTCACCGTGCGCAAATGGGCCGACTGGCCCACATCCGTGCTCAACATGTCGGCAACACTCGGCCCCAGCCAATCTATGCTCACGTCGCCCGAGGCGTTGCGGAAAGGCAAGATCGCCAACGAAACCTCAGGTCCCGAGGCGACTTTCTTGGCGGACGGCGCGAAAAGAGGTCTGCGAAACGCATAGCCCAGAATTGCCAGCAACAGAACGGTAAGCAGGCCAGCCACAAGCGGCCAGGGAACCGTTTGGCCCCAGGGTTTCACGTCCGCATGAAAGCTCAAGGCCGCACCGGCGCGATTCCCCTGCCACGCGTCCAGGTCTCGCAGCATCTCGGTGGCGGTCTGGTACCGCAGGTTGGGATCCCGGTCCAGACATTTGCTTACGATCGCGGTGAGAGCGCTTGGAATCGTTGCATCGTGATCGGAAACCGGCGCGGCGCGCTCCTGTGTACGTTTGATCAGGCTGGCCAGCGTGCTGTCAGCCTTGAACGGCATCTTGCCGGTGAGCAGTTCGTAGAGAATCAACCCTGCAGTAAAGAGGTCGGAGCGCTGGTCCAATTCTTTCCCCAGAGCCTGCTCCGGCGACATATATTCCATTGTGCCGACGAGGGCTCCGGTCTGGGTCATGCCATCGCCTTCCATCGTGCGGGCCAGACCAAAGTCCATCACCAGAATCCGGCCTTCGTTTTCACGCATGACATTTTGCGGCTTCAGGTCACGATGAATCACACCTACAGCGTGAGCGGCTTCCAGCGCCCGGCAGATCTGCTGCATGATCTCGACCGCTTCTTCCGGTGAAAATTTCTTCCTTTCCTGAATCAGCGATCTCAGGTCGCGACCCTCGACGAACTCCATGGTGATGAACTTCACACCGTCGGCGTCACCTAGGTCGTAGATACGAATCACATTCTTGTGTGTCACCTGACGGGAAAGCAGAAGTTCCTGCTTGAACCTGGCGAGAATCGATGGGCTGGAGGCCAGCTCCGGGCGGATCAGTTTCAGTGCCACCGGTCGGTCCAGCTCCCGGTCACGCGCTTTGTATACCGCACCCATCCCGCCTTCGCCCAGAAGTTGCACAATGTCGTAGCGTCCCCCGAGCACTTCGCCGGGCCGCAGGAGAGGGCCACCTCCCTGAAAACGAGCGGGTCCGCGTGCCGACGGGGAGGCAGCAGGAGCTCCCTCTACCATCGTGGCATCGGCATCTACAATGGTGGCGTCAGGATCAACGTAGGTCGCCTCCTGATCAACCGATGGCTTGGGAAAATCGACTACGGTAGGGCTGTCGGGACCGGAAGGAGAGCCGGAGCCGGCGCCGGAACTGTCTCCCTTAACCGGAACGCCTACCCCACCCTGATTCGTGGTGCTCCCGCCGTACTGAGCATCGAAGCCTGGATCCGGTTTCCGCATGTGTCGTCGGATTTCAGAGACTGCCTGAAGAACCCCAGAATTCCCCGAGCAAACAGAATTCGAAAGAGTATATACCCACGCTGGACCCGACGCAGCAATGGAGTTGGGAATCCGCAGGGTCACTCTTCCGGTGGGAATCAGACCCACCAGTCTTTTCGAATATGCTCCGCAACTTGCGGAGCATCGGATACTACGTCTCTGGCAGCAATTTCGCGCAAATTATGAAGAATTCGTCCTGACGATATCTGGTAGAAATGCGTGCATTCAGACCGCACATATGGAATGAATCCGCGTATGGTAGGCACTGCGGGGCCGCTCAAGGGAACGGCCTTGGCGCTCGCCGATGACGAGATATCAGTGGGGAGAGACCCGTCGAATAAGCTTTGGGCTGCAGATTCTGCGATGTCTCGGCGGCACTGCGCGATCGTTCAACAACAGGACGGCCAGCTTCTTCTGCGCGACCTGGGCGGCCGGAACGGGACATGGGTCAACGGAGAAAAGATCGAGAAACATGAACTCTGCCATCATGATCAGATCAGCGTTGGTAACTCAACACTGGTCTTTCTGCTGGCTGACGAAGATCCGGTCGAGAGCCAATTGCTTAGCAAGCTCCAACAGATCTGTGGCAGCATGACAGGATCAATCTCACAGTGGAGGAATTGGGTCGCCAGTTGCGTTTTTCGCTCGGGAGCCTGTCTGGCGAACTGGCTCACATGCGGCTACGTAAGGAGAAGCTTGAGCGGGAGATTCGAAATCTTACCGAGGCGATTGCTGAGAACGGTCCGTCGAAACACGTCCTCCAAGGAATTGCTGAACGGGAAAAGGAAATTTCGAGCATCACCGATCGCCTTCTCGCTTCGGCACCGGATTCAATCGAGACACGGATCGAGGATCTTAAGAGGTTGGTCGAGGAAGGAATCGAGAACCTCGGCGACCTTCCAGGGAAGAACGCCCCTCTTGCCAAGCAGGAGTTGCACCGCCACCTGCTTGGGGTGCAAATGTACTCAACGGAAGACGGGGAGGGGTGGTGCTACCTTGCCGAGGGAACTTGGCATCTTGTGGAAAACGCACCGGTTGGCCCGATGCTCGGACAGCCCGCAGACAGGCGGTTTGAGTTGGTTGCGGGGGGTGGATTTGAACCACCGACCTTTGGGTTATGAGCCCAAAATGATTAGTAATTTCAACAACTTACAAGACGCGGGTGGCCCTCGAAAAACCTTGTAAGAAGCGTTAAGGAATCGTTATTGGACAGCTAAAGGACAGCGAACGAGTGTCGTGCTTGCATTGATTGCGGAACAGGTTTGGTAGAGATCGGATCCATCTGGCGCTGATCTGCCCGGTCGCCCCGAAGCGGATTTTCGCCAGCGTTGAAGAGTGCCCTGGAATTTAACCTACCGACTTGCCATGCTCTCCGGCCGCAATCGCCAGCAAAACTTCCTACATGCCGACTTCGGGACAACTTCACGTCTCGTTCGCCGGAAACCACCGATGCGATCCAATGTCCGCCTTCGGATAAGTTCAGGTTTGCCCGTCATCCGTCCGGGGACGAGACAACGTTCAATAATATGTCGAAGGGCCACGCCCTGAATGGAACTCACAATTAGTTACGAATTCGATTTCCTTGAATGCTGAATCGAAGGCGATAATCCCCGGGAGAGAGTCCCATGATTTTCTGGAATACTCTTCGAAACGCACCGTAGTCCTCATATCCAACCTTCCAGGCAATTTCCTTCATGGCTAGTGATGAAAACTCAAGCGATTCGCGAGCTTTCCCTACGCGCAAGTGCTGCACGTATTCTGTTGGTGTCAGACCCGTTGCCTTTTGAAATCGGCGCAAGAAAGTACGTTCGCCCATTCGGGCCTTCGCGGCCATAGTCGAGACATTCAGGCCGCTAACATCAGAGGTCTGAAGCCATTGTTGAACCTTGAGTATGGGTTCGTCGCCGTGATGCAGCTTGGGCGAGAAGTTCGAGTAGAAACGCTGTTGGCGACCCGACACATCCACAAGAAAGAACCGGGCTGTTTCGAGCATGACGGTCGGGCCCAGGAAGCGGTCGATGAGTTTCAATCCTAAATCGACCCAAGCCATGAGGCCCCCCGCTGTAATGATGTCCCCGTCGTCGATAATCAGTTTTTCAGTGTCTACTCGAATTTCAGGAAATCGGTCAGTCAGAGTCTGTGAGAACGTCCAATGTGTAGTGGCGGATCGCCCATTCAACAATCCTGTCTTGGCCAGAAGAAAAGCACCCCCGCAAACCGAGCAGACGATACAGCCCGAAGCATGCTGGGTTTGAACCCATCTTTGAAGTTGAGGAATTGCCCCTCCCTGCGGGTCAGTATTGAGATTTGGCGGCAAGATCAAACCAACTAACTTTTGAGGTTGTTGCTGGTGGGTGTCGAAAACGCGTACGAGTTCATAACTGTCGTTGTCCCGTAACTGCCAATGACTGATCCGCAACTCCCTCGGATTCGTGCCTCCGTGCTCAGCACTCAGCCGATTGGCGACGCCAAAAAGGTCTGTCAGACCAAGGACTGCCGACATCTGCGCGCCGGGATAACGCAAGATACCAATCTCGATCAATCCGCTGGTTGTGGCGATGTCGTTTTTGCCCCGCACTTTGTCGTTTTTGCCCATTTACATGCAGCCGGGTTTAGGGTTCAAATGCAGAAATCAGAATTGTAACCACAACCCTCGTGTAGACGAGACGAACTGTGATTCTAGCGCCTTTTACCGAGGCTTGGACAGTGCTGACGCTCGGAATACTTGCAGACCGGTAAGATCACAAAGGAACAGCAGACGGTGCACAATTTCCCGGCTGACTTAGACACAAAAGGAGAATACCCATGCCGACGATTACGACGAAAGACGGAACGGAGATCTATTACAAGGACTGGGGCAAAGGTCAGCCCATCGTATTTAGCCACGGCTGGCCGCTCTCAGCGGACGATTGGGACACACAGATGTTGTTCTTCGGGCGACGTGGCTACCGTGTGATTGCTCACGACCGGCGGGGTCACGGACGCTCCAGCCAGACCTGGGATGGCCATGATATGGATCATTATGCCGACGACCTGGCGGCGCTGACCGCACATCTCGACCTCAAGGATGCGATTCATGTCGGTCACTCGACTGGCGGGGGAGAAGTGGTGCATTACCTGGCTCGCCACGGCGAAAGCCGGGTGGCAAAAGCGGCCATCATCAGCGCGGTGCCGCCCCTGATGCTGAAGACGGCGGCTAATCCGACCGGTCAGCCCAAGGAGGTGTTTGACGGATTGCAGGCGCAACTTGCCGCCAACCGAGCCCAATTCTATTACGATGTGCCCGCTGGACCGTTTTATGGTTACAACCGGCCCGGTGCGAAGCCCTCTCAGGGGGTGATCTGGAATTGGTGGCGTCAGGGCATGATGGGAGGCACCAAGGCGCACTATGACGGCATCGTTGCCTTCTCCCAGACGGACTTCACCGAAGACCTGAAGAAGATCACTGTGCCGGTCCTAGTGATGCATAGCGAGGACGACCAGATCGTGCCTTATGTCGCGGCTGGACCGCTGTCGGCAAAGTTGCTGAGGAATAGCACATTGAAAATTTACAAGGGCTTTCCGCATGGTATGCCTACGACTGAGGCCGACACGATTAACGCCGACCTACTGACGTTTCTGAAAGGAGCGGTGACCGAAGCAGCGGCGTAGCACTTAGAACTAGAGTATCAACCGCAAGTACAGGTGGCCGGGGGCAGGGATGCATGCCCCCAAGGCCGCATCCGTGCCGTTCGGGTTGGACCCGCGAGCGGCACCCAGCCCGAGCGGTTCGCCTTTGCAGCGCCGCGATTCGTCAACCTCCCGATGGTCGGCCAACCGGAAGCTATCCAGAAACGGACTTGTGGGAAGTCTGCGGCGACACTCAAGGAACTGACGCAGCATTTTCATAACGCATCTGCCTATCGGGATGGGGATACCTCGGGCGTACTGATCCTTGTCGAGTGCAATCATTTTGGCGTTTCTCCGATGGCGTCAGTCAGGTCGTCCTGCGCCTGAGCGTATTCGAGTTGGGACTGCAGCAGGAGTGTCTGGGCCTCGTACTCTTGTGCGGCAGCGGCATCGGCTTGCGAGCGCAGATAAGTGCCCTGTTGTAGCTGCTGCGCGGAGACTCGTTGCGCCTCCTGGCGGGTGGCAAGCAGTTCCTGAGAAACCGCGACCATCTGCTGGGTGCGCTCGACCTTGTTTAAGGCGGTTTGTACTCGTACTTCGACTTCGTCGCTGATGCGAGCCAAATTTTCTTTGGCTTGTGCCAATTGTGCGTCACGTTCCCGAAGTGTGGCCCGTTTTTTGCCTCCGTCGAAAAGGTCATACCCAAAATGAACGCCAAATGTCCCGAAGTTACGGGCGAGAAAGGGAACGTTTTCCGAGTAGCTATAGCGGGCATACGCCTCGATATCGGGTATGTACTCACGTTTCGCCGCCCGCACGCCGGCAGAAGCTTTCTCGACTTCGGCCCGCGCCTCAGTGATCTCGGGGTGAGAATCTAGGGCGATTCTTATGCATTGGTCGCGCTCGCAGCTTTCGGCAGACGCCGAAACATCAGGATCGAGAGCGACATTAGTCTTGAGCGGCAACCCTACAATATCGTTGAACTTCAATCGCATATCCGAGAGCTGGAGCTCGGTTGTCAACAGATCCTGTTTTGCCTGAAGTAACTGGGCTTTACTATCGATCAGATCTACTTCAAGTGTGCTGCCGTATTTGACCTGCTGGACGCGTTCACTTTGCTGGTCTTCGACGGCGCGAATGTTCGCTTCGATGGCTTGGTGCTTGGACTCCACTACCAGTATGTTGTAGTAGAGCTCACGGACTTTCAGAGCCACATCGTTTTCAACTCCACGGGCCTTTTCGCGACTCGCGTTCAGCTCGGCGCGTGCTACGTCGTTTCCCGCTTTGATTTTGAACAAATCGGTGAGCGGTTGGCTCAGCGTCGTGCTGCTTACAATGTAGTTGATATCCCCCTGGCTAATCGTAACTGGCTGCGAGGGAATGAGGGTATTTCCTATGACGCCCAGGCCGCCGGCAGGAATCCCGATGAACTGTGTATCGGTGGCATGCCCATACGTACTGGCATTTCTAATGGTTGGCAGGTATGCGCTTCTCGCCACCTCCTTGGTGCCTTGCTCCTCCTCGACATGAAAAGCCGCGATACGCACGGCGTGATTGTGCCTCAGCGCCATGTCCACGGCGTCATGAAGATTGATTGTGCGCGGAACTGTTGACTCGGTCTGCTGAGCCTGTACTAAAGCTAAAGCCGCTCCCATGAACAGGACGGCTGCCATAAATGTGCGCAAAGCCTTCACGATTTTATCCTTTGGTTCGAAATGAATCCCTGCTGTAGCAGGGGAATCTGCGCGAAATTCATGGGGGCCTTGCGGAGAACTGCGGTCAGGAGCACAATCCCTGCACAGGTCCAAGCCACCAGATGGAACGCATCAAGAAAGGTCAGACTGTAGGCTTGCAAGCGCAGCCGAGTAGCGATGATCTCCGCGGCACGGCCGGCAGCAGTCATCACCCCGCTTGATTTTGCGGAGAGTCCAGCGGCCAGTTGGTGCAAATTATCAACGGTGACCCATGACCCAGATTGCACATGTAAGCCCAAGAGGTTCGAGTGCAGCTTCTCGCGGTCGGAGATGAAATGCCCCATGAAGGCCACGCCCACTTGACCGCCCAGCAAGCGAACAGTGTGAAAGAATGCGGCAAATGTGAGCGCGCGTTGCGGGGCAGACAGCCCTCCCGAAAATGCCGCCTGCAGGACGAGCGATGCGACCAGCCCCACGATCGCGAAAGATTGACCGACGCCCATGAGCAACTCCGACCGGAAGTAATTGTCCGGAGCCCACGCGGTGGTGAAGTTCGCATTTAGGAGGCACGCAAAAGCAATAGCGGCGAAGCCGACGGCCATTAGCAACCGAGAATCAAATCCTTTGGACAAAAGGAGCGCGCCGACGAATGCCAGAAAAAGCTCAAAAATGGCGGTCCACAGAACTGAGGGCCCGTACTGTTGTGCATCGAGCCCGCGTACCGACAACGATTGCGGGACGATGATGATGGTCGCCAGCAGCGCGAAGCGAAATGCAAAAAGCGCCACCGCCAACAGAATCGTGTTCCATTGGTGCAAATATGGAAGATCTACAAGAAAATTGGGGCTGCGCAAGCGGCGTGTCAGCGAACAGAGCAGCAGGAAACTCCCGCTCGCGAACAGTGCCGTGAACGTACCGGATCGCCACCAATCAAGCCGTTGACCCTGGTCAAGGGCTGCATACACCAGAGCAAAACCTGCGCTGAGATACAAAAATCCCATGAAACTAGGCGGCTGTTTCTTGGCTTGCGGCCTTGGCAATGGAGCTATCCCAAAGTAAATACATCCCATCATCACAGGAGTGAGGAGTACCGAAATCCAGAAGATCCACTGCCAGGAAAGATCGTTTCGGCAAAATCCGTAAATCGATGGTGCGAAATTGACTGCTCCTTCAATGCAGGTGGCATAGAGGGCGATGACCAGGGCGAGGTAACGGAGGGGAATATTTTTCAACGCAAACGTCAGTGTTAGCGGATAGAAAGTGCCGGAGGTCAATCCAGCCACGGCGAGCAGACCGATCATGAAACCGTAGTTGTGGACGAATGGGAGTAGCGCCGAAATTCCGGTAAATATCGCCGCGCTGTAAAGCAAAACTCTGCGTGGGCCGAGCAAGCCTCCCAGATAAACAGAGAACGGCCCGATAAACATGAGTCCGACGTTAAAAGCGCTGGGTATCCAAGCGCCGTCATCAAATCCGATCCCGACACTTCCTTTGAGATCGGCAAGACCCAGACTTAGTAATCGCCCCGCGAGAGTCACGATTGCTGCCCCGAGTATCACGCCGATGATTCCCAGCACTGGGCTATGGGAAAGATCAATCGGGAGTGTGGCGAGCCCCGAAGATGCACCGGCAGGAGGCCGACCCTGAGAAACGGTGATGGAGGTTGCGCTCATTGTCTCGACTACTTCCTGGTTCGTACCGTTACGACCGCAGATAGGCCCGGTCGCAACTCGGATGTAAGTGGCGAATCATCCAACGCGATCTTGACTGGCACTCGTTGCGTGACTTTGGTGAAATTGCCCGTGGCATTGTCGGGAGGCAACAACGCAAATTGCGATCCGCTCGCCGGCGCGATCTCAAGAACTCGCCCCTTGATGACCTTGCCCGGATAAACATCAACGCGAATCTCTGCCGGGTCGCCGATTTTGATATTGGTCAGCTGCGTCTCGCGAAAATTTGCTGCCACCCACCTGGTCTTCTCCACGAATGTCATGACCTGCGTTCCCGGAGAAACGAGTTGTCCAGGGCGGACTTGCCGTTCGCCGACTGTGCCATCAGCCGGCGCAAGAATTTGTGTGTAACCCAGATTGACCTGCGCGACTTCCAGTGCGGCTTCCTTAGCATGGAGGTCGGCAACCAGTTGACTGTCTTGGGACTCAAGTACGGCTTTCCCTCGCCGTTCAGCTTCTGCGGCCAGTTCACTGCTTCGCAGCGAAGTGCGTGCCTCCGCCAAGTCAGCATCTCGAGTTGCATATTGCGCGGTGAACCGCTGTTCGTCAGCAACCGCCTGCTCGACCTTTTGCGGGGTCGTTGAATTTGTCTTCAACAGGGCTTCCTGCCGATTGCGCTCCGCGCGGGCTCGGGTTACTTCTGCCTGTACGGCGTCTTTCGTGTCCTGTGCGGCCGTGATCTGCTCATTGGCTTCGTCGATTCCAGCTAGTGAACGTTCAATCTTTGCATCCTGAAGCTCGCGCTGACGCCGGTTGTTTTCGAGGGTGGCCTTCGCAGCTTCGACTCCGGCAACAGCCTGCGCCACCTGGGCCTTGTAATCGTCATCCTCAAGTTGAACCAGCACGTCTCCCTTGTGAACCTGTTGATAATCGTTGACGTTCACCTCGCGGACCAGTCCCGGAACTTTTGTGCTGAGCGGTGTGAGATCACCGCGTACGTAGGCGTCATTGGTGACTTGCTCGACGCGGCCACCCTCCCAGCTGTTCCAGTTGCGAGTAATCGTCACAATAACGGCGATTGCCAGAAGGATGACGATGAGTGGTGTTCCATACTTCTGCCACGCTGGCTTGAGACGCGAAAGCTGGTGCTCAACCACCTTGGGAGCGGTTGCAGGCGACGGAATGGTTGCTGGTGCAGGAGAAGTTGCCATTTGTGTTCAGGTGCTCCTCGTTTCCGCTTTTCTATTGCGGTCAAGTTTGCGGATCGCTCGTGACAGCGCATCACGCGACTCAGTGTTTTTGTCCAAGCCACGAGTCAAGGGCCGACGCCGGTAATCAGTACGGAAGGTTTGCAGGTCATTGTCATTCTGCTTTCGGTCCGCCATTCCCGGCTGGCATTGAGTCTGCATTTAGCGCGCCATTTGTAAACCGCTGACGCCTAACTGTCACGATCTAGTCTTGACGCCTCATCTTCAGCAAAATGCTGAGCGTTCAGCAGACGCATACAACACGAGCGCAATCCAGACCTCTAACTGCCTTGCCTTCCTTTAATCCGCTTCGGAATCACCGCTTGCGTCGCCTTCTTGAGTTGAGGTAACAGTCTAGGGCTTTTTTAGAAGATGCGATCAGCTTGCCTTACAGAACCAGCAAGTATTGGCTGGGACCTCTAGCGATGGGTTGCGGAGGGCGCAGCTTAGGGCAGAGTGGAGTTCAAAGTGCACATCGACTGTCGCTGTTGTGTTTCAACCCAAAGCTGAACTCCAGTCACGATTTTGAACTGTCCCTGTTCGAGCGCGATGGTGGGCGTAAGTCCAGTCGGCGAAATCCTGGGCAGTAATGATGATCTCGTAAGGAACTCCTGGAGGCACGTCTCCGAAATCGAGGGCTCCGCTATCGGGGGTAGTCACGACGCGGGGATCACTGCTGTCTAAGCTTTTCAGCTCAACCCTGGCATTGGGTACGGGGTCACCGTTTACGTCGACTGCCGTGCCGATGATGATTCCCGACCTCAGCGCTGGTTTTGCCTTCTGTGCTAACAAGCACGTGGGCACCATCAAAGTCATTGCGGCTGCAATTGCTAAACGGATTCGGGTTAGACTCAACGTGGGTTGTGGTCCTTTTCGTGTGTAAGCACATGGGAGCAGGTTCGCTCCCATGTGCTCTGCATCTTGTCTTGTCATCGGTAGGAACTAGGTGTGGTTTTCCTTTTTCTTGATCACCGACGCAAGAGAATAATGCAACCGGTTCTCCATACGGAAAGCGCTGAAAGAAAATAAAATGAGCTTCAGAATCACGCTGCGTGCTCAGCAAAATGACGAGCGCTGAGCAGCGAGTGTTGAAAAGCGGGAGGACCGTGGAGTGATGTACGGTGAGGTTTGCAGACGGCTATAACTCTTTGTAGCTTGGCGCTTGTTGTCGGAACACTACCAGCGATACACTGAGTCGAGGCTCCAGACAGATACCTAGCTTTTCTTAATTGCTGACGCACCAGGAGGTGGTGTCAGCAGCTTCTCGATCGCGCGCCCCATCGTGCGGTTCATCTCAGATACAACGGCGGTTACGTTGCGGTGGCCGACTGTTCCTATCTCGTCGACGGTGTTCGTCCACACTGCGGCACCAGTGGTAAGGTTCGTCATCTGAGCGGTGATTGCAACCTCAACTTTGACTCCGCCCTCATAGTCATCTTCCTCAAGCTTCTCAAGGCGTCCGCTCAGAACGTAATCGACGTCAGATCGTCCGTCGTAGAGTTTTACTTGCATGAAGTTTCCGCTCTCGCGCAAGCGGTCGGCCACAGCGTTGGTTAGTACCTCTCGGGGATCAACCGCCCATCTCTGGTAGTTGTAGAAACCGATTTGCTCCGGAGACGTTTTGTAGACAATGGCGCCTTGATGCAGGTAAGGTGGCGATCGGAATTCGCGTACGGCCAAGGATGCGTGGATATTTTGCTTCGCCGGTGGATCGGGCGGCGGCGGAACGTGGAGTGCGTAGTAGTTCGGGTATTTCACCGCGCCCCCGCAGCAGGCCAAAGTAATCAGGGCTGTCAGCACAAGAGAAATTGCAATTAGTTTCTTCTTCATATCCACCTCACTTTTGTTCTGGGACAGCGCGCTCTTTCGGCTGCTTGATCCGAATCAAGCTCCACGGACGCTGCTTCAGCGAGTCGGTCAGCTGATCCAGGTTGTCCGTTGCGACCCGCAGGTTTTCCACCGTATCGTCGATTTTGTAGTCATTCGCGCGCACCATGACCTGCATGTCTTCTAGCAGTTGCCTGGCTTGCTGCAGGGTGTTCTGCAAGTCCACCAAATCCTTGCGGATTGGCTGGCGCGCATCGCTTACCGTGCCATTTACATTCTGAACAGTCTGATCGGCGTGCTGGCTGAGTGTGATCAACTGATCGGAAATACGATCGATCTTCGGGCCCTCGGTCGCGAGCAATGTGTTGACATGGTCCAGGGCAGTTTGGACTTTCCGCTGAGTCGGCGGGCCAGTCACGGTATTAAGATTGGCCAGCAGACTTCGCGCGTCGCCGCTGATTCCCTCCAGTTCTCCCCGCGCTTGTACGATCAGGTCATTAGCGTTATCCGCGACAGTGGCCACTTTGCCAGCGATCTCATCCAGGCTGGCTGCTTCTTGCGATGGGATAGATGATCCGGGAGGAAGACGTGTTGCGTCATTGCTGCCCGTAGTAATGGAAAGCGAAGCGGCGCTCATGACGCTGGTCATGCCCAGTTTGGCCACAGACGCCTGATTCAGTGGTGTGCCTTGTTTCACATTCAATAGAATCTCGATCTTCGTCGGGTCTGATGTCCATGGCCGAACGGATGTTACTTTGCCTACGTTGATCCCACCAAAGAGCACCGGGGCGCCGGGCTCAAGGCCGCCGGCATAGCGCAGATACGTTCGATAGGGAACGGTATCGCCGCTGAACTGGGCGTTCACAAGATAGATGACTGTGAATGCCAGAATCGCGCAACATCCTATGACGAACGCTCCGACTTTTGCCTCCGTTGTCACTGAACCGTCTCCTGACTGTGCAAGTATTTTTCAAAGTGTGCGGCTACTGCCGTCGCGTTCGCTATGCGCTCGGGAATACGATCAAGGAAGTTTCGGACAAGGGGGTCCTGGCTTGCTTTGATTTCGTCCTTGGTACCTACCGCGACGAACTTCCCCTCGTGCAGCATGGCAATGCGGTCCGCAATCCGGAACGCGCTCGCCATTTCGTGGGTCACGACGATCACCGTCATCTGGAAGGCCTGCTTCAGCAGCAAGATGAGTTCATCCAGCTCCGCCGCAACAATGGGGTCGAGCCCGGCAGAAGGCTCGTCAAGCACCAGAATTTCAGGGTCAAGTGCGAGAGCGCGAGCCACCGCGCCGCGTTTCTTCATGCCGCCGGACAGTTTCTGTGGGAGCAACTTTGCGAAATCCGCCAGACCGACCACTGCCAACTTCATCCACACCATCAGATCGATGATGGAGGGTGCGAGCCTGGTGTGTTCCCGTAGGGGCAGGGCGACATTGTCCTTAACCGAGAGCGAGTTGAACAAAGCAGCGCTCTGAAATGCCACTCCAAGGGAATGCCGAACCTTTTTCAGTTCGGCGGGCGAACAACGGGTAATGTCAACTCCCTTTACAAGCACAGTGCCGGATTTCGGCCGCTCAAGTCCGATGATCTGGCGCAAAAGCGTGCTCTTTCCTGAGCCGCTGCCGCCCAGCAAGACCATCGTCTCGGCAGGTTCGACATCCAGATTTAGATCGTCCAAGACTCGCCGTCCGTCGTATTCAACTGCCAGGTCGCGAATGGAAATAATTGGCATCAGGATTTCACTGTGAAATAGAAAATCGCGGTAAAGATCGCATCGGCCACAACGACAAGGAAAGTTGACTTCACCACCGCGGTGGTGGTCGAATGTCCAACTGAATCCGGGCCTCCACGCACGCGAAACCCCTCCAGGCAGCCGACATGAGCGATGATCGTGGCAAAAGCCACGCTCTTAACAAGGCCTGTAATCACGTCGCGTAGGGCAATGGATTCCATCACATACCGGAAGTACAACATCGGTGCGAGCCGCGTGCTGAAAAACATGAACAATCCGCCTGCAACGATACCGAAACAATTGGAGATGATAGTCAGGCACGGAATGCTGATCAGCGCGGCCAGATACTTCGGCGCAAGCACGAACTCGATCGGTTCGAGCGCCATCACTCGTAGAGAATCAAGTTCCTCGGTTACTTTCATGGTCCCGATCTCAGCCGCGAATGCCGACCCCGATCGCCCACTGACTGCAATCGCTGTAAGTAAAGGGCCGAGCTCGCGTGTGAAACCGACCGCAACCAGATCGATGACATAGTGCAGGGCCCCGAAGCGTCGCAACTCGGAGGCTCCTTGCATAGCGAGAATGAAGCCGGTGGAAATCGCCATGAGGGACACCATCGGTAGGGCCTCATACCCAATCTGAAACATCTGCCGTACAGTTGCCTGCCAGCGGTAGCGGTTCCCGATCAGCGGCAACGCACTCTTCATGGCGTGTAGCGTAGACCACAACTGAATGTTCAGGCTCCCGACATAATCGAGTTCGTCGAGGGTCTTTTTTCCAACGTCTTCGAGAAGATTTGCCATTAGGACACATTCGACTCCAATGAAGCAGGTCCGCAGCCGCCCTTTTCGAACAGAGTGGAAATGCCGGTAACCTCAAATAAATGAAGAAGACGACCTTGAAGCCCACATAAACACAACGTCGTCTGCCTCTGGCGCGCCATTTTGAGTCCTTCGATTAGGGTCGCAATGCCAGAGCTGTCAAAGTAAGAGACATCACTGAAGTCAACGATGACAGCTTGCGGCGATTGCGCTTGCAAGATGGCCAGAAGACGATCACGAAACGCGGGCGAAGAATCGATGTTGAGCCGACCACGCAAGCGCACAGTGCTACCTTCTTCTCCGTGGTGTATAGCGATCTCGAGACTGTCGGTCGCGATGGCAATGCCGCGCATTATCGTTGGCTGCTCCTCTCCGCATTATTCATTACAGATTGTTCGATTTCGCCATTCGTCAACTTACCCGCGCCGTTCCAGGCTTCGATGGTCTTTGACGAACTTCTCGAAATCTTTCAAAACGCGCCCGCTAGTGGTTCTCGTTCTCCTCATCGATCTAGATCATTTGCTGGCGTATGTTATCCGGGCTAATTCCCGCCGTGGCGAAGGCGTAATCAGATTCGGAAGAAATTAGCCATTCGCGAGCTTCGTCTTTGTGTTCCTTCTGCGCCAAGTCCTGCACAGCACGGTGAATTACGGCCTGGTACAGACGGGCATACGGATGGTTGTTCAGAACCGGCGGTGCGGCTTGACGTTTATTCGAAAGTGTTGTCATTGCATTCTCCCGATGGCAATCGCCGTCGATTGCTCACAGTCAGGGCAAAACTGTGCCTTCGACCCCCGCAAGCGAACTAACAAGACTCCGCACCCTTCGAAGAATTTGAGTTCGCGGGCGTTAATCACTTCACTGGAGTGCAGGGATTCTCCGTAACGATCTGTAGGATTCCAGCTTGATTCTTGGCTCATAGGCTCACCCTGATTTCTTGGCTTAATAAGTTGATTGAGGTCTTGTTTCTTGACCGCCGATGCAAGAGAGCAACGCAACCGGCTTGCCATCGGGAAACCGCTGAAAGGAAAGAAAGTCAGTACTCGACATCGCGCCTCATGCTCGGCAAAATGACGAAGCCCGAGCAAGGGGCCAGCAAAATGCGAATGATTCATGCCAGGACACCGATTGGCGGCCAAGCGCGTCGCACTGGCTCAATGAACTAGGTCGGGAAGACGGGGCACTTTGCGGGACGGGGGATTGATGTACGGTCGGCTTGCAGATGTCCTTACCGCAGGGCTTTCGCGGTCGGCTCCGGGCCAGCAATTCGAGGTCGTCCGCTTCTGCGCTGGTTATCAGGGGCTCAGTTCCTGAGCAGGCTAAGCGGCTCTACCGCCTGGAACGATTTCCAAGCTCGACGTAGCGGTCCAGAATGATCCGCCTGAGGTGGAAACAAGTTCCTGGATCACATAATGAGCCGTTCCTGAACCCCGCTTGATCTGCTCCCAACGTTGCGTACGTTGAAGTGGTTTTGGATTCCGCCAAACAATCTCTAACATTGCTGTTTGCGACATTGTCGTTCTCCTTCTTCGGCTGAGCGCCGACGCAAAACAACGATGCAACGGGCTCGCCATCCGGAAGCCACTGAAAGGAAAGAAAGTGAGCACCAGAAACACGCTGCATGCTCAGCAGAATGATGAAGGATGAGCACGGCGCCACCAGGTGAGACGCTATTTAAGCGGTGGCTCGCTTCTGCCCGTACTTGTCGATGCCCAGCCGCCGGATCTTCGATTCCAGCGTCTGGCGTGGTATCCCGAGTTTGGCGGCTGCGCCGGAAGGTCCGGATATCCGCCCGTGGGTCTCGGCAAGAGCGGCTTCGATCATTTCCACTTCACGATCGTCCAAAGCCGAAAGTCCCAGTTTTGGGGATGATTCTGCAGACTCCCCTTCTAGCCAGCTCTCATCCACGACGAAAGTATCGGTTTCACTGAGGATGACCGCACGTTCCACGACGTTCTGTAACTCGCGAATGTTTCCAGGCCAATGGTAGCCTCGTAGATGCTCCAGCGTTTGCTTGCCGACACGACGGATGCTCTTGCCGGACTCCTTGGAGTAGCGTGCAACGAAGTACTCTACTAGCAACGGAATATCTTCGGCTCGCTCGCGAAGTGACGGAACCGCGATCGGAAAAACATTCAACCTGTAGAAAAGATCGGCGCGGAAGGTTCCGGCTGCCACAGCAGCCCGCAGGTCACGATTGGTTGCCGCGATCACCCGGACATCAACCGAGATCGGATGATTACTCCCCACCCGCTCAAACTCCCTTTCTTGCAATACCCGCAGGAGTGCGATCTGTGTCTCCATCGGGAGTTCGCCGATTTCGTCTAAGAACAGTGTACCGCCGTTAGCGGCCTCAAACCTTCCCACTCGCCGCTGCAGTGCGCCGGTGAAGGCTCCCCTTTCGTGCCCAAAAAGCTCAGAAGCAATCAGCGATTGCGGAATCGCCGCACAGTTCACACGAATGAAAGCTCCGTTGGCGCGTTTCGATCTGCGATGCAGTGCACGCGCAATCAGCTCCTTGCCGGTTCCGGTTTTGCCCAGAATGAGGACCGTTGAATCTGACGGTGCAACCTTCTCCACCTGCTTTAGCAGCTGGCGTATGGGTTTCGAAGAACCGACAACTTCCTCAAACATCGACGAGCGATCGATTTCCTCCCGTAGAACAAGGTTTTCGTTCCGAAGCTGCTCCTCCGTCCTCCTTTGGTCATCGATGTCCGTTGCCGTAACGTACCAACGGGCGATCTTGCCAGATTCGTCTCCTGACGGCTTGAACTCGTCCGCTAGCCACTGCGAGTTGGGGACATTGTAGGAAACGCTATTGCTCGCCATAATTGCGACCTCCTTCACCACATCTTTTCGAGCTTCGAATCTCTCTGTCGGGGCATTACGTCTTCCATGACCGGTGCAATTAGCCGCTAAGTCGCTTCTCTTTCACGTCTGATCCACTCACGGATATACAGTGGGCAGTTGTCGATCCTTGCGCCGTTCGATTCGTGGATCGCCAAGAGCTTTACGGCCTCATCGTCCACCAAACGGACGTTTTTAAGATCGAGAGTCAATGCACGGCTTTCCTGCTCCAGCATGGCTCTCAGTGTGTTCACGTGGTCCCCTGTAAGTCGGCCGCTGATGTGCAGAACCACACAACCATCTCCGACGGCCCGGTGGTGGATTTTGCAGGTCACTGTTAATGTCTCAGCGGCATCCGTCTCAGCTTGCTTCATTAAGAAGCAAGCTTCTTGCCACCTGTATGCTTATGAAGACAAAGGGAGACAAGACCGTCAGATGCGAACGCCGACCTTGCGAATTACGCAACTCCCGCGAATTCCGCGAATTCCGCGAATTTTTGGCAATCGTGACGCGATACGGGAAAATATTTAGCGAAATTTGAATTGGAGTTTGTTGATTTTCAAGGCTTTGATGCGGGTCTCAAGAGTCGATGGTGGAATTCCGAGCTTCGCTGCCGCTCCTGACGGTCCAGAAACCCGGCCCCTGGTCGCGGCTAGCGCCGCCTCAATAATCTCCCGCTCGCTGAGCGGCTTAACCTGATCCCCGGCAACCTCTCTCCTGGTGTGTAGCGGCGCTTCCACAGGAGTTGCAGAATAAACGGACCTTTTGGAAAGCCATAATTCGTCAACCGAGAAAACATCACGAGAGCCCAGGATGACAGACCGCTCGATTACGTTCTGCAACTCCCGGATGTTGCCTGGCCAGTCGTAGGATTGCAACAGATCCATCGTCCTTTTCTCGATCGAGTGGATATCTTTGCCTGCCTTGACGCTGTAGCGTTGCACGAAATACTCAACCAGGAGCTGGAGATCGTCCCTTCGTTCTCGGAGAGGTGGCACCTCAATCGGAAACACATTGAGTCGATAAAAGAGGTCCTGGCGGAAGGTTCCACTGGCGACCGCCGCTTCCAAATCACGATTCGTCGCAGCGATAACGCGAACATCAACGTGAATCGGTTGTCCTCCCCCAACGCGTTCCAATTCGCGTTCCTGCAGCACTCGCAGCAACGCGACCTGGGTATCGGGAAGAAGTTCGCCCACCTCGTCCAAAAAAATCGTTCCGCCGTCGGCGAGCTCAAAACGGCCAAGCCGTCTTTGTGTGGCTCCCGTGAAGGCTCCCTTCTCATGGCCAAATAACTCGGATGGAATCAAGT
>Ga0335078_10000065_pt1 | contig 198027 bp, 172 predicted proteins | sample Lox_Sample_32_FD_206711 | JGI IMG/M metagenome (GOLD analysis project Ga0335078, IMG submission 206711) | Soil microbial communities from Loxahatchee National Wildlife Refuge, Florida, United States - Lox_Sample_3.2 | ecosystem: Environmental > Terrestrial > Soil > Wetlands | place: USA... | reverse complement strand
AAGGCACCAGGGTTCCGACTTTGGCACGAAGACAATGATTCTGAATGGCTTGCATACTGACAGCATTGATCGCGGCCGAGGGCGGTGTGGCTCGACCGTTAACGATGATCCCTAGGGGTTTGACCGTAAGTAGCCTCGGGACCGTGCTTGCGCAGATAGTGATGCTCCAGGACGTGGACCGGGAGTCCGGACGCGGCGGCTCCCAAAAGAACGCTGCGGAAGGCCAGCCTTGCGATGTACTCAAGGACATCGGCGTGTTCGACGGCTTCGGCGGGGGTTTTGCCCCAAACGAAGGGCGCGTGGCCGGCCACGAGGACGCCGGGAATGGCGATGGGGTCGAGATTCCCGGAATGAAAGCGGCGGACGATGACCGCGCCGGTATTGCGGACGTAGCCGGATGCGACGTCTTCGGCGGTGAGAGGCTCGGTAACAGGAACCGGGCCGTGGAAGTAGTCGGCGTGCGTGGTGCCCAGGCAGGGGATGGGACGGCCGGCCTGGGCCCAGGCGGTAGCGAACTCGGAGTGGGTGTGGACGATGCCGCCGATCTGGGGAAATTCGCGGTAGAGAAGGGTGTGGGTGTCGAGATCGCTCGAGGGGCGAAGTGAGCCCTCGACGATGTTGCCGTCGAGATCGGTGACGACCAGGTCGTCCGGAGTCAGGCTGGCGTAATCGACGCCGCTTGGCTTGATGACGACGAGCGGGCGAACCCCGCTGCGGTCGATGCCGCTGACATTGCCGAAGGTATGCGGTGCAAGACCGCGGCGGGCTATCTCCTGATTAGCGTCGAGGACTTGTTGGCGTAGCGATTCGAGCAGCATGGCGTGTCTCGGATAGAGTACATCCTTGGGCGTGAAGCCATTGGTGCCGGAGCAAGGGCGGAGAGAAAGTGCCTGAGGTGGGGCGCCGGACTAGACCCTCACATGAGGGTCGCCCGTGCCGGGTAGACTCTCAGCATGGTGTTCACCAAGCGGCTGCGGGAGGGCGTTCGGCGCGGAGAGATTACATGCAGTGTGCGCATCTGGGAACGTCCGCACGTGAAAGTGGGCGGGCGCTATGGCATGGAAGAAGGCGAGATCGAGGTGGATTCGATCGAGCCGATCGGGTTTCCCGATATCACGCCGGAGCTGGCGCGCGAATCAGGTTTTCTTGGGGTGCTGGATCTGCTGAAGGTAGCCAGGCACGGCCGCGGAGAGAAGATTTATCTTATCCGCTTCCATTATGTGCCGCCCACAGTCAAGCGCGCAGCCAATAAGGTTTCGGCACCACGGCGGCCAGCGCAGCGAACTCGGCGTCGGTGAGGCGGAAAGCTGCGGCGCTCAAGTTTTCTTCGAGGTGCTTCACGTTGCTCGTTCCCGGGATGGGCAGCATGACCGGCGAACGGCGCAGAAGCCATGCCAGGGAGACCAGGGCCGTGGAGACGTTGCGCACGGCAGCGATTTGCTGCACGACTTCATTGGCCTCGCGGCCCTGCGCCATGGGTCCCCAGGGCAGAAACGCGATGCCGTTGGCCTCGCAGTAGTCGACCACGAAATCCCATTCGCGGTCGGAGAAGCTGTAGCGGTTTTGCACGCAGACGATGGGAACGATTTTTTCGGCGCGGCGAACGTGCTCGAGGGTGACGTTGGAGAGGCCGACGTGTTGAATCTTGCCCTGCTCCTTGAGGTGCGCCAGAGTCTCCACGGAGGCATCGAAGGAAACGGCGGGGTCAGGGACGTGGAGCTGGTAAACATCAATGCGCTCGAGGCGCAGGCGTTTGAGGCTGCCTTCGACGGCTTCCCGGATGTGATCGGGGCTGGCATTGTGTTGCCAGATGCCGGGACCGTAGCGCACCCAACCGGCCTTGGTGGCGATGACGAGGCCGGCGGGGTAGGGCCAGAGAGCCTCTGCGATGAGCTCTTCAGAGACATCGGGACCGTAGGAGTCGGCGGTGTCGACGAAGTTGACGCCGAGCTCGACGGCGCGGCGCAGCGTGGCCAGGGCGCCGTTCACATCATCGGGAGGGCCCCAGATGCCGTTGCCGGTGATGCGCATGGCGCCGAAGCCCATGCGGTTCACGGTCAGGTCGCCGCCGAGCGTGATGCTGCCGGCCTGGGCTGCAGGGAGTGGATCGCTTGCACCTTGCATCGTTTTGCTCTCCTAAGCTTTCAGCCTTCAGCTATCAGCTTTCAGCTCCCGCAGCCTGTTCAGGATCTTCGGGGAGCCGTCGCGAAAGACTTTCTCAGAATGTTGATTGATCTCGCGCTCAGCCCTCCACTTTCTTTGAATCATGACTGAGCGAAGCTGAAGTCTGAAAGCTGACAGCTTGCCTTTAGACTGTCACTTCCCAGCCTTTTTCGTACGTACGCGACCAGTACTTCATGGCCTCGGCATCGTTGACGATGTGCGCGGTTTCAGGATCGAGCTGCAGCATGCGGTTGACGAACCAGGCGATGTTTGAAAGCAGAAGCATGGTGACGGTGACGTTGGCAACAGGAATAGGCGAGTTCAGCTTTTCCTGGCCATGGATGGCGGCAATGAAGTTGGCGAAGTGGGCGTCGGTCATATTGTCGGCGCCCACCACGTCGCTGCTCCTGGTTTCGCGACCGGTGCGGAAGGTGTCGGTCTGCTTGCCCTTCCAGTCGAAAACATCGTAGCCGTCGCGGTCGATGACGACCGAGCCCTTGGTGCCCATGATGACCGAGCCGCGGTCACGATCGTAGAGGCGCATGCCCTGCCGGCTGCGGCCCTCCCAGGAGATGAGCTTGTCGGGGTATTCGAAATTCGTGATGAGGGTGTCGTAAAACTCCCAATCGTCCTTGTCCTGGAAGCACCCGCCGGAGGCGGTGACGGCGTGAGGATAATCGGCCTGCAGAGCCCAGCGGCAAACATCGATCTCATGTGTTCCGTTGTTGAGGGTTTCCCCGGTGCCGTAGCGGCGTAGCCAGTGCCAGTTGTAAGGATGGATGTTTTCGCGGTATTCGCTGCGCGGCGCAGGTCCCTGCCACAGATCCCAGTTGAGCGAGGCGGGGGCGGGACCGGGCTGGCCGTAGGTCGTGGATTGACGGGTATTGGCGTACCAGGCCTTGGCCATGTAGGTTTCTCCGATGAGGCCGTCGTGAATTTTTTGCATCATCTCAATGGTGTAAGCCGACGACCGTTGCTGATCGCCCACCTGAACCAGCTTGCCGTATTTCTTCTGCGCGGCGACAAGGAGCTCCCCTTCGCGCGGATTCTGGCTGGAGGGTTTTTCGACGTAGACGTGCTTGCCCGCCTTGAGCGCGAGAACGGCCATGGGCGTGTGCCAATGGTCGGGCGTGGCGATGGTGATGGCGTCAACGTCGTTGGACTCGAGGATGCGGCGGAAATCGCCTTCGCTCCTGGGCGCATAGCCGAGCGCCTGCTCCGCCTTGGCGGCGAATTGGGCGAGGAGGCCGGAGTCAACGTCGCAAATATAGGCGACACGCGCGGTCTTGCTGTTAGCGCGCAAGGAAGCGAGGTGCGCGCCGGCGCGGCCGTTGTGGCCGTTGCCGTGGATGGCGAAGTTCAGGCGGTCGTTGGCGCCGAGAATCTGCGCATAGCTCTTGGCTGAGGATGCGAAGGTCGAGCCGGCCACTCCCGCAGCCAAGCCATTGACAAAAGAACGCCGGGAAATCATTTGATGCTCCATCTCTCAAGAGCACTTTCAAAGGAAAGTGCAGGTTCTGAACCCATGAGCAGGCCGCTTTGGTGAACACGCGGCAAAAAACGGCAGTTCGAGGTTACGTTGTCCCGCCCTTTTGATCCGCCGCGGCGCGCGAAATGCAAGGCAGGCGGCTGAAGAGCGCATTCTCAGCAAGGCACTTCGCCATCGATCAATTGCGAAGCCGATGGCCGCCAACATCGGCAGCAGACACAGATTATAACGTTGCCGAGGAGGGCGCCGGGCAGAAACGCAGGCAGCAAAACTAGAGCGAAATCGGACAAAAGGGGCGGCAACCCGAAGGACGGGCGCAAGACAAATCCCCAGGAACGAACGGCAGGAAACTCACTGAACGGCGCCGCAAGAAGGCGCTTATACTGGCTGCGGATGTGGCGCGAAAATGAATGTGGAGGGTGTAAACTTGCGCCCCAAGGGAGCGTCTACCAAGGTGATGGCAGCCGGCACAGCAGTCAAGCCGATGACCGTGGAAACGGCCGACGAGGTTGCTGCGCAGGAGTTTGCCCGGATCGTCGAAAGCCACCGGCCGCAGATTTTCCGGTTCCTTCTGGCCTCGCTGCGTGATGTGGATCTGGCAGAGACCCTGACGCAGGAATGTTTTTTGAAGGCGCACCGGAATTGGAATCGTTTTCGCGGCGACTCGAGCGCGATGACCTGGCTGATGCGGATTGCCATCAACCTGCAGAAGGATTACTGGCGCAACCGGCGCATGCAGTTCTGGAGGCAGACGCGGACCAACGCCGTGGATCTGGACGAAGCCAGCGAGTGGCTGCCCAACAGCGAGCGGAACGTAGAACAACAGCTGCTGGCACGGGAACAGGTGGCGCAGGTTTGGAAGGCTGTAGAAAGCCTGAGCGAGCGGCAGCGGACGGTGTTTTTGCTGCGCTACGTTGAAGAGCGGGAGTTGAGCGAAATTGCTGCAGCAACAGGATTGAGCGAGGGCACGGTGAAGGCCCACCTTTCACGCGCAGTCAGCAGAGTGCGCGGGGAGTTGAGAGGTACAAGATGAGCGGGAGAGAGAACATCACGAACGAAATCGAGGATCCGGTTTTAGAACAGGCGCTGAAGCACTTCAAGGCGAGCGTGGATGCCTGGAGCGAAGTGGCGTATCGCCGGCCACGGACAGCAGTGAAAGTAGCGCGCCATGGCTGGCGGCTGGCGGCGAGTTGGGCGCTGGGAGGGGTGCTGGCTGTGTGCGCCGTGGCAGGCGTGGCATTCGAGCGCCAGCACCGGCAGGAGCTGGCGCGGATCGCGGCGATGAAAGCTGCGGCGCAAAAGGCGCAGCAGCAAGCGGCCGAGCAGACGAAGCTGGCAGTCGAGAAGGAACCGGTGCGCGTGGAGCAGATGCCGAAGACGAAGGTTGGCGGTGAGCAGAATGCCGGCTCAGAGGATGAGGATCTTCTGGCGACCGTGGACACCGATGTATCGCGGCAGGTTCCCGCGGCGATGGAGCCACTGGCGCAGTTGATGGACGAAAACGGGGCACCGGACAGCGGAACACAATAAGGCGGGTCCTGGTTAGAAAGAACAAAAGAGAAGGCACATAAGACGGGAACAACGAAGGGAGTGCACGATGAAGATTGGACGATTGATTTTGGTAGTAGCGGGAGTTGTGATGGCCGGAGGGCTCGCCGTTGCGCAGGGGCCCGGCGGTGGAGGGATGGGGCCCGGGTTCGGGCAGCATCGGCCTCCCATGGAACGGGCGTTCGGCGGGGGTCAGTGGTGGAACAACCCCAACATTGTGAAGCAACTGAACCTGGGCGACGATCAGCGTAAGGCGATGGATGGGATTATGCAGGATCACCGTGTGAAGCTGGTTGACCTGCAGGCCAACTTGCAGAAAGCCGAGCTTACGCTGGGACCCCTGATGAAGGCCGATACGCCCGATCGCGGTGCGATTGAAGCACAAATTGACAAGGTGGTGGCGGCGCGTGCCGAGCTGGAGAAGGCCAACGCGCGCTTCCTTCTCGATATCAGGATGCAGTTGAAGCCGGACCAGTGGAAGCAACTGCAGGCCATGCGCCAGAACCGGATGCAGCATGAGCACATGGACGGCAGGGGCCGAGGCGGCTGGGGACAAGACGGACAGCGGCCGGGCATGGGCGGACCGGGCGGCCAGTTCCGGGGACAAGGCGGACGGTTTCGCGGCCCGCAGGGCGGACCGCCGCAGCCACCGGCGAATGCGCCGCAAGGAGCGCCCGCGCCGGCACCTGCTCCGGCGCCCGGAAGCGGCGACACACAGTAAATCCGGCTGGGCCAGGTGCAGCGGATCGGATTTCTGAAGCCGCGGCACGTACGGAACCGGTCCGGCTTGCGTAGCGAGGATTCACAAAGCCAGAAGCAGACACGGTTGATCGACAGACCTTTGGCGGTATGGGGTTTCCCCGTGCCGCCGATTTTTTTGCGCGCCTGGCATCGCGATGAGAGCCGAGGTGCGGCAGAGAAGATGGTGCGTTGGACCGAAATGAGGCAAACCGGTTCGATACCATCAGGATGAAAGGAGACTTGTGTGTCCAGTCTTGCTTCGGCCGATTGGCTGATCCTCCTGATCTACGGGTTCTTTGTGCTGTCGGCCGGCCTCTCGCTGGCGCCGGGCATGACGGGGAGCCGTGAGTACCTGCAGGCCGGGCGCTCGCAACCGGGCTGGCTGTGCGGGCTCGCCTTTCTGGGCGCGGGCCTGGGATCGCAAGAGGTGATCGGGATGGGCGCCGCGGGAGCGCATTACGGACTGTCCAGCATGGGGTTCTTCGCGCTCGGGTCGATTCCCGCGATGGTGTTCGCAGGCCTGTACCTGATGCCGGTTCTGTTTGGAACGGATTCCGTGCCCGGGCAGAAGCCAGCGCCGCGGACCATTCCGGAGTATCTCGGGCTGCGTTTCGACGCCAAGACACGGGCGCTGAATGCCTGCCTGTTCGCAGCGGCGGCGATTTCCGGCGCGGGAATCGCTCTTTGTGCCATGGCACGAATCTTCGCCGCGCTGCACATATTTGACACTTTCGCGGCCGGTGTGAGTTTGCCGGCGTGGGGCGCCTTGCTTTTGTCCGTTGCGCTGCCGGCCCTACTGGTGCTGGCCTACGTTGCCCTCGGCGGTCTTGCCGCGGCCATGTACAACCAGGTGCTGCAATTCTGCGTGCTGGTGGCGGGACTGCTGCCCATGGTTCTGCTGGGAGTGAAGAGAGTGGGTGGGTGGAGCGGCTTAAGGGCCGCGGACCCGGCGGGATTCCTGCACGAATGGAGCGGGGTGACTGGCGCGGGCGGCCATGGCCTGGGTATCGGCGCGGTGGCCCTGGTACTGGGCGCGGGAGTGGTGCTGGGTGGCGGGACGTGGTGCACGGACTTTAGGCTGCTGCAGACGGCGATGGCGGCGAAGAACCTTGCTGCAGCCAGAAGGGCCCCGCTGATTGCGGCATCGCTCAGGGTGTTCGTGCCGCTGATGCTGATTCTGCCCGGATTGATTGCCGTGGGACTGCCAACACCCCGCACCACCATCTTCATCCGCAACGAGAATGGCGCCATCTATCACGACATCACGGTGGTTCCGGAGGCGGTGGAGGCCGGCCAAGGACTGGTTCCTGCGAAGGCCGATGCGGCTACAGGAAAGCCGGTATTGTGGGACGGACCCGCTGTGCTGGACTACAGGATGGCGACGCCGAATCTGCTGCTGGAGTCTCTGCCCTCGGGCTTGCTGGGACTGGGGCTGGCGGCGCTGGTGGCATGCCTGATGAGCGGCGTGGGCGCGAGCTTGACGGCGTTCAACGCCGTTTTTGCTTTCGACATTTTTGCGTGCTTCATGCGCAAAGACGCAAGCGACAAGCAGATTTTGAAAGTGGGACGCTGGGCCGCTGTGGGCGGGACGTTGCTGGCGATCGGAGCAGCGTGCCTGGCGATGCGATTTGACAGCCTGCTGGATGCGATGATGCTGGTTTTCGCGCTGGTGAATGCGCCCCTGTTTGCCGTGCTGGTGCTGGGCGCCTTCTGGAAGCGCGCGACCGGCCATGGGGCGTTTGCGGGATTGATTGCCGGCGTGGCTGCGGCGCTGCTGCATCATGGCACTGCGCTACCCATGGGCGAGCAGCCGGGAATTCATGGCGGCTGGATTGCGGTGCTGCATCATCCCACAAGCGAGTTGGCATTTGCGCTGGGCACAGCGGCTCTCGCATTCGTGGTGAGCCTGATGGTAACGGTGGCCGTTAGTTTACGCACGGCGGCGCAGCCGGAGGGTGAGCTGGCGGGGCTGGTGCACTCGCTTACGGCGCGCGCGCCGGCGCCGGCGAAGTGGTGGAAACGGCCGGAGATGTTAGCCGCGGCAATCCTGGCGGCAGCGCTTGTGGTGAATTTGATTCTGATCTGAGCAGAGGCGGTGATGGCTAAAAAAGCGGTGGTGAAAGCAGCGGAGCCACAGGCAGTGCATGTCGATGCACGTACCGGGATCGGGATGTTCTTCACGCTGACGGGAACGATCCTGACAGCGTTCGGCGTGGCCACGCGCGACAATCCTGGTGCGTATGCGAAGAGCCTGGGCATCGACGCCAACCTGTGGTGGGGATTGGCGCTGCTCGTATTCGGAATCGTGATGCTGGCGCTGGGGCGGCGCGGACAAACGCGGGAACAGGCAACAGGGAATAGGGAACGGAAAACCAGGAACAAGTAGCCGCGCAGGAAATCCAGTGTTTGCTTCCTATTCCACCTGGGCGGAAAAGCGCATGGTGCGGTAGTCGAAGGTGTAGCTCTTGAGCTGGTCGAGGGCGTCGATACCGAGGACTCCATAGACATCGTCGAGGGCAGCCGTACCCAGAGGCTGCGTGAGTACGCGAATGTAATGGAAATCGACGGCGGTGTTGCCCACGACGAGGGGGACGGTTTCGGCGATGTAAGTGGGCTGCGGCGGGGAATAGTGTAAGGGGAAGGTATACATATCCGCTTTGGCATTGTTGAAATCAGCCGCGTGCTCGTCGAAATAACGCGCGGTGAGATAGGTGAGCTGGCTGCCGGCGTCAATGGCAAACATGCGATCGTAGTACTCATCGGAGGGGCGGGGCGGGCCGGAAGCACCTGGCGGCGCAAAGAATTCAGCGCCGCCCGGACGGCCGAGGGAGGTGATGATCTGATCGCCATCGAGGAAGAACGGCGCGCCAGCGGTGAGCAGTTCGCCCGGCAACGGCGCCTGCCCCTGCTTTGCGGGCTGCACTTCGATGATGTTGTCGGTGACTGTAATGCTGCCGAGCGCCGCCAGCGCGGGGTAGCCAAGAACGCCCTCCACCTGATAGCCCGTAAGCGGGAAATAATAATCGGAATCTTTGTAGACAAAGACGGTCATATCGTGGAAGGTGAGGCGGCCGCCGATGGTAAAGCGGGGAACGACGGCGGCGTGGACCTGGATGGGACGGCCCGTAAGGGTATGGATGGTGGCGGTTTCTTCAGAGACTTTGAGGCCGACCTCTTTAGCCGTGGACTCCGCCACGAGATTGAAGGGCAAGGTGGGGTCGAGCATCCAGTTGCGCAGGCGAGCGTCGACGTACACAGGAAGGTCAAGAAGGCCGAGGGAATCGACGCTGGCCCGCATGGGAAAAGGCTCGCAGGGTTCGACCGTCATGGACGGATTGCCTTGGGCGAGCCGCAGCAACTTGAGCGGTAACTCGATCTCGTCAAGTTCTTCGGGTGTGAGCTTGGCGTGCAGGCGGGAGTCGAGCGTCTCGTAAGCCTGCGCGGCCTTGGCCCAATCTCCCTGGCGAAGATAGTCCTCGGCGAGGGCTTTGCGAATCAGCCATTCGTGCGCAGTGTCGCCGCTGGCAGCCACCTGGTTGACGAGAGGCTCGAGGAGCTGAATGGATTCCGTGAGTTTGTTGGAGCGGTTGGCGAGAAGGCCGCGGTAAAACTGCGCCTGGTCAGCAGGAAGCTGGCCGAGTTGCGCGGCGACGCGAGAGTACTGGTGATCGGCGAGCAGATTCTGCAGGCGCTGATCGAGAGTAAGTCCGCTCGCGAATCCGGTTTGGACCTGCGAGCGCGCGTCGGGCTGCGATGTGGAAGGCGGCTTGGTTGCCGGCGCTGACAATTGAGGCGCGGGCGGCAGCGCCGGTTGAGCCTGGGGTTGCTGCGCGGAGAGCGGGGTCAACAGAAAAGCAGGCGCGAGAGCCATGCCGGCGATCAGCAGAGGCACACGATATGCCGGGTGCGGCCGGCGCCGGTCAAATTGTGCGGCGAATCCACAGGTGGGGATCATCGATAGATCGAAATTACCAGATTTTGACGGCGTCGGTCCGCGAAAAAGGCGGGATCCTGGGGCCCTGATCTAGCCGCAAGTCACTGAATGTAATTAACTTAGTCAGGCCACACCGATCCGGTTCCCATTTTCCGCCATTCAGATGCTCTTTACGCGCTCACCGCTAGACTTGAACTGAGCAATGAAGCGAAAAACCATCGCACATTACGAGATTGTGCGGCGCCTGGGCGCCGGCGGCAGCGGGGTGGTGTACCTGGCCGACGACACGCGGCTGCAGCGGCCGGTGGTGCTGAAGGTGCTCCGCGCGGGAATGCTGACCGCCGAGCAGATGCGGTCGACCGTGCTGCGCGAGGCGCGGCTGGCTTCGGCCATCGAGCATCCCAACGTGTGCGCCATTTACGAGGTGGGCGAAAGTGGCGACGAGGCGTTTATCGCCATGCAGTTCGTGCCGGGACAGCCGCTGGACCAGCTGATCGAACGCGGTCCGGCGAGCCTGCAACTGGTTCTCTCCGTCGGTATCCAGGTTGCCGACGGCTTGCAGGCTGCGCATACGCTGGGCATCTTTCACCGCGACCTGAAACCGCAGAACATAATGCTGACGGACGGCGGCCTGGTGAAGATCCTCGACTTCGGGCTGGCGCGGAGATTATCACCAGAAGGCGCGCGCTTCGATCCGGCGCGTCCGGCGCCGGCCAAGCACGCCTCTGTGGCGGCGGCCCATACGGCGCGCGGAGGCACCATTCGCTACATGGCGCCGGAGCAGTTTGTCACCGGGCACTCGAGCGTGCAGTCGGACGTGTGGGCACTGGGGGTGATTCTGTACGAGTTGGTAAGCGGGCAGCATCCCTTTGCGCCGCCGGACGCGGAGGATCTTCAGGCGATGCGCGGTATTGAGTTTCTTGAAGCGCGGGACTTGAGCGAAATGGTTGCGGAAATTTCTCCGGAGCTGAAGAGCGTGATCTCGGCGTGTCTTGAAAAGAATCCGGGAGCGCGCACGGTGTCGGCCGCCGACGTGCGTGAGGGATTGAAGACCACGATGAAGGCGCTGCGCATCGAAACAGGGATCATCCCCGGCGACGCAGCGGCCAACCTGCCGGCGAGCGGACTGGAGGAGGAGAAGCGGGCGACGGGGTTGCTTTCGCTGCTGGCGGAACGGTTTCGCGAATCGTCGGCAGAACAGAAGACGCAGAACTCGCTGGTAGTGCTGCCCTTCGCCAATCTCGGCCCGGTCGAGGCCGCTCCCCTTTACGGATACGCGCTGGCCGACGCCATCGGCGCGCGGCTGGCGCGGATTCCGTCGCTGGTGGTGCGGCCCTCGAGCGCGCTGATGCAGTTGCCGATGGCGCAAATGGATCCGCTGGCCGTGGGCAAAAGGCTCCTCACGTCATTCGTGCTGACGGGGAGCTTTGTGCGGTCGGAAAGCGGATTCGATCTGAACTGGCAACTGCTCGACCTGGCCTCGCAGAGCGTGCGGACGGGCGGCTCCATACGCGTGACTTCCTTCGACCTGATCGCGGCACAAACCGAGATTGCGAACGAAGTGTTTGCCACGCTGAAGGGAATGGGAGCGGCGGAAGGGATTGAAGCGGCGCGCGCCGGGCAGAGCGGCGAGGCCATGCGCACTGCGGGACACGCGCAGGCTCGCAACGGTTCGCTGCCGGGCCCGGTGAGCGAAAAGTATTTGCAGGCGCGGGCACTGTTGAGTTCGTTCATGGTGCGGACTGGCTCGCGCCGCGATCTGGATCGAGCGCACGCGTTGTTTGCGAGCGTAACGGCTTCAGATCCGGAATTTGCTGCCGGCTGGAGCGGGCGGGGGATTGCGGAGCTCGAGTATGCGCGCCACGGATTCGGCGGGCAAATCCACGTGATGCGCGCACGCCGCGCCTTTGACGAAGCGCTCAAGCTCGATCCGGCTTCGACAGAGGCGAACCTGTACCGCATTTACATGCTGCTGTCGCGCGGTGAGAAGGAAGCGGCGCGGCGTGGGATCGCGGAGCTGCTGGCCGGCGCGGCCAACGACTGGAACGTGCACCTTGTGGCGGGGCTGGCCTTGCGCGGCGACGGCATGTACGACGAGGCGGTGAGCGAGTTCAGCCGCGCGCTCAAGCTGAACCCGGCCAATGCGGCGATTCTCTACAACCATCGCGCCCGCGTGTATCACTACCGGAACCAGATCGAGCTGGCCGGCGACGAGCTGGAAAAGGGACTGGCGCTGGAGCCGCGTCACCCACTGCTGCGCACCTCGACCGGTTACCAGCAGATGCGGATCGGCAATCTCGAAGCCGCGATCGGGATTCTGGAGGGCGTGATTGCCGACGATCCCTCGCTGCGCATCGCTGTGCCCACGCTGGCCATCTGCTATGTCCAAACGGGCTCACGGGAGCGGGGCGCGGCGCTGCTGAAAGATGACACGCTGGCCGCAGCCGAGGCTGACAGCGAGATGGCATACCGGCTGGCGACGTATTTTGCCGCGGACGGCGATGCCAGCGAGGCGCTGCACTGGCTGCGCCGGGCAATTTACCTGGGCAACGAAAACTATCCGTGGTTCCAGAAGAATCCGATGTGGAACAACCTGCGCTCGAACTCGGACTTCGAACGTATTCTCGAGGACTTGAAGAGAGGTTTCAGGAGAAACCAGAAGACGTGGAAGCGCTTGCTGGGGGAAGTGCCGGCTGCGGATTGAGACTTCCTACTCAAAGATCAAGTACACAATCTCCGGCCGCGCGCCGACGCGCATGGGAGGGCCCCAGGTTCCGGCACCGGTGGAGGTGTAGACCTGGAGCGCGCCGAAGCGGCGCAGGCCGCGCGTGAAGGGCCCGTAGATACTGCGGGTGATCCAGGTGAAAGGCAGGAACTGCCCGCCGTGGGTGTGGCCGGAGAGCTGGAGGCTGAAGCCGGCCTGCTCCACGATGGGCAGGCGGGTGGGTGCGTGGTTGAGGAGGATCGCGGGGCGGGTGCGGTCGAGAGTCAAGCCGTTCGCATGCAAGCCGTCGAGCACGGCCTTCATGCGCAGAGGCGAGGCCGCATCGTGATAGAACACGCCTGCGATCTGCACGCCGTCGACGTTGACAAGTTCGTTGGCGAGGACGCGGATGCCCGCGCCTTTGACCGCTTCGAGATAGTGCGCGCGATCTGTGAACTCTTCGTGGTTACCGGTGGAGAAGAAGAACCCGAGGGGCGGCTTGAGCTCACTGAGGGGCGAAACCAGGCGGTCGAGGTCGCCCTTGGTGCCGTCGAACAGGTCGCCAGGAAGAAAAACGATGTCAGGCTGGAAACGCGCGGCGAGCCCGGCAAGACGGCGGCAGAATCGGGCGGCGTTGATGGGCCCGAGATGAAGGTCGCTTAAGATGACCGCCCTTCGACCACGCCAGGACGCGGGAAGGCCCGGGAGCTGCACGGACACGCGGCGGATGCGAGTGATGCGAGCGTTAAACAATCCATAAATTCCGGCCAGAAGCGCGGGGAGATAGAACACGATGGCGATAATGGGCCGGACGGCGATGGGATCCGCGGGGTAATGGAAGAGACTAAGCACAAACCACGCCATCCAGACCAGGAACGACGCCCAGAGAAAGTAATTGAGAAAGCCAAGCCAGACGGCGGCAAGCCAATAAATGAGGCGCACGGCGGGATTGGAGAAGCGGAAGGCCAGGAGCGAGGCGGCGACGAAGCTGAAGGCCAGAATGAACATCGCCACGTGGAGAGCGGGAAAAGAATGGGGAGCAAGACAGGGCCAGAAAGCGATCCAGGTGCCGTAAACAAGCCAATGGCCGAGAAGGAGAATGATCTGAATGACGAGAATTGCCAGAGCTGGCCAGGCTTTCAAAGAACAGGTCTCCTTGCTTTCATCATTGCATGGCGGAGGAGGTAGATGTCTGCGCAAACGAATCGGCGAAAGCCGTGCAACAATCCTCGTATGAGTGGCGACGCTGCACTCCCGCTCGGGGTTTACATTTCCGTTCCTTTTTGCCGATCGAAGTGCACGTACTGCAACTTTGCTTCGGGCGTGTATGCGGCGGCCGATCACGCGCGCTATGTGGAGCGGGTGATTGCGGACCTGGCCGGAGCTCGGGCGTGGGCCGCGGACATGAGCGTTGAGCTGCCCCGGCGCGTGGACACCGTGTACCTGGGCGGGGGCACGCCGAGCCTGCTGGAACCGGAATTGCTGGGGCGGCTGTTCGGCGCGCTGCACGCGAAGTTCGATCTCGATACCGATGCTGAGATCACCGTGGAGTGCGCGCCGGGGCAGTTGGCAGATGAGACCCTGAAGGCGCTCATGAGTGCGGGCGTGAATCGCGTGAGCCTGGGCGTGCAATCGTTCGTGGCGAGCGAGGCGCATCGGAGCGGACGGCTGCATGATCTAGCGATTGTTACGTCGGATTTCGAGCGGCTGCGCGCGGCGGACATTACGAACCTGAATGTAGATCTGATAGCGGGGCTGCCCGGGCAGGAGATGGCGTCCTGGGACGAATCACTCGATGCGCTGGTCGAGTCGGGCGTGCCGCACGCCAGCGTGTACATGCTGGAGGTGGACGAGGACTCGCGGCTGGGTCGCGAAGTGCTTTCCGGCGGCGCGCGCTATCATGCCGGCCTGGTGCCCGCCGAGGATGCGATTGCGCAGATGTACGAGCGTGCGATCGAGCGGCTGGAAGAGGCGGGCTTGCGACAGTACGAAATTTCCAACTTCAGCCGGCCGGGATTTGAGTCGCGGCATAATTTGCGGTACTGGCGAAGGCGGCCGTACCTGGGGGTCGGGCTGGATGCATCGTCGATGCTGTCGTGCGATCGCGGTGTCCCATCCTTTTCGCGAGAGACGCGAAAAGGATGGGGCACAGAGGATTCCACATTGCGCGCGACGACGACGGATGACCTCCGGCAGTACCTGGCCGGGACAGGCGCGCGCGAAACCGTGTGGCTGGATCGAGCGCGGCAGTTTGAGGAGGCGTGGTTCCTGGGATTGCGCATGAATGCCGGCGTGAGCGTGGCCGCGCTGGAGCGGGAGTTTGGCCTCGCGATGGTCGCGCCGGCCGTGAGGATCGTGGAGCGGCTGGCCGATCACGGGTTGCTTGCATTTGATGGTGAACGCGCGCGTCTGACGATGCGGGGACGGCTGATTGCGAACGATGTGTTCCAGGAGTTTCTGGAGCTGGAAACGGCGGCGGCGAGGACCGAAGCCTAGGGCCACGCCGTGGCCGCAGCTCGGAGCGGGCGAAGGGGCGGGCACCTAGAGAAACAGGCCCTACCAGGCCAGCAATTCGTCACCGCCGGTCGAAGAGAGAAAGGTGATGGGCGCGGACCGCGTGGGACTACCGAAACACTGAATGGATTCGGGCCCGGCCGCCTTGGCGCATTCGAGGGCCTTCTCGGCCTCGCGCAGAACCACAACTGGAGAGCGGCCGCGGCTGACCGCGATGCCAAAGCAGGCGGAAAGGCGAACGGCTTCCCCGGCCACGTGAAAGGGCGCGGAAAAAACTTCCCCGCGCAAGCGTTCAGTCAAGACCATGGCATTGGCAGGGCTGCAGTTGGGCAGCGCGACCAGAAACTCATCCATGCCGGGGCGGCCAAGAAGGTCGTAGCTGCGCAGAAGGACGCCGGTGCGCGCGGCCACCTGGCAAAGGAGCTCGTCGCAGGCATCGACGCCCAGGCGCGAGTTCCAGTGGCCGAAATCATCGATATCGAAGAGCACAAGCGACATGGAGCTGTTGCTGCGCTGCACGCGGTCGGTTTCGCGAAAGAGCATGGCGAGCAAAGCCTCGCGGTTGTAGATGCCGGTGAGGCGGTCGAGTTGGGCGTTGCGCAGAGAGGAGTCGCGGAGGGATTCCAGCTCCTGCGCCATGCGCTGATTGCGCAAAGCGAGGTCAATGCGGAGCTGCCAATAAGAAAGTTCGGCGGAGCGCGGGACGAGGTCGTCGACGGCGCCCTCGGCGAGGCGGTCAATCCACTCCTGGGTCACGGTATCGGTGATGAGGATGATGGGAAAGGACAGGCCATCCATCTGGGCGCGCACTCGAGCAAGCCACTGGCCGAGAAGCATGCCAGGCAAACAGGCGTCGAGCAGCACGAGTGCGGGAGGATCAGGTTTGGCTAGAGCGGCGAGTGCGGCCTGAGCAGAGAGAGCGATTTCGACACGGACACGTGAAGCCAGGAGCGCAGGCTCAAGGGCGGCCAGGAGAGCGGGGTCGGACGAGGCAAGAACGAACCTGGATTGACTATGAGCGGGCATCCGGAACTATCTCCTGCCGGATGCATCGGCAGAGATTAGAAGAAATTTAGAAAGCAACGGAAGATTGTTGGGAGGCTCCAATCACCTTGGCCGAGTTTGAGGCGCCAAAGGTAACGTGGAGAGGCGGAAATTGAAGGCTGCTCCTCAGTCGACGAAGTCGATCGAGGGAGCGATGGGGACGATGCCGCGCTCGTGGCCCAGGGCGAGGAGCCTGCGAATAGCCTCGCGCCCATCGGGTCCATAGTCGAGGGTGCGCTCGTTCACATACATGCTGACGAAGTGGCTGGCTGTCGCGGGGTCGAGGTCGCGTGCGAATTGCATAGCATACTCCAGCGCCTGCTCGCGATTCTCGAGGGCGTAGCGGATGGAATCGCGAAGAGCCGTGGAGACGATCCTGTGCACTTCATCGCCCAACGAGCGCCGGATGGCATTGCCACCGAGCGGCAGCACCAGGCCTGTGGCTTCGCGCCACCACACGCCGAGGTCAACCACGTTGCAGAGACCGCTTGTCGAATAGGTAAGCTGGCCCTCGTGGATGATGAGGCCAGCTTCGAAATTGCCCGACAGAATCTCGGGAATGATGCGATCGAAGGGAACAACTTCGGTGGCGATGGCCGGATTGAAGATCTTGAGAACGAGGTAGGCGGTGGTGAGGGTGCCCGGAACAGCAACGCGCACGCGATTGAGTTCCTCGGGCTCAAGCTTGTGATGCGAGACAATCATGGGCCCGTAGCCTTCGCCAACGCTGCCGCCGCAGCCCATGAGCTTGTACGCGCCCTGCAGGTAGGGATAGGCGTGAAAGCTGATGGCCGTGACATCGAAGGGCGCTTCTTCGCGAGCGCGGCGGTTGAGCGTCTCTATGTCGCAAAGTGTGTGTGTGAAACGGTAGCCGGGAACGCGAACCTTGCTGGTCGCGAGGCCATAGAACATGAAGGCGTCGTCGGAATCGGGGCTATGGGCGATCGAAATATCGTTGGGAGTTGCGGAGCTGACGAGCTCCGGGGACTGGGCGCTCACGGCGGGGAGAAATCCTTTCAGCGAGGCAACGCTACCTTGTCACCTTAGATGCGGAGGCGGCGTTCCTGGGATGACCACGCGCTGCGGCCGAAATTAGGAAGCAATTTTCACTTAGCGTATGAAAACGGATTCACAGCTTGAGTTGGAGGTCAGTGTCCTCGCTGGATTCGAAGACCATCTGCGGCTCGCGCCTTGACCTTGCGCGCTGCAGCCAGATGTGGCGAGCCACTCCCGCGGCCGCAAAAAGCAGCGCCGCAAACGAAACGACATAAACAATCAAAAGCCAGCGCATGTACTCTTGCACACCTGGTTCGCCCATAACCGCAGTCCGCCTTTCTGTGAACGGATGTGCAGAAATGGGGGAAGTCCAGCCTGTTCAGGATAACAGAATTGTAATCCGCGGGCATCCCCGGAACGGGGTACGACCATCCAAGAATCCAGTCATCCCGCGCTCGTAGCCGGGGCCTAAACTAAACCAGATGAGCCCGTTGAGGGCATTGAGCGCTCCCGGCAAGCACGGCCGACGCCGGGGGATTCTATGAAAGTGCGCTGCATCACCTTCTTGTCGGTTCTCTCGCTTGCGATTCCCTTCCCAACTCGACTTCCCGCCTTTGGGTCGACTGGAGACCAGGCTAACCTGAAGGCGCCTGCTCCCCAGGCAGAGACATCCTCGAAGGGGACTTATCCGGAAATTGTGCGCATCAGCTACCTGGAGGGCGATGTGCGTGTGGCCCGAGGCAAGGGCAACGAGCGCGCGACCGGCGCCACCTGGGAGAATGCAGTCGCCGGATTGCCGCTCAAGTCAGGTTTCAGTGTGGTGACCGGACCCACGGGGCGCGTGCAGATCGAATTTGAGGACGCCTCGACACTTTATCTTGCCGAGAACTCGGTCTTGGGCCTGAACGACCTGCACACCAAGAGAGGCGTGCCGTATACGGAGCTGGCGCTTTTGACAGGAACGGTGACGCTGCATATTCAACCGTATGTGGCCGGGGAAACGTTCCTCACCAAGACGCCCACTGATCACATTGTTTTGAAATACCCGAAAGTCTCGGACTTCCGGTTGACCAGCTACTTGAACGCGATTGCGATCACTCCGCTCGAGAATCTCGAACTGAACACGCTGGACTCGTTACAGAATGTGGACAAAGGCACGACGGTCTACTATCGGGCCGGGAGGCGCCTGCCGGGCCTCGATGAAGCAGGCGCCGCCAAGACAGGCAGCACCGATTCCTTTACAGCGTGGGACAAATGGGTTGCGGAGCGGGAAGCCGCGCGTATCTCGGCTACGGCCGCGATGATGAAAGCTTCAGGGTTGACGGAACCGGTGCCCGGACTAGCGGAGCTGAACGGCCAAGGACAGTTTGTGGATTGCCCGCCGTATGGAAGATGCTGGGAGCCGCCGGCGGTCGATCAGCGCGAGGTGGCGCAGACCCCCGCAGCAGGCAATCCGACGCCGACGCCGGCAAGCCAGTCGCTTGTACAGGTGCCCTTGGTCCTTCCGGCAAGCTCGGCTTATCCCTACCCTTTCCTGAAACCTTGGGATTTCTTCCCTTGCCTGCCCGAAAATCTCCTCTTTCGCTTCGGGATGTACCTCTATGCCTGGTACCCGGGCATGGATCCGGAGATGGGGTACGGGGCCTATCCGTGGCAGTGGGCTGTTTGCCACACGGGAAGCTGGGTTTATCGCAATCATCGCTACGCATGGGTGCCAGGCGTTCATCGGCATCATCACCCGCCCGTCCGCTGGGTGAAATGCGGTCGCACGGCTGGCTTCGTGCCCCTTCATCCACGCGATGAGAAGGACAAGCTGCCGTTGAACCGCGAGCACGGCATCTATGCGCTCAAAGGCAAGGACAGTGGTCGCGGTTCGCTGATGCGGATGAATGTGAAGCCCGACGGCGAAATCGTGCCGCTGGCTTCGCCGCCGAAGGAGTTCCGCAAGGAGTTCGTTGCTCCGCTGAACCGCACCGAAGCCCCACACATGGAAGCGCTGAGCATCATGCGCGCGGGCGACGGACAGGCGCGGCTGATGCCGGGAGGTGGTGTACCTCTCAGCTTTGACCACAAGTCGCAGAGCTTCCTCGCCGTACGGCAGGTGATAGAGGGCGGCAGGGCGCACGAAATCGCGGAACCGGTGGCGAACGGCCGGAGCATTGCCGCGACGCGAGGCGGAGGCGGCATGGCCGGCGGTGGTGGCGCACGCGTCGGAAGCGCAGGTTCCGGCGGGGGAGGCGCGCGCGGCGGAGGTAGCTCTGGCGGCGGAAACGGAGGTGGCGGGTACAGTGGCGGAGGCGGTGGTGGTTCCCATGGCGGCGGGGGTGGCGGCACCAGCGGAGGCGGAGGTGCGGGGGGTGGAGGAACTAGCGGCGGCCATCGCTGAGGTCCGCTTTACGAATAGAGTTTGAGTGCGGAAGGACGCGGGCTATCCCGGGTCCGGGCCCTGCAGGCAAGCATGCAGCCACGCCAAGTAGGGGTGGCTGCCGGACTCGATTTCCAAAACCAGGAATTCAGGCGTCTCGTAGCTGTGCAGCTCCAGCAAGCGGGCCTCGAGAGCGGAGAGCCGGTCAGACGCCGTTTTGAGCAATAGAAGGATTTCGGCGGAGGACTCGATCTGGCCTTGCCAGCGGTAGACCGACTCGGCAGCGGGGACGAGCGTGGCGCAGGCCACCAGCCGCTCCTCGACCAGCGTGCGGCCCAGGCGGACAGCCTCGTCGCGGCTGGCGGCCGTAGTGAGGACGAGCCGGGCCGATGAAGTGGATTCGAGCATAGGATCCTCCGGATTCCCGAGCGTCTCTGCCATCACTCTACGCCCGCCCGTATGCGATGCGGCTTTGCGAGGCTGCTTCTCTCTGATGAACGCAGCGCGACTTGCTGATCCCTGGGTGGTGTGTTGCAGTATGGATTCTTGCGGCCTGATCCTGCACGGCACGCGCTGTGGCGGGCACACGGAGAAAGGGATGACGACAGCAATCAAGTTTGGCACTTCGGGTTGGCGCGCCATTTTGGCCGATGAATTCACGATGGCCAACGTCCGGCTGGCAGTGGCGGGAATTGCCGCGTATGTGAAAACGCAGCCCCAGCCTCACCGGGTTCTGGTGGGGCGCGATGTGCGCTTTCTGGGCGAGACGTTTGTGGCCGAAGCGGCTCAGGTGCTCGCTTCAGGAGATGTAACGCCGACCGTGATTCCCGAGGCCGCGCCCACGCCGGCCATCGCCTACGCGGTGCGCACACTGAAGGCCTCGGGGGCGATCAACTTTACCGCGTCGCATAACCCGCCGGAGTACAACGGCATCAAGTTTTCCACACCTGACGGCGCTCCGGCCCTGCCCGAAGTGACCAAACAGATTGAGGCGAAGGCGGAGAAGATCGCGGGCCGCGGAGGCGTCGGCATTCCCAGCGCGTCTGCAGACAAATTCGAGACCGTGGACGTGAAACCGGCATTCCTGAAGCGGCTGGCCGAACTGGTGGATTTGAAGGCAATCGCGAAATCGGGGATCAAGCTTGTCTACGACCCGTTCTGGGGCGCGGGGCGCGGCTACTCATCCGATCTGCTGCGCGAGAACGGCGTGACCGTGGAGTGCGTGCACGACTACCGCGACGTATTGTTCGGCGGGCACGCGCCGGAGCCGTCCGACGAATTGCTGGGCGACGCCAAGGCCAAGATGAAAGAAATGGGCGCGGCGCTGGTGTTGGCCGTCGACGGCGACGCCGATCGCTTCGGCATCGTGGACCGCGATGGAACCTTCATCCAGCCCAATTACGTGATTGCGCTGCTGTTCGACTACCTGGTGGAGACGCGGGGCTGGCGCAACGGCGTGGTCAAGAGCGTGGCCACGACGAACCTGATCAACGCGCTGGCCGAATACCACAAGGTCCCACTCTACGAAACGCCGGTGGGATTCAAGTACATCGGAGCGCTGATCGACGAGGACAAAGTGGCCATCGGCGGCGAGGAGTCGGCGGGTCTGACCATCCGCGGGCACGTGCCGGAGAAAGACGGCATGATTGCGGGCCTGCTGATGGCGGAGATGGTGGCCAAGCGCGGCCAGAGCGTAGGGGAACAATTGAAGAACGTTTTTGCCAAGGTTGGTTCCTTCTACCCGGTGCGGGAGAACTTCCACTTGACGTCGCAGCAGAAGGCTGCGTTCACTGAGAAGTTGAAGTCCGATGCGAAGGAACTGAGCGGGCGCAAGGTGGTGAGCGTGGTACGGACCGATGGGCTCAAGCTGATTCTGGATGATGGCTCGTGGGTCTGTTACCGGTTGTCGGGCACGGAGCCGGTGGTGCGGGCCTATACTGAAGCGCGCAACGAGCACGATATGGAGGCCCTGCGCAGGGCGGCCAAGAAGTTCGTGTTGAGCTAAACGGGGGACAAACAGTTGAAGATAGACGAAAATGCCGAAATAGATGCGCCCAACGTGAAGAGCGAGGGGGCGAATGGACGGTCGCTGAGCTGGGCGCAGCGGCTATGGCGGCCGGCGGGTACCGCGATTGCCGTCGGCCTGGCGCTGCTGGTCACCTGGCACGCGATCTACGGCAAGCACGGGCTGTCGGTGTGGCAGCAGCAACGCACCGAGGACCGCGCATTGCAACGGGAAATCAAAGATCTCGAACAGCAGAACGCGCAGATGCGCCAGCAGATCCAGCGGCTGCAGTCGGATCCCGAAGCGATTGAGCGCGAGGCGCGCGAGAAGCTGCATTACGCCAAGCCCGGCGAGGTCATCTACACGGTGCCGGATCAGCCGCGACAGCAACAAACGGGAAAGTGAGACGTTCGCTCCCAGCTCTCAGCCATTAGCTTTTAGCTTCTTGCTCTTAGCTTTGAGCTATTTCCTAGTAGTGCTGTTCCCCTATTCCCTGTTCGCTGTTTTTTTCAAAAATCGATGTGCGCCCGCACCGTAGACACATAGACCGGGCCGCGGTCGGTGTTGTAGCCGGGATGCGCGATTTGCGTTCCGCCCAACATGCCGTAGAGCCCGTGCCAAATATGGGCGTTGTAATACCACTCCACAATGTCCTCGCGCCCATAGGTCAGGTTTCCGTCGCCCAGCAGGAAGCCGAGCCCGCCGTAGTGAAGGTAATTCTGGTGGTCGCGTTTGATGGCGTTTGAGACAAAGGCTACGCCCACTTTGTCGTTCTGCCGATGCCAGCCGTGGCCGTTGTAGTCGCCGCCAAAGAGAATCGTCTGCCCGACTTCGGTATAAGCGAACGACTCGTGCTGATCCTCGTTCCAGCCGAAGCGCGCAAAGACCCTCAAGCTGCCGGTAACCTCCTGCTCGATGTTCAGGCCGAAGCCGTACTTGACGGCGCCGAAACGCTCGGTCTGCGTAATGTCGGGCGCAGCCACTTTTCCTTCAAGGTATCCGTCCACCGAATCCCGGTAATCGCCCATGTGCGCGTGATTCACGAAGCTCAGGATGCGCACCGCGCCATCCCGCTTCGTCTTCATCAGCGGCGCCAGCAGCCCCTTGCGCAGTTCGAACTCCCAGTTCTGCCCGTTGGCGCGGCTGAAGGCCCAGTCGAGAGTGATGCCGTTGGCAACGGTCGGCATGGCAGCGATGGCGTAGCGCGCCGACCAGATACGGTCGTCATACTCCAGAATTCCACCCACGGTGTAGCCGCGCGTGTCGGCGGCGTAATCCCACGCGCCGTTGTTGTCGATGGTCCAGTTGGTGAACTGCAAGTGGCTGTCCGACCCGACGGAGTTGACGTCGAGCGTATCCGGGAGGCTCATCTTGCCGATGCGAATCTCGAAGCGGCGTACAGGCACCTTGGTCGCCAGCGCGAACGGCCCGCGGTCCTGGTCGGTCATCTCGTCGGTCAGTCCGAGGATCTGATGAATCTCGCCGTGCGAAAGATAGGGAACAATGCTCAAGTTGGGGTTGCGCACTACGTCGAGGTTTGTCTCGCCGGCCAGTCCCAGCGCCTGGGAGATGCCGCGCCCGCCCGCGTTCTCAACATCGACGATCAGATCCGTGTTGAAGCGCGTGTTCGGACGCAACTGAAAGCCCAGATAGAGCGTCGTCACCTCAGAGGCTTTTTCCTCAACATCGTCAATCAAGCTGTTCTGGCCATGGTAAGGCGAATGAAAATGCCCGTGCATCTGGAGAATGCTGTTGGCTTGACCGGAGACCCAGTAGCGTGCCGTGTCGGAGTGCGGGAACATTGTGAGCACTTCAGTTGCAGGAGGAGGGGTCGGCCCCGCGCCCCCGGCGCTCGCCTCCGCGACCCCATCGGTCCCACTCGCGGCCAACACAGGTCCGGTCATAGGCGTGATGAACCGACGCACAGCCTGCTCCCCAGAGCCGCTCATTGCCGCGCGCTGTGGCTCGGGCATGGACGGCAAGTTGCCGGGAACCTGCGCGGCGCCGACGGTGGCCGTGAGCAGAAAGGCGCATGCCAGGCCGGCGAGGGCGAAAGGGGGCGAATTGTGGCGCCGGGCAGGCATAGAATGATGAAAACTATACCCCAACAGGGTTAATACCATACCCCGGGTGGGTATTGTCAAGCGAGGATTCCAAGCCATGCCGCATCAGGATCGGGAAAGAGCCAAGCTGCTGCAAAGAGTGAAGAAGTTGCGGGGACAGCTCGACGCCGTGGAGCGCTCGCTGACCGGCGACCAGGACTGCGGCGACCAGCTCATGCTTCTGGCTGCCGTGCGCGGAGGCGTCAACAGCCTGATGGCCGAAGTGCTGGAGACGCATATCCGCTTTCATCTGGTGGATGGAGCCAAGGAGCAGATCGCTCCCGAGCTGGCCGAAGACCTGATCGACTTGGTGCGTGCGTATCTGAAGTAAATGCATGGCTCATTGAGCGTCGCATCAGCGGACCGCGGCGGCGTACGCGCGCCATTGTTGATCAGCTCGTGGCTATGGTAGCGGGACACGCGGCTGCGAATTGTGAACGGAAGTTAAATGCTCGCGGGCCGTGGCGGCAAGGCGGACTGCGGCCTGGCAGAGCAGCGGTCGAGACAACCAAGCAGGTCGCGGAAAAGGTCTTTGGGTCGGAAATTTTCAGTGAACGCAGAGAGGCGGGGGCTAAAAGCCCGCGTTCCTATTGCGACATGCAGCCCGGCTGAAGAGGCTGCGGAAAAAGTCCGAAATCCAGCAGATTGCGAACAGAACCATCCCTCGGCGGCTAAAGCCGATTTGATTTGGTTGGGCTCATCGGCACGGATAAATCCGTGCCCTTTCAAAGCCGTACCGGAACGGAGTTTTTCCGCAGCCTGTGATTTCCATGCCCTCGCTACAAAGCCTGTTCCGATCGAGTTTTTCCGCAGCATTCAGGCCGTATCTGACGAATCGATTTGCGAGGCTCCGTGCCCTGAAAAAGCGCCCCTCAGGGGTTAAAACCCATTCGTGGTTCGGGCCTTTTGCGGCCCGGCTGAAGCCGTGCCCTTGTTACAAAGCCTGCTCCGATCAAGTTTTTCTGCAGCCTCTAAGGTGGGGGCAACAAAAAGCTACGAGCTACCGGCCACAGGCTCCTGGCTACTGGCCCTTCAGCAGTTGGCGCCGGCTTTCGCCAACGTCTCCTTCAACCCCTTCATGCTGGCGCGGCTTGAAGCTTCGCTCACGCTCATACCCGAACCCGCCGGCGGTACGCCGCCGCGCCAGTGAGTTTCAAGGCTTACGGCATAGTGATAGCCGTCGCGCTCAAAGGCCCGGAACTGACCCACCCAATCGATCGTGCCGCCGCCCACGGGCGCCCATTCAAATTTGCCGTCCGGCTTGCGGATCGTGTCTTTGCAGTGGCAGTGGCCAATGCGGTTTTTGGGCAGCAGATGGTAGTCGTCGGGATAGGGCGTGTCGCCGGGGAAAGTCGCTGAATTGCCCGGATCCCAGTTGAGCATGAAGTTGGGCTCGCGAACGGCGGCGAGCGTCTCGACGGCCTCCTTGCCACTGCCGGTGTTGCAGTCCATTTCATTCTCAAGCAGCAGAATGAGATGGTGCGCGGCGCAGGCCTTGGCGGCATCTCGCAGCTTGTCGTTGATGTCGGCGCGATAAGGCTTGGGGTCGTCGAGGCGCCAGTAGTCGAAGCAGCGGATGCGATCGGTCTGGAAGGCCTTGCAGAGATCGATGCAGCGGTTGAGCACGTCCTCCTGCCTTTTGAAATCCGCGCCGATTTGAGCGGGGTCGCGGCGCGGTCCTCTGTTCGACACAGGCGCGCCCGGCCAATGCACCTTGAAGAGGGGGCTGGCAATGTCGGTCACGCGCAGCTTGTATTTCGCGAGCGTCTGGCGGGCGCGGTCGATGTCATCGCCGCCCAGGTCGGTCACATTTTTGGTCCACATGCTGCGCAGCTCGATCCATTCGAGGCCGAAGTCGTTGGCGGCAACGGAGCAGGCATGATCGAAGTCCTGCGAGATTTCGTCGTTGATGATGGAGAGACGGAAAGGACAACCTGCGGCGGCACGGACCGCGCGCGGCAGGGTAGCCAGCGCGGTTGCGCCCGCCAGGCCCGAGGCAAATTCTCTTCGGCTGATGGACATGAAATTACTCCCGGTTGCTACTGGCTACTGGCTGTTGGCTATTCACTTCCGCGGATAGTCCCTGGTCTGGCCGGTGCGCGTGTTGGTGACGGAGAAACTGCCGTTCTCAGAAGCGACGACCTTCAGATAGTAGCCGTCCCCGTCGCCCTTGGGATTGGCGATAAGCGCCTCGGGGCTGTTGTGCGCGGCGTCGGAGCCTTCGGCGGTATGAAGCTGCCAGAGATCGATGAGGCCGGGGCTGTCGTGCACGATTTGCCAGGCCGCGGGCATGCCGGCCTTGTGGGCGCCGTTGTTGATGATGGCGACGCGGGGATGGATGGCGTCAACGAGGGCGCGCGAATTCGACAGATCCATGCCGTGATGGGTGACCAGATAGAGATCCACCGTGCCGATGGGATTGAGCGGGCAGACCAGCGCGACTTCTTTTTGGCCGGTGAGATCACCGAGATCGAGAAACTTGAAACTGCCGAAAGTGACGAGGATTCCGGCTGAACGCGCGTTCTCAGTAGTGTCGGCGGGCCAGGGATGCTCGGCGGCGCAGTAGGGATTGGGCACCGGCTTGATGCCGGGAACGGCGCTGATGTGCTCGCCGTCTGCGGTGAGAACGATGACACTGAGGCCGGCAATGGAGATGGTGTCGCCGGGGTGAACGACGCGGCGCGGATGACCCGCGATAGCACTCACGTAGGCCGCATAGTTGCGGCGCGTGTCGTCGGAGTCTTCGCGGTTTTCGCCGTGGTCGAGGAATTCGCCTATCTGAACGCGCTTGACCAGTTCTGGTACGCCGCCGACGTGGTCGGCGTGATAGTGGGTGATGAGCACGTGATCGATGCGCTCGATGCCGGCGTCGTGCATAGCCGCCAGAATGCGATCGGCGTCGCGGCCGTTGTTGCCGGGCCAGCCGGTATCGACAAGCAGGGATCCGCCCGAGGGCGCAACCAGCAGCGTGGCCTGGCCGCCCTCAACGTCGATGGAGTAGATGAGCAGCCGCTGGGCTGCGTGTGATTGAGCAGCGGCCTGCTGCGGCGCGAAAACGAAAATCAGCGCCAGGCAGCATGCCAGCGCCGCGAAGAACGGAACGGCAGAGAAGCTGCGATGCTTGGGAAAGGCCGCCTTCATGGCTCCAGAAGTTTAATTGAAAAGAGGGAGGGTTGGGAATTTCGACTGTCCGGTGCGATGGGCGCGCAGGGTATTTCTGCGCCCGCAGCCCCGGTGTTCGACTTGCATCTAATGCAGTATGCCTTCGAGGATCGAGGACTACGCGCTGATTGGAGATTTGGAGACCGCAGCACTGGTGGATAATAACGGTTGCATCGACTGGTTGTGCTGGCCTGATTTTTCGTCGGCCGCATGCTTTGCTGCGCTGCTGGGAAGGGAAGAGAACGGCTACTGGAGGATGGCGCCGGCGGAAGGCGAGTTCCGCACTTCGCGGCGCTATCGCGATCACACGCTGATCCTGGAGACCAACTTCGAACAAGCCGGCGGCGCCATGCGGATTGTCGATTTCATGCCTCCGCGAGGGAATCACTCCGAGGTGGTTCGCGTGGTCGAGTGCCTGCGCGGAAATGTTTCGGTCCGCATGGAGCTGGTGTTGCGCTTCGATTACGGACGAACCGTTCCCTGGGTGACGGCGATCAAGGACGGCGTGCGCGCCATCGCGGGCCCGAATCTTGTCATCCTGCATGCGTCGGTTCCGGTGCACGGCGAGAACCTGAAAACCGTGGCTGAGTTCACACTGAGCCGGGGACAGAGCGCCTGGTTCACTCTCACCTATGGAGCCTCGAACCAACCCGATCCTGCGCCGATCGATTACCGCATTGCGTTGCGCGCCTCGGCGCGCATCTGGCGCAAGTGGAGCGGCCGGCTCAAGTACAAAGGCAAGTATCGCGAGGCGGTGGAGCGATCGCTCATCACGCTCAAGGCCCTCAGCTTCAGGCCCAGTGGCGGCATCATCGCGGCTCCAACAACTTCATTGCCGGAGCGAGTCGGCGGCACGCGCAATTGGGACTATCGCTACTGCTGGCTGCGCGACACCACGTTTACCCTGTTGGCTTTCATCAATGCCGGCTACTACGACGAAGCGGCAGCCTGGCAGGACTGGTTGTTGCGCGCTATCGCCGGCAGCCCCGACCAGGTGCAGATTCTTTATGGCCTGAACGGCGAACAGCAGCTCCTCGAATGGGAGGTGGACTGGCTGCCTGGATATGAGAACTCGCGACCGGTGCGGGTGGGCAACGCCGCCGCGCAGCAGGTGCAGCTCGATATCTTCGGCGAGATGCTGGATACCTTCTATCATGCGCAACACGGCATGCGCCGTCACAGCGAAGATGATTTTCGCATGCTCGTTCTGCTGCTCGGACATCTCGAGACCATTTGGCAGCAGCCCGACCAGGGAATATGGGAAATACGCGGGAAGCCGCAGCATTTCACCTACTCGAAAATGATGGCATGGGTCGCCTTCGATCGCGCGGTGCTGCTGGCAAAACAATTGCGCTACAAGGCCCCGGTTGAAAAATGGGCGGAGATTCGCGATGCCATTCACAAGGAGATCTGCGAATTGGGCTTCAACAAGAAGAAAAAGTGCTTTGTGCAGGCGTATGGATCGGATCAACTCGACGCGTCGTTGCTGCTGATGACGGCGGTGGGGTTTTTACCCGGAAGCGACGCCCGGGTGAAGGCCACGGTGAAAGCAATCGAGCGCGAGCTGATGCCGAATGGACTTGTGGAGCGCTACGACACCAGCAGGGTCCGCGATGGCCTGCCGGCAGGGGAAGGTGTTTTTCTGGCTTGCAGTTTCTGGATGGCGGGCAGCCTGAAGGCAATTGGCCGCAAGCGCGATGCACGCAAGCTGTTCGAGAGGCTGTTGAACCTGCGCAACGATTTGGGGTTGCTTTCAGAGGAATACGACGTGGAGCACGAACGCATGGTGGGGAATTTTCCGCAGGCATTTTCTCACATTGCGCTTGTCAACGCCGCCTTTTACCTCGAAGAAGACCTGCGCGCGCAGCCGCGCGCACCGGGGGCCTACAGGACGCAAGCGCTGAAGGCCGTGCGGCGGCGGCTGGCGTGCTCACTGCGACCCGCGCGGGATTGGCGGCGATGAAGTGGAATCCCGCTGCTGATAGAATGGAGACTGCCAAAGTGCGCAGGAGTTTTTCGAATTCTGCGTTTCTTATCCCCGTCAGCATCGGCAAGACCGGCTTCCTTCGAGACCTGGCGATCTTGCGGCGTGCGCGCCGAATCCGAGAAATGGAATTTCGTTCTTTGTGAGCCCGACGATACGCAATATCGCCATCATTGCCCATGTGGACCATGGGAAAACTACCCTTGTGGACGCACTGTTGCGCCAGGCCGGTACGTTTCGCGCCAATGAGCAAGTGGTGGAGCGCGTGATGGACTCGAACGAGCTTGAGCGCGAGCGTGGCATCACGATTCTGGCCAAGAATACTGCCATCAACTATGGCGGCGGAAAAATCAACATTGTGGATACGCCGGGCCACGCCGACTTTGGCGGTGAAGTGGAGCGCGCGTTGAAGATGGTGGACGGCGTGATGCTGCTGGTGGACGCAGCCGAGGGCCCTTTGCCGCAGACGCGCTACGTGCTTTCGAAGGCGCTGGAGGCCAAGCTGCCGCCCATCGTGGTGATCAACAAAATCGACCGCCCCGATGCGCGGCCGCAGGAAGTGCTGAACGAGATCTACGATCTGTTCATCGATCTCGACGCCGACGAGTCGCAGCTTGATTTTCCGGTGCTGTACGCGGTGGCGAAGGCGGGCACGGCGACCGCCGATCCCGCGAAGCCCGGCACAGATTTGCAGCCGCTCTTCCGGGCCATCGTGAAGACGATTCCCGAAGCAACCGGCGATCCCGAAGGCGCGCTGCAGATTCTGGTTACGAATCTCGACTACTCCGATTACTTCGGGCGCATCGCCATTTGCCGCGTGTTTCAGGGCACGCTGCACGTGGGCGACGAAGTGAACATCTCGCGGCGCGATGGATCGCTCTACAAGACGCGCATTACGAAGCTGTTTACATTTTCGGGGCTGAAGCGGACGGAGATTGAAGAGACCACCATGGGCGACATCGTGGCCGTGGCCGGCGTGGAAGGCATCACCATCGGCGAAACCATTACCAGCATCGAAGATCCGGCGCCGCTGCCGCTGATTGTCATCGACGAGCCGACCATCGCCATCCAGTTCAACGTGAACAACTCACCGTTTGCCGGGCGCGAAGGTCAATACGTGACCAGCCGCAATCTGCGCGAGCGCCTGGAAAAGGAATTGTTGACCAACGTGTCGATCCGCGTGGAGGAGACCGGCTCGCCCGACAGCTTCAAAGTGCTGGGGCGCGGTGAACTGCAGTTGGCGATTTTGATCGAGATGATGCGGCGCGAGGGTTATGAACTGATGGCGGGCCGGCCGGAGATCGTAACCAAGGTGGTGGACGGCGTGCGCATGGAGCCGGTTGAGCATTTGACCATCGACATCCCCGAGCAGTACACCGGCGTGGTGATTGAGAAGCTGGGACCGCGCAAAGGCGAGATGACCAAGATGCACAATCATGGCTCGGGACGCGTGCGCCTGGAATTTCGCGTTCCCAGCCGCGGGCTGATCGGCCTGCGCAGCGAAATGTTGACCGAGACGCGCGGGACGATCGTGATGAACGCACTCTTCGACGGCTACATTCCCTACCAGGGGGAGATTCCGCAACGGCCCACGGGCGCGCTCATTGCCGACCGCCTGGGACTGACGACGACCTACGCGCTGAACGGCTTGCAGGAACGCGGCCGGCTTTTTGTGGGGCCGGGCGTGGATGTGTACGAGGGCATGATCGTGGGCGAGCACTCGCGCGACAACGACCTGGACGTGAACGTGGTGCGCGAGAAGAAAATGACCAATATGCGCGCCTCGACCGCGGACGAAGCCATTCGGCTCGTGCCCTACACCACGCTGAACCTGGAGCAGGCCATCGAGTTCATCGCCGACGATGAGTTTGTCGAAGTGACGCCGAAGTCGCTGCGCCTGCGCAAGAAGATTCTGCAGGCGAATCGCAGGCCGAAGCGCTGGGAGAAAGCCGAGCAGGCAGCCGCGCTCTGAGCCCGTGCGATTGCCGCGAGGCCTGTTCATCCGTGCGCGACGCCATCACAACCGAACGCCTGTTGCTGCGCCATTGGCGCGAAGCCGACCGCCTGCCGTTTCGTGCGATGAACACCGATCCGCGCGTCATGGAGCATTTTCCCGCGTCACTCACGCCCGCAGAATCTTACGCGCTTTTCGATCGCGCGCGAGAACACTTCGACCGTCACGGATTCGGGCCCTTTGCAGTCGAGCTGGTCAAAACAGGTGCATTCATCGGTTTCATCGGCCTCTCGGTTCCGGAGTTCGACGCGCACTTCATGCCGGCCGTTGAGATTGGCTGGCGGCTCGCATTCGAGCACTGGGGCGGAGGGCTGGCGACGGAAGGCGCTCGCGCCGCGCTCGCATTCGGCTTCGACGAACTCGGCCTCAAAGAGATCGTCTCCTTCACTGTCCCAGCCAACCTGCACTCCCGCCGCGTGATGGAGCGCCTCGGCATGACGCACGATCCGGCCGATGACTTCGACCATCCCGACTTGCCAGCGCGTCATCCGCTGCGCCGCCACGTGCTCTATCGGACTCGCCGCTAAAGCCGCCCCTTCGCCTCAAGCACCCGCTCCAGCGCTTCCTGCGCCGTCGCACCCACTGCGGACAAATGCCCCATCTTGCGTCCCGCACGTGGCGTGTGTTTTTCGTAGAGGTGCAGGCGCACGCCGGGCACTGCGAGCGCCGCCGCGAAATTCGGCTCGCCCTTGAGCCACACGTCGCCGAGCAGGTTCACGATGGCCGCGGGACTGATGATCGCCGTTTCGCCGAGCGGCAGATTGCAGACCGCGCGCACATGCTGCTCGAACTGGCTGGTCACGCAGCCGCGCTCGCTCTGGTGATAGCTGTTGTGCGGACGCGGCGCCAGTTCATTGATGAAGAGCTCGCTCGCGCGGGTGACAAAAATTTCGGCGCAGAGCAGCCCCTCGATGCCGAGCTTGGCGACGAGATCCGCGCCGAGCGCCTCGGCGCGGGATTCCAGCTCGGCCGAAACTCCGGCGGGCAGCACGCTCCACGCGAGGATCTGATTTTCGTGGTAATTGCGCGCAGCAGGAAAGGCGCGTACCTCCCCGGAGGGGCTGCGCGCAGCCAGCACGCTGATCTCGCATGCGAGGTCGAGAGCCTGTTCGACAACGGCGGAGCGCGCGCCGATGCGTTGCCACGCATCTGCAATCCCAGCTCCTGTGGCCGGGGCGCCGGCACCGAGGCGCGCCTGGCCTCGGCCATCGTAGCCGCCGCGGCCAATCTTCACAAAGACATCACCGCCCAGCGCGGGAACAGCCTCGTGCAATTCCGCTTCGCTGCTCACAATGCCGAAGGGACCGACCGGAAATCCATTTGCGGCTAGCCAGGTTTTTTGCAGTGTCTTGTCCTGAATAATACGGATGGGCTCAACGCCGGGGCGCAGCGGCGCCAGGCTCACCACTTCGCGCAACGCGTCGACGCCGATCTGCTCAATCTCGAGCGTGACCACATCGGCGCCCTCGGCCAGACGGCACGCGGCATCTGCATCATCCCAGCGGCCCACGATGGCCTCGTCGGCCACAAAGCTTGCCGGGCAGGCAGGCTCGGGATCCATGACGCGCACGCGATAGCCCATGGTGCGCGCGGCCATCGCGGTCATGCGGCCCAGCTGACCTCCGCCGAGGATAGCGAGCAAACCGCCGGGTTGAACTTCTCCTTGAATTAGACGAAAAGCCTCGGTCACTGCGAAGTTTCCTCGCCCAAAGTCTGATCGAGCACTTCCTGGGTGCGAGCGGCGCGCCACGCGGCGAGGCGCTGGTAGAGAGCGGCATCGGTTGCGGCGAGGATTTCGGCGGCGAGGAGCGCGGCATTGGCCGCGCCGGCCTTTCCAATCGCCAAAGTCCCGACGGGAACGCCCTTGGGCATCTGCACGATGGAGAGCAGCGAATCGAGGCCGTTGAGCTGCGTGGCCGCGACGGGCACGCCGAGCACGGGAACAAGCGTCTTGGCGGCCAACATGCCGGGCAGATGCGCCGCGCCGCCGGCTCCGGCAATGATAGCGCGCAGGCCGCGCTCGCGGGCCGTTTCAGCGTATTGGAAAAGCCAGTCGGGCGTGCGATGCGCACTCACGATGCGCGCCTCGTGCGGAATTTCGAGGGCTTGCAGGATCTCGACGGCAGCGGAAAGGACTTCGTAGTCGCTCTTGCTGCCCATCACCACACCCACTAGCGGCCGATTGGTCATGCCTTGATTATATGGATAAGAAATCCCATGCTACTAAATCGCGCCGAAGGCGCCGCTCGCCCGCCGCGCAGGCGTCAGTGGCGATGCCATGCCTGGACCGCTACTTCAATGGCGGCGAAAAGGACGCTGATGGCGGCGAGGAAACCTTTGGCGCGCTGCCAGTTTTGTTCGTGACGATCCATGCGCCACTCCAGATCGGCGAGGCGCCCGCCGTTGCCGTCGCCCACCAGGCTCGCCATCTGCGACTTGAGCACACTCAGATCGCTGATCACCTGGGCTTCGAATTCATTCATCATGCGCATCCGCTGCACTCCGTGCAGGTGTCAGGTTTCAGGTGTCAGGTATCAGAAAAAGCAACCTGCCCGGTCTCCCTTTTTCTACAGCCTCATCGTTTCTCACGATCCGCTGCTCAACGGCAAGTTGATGAACAACGCCGATGAAAACTCCGAATAGTTGGGCGGGCTAGAACCGTCGTACATGCGGATGTAAAATCGGTCGCTGGCCGAAACGCGCGAGAAGGTGAGGTTGGCCTGCGAGCCGCGCAGCACCAGCGCCGGATCCTCGCCGGGCATAAATGCAAAATCGCGCAGGCGAATCTCGAAGCCGCCACCTACAGGCGGAGTGACGCCGGCGTTGATCGTGACGGTGCTGCCGGTCAGTGCGGTCACCGTGAGGTTGGTCAGGTTGGCAAGCAAGGTGGGGTTGATCGGGGCCGGCAGCCAGGCATTTGCCGGAACGGTGGCGCTGGTTTTGATGGCTAAGTCGTCGGCCCAGTCGTTGGCGAAAGTGATTTCATACTCCGCTAAGTCAGGGTAACTTGGCCTGTAAGTCATTTTTACCGTGCGGACGACCACCTGGGCGTTTAAGTTAGTCGATGGCGCATTGAGAAGGAGCGCATCGCCTGGCCATACATCGGAGACAAAGCCGGTGCGGTTTCCCTTATAAGTTCCGCTCCACAGTGCGCTCGTGCCGGCTGCCGCCTGCTCCATGGCGAGGGCGGCGTTGCGGCAATCGGCTGAACTCCGCGCAGGAGGACTGGTGACGGTCCCGACCCACGCAGCCACTGCGGGCGAGCCGGCCTGCGCAAGCGCCTGCTGGCTGGCGGTGTTCGCCGCCCTGCCTACGGCGCGGCCCACAGTGCGGTAGTTGACGGCGATCTGCTCGCCCGTGGCCGGCGTACAGCCGGTGTAGAAGACGACCCTTCCGGCACGCTCGAGGTGGCATTCGGCCGACTCGGCCGTAGTGCCAATGCGCCGCGTGAAAGGGCCGCCATTCGCGGGGGTACTTACCACCCATCCCGAACCTAAGTTCGCCAGGTTGACGGCGCGCATGGTGCCCATCAGGTTGATACTGCTGGCCGGAACCACCATGCAAGTCCCTGGTATGTTGGCAAGCCCGCCGTCGTAAAGAGTAATGGGCGTTGCGCCGACGCCGTTGACAAATTCCTGCAGCTCCATCTGGATCCTGGCGGGAGAGAGAATTAAGGTCCCGCCTGTGGCAATCAGGCCGTTGTCTCCAAAAGAGTAATAAAGCGACTCTGCGCGGCGGCACTCGGGGGAATGGACGCGGACCCGCAGCGTGTACTGGTTGGCTTCATTAATCGCAAAGGTTGCACCCGCCGGCGAGCCTTGAACAATGGGGTGCAGCGTGAGCGCCCCGCTTCCCTGCTGCGCCGTCACCTGGAAACCGGCGGTGCAATCGGAGGCAGTCTCAGCGCTGTCGAAGAAGCCCGCCAGAATGCCGGTGCTACCCGGAGACAGAGTGACGCCGACGGTCTCAAGCAGCAGCGTTCCAGCCATCTCGATGGGATCGAGCCAGGTGAGCAGCGTTTGGCCATCAATGCCGTTGCCGCCATTCATCGCGAGGCCGCTTGGGCCGAGCATGAAATAATCCGGCCCGCCGGAGTCGCACCACACGGTCTGATCGATCTGGGCTTCATTGAATGGCTCGCTGATGATGGTGGATTTGGATGTGGGCGGAAAGTACGGATCCGCGGCCAGGTAGAACTCGGTGGTAACGCCGTCGCCAAGAAAGTATTCGGTCACATAGGCTACCGGCTCGTTCTCGCCGCAGACGGTCACGTCGTTGGCCAGCGCGCGCTCGACGCTGGCCGTGAATGCGAGATTCGCGAGATTGAGGCTTCCATCGGTTTCGTTCAACGGATGGACGGTCGCCTGGACGGACGATAGAGTGAGGACTCCGTTTAAAGCGCGATAGGCAGCCCGCGCCATGTTGGCCACCTGCCCGGCGCTTTTGCTCCAGGCCGCTCCGGGTTCGGGGGCAAAGCTGCCCAGTTGCGTACCCAGCGAAAGACCCTCCGTGATGAGCGACGTGGCGCCGGTATGCGTGACAAGTCCGGCCAGCAACGCGCCGGCGTCTTCTCCGGCGGTGCCGGCGCTGGGGGGCATAAGCACCTGATCGAGCAGCAGCTCGTCACTCACTGCCTGAATGGCCGTGCGGTATCGGGGCCCTTCGAGCCCGAGGCCGGCGAACTCCGGCAGCGGAGTGACCGCGATGTAGCCGGTGAAATAGACGGTGCTGTCATCGCCGATCACCCGCAGCGACTGGAGGCGAGACGGCGCCGGCAGGCTGCCATTCGCGGGCAGGGTCAGCCACAGCTGGCAAATGGAGGGCGCGTTGATTTTGCGTTCAATCGTCAATGGACGCGCGGCATCGAGGGCCGCCGTGTAGTCCCGGGCTTGAATGGTGATCTTCATCGCTTTTCCCGTGAATCATGGTTCATAAACCGTGCTCGGCTCGCGGTTCGCACTGAACGTCGACAGCGCGTCAGATGACGGCGAACCGCCGCCCGCTGTTTCCGTGAATAGTGCCTGGTTTTCTTGTTCCCTTGGTCCCTGCTTCTCACACCAGCGCATTGGGCGCGGGAAGGAAGCTTCGGTAACAGACCACTCTTTCCCCATCCAATGGATCCGTAACCGGCAGGGCGAGGAATTGCGCCTTGAGCAACACGCGCGACTGCCCGTTCTGATGTTTTCCGCTGAGCGGAGAGAAAGCTTCTTCAGCGCCCGCGCCAGATTGCAAACGCGGATAATGAAAAAGGATTTTCTCGCCTTGGCTGCCTTCGAGGACAAACAGCGCCGACCACTCCTGGTAAAAGCTGCCGCCCTCGCGGTCGACGAATCCCGTAACGGCTTGAAGCTTGGCGCCCGCAACCGGCGCGCCGCCCGGCAGCGGCTCGGCGAGAACCAAGCCGGTCGGGCCGACCTCAGAGACCAGCGCGACATTGAAAGTGACGCGGCGGATGTAATCCACGTCCGTGAGCGCCTGGCGTACATAGGCGCCTGCGACTGGCGAGCCCACATAACCGGTTTGACCGGTGTAGTCCACATCCAGCGCGACGATGGAGCCGGCTGAGAACCTTCCCGCGTCTGCCGTAGCCAGCAGAATGGACGCGCCGGTGGAACCGCTTTGCGGTGTGACCGCGGGAGCTGCCTGTGCACCATCGGCTGCTGGAGCGGCGCCGGTTGCCGGCGCCAGTACATTCATATGTTGTGAGCCGGTCGCCAGCGCCATGGTCAACTTCGTCCAACTCAGAAACTCAAGGCTCACTTGCGCCTGCAGCGTCTCGCGCACCTGCTCAAGCGGAGACGCAGGAATTCCGGTAAGCAGCGACGCCGATTTGCCGGCCGGTTTGCGCGCAAAACCCTGAATCCATCCCAGGTTGATCCACGGAGCTGGCGGGGCATCGAGACTGAACTGGCCCTGCTGCGAGGGATCGAAGAGGACGGGCGTTTGCGCGGCGCGATTCACCGGCGCGAAGTAGGCGCGCACCCGCCGTGTCACCGGCGCCGGCGCGGAAAACCAAGCTGCTGACATGGATTCAACCTCTGAAAAACAGTGTTCAGGTGTCAGGGTTCAGGGATCAGAGATCGTCCGCATCAGCAAATCCAACGCCTGACCCCTCATGCCTGAAACCCGGAACCTGGCGAAGCCCCTACTCCCCCTGCTCCTGGTAGCTGTAAACCAATACGCTCGCGGACCGGCTAAGGCGATCGCGCTGGATGACGACAGGCGAAAAGACGGGCTCATCCCAGAAAACCTGCGTAAGCATGGTGGCGGGCGGTGTGGCCGTGTAGTTGAGTTTGGGCGTGTAGAAAGGCTGCACGATGGCAAGCAGTTCCTCGTCCATCGCGCTCAAGACGCGGCCGCGATCGAGTCCGCCGAAGCTTTGCGTGCCGCAGGTCTGGTACGTCAATTCGCATTGCTCGGCCACCATGGTGGAAGCGAGATCCATGTCGGCGGCCATGCCCAGCCAGCGCAGGACAAAAACGTCGTCGGGAAGCTGGCCGAAGGGAGCTTCTGCCTCCTCGACCAGGATGCCCGGACGCACCGCGCCACGCAGCAGGATGGTCCGTTCGGGATTGATCGTGGTCAGCCGTGTGCGCAGCGCCATGTAAAACGAGTCCTTTGCATTCTGCATAAGAAGACAGGAAACAGCGGTGAGGGATCAGGGAACAGAATGACTGCTCCCGATCCCGCTTCCCTGCTCCCCAATTGCCTTTCCGGATCCCATCGAGTTGACTGCCCGCGCATTCTTCAAACGCCAGCCAACCGTTGCTACCCAGTTTTCTAATCCCTAATACCTGTTCCCTGCCTCTTCACACTGCCTGTTGCCGCGCCTCGCGCAGCAGCAGCCGGTAAAGATACACCTGGCCGAAAACCTCGTTGGCGGCGATCGACTCGATCAGATAGTCCTGCCCGGCCACAGTGACCGCCATAGTCATGGCAAAGAGGCCCTGCGCCGATGCCAGATCGAGAGTGTTCACCTGCTGCTCAACGCTTGTCGCCGAAAGCAGCAGCTCCCACTTCGATTCGCCGCCCTCCTTCCAGTTCGGCCGCAGTTTGCGCATCAGGGCCGGGCTGATGGGAACTTCGGCAAACGTGGTTGCCACCAGTCCGACTTCCGACATACCGGTGTCAGTGTTCGCTCCCGTCACGCGCAAGAGGGCCGTCGTGCCTGCCACGCTGCGCAGCAAGGCGTCGGCCAGCATGCGCGGCGCTCCGGTCGGGTTGCGCGGTGCCGTGTCGCTCATAATTGCTCCCATTTCCAGCAAATGGTTTCAGATGTCGGGTTTCAGGTATCAGGTGTCAGGGATTTGCGGTGCGCGGTAATCAGCCGCTGTCCCGGCCGAGCCCCGCTCCTGACCTCTCGCCCCACAGTCCCGGGCTCTTAATACTTGCTTTCTGTTCCCTGTTCCCCGCCTTTTCACCCCAGCCTGTTGGCGACGTACGGATTCAGCCAGGCCCGCACCGTCTCGTCGATCAGCGAACTCGAGAAATACTTCATCTGCATGGTGTCGACCCTGCTCATGCTAGCGTTCAGCGCCGGCGTCGCCTGGGCGTTGCGCACGATCTGCGCGCACGCCGACTTCACGTCGTCGCCAATGTTCGCCAGGCCAGCCGTGTACGTCACCTGCACCTCGTTGTAGGGCAGCCCCAAGATGTTCCAAGGCAACGTCAGCTCGCCGGTGTTCGAGTCGAAATCGGCAAGGGTGGGATCGATTACCGTCCACTGCCCGGGCAATGCGAACGCCCATGCGATCTCAAACAACTGCTCGTGCAGAACCTCGCCGCGCCGCGGCTTGGCATAGCGGCCCTCGAGGCTGACAATGGGCGTAGTCGCCGGCGCCAGCGCTGCCAGAGGCAGATAGCTCAAGAGCACGGTGCGGGCGCCGGTGATGATGCGCAGGCGCTCGTTGTACTGAATCACGTTCAGATCCGGCCGCCTGCAGTAGCTGTTGATCAGCGCTGTAGCGGCGGTGATCCAATCCGCCGTGGTCCCGGCCGGCAGTCCGTAGTTCGCATAATCCGCTGGCTCCAGATAGGCCATTGCATTTCCTTCCATAAAGGGTTCAGGTGTCAGGTTTCAGGTGTAAGAGATAAGCGCGTTGAACGAGCCTACCCCTGACCCCTGAAACCTGAACCCTGTTCTACCGCTGCACCATCACCTGGGTGTGAGCGAAGCTCGCGCCCTTCACCACCGGAGCGCCGAATTTGACCGCGACATACTGGTAGGTCAACGAATTCGGCAGACCGAGCTGGAAGATGCGCGGCGCCGGATCGCCGAGCCAGTGATACTCGATCAGATCTTCGGTGACGATGTAGGCCGGGTAGCTGCCCGGAGTGGAACCGGAGCCCGGAGTGTAGGGAATACTCCAATCCGGAATCAGCGGCAGATCGCCGGCTTGCGTGGAAAGCATCTTGACGCGGAATCCGCCGGTGATCTGGTCGGTGTTCAGCACCACGTTGTACTCGGTCTTCATCTCCTGATCGATCAGGTCGAGCAGCACCGGGTTGCCGTAGATGGCCGTGGGGCGCACATGGTAGCCGGTATTCGCTGCCATCTGCGCGATCGTAGTCTTGATGGTGTCCACGATCTTCATGGTGGTGGTCACGGTCACCGAGTTGCTGCCGGCCGCGATCTGTGTGGCGCAGCCCATGTACTGGGTGGTGGTCGGCGAGGTCAGGCTGGTGTCGCTGCCCTGCCAAAGCGCCACGTCGTGCGCCACCATCACACCGCTGACCGTATCCACCAGGTCCTTGGCCTGCAGATAGGCGAACTGCTTCTGCTGATCGCCCAATTCGATGTCGAAGAGGTTGTAGTTAATCTGCGCCACAATCGCCTTCAGCGGCACGCTCAGTTCGGTGCGCGAGGGGCTGACCACCGAGGGGCTGATGCTGCGCGGGTTCACAAAGCCGGCTGTGCCCGGATTGGGGATTGCCGTCTCTTCAAAGAAGCGCGACGGATGGCCGGTGGCGGGAACCTGCTTGATGCGCTGGCCGAAGGGGCTGGAGCGCCGGCAAATGTCGAAAATCTCGGTCTGATACAGCGGAACTTCGACGGCTCCCGGCCCGATGTAATCCGCTGCCGCGTGAATGTCTGCAAAGGTTGCGTTCATAGCTCTCTCCACCCCCTCCATGGGGCCGTATTGATCAGGTTTCAGGTTTCAGGTGTCAGGGGTCAGGTGTCCTCGCGCCGAAAAAATGCGATAGCCAATCCCAAGAACCTGCGGTTTCGTCAGGCTCGCTAGATTCGGGTGCTGCGCTTCAGTCTCCTGCATTGGGTCGGGTCTGAAACGCTACACCTGATACCTGACACCTCAAGCGATTGCGCCCGCGCGCAGCAGTTGCGTCTTGACCGCGATGCGTTGCTCCAGGCTGAGGCCTGACAACGCCGCGTCCAGAGCGCGGACGTCCACCGGACCGTCGCCAATGCCGTGCTTGGCCAAAAGCTCTGCGGTCCCGGCCGGCATGGTTTTGCGCAGGGGGTTCAGCGCGCTTTGCGCCGACGCCGCCTTCAACTCGGCCAGCTCGCGCTCGGCCACCGCCAGCCTTTCGGCCAGTTCGCTCTCACGCCGGCTTTGCTCCACGGTCGCCGTGATTCTTTCCACTTCACCCGAAAGCGCGCCCTGCCGCTCTGCGAGCCAGTTGAGCGTCTTTTCGAGCTGGGTGGTTGCGGCCTCGAGCCGCTCCATAATGCTTTTCTCGTCTTTTTCCATGACCATCCTTTCTTCAGTGAACAGTGAACGGTGCTCGGTGATCAGTGGTCAGTCATCATCTGGCTCCCCGGCGCGAGTTGAATCTGCCGCTAGCAAGAGAGGCTCCGCTTTACGGAGCCTCTTCGCTAACTTGCTGACTCGCTGTCTTGCCAACCCCGCTAACTCCGCTGCATGCGAAAACTCGTCTCCCGGTAGGCCGCCTTTTCCCTCAGCAGGATGGCCGCGCCGGTAAAGGTGACGCGGGTCAGCTTCCACACATCGGCCCGCATATCCTCGACGCGCGCATCGGCCAGTTCATAACTCATACCCATCGCCTCCGGGGCGTGCGCCGCGATGGCGAGAGCCACGTCGGGGAAGTCGCGGGCGTAGAGATACCCGCGCACCAGCAGCCGCGGCCCCACGACATCGGCCTCGGTCAGCAGCCCGATCTTGCGGCGCGCATCGTGCCCGTCCCAGCCGGGCCGGTAATCCACAGCCATGCCCAACAGCGAGGGCAGGCCCTTCTCCGCCGCTTCCCGCGTCAGCATCACGCGGTGCCCGCGCGCTCCGGCCGGGGCCCGGTCGCTGGCCGCGTTCACCACCGTCAACACACCCTCAAATGGCACCCGGTTGGGATGCTTGTCCACAGCTGGAATTTCCACCGCCATCGCTTCCAATCGCATTTGCTCGCTCCACTCGCTAGGGTTCAGGTTTCAGGTATCAGGGATCAGCCTTCAGCCATCAACTGACACCTGAAACCTGACCCCCGACACCTGCTTCCAACGGCCCCAGCCCCCGCATGGCCCGCACTTCATTCACCGTCAGCACACCGGCCTGCAGTAGTTGCACCTGCACCTGCAGCTCGGTCTCTTCATCGCGCGCGCTCAGCTCGTTGAAGAGGAATTCAAACTCCCGCCAGCCGATGCACTTGCCGAAAAGATCCCGCGTAATGTGTTGCGCCAGCAGCATGGCCAGCGGCGAGATGGCCCCGCGAAACGCCTCGTCGGCCATCTCCGAGGCCGTCGAGCGATTCACATCGCTTTCCAACCCCAGCAGCATTGGCGGCAGCCCAAAGGCATTGGCCACCATGCGGATCAAAAACTCCTGCCATGCCAGGCGCAGGTCGGCGTCGGTGCCTTGCGCGAAGCGCAGCACCTCCGGCTTCTGCTCGGAGGAAAGCAGCGGCACGCGGCCCGTACCTTCAATTTCGTCCTGCCACCAGCGGATGAGCCGATCGTGCTGGGCGGGCGTGGCCTCGTTGAGCCACAGCGCATACTGGGCCACCGAATTGGCGGCCAGCTTGCCCGCAAAGCGGTGCGCGCTCAAAAACTGGTTCACGGTTTCGAATGCAACCTCCAGCGGTCCAAGACCAAAAGGAGTGAAACTCCGCGGATTCATCCGGATGTACATCAACTGGCGGTCAAGCAGCTCCACCGCGGCCGACTCCAGTTGCCCCGGCATGACCTGCGCGTAACGCGGTGAACTCTCATCGCCGTCCCACCTGGCGTTGATGCGGATCGAGGCGCCGTCCACGGGCCACAACATGGCCGGTCTTTCGGCGTCGCCGCTGGGCTCCATCTCGATGGCCCCGTATCCACCCGTAAGCACATCCTCGATTACCTGCTCCATCAGGGTGCGAAAGCTGTCGGCGGGATTCGGCTCCTCGAGCATGCGACGCAAGGCGCACAGCCTGCGCGCCGCAAAGGCCACGTCATCGGGCCGCACGCCGCGGCGCACACGCACCTGCCAATCCATGGCCGCAATGCGATCCTTGATCACGTTGATCGCCCGCCGCACCAGCGGCGTCTCGGCAAACCGGCGCAGGTTGGCCGGGGTCGGCTTGGGCAGGTGCCTGCCCGGAAAATGGACCGGGCTCAGAATCGCCGGCAGCGCCAGCGTCTTCCGCTCCGCTTCCGCCGCGAACTGGATTGGTCGGGTTTGTCCGCCGCGGCCGGTTGCCTGCCGCCATATCTCACGCAACTGCTCGCCCACTCTCACGTGCACCTTCCTCCAGAAACAAAAAGGCATGACCCGGAGGCCATGCCTAGGCTTCGCTTTCAGATGTCCAAGGTGGGTTCCCGGCTCAATCAGCAGCTTCGAAACCCCTGAATTCCACCAACAGACTTGATCCTAGCGCGAAGCGCAGAAATTATCTGCAAACTCCGGCAAAAAAATATTGCGCGGCGTCATTTGCTCCATTGCGCTGATAAAGAATCGCTTAGTATTTTCATCGGCGCCCGTTCCCTGTGCCCTGGTCCCGGTTCCCGGTCTTTACACGCGCAGCTCGCGGCGCGCGGTTTCGGCCACGCGGCCCAGGTCCGACGTGGTCAGGACGCGGATCTGGTGCTCCTCCATCGTCTCCACGCCGAAGCGATACATCTCGAGCCGGTCGGGCTCGTCCTCGGTTGCACTCAGGCGTGCCGCCGGCTCGATGACCGCGGTCAGTTCCAGCTGGGCCTTCTCCACGCGCTCGACGCCCGCGCGCAGCGCGGCCGCCGAAAAGGCGAGAACCTTGGCCATTTCCAGGCCAGGATCGAGGCTGACGGCATGAAACATGCGCACCTGCCCGTCGGGCCGGTAGCCCAGATCGATGCGCAGGGGATCGCCGGGCCGCGTATATTCCGAAGCCGCGATCCGCTTGCGCAACAGATCCCACACGCCGGCATGTTCGAACTCGGTGCGCATGCGCGCCTGGATGGCGGCGCGGCCGCTCAGGCGGGGCACGCGCTCGCGGGGCGGAGGCTCGACATAGAGCCGCATCAGCTCCTCCATCCCCGCAGGAAGGCTCTCCGCCAGATAAGCCCGTGGCTCGGTCATCTGCACGTTCAGCGAGAGTGATTCTTCGAGAAGCCGCATGAGCCCGTCCCCGGGCCCCGGTTCGAGCCGGCGCCGCAACTCGCCTTCCATGTCCTCAAGCAGCGCGGTATCGGCATCGGGATCGAGGCAGCGCACGCGGTGCCAGTCGCGCGTAAAGCGCACTTCCGCCCGCGGGCTGCCCTGCTCGCGCAGAATGACGCCGATGTGCACGAACTCGTTCCGTACCGCGTCCGGCACGTAGCGCAGCAGCTGGAATTCGCATTCCCGTCTTGGATTCACGCCGTTCATGGCTTTGCAAGCTGTCAGCTTTCAGCCGTCAGCTCTCAGCTTGTAGCTTTTCCCTTTTCCCTTGGTCCCTTGGTCCCCGCCTTTCAATTCACCCTCATCGTAGCCCCCCATCGCGCAGCGTTCCAAGCCTCCGCCTCGCCTTCATTTCCCATCATGCCCCATTTGGGAAACGGCCTGCGCTCGGAATTCCCGAAGACTTCAATCAGCTCACGAATGCGATGGCGCCGGCGCAGCAGCTTCTCCACCAGGGCTTCCATCTCGCTCTGGTCTCCGCCATACCATTGCGGCGGCACCTGGTTGGCAATGGCCCACACCGTATCCCCGGGCATGGTCTCAAGACGCGTCAGCCAGGGCTCGAAGGATTCCCATCCCCTCACCTCCTGGTAGACGTCATTGCGATAGTAGACTCCGCGAAGGGGCGCATCCTCAAACCGCCATTCTCCGGCGTGAAAACAGTAGCCGAAGTCGATAAAGGCCGCCTTATACCGCCGCTGCCGCTGCCGCCGCGTGAACACCGCCTGCCGCCCGTTGGCGTTGCCGGTCCACTTGTCCAAGGCCAGAATGCCGGCAAACTCGCTCACGTTGAAGAGTTCGGCCATCTGCTCCTGGGGCAGATAATCCACCACCTGTCCGGGCATGGTTCCCCCGGCGAAGCGCGAGCCAAATTGCAGCCCCGGCTGGCAGCGTACGCGCATCCTTCCCAGATCGATCTCCAGCTCCGGCGAGTTCTCGATGAGCCAACTCGAGACCTCGATCAGCTCCGCTTCGGGCACGGTAAGACCCACGGCCGCGGCGAGCCGCGAGGCTAGAAACTCATTGGCCAGCACCCGCATGTGCTGCGGATTGTTTTGGAACTTGACCACGTAGATGCGCCCATCGGCGCCCAGCATCAACTGGCCCTGTGCGCCGCCCCGCATGCGCCGGATCTGCTGCACCGCCAGAACCGCCACCACGTCCCCCGCTCGCTCCGAATCTCCCCCGCATTCTAAATGCCAGGGCCAAAGTCCTCCGCGACCCACGGTCTCATAACTCGTGCCCGGCACACTCCGCTGGAAACCAGGCCTACTCCCTGGTCCCTGCCTTTACCCGCTTGGCCTCCTCCTCCCCATCCAGCACGCGAAACACACCCTCGGCCAGCGCCCTCAGCTCATCCTCGCCGGGATAAATCGCCACGGGCGCGATCCACTCCACGTACCCACGTAGCTTTGCCACCAGCCGCTCGGAATGCGCCATGCCGCCGGTCAGCAGCACTGCGTCCACCTTCCCTTCGAGCACCGCCGCCATGGCGCCCGTCTCTTTGCCGATCTGGTAGATCATGGCCTCGAAAACCGGTGCGGCCTCGCCATCGCCGGCGTCCATCCTCCGCTCTACTTCCACGAGGTCGCGTGTTCCCAGGTACGCGAACATGCCGCCGTCGCCGAAAACGTGGCGATCGAGCTCCGGCTGCGTCATCCTGCCGCTGAAACAAAGCTTGATCAGCTCGCGCACTGGGAGCGAACCGGTGCGGTCGGGCCCGAACGGACCCTCCTCGATGGAATTGCTGTCAACCATGCGCCCGCCGCGGTGTGCTGAAACCGTGATCCCGCTTCCCATGTGCGCCACGATCAAGCGCAGCTCCTCGTAGCGCCGACCGCGTTCGCGCGCATAGCGCCGCGCGACAGCCTTGGTGTTCAGCGCGTGGCCGATAAACGAGCGCTTGATCAGCGGCGAGCCGGAGAGGCGCGCGCACGCCTGCCATTCATCCACCGTGACCGGGTCAACGATGTACGCATTCACGCCCGCCGCCCGCGCAAAGCGCAATGCCAGCACTGCGCCCAGGTTCGAGGCGTGCTGTCCGCGCCGCGCCTGGCGCAGCTCTTCAACCATGACGTCGTCGACCAGGTACGTGCCGCATTCCATGGGCGGCAGCAACCCGCCGCGTCCCGCCACCGCCGCCCACGGCTCCGCCGTTTTACCTTTTGGAGCGAATCCCGCCTCCGCCAGGGCCTTCTCGATCAGTTCCCCCCGGTACTCCAGACGATCCAGCATCGGCCGTCCTTTGAAGCGCTCGACTTCCTCATCGCCATGATGAATATTTCGCGCCCACTCCTCGCCGGCGCGCGTAAAGACGCCGATCTTGGTTGAGGTGGTTCCGGGATTAATGGCAAGAACCCGATCCGTCTTCTGACCGGCTGCTGGGGCCGACATTTCGATCCTTTCCGGTGCCGAGGTCGCTCGAGAGGCGTCCTTGAGTTTACTCTGCTATTCGCGCCCTTGTGCGTGCGCGGTGCTACTTTGCCCTGTTACCATGAAGGTCACACTCGCCCCTGCGGCGGGATCCCTCAAAGACATTCGATGGAAAGAGGTTGACGTGGCCGACACGCGTAAGATCACGGACAAGGCGGAACGCAAGAAGCTGAAGCGCGCCGCCCGCAAAAAGGCTGCCCCCAAGGCCGAGCGCACCTATGCGCGCGGCTCACACAAGCGCAAAGTGAAGAAGATGGCGCGCGGCCAGTCGAAACGTTAAGAACAGCTCCCCGCTCCCAGCCTCTGGCTTCTAGCTCTGCATGCCGGAACGAGCGCTGTATCTTTTGCGGCGAAAAGCTAGAAGCTGGGAGCTAAAAGCTAGAAGCTGCCTTTCATGTCCAGCCAACTCCTTGCCCGCAAATCGATCGACAAGCTCATCCGGGACTCGGAAGAACCCGAGCACGCGCTGAAGAAGAGCCTCGGACCGTGGTCGCTCACGGCGCTGGGCATCGGCGCGGTCATCGGCTCGGGCATCTTCACCGTCATCGGCACCGCCATTTCGGGCGAGCAGTTCGACGCTTCGAGCTTCGTCAACACCCCGCTGGCAAGCTATCTCCTCACTCACACCGCTCTTGCGGGGCGCCCCGGCGCCGGACCGGCCATCGCGCTCTCCATGATTCTGGTCGCCTTTGTCTGCGCGCTCACCGGCCTGTGTTACGCCGAACTCGCTTCCATGATTCCCATCGCGGGCTCCGCTTACACCTACACCTACGCCACACTCGGCGAGCTCATCGCCTGGATCATCGGCTGGGACCTGATCCTGGAATATGCCGGCTCCAACATGAGCGTCAGCGTCGGCTTTGCCGCTCATGTCGTCGACCTGCTCGACTGGTTCGGCCTCCATCCCTCCGCGCGATGGATTTCTCCCGCCTATCTCCCCGAGGGCCTGCAGGACCTGACCGGAATCTGGATCTATCATCCCGGCTGGCACTTCGGCTTCAATATTCCCGCATTCCTTATTGTCATGATCCTCACCGTGATCCTGGTGCGGGGAATCCGCGAATCAGCCGAAACCAACAACGTCATGGTGGCAATCAAGCTCATCGCCATCCTCATCTTCGTGTCTTCTGTGATGGGTTTCATTCATCCCGGCAACTGGCATCCTTTCATGCCCAACGGCTGGTCGGGCGTGCTCACCGGCGGCTCCATTATTTTCTTCAGCTACATCGGCTTCGATTCCGTCTCCACCGCGGCCGAAGAGTGCCGCAATCCGCAGCGCGACCTGCCCATCGGCATCATCGCCACCCTGGTGGTTTGCACCGTGCTCTACGTCGCCGTCGCCGTTTGTTTAACGGGATTGGTCCCGTGGCAGTCCATGGTGGGCGACGCGGCGCCCGTGGTCAACGCGCTGCGCAAGCTCGCTCTTTTGCCCGGCGGCCATCCACTCTATTGGATCCGGCTCGTGGTTCTCATTGGCGCCCTGATGGGAATGATCTCCTCCATCCTCGTCTACCAGATCGGCCAATCGCGGGTTTGGTTCTCCATGTCCCGCGACGGCCTTCTTCCCAAAGTCTTTTCACATGTCCATCCCCTGTTCCGCACCCCCGCCTTTTCCACCTGGGTCGCGGGATTCGTGGTCGCCATTCCGTCAGGCCTCTTCGATATCGGCACTCTTGCCGACCTTTCCAACATCGGCACGCTCTTCGCCTTCGTGTTGGTCTCAATCGGGGTGATTGTCCTGCGCTTCCGCGAGCCCGATCGCCGCCGCGGCTTTGTAGTCCCCGGCGGTCCCGTCGTTCCCGTGCTCAGCGTCATCTTCTGCCTTCTGCTCATGGCCGGCTTGCCCATCATTACCTGGTTCCGCTTCGTCGGGTGGCTCGTCATCGGCCTCGTCATTTACTTCTTTTACAGCCGGCACCGTTCCGAATTCGCCCCGCCCCGCTAGCGCACATCTGCCGCCGGGTTCCAACAGTTCGGCGGCAGACCGTATGGTGAAATCCTTGATTCTTCAAGGAAGATGGACAGCCGGGTACCCACCCGCGCCGCGGCGAAGTTCAGGGCGGGAGAACTCCTGACTTGCTAAATTGCTGACTCGCTGCCTCGCCGTTTTCCTGACTCCGCTAGCTCCGCCAACTCCCCCAACCCCGCTAGACTGAAAGTGTGACCGGCATTCAGGACTTCATCCGCCGCCTGCCGAAAGCGGAGCTGCATCTCCACCTCGAGGGGACCATACTCCCCACCACCCTTGTTGAACTGAGCGCGCGCCACGACGCGCGCCCCCTCACCCTGCCCGAAGCCGAAGCCCTCTATCGCTTCACTGACTTCACCGGCTTCATCGAAGCCTTCAGGGCTGTCACGCGGCGCCTGCTTGACCCCGGCGACTACGAGCTGGCCGCCTGGCGCATGATGGAGCGCCTGGCGGCGCAGGGGGTGGTTCACGCTGAGGTCTACATCTCGGTGGGCGTCCTCTATATGTGGCGCAACTTCGATCCCGGGTGCTTTGAGCCCATTTTCGCCGGCCTCGAACGAGCCCGCGAGCGTGCCGCAAGAGAGCTAAATCTCTCACTTTATTGGATCTTTGATGCCGTTCGCCACTTCACGGTCGAGGAGGCCGAGCGTGTCTTCCGCAAGGCGGCTGAATTGCGCCCTCAATATCCCTCCATTATCGGCATCGGCCTGGGTGGCGATGAGCGCCGCACCGGCTCGGAACCCTTCCGCTCCCTCTACGCCCGGGCCCGCGCAGCTGGTCTTCGTCTTACTAACCATGCCGGCGAAACCACTGGCCCCGAAGCCATCCGCGAAGCCCTCGCCATCGGCTCTGAACGCATCGGTCACGCCCTGTCTGCCATCCAGGATGAGAACCTGCTCCACGACCTGAAAGTGTGGAGCACGCCGCTGGAGCTCAACCCCACCTCGAATGTCCGCACCGGCGTCTGTTCCTCGTTCGCCGCGCATCCTTTGCGCCGCTACTTCGATCGCGGCATTCTCGTCACCCTCAATTCCGACGATCCGGCCTTTTTCGGCTCCGATCTCCTCAATGAATACATGCTCGCGCATACCCAGCAGGGTTTCACACACGAAGAGCTGCGTCAGCTTGCTGAAAACTCCATACGCGCCAGCTTTCTTCCTGAAAGCGAAAGGACAAAATGGCTCGCCCGCTCCAGCGCCATTGCTTAAGTAACCCACGTTTTACGCAGGGCATGGAACAACCTCAACGGAATCTGCGCTATCATAAGGAAAAGTGCAGGAGGCTACCCCGAATGTCCCTCGAGCCTGAAACTGACTTGACCCTCGAAGTCACTCCCGAGCCTGAGAAATCAGGATTCACCGCGATACGCGTGATTACCTGGTTCTCGGTGGGATTGGCGGTTGCCGCGCTGGGTATCTTTCTGGGCACCGAACTCCGCAACCGTTACAAGTTCAAGAAGCGCACCCCATACGATTTCTACTCCAATGCCGGTGAACAACAAGCAAGCGAATTTGGCATGGGCGTCTGACAAGCCGGGAGCGGTTTTCGCACCTCACCATGCCGCCTTCGGGCGGCATTGTTGCGTTTTCCCGAATAAGAAACCTCGAATGTAATCCTGAGCGAAGTCTCGCGTCAGCGGGATGGGGCGGGCCGGAGGATCTGCAGTTGCCTTCACTTTCAAGTGTGACATCTCTTTTGCAAGGCTGAATACTCCGAAGGGCGATTCTTAGGTCGATCGCGATACTCGCTCTATCGGCGAAAGCGCGACAGCAGGTAAAGCATCGCCGATAGAACAACGCTGATCAGAATGCAGGTCCCGAGCGGGAGATAGAACGAGAAATTCTTGCCTTTGTAGGAAATGTCGCCGGGTAGCCGTCCCAGAGGCAGGCCGAACCGGGAGGCCAGCAGGATCAGCACGCCCAGCACCGCCAGCAGCAACCCGATCCCCAGCAGCGGTTTTCCCAGTTCATTCATCTTCGCCAGCCCATCCTTCCGCAAAGCTACCGTCGCGCCCCGGACTGGCCGTTACTTGCTTCCGATCAGCCGGAGCCGCGCCGTCAAAGCGCGCCCTTGAAACTCGCTGAAGGTTCCATATTGCGGCGAATCGACCACATTATTCACTACCGCAGGATTTCCGCTGTTGGTGGCATTCTCCATCACGCCACGCAGGCCCCAGTACTGCCCGCGAAAGTGAAATTTCAATTCCAGGCCGGGACTGAAGTTCACAGAATCCGGAAAACGCTGTGCTCCCGCAGCGCCCACCACCTGCCCTGACGCGTTCATCGCCGTGAATGGAAAGCCGTTGTGCCAATTGACCAGGTAGACGAAGTCCCATTTGCCTTTGAGTTTGGCAATCGGAATCGGCAGCCAACCCCAGGAGATTACGCGATTGGGCGTGTCCCATGGCAACGGCCCGCTCTGCTGCGGCCCCAGCGGCGACGGCGTAGGCAGGTAATCAAGCGCGGCATTGGTGCGCGCCGACGAGCGCGCATACGACACGTACAACGTGTAGCCGTTCGCAAACAGGCGCCTCGCGTCCACTTCTTCCGACGTGTAATGATCCTGCCGCGCGTTCGTCAACGCATAATCTCCCGACAGCGCTGCCGCTCCGCTCTGATTCGCAAACGTGAAAACATTCGCAGTCCGTTTGTCGATGAAATTCGCTCCGGCGTCGATGGACCACGGCAGCCTGCGCTCCACGCCCACGCTCCAGTTCAGCGCGCGCGCCTCGCGCAAAGAGCCGTCGTTGGCCGTGAATTCCGTCGCCTGCGCCGGGCCCACGGGCGTCACACCATCCGCCTGGTAGTATGTGTCGTCGCGCAGACCCGCGTAGGTCTGCGTCAGGTATTCCAGTTGCGTGTGCTCGTAATACAGCCCGATACCCGCAGAGATCTTGGTCTTGTCCTTGTCTCCAGGTGGCGAGTAAACGCCGGCCAATCGCGGCGCAAGCAGCGCGCGCCGCACGATCTCATCCCAATCGAAGCGAAGCCCTGGCGCCACGATCCAGCCTTTCACGGGTTGCCAGCGGTCCTCGATGTAGGCGCCGATTTCTGCGCTGTGAAGCGTAAAGGCGGACTCCGCCGGAAACACGCTCTCGCGAAGCAGCGTTCCGTTCTCGCGCAGATAACTCACGGGCGTGCGCGATTGATCCTGGTTGTAACTGATATGGTCCAGGTCCACGCCCATCTTCAGGTCATGCTCGCCCCACGCGTGCCGCGGCGGCAGATACAAGGTCGCAGTTCCCTCCAGCCGCGCCGATCGTCCGCTCAGGTTTTCAAAATAGCTGCCCTCCGCCTGCTCCGGCGTAATCAGGTAAGGCGTGTCACCGTGCGGCTCGTAGCCGTCGCGAATACGCACATACCCGATCCCCAGATCGAGCAGTGTTCCGCTGGAGAAACTCTGCTGATCGCGCAGGTAAGGGAACCATGCCAGCATGTTGCGTTTCACGGTGCTGGCCTGGGGCACCAACGGCGAAATGCCCTCATATGGGGAGTGGTAATTGTTGTAGAGCAGGCCCGCGCTGAGAATGTTGGCCGGCATTACATTCTCCTGGACCTTCACCAGGTTGCTGCCCCGCACTAGCAAATCGTTGTCGGCGTTGGCCGGCAGCTCGGAGATATAGATGTTGTCCGCATCCATTTCCGCGCCGTCGTACCACCACGCGTGATCGCGTTTGAGAGGGCCCGAAAACGTGAAGCGCGGAACAAACTCGTCGAAGTGAATTCCGTTCAACTCGCGGAACGATGGAAAAAAATTGGTCGCGTTGAAGCGGAATTTGTTGTCGCCCATCCCCGTGTAATAGGCGATCACACCCCCGGTGCCGCGCCCGAACTCCACGGGATAGCGCGTGCTTTCCTGATCGATCGAGCGCACCGCGTCGGTGCTCACGCGCAGACTCAGCAATCCGCCCACCGGCGCGCGCACATCGAACCCGTCGATCGTGTCCAGCGTCTCCCACGTCTCCGAACCCGCCACGTGCACCTGCCCGTTCGCATCCGGCACGACCCCGGGATAAAAAGCAAGCAGGTTGCGGATGTCATTCGAAGGCTCAAAAGGAATGTTGACAATCTCCGGCGTATTCATCGTGCTCTGGTCCGGCACCTGTTCCACGTCGATGCCCGGCGTCGACGACGTCACGCTCACCTGCTGGCGCACAATCTGCTCGTGCGCCAGCACCACCCTCACATTGCCTTGGCCGGGTTCAATTCCGCTCTCGTCGGTCTCGTAGAATCCCGGCTTCTCCACGTGAATCGCAAGAGCCTCACGCCGGTGCGGCGTGTACACGCAATTCCCCGCGTAGTCGGTGCGCAGTTGCGCCGGCTCGGCTCCCGGCTCTCGAACTGTGACTTGTGCGCCGGCAACGGCCACGCCGATCTCATCCACCACCGTTACGGCGACGGGCGCGGGAACAGCTTGAGATTGGCCAACCGCGGGCACAGCGCAACAAAGAAAAAGCAGACCGGCGCCGGTCCGCTTTGCGCTTTCAAACCAGGCATGAAGAAACACCGGGAAGGGCATTCGCCATTCCGCCTCGCCGTCAGTATACCGCCGCACATCGTCGCAGGACTTTGTCACTGGCCGCACTTTTTGTTTGGGCGCTATCCAGGGTTCGATGCGGTCAATCGATGGAAATTGACGCGCCTTTTCTGTCCTGATCAGCAGGTCTCGCTCGCAGGCGCGGCGTGCAGGCGCGGCTGCACAGTGCTCGGCGCGACGACCGCCGCGCGCTTCCAGTAGACCCATAGATAGAAGACACTCAGCGCCAGCAGGCAAAGCGGCGCCGGTCGCACCACGGCCACGGTCAGCAGCTTCTCCAGAACCCCTGTCGGCTCTCCGCTCAGGTGCCTGAACGGCATCGTGAGCAGTGTCGAGAAAATGTCGGCCGTCGACAGTACCGCGGCGGCATTGAGAGCAAGAGCCAGCCAACGGGAGCGGCCGCCTTCAGACCAAAGCAGCGCGAGGGCTGGAATCGTCAGGATCAGCAGCTTGGCGTCGTGCATGCGGTGGTAGATGGGTAGCACCGAGAGCGGTGCAATGGCGGCAATGGCAAACCACGCATTCGTCCGTGAAAAACGCGACCTGAGCGTGCGCCATGCGCCCATCAGCAGCATCACGCCGCAGATCAGGTAGCTGGCCGGGTTGTAGAACCCTGGATCGTCGCGAAAGACACTGAGAAGTGATTGCAGGCTCACGACGAAATCGGCGTAATGAAAGCTGAATGAAGTCGGCCCGGGATCATTGAGTTGGCCGTGGCCCGCGCCCGCCACAAGGTTGGCGTGCAATTCCGTTTGCCACTGCGGAGCCACGTGCGAAACCCACAAGACCGCGGGTAGCGTCAATGCAGCGGTCAGAAGCAGAACCTGCAACGCCCGCTTGCGGTAAGCGCCGCCGGCCAACACGAAGTAGAGCCAGATCAGGCCCACGTCGTGCGGCTTCATTGCCAGCGCCACCGCCATGCACGCCACTCCGGCGCCGACGTAACGCTCCTCTAGAAAACACCACACCGCCACGACGCAAAGACTGACCGCGATTCCGGCAATATTTCCCAGCGCGTAGAGCATTTCCACGTTGGCCAGCAGCACGCAAACCAGGAACAGCGACACCCTGGGCGCATGGCTCTCCGCCTGCCTCCAGATGAGATAAGCGGAAAAGGTCATGATGGCCGTCATCAGCGCCATCCACAGCAGGTGCGCCGGGCCCCACGGCAGCAATGCAAAAGGAGCGGCCAGCAGCAACGCGGTAGGCAGATTCACGCAGACAAATAGCCCGAGCCTTACGATGCGCGCCTTCACCGGATCCTGCGGCAGTTTCCAGCCGTGCGACTCATAAACGCTTTCGAAGTCGGCCGGCTTGTAGGGATCATGGTGCTCCATCAGGCACTTCGCGCCGTAGTAAACGGCCTTGAAGTCCCCCATCCCCGCATACGATGTGGCCTCAAGATACCCGCCCCAGAGAGTAAAGATCCCAGCGCTCAGCAGGATCCATTTCACCCCGGTCTTTTGTACTTTCGTCATGCTCTCTGCTTCTCGCGCCGGCTTAGGGCACTGAATCTCGAACCCGTCTCTAAACCCTTCTCTCGGCTAAACTTGGCGGACAAGCTGGCTCGAGCGCTACTACTACTTTGCTCTGCTTTCCCGCTTTGGTTAATCCTCCGAAAGCGGTACTCCGCCGAACATACTCCCAGAGGTAGAAACCGCCTAGTGCCAGCAGAGCAATCGAAGCCGGCCGGATTAGCGCCACCGTAAGCATCTGCCCAAAGATCCCGGCTGTACCCACGTGCAGTGCGCCCGAGAGAGCGCTGAGTATCGCCAGTGGCAAATCCCCCGTGCACAGCAACGCTAAGGCGGTCACCGCCAGTGCCGTCCGGCCCGTCTTGCCTCCCTCGGCCCACAGCAAGCAGCACGCCGGAATGGCGAGCAGCAGAAGCTTTGCATCCCATGGCCGGTGATAGGTGATCAACAAAGTGACGGCCGTAACTGCGGTCAGCGCAAGCCAGAGCTTTCGCTCCGAAACTCGCGACCGGAGCGTCGTGGCCAGCCATACCAGCAACATCGCCCCGCAGACGAAGTAGCTCGCGGGGTTATAGAGCGCCGGATCGTCGCGAAAAACGCTGATGGCCGCCTGAAGATCGATGACCATCCCCGAGGTTCGGCCGGTGAGCGAGTCGGGCGCTGGATTGTTGATCCCGCTGCGACCCGAGATCGTTGCCATGTTCGCGCTCCAGTCGTGTATCCAGTGCGGCGCAACATGTCCAACCCAGGCAACCGCCGTCAGCCCTAGAACGGCAGTGACAAGCAGGGCCTGAAGCGCGCGCTTCCTGTAAGGCGCGCCCGCAACAAGAAAATAGAGCCAGACGAATCCCACGTCGTGTGGCTTCATCGCCAGCGCCAGCCCCAGCGCCACCACGCCGACAAGAACGAATCGCTCCTCGACGAAGCACCAGGCAGCCACCACGCAAAGACCCACAACAATCCCGGCCGTATTGCCACCGCCAAAGACGGTCTCGCAATTGACCGCGAGAATACAGACAAGAAACGTGGCAACTCCCGGCGCGTGGCGCGCGCCTAGATTCCAAATCAACAGAATCGCCAGCGCAAAGATGATGGCGGTTGCGATCATCCAGAGAACGTGCGCAGGCCCCCACGGGAGCACCGCGAGAGGGGCCACCACGACGCATGTCGTCGGCATGTTAACGAACAACGTCACCGCCTGGTGTTGCGCAGCGGTCTCCGACGTAAGCTGGCCGCCTTCGGCCCGGTAAACCGCCTCGTATTCGCTCAAATGGTAGGGATTGTGATGCGCCATGAGGCAGCGCGTGCCGTAATACACTGCCCTGAAATCGACGAGGCCGGTCCTGCTCAGCCCCAAGCCCCACGCCATCGAAATCGCGCAGCAAAACAGAACCAGCAAAAGGCCGGAGCCATGCGCCTGCTGCTTCCTCGGCCTCTCGATTTGCCCGTCACTGGCGCCAACAGACAATTGCATCCTCATCCTGCCTCATAGTGCTCGCGCTCTCAGGCTGGTTCGGGAACCAGCTGCACGCTCTTTGGCTCTTCCGCCTTTGCCACCGCGGCAAGGACCGCATCGCTCCTCACGTACACCCACAGATAGAAGATCCCCATCGCCAGCAAAATGACCGGGGTCGGCACCAGGAGGATGACTGCCAGCGCTTTCCCCAGCACTCCGCCCATGCCCACCGGTAGATACGGCCGCAGCATCACCCATGCCTGCAATGGAATATCCGCTGTGAACAACACACTCAGACTCGTAAACACCATCGCGAGCCACCCCGTGACGCCGCGCTTCGACCAGAGCATGGCGCATGCGGGAACAGCGAGCAGAACGAGCTTCGCGTCGTAGGGGCGGTGATACGTAACCAGAATCGTGGGAGCTAACACCGCTGCCAGCCCCAGCCATAGGTGAGGGCGCGAACTGCTGAGTTTCACCGTGCGCCGCAGCCAAACCAGCAGCAGTGCCCCGCAAATCAGGTAGCTCACCAGGTTGTAAATCCTGGGGCTGTCGGTCAGAACGCAGACCGCCGACTGCAGATCGATGACCATGCCGCCGCCCAAGCCGGTGATCGCGTAAGGTCCGGGTTGGTTCAGCCCTCCAGGCCCCGAGATGATCCTCATGTTGGCTTGCCAGTCTTGCATCCAATGCGGCGCAACATGCCCGACCCACACGAAGCCCGCAACGGCCGGAACGGCCGCCATCAGTAGGCTTTGCAAAGCGCGCCGCCGGTAGACCCCCCCCGCCAATAGGAAATAGAGCCAGATGAACCCGGCGTCGTGCGGTTTCACCGCAAGACTCAAACCAAGGCAAAAAACGCCCACTAATGCAAATCGATCCTCGGCAAGGCACCATGCGGCAAGCACGCAAAGTCCCACGACCAGGGCGGCGGTGTTGCCCACCTCAAAGACAATCTCGTTATTCGCCAGCAAAATGCAAATCAGCGCCAGCGAGGCCACGGGCGCGTATTGCGCCCCCTTGCGCCATATCAGCCAGGCCGCCAGCATCACCACTGTCGCCGCAAGCGAAAGCCATATCGCGTTCGCCGCTCCGAACGGAAGCAAGACCAGGGGCGCAATCAGAAGAAAGGTGGCGGGCAGGTTCATGTAAGTCGTCATCGTCGTCATGAACATGGCCGGCTGCTTGGGCCCCCGGACGTGTTCCGCTTTATAAACTGCCGCCAGCTCTCTTGGCTTATAGGGGTTACGGCCCTCGAGCAGGCAGTGCGTTGCGTTGTAGGCGGCCTTGATATCTACGAACCCATGCGGAGTTTGCGCAAGTTGAACGCCCCAAAGCACAGAAATCCCGCAGCAAATTAGAATCAGGAGAAAGCAGGCACAATGCCCGCCTGTCTTGTTCTGACTCCCCACTCTCTCGGCACCGGCGCTACCAAACGAACGCATCCTTACCACCCATCCACCCGCAATCCCTCAGGCCGGCTCGGGAACCAACAAGCTGCCCTTCGGCTTTTCCACCTTCGCCGGCGCGCAGAGAACCGCGTCGCTCTTCACATACGCCCATAGATAGAGAATTCCCATCGCCAACAGAATCAGAGGAGTCGGCACCAGGAAAATGACCGCTAAGATTCTTCCCAAGGTTCCGCTCATTCCAACCGGCATATAGGGTCTCAGCATCACCCAGATGGTCAATGGAATATCCGCCGTGAACACAATGGACAAAGAGGTGAGCACCATCGCGAGCCACCCGATGACGCCGCGTTTCGACCACAGCATGGCGCACGCAGGGATCGCAAGCAGCAGCAGTTTGGCATCCTGACTGCGGTGATACGTGATCAGAATCGTGGGAGCCATGACGGCTGCCAACCCCAGCCACGCGTGGGCGCGCGAGCTGCGCAGCTTCACAGTGCGTACGGTCCAGACCACCAAAAACGCGCCGCAAATGGCATAACTCACGAGGTTGTAGATCTTGGGATTGCTCGAGAAAACCGTAATCGCCGATTGCAGATCGATGACCATGCCGCCCTTGACGCCGGTAACCGAATAGGGTCCGGGTTGGTTCAGTCCGCCGGCGCCCGAGATGGCCGCCATATTGGCTTGCCAGTCCCGCATCCAATGCGGAGCCACATGTCCCACCCACAAAAAGCCCGCAACCACCGGCACGGCCGCCACCAGCAGGCTCTGCATAGCGCGCCGCCGATAGATTCCGCCCGCCAGCAGGAAGTAGAGCCAGATGAATCCCGCGTCATGCGGCTTGACTGCCAGGCTGACCCCGAGGCAGAACACGCCGGCTAGTTCGAATCGCTTTTCAACGAAGCACCATGCCGCGAGCGCACAAAGCCCGACAATCAGGGCCGCCGTGTTGCCTACTTCGAAGACAATCTCGTTGTTCGCAAGGATGACGCAGATCAGCGCGAGCGAAGCCGAGGGCGCGTGGCGGGCTCCCTGGTGCCACATCAGCCACGCCGCCGCCATCAACACCACTGCCGCAACTGAGAGCCAGATCGCGTTCGCCACTCCGAACGGAAGCATTGCCAGGGGGGCAAGCAGAACGAACGTGGCCGGCAAGTTCATATAGACCGTCAGGTCTTGCCTGAACATGGCCGTCCCTTTCACCTGCTGGCCGCGTCCGGCTTCATACGAATCGAGCTCGCCCACCTTGTATGGATTGTGTCCCCCGATCAGGCATCCCGTAGCGTAGTAGGCGGCCTTCATGTCCGCAAACCCGTTGGGGCTTTGCGCCACAGAGACGCCCCAAAGGACTGAAAGCCCGCAGCAGACCAGCATGCAGAGCAGGGGAGCCCGCCAGTTTCGTCTCTTGTCGGTCGTTGCCTTCATGTTGAACCTTCCGGCTGCTGGGAGCCCAGATTCGAAGCCTGAACATGGTTCAACCCCACCATGGGCGATTCATCGGCAGCGAGCCGGTGAATCTCGCATCGTGAGGCTTTTGACATTCGTGCTCAGCCCTTCGCAGCCGCCTGATCGAAGCGATTATGCGTCGGCAAGCGAGGTGCTGATATTCGTGAATACGGTCGTGATGGCGCTGGCTACTTTGTGGATGCCGCCAATGGCAGCCAGCGCCACCAGGGCTACTAGCAGTGAATACTCGACGAGGTCCTGGCCCTCTTGATTGTCCACCAAGTCCAGGAAATTGAAATGCAACTTCAGAAGCAGCCTGCTCATCCATTCCTCCGTTGGTCGGTTCTTCTGGTTTCGGCCGGCGGTTGCGAATGGCGGCTTGCATTGCTTGCTTTGGCCCGTACCGCGTTCAACTGATGGTTTGAACTTCTCGAGAACACTGCTGTATTGGCGCTTGCCCGCAGCTACGCGTTCGCCAGAGAGCCGCTGATTTGGCTGAAAGCACTTTGGACGGCAGTTGCTAATCCGTTGATACTGCCCATGCACACGAGCGCAATCAAGGCAACCAGCAACGCATATTCAACCATGTCCTGGCCCTCTTCACTGTTCGCCAGGTCAAGGATTTTCACATGCAGGCTCAGAAGTGGAGTGCTCATGGATTCATCCTCCCTTTCCCGTGATCGGCCGGCTCTCGCCGGGGCCCCTTAGTGTGATCTGTGTTTTGCCACAAATGAAGAACCAAAAACCAGCCAGGCAGGGACTCGTGTTCTTCGAGTCTGCCTGGCTGGTTTCCGGTTCTCTACGAGATTTCGGCCCTTGCTGTGGGTGCGGTCACACGATCCGGCCCTGTCCGCATTGACGCAAGGGGTTGACACTCTTGAGAACGATGTCGCAGTCGCGGTTATGAGGCGGCTACGCGTTCGCCAGAGAGCCGCTGATGGCCGTGAACACGCCATTGACGGCATTGGCAACACCGTTGACACTGCTGATGCACACGAGCGCAATCAAGGCCACCAGCAACGCATATTCAACGAGATCCTGACCTTCTTCGCCGCTCTTCAGGCCAAGGAATTTCACATACAGCTTCAGAAGTGTGTTGCTCATCTTTGTTTCTCCCTCTCAGTGACATTCCGGCCCTTGCCGGCGTTTGAATCGTTCAAGGTTGCTTGTGTCTTTCATGAATGTGCGGATCAATGAACCATTCGGGAAGGAACTCTTGCTATTGGCGCGCGCCTTCGCCGTTCATCGCTCCGGTTGGTTGCCTACGACCTTTGCACAGAGGGTGGCGTCCCGCTCACTTGGCCGGCAACGCTCCCTCTGTGAAGGTGCTGAGGTGCTGGGTGCACCGCTCACACGATAAGACCGATCAATTACGCGTTGGCAAGCGAGGAGCTGATGTTGGTGAACACAGTCGTGACTGCCGTGGCAACCTTGTTCACACCGGTGATGGCCGCAAGAGCGACCAGGCAAACAAGGAGGGCATACTCGACCAGATCCTGGCCATCCTCGCGGGTCATGAAGTTCTGTAATTTCACGTACATTGCCAGAAACAGGTTATTCATTTCATTCTCCGAGAACTACAAGTGTCCCAGCCTCAGCCGGGCACAGAATGTTCAGCACCCCGCGTGCCATTCCCAGAGAGAAAGGGCACCATTTAAATTCAGCAACTTAGCAGGCCCCGTTGGCGTCCCGTCAATTCCGTCTGTATACGCTCGTTTACTATCTCGATTCCTCGTATACAGCCATCGTCCCAGCGCAGCCTGAGATTCGCTAAACCATCGTGTCCGCTGTCGAGTTTTTCCCGGCCAAACTGAGTGAAGGTTCGGCAAAAGCCCCGTCCAATCCCCCCGAGTTGCTCGAAAAAGGCTGCGGACAGGGCCTCTTTGAGGGAAGTCACAACTTCGGCTGTGTCGCAAACTGTCTGCAATCAACCAGCATGCGTTCCCGTAGAATAGCCACCATGGCGGACAACGTGAAGAGTAGCGCGCCGGCTGGTCGCCGCGACTTTGCCGAGTTTTTGATTGCAATCGTGGCCGGGCTCGCGCTGGCTCTCACGCTCCTGTTTTTCTTTGCCATTCCCATCGCTGGCGATCTGGCAGGCGCGCGCGATTTCGTCTCCTACTGGGCCACCGGCCGGCAGCTTGTCCACCATGGCAACCCCTACGACCGCGACGCGATCTCTGCATTGGAGCATTCCGCAGGGCTGAACGTCCGCGCGGTCCTCATTATGCGCAATCCTCCCTGGGCCCTGCCCCTGGCGTGGCCCCTGGGATTTCTCCCGCTGCGCGTCGCGGCCATCCTGTGGTCCTTTCCACTGGCTGCCTGCCTGCTCCTTTCCGTGCGCTTGGTTCGAGAACTCCACGGATTTCCTGCCAATCGCATCCATTGGCTCGCCCTGGCATTCACCCCGGCTCTCATCTGTCTCACCATGGGCCAAACTACCCTTTTTTCCCTGCTCGGACTTGTGCTCTTTCTGCGGTTTCATACGCGCCGGCCCTTCGTTGCGGGAGCGTCGCTCTGGCTTTGCGCCCTCAAGCCCCACCTCTTCTTGCCGTTTGCGGCTGCTCTGCTTGCCTGGATTGTGGTTTCACGCAGCTACAAACTCCTTGCCGGTGCCACCGCTGCCGTCGCCCTCACCAGCGCGGTGGCCTTTCTCATCGACCCATCGGCCTGGGCCGATTACGCGCGCCTCATGCGCTCGCCCTCTGTCACCAACGACTTCATTCCCTGCATCGCCTGCGCCATCCGCCTCTGGATCGCTCCTCAGGCAACCTGGTTGCAATATTTGCTCGCCGCACTGGCTTGCCTCTGGGCCCTTATTTATTTCTGGCGCCACCGTGCCACATGGGACTGGACCACCGGCGCCAGCCCCCTGATGCTGGTCTCGCTCGTCGCCGCTCCTTATTGCTGGTTCTACGATCAGTGCCTGGCCATTCCCGCTCTCCTCGACGGCGCCTATGCCACCAGCTCCCGCGCTCTCCTGGCGGCCCTGGCGATCACCATTCTTCTCACTGATGCCCAGATTTGCGCCGTGAAAGTCATCTCGCCCCTCTGGCTTTGGACCGCCCCCGCATGGCTGGCATGGTATCTTCTTGCGCGCGCGTCCATCCGCAAAGCTGAGCTCTCTGCACGCGCGGTCCCCGCCTGATCCTCGTTCACTTCGGGCGGCACTGTTGTTGAGCTGCTACAAAAAGGAGCTATCTCGTATCGCGCCGTAGGCGCCGTGTTTGCCGGCCCCGCCCTTTAGGGCGGGGAATGATCGCCGATAAGCTTCGGAGTCCCGTAGGCGCGGCGCACTGGTAGTCTTGCCCCTGAATCAACAGCCCGGTTAGAACAATAGCCGTGGACCTGCTGCCATTGTGGAATTGCTGCCTGCAACATTCGCGTAGTTATAATGGCGATGAATCAAACCAGAAAGGCTCCCGCTGTGAAAAACGAGCGCGACTTCACTGTATTGTTGATCGCGCTTGTCTGCGCGCTCCCTATCCTGTTCACCACGCTCTTCCTCAGCGTGCTGCCCTTCAACCGCACCATCGTGGCCAAACGCGATTTCATCACCTACTGGGCCACCGGCCAGCAACTGGCTCACCACGGCAATCCCTACGACGCTGGCGCCGTGAGCCGCATCGAGCGCGACGCCGGTTTCCAGGGTGGCTCCTCCTACTTCATGCGCAACGCGCCTTGGGCTTTGCCGCTGGCCTGGCCCCTGGGCTTCGTCAACCCCATGGCCGCTGCGCTTCCCTGGTCGCTCCTGATGCTGGGCTTTCTCATCCTGTCCGTTCGCATGCTTTGGAAGATCGTGGGTGGCGCCAATCACCTTGATTGGCTGGGCTATTGCTTTCCGCCGGCGCTCTATTGCGTCATTCTGGGCCAGACTTCGATTCTTCTCCTCTTTGGGTTAGTCCTCTTCCTGCGCTTTCACAAGACCCACCCCTTTGCTGCCGGCGCCGCGCTTTGGTTCTGCACCCTCAAGCCGCATCTGTTTCTGCCCTTCGCGCTGGTTCTGCTTATCTGGATCTTCGTTTCCCGCTCCTACCGCATCCTGGCGGGCGGAGCCGCTGCCATGGCAGCAAGCGCTTTCATCACGTGGCTCATCGATCCCGCGGCCTGGAAGCAGTACTCGGTTTACATGCACACGTCGGGAATCACGCGCGAATTCACTGCCAACTTCGGCGACCTTTTGCGGGACTCCATCAATCGCAACTTTGAATGGATCGCTTTCCTGCCAAGCATCCTCGGCTGCATCTGGGCGGTCGTTTACTTCTGGCCTCGCCGCCGTTCCTGGAATTGGCTTGAGAATGGCAGCCTGCTGGTGCTGGTTTCGGTTTTCGTTGCGCCCTTCGGCTGGATCTTCGATCAGTCTCTCGCCATCCCGGCGATCCTGTTTGCACTGTCCCGATCCCATTCGCGGGCCGTGCTTTCGCTTCTCGCCCTCATCTATCTCGCCATTGAAATCGAAATCGTATCGCCGTTCCCGCTGGCCTCAGCCGCGTATCTCTGGACCGCGCCGGCCTGGCTTGGCTGGTACGTGCTTGCGCGCGCAGTCAAACGCACCAATCCCGCTCCCGTGACTCGGAAAATCGGGTTTTGAATTGCCATCGAAGTTCCGATTTGGAATCCGGGATACGATGAAGCTGCACGGAGGACCGCAGTGCTGAATTGAATCGCGCTGCCAAACCAATTCGCCTAAAGCGATTGGATCATGAACCCCCAGCTTGACAGACGTAAAACCTCTATCCATATCACTTCGGCAATGGAGCAAACCAAAGCTGCAACTGACGAGGGAATATCCCCTTCCCGAGTACCCAACGCCGTAAATCCCTCTGCGAGTCGAGCTGTTCCCATCCTGTCCCCTGGATCTTTGGCTTTTCGGCAGCGATCGCCGCCCAGACCTCGGACGGTTTCTCCGCAATTCCCGGCAGTCTCAGGCCCACCACCGACGTCGACTTGGGAGAATTCTCGAGTGCGCAGATGACGGTCGAGGTCGTGCTTGCGCCGCGCGATGCGGCAGGACCATCAGCGCCGCTGGCGGATGCTCACAAACCGGACCGCCCCAATTTCCGGCACCGGCTGGCCAAAGGCAAGTTCGATGCTCGCTTTGCCCCGGACGACGCGCAGGTTTCCGCTGTGGCCGATTATCTGCGGCAAAGCGGGCTGGCCCTGGAGTCGGCATCGTCGCAGTTTAGGCTGCGGGCCACTGGACCCAGCAGCCTCATCGAAACTACATTCAGGACCTCCATCTACAGTTCGCGATGAATCCTCAGTCCGCTGGTGCAGGCCCGATCTCAAGGCTGTCTCCGGCTTCAGTTCGCGTGGCGCGAACGGTGCCCGCCGGAAGCTCCAGCACGCTATGCGCTGATAAGCACGCCGACATCCTCCACGGCCCCACGCTGTCGCGCACCTTTTTGATCTGGTTGCTGCGGTCCAGATAAACCAGATCGATGGCAAAGCGCATGAAGAATGTGTGTACCGATTCGCACGGAGCGATCCACAATCCCCCGCCGGGCATCAGGCGGTCGCGCCCCAGCAGGCCTTTTCGGCGCGTCGCTCCCGTATGTGCCGGCTCCATCCGGGTCGCCAATATCGTGCCGCGCGTCACATTGAGCACCTGCAGCGGCGCCTTAAAGGACGCGGCCCGCCGCGGCGAAAACCATTGCCGCAGGTGATCCCAGATCTTGCGTGAATCACTCATCAGCCCGTCCCTGGTTTCCCCCCGCGCCCGGGCGCCTATAAGGCCGGCCAAAGACACCATCATGCGGACGCACAGATCCGCGCACCCGCCCGTTCGCTGGAAAACTTGCTACCGCAACGGATGGAGTGAAGCCCAACCGTAAGCAAGCATGCATCATTGTTGCGGCGTGCTCGGCGTGGTCCCGCCGCCTGGGCTATTGGTATTGCCCGAGTTGTTCAGCGGTGTCCCGGCCGCCCCGAAAGTGCCCGTCGAGCCTTCAATGATTAGCGGCTTCTCGGGCTTCATGCTGTTCAACAGCGTCTCGACCGGAATCGCCGGCGGAGGCGGAGCCAGTGTGTTATCGGGCGTCTTGCCGTCCGGCTGGTGCATGGGAATGTTTGAGTTGGGCGGCATGTATTTCAGGGGATACTTCAGGTCGGGCACTGGCACACCCGCCTGGAGCGGCGCGACTACCTCGGGCGTCACAATCACAATCAGCTCGTTGTCGTTTTGGGTTTTCGAATCGGACTGAAAAAGCTTGCCGAGGATGGGGATGCTGCCCAGGAACGGAATCTTCTGGAATGTATCCGATGCGGTCTTGTCCAGCAAGCCTCCAATCACGAAGCTCTGGCCGTCTTGCAACTCCACTTCAGTGTTCACTTTGCGCGAGGTGATTCCCGGCACTTCGAATCCCGAAATGTTCACCTCGTTGGAATAGTCAAGCGCGCTGACCTCAGGCGCCACCTGCAGCCGGATTGTCCCGCGCGGCGTAAGGGTCGGGATGAAATTCAGCCGGATTCCGTACTCCTTGAATTCAATGCTGACCGCGGCCGTGCCACCCGACGTGCCCGATACCACCGGGTAGGGGAACTCGCCTCCCGCAAGGAAACTGGCCTCCTTGCCATTCGACGCCATCAGGTTTGGCGCAGCCAGCTCCTGCACTACGCCCTTCTCTTCCATCGCCTGGATGTCGGCGCCCACACCCAGACCTGGGAAGAAGGCAAGAATGTTCAGCTCCTGGCTGAACTGGGCGCTCGCCCCGACACCCGAAACTCCGCCTGATCCGGATGAAGATGACGAACCGGAACCGCCTACGATCGTCGGCGGCGAAAATTGGCCGGTCGTCACTCCGCCCACGGCATTTCCCAGCCCCAGGTTGAACAGGTTGATCCCCAGCGAGCGGGCTTTGTTGCGATCCACGCTGGCAAAGCGCACCTTGAGCAGAAACTGCGGATCCGATTTGGGCACCTGCACGTCCAGAAGGTTCACCACCTTCCCCGCCGTCGATGCAATTTGCACCGCACGCGCCGAGCTGTTCAGATCCCTCACCGTCCCGCGCAGAAAAACGCTGCTGTTGCTGTAGCTCACTCGGATGGGTTGGTCGGGCAGTTCCGTCCTCAACTCGCGGCGCACCGCATCCAGGTTGTCGCCCGCCAGCGCGGTGCCGGCCCGCACCGTCACGTTGAAAAACTGTCTTCCGCCGTGGATATCCCAGATAATCAGGCTGGTTTCTCCCGGCGCCTTGCCGTCGATCATGATTTCCCTGGGGCTTACTGCGGTTGCTTCCGCAAAGTCTCCTATGCCCACGGCTACGCGCTCGATCGGCTGCGCGCAGTCCACAAGCACGGCTTTGCCCACTTCAACCGACAGTTCATTGGTGGAGTCGGCAAGCGTAGCCTCCGCCGGTGGAGGAGCCGGCGCGGTTTGCGCTCGCGATGCCGGCCCGGCGCAAAGCGCCAACGGCAGCACGCAAAGCAATGTAATCGGGATCGACGCCTTTGCTCTCAATGCTGTCCCTCGGGTATCGGAAACTTCTCTTCCGTTGTTTTGTCGCCGTTCGACACGATGACCGACAAATACTTTGGCTTGGGCTTGGCTGCGCGTCCCCCGTCGCGGTGCAAAGCGGGCGGAGTGGGGGCACCCATCCCAAACAGGTTGCCCATTGCCGTCGGCGGAACCTTCGCGATCTGCGTGTCCAGCGGGTTGCGCAGCACCAGTTGAATCTTCAGCGAATTGCCGGCCAGGCTCAGCATCTCAGCTTGTTCGGGCGTCACCAGCAGGTTTACCACCTGCACGTTCTGCGGCTTGCCCTCGGCATCTTTTTGAATATCGGTGCCGGCCGAGAGCACCTGGATGTTCTGGAGAATGGTTTCGGTCTCCGTACCCTGGCTTGCGCCGGCGGGAGGAGTGCCGGATGCCAGCACATCCACGCGCATGCCCGGAGTCACAAATCCGGCCACGCCCACCACTTCATCCACTCTGACCGCGCACGCTCTCATGCCGGGGGGAATCGTCGGCGCCAGGCCGCCGCCGGATCCAAGTCCCGCGAGCCGGCTCTGCAGAATCGGCTCGCCCTGGTAGATCTCAGAAATCACGCCCCTGCCGATCGCGTCATCCGGTTTCAGGATCGCGCCCTTGGGCGGCCCTCCTGCGACCGTGATGGTCGTGATGTCCTCTTTCGTAAGCACGGCGCCGAGGGGAATATCCTTGGCCGCCGCCACAATTCTTGTCGTTGCCACCGGTTTTGCCGCCGCAATGCGGACACCGACCAGCCGATAGACCAGCCAGGTGCACAATCCGGCGATTGCGAACGCGACGAGGAGGATTGTTGCGAGTCTTCGATTCATCCCAAACCTGCTGGAGTCCGCCCCTGGGCCGGCTCCGTCTTTCTGCGCCCCTTCGTGTCGGCCTCACGTTCAGAACAAGCCGCTTGCCCTGAAATGCGTGGCCACGCCCACACTTCCCCATCCAGTTGTTGCAGCCAATGCGGTTTCAGTTTAGTCCTTGAATGGCTTCCAGTTCTGTCTGGAAATGCCGTTATGTGGCAGTGAGGTATCAAAAGAGCTATGAGTCAACATATCGGGAACAACAATTCAAAATAGCTACAATGGAGCTTCGGCGCAACACAACTCAAGTTGCAGATGTGATCCATTTCGGTGGCAGGCAATTGCCGATGGTTTATCTCGAATCCAATTCGCAACGATCGCAATTTCTATCTTGCGCGTCCAATTGTGTGAGGCCGACAATGCATTTGGCGGCTCTTCTCGCGCGGGAGACTTCACGTTGTGTCTCCCCGCGCGATTAATCATTCGAAAGATGTAACCGGCGAGTTCCTCCGTTGATGATGTCGTCTCACACCATCACGCTTTTCACCGAGAGGGCCGATCCGGGCCCGCGGCCTGCAACTTTTGTGTTATCCATCATCGCTCATGGCCTGGCCGTGGCCGTGATCTTGTTTGGCATTGCCTATAAGCCGCCCGTCGCCAGAATCTCCACCGAACGCTACGTGGTGCGTCAACTCGATCTGCGCGGACCTGAGGAAGTCAGGCGCGCCGCCGCCGCTGCGCGTGTTCCTTCTCCCGGCTCGAGCCCTGGTGCGCCCGCAGCAGCAGCCAAAGCGCCGCCGCGCCTGCCGGTTTTGCGCCAGATGACGCAAGCGCCGCCCGGCCCGCAAACTCTCCTCCAGCCGGACCTCCTGAATCCAGCCACGGTCTCGCAAAAGATTCCCGTGCCTCAGGTCCTGATCTGGTCGCCGAGCAAGACGCCCGTCAAGAAGATTGAACCGCCGTTGCCTGAGAAACCCACCTCCGCCGACGTCAAGCCGGCCGTCAATCCCCCCAATCAGGAAACCGACCTGGCCAATGTCAATATCGCCTCGAGCGATAAGCCTTCGCCGCATTCTCCTGTAACCGCCAGCACCACCTCGCCAGTCTCAGTTCACGTTCCCGAGCAGGTTCAGTTGCCTCCGGCTACGGCCTCGCAGGCGACAGAGCCGCCAACCCCGGCCGCGATACTCTCTCTTTCCGATCTGCGCATGAAGGAAGGAACCGCGGTGCTGCCGCCCGTCAATGAGTCCGCTGCTTCGAACAAGCCTGGAGTCTTGGCGCCGGGAACGCAGAATCCCTCCTTGCCCGAGAATGGGGCCGCTCCTGCGGCTCAACCCGGAGCCAACGCCGCTGGCCAGGGTTCAACCACCGAAGCCAATAAATCCGGCCCCGCCGGCGAAGCCGGCAAGCCGAACGCGTCTGCATCTCCCACCGGGACAGGACCTTCTTCTGATGCTTCCGCTGCGCCCACAGAAACGCAGATCGCGCTGCCCAAAGACGGCAGTTTTGGCGCGGTCGTTGTCGGTGAGACCCTTCAAGAGCAGTTTCCTGAAATTGCAGGCGTGTGGAGCGGCAGGACCGCCTACACAGCCTACCTGCACGTGGGACTCGCCAAGAGCTGGATTCTGCAATACTCGCTCCCGCTTTCCGCCGATCCGTCCGGAGGCGGGACCGTGGCGCGCCTTGAGGCGCCCTGGCCCTACAACATCGTGCGCCCCAACCTCGCCCCCGGCTCCATCGACGCAGATGCGCTCATGATCCACGGCTTTGTCAATCAGGCCGGCCGTTTTGAAACCCTGAGCGTCGTCTTCCCCCAGCCCTTTGCGGCTTCGCAGTTTGTCCTGGCTGCGCTTCAGCAGTGGCAATTCCGGCCCGCCATGCAGAATGGGCAATCGGCCAAGGTGGAAATCCTGCTCATCATCCCCGAAGAGCTGGATTAGCTCGCGCCCGATGAACCCGAAAATGGACCGGTCTTGAAAAGGCACGACTTTTAGTCAGGCCGAAATCGCCGCAGCCATGTGAGCGGGCTTAGGCCCCTGCCGATCAACCCTCGCTCCCTCGCTCACTCCCTTGTGCCTACTGAAACTCCTTGCTCAAGCTTCTCAGATCGAGACCGGCGACAAACTTCTCCGCCTCACTGGATAGAACGTTGTAGTTCTCGTTCTTCGGCGCCGTCCCGTGCAGCTTGTCGATTCGGATCATGATTGAGACCGGATGCGGTCCCGTCCCCCGAAACTCGCGCAACTGCGGCTCCAGAATCAGAAATCCAATCCGCCGCACCGAAGCGGCGCGCTGGTATTCCGAGCAGGATGCGGGCGTGCAGAAGGCGTTCACAAGAATGCTGTCGGTGACCCCATCGCTGTAGTAGCCCACGTTCAGCGGCGCCGATTCTCCCCCCCCGGCAGCAAACTGCCTGCTGGCAAGGCTGTCAGGTTGCAGGCCTCGCGTCAGCCAGCATGCGTTCACGTCATGGAAGTTGAATAACGGCGCAATCCATACTCCAAGAACGATCTCGTCCGATCCCGACGCGGCATAGGCTCCGTTCTCCACCACGGTGATGCCGTCTTGCTGTTCGAACCATGTGCGGCCCAGCTTGAAGTTGCCCACCTGTCGCGGCATTTGGCCGGTCACGGGTGCGGTCTTCGCGGCGCCCGATTCGGCCTGGCGCAGTGCGGAAGTCGGCGGCGCCAACGCCAACACCAACACCACCGCAAAGCCGGCGCAGCGCAATGCCATCGCGCGCACAGAGTGCCTGGATCCGGTTGCATCCAACCGGATTTGAAAGGGCACGGCTTTAGCCGTGCAACCAGGAGCCGATGAGAACCGGGCTTTAGCTTCTGAGGGATGGTCTCCGAACTGCGCCGGGCCATGAATGGGCTCGCTCCGAGACCCTCCACTGCTCAATGCCTTGTCTCTTCTCTCGTGTTCCACTGTCTTACGGCGCGCCAGATGGACGAACAGCAGGGTCGCCGCTAGAAACAGGCAGGAACCGATCGCGTAATCGACCCACTTCGCCATTCCCTCCAGCGTTGCCGACCCGACCGCGAGCCGGTAGTACACCACGAGAACACAGAGCCGGATGAAATTGAACAGGTAGCCCAGCAACACCGCGCCGGCAACCCACGCCGCCCACACAAGAGCCGGGACGCGCTTCAAATAACCCAGAACCAGCGCCACGTACCCCATTGTCACCGCGCCGCGAATTCCATCGCAGCCCGGTGCGATGAACATCCCGAAGTTCGGCGAAAACATCAGGCGAAGCTCTGAAGTGGCGGGTGCGAAGCCGATCAGCGTCGCAAAAGAGCGCGCCACCCGTGCCGAAAGATTTTGCAGCGGGATGTCGATCAATCCGTTCGACAGGATCGGAACGGGTTGACAAAGCAACAACAACCCGATAGGAAACCACGCCCGGCGCCACACGCGCATCCCGGCAAACAACAGAACGACCCCGCTACCGTATACGTAGACAGGCAGCGAAACAGGGATGAAAGAAATCATCGCGCTTCCCGCTGCGCCGAAGAGCATGATTCTCTGCCGGAGTATGCTCAGGAAAAACGCCAGCCCGATCACCGGCAATCCCCACCAGGTGCCGCGCAGCTCCCATCCGGCCTGGCGCCAGACACGCAGCGTGAGCAAAATGCTCACCGGCGGTATTAGGATTCCGATCGACCGCAGCGGATCGGTGGTCCAGAATTTCCACAAAGTCTCGATTTCCGGCAAGATTCCAAGGCATCCCGCCGCAGTCTGAAGCGCCATGCCGGAGCCGAGCAGAAAATTGGCGGCCGCGAGCCGTTTCCGCTCCGGCGCTATCGCTGCCGGGGAAGTCGATAGGATCTCTGCACTTTTCGCCATCGTGCCGCGATTCCTTTGTTGCCTATGTTACGGCGTTTGCGGTGGGCCCGCCATGGGTGTCTTCACAGGCGCCGCGATTCCGATGAACTGCGTGAGCGAGTTGTTTCCTGAGTTCGTCACCCACACGCTGCCGCTGGCATCGATGGCAAGTCCGTACGGTTTCAGGAGGCCAGCGTCGCTTCCGAAGCCGCTTGCAGACGAAGCGAAGGTTCCCGGCGCGGCGCTGGACGCGCCATTCAACTCCGAGACCGAGTCACCCAGATAGTTGGCCACCCATATCGTTCCGGCCCCGTCGACCGCAATGCCCTGAGGATGATAAATACCCCCTCCTGTGGCGGCGTCGAGCACCAGCGTGCCGCATCCATTCACTTCGCTGATGCTGTTGCCGTAGTAATTTGCCACCCAGACATTGCCCCTCTGATCGACGGCGATTCCCGATGCACCATTGCAATGGCAGTCGAAGTCGGACACCTCCGTTCCATCCGCCGAAATCTTCGTGATCGGCAGCTCGCCCGCCTGGTTCGCTACCCAAGCGTTGTGGCTACCGTCCACCGCCAGCGCCACGGGAAGCGCCAGCGACGTCCCGCCCCACCCTCCGGCGCCCGAAACCGCCGCTCCCGAACCGCTCAGTACCGTCACCCTGGAATCGCCATAATCGGCAAACCACATGTTGCCATTGCTGTCGGCGGCGGCGGCGATTGGAAAATCGACGCCGCCGTTCGTCAATCCCGTGGCCAGCACCTGCCCTGACGAATTCAGTTCGGTCACGTCGCCCAACCCGCTGCTCGAGCTGGTTTGCTCATTGGCAATCCACACATCCCCTTGAACGTCGAGCGCCATTCCAAACGATTGGTTGATGCCGTTCCCGCCGATTCCGGCCGGAAACACCGCAGCTCCACCAGACGTGAACTCCGACACCGCGTCAAAGTAATTCGAAACCCATACATTTCCGCTCGCCGCCACGCTCACTGAGGTGGGCAGCGACATGCCTCCGCCCGAAACCGTGTTATGCAGCATCCAGTCAGGAGGCGCAGCCGAAAGAGCCGGTGCGAAGATGGCACTGCCCGTCGCCAGGGTATAAATCGCCGCCACGCTGTTCGCAGGCGCGTGCGCAATGTTCATGGCCGCATCCAGGGTGTTGTCGGGAACCGCGCTGCCCGAGGCCGCCGCGTTGAAGAGCGCCGCGCAGCCGCCGCCTCCGCTGGAAGTAGTGCACGATGCCAGGGCGTTCGCCAGCGTGTTCAGCTTTCCAGTGGGCACCATGAGCGTGGACGCAATTCCCGCCCCCGGCGACGCCCCCGTCGCGGGATTCGCGAGGGCTTCTGCATTCAGGAATGCGTTCGCCAGGCCTGTCCCGTTGGTGCAGCTGGCGCCGACATTTGCGCCGCTCGAAAGAAACGAAGCCAATGACCAGACTGACGCAGCCGTGGTGACTTCGTTCAGCACGAAACTGCTGCCGGCGCCGATGCTGCTGCAAGCACCGAGCGCCGTCATCAGCCAGAGCGATGGATTCGCTAAAGAACTGGAACCGGCCTGGCCGCCTTTCGAGACCAGGTAAATGGGAGTTTGCGACGAAGGGCAAGTGTATCCGCCGGAAACCGCGAACCCACCTCCGGAGCTTGTCGTCACCGCGGCCGGAAGCAGCTCCGTGGCCGCGGATCCGTTCCCTGCGTTCCCCGCGGCATAAAGCTGCACTGAGGCGCCGCTCACCGGCTGTCCGCCGGCCAGGACCTTTCCGGAAAACGCTACGCCCGCGACCGGCGTTCGTGCCGGGCACGATGCCGGCGAACTCGCGCCCGGGGCTGCACCGCAACCGCCGCTCGTGGAACCCCCTGAGCCCGCGATGCTGCCGCCACAGCCAGACACAACGGCCAATAAAACTGGTGCAAGGAATGAGACCAGAACGCGCCGGACCCTCGCCATTGTCTTCCCGATTGCACGAGCGGAATCAGTTCGCTCCAATTCCGGTGCTCCTCATCGGGTCCGGCCCTTCGCCCGCGCAGGCTTACTGCTTTCGGCTCTGAGCCGCCCTTATGCTCGCCGCCAGCGCACCCGCGCCGCCTATCAGGGCGAGCACGATCGTCGGATCCTCTGGAGATTCGTCACATCCGCTCTGCGCGCGCGCAGGAAGAACGACGGCAGTCAGCATCAAGGCCAGCAGAAGACTCGTACGGCGCATCATTGAAACCTCCTGGGCTTCTTCGATCTGCCCTGCTATGCAGCCCGGTCCCACTTACGGACCCTGCTCACTTGCTCCTAGCATACACGCGAGCGTCGTCGTCTCGAACCCGCCTTTGCGAGGGTAGCAACCGGTGTTACCACCCTGATGGACGCAATCTGAGTACGCCGACTGTTCCCCTAGGGCCGCGCCCCCAGTTGCTTGTACTGCACCGCGGCTGCCAGCGGCGTCACCACCGGCGCCGCCGCGCCCACAAACTCAGTCAGCGGGCCGCTCTGGTTGCCGTTTTGACATGCCACCCACACATTCCCCGAACTATCGACGGCCACGCCGTAAGGGAAAAGCAGGCCATTGCTCACATACCCATTAGCCCCGGAAATCGCGGTCCCGCTGGAGTTGAACTCGCTCACACTGTTGCTGTTGCCGCCATAATTCGCGGTCCAGATGTTTCCGAGTCCATCAACGGCGATGCCGTAAGGGTCGTCGATTCCGCCGCCGCTGAAGGGCGAGCCAGTCATGGCCTGGCCGCTGGAGTTGAATTCGCTGATGCTGCCGGAGCCGCCCTGGTTCGACACCCACAGATTGCCCGAGGCGTCGATGGCGATGCCGTAGGGCGAATTCAGCCCTCCTCCCGTAAACGTCGTGAATGTGGGGCCTTGGCCGGGCAGACTGCTGGGCACCGCTTCAACGATCTCCCCTACCGAAGCCAGCCAATTCGCTGTCCACATATTGCCCGACGTATCCGACGCAATCCCTGCCGGCCCCGCCAGCAACTGGCTGGTGAAACCCGAGTTGGGCGAGCTCGCGGTCCCGGTATCTTGAAATTCGCTCAGGCTGTTGCCGCCATTATTCGCAATCCATATGTGGCTCGTCGGATCCACGGCGATTCCGTACGGCTGGTTCAGACCCGCATTCGTGTAATAGGGCGGTGGAAGATCGCTGAATTGACCCTGCGCATTGAAATTGGTCACGCTGGCGCTGGCTTTATTCACCACCCAGGCGTTGCCGTAAACATCGATGGCGATGCTTGTCGGTCCGTCCAGTCCCGTCGCTTTATCGCCGGTTGAAGGAGAAAGCGAATTCCCAACCGGGCCGAACTGGCTGATGCTGTCACCCTGATAATTTGTCACCCAGATATTGCCCGAGCCGTCCACGGCAATGCCCTCGGGAGCAAATCCCGAGCCGTCCAGCCCACCCCCGGAGTACGTGATCGAAATGGTGAAGTCGTTGGGCGTGCCGTTCAGCGTGGGCTGGAAGGGCCCGTTTGCCGTAACCAAGGTCATCAGCGCTGCAATGGCGTTGGTATTTCCCGGGTTGTGCGCGATGTTGATCGCCGCCGTCGCCGTGTCCGTTGGCGCCGTGCTCCCGTTCATGGCGTTGTTGAACAGCGTGGCGCACGGAGTCGACGTCGAACTCGCCGTGTTGATGCACGCTGCCAGAATGTCGGCCAGCGTATTGATCTCCACCTGGGGGACCGTCCCATTGCCCGCGGGCGTCTTGGCTAAGGGCAGGCCGGTGTTCAATGTCTCCAGATTTGCCACCGTGCCCGTGGCCAGTCCGCTACTCGCGTTGATCGTTGAACCGAATGCGTTCATGGCGCCGGCCGCCGCCAACGCGCTCCCCGAACTTGACACGTGCGTGGCATCCGCCGCAAACCCGGCAATGGCATACGCAGTCGCAATGGTCGAAACCTCGTTCACGACCACATACGTCGTAGACGACAGCGAGTTGCAGGTTCCCAGGGACGCCAGCAGCCCGGCCGCCGAATTCGTTCCGCTCGTGGCCGGATTCTGCCCCAGGGTGTTTCCCCCAATGGAGTAGAGATACACCACTGAGGTTGAGTTCGGGCACGTGTAGTCGCCCGTGATGGTAAAGCTGCCGTCTTGACCGCTGGTCACGTAGTAGTTGCCGGCACCGTCTTTGGTGGTGTTGCCGCCAGCAACTGATTGCAGCTGTGAAAGAGACTGATTGCCGTAACCGCTGGTGTTGGCAGCCAGCAGATAGATGTGTCCGCCCCAGATCGGCTGCTGTCCGCCATGCACCATGCCCTTGATGGCCACACCCGCCACGGGGGTGGGTGCGGTATTGCTCGGCGTGATCCCCGGCATGCCGGAACAGCCGGACAGGCCTACGACACACGTTGCCACCACAATCGTCCAGAATATGCGCAAGGGGGAGCTCCATTCGTCCGGTCGTGTTGCGACTTTACCCAGTTTTCTGAGTCGTTGTTACCCGATTTTCAGGGGCGTGTCAACCCCACTGACTATGTAGTCCCATTGGGAATCAACCGCGGTGAGGTCAGATTGTCGGTGATAGCACGGAAGATAGCCGTCAGTTTCGTGATGTTTGCATTAGTGGGCGAAGTGGCCTTGCAGCCGTTGTAATCGTCGGAGTAGAAGTTCGTCGTCGCCGAAGCCATGGCCGCCAGGGCAGCGCAAGGCTGGTCCCCGGGCGCCCACTTTCCTCCGTTCGTGGTCACCGTGACGCTGTAGGTCCCATCAGTTGAACAACCACCGGAAGTCACTGCGCCATAGCCGATGGTATACACAGACGTTCCGGCGTTGTAGGCAGCTTGCGCTGCCAGCACCGCCTGGCCGCACTCGCCCAGCGCCGATGGGTAGGTGTACGACTTGTAGCCCGTGGGATTGGTGGTGCTGGTCCCGGTCCCATTGAGCGTGCCTTCCGACGCCATGAGCTGCGCGCTGCTGTTGCATGCGCCTCCCGCCGTGTAGGCGTTCGATGCGCATGCGTTCATGTCGCCGTCACCCAGAATGATGATCGCGTTTTGCGAACCGGGATTGGCCTTCTGCCGCGCGACCAGATCCGACTGCGCCTGGTAGATCACCTGCGCATAGTAGGTATGTTCGCCATTCGGGATTTGCAGGCCCGGACATTTGCTGCTTCCCGAGCCGGCGGCCGCAATCACCAGGTCTGAACTGGTGTTCAGGCTCGTCGCCGAGTCAGACGTCTTGTAGTCGGTCGACCAAGAAATCACGTTGTACGTGTCGCCCGAGGGCAGCGTCGTGCTCGTCGGTGGATCAGAAAATGTATAGGCGACACTGCTCGGGGCGCTCGGCGCGCCGCTGGTGCCGCAACCGTAGTCATTCGCGACCGTCCCCGTGGTCAACGCGGGAAACACATAGAGGCTCACGCTGTCCACATAGGCCGTACTCGAGGTGCAGGTCTGGCCCAGCGCGCAGGGATCCAGATCCAGCAGCAGCGCCCGGATTCCTTGCAATGCGCAGGTAAGCTGCGTGCCGCTGCATTGGTCGCCGCTATCCCCATCGCTCATCGAGTGCGTTGTGTCCTCGATGATGGCGATATTCCACGGTTTAGTCGTCCCGCCGCGCATGGCCGCCGTCGCTGTGGCCGACAGGTTCATGCTGCTCATGCCGATCAGCCCACCAAACCACAGCGACACTTTGGCTGTCTGCGTCACCGCTACCGCGTTGCAGGTGGTCGCCGGGCTGGTGCACGATCCCTGGCCTGATGGGGGCGCCTGGCAGCCCACGTTAAGCGAGCTGCCCACTCCCGACGAGCAGTAGAAGTTCGGCGTGATCGTCGCGCTGTTCAGGAATGACGTAGCGTTCAGCTTTCCTGACTCCACGCTGTAGTCGGTCACATAGGTTGATGCCTGGGTGATGTTGGGCATGGCATTGGCGGCCGCCAGCGCTGCCGCATTGGTCGACGCCACCAGTTGCTGGTAGGCGTAATAAACGTGGCCCACTTCCACCGAAACTGCGCCGATGGAGATGACTCCGCCGATGCTGCACGCGACGATCACCCCCGTTTGGCCCCATTGACTCCTCAACAACCTTGGCAACAACGAGAATCCAAACCGCTTCATGGTCATACCCTTCCTTTCGGGCAGCGCATGCCGCGTCCGGCATCGCCTGGCTGCCCAGCGGGAAATTCGCCGGTACTCATTCCCGGCCGCGCTGAGCGCTGATCGACCTCGTGGAGGGCCCGCACATCGCCAGATCTGCCCTTGGGAAAGACACGCTTCGCGTAGCGCCAGCGCACGCAGCCTTCTTCACGCAAGCGTTCGAGGAGTCGACTCGGAGCTTCGACACCGGGCGCGTGAAGCATGCCGGCGTCAGGGGCCCAGCTCTGAGTGGAACTGATTTGAATCAGGAAAAATGCAGGATCCTCAACCGAGGTCGCGAGACACGAACAACACTTCAAGCGCAGCACTGGCTGCGTGGAGAGAATTGCGCGTTCGTCGCTGAGCGATAGCAACTTGCCGCCTCGCAGACACTACAGCGACCTCTTGGGGAAGGGTGATTTGTCTCTATGATCTTCAATCGCTTGCGCGCGGTATATGCCCCTTTCGTGCTATTTGGCAAACTCCGGTTTTGAAAGGGCACGGCTTCAGAGCCTGCCTTGAGCTTGCCGAAGCGCGCCGTCAAGACCGCATAAACACTGAGGCTTTGGCCCCGAGGGGTGCTTCTCGCGACTCTCAACCGTCGCCACCGCCTTTCCGTCAAGATCCGAAGCCGTCGGCAACCGCCCTCGGGGCCGCGCCCGGGCCTAAAGACAAAAGGGGCGCGGCGAAAGCGCCCGCACCCCTCGTCCTTCCCTCATATCGGATGCCGGCTTCGACCGGCCCTCTAGGACGTGCCGTTGGGAATCAGCCGTGGCGAAGTCATGTTGTCGGTGATGGCGCGGAAAATCGCCGTCAACTTCGTAATGCTCTGGTTGCTGGGAGCCGTCGCCTTGCAGCCATGGCCGTCGTCGGAGTAGAAATTCACCGAAGCGGATGCCATGGCTGCAATGGCCGCGCAAGGCTGATCGCCCGGTGCCCAGCTTCCCCCGTTCGTCGTCACCGTGGCGCTATAGGTCTTATCCGACAGGCATCCTCCCGACGTCTCCGCACCGTAGCCGATGGTGTAGACAATCGTTCCCGCCTCGGCCGCAGATTGTGCCGCCAGCACCGCCTGCCCGCACTCCCCGAGAGCCGACGGGTAGGCATACGATTCGTAGCCTGAGGGATTCGTGGTTGCCGATCCGGTCCCATTCAGCTTGCCTTCTGAGGCCACCATCTGGGCGCTGTTGCTGCACGCGCCGGCCGAGGTGTTCGCGTTTGCCGCGCATGAGGTTGCGTCACCGTCGGTCAGGATGATCATGGCGTTCTTCGAACCCGGATTGGCTGTCTGTTCGGCAACCAGGGCCGCCTGCGCTGCATAGATCGCCTGCGCATAGTAGGTTCCGTCGCCGCCCGGCGCCTGCACCCCTCCACACTGTACGGTCTCGGTGTGCTGGTTCCTACCCGAGCCAACCGTTTCCGTGATCTCCGGCCCGTCGCCGACCGCGATCACAATATCCGAACTCTGGTTCAGGCTCGTCGCCGAATCCGTGGTCCGGTAATCGTTTGCCCACGTCACCACCTGGTACGTGTCGCCCGAAGGCAGGGTGGTGTTCGAAGGCGGATCGGGAAACGTGTACGCCACGATGGTCGGATTACTGGTCGGACAGGTGTAGTCGTTGGGGGCGGTCGCCGTGGTCAAGGGCGGAAAGACAAACAGGCTCACGCTGTCCACGTAGGCCGTGCTCGTGGTGCAGGTGGCGCCCAGCGCGCATGGATACAGGTCTCCCAGTAGCACCTGGATTCCTTGCTGCGCGCAGGATTCCTGGGTCCCGGAACACTGCGCGCCGCTATCGGCGTCGTTCATCGATGCCGTTGTGTCGAGGATGATGGCGATGTTCCAGGGCGTGTTGGTCCCGCCGCGCATGGCTGCGGTGGCCACCGCCGTCAGGTTCATGGTCTTCATGCCGATCAATCCGCCGAACCACAGCGGCACTTTGGCTTTCTGCGTAACCGCCAGCGCATTGCAGGTTGAAGAGTTGGTGCACGATCCCTCGCCCGACGGCGGGGCTCCACAACCCACGTCCAGCGATCCGCTCACGGTCGATGAGCAAAAGAAATTCGGCGTGATCGAAGTGCTCTGCAGGAATGGCGTTGCGTTCAGCTGTCCCGACCCCACGCTGTAATCGGTCACGTAGGTTGTTGCCTGGGTGATGTCGGGCATGGCATTGGCGCCGGCCAATGCGGCCGCGTTCGTCGACGCCACCAGCAGTTCATAGGCGTAATAGATGTGGCCGATCTCCACCGAGACCCCGCCCAGCACAATCATTCCGCTCATGCTGGCCGCGATCACTACACCTGTTTGGCCGCGCACGCTCTTCAGGAGCCTGCGCAGAAACAAAAATCCTGATCGTTTCATGGGAACGATGACCTCCGTGAATTTCGCAGTGGGGAAGAAGGGGAAAATTGAGGCTATTCGGCCATGGCCGTATCGGACGATGTCAGGGCGCTCGAAGGGCTGAACTGGTACACCGGGAGCCAGGAATAGGCAAAGCTCACGGTCAGCGTGACGGGCTCATTCGGCGCCAGCTCCGACGCCCCGGCAGTGCAGGAAAACGAGCTTCCCGCCGTGGGGCCGTAGGTGTGCGTGGTGCCGCTCGAGTCGGTAATCACCATGGTGTAGGTGAGGTTCGACGCCTTCCAGCCCGGCAGCGAATCCTGGATCGACGTTACCGCTGTCGCGCACGGGTCCGAGGTAAGCCCCTGTTCGGCTCCCACCAGCATGGTGGCTGTTGACGTCGCATTCCCAAGCTGCTGCAGGTAGTAAAGCGCCAGCGAGAACGAGGCCGTTCCCGTCAGCACTGTCATCATCAAGGGGATGGTGACGGCAAATTCCACCAATGCACCACCCTCTTCGCCGCGGAAGCGCATCCCCCGCTTCATGAGGCGAGCAAGCAAAAGGGCCCGCTTGCGCAGGCTGCTCCCAATCGTCATCTCTCTTCCTCCCTTCGCTGCCGCGTATGTAATCCGGGTTCGAAACCTTCGGCGGCCCGGAAATCTTTATCGCGCGCGACAGCGCCATTCATTTACTTCTCTTCAACTGCCTCAGAAAGCGATCGAATTCCTTTCTGCCGGCCGCATCCAGAATGGGAGCTTTCCCATTGCGCTGGTCCCGCCGGTCGTGCAGAATGAACTGCAGTCCCACACCATCCGGGCCCCAGCGTACCGCCCGCGACTGCACGGCAATCGATCGTTCCTCCAACTCCTCCTCAGCTTTGGTTCTCTGCAACGTCATCAGAACCAAGGTTCCGGGATACCACCGCTCCTCGGTCACCACGTAAAGTCCCGACGAACTGACATCGCGCACGCTGTGCGCTGCCGGAGCAGCTCCGTTCCAGTAATAAGCGGCCAGGCCCGGCGCCGTCGTCCGTGGCGCCTTACGCGGATCGGGCGACCACCACCGTTGCAGCCAATTGCGCGGTTGCCGGATGCTGCGCACGCTTGGCTGCGTAAGATCCATCTCATACGTCGGCTCTTCTTCATGAGGCCCGCTGCCGTTCCGGTTCTCCAGTTCCAGAAGGCCGGGTCCTCCGCTCCAGAGCGGTTTCTCGCGCAGCAGTGCCGCGCCCGTAATAATCGGCTCGGCTCCCATGTCGCTGCGCGGGCTCGTCAACCGTTCCAACTGACGCTCCATCTCCTCGGCAACGCACAGTACCAACTGGTCGCCCGGCTGGGTTTGCGATGAATAAATCGAATGCGCCGGAAGCGCCAGCACGCTTTCCGGCTGCGGACTCGATGCGCTCACCTGGAAGGTCGGAAACGACTCCACGGTGTCGATCACGCGGCATTCCTGATCCAGGTAAATCAGATCCAGCGGTGCCGGCATCGCCGCCGCGGGGATGCCCCGGAACGGCGTCATCCATACCCCCTCGCCCGACTTCAGCGGGCGAGCCGACATCAATTCCCCCACCCGCGTCGACGGCAGATCCGCCGCCCTCACTTCCAGGCCCAGAAAGCACTCCCGTGTTTGGTTATAGGCACAATGCGTTCGCGATTCTAAGGCCCCATTGGACTGCGGCGGGGATCCCGCAGACCCCGTTCCCCTCGATCCTTCGACGGCCCGGTCGGTTCGTACCAGCAATTCCATTCAGCCCGGCCCTCTCTTTCAGAGCATATCTGGGTGCAAATGCGTACACTCCACCCGCTACGCTGCGTGGGCAGGCCGCCGTGGCACTTCCGCCGCGGCGGCGCATGCTCCAGAGCAACGAATCCGTCAAACCCGGCCGTGACGCCAATCTGTTTCATGACGTACACGGACACTTCAGCTCCGCCTACTTGATCCGTGTGCGGCGGCGCTGAATCAGAACCACCAGAATGATGACGGCCAGAACTCCGGCAGCAATCCTGATAATTGTGGTAGTGTCCATTCCTCATTCCCCTTCCTGCATCATCGCTTGGTCAAGTTACTGAAAGACTCAACCATCACAATCGCGGCTGGTCCCAGTGTAACCAGAAAAAGCGCAGGAAAGATGAACAGTACCAACGGAAATACCAGTTTCACCGATGTTTTGGCCGCCGCCTCTTCGACCATTTGCACGCGCTGCGTGCGCAGCGTGTCAGAATGAACGCGGAGCATTTTGGCGATACTTGTTCCAAATTGTTCTGTCTGCACCAGCATCGATACCAGATTGCGCAAAGTATCTACGCCGGTGCGTTCTGCCATGCGTTTCCATGCTTCTGAGCGGGGCCGGCCGGCGCGCTGTTCCAGCACCACCACACCCAGCTCATCGCATAGTTCCGGTTGCGACTTGCTCAACTCTTGCGTTGTGCGCGCCATTGCCTGATCCAGGCTCAGGCCTGCTTCCATGCAGATCACCAGCAAATCTAGTACGTCGGGCAACCCGCGGCTCAACTTCTTTTGCCGCTTGTCAATCATTTTCCCGAGCACGAAATCCGGCGCCAGGAATCCCCCGCCCAGCGCCAGCACATAAACGAAGAACGGCCCCAGGCTCGCCAATCCCGTCACCAGGGCAAGGGCCGACAGCATCACGGGCGTCACCACCTTGCACCCATAGAAAACCTTGACTGCCGACTCGTTGCGATATCCGGCGCGCTGCAGGCGCTGCAACGCCACCCCCACTTCCTTGTCGCTCTTCGGCATCAGATTCTCGAACCGCTCCATCATGCTGCCTAGCGACGTCTTGGCCTCCCTGACCACCTTCATCAGGCTCTTGTCGTTGGAGCGCGGGCTGATCGTTTCGCTGATGCGCTTCAGCATCATCTCGCGATAGAACAGCAGCACCCCGCCGCTGCCTATCAGCAGAAAGACCGCCACGAATGTCAGAATGATGAATCCCATGCCGCTTCCTTATACGTCGATATTCACGATCTGGTGGATGATAAACCCGCCGATGATCATCAGGATCACTGCGGCCCACAGCAGCTTGATGCCGATGTCCCGATGCCAAAGGATGCTGATCATTCCCGGATCCACAAAGTAGATCGCCACCGCCAGCACGATCGGCAGCAAGGTCAGGATCAATCCCGTCAACCGCCCCTGCGCCGTGTGCACCATAATCTGCTTCTTCAGCCGGAACCGCTCCCGGATCACGTGCGCCGTCTTGTCCAGCACCTCGGCCAGGTTGCCGCCGCTCTCCTTTTGAATCATGATCGCCGTGGCCGTAATCTTCATATCCTGCAGCGGCATCCGGATGACCAGGTTGTCCAGGGCGACCTTCATTTCCAGCCCGTAGTTCTGCTCTTCGAAGCAGATCTTGAATTCGCCACAGATCGGCTCGGCGCACTCGCGCGCCACTAGCGCCATGGCTGCTAGAAGGCTGTGCCCGGCGCGCAGGCCGCTTACCATCAGGTCCAGGGCTTCAGGCAGGCCCTTTTCGAAGGCGCTGAAGCGCCGCCCGCGCTTGAACATCACCCAGCCGAAGGGTAGGCATCCCAGCGCCAACCCCGCGCCCAAGGCGATGGGATAAGACTGGAACGACAGGTAGAGAACATATGCGGGCAATACCAGACACGCCGCGCTCATCACCAGCAAACGGCCTGCGCTCCAATCCAGAGCGGCCTGGCTCAACATTCTCCGCAGGTAAGGAGCAATCTCCAGGTTCAACAGCTTCCGGTTCAGCCACGGAATGCTGCTCAGGTGCTCGTCCTTTACCAGGTTCAGCTTCTGATGCTGTACCGCCCGCGGCTCGGTCTTCAGCGCCGATTCCAGCGTTGCCAGCGCCTGCTTGGCGTTGTTCGTCGAACCCATAACCGCGATCGGCACGGCAATCACCGTGAAGACGGCAATAAAAACCAGTGCAGCTATCAATCCCATCTCTGCTCCCTCCTTTCCCCTCAGTTCACCGGCGTTTCTTTTTCGAAGAGGCTGGGCGGCAGGATGATCCCCGACACCCGCAGTCTCTCCAGAAATCTGGGCCGGATACGCGTCGGCTTGAACACTCCGATCACGCGGCCGTCCTGGCCGATGCCCTTCTTTTCGAAGGTGAAGATTTCCTGCATGCTGATCACGTTCTCTTCCATGCCGGTGATCTCGGCAACGCTCGTCACCTTGCGGGTTCCGTCGCTCTGGCGCGTTGCCTGCACAATAATGGTGATCGCTGAAGCCACCTGCTGCCGCACCGATTTCTCCGGCAGGTTCATATTCGTCATGGCCACCATCGATTCCAGCCTCGACAGAGCATCGCGCGGGGTGTTGGCGTGAATCGTGGTCATCGAGCCTTCGTGGCCGGTGTTCATGGCCTGCAGCATGTCGAAGGCTTCTTCGCCGCGAACCTCGCCGATGATGATGCGGTCGGGGCGCATACGAAGAGCGTTGATCAGCAATTGGCGCTGGCGGATAGCCCCCTGCCCTTCGATGTTCGGCGGCCGCGTCTCCAGACGCACGATGTTTTCCTGCGCCAACCTCAGTTCCGCGGCGTCCTCAATGGTCACCAGCCGCTCGTTGTTGGGAATGTATTGCGACAGGATATTCATGAACGTGGTCTTGCCGGCGCCGGTGCCGCCCGAGACCAGGATGCTGATGCGCGCCCGCACCGCCGACGACAGCACTTCCATCATCTCGGGCGAGATGCTCTTCAGCTGCACCAGTTGGTTGGCAGCCAGCGGGCCGGTCCCGAAGCGGCGGATCGAGATCGAAGGCCCGTCCAGCGCCAGGGGTGGAATAATCGCGTTGACGCGCGATCCGTCAGGCAGGCGCGCGTCTACCATCGGCGACGATTCGTCCACGCGCCGGCCGACCCGCGACACGATGCGGTCGATGATCTGCATCAGGTGCCGGTCGTCGCGGAACGACGTGTTCACCTTCTGCAGCAGACCACCCTTCTCAATGAAGACGTGATCCTTGTCATTGACCAGGATGTCGGAGATCTTGGGGTCGCGCAGCAGCGGCTCCAGAGGACCTAGCCCGAAAACTTCGTCCAGCAGGTCGGCGTGGATCTTCTCCTGCTCGTCGAAGTTCAGCGGCACCCGCTGGTCCGACATGATCTCTTTGACCAGTCCCGACACTGCCTGCCGTGCCTGGCTGGAGTTCACACGCGACAGCTTCTCCAGATCCAGCTTGGAGATCAGGGTCCGATGAATTTCCGCTTTGTAGGTTTCTAAATTAAGCAGCTCCACTGATTACCTTCCATGCCTCCCGGGATTCCCGTTCCCAGAAGATTCATCCGAACAGTTTGAAGCCCTTTTTCTTCGCCGGTTCCGCCACGCTCTCTCCAATGGCGGCCTTGGCCATGTGCCGGATTTGCCGCGTAATGGGCGAATCTGCCAACACCAGCGGCGTTGCGTTGATCTGCATCTTGCGCACCGACGCATAGTCGTTGGGAATTTTCCACTGCGCCGGCCGCGTCAGCGCTTTGGTGATGTGCTCCTCGCTTACGCCCAGAAGCCGCGATTCATAGCGGTTGATCACGATCTCCAGCTTGGGTACGGGGCCGCTGAAGAACTGTCCGACCAGACGGTTCGAATTGCGCAATTCCGGAATACTTGCCTGCGTCACCAGGTAGACCGTGGTTGCATCCGTGTACGCGGCGGTTCCCATCAAGTCCAGCTTCGACCCGAGATCGACCACCACATTGTCAAAATCGAGGCGCGCCACATCGATCAGTCGGTCGATGGCTTCGTGGCCGGCTTGGTACTGAACGAACCTTCCCGGAGCTGCCAGAACCGACAGGCCCGAGCTGTGCTTGACAAGAAGCTGCGACAGAAAGCGCCCGTCGAGCCGATCCGCCGCGCGCAGCGCGTCAATGGTCGAGAATTCGGCCGTGATGCCCAGATTCAATGCCGCGTCACCAAGCGGCAGGTCGAGGTCGATTAAAAGCGTTTTCTGGCTCGGTTCCTGCGCTAGCGCTACAGCGAAATTGCACGCCAGCGTTGTCGCCCCGGCGCCGCCCTTGGCTCCCATAAACGCAAGCAGTCTTCCTTCTGCGTGGCTCATTGTGCTTGCCAGCGGTCGGCGTGCCGCAGCCCGCACCAGGGCATCGGTCATCACGTCCGTCGCGAACGGCAGCGCCAGGAACTCCCTTGCGCCCGCGCGCATGCATCGCACCAGGATTTCGGGGTCGGCGCTTTCCGAGTACACCATCAACGTCGCCGTTCCGTTGCCGCCGATGCTCTCCAGCAGTTCCAGGGCGTACTCGGGATCGCTGTCCAGTTCGATGATCACGACGTCGTACTTGTCTTCCAGCATTCTCGGGACGTCAGCCACTTGCGGCGGGTAAGCGTTGAACTCCGTCACCTCGTTGTGGCCGCAACCGGCCAGCGCCATCATGGCCATGGAACGCCGTGCTTCATCGGGCCCAATCAGCGCAATCGACAAGGGTTGGGAACCAATCGCTTCGGAATACGAATTGACCACGTGCGGGGATAGATTCGCGGCCACAGTGTCTACGCTCCTTGAATTGCGGTACCTCGGCGGCGCTGCCGTTGCCGGCTCCGCTGGTTCAGATCTCCAATGATGCAAACTTGACATCTTTCTTCCGACTCCGCCTGTTAGCGAGCGAGAAACGAAATCAACGTCCCGATTGCGATAGCGGGCGCATACGGCATCTTGCGCCGCAGCGGATTGCTCAGTACCGCTTCACCGCGCTTCTTCGCGCTGAAAACTACGTCGCCGGTGTGCTCGAACAGCTCCTTCAGAAACCCTCCGCAAAGAGCCCAGGCCAGCGCCATCACTCCTCCCACCAGCCCGGTCAGCACCAGCGCAATAAACAGCTGGAATGGGCCGATCCAGGCTCCAATTGCCGCGCACAGCTTCACGTCGCCCGCGCCCATTCCTCCCATCCAGAAAAGAACTCCGTATATCAAAAATCCCAACCCGGCCCCTTCCAGGCTCTGCGCCAAGCCGTGCCAGCCATAGAACCACGTTGAAACCGCAATCCCCAGGACGAAGAAAGGAAGCACGAGCCAGTTCGGAATACGACGCCGGTGAACATCCGTGAAGGTGGCCACGCTAAGAACTGCGACGGTTGGCCACCAGATGAACCAGTACATACTCCTGCTCCTTGTCCCCGTTGGACTTCCGGGACTGCCATGCATCTCAGCAATTGCTCAACCAAATCCCGGCAACGGAAACGCCTTTTGAATTCAAATAGATATGCTGCGAGAGGGCCTCAAGTGTACACACCTGTTTACGCGCCGGGAGGGGAGTTGGAGTGAGCCGTATACACTTTTGCCTTTCTCGGGCAGACACCGGCCCGACATCAAATCACTCGCAAACCTCTCTCAATTCAGGAGATCGTGCCATTGGCCTGGCCACGAAACGGCCTGCCGAGGACGCTCAGGCACCACCCCTTCGAAATTCACTGCAACGGGATTTCTGTTTTCGCTTGCCCGGCGTCGATCTGGTGACCAAATGGGTTCATTTCACGTGGGTTAGCCGCCACTGCGTGGACAATTACAAGCACCAAGGTCGCACCCCCTAGCACCAACGGGGAATAGGCGCTCCACGTTCGATTGACGATTATATTGGTACATCGCAAACATTAAGTCCAGCACCGTGAAATCAGCGAGTCGGGCGATTGCACGCGCATGACGAAAATCGGACTGTATTCGGAAGACCGCACTTTGCACCCGCTTCTTTCTTCTGCCCTTGGTAAGGATTTCGAGGTTTTGCTCGAACCCAATGGGGAAGGGATGGACGCCCTGGTTGCTGCGCGGGGCTGCGATGTGATGATCCTCGATCTCTACACGACCGGGGATTCCCTCCAGACACGCATCGATTCCGCCCGGCGCCTGCTCGCTTCTGCCGTTCCTGCCATCTTGATGGCCGACGACAGCCTTCGTTCCACCGCATTCGAACTCGTTCGCTCAGGAGCATTTGGCTACTGTCGCCGGCCGCCGTCGATTCGCGACCTCAAGACCATGCTCAGCAGGGCGTGTGAAACTTTCGCCCTCAAACAGCAGCTGTTCAGCGTGCAGCGCCACATTGAGGAGCCGGGCAGTTGCGATCGTCTTATCGGATCCAGCCCGGCCATGCAGCGCGTCTATCAACTGGTGCGCAGCGTCACCAATCTCAACGCCGCCGTCCTCGTCACTGGCGAAAGTGGCACCGGAAAAGAACTGATTGCCCGCGCTATTCACAATCTCGGCAGCCGCGCCAGCAAGCCTTTCGTCGCCGTCTCCTGCGGCGCCATCCCTGAAACCCTGATCGAGGCCGAACTCTTCGGCCACGAGAAAGGCGCTTTCACGGGCACCGTCGGCGCGCGCGAAGGCTACTTCGAGCAGGCTGCCGATGGCACCCTCTTCCTCGACGAGATCGGCGACCTGAGTGTCTTCACCCAGGTCAAGCTGCTGCGTGTCCTGCAGCAGATGGAGTTCAGCCGCCTGGGCTCGAGCAAGCTCATTCCCCTGCGCGCCCGTCTCATCTTCGCCACCCATCAGGATCTCGCCAAGCTCGCCACTGAAGGCAAGTTCCGCCAGGACCTCTACTACCGCATCAACGTCATGCGCATTGAGTCGCCGCCTCTTCGCGAGCGGCCTGAAGATATCCCTCTCATCGCGCGCCACGTCATGCGCCATTACGCTGCGATTTTTCAAAAGACCATGGAAGACATCCAGCCCGCCGCGCTGGAAATGCTGCAAGGTTACTCCTGGCCCGGAAATGTGCGTGAACTTGAAAACGTGCTGCAGCGGGCCATCATCCTGGCTCCCGGCCGTCAAGTCCGGGCCGAGGACCTGAGCCTCAAGGCGCAGGATCAGGAAGAAGAGGCGATCCCATTCGACGAGGTTGTCAACATTGCCGATTACAATCCCGCCGGCTCGTTCGAACGCCAGCTCCGCGATTACAAAATCAAGCTTGCGGTCGCTGCGGTTCGCGAGAACAACGGCAATAAGACTCTTGCCGCCCGCAGCCTTTCCATCTCGCGCGCCTATCTGCACCGCCTGCTTCGCCTCGCTGAGGCCGACCCGGCCTATGCGGAGCAAAACGTGCGCGAGACCGCCAGCGCGTGAGCCCGCAATCCCTTGGATGTGGCGCCAGCATCCCTGTCGCTGTCGTGCGAGCATCCAAACCCGCACCTGCAGCGCCCTGATTTTCATCTCCCCTCGGGCGCCGCTTCGCGGCATAAATCACTGCGGCTGCATTTCCCGGCCCAACGCGACGCTTCTAGAGCCTGTACGCAAAGCCCGGCAAGATGAACGTAGGCTTGAGTTGCTGCTCGCGCGAGCTCGCCAACTTGCCACGCCGCAAAGCGGCGCCGACTCGCTGCACTTTCCCCTGAAACACACCTTGCTTCTTCTCCCGGCGATGAGCTACGCGAAGTAATCGACGCGCCTCTCCGCTTCCCCTTCAGGCGCATCGTCATCCGGGCTGGCCTCGCTTTCAGGCGTCAGCTCGTTCTCCTCATTCTCTTCCGCGCCTGCGGCTTTTCTTCCCCCGCGCTGCCCGCCGCCGTCTCCGGGTTTTGCCGGGCCCTCCATTTCGAACACTTCCGGCGGCCGCAAATCTCCCTGCTGCGCCCTCGCGGTTGGTAGAGCGCGAATTCCGGGAATGGGGGCAATTTCCATCTTCGTCTCGATTTCTGTCGCGATCTATCGGCAGAAACGTGCAAGTCTTTAATCTTCCTCCGCCGCCTGTGACCGGTTTCAGGGCAAGAATGTGTCGCGTCCGCGGCTATGGGCGCATGGCGAGAGCCGTCTGGCCCCCCAATCCGTTGCCCGACGGGGGGCTCGCAGCATCCTGGCCCTCGGCCTGAACCGGCCCTGGAGATTTATTTAGCAGCGCCATTCCCTCCGCCAGGCTCAGTTCGGCCGGCACAGCCACAAAGCCGCCTCGCTCCTCGCTCGTATCGCGGGCAAAGGTCTTCACCAGGAGCGCGCGAATGTTCATATGAATTTCGAGCGACTCCGTCTTCCAGTCGCTCGCGCTCACCTGCACGCGCTCCAATCGGAACCATCCACCCTGGTAGAGGCGCCCCAGGATCCCGTAGCCAAAGTCGACATTCTCGTCCACGCGGCCCTCCAGGCGTACCAGCCGCTTCCAGCCCGCATCTACCCACAGCCTGCCGCTCATGGCGTGAAAGATACGCGCCTCGATCGTGCGCGGGGGATAGTTGGGGTTGGAATGAAACCGCAGCCGGTAGCAGCCCATCTCTTCGCCATCGTATTCATACACAAACGCGTCCGGAAGCAATGCCAGAATCCGCCCAATCCGCTCCTCATCCTCGTCGTACTGCTTCAGATGCCGAGCCTGTTCGCCCGGCGACACGAGCAGCTTCTGCAGCCGGTCCTGCTCCTGCTGCTCGTCCTCCGGTGACAACGGCCGGCCATCCCTCAAAATCAGCCGCTTCACAGGACCTTCCACGGTCTCCACTTGCTCTTCGCGCAAAGTTCCGTTCGACGAACGCCTTTCCACCCAATACCGCCAATGCCCGTGGCGCGCATGATCGTTCAGCTCGTTGTAGACCACTTCGCGCACCAGTTGCCTGGCTGGCATTTGCGCCTGCACGTGTGCGGTCAATGCGTTGTGCCACATCATCAGGGCTCCAACCGCTATCCAGACCACCCGCATTTCGCAATCCTCCTGCCCGGCAATTCCGGCTAACCGCAGTATCCCGGCCAGGCGGTAAACGCTCTGCAGGATTCTCTTGAAAAGGTCGAGAAATAAGGCGGAAGAACCCAGTTAACTACTAAGCTGACTCAATCCGGCGCTCCGCTCTCATCGTCGATGCGAAAGTTGCTACACTCGAGCCATGCACGACAACCAGGAATTCCTTCTCGCGGCCGAGGCGACCCTCGACAGCTTGAAGCGCCACCTGATCGCCCGCGAAGACGATGATCGCGCCGAATTTGAGGTCGAAGAGCGCGGAGGAGCCCTCTATGTTCGCTTTGCGCGCCCCGGAGCCAGCTTCCTGGTCGCTGCCAACGCCACGGTCCGTCAGATTTGGATTTCGGCTGCGCCTTCCGACCTTCGCCTCGACTGGGATTCGCGCATGGAAAAATTCATCTTTCCTCTTACCGGCGAAACCATCATTACCTTGGTTGACCGCCTCATTCGCGAACAGCACGCCGGCTGATCGACCCGCGCGTCGCAACCGCCCAAACCGCTTGTCCTCACCCGCGCTGGTTGGATGTTAGGATGATTTCGTTCTTCACGGAGGCAGCCCACCCATGGAAACTCCCGCAGCCCCAACCCTCACCGCCGACCAGCTTTCCGCCATCACGCGCCAGACCAACTACGGCACGTGGCGCTTTCAGAAGACCTGGAAGCCTCTCGCCATCGCCGACGCTGAGGGCTGCTGGTTCACCGACGCCGCGGGCAAGCGCTACCTCGACTTCAGCTCGCAACTCATGTGCGTCAACCTCGGCCACAAGAATCCGCGCGTCGTCGAGGCCATCGCCGAGCAGGCCCGTGACCTCTGCTACGTCGCGCCCGGCTACGCCACCGCCGCACGCGCCCGCCTCAGCGAAAAATTGCTCGAAGTCCTCCCCGAAGGCATCAACAAATTTTTCTTCGCCACCAGCGGCACCGAGGCCAACGAGGCCGCCTTCAAAATCGCGCGCATGGTCACCGGCCGCAACAAAATCATCTCCCGCTACCGCTCCTATCACGGATCCACCGCGGGCTCCATCGCGGCTACCGGGGATCCCCGCCGCTGGGCCATGGAACCTGCCGGCAAGCTCGCCGATGTCGTTTTCGCGCCCGAAACCAACTGCTACGACTGCCCCATCCGCCACACCTATCCCGCCTGCAACATCGCCTGCGCCGACTACATCGAGCACATGATGCGCAACGAGAGCGACGTCGCCGCCATCATCGTCGAGCCCGTCGTCGGCACCAACGGCGTCCTCGTTCCCCCGCCTGAGTACTTCCCCCGCCTGCGCGAAATCTGCGACCGGCACGGCGTGCTCCTCATCGCCGACGAAGTCATGGCCGGATGGGGCCGCACCGGCCGCTGGTTCGCCGTCAACCACTGGAAGGTCAAGCCCGACATCCTGGTCACCGCCAAGGGCATCACCTCGGCCTACGTGCCGCTGGGCCTCTGCGCCACCACCACCGAAATCGCCAACTACTTCGAGGACCACTACTTCTCGCACGGCCACACCTACGAGGCGCACCCGCTCACCCTCGGTCCCGCCGTCGCCACCATTGAAGAGATGCAGCGCCTCAAGCTGGTCGAGCGCGCCGCCCAGCTCGAGCCCTACGTGCGCGAAAAGCTTCTCACGCTCAAGGAGAAGCACCCCTCCATCGGCGACGTGCGCGGCCTCGGCCTCTTCTTCGGCGTCGAGCTGGTCAAGAACCGCAAGACCAAACAGCTCTTCAACACCATGCGCGACAAGGTGGAAGGCAAGCCGCTCCTCGTCGACCAGATCGCCGCGAAGATGATGGCGCAGGGGGTGTCCATCCAGGCCTGGGTCAGCCACTTCGTCATCGCCCCGCCTCTCATCGTGACGAAGGAAGAACTCGACCTGGGCATCGCCGCCCTCGACGAGCATCTCGCCATCGCCGACGCGATGGTCGAGTAAGGGCAGCTTTCAGCCGCTCAGCCGTCAGCTTTCAGCTGGGTGCCTCACCCTGCCGAGTTGTTGTTTTTCCGGCTAGGGCGGGATGTTGCCCTAAGTCCCTTTGAATCATTACAAATGTTCGCCCAGATGGCGCCAATACCCCGCCAAATGTTCGCTTAAAAGTTCCCATTTGCCCCTCAAATGCTCGCTTGAGAGTGTGCGTTTTTGCGAGACACGCGCTGAGAAATTACCCATTTTGCAGCCGAACAGCTACTCGAAAGTTCATGAATTTCGCGCATGGTTTGCAGATCATTTCGCGAAAGTGCGGGATGGTGGGGATTAGAAGCAGCAAAAAAGCCGCAGCTGTCCTCTTTTGGCGGGCAGCGGCGGCTTTTTTGCGTTCAGCGGTGCTAGCGGAGTTAGCGGCATTAGCGGAGTCAGGAAAGGAGAGAGACGGTGCGGAGGGTGATGCGGGAACGGGCGCGGTTGGAACTGGAGAGGACGGTTCGGTGGTATCGGAGGGCGCGGCTGCATCCGCGGCCGCCGGAAGGATGGTTGCGGGCGATGCGCCTGGCAGTGGGGATGCCAGCGGAAGAGATCGCGGTGAAGATGCGCTTCTCGTACAGGATGGTGTTCCAGATGGAGCGGGCGGAGCAGCGACGGAAGATCAGCCTGGAGCGGCTGGACGAGATGGCGCGGGCGCTGGGGTGCGACCTGGTGTACGGGCTGGTTCCATGGGAGCGGTCTTTGGAGGACCGGGCGGTGGAGCTGGTGGAGCGGGAGCTGTGGCGAAAACGGTATACGACGCGAAAGGTCGGGGTCAGGGATCAGGTGTCAGGGGTCGAAAAGACAGGGACCTAGGGGCGGGTGCGAGCTTTTTAGCGTTTGGATGCTAGCTCTTAGCCGTCCCGGGCGCGAATGGTGCAGGGCGAGGGCGCAGGCTATATCGTATCCACTTGACCGGATTGGGGCGCACGAGGAGATGGTCAAGCAATATTTTGAGAAGTGACCGTCCTGGGGAGCTATTGCGCATTGCCAGGCGGTTCGTCAGCGATTCTCGCGCACTTCTATATTACGTGCTCGCCGCCGTGAAGCCTCTTCAACTCCTCTGGCTTTGCGCCAAAGACGTTTGTGCCTTTCCGGATTAAGACCTTCTCGTCAAACTGATAAACGTCCCTCCGGTTCCATGGAGGGACGATTACGATAAGCACTTCCGAGCCGATTACGTGAACCGACTTGAGGTCAACCACCGCTGCCGGGGCGATTCCTGTTCTGATTGAATTCTGAAGTGGCTGGTCCAGCTTCTGCCGCGTTACGTCTGTTCCCTGAATCGTTCCGTCGTCGTCGACTCCGTAGAGGATGAGGCCGCCTTGGCGGGTGTTTAGCATCGCGGCGATTTCCCGCACGATCTTTCGGACATCGGTCCCAGGGGCCTTGAATTCGACGGTCTGGTCCTCGCCCTGTTTGCAGATGTCTAAAATCTCGTTTTCGCTGGGGAGGGGGACGGACTTCCCTTTTGGCGCTCGAGTCTTTGATCGGCCTTTGCTTGTGAGGGCTTTTTTGGTGCCGGGTGGGCGCGTCGGCGCGCTGAAGTAGGAGAGCGGTATGGTTCGGGCAAGCGGGACCTTTTGATAAAGGGTGAAGCCGTCCTTTGTGAGGCTTGCCCCGTTCTTCGTTCTCTCCTCGATCAGTCCGGCATCTGCAAGCCGTCGTAGATCTCTATGCACGTTATTTACGTGCCGCTTGGTTGATTTGGCGATCCCCCGCGCGTTCTTTCGCCCGTCGACTAGCGCAAAGAGTCTAAGGCGCTCGGGTGCGCCCGCGAACATGAATCGGCCTCGGGTGATGAGCTCTTGGAGGTCCATTGGCAGGATCTAGCGCTTCCCCTTCGCGATCGGCTTTAGGAAGTCGTTGACGTCGGACTTGCTCTTCTTGAGCAACTTTGCGATGTCTCCTTGCGGGACCTCCATCGAGTGAAGCTGGATCATGATGGCCTTCTCCAGCAGTTCAATGAGGCGGTTGGTTCCGTCACCTTTCATTGGCTACTCCTTCTTGGTTCCTTTCTTGCTTCCCTTTCTAATCCTTGCCAGTTCCGAATTGACCGAGGTGGCCGGCCCGTCTACGATTCGAGCGATTTCGGAGGGGGACAAGCCGGCAATATCGAGCAGCCTGATCTGTTCGCGCAGGGAGCGTGGCCGGTCGGGCTGAGGGAGGGTTACGATGAGGAGCGCGATGACTGCGTCGAACCGATTTTTCAGGTCTTGAGTTGTTGCTTCTGCCACTTTGCGCTATTCCTTTCTGCGGCCTGCGCTCGCCCGCGTTTCTCTTCTGATCTCGGCAAGCCTAACGCTGACGGCGTTGGGGGTCGAGCCGACGAGTTCAGCTATTTCGGATTGGCCGAAGCCCGCCTTGTCGAGGATTTTGATCTGCTCTCGCTGCTTCTACTTATATGTGATTTAAAAACAGCTGTTTATAGGCATCAAATTATGTGGATCTGTCAAATACTTATCGCAATACTTCTCCGTGAGGATTTCTATGCGAATTTTTCTAATGACTGCGCTAATGCATGGTAATTCCTTCTGGCTCTTCGGGGCTCGGCTGGCGATGAGTTTGGCTGAGGCAAAATGGAAAATTTGGATTTGGGTTGGGGGCGTTCGGGGTGCGGGTTTCATCGCGGCTGCGCCGCGTACTTTGTTTTTCGGGAAAAAACGGCACGGTTCCCAGGGCTGGCGCCCTCCCACCCCACGGACGTGGACCTATCCGTGGGCACCCCGGCCCGGGCTATTTTCTTTCGCTCCCTACGGGAGGATTGGCCTGCGGGAACAGTTTCCTGCGCCGGCCTGGGTGTGGGGAGCGACGGTTTGATTCGCGGGGTGGCGATAAAGACAGGGGACAGAGATCGGGGATCAGTGGCCGGTGATCGGTTCCCCGCCCCAGCAGAGCCAGGATGGGGCACCCGGCCCGGCTATCGGCTACTGGTTCCCAGTGTGGGAAGGGGGCATCGGGGGCGTGGGCAGGCCGAGCGCGCGGTCCTGTTGGATGGCTGCGCATTCCTCATTCGAATTCCTCTCGGCCAGTTTTGCTGTGTCACATTCCTCTTCCATGAGGAAGAGCTGGGCCCAGCGGGGGCTCTTGTCCTTTTTGGAATCGGCGGAGTCGGCGGGAGGTTTGTCGGCGCCGGTGAGCTGCATGAGGACACGCGTCGCGGGAACGTTGCCGCGGGTGGCTTTTTGGGCAAGGGCATCTGCGATGCGGCCGGACTCCCGGCCGACGGCGTTGTTGGCGGAATCGCGGAGGAGCTTGGCGCCGCGGCCGGCGGGCAGATTGCGGGGTTTAGTGCCGCGGCGGCGAGAGCCGGGGAATGGGTTGCCGGGTTTTTTCCGATTGGTAGTCATGAGAGTCAGTTGTCAGTCGTCAGTGATCAGTGATCAGATGGCGATCATGGTTTTAGAGTAGCCCGATGGGCGGGAATTCCATGCAGGTGGAAGTGGTTGAGAGGGAGGGGGTTAGAAGAAGGGGGGGCTTGACGGGAAAAGCAGGTGCCAGGTTTCAGGGGTCATAAAGACAGGGAATCAGGGATCAGAGAACAGTTCATCCACGCCAGCCGGGCCAGGATGGGGCACTCTGGCCAATAGCCGGTAGCCAGTAGCCGGCGGCTCGTCGCTGACGAATGAGCACCTGCCTATTCTTTGACAGGGACTTCGCTGCGGATTTTGAAGTGGACGAGGATGGAGGCGTGGCCCGCGGGGCAGCCGAAAATCAGATCGCGGCCACGGCCTTTGAACGCATAGGAGATATGGGCGATGCCGCCGGGATCGATCCTGGTGACGGTGGGCGGAGAGGTGACCCGGATCTTGTCGGCATCGACGAACTCGGCCTGGGCCGACTCGACCTGCTCGTGCAGCGATTGGTCGAGGGTGATGGGCACCTGGAGGTCATCGGACGCATTGGTGCGGTTGCAGTCGACGTTGAGGTTCGGGCCCCGGTTGTCGCGCACCGATTCGACCTCGCTGATGACGGGGTTGTTGTGGTAGACGGTGGCGAAGAAGGCATAGGCGTCGGCGGAGCGGCTGGCGGGACGGACGATGTCGATGTGGTCGGCGGGGATGCGCTGGGGCGGGGTGTCGGTGTCGCAGCCGTAGGTGGCGCTGTAGTAGGGCACCACGCGGGTATGCGCGCCGAGGTAGCGGCCGACGCCTGCGCCGGCGGCGGTGTCGAGGGTTTCGTAGGCGCAATAGCGATGGATGGCGGCGACGGTGGGGATGCTGCGCCATTTCTGCTCGAGATCCATGAGGAAGCTGTTGTCGTTGCCGTCGCGCAGGTCGGTGAGGAGGGGGTCGCTGTCGTAGATGCGGGCCAGGTTGGCGACGAAGGATCCCTCGTGAGGCGTGGCGTAGGAGACGATGAAGCGGACGCGGGCGGCAACAAGGGGGTGGTTGAGGAGCATCTCTTCGATGAGGATGCCACCGAGGCTGTGGGCGATGAAGACGACTTCGTGGTGGTCCCAGACGTGCTGCGCCTGGAGGCGGTCGAAGAGGATCTGCGAGAGCTTGGTGGTGGAGTACTCGCCGCGCATGGACGGGGTGGGGTATTCGGCGACGACGACATCGGATTGCTGGAAGTGGGGATCGGTTTGAATGAGCTGAGGCCAGTAGGCGCCGTTGGGGGCGCGCCAGGTTTCGCGGCTGCCGTGAATGCCGTGGACGAAGACGATGACGCGGGGTTTGAGATCGTCGCCGCGGGCGGTGCAGACGGAAGAGGCGGCCATGAAGCTTAGGACGAGGGCCCAGAGAATGGCGACGGCAGAGCGGAGGACAGGTCGTTCACCCATGGCGGAGAGATGCTGATTCAAGACTACTCTTTTCGACGGGCGGATTGAAGGCGGGTAAGCGGAGGCGGGGCCGAGGCAACTTCTTCGGCGCGTTCTTCGGGGAGCGCGGGCGCGACAAGCTTCATCATGGCCACATAGGCGGCGCCAGCAGTGAAGAAGCCGACGAACCAGGCGGAGTCGTAGAGGAAATGCAGCGGCGGGACGCGCAGGCCGATGAGGGCGATAGCCACGCCGAGGGCGAGGGCTATCAGCGCGCGCGGATTGACGCCTTTCGTATAGTGATAGGCGCCGTCGCGGTGGTAGAGCGAGTTGACGTCGAGATCGGTGCCGCGAATGAAGAAGTAGTCGCACACCATGATGCCGGCCACCGGGCCGAGCAGGCCCGAGTAGCCGACGAGCCAGCCGAGGATGTAGGCGTTGGGCGTGGCGAGGAGCTTCCACGGGCACATGGCGAGGCCGAGGAAGCCGGTGATGAGCCCGCCGGTGCGGAAGCTGATGAGGCGCGGATAGAGGTTGGAGAAGTCGTTCGACGGCGAGACCACGTTGGCGCCGATGTTGACGTTGAGCGTGGCGATGAGCACGGCGATGAGGGCGAGGAACGCGACGAAGGGCTGGTGGAACATGCCGATGAGCTGAACCGGGTCCCAAATGGGCTCGCCGAAAAGTACCGCCGACGCCGACGTGACGGCGATGCCGAGAAACGTGTAGAGAACCATGGCGACGGGCAGACCGAAGGCCTGGCCCCACGATTGCGCGCTTTGCGATTTGGAGTAGCGCGTGAAATCGGGGATGTTGAGGGCAAGCGTTGCCCAATAGCCGACCATGGCTGTGAGTGACGGGAAGAAGACGCTGAGGAATTCGCCGCGCGAGTGGAACTGGCTGGGCGTGGAGAGCATGGCGCCGAAGCTGCCGGCCTTGATGCGCACCCAGACAAGCAGCGCGGCAGCCATGATGAACATAAAAGGCGCGCCGAAGGCCTGGAGCCGGCGGATGGAATCGACGCCGCGCCAGACGACAGCCATATTGAGAAGCCAGAAGCTGAGGAAGCACACCCACAACACGAAGGCGTTGCCGGCCAGGCCGGGCCTGATAACCACAAGCATGGCGTCAATGGCGCTGCCGCCGATCCAGGACTGGATGCCGAACCAGCCGCAGGCAACCACGGCGCGCAGGAGGGCCGCGATGTTGGCGCCGCGCACGCCAAACGAAGCGCGCAGGAACACGGGAAACGGAATGCCGTATTTCGCGCCCGCGTGCGCGTTGAGCAGCAAGGGAACCAGAACAATAAGATTGCCCAGCAGCACCGTGCCGAGCGCCTGCTTCCAATCCATACCCTTGGCGATGAGGCCGGAGGCGAGGCGGTAGGTCGTGATCTCCATGCACATGGAAAACCACAGAGCCGTGTAGTTGTAGAAGGTCCAACTGCGCTTTTCAGGCGGGACAGGCCGCAGGTCCTGGTTCGATAGGGATGGGTCGACGGTGCTCAGGGGACCTCCGAAAAGCAGCCATTCGCTCTTAGCTTTTGGCCATTAGCTTATCGTGCTGAGAACAGGTTCTTGCATTCACGGGCCTCAAAATCGAGACCGGGGACACCGTGCCACGGTTGTTGTACCGTCCCTACGGGACTCCGTAGCAAGGTTGGGAAATTTCCTTTCCCCACGCTGAAGCGCGGGACTAACAAACACTGCGCCTCCGGCGCGCTCGATCGGAGATTCCTTATGCAATCCTCAATAGCCGTCAGCTTGCGGCCTGTGGGCACCCGGCGTTCGGAGGCGAGGACAGTCTAGCCCCACCCTAGCAAAGCTAGGATGAGGCACCCCTTTATCACTTCCAGGCGCCGCCGCGCGCCTCGCGGCGCAGATACTTGCCGCGCCCAGCCTTGCCGATGAAGTTGCCGCCGCTCACAATGAGCTCGCCGCGCGAGTAGACATCGCGAGCGTTGCCGCGCACCTTGAACCCCTCAAACATCGAGTAGTCCACGCGCATATGGTGCGTACTGGCGCTGATGGTGTAGTCCTGGTTGGGATCCCAGAGCACCAGGTCGGCATCGCTGCCGGCGGCCAGCACGCCTTTTTTCGGATACATGCCGAAGATGCGTGCGGGCGCCGTCGACACCAGCTCGACGAAGCGGTTGATGGAGAAGTTGCCCTTGCCCACGCCGTGATGATGCAGCAGTTGCAGGCGGTTTTCGATGCCCGGCCCGCCGTTGGGAATCTTGGTGAAGTCGTCCTTGCCCAGCGCTTTCTGGTCGGCGAAGCAGAAGGGGCAATGGTCGGTCGAGACGACCTGCAGATTGTCCTGGCGCAGGCCTTCCCACAGCCTGGGCTGGTTTTTGCGCTCGCGCAGCGGCGGGGTAAACACGTACTTCGCGCCCTCCCAGCCCTTGTCGGCCACGTCTTCAAGCGAGAGCAGCAAATATTGCGGACAGGTTTCGGCAAACGCCGGCAGGCCGCGGTCGCGCGCTTCGCGTACCTGGTTGAGCGCGTCTTCGCTGGAAAGATGCACGATGTAGATGGGCACACCGGCAATCTCGGCCATGGCGATGGCGCGATGCACTGCTTCGGCCTCGGCCTTGGTCGGCCGCGTGAGCATGTGATGAATGGGCGCGGTTTTGCCTTCGGCCAGCGCCTGGCGCACGATGACATCGATCACCGACCCGTTCTCAGCGTGCATGCAAATCAGTGCGCCATTTTTCGCCGTCTGCCGGAGCGCCTTGAAGACGGTGGCGTCGTCGACCATGAGCACGTTGGGATAGGCCATGAAGAGCTTGAAGCTGGCTACGCCTTCGCGCACCATGTCGTCCATGTCTTCGAGGCCGGCGTCGGGCAGGTCGGTGACGATCATGTGCAGGCCGTAGTCGATGCACGCCTTGCCTTCAGCCTTCTTCCACCAGGTGTCGAGCGCGGCGCGCATTTTGGTGCCCCTGGCCTGGATGGCGAAGTCCACAATCGTCGTCGTCCCGCCGATGGCCGCGGCTCTTGTGCCGGTTTCAAAATCGTCGGCCGAGTTCGTTCCCCCGAAGGGCATATCGAGATGCGTGTGCGCGTCGATTCCGCCCGGAAGCAGCAGCAGCCCCGTCGCGTCGATCACTTTGCCTGCCGCGCTGGCTGGAATGCCCGCGCGGATTTCTTTGATCGTCGCGCCATCGATGAGAAGATCGGCTTTTAAGCTGGCGTCGGCGTTGACGATGGTTCCGTTTTGGATGAGTGTTTTCATGTTTCCGTCTTCCTCATTGCTTGTTGCAGAATACCCTTGCGCCGTCCCTACGGGGCTCGACCGGAATTTTCCAATCTCATTTCCCCACGCTAAAGCGCGGGGCTAACAAACGCTGCGCCTACGGCGCGCTGACCAGGAAACTGCCTATGGCGTGTTCATTCACTCCCTAGTCGTTGTCCCCGGGCGCCGCGCATGCCGCGCCTTTTGTCCGCTCGTCCCATGTCTGCGGAGCGATATCTTTGTCGACACGCACCATGGTGATGCAGCCTTCGACCGGGCAAACGCACCAGCACAGATTGCAGCCGACGCACTCCGTCTCGTCGACGCGCGGAATACGCGCGAGCGGCGTCGGATACGGCCCTTGCGCAAAAGCGGCCGCGCGCTCTTTGCGCGTGACCGGCGTTTCGGCAATCGATGCCTGGCTCGCCGCTTGCTCGGCGGCCGGCGTGCGATGCAATTCCACGTGGCCGTCGACCGGCCCCGTTACGCGATCAAGATGGATGCACTGGTGTGCGCCATCCCAGCATGCAATGTGGCAAAGGTCGCAGCCGATGCACTTCTGCTCGTCGATGCGCGCCACGATCTTGTAGTTCAGGTTCAGGTGCTTCCACTCGGTGACGCGATTGACCGACAGCCCGCGAAAGTCGTCGAGCGTACTGAAGTTTTTTTCGCGCATCCAGTTGTCGAGGCCCTCCGCCATGTCTTCGACAATGCGGTAGCCGTAGTGCATGACCGCCGTACACACCTGGACGGTGCCGCAGCCGAGCAACAGAAACTCCGCCGCGTCGCGCCACGAAGCGATGCCGCCAATGCCCGAAAGCGGCAGCGCGGCTTCTGGATCGGCCATGATCTGCTGCACCATGTTCAGCGCGATGGGTTTTACTGCCGGCCCGCAATAGCCACCGTGCGAGCTTTTGCCGTCGACATTGGGTCGCGGCACGAAGGTGTCGAGATCGATGCCGGTAATGGAATTGATGGTGTTGATGGCGGAGAAGCCATCGGCCCGGCCGCGCTTGGCCGCGCGCGCCACGGCGCGAATGTCGGTGATGTTGGGCGTCAGTTTGACCAAGACCGGCGTGCGCGCTTTTTCCTTCACCCAGCCGGTGATCATCTCGGCGTACTCGGGTACCTGGCCCACCGCCGAGCCCATGCCGCGCTCGCTCATGCCATGCGGGCAGCCGAAGTTGAGCTCCAGCCCATCGGCTCCGGCATCCTCAGTGCGCGTGACAATTTCGTGCCATGCCTCGCGGTTCGACGCCACCATCAGTGACGCGATCACGGCGTGCTTCGGGTAACGCTTCTTCACTTCCGCCATCTCGTGCAGGTTCACTTCTACCGGGCGGTCGCTGATGAGCTCAATATTGTTGAAGCCAAGGATGCGCTGGCCCTGCCAGTCGATTGAGGAATAGCGCGAACTCACGTTGACGATGGGCTCGCCGATGGTCTTCCACACCGCGCCGCCCCAGCCGGCATCGAAGGCGCGCATGATCATCTCGCCGGTGTTGGTGGGCGGAGCCGAGGCGAGCCAGAACGGATTGGGACAGTTGATGCTGCCCGCAAAGTTACGCACGCGAAGATCAGGCATGGGCTTCCTCCGCAGCTTTCAGGATGGCAAGGGCGGCGCGCTTGCCTCCAGAAACGGCATCCACCACCTCGCGGCCGCCGTTGACGCAATCGCCGCCGGCAAAGTACCGGGGATTGCCGGTCTGGCCGGTGACGCGATCGGCCGCGATGCGCCCGTCGCGCACCTGGACGCCGCGCAGCTTCTCGAGAATCTCAGTCAGAGGCGACTGGCCGACGGCCGGAACGACGAGATCGCAGACGATGCTCGATTGGGAATCGGGGAGGGTCTCGAATTTCCCATCGACCTGCCGCACCTGGACGGTGTCGAGCAGCAAACGGCCGCGCGCGTCGCGATGGATGGCAATGGGAAGCCTGCGCCACAAGAACTGGACGCCCTCCTGCTTGGCGTGCTCGTATTCGAATTCGAAGGCCGACATCTCGCTTTGGCTGCGCCGGTAGAGCAAGTAGACGGTGTGTGCGCCCAGGCGGCGCGCAGCATTGGCGGCATCGATGGCGGTGTTGCCGGCGCCCACCACGATCACGGTTCCGTCGAGCTCGCGCAGGTGACCGGTCTTGTAGGCGGAGATGAGTTCAAGCGCGTTGATCACGCCTTCAGAGTCTTCGCCGGGAATGTTGAGCCGCTGCATGGCGCCCAGGCCGAGGCCGAGAAAGATGAAATCGAATTCCGCTTCGAGCTTTTCCAACGCCGCCGCCGAATCGACGTCGATGCCGCAGCGAAACTCTACGCCCAAGCGCCGGATCATCTCGATTTCGCGCACGCTGTCGGCGGCGCGCAGCTTGTATTCGGCTACGCCGTAGGTGTTTAGACCTCCGGGCAATTCGCGCCGCTCTATCACCGTGGCCCGCGCTCCCTGGCGGCACAATTCGGCCGCGCAGGCCAGCGATGCCGGTCCGCCGCCGATGCAAGCAACGCGAACGTTGCGGGTTCCGGGCGCGGCCGCCGGCAGCGCCTCGCCCGACGCCCAGAACGCGTCGATAGCATGGCGCTGCAAAAGCGCGATCTGGATGGGCTTGTGGTTCTGCCGGACCATGACGCACGCGCCTTCGCACAGCACGTCGACCGGGCAGACGCGCGAGCAGCTGCCGCCCAGAATATTGGCGTCCAAGATGCGCATCGCCGAACCGCGCAGATTGCCCGAGGCGATGCGCTTGATGAACCCCGGCACATCAATATGCGTGGGGCAGGCGGCGGTGCAGGGCGCGTCGAAGCAGTTCAGGCAGCGGTCGGCCTCGATGACCGCGGCCTGCGCCGTGAGCGCCGGCTTCAGCTCGCTGAAGCGCGCGCGCAGTTGCGGATCGTCAGGAAGCGTTGCAGTGCTCATGGGTTACCCCCGGCCTCACGAGGCCACCAGCGGCGCGTATAAATCGGGCCGGCGATCGCGATAGAACTGCCAGGTGCGCCGAACCTCGGCAATCTGGTCTAGGTCGAGGTCGGCGGTCAGAACTTCGTCTTTGTCGCGCGAAGCCTCGGCGATGATTTTGCCGCGCGGATTGCAGAAGTAGCTGGACCCGTAGAACTCGCCGATATTCCACGGCGCCTCAGTGCCCACGCGGTTGATGGCGGCGATGAAATAGCCGTTGGCGGCGGCGTGCGCCGGCTGCTCCAGCTTCCACAAGTACTCGCTCAGGCCGGCAACGGTGGCCGAGGGATTGAAGACGATCTCCGCGCCGTTCAGCCCCAGGCAGCGCGCACCCTCGGGAAAATGGCGGTCGTAACAGATATAGACGCCGATTTTGGCAAAGCCGAGATCAAAAACGGGGAAGCCCAGGTTGCCGGGCCGGAAGTAGAATTTCTCCCAGAAGCCGGGCGCCACGTGGGGAATGTGGGTCTTGCGGTACTTGCCGAGGTATTCGCCGTCCTTGTTGATGACGGCGGCGGTGTTATAAAAAATGCCCTCCTGCTCGACCTCGTAGACGGGCACGATGAGCGCAATATGCAACTCTTTGGCCAGCGAGCGCATGAGACTTACCGTCGGACCGTCGGGAACGGACTCCGTCATCTGGTACCACTTCACCTCTTGTTCCGCGCAAAAGTAAGGACCGTTAAAAATCTCCTGCAGGCAAACGATTTGCGCGCCCTGCGTGGCCGCGTGGCGAATGAGACCGACGTGCTTCTCGACCATGGCCTTCTTCTGCGCCGGCAGAGGGTCGGTCGCGGGCCTGGCATTCGATGCCTGAATGATGGAACATCGGACGATACGGGGCATTCTTTGCCACCTCCATGCCGTAAAAGCGGTGAGTCTTAGAAGTTAATCCAAATGCGTTGATTCGGCAATAGGCGCCTGGGTACCCGATCGTGGCTCGCTCGGTGAAAATCTTCGGCCCCCCCCCGGCCCCTTGCTCCCTCGCACCTTTGCTGCCTCGCCTCTTCGCCCGGTTTGACTTCATATCCGGCGGATCGAATAATCGGAGGAGATGAATATTTACGAGGAGATCGTGCGGTTGCAGCGCGAAGGCCGGCGCGGCGCGGTGGCCACCATTGTGAATGTGCGCGGCTCGATCCCCTCGTTTCAGAGCGCGAAAATGCTTGTCCGCGACGACGGATCCATCGCCGGGACCATTGGCGGAGGCTGCGTGGAGGCTGAAGTATGGCAGGCGGCGCGGGAGGTCATTACCGGAGAAAAGCCGCGCACGCTCAGCTTCGATCTCAACCAGGATCCCAAGTACGATACCGGGCTGGTTTGCGGCGGGACGCTGGAGATTTTTATCGAGCCGGTATTGCCCATGCCGCTGCTTTATATCTTTGGGGCCGGCCACGTGGCCCTGGAGCTTTTCAAGGCCGCGCGCAATGCGGGCTTTGACTGCATCGTGAGCGATGACCGCGATGCTTACGCCAACGCGGAGCGGTTCCCCAACGCGCTGCAGGTGGTGGCGAAGGATTTCGACGAGGCGCTGGCGGAGCTGGCTCCAACGGAATCTTCCTATATTGTGATTGCCACGCGCGGGCATCGCGATGACATGCGCGTGCTGCGCTGGGCAGTGCAGACGCCGGCGCACTATATCGGCATGGTGGGGTCAAAGCGCAAAGCGATTACGGTTTTTCGCGAGCTCACGCGGGAAGGGCTGAATTCGGAGCTGTTCAACCGCGTGCATTCGCCGGTAGGGCTGGATATCGGCGCGGTGACCCCCGAGGAGATCGCCGTTTCCATCGTGGCAGAGCTGATTGCGATGCGGCGAGGCGCTGAGCGCGCGCTGCCGCACATGAGCTGGTTTCAAAGTGGCAGGCACGCGCAGGCGAGCGGCCCCGGCGCGGTTCCGGAAGACGAACCTATCCCCGCTCCCACAAAAGAATAGCCCTACCACGGTTTGACGGCTGATGCTACTGATCTTTGCGGTCGTCAAACCGGACTGAAGGTCAGATCAACCTTTTTTGAAATAGCACCACGTCGAAATCCTGGCCAAACTTCGTGCCAACGGAGCGCAATCTCCCGCAACTTTGAAAGCCCGCATGCCTGTGAAATTGAAGGCTCGGTTCGTTGCGGGATGAAACAGTAGCAATCAGGTTTTCGATACCCATCTTGCGCGCGGCCTCGGACACGAGTTCAAGAGCATGCGCGCCTGCGCCCTGTCCGGTATGTTCCGGCTTGAGAAAGTAGGTTACCTCCGCTGTTTTCCGGAACGTCGCTGCCCAGTGATAGGCGCGCAGCAGAATGAATCCCACGGTTCGGCCTTCCGCTCGAATGGCGAGCGCGGGGTATCCGCGGCGGAGCACGAGGAGGCGCTCGAAGAACTCGTCCCCGACGGGTTCGTCTGGAAACGCCGCAAAACTTGTTTCCACGTAGTAGTTAAAGATGGCGAGAACGTCCTTCCGGTCGTTCAGCGAAAGATCGACGAACTCGTAGTTCATGGGGGCAGCATACACCCGCTTCCTGCGCTGAGGTTTGCGGCGTTCTCGTAGCCAAGGCGGTGGATCTAGTGTGCTTCGAAATCACTCGCTCCCTTGTTCCCAAGTTCCTTTGAGAGCTATCGTCTCCTTATGCCGAACAAATCCAACCTGTGCGGGCTGATTCTCGCGGCGGGCGAGTCTTCGCGCATGGGGAGTGACAAGGCGCTGCTGCCGTGGCCGCCGCAAACGGAAACTGAAGCCGCGGCGGCGAGGCAAACCCTTCTTTCCGCGGCCATCCTTGCGCTGCGCCCCATGACGCGCGCGGTGGTTGTGGTTGTCGGCGCGAATCAAGACCGCGTTGCGCCGATTATCGAAGCGAACGGAGCGTTTTTCGCGCGGAATCCTGCTCCGGAGAGGGGTCAATTCAGCTCGCTGCAGGTGGGACTGCGCGAAGTTGCGGCGCACGGCTGCGATGCCGTGATGATCACTCCCGTCGATTGCCCGCCGTTGCGCGCCGAGTCGCTGACTCTTCTTTGCGCCGCGTTTGAGCACGCGCTGGCGCGAGGCTTGTGGGCCGTGGCTCCTGAAAACCGCGGCAAGCACGGGCATCCGCTGCTGGCGGGCCGTGAATTGATCGATGCGTTCCTGGCCGCGCCGGCCACGAGCAACGCGCGCGCGGTTCTGCACGCTCACGCGCAGCGCATCGAGTACGTGCCGGTGCCGGACGCGCTGCAAAAGGCGGGGCTGAATACGCCCGAAGATTATGCGGCGATGGGGGCGAAAAACGGCCGCTCCGACAGCGGAGCTATTCCAGAATCCGTTCAAAAAACAGCCGCAGATCCTTTGACTCATCCGCCACGGCGGACTCGCTCAGGATGACAGCGGGGTTTTTGCAGGAGCTTCGGATTCAGGTGTCGAGGTCTTCTTCGAAAGCTGCCTCAACGCTTCTTTCAGCGCGTCCATCGCCAGATGGCCAGCGTGCGACGATGCAGGGGGCAGGCCGCCGACTGCTTCGAGCAGGTCTTCTCTGCGCAGCTTCGCGGCTTCCGCGGGAGTCTTTCCGGTCGCCAATTCGGTGAGAGCCGAGCCGCAGGCCATCGCGGCGACGCAGCCTTTGGCGCGGAAGCGGATCTCGGCGATGCAGCCGCCGGAGACCCGCACGGTAAGTTCCAGAAGGTCGCCGCAGGCCGGATTTTCCAGGCACACCGACGCGTCAGGCGCGGCTAAGCTGCCGGGGTTGCGCGGATGCTCAAAATGATCGAGAACCTGTGGCGAATACATGCGCCTCGCTCTCGCTGTCAGCGCGAGCCACCATCATACGCAGCCTGCGTCCCGGCTTGTTTCTGGCGCACGTCCAGAATCTCCGTCACCAGGAACAGATCGGCAAGCAAGGCGCGCAGATGGATAGACGCGTTCAGATTGTCGATGAGCTGCGAGCCGATGGCGGGCTGCGCCAGAACCAGGTCGATTGCGGCCATCGCGCCTTCCGCATCACGCTTGAGCACCGCGAAAAACGCCAGGTACTTCTCCGCAGGCGTGAGATGCTCCTGCCGCATCGCCTCGGCACAACTTTGCTCGAGGCCACGCATGGCGGCAAGCGCGCGCGTCAACCGTTCCCTGAGCTGCTTGCCCGCGTCGCTGCCATCGCCGCCCGACAAGCCGCGCGCAGCATAAGAAAGAGTGAACTCATAACACTCTTCAATGATTTCGCACTGTTGCTGGATTTCAGTCGCCATCGCTTGCGGCATAACCTTGCTTCGCGCGCTGCGCGGTCTTGGACCCCACGGCCCATCGCCCGGTATCGTGCTCTTCGAGGTAGAAATCGCGGCTCATCCACCCCAAGATCATGGACTTGGTGATGGGGAACTTCTCCGGCCGCACTCCCATGTAGACGTGCATGATGGTGAGCGCGATAAATCCCACACCGGCCAGTCCGTGCAACACATACATCATGCCCCAGGTCATATCGCTGAACAAGTAGGGATTGCGGACAAAAATCCCCGTCTGCACACGCTTCATCATGAACAAGCCAGTAACGATGACCGCTAGGCCGGCGAGCATAACCACGCCGTGATAGAGCTTGTTTTCGAGCGGGTACTTCGCGAATCGGCTGGGAAGGGGCGCGTCTTTGCCGAAGAACCGCAGGGCGCGATTCCTGGCGTCGATCAGGTCGGTTTTATCGGGCCAGATGGACCAGAAGTCGAGGAAGAAGGATGCGTGCACGATGTGAAACAGGATGGAAACCGTCAGCACGAGCCCCGCGATCCAGTGATAAAGAACCCAATCGAACTGGATGCCGACCTTGGGCAGGAAGGCGGTAATGAGCAGCGCAATCATCGACGCGGCCATGATCCAGTGAAAGAGGCGCGCTGCCAGCGTATGCCGCGGAACGCGATCGGGAATTCCCGCCGCGACGGCCTCGGCCTTGCTCTCGGCGAATCGCTTGGGCGGCTTCACGACGATCAGGTAGAGCGCGTGCACGATGATGAAGCAGAATCCCGCGATCACCGCGATCCAGATCAGCGACCAAGCAATATGAATGGGGACCGACTTGCCCCACGGGCTTGTGGCCCACTGGATCAGCTCCATTTTGCCTCCTGCGGAACGCGGCCGCCGGCAACCTCGTTGCCCGCCGGCTGGGTTGAGGCACCGGCGATAGCACGCTTGACGAGGTTGCGCATCAGCGGAATCTTGAAGGCGTTGAACTGCAGCGGAATTGCGCCCTGGATTGCGATTTTTCCGGCCATTTCGCCCGTCTCCGCGTTCGCCGGTTTGCCGCGCACCGCAGCTTCGACGCCAGTGAGCCGCATCGGGCGCGGAGCAGCGGCGTTTACCGCAATGCGGATTTGATCGATGTTGCTCCCTGAGAGCTTGATTGCCGAAGCCACGTTCAGGAGCGGGAAATCCCACACGTTGCGGTCGCGCACCTTCTCGAAATAGAACTTCGCGCCCGCCCAGTCGCCGGGAATGCGGATGGCGGTGAGCAAATCCCCAGGCTCCAGGATATTGAGCCGCGTGATGTCGGTTTCCGGCCCGACAAAATAATCCTCGGCATCGACATTGCGCTCGCCCCGCGGCGTCCGGATGACGAACTTCGCATCCAGCGCGATGAGGGCAGGAGCAGAATCGGAGGGATGCACGGCCACGCAGCGGTTGGCGCCGAAGATGGCGTGCTCGCGGTTGCGGCCCACCGGCGTGTCGGCGTAGCAAATGTTGCCGCCGGCGCGATAGCACGGCCATCCGCCGCGGTAATACCAGCAGCGCGCGTCCTGCGAAACGTTGCCGCCCAGTGTGCCCTGGTTGCGAATCTGTGGCGAAGCCACCAGCTCCACGGCCTGCGCCAGCACTCCATAGCTCTTCTGGATCAGGGGATGGTTGGCAATCTCTGTCAGCGTGGTCATGGCGCCGATTTCGATGCCGTCGCCGCTCGAGCGAATTCCCTTCAGTTCGTCGACTCCGCTCAGATCGATCAGCACTTTGGGCTTCTTGATGCGGTCTTTGAGCCAGTCGAAGCTATCGAGCCCGCCGGCCATCACCCACGCGTCCGCGCCGTATTGCTGCAGCAGCTCCTGCGCCTCGCTGGCAGAGCCCGGCTGCATCAGGTCAAAAGCCGGCATTACATCCCGTATGACTGCCATGGCGTACTCCAGTTCCAGTGATCAGTGACCATTCGTCAGTTCTCGTTCGTCGTTACTGCTTTCTGTTTCCCGTGGCCTGTTCCCTGCTCTTAGATGTGCGCTGTGAGCGCGTCCTGCATGGGGCGCCCGGCCTCATACGAGGTCAAAATCGTATCCGCGTTCACGGGACAACGCTGGAAGATATCGTCGCCGACGGCGTCGGAAAGAGCGTTCAAAATGGCCGCGCACCCTCCGCCCACCGGCGGCTCGCCACATCCGCGCGCGCCCACTGGCGTCTCGGGGTCGGGAATGTTGAGCGCGCCCCACTGCATGTCCACGGGCACGTCCAGAATGGTGGGCGGCTTGTTCTGATAAAACCGCTTGGCCACGGTCGATCCGTACTGCGGGTCGATAACCCATTTCTGGCCGATGGCATGAGCGATGCCGAGCGTGGAGCGCCCCAGAACCTGCCCGCGCAAAGCGGCGGGATGAATCACGGTGCCCACGTCGGCGTAGGCGAGGTAATCGACAATGCGATACACGCCCGTCTCCACGTCAACCTCGACTTCAGCGAAGCAGGATAGATACGAGAACGAGTCGCCATCGTGCGGATACTTGTCGCGTGCGGTGGCAATCAGTCCCTGGCCGGCCATGGCGGTGGCCGACTGCTTCGTCAGCTTGTTGACGTCGGGGTTGACGTCGTGGCCGTCGTAAATTCCGCCGAGCTGAATGGCCTTCTGCGCCGCCTGCGCAAAACTCAGCGCCGCGCCGCCGCCCTTGCGCGCCACGCGTAAGTTGGCGACCTCATACTCCTCCGGCTGCCCGCCCAGAGACTTCGCCGCTACCTCCTGCAGCCTCTGCCTGCACTCCAAACCCACGGCGTGCGCCGCGCGCGTCATGGCATGGATGGTCTGGCTGCCGCCGGAATGGCAACTATAGGGAAGGTTTTTGGCAGTGTCGCCCCACACCAGATCCACCGACTCCCACGGTATATCCAGAACCTCGGCGGCGGCGCGATGCACGTCCACCATCGCTTCGGTTCCCAGGTTGCCGATGCCGGTATGAATGCGTACGCGCCCTTCCGGCGTGATCACGATCAATCCGTCGAAGCCGCTGCTGCCGCCGTGGAAGCAGCTCAACGCCGCGCCCACCCCGCGAACCTTGGTTCCGATGCGCCTGGGCTGCTGCGCGACGCGCTCCTGCCATTTGAACTGCGCCGCGCCGTAGTCGAGCGCCTGCTTGAGGTAGCAACTGGTCACGTACGCACGCTTGCCGCTGTGATTCAGCGGTCCGTACTCGGCCTTGCCTTCAGGACAGTTCACGCGCCGCAACGCCACCTGGTCGACGCCCAGTTTGCGCGCTGCCTTGGACAGAATCGGCTCCATGATGGCGATGGCCTGCATGCCGCCCGGGGCGCTTTGCGCACTGCGCGGCGGGGTGTTGGTTGCCACGGTGGTGTTGCGGAACCGCATGGCCGGCGGCTGGTACAACAGCGACGTAATGCTTCCGCAGGAACCGCCGTCGCCGTTGGAGCCGTACGATCCCGCGTCGGAAACCAGAAACATGTCGACGGCGGTGATGCGCCCGTCTTTGGCAAACCCGATCTTCACACGCCCGCGGATGCCGGGCCGCGCCCGGCCGATGAAGTGCTCCTCTTCGCGGCTGATGCGCATCATGACGGGGGCGTTGAGCTTCTTGGAAAGCAAAGCGGGGATGACCAGCGTTTGCGCGCCCGTGATCTTGCTGCCGAATCCGCCGCCGGTGTACTCGCTCACGAAGACGACCTTGTCTTCGCTGATCTGCATCCAGCGCGCGATGGCAGGCACGGTTTGCCCGGTGCTTTGCGTGCCCGTGTACACAAACAGCTTGCCGTTCTGCCAATAGGCCAGCGTGGTGCGCGGCTCCAGGCACTGGTGACTCACGTCCGGGGTTTGAAAGGTCTCGTCGAGCACCAGAGCCGCGTTCTTCATCCCCGCATCCACGTCGCCATAAGACCACGTCTCGGGCGCGTCGCCCATGGGCAGCTGGCCCTGGCCGGCGCCGGCGAAATCAGCCTTGGTCCATTTGAGCGTGGTCAGCGCCGACTCGCGCGAGTGCGGCACCGGAGCCCACACGTTGCCGTCGAGGCGCGCATCGGGTCCGCCTGGACGCAGGCTGTCGAGCGGATCGGTGACAAAGGGCAGCGGCTCCATCTCGATGTCGATGTTTTCAATGGCTTCGGCGCAGGTGACTTCATCGACTGCGGCCACGGCCAGAATGGGCTCGCCTTCGTACATCGGCTCGTCGGCCAGCGCCAACTCGCCCCACTTGTCGGCCTTGATGGTCTGGCCGTTGTCGTTGACGTAATCGGCGTGCCCGGGAACCTCAGCGGGCGTGAGAATGCCACGCACTCCGGGCATGGCCAGCGCTTTTTCAGCGTTGATGCGCTTGACGCGCGCGTGCGGCATGGGACTAAGCACGAGCCGGCAAAACAGCATGCCTTCGGCGCGAAAATCCTCAGCGTACTTGGCGCGTCCCGTCACCTTGGCGACGAGGTCGATGGTGGAAAAATCTCTGCCGATCAGCTTGTATCCCTCGCCGAACGGCCGCGGCTTGAGGCTTTCCGCCTTGCTCAGATCAACCGGTGCGATGTCGGCCATGGCTCAAGCCCTCCTTCCCGCTGACACTTGGTTGCCACCCAGCGGAACAAACGCCGATTGCTTTGGACCGCGGTTGCTCGCGGGGACGCCGGAGCGCATATATTCGGCGCCGCGCATCATGGCGTCGAGAATCTTGGTGTAGTCCTGGCAGCGGCAGAGATTCCCGGAAAGGCCGTGTGCCATCTGTTCGCGCGTAGGATTGGGATTTTGTTTGAGGAACCCGACCGCCGACATGACGAAGCCGGTCATGCAGAACGCGCATTGGAATCCCTGCTCGTCGACGACCGCCTTCTGCATGGGATGCAGCGTGCCGTCTTCGGCCTCGAGCCCTTCGATGGTGACCACCTTGCGGCCACGCACCGTGTTCGTCAACACCGAGCAGCTATAGTACGGCACGTCGTCAATGAGCACGGTGCAACTGCCGCACTCGGCGCGATCGCAGCCCAGCTTGGTTCCCGTCAGCCCCAGCTTGTAGCGCAGCGTCCAAGCCAGGGTTTCCTGTTTCATGACTTCAGCGCGGCGCTGCTTGCCATTCACATTAAGGGTGATGAGGCGCGCACCGCCGGCCAGGCCGCGGCCACGCCCGCCGGGCGAGAGAATCCTGTAACTCGCCGCGCCCACAACGGCGCCTCCGGCGATCACGCCGAGAATGAAGCGGCGCCTTGTAATGGTTTTTGATGGGCTTTCAACCGTCCTGGGGTCTTCCATCTCTGACATGGCCGTCCCTCCGGGTCTATCACGGATGGCATCGCTGCGCTTGCGGGGATCCTGCTGCCGCGCTTTCAGGGGAAGGCGCGACGCTTGTGGCTATCTTAGCCCTGCTCGCTCGGACGCGGCAAGGCCCGTAGTCCTAGGCGAAGCCGCGCGACACTGAAAAGAGTGAGTTTTTACGCCGTGGTAGTCTTTCAAAAAAACCAGGCGGGCAGCGAGCGACGCGATGAGCGGAAGGTTATGAACGAATCCCAAGCCAGGCCACCAGATTCCGGCAGCGAATCGACTCACTGGGAGAGTGAGGAGAAGCGGACCAGGTCAGCGTGGGCCGCGCGGCTCACGCTGCTGATCGCCCTGCCGTCGGCGATTCAAGCCTGCGTTTTCGCGAAAATGCTGCTCTATTTCGTCACCGTTCACAACGAGGGCGCGTACCCGGAAAGTATCGGTGTTTACGGGTTTGTCACCGCCTTTCATACGCACCGGTTCTATCAACCGCCCTTCGGCTTCCCGTGGATTGCGCAGATTTTCGGGCCGCTGTTCGTCATGCTGGGAACATTCTTCGCCAGGATGTTTCATGGTGACCCAACGTCCCTCACGGTGTTCGTGCGAGCGCTCTCGTTTGCCTCGCTGCTGGGATCCATCGTCATCGTTGGCTGGCTGGGCTTCAGACTGGAAGGGAACAAAACGTGGGCCGCGGCTGCCGCGATTCTGGGGCTGGGTTGCTTTTGGCTAGTGCCGATTGCTGCTTCGGTCAGACCCGATCTGCCGGCGATCTTCCTGATTATCGCGGCGCTGGCGATCTATGAATTGGGAAAGGAGCGGCCGTGGTTTCTCTTTCTCGCGGGAGTTCTGGGCGCGGCCTCGTTTTTGACCAAACAGAACACGGCACCGATTCTGCTCGCGTTGCTGATTGATCGCCTGTGGGCACGCAGGTTCAGGGGCGCTTGCATCTTTATCGCCGGCGGCCTGTCGGTGGCCATCCCGATTCTTGGGATTCTGTGGCTGCGGCACGAACCGTTTCTGGCCAACTTCACGGTCATTACCTTCGCCATCTACGATTGGCCTTCGGTTCCATCCACGCTCGTCAACTTTTTGCGCGTCAACCAGATGGCGCTGCTATCAATGTTCATCGGGCTGCTGGGAGCGGCCTGCACCTGGAGAAACCCGAAATATCGAGCCAGCCTGCTGGCTACGGTCTTGGCGTGGGTATCGAATGTGGCGGCACTGGCCAACGTGGGCGGCGGAGTCAATTACTTTATCCTGCCCTGGCTCCTGATCTTCTTGTTCGTCCCCGCGGGGCTGATGCAATTGGAGCGATGGGCGCAGAGACGGTTGTGGATTCCGGTTGCGCTCTTTTTGCTGGCGGCGAGTGTCGTGATCCATCAGCGGAGTCTGCTGCGCATCAAGCTGCCAGCAGGATTGACCCTTGACGGAGTGGGCGAGTTGACAGTCCTGGGCGATAACCCATATCTCGAACTGCGCAGCCGGCAGCCTCAATTGATGGACCCGTATACCTACAACGAGCTGTCGCGGCGTGGAGTCTGGTCGGATGCAGGCGTGCGCGCGAAGATCGATGCAGAGGATTACGACCTTCTCTGGCTGGGCGGAGGGAATGCCAAGGCCGATTCGGGGTTCGATGTAGCGAGTTTTCGAGGGAACTCGTTCTGGGGAGCGGACCTGCTGCGAGAAATGGGGCTTCATTATCGCGCCTTGTGCGAAACGGAGGATCACCTTGCCATGGCGCCCAGGGACCGAACAAGTTCGATCGATAGCGAGAAGATCGAAGAGATCTTCCATCAGCCTTGCAGCGCAACCAACCGCCTGCCGGAGGTGGCGCCGGGAAACAACTGATCCGGCCGACGCGTTCGAGGATGCGGCCGCTGCCGCTGGACTCTGCGGAAGCAAGTTAATTCGCGCGTCGACGGCGATATTGACCGCGCCGCGAAGGCAGAATCTGCAAATCGTCAGAGGAGCCGCTGCGACCCGCCCGAACCAAAGGTATAGCTTTGGGAGGCAGAAATGGCACAGAGCTGCGAGGGCGGGTCCCGCCCGGGCGGGCAGGCACAAATTCGCGCGGAGGCTCGAGATCCGGCGCGGGGTTTGTCCCGGCTTGCGGCAAGCCGGCCGACGGCGCAAGTAGCGATTCGCCGGCGTCGACCGGCGTCGCGCTCCCGTTTGGCCGCGACTTGAATTCCGAGGTCTCGATTCGCGCTTTCACGTCTGCGGACAGGAGGAGCCCTCGCAGCGAATTCAACCGCGAAGGCGGCGCGTCGACGCGCTCTTCCGGCGCAGATTCCCCGGCCTCCGCTTCTGCGGGTGGATGGCCGTTTCCGTTGCTCAAAGCTGCTCGCCAATTGCCGATGGGCGGGGTGCGCCACGGGCTGAAGTCCGAATCGGCGGCCACGGGTGACACGGCAAGCCACGAGGGAGTGTCCGCGTTTTCTTCCGGCCCAGGCTCGGGCAAGACCTGGACCTCCTGCCACTCTCGCGATCCTGGAGGTGCCGGCTTGGGAAGAGGCGCTGGCGCCTGCACCGCCGCCATGGCCGGCCGTTCCCGTGCCGCAGACCAAAGAGGCAAGGCGGCCGGCACGGACGAACCATGGAGCGCCGCCGCGACGACCGGCGCGGTTTTCATCTCCGCCAGCTCATGTGCCGCTTCCTCCGCAAAATCGAGGCTCGGAATCGCTTGTCTCGGGGACGAATCGTCTCGCGAGCGCAGATGCTTTTCGGTTTCCGCAATGCAACGGCGGAATGCACGATCCGCCTTGGACCGCGCGATCCGGTTCAGGACGAATCCTACCGCAGCGACATTGAGCTGATGCAGGCGGTTGGCGGTGGCGCGCAGCTCCGCGCGGGTGGTTACTCCCGACTCGATCACGACAATGGTGGCGTCGCAGAATCGCGCCAGGTATTCCGCCTCTGCCGACACTGCCAACGGTGGAGCATCGGTCAAAATCAGGTTCTCGCGCGGGCCGCCATCTTCGGCAAGCGCGGTTTGCATCAGCGCAGGTGCGGACCTGCCGTATGGCGCGTCCGGCACAGCCTCTTTCACGGTAGTGCTGCCGCGCTGTCCCGGGACCGAGGCGCCTTGGGCGCGCACAAGTACCGCCGTCGTGCCCATCATACCGAGCGCTTCTTTCACCCGGCTGGCCACCGTGGTCGCGCCGGTTCCCACGCTGGTTCCGGTGAAAAGGAATTTTTGCAAGCCGGCTTCGCTTGAGGCGTATTCGATCGCCGAGGCGAGGCGCAACGCGAGTTCTCCACCAACTCCCTCTGAAACTTCGCCAAAGTCAGGCAACTGCGCCATGGGCGCGAAGCCAAGCAGGTGCTCGACATCGGCAGCCACATACACGCGCGGGTCCATTTTGTGAGCGGCCACTGCCGCCGCCATTCCAAGAAGCGCAAAAAGGAAAAACAGCGCGATGGCATTGCGAATTACGCCGGCATCGGAGGGATGAAGCGGCGGGACCGCGGCTTCGGCCAGGTGCGCGGTGCCGGGAGCGCTGTCTTCAAGCAACTGATTCTGCAACTGCTCGTCGACGGTGTTGTAGCGGTTCTGCAGGCGGGTGATGTCGTTGGCCAGATCGTTTGATCGCTGCAGCCTGGGCGTGGCGCCGGCCGCGGCCCTGGTCATTTGCGCCAGCTGCAGATTCAGGCGCGCTTCCAGGCCGGCGGTGCGATCGAGATCGGTGCGCAGTTCCTCCTCGATGCGGGCCGTGGCCTGGGCGCGAAGATCCGTGCTCGCGGATGCGATGGAGACGTCGATCTTCTGTAGCTCCGCTTCATCCTGCTGATACTGGGGATGATTGGCCGTCAGGTTGGCCATCTGTGAAACCAAAGCGGCACGGCGCTGCAGCAACGCTTGCTTGAGACTGGAGAGGCCGGGATCGCTCGAGATCATCTGGTCGGCCGCGGCATCGAGCCCGGAGGAGGAGGGTCCGGGGCCGGCGATGGAGGTCAACCGGGCCGCGGCCTCATCGTGATCGGCGCGCGCCTTCACCAGCTCCTCGTGAATCCTGGCGATGTCGTCGTCATAATGCTCGGGCGCGACTGGCCCGATGGCGGCTACGCCCAGTTGCGCGTTGAGCGCCGCCTGCTCTGCGCGGTCGTCGTCCAGTTCTTTCTTTACGCGGTCGCGTTCGTCGCGCAGCATGGCCAGGCGCCCGGTGTCGGCGGCTTTCTGCTCGTGTGACGTGTCTTCGATATAACTGGCGGCCACGGCGTTGGCCAGCGCAGCCGCCATCTCAGGATTGGAAGCGTGTGCCGTGATTCCCACCTGATAACTGGTGTCCACTCGGGCCACTTCAATGGCCCTCCCGAGCCTCTCGGCTGCGCTCTCGTCGCTTTCGCCGCTCTGCTGCCAAGTGCCCGGCTCCAGCTTGTGCAGGGCGGCCACCAGCACGTCGGGACGAGTCATGCTCAGGATCTGCTGCTGGACATAGGAGTCGTAAGTGGCCGGGTCGTAGTTGTAGGGCCAGTGCATGGGCGCGATGCCTTCAAGCACGGCCGGCGGCGTGGGTTGAATATAAACCAGGCTCTGTGCGCGGTAGGTAGACCAGAATGCCAGCAGGTAAACGATGCCTATCGTCAGCCCGAATAGCGCAAACCCGATAGCGAGCCGGCGATGCATGTGCAGGCTGCGGCGCAGGTCGATACGCAACAACGGCTGCTCGCCGCTGCCGGCGTGAGGCGCGCGCGGCCCCGAGGCATTCATGTCAGCAGCGCCTGCGGAGAGATGGAGCGTAGCGATGGAGGCGAATTGGTTCTGAGCGCGTTTCATAGAACTGCTCCCAGGTAGGCCAGCGTGCTGAGCTGGAAGAGAGGATTCAAACGTTGAATGACGTACGTGGCGCGCGAAAAACCGGTTTTGGGTACGAAGATGATCTCTCCTGGCCGCAAAGTGACTTCAAGCGATTTGGCGGGGTTGAGAACATCCTTGAACGTCAGTACGCGCGAGCTGCCGGTGGCGGGATCGACGAGCTGGATATGCGCGTTGTTGCCAGCCTGCTCTGTGAGCCCGCCCGCTTCGGCGAGCACGCTGGCTAGCGTGGAGTTGCCGGTAATGGGCACCGCGCCGGGATGCTGCACCTCGCCGAGAACGGAGACGAATCGCTCGGAAAGGCTGGGCACGTAAATTACGTCGTCGCGGCGAAGGCGCAGATCGGCGAGGGTGTTGCCGGACTCGATGAGCTGCCGCAATTGGACCCAGACCACCTGATCGCTGCCGCGATAAATGGCGCAGCGCTCCGGGATGTCGGCGACCTTGTTGGTTCCGGTCGACAGACCGCTGCGCGTCAGGGCTTCGAGAAGCGTGGGCGTGCCTTCGAAGCTGATTTCGCCGGGATTGGTGACTGCTCCCAGCACCAGAACGCGGTTGGAAGTGTACTTGGTCACCGTCACCTGGACGGCGAGAATGCTGTAGTAGGGCGCCAAAGCATCCGCGATCGCCTTGGCGGCATCGGGGCGCGTGAGCCCGTCGAGCGCGATATCGCCTGCCAGCGGAAGGGTGATGCGTCCATCCGGCCCGATAACCAGCTTGGCCTGAAGATCGGGCCGCCCGGCGAAATCCACCGTGATCTCGTCGCCTTTGCCCAGCCGGTAGGCTTCATTGGGAGCGGGCTCGAAGTTGCGCAGCGCCTCAAGGGGATTGGGCTGTAATTGCGGATCGGAGGGTTGCGCCACCGCCTGCGCCGGCGCCTGAGCCGGGTTCGCGGCTTCAATGGCTGGCACCTGCCCAAGGCAGAATCCCGCGATCAGGTAGACAACCAGGCCCGTAATGCGAACAAATCCGCTCATGCCATCGCCTCCCCTCCGCGAAAGATTCCCAGACTGCGCCGGCACCAAGACAGTTCCTTGTGCTTCTCTGCACTCGTCAGCACCCAGCGATTCAGCACCGATATCACGGCCACCAGATAAAGAAGACCCGCGGCCAGCAGAACCCCTGCTCCCTGCCAGCGATTTGCCTCCGCCGCGAACTGCGTGACGGGCCAGGCCAGCGCGCCTGCGATGAGGTAGGGCGCCAGGCCGGGGACAATCACCACGCGCAGGAAACGCGAGAGCGGCAGCTCAAGCACAAAAAGGACACGGCCCATCAACACGCAGGCCGAGCCAACGGTGGCCAGGGAGACGGCGGCGCCAACGCCCATCGGCGTCCAGCGGCCCACGATCCAGCGCGCCGCGGGCAGCGTAATGGCGATCAGGACCAGGTTGGGAATGGAATAGGTGAACTCTTCGTAGACGCGTCCCATGCCACGGAACAGAGAGGTTCCGGGGCCCGTGAGCATATGAAATTGCGTGGCTAGGCTGAAAACCACAAAGAGGGTGATGAGGGTGTGCCGCATGGGCAACTGCGGGCCCAGCCAGACGTGCAGGATGGGCGCGGCCCAAAGGGCGATGGCGGCCACGAAACCCGAGGTGCACAGGTTGGCGTAGCGCGAGCTGCCCAGATAGAGGGTGCGCAGGTTTTGTAAGCGGTCAGAGCGGGTTGAGGCGGCGTCGACGTGCGCGGCAGCGGGCAGCAAGGCGGCAAAGAACGCCATGGGCACGCTGGAGAGCGCGGTGGGCCATTTCTTGGCGACATCGAGCAGCCCGGCGGCAGCAGCGCCAATCAGGCCCAGAGCTGCGACCCGCTCCACTGAGGCCAGAAAGATCGACAACATGCTCTGGAACTGCACCAGCCCGCCAAAATGCAGGACGTAGCGGATGGACTGGCGGCGCACCAGGCGCGGCGAGATGCGCAGCCATTTGAGTTTTTTCCAGGCCCACCAAATGGTGAGGCCGTCACTAAAGAGGGTGCGGACAAGGAAGGCCTCGGCCAGCCCGCGAATGCCGCGTCCGGCGCCCACCAGCCAGAGAATGGTGGCAAACTCGGCCAGGATGCCGAGGACAAGAAAGACCTGCGTGGCGGCAATCTGCTGGCATCCGGTCAGGATGTCGCCAAATCCATTGAGCGAGATGGCCGACAGGAAGATTCCCAGCACAATGAGAATCGCCTCTTTGCCTTCGGCGGCGTGCGCAGGCGGCAGATGCAGCCAGGGCGAATACCATTTCCATCCCAGCCAGAAGCCAAGAAAGATGACGCCGCAGAGAGGAATGGTAATGGCAAGTCCGGTGGAAAGGAGTGAGTTGGCCTTTTCGTATTCGCGCCGCGCGTGAAACCCGGCGACGTACTTGATATAGACATTGGAAAGGCCAAGCGTGGTGACGCCGACGTAGGAGACAACAATGAAGATGGTGGTCCAGATGCCGTATGCCTCAAGGCCGATGTGCTTGAGCAAGAACGGCACCAGGATGACACCGCGCGCCATGTTCACGGCACGGGCCAGAATGGTCGCGAGCACGTTGCGATGGAAGCGGCGATTGACGTCGTGCAGCAGGGTCGGCGCCGCCCCGGCCACAGCCAGCTCGGCGCCGGCGCTCGAATCCAGCATCCAGTCGACTTCCCTGGCGGGAGGTTCAGGAATGAGTTGTTCCTCTACCATGGCACATTCGCCTCCCGTCGCGTGGGCGCCCACTCTGCGCTTTTGCGCGTCTGGCGCAAAACCAATGGCGTAATGGCGAGCTTGCGCAGAACGTGCAACGGCGTCCCCGTGAGCGCAGCCAGATTTTTCGCGCGTTCGCTGCCCATCATCACGGCCTCAAGCACGTAAATGAGCACAACCGCGGCGCCGGCCATGGCGAACAGGTGCAGCCAGTGCACGGGCAGAAACGCCATCAGGGCCAATGCCAGAACGGCGCGAGAAAGAGGCAGGCTCCAGGCTTCGGCAAACATCTCGAGAGCGCGCCAATTTCCTCTCAGCACCGCCGACAACAGCCGTCCTGCGCCGCGCGTGGCAACGCGAAAGCGCCCACCCTCCCAGCGCGCTTCCTGCTCGGCCTGCGCGGAGCGGGCGCGCACCAGCGGGGCGAGAACCGCGGCCTCTTCAATCCACTCCACGCGCATGCCGGCTGCCACCAGCCGGATGTGGTATTCCAGATCCTCGCAAATACTGTCGACCGAAAAAGGCGTCCGCTGCAACGTCTCATCTGTGACGGCGAATCCGTTTCCGAACACTCCGGCGGAGAAACCCAGGCGCGCGCGCCCGCGGGAACGCAGCACGTTGATTCCCTTGAAGGCCAGCACACGCAGGCGAGCGCAGAAACTGGCCGAAGCGTATCGCGGGAGTTGCAGCTCGTAGCGGCATTGTGTTGCCGCGGCGCCCTTTTCCAGCGCCGCGCGCGTGGCCGCAATCAGGTTGGAACTAACGACGGAATCGGCGTCCACCATCAGAAACGCGTTCGCGCCCGCTGCCCGCGCTGCGAAGAACCCGATGCGGAGCGCAGCGGCTTTGCCGTGGAGCCGGCGATTGTCGAACGGGATGACGCGAGCGCCGGCATCGGCTGCGTTGGCCGCGGTGGCATCGCAGCAGTTGTGGGCGACGACAAAAACTGGAACCCGCCAGGGGCCGGAACCGGCGCGACCGGGCGCGCCTGAATGGCATGATGAGCAGCCTGCCGCGAACAAGGAGTGCACGGTGCGCGCGACGGTGGGCTCCTCGTCGTGAGCCGGCACCACAACGGCGAGACGAATGGGCCGCGGAGCTTGGCCGCGCGCCTGGCGTGGGCGGCGGAAATTGCCCGTAATGCAAACCACAAGGTCGACAATCAGCGGCGCGGTCAGCAGCGCCATGGCTGCCGCCAGCACTTGCAACAGGATTGTGTTCTGCATCGTCAAAGCTTCAGTCTTCTCCGTTCGTCCCTTTGGCCCGCGGGCTCAAGCAAGCACCCGCCGGAAACCCGGCTGCGGCGCAAGCGGGTTCAACGCATACGCACCGGCCGGCGCAGGGCGCATGGCCTGTACCCACCCGGTGAAAAGAAAGAACAGCATTACGGTCTGCTCCCCCAGGTAGACGGTTGTCAGCGTCGTCACAAGCCCGATCAAAACCGCCAGGTGGGCAAAGGCAAGGCCGCGGTCTTCTGGCTCGCTGGGGCGGGAAATCAGCCGTACCAGCCTGGCCGCGCTGCCCGTAACGATGGCCAGGAAAACGCCTAGCCCCACAAATCCTTCAGTGACCGCCAGCATCAAGAACTCGTTGTCGATGGAGCGTTGCCCGTTCACTGCGGGGAACGTGGTTACGCCCCAGCCGAAGGCCTTGCGCTCCATCACAACAGGCACGTAGTTGGCCAGCAGTTGGCGGCGATAGATGGCATTGCGCTGCTCATCCGAAGCTGCCTGCCGCATGGTTTTTTCGGTGTAGCGATCGGCGAAATAATATCCGGCCGCGGCAAACAGCACGCAGAATGCGAGAAAGACCGCGAACGCCTTGCCCGCCGCGAAAAACCGCGTCAGCAGCGCGAAAACCAGCGCCAGGCCCATTCCAATCCAGGGGCCGCGCGATTGCGTCATCAGCAGGCCTGCCGCGAGTGCGGCGAGGATGAGACCGCGGACAGTGAAGGGCAATCCATGGATGAGGCGCCGGGAGGCCCAACTGCGGTCGGCTTTGCACAGCCACAGGCAGTACACCAGGCCCATGAGAAAAACCATTCCGGCAAGAATGGCGTGTCCGTACGGGCCCGCGATGCGCCCGAATCCCCAGCGCGTCTGCGTTGGCCAGAACTCATCCGGGCTCGCAAAGATGCGGCGCGCCGCTTTTTGCCAGCCGCTCGACGCGGTCACGAAGTCGTAGACGCTCAGCCCGGCTACAACGGCCAGCAGAGCAGCCATCTGCCCCACGAACTTTTTGCGCATCAGGTGCTGCTGGTCACCCTCCCGCTCGATAAGCAACTTGCCTGCGACATAGGGCAGCAGGATGGTCATGACCCCGCCGATGAATAGCAACGCTCCGTCGGCCAGGCTGGTGCTCAGACGTTGCGAAACCGCGGAGTCTGAAGAGAGCAGCCGCATCCAGTCTCCGTTCGCCAGCTCGGTGCTGAGCGCCTCAGACAGCCCGGCGCAAACCGCGAACAGCGCGACCCACAAATCCATCCAGGCCAGGCGCCAATAGCGCATCCCCGACGCAGCCAGCGCGATTCCCAGCGGAATGACGGCGGCATCAGCGAACGTAAGCGGAGGCAGATGAGGAATCCGAAGCGCGTAGTACTGGGGTAACAGGAGCAGCACGGGCAGGTACACATACAGCAGCGCCTTCCGGGCCGATCCCCAGGCCAGGACCACCCAGCATGCCAGCGCCGGAATCAGGATCACGGCAGCCATCTCACTCCTTCTCCCTGCAAGATCCTGCGGTTCTTCGTTTCACCCTGTAGACCGTCGACTTCAGCGCCGCCTTCCTGGATCGCCACTCCGGTCCGGGATCAAAGAACTTCGTTTCTACCCACGAAAACGCGATTGCGCCCGAAATGCATCTTGCTCCGCTGCCAAGGCGACGCGAATGGGCCGATCAGGACGCGGAATTCGTGGACGGTGGCGCGGCACATCTGGCTGCCACTCGTCGAAGAGGCGTTCCAGGCGCCACGCGTAAAGCACAAAGCGCGTCTTCACGTTGAGTCCGGCAAGCGTAAGCGAAAGCCCAGCCTCCAACAGCCGGCGTCGCGCGTCCATCAGCAGACCGAGCCCTGCCGCCGTCACCTGCTGCACGTCGCCCAGGTGCACCACCATCACCAGGCCGTTGTTGATGCTGGCAGTGGCGGCGTCCCGCAGCGCAGCTGCCGATTCAGCACCGAGCCTGCCGTCGATGTTCACGTGCATTGCCTGCGGCGTCTTCGTCGCGCTCACTTGCGAATGGCCCAGATACGGTCTCTGGCACCAGGCCGCCAGCAAGGCAACCGGCAACCTCCGGCAAAGCCCGAGAAAATCGCGCAGGTAGCGCGGCCCCAGCCGCAGGGGCTCCTGCAACAAGCGCACCGCCCACTCCAAGCCGCAGCGTTGCACCCAGCGCGGCGCGCGCAGCATGTCGCCCACCAGGATGTCGAAGCTCCCTCCTACGCCCATGGCCAGCGGTACGCCCAGCCGTTTGCGATGCATCCAGATCCACTTTTCCTGCTTGGGATTTCCGAAGGCCACGAGCAGGATGTGGGGGCTGGCAGCATGAATCCGGCTAACGATTTCACTGTGATCCATCTGGATCAGGTTCTCCTCGGCGGGGGCATAGGAGCCGACGATGCACACGCCGGGATAGTCGCGCTCCAGCATGCGCCGCGCGCGCTCCGCCACACCCGGCCGGGCGCCGAGAAGGAAGATCCCATATCCCTTGCGCGCTGAAAGCTCGGCCAACCGCGGCACCAGGTCTACACCGGTTACGCGCTCGGCAAGCGGACACCCGAGCAGTCCCGAGGCCCAGACCAGAGGCATCCCATCGGGCAACACCAGACTCGATCCGGCAACGATGCGGTGCAGGTGAGCATCGCCAAGGGCGTTCAGCCAGGTGTCAACATTCATCGCGCACACCTGGTGCGTCCCGCCGGATTCGATCAGACGCTCCAGCGCCTCAACGGCCTGGTTTTCAGTCAGGCTATTGAGGGGCAAACCCATGATCGCGATCGGGTACTGCCAATCTTGCCTCATCGCAACGTTCGCCCCCCGGTTTTTTCCCGCGCTGTTGGCGCCGCAGCCATTTGATAAACGGCGCGCAAGATGTGTCGCAGATCTGAGGAACGCCAGTTTTGCAGTCAAACAATGCGAAGGATCGATGAAAACCTCGCGCTCTTCCATTGCGGCGAATCGATCCTTCGCTGCCGCCATGCGCTCGGCTCCCCAATAGCCGGCTTCGGCGTGCTGATGCTTTCGAAGTTACGCGGGTGAACCAGGATGAACAATTCCGCGAAGGTGGGGAAAATGAAGGAGATAGATGAGCCTTTGGGTATCTATGATTCAGCGAACCAGTAACTGTCTTTTGATTACTTTGGGCTGGGAGGGCGCGGGTCTAGAGAGGAGATTTCACGCGCGACGAACTGCGACGAAGCTCTCCAAACAATTCGGAACGTTCATTCTGACCAATGCGGCGCGGTCATGGAACAAGTCGGCAGCGACATCTCTGCGCCCGCTAAGGCAACCTGCTCGATTCCCACCATGGTTGCTTTCTAGTTGGATCGCCGGGAAAGGGACCTGCCAGTCGCGAGACGGTGGCTCTTGAATTTCGTGCCGGGCTGGGCGCATCCATTTGCGATCCGGTGCGCCGAGTGGGGCGCGTATTTGAACACGATGAGGCTGCGCCCCTTGCAATCTGCAATCCGGGCGCCGCAAGTCTATCCACACAAGCATGGTCCGGAACGCCGAGCCACCTATACTTGAGGCACCGTGACCGATTCCAGCGGACCCCGCGCGACTGAGCCCGCGAGCGCTGCGAGACTGCTCCGCCCAGACTACGATTACGCCGTCTCCATCATCGTGGTTTCGTTCAACACCTGCGATCTGCTGCGCCAATGCCTGAAGTCTGCGCGCGACGAATGCGCGCGTTTGCCCGCGGGAGTGGCGGCCGAAGTTCTGGTAGTTGACAACGCTTCGCGCGACGGATCCGCTGACATGGTGGCAACGGAATTCTCCAGCGGTGATCCGATTCGCCTGATCCGCAGCGACGTGAACCTGGGCTTCGGCGTGGCCAACAATCGCGCCATCGAAGCAGCTCGGGGCCGCTTTTTGGTCTTGCTCAACTCCGATGCGTTCTTTGAGCCCGGCGCCCTTGCCATAGCTCTCGCCCACATGGAAGCCAATCATGGGGCGGGCATCGGTGGTGCGCGGCTTGAGTCTCCGGATGGCGCCTGGCAGCCATCGGCGCGCACGTTTCCCGGCATTGTGCGCGACGCTTTCGTCCTCACCGGACTTGCCTCCTGCTTTCCCCGCTCGCGCATCTTCAGCGCCGCCGAGCGCACCTGGGCCAATCCCGCCGAGCCGGCCGAAGTGGATTGGGTGACGGGCGCATTCATGATCGTGCGCCGCGAGGCCCTGGCAAAAGCCGGCCTCTTCGATCCTGCGTTTTTTCTATATTGCGAGGAGGTGGATCTGTGCAGGCGCATTAAGGCCGCCGGCTTTGGCGTGCTCTATTGGCCCGAGATCCGGGTCATCCATTTGCATGGAGAGTCGTCGCGCCGGGTCAGCACGCACCTGTTTTCTCAGGATGATTCGCAGGTCGCACTGTGGCGGATGCGTTCCCTTTTTCTTTACTACCGCAAGCACCATGGCGCCAAAGTGTGGCTGGCGCGCTGGCTCGAAGAAGTCCTCTATACAGCGAGATTCCTGCGCAACCGCTTCAGTCCCGCTGCCGCGCGCCGTGAACGCGCCCGCGAAGCCACGATGCTTCTGCGCTTGCTGCGCCGGGCGTGGCGCGAAACGCGGGGCGGGCGCGTGAGCCCGCCGGCGCCGTGGTAAAGAATCGTGAAACGAGAGACTCTTTCTTTGCTGCGGGGCGACCTAGCCGCATTCTTTGCGCCATTTCCGCTTGAAAGATGACGTGGCACCGTCCCTACGGGACTCAGCGGAGAAATTGTGAATTTCCGTTCCCCCGCGCTGAAGCGCGGGGCTAACAACCACTGCGCCTCCGGTGCGCTTAACCGAGCATCAGATATGGGGCATCAATCGAGCCCGCCTCAACCTGCTCCGTTCCTGGTGAGCATTCTGCCGCGGTCCTGGCGAGCGTCCCGCCGTGGGACTTCCCGGTCGAATCTTATTCCAAGGCCTGTTTTCTGAAAAATTCTCGAGGAGCGCTGGGTCAGATTTCCTGAATAACATCTACTTATTTGTATTCGATCAGCGGTGTCGAACGTCGGCGCAGTCTCCGCAAGTGGTATTGAAGCAGCCCCTGCAGCGTGGCGAAACGGCCGAGCACGGTAAAGAATCCGTAGGTGAAGGCGTCCCAGTTTGCCCAGCCCCGCTTGCGGCAGCCGCGCGCGATATGTATGAACTGCAATGCATAGATGCAGAGCAGAACCAGCAGCGAAATGACTCGCGTGAACGGCGCCAACGCCAGTGCCGCCACGGGTAGTGCCAGTCCCCAAACAAGAATGCGGCGGCACTCGCGCACGAAATGGCGCCCTCGGCCTTTGCCGTGGAGCGCGTTGACTTCGGCATAGGCGTGGCCGGCGCGCCGGTTCCTGCGCCACCATTGGCCGAAGTGCGTGATGGCGGCGTCGTGTTTCGCCATGGGCGCGTCGATGAGAAGAATCTTCCAGCCCGCCTGCCGCACGCGCACGCAGAACTCTTCGTCCTCGCCGGCGATGAGTGCGGCGCGAAAACCGCCGGCCTCCTCGAAGGCGCGGGCTCGTACCATGAACCGGCCCCCAGCGCTCAGGATTTCGCCCGGTGCCTGCCGCCACTCGAGGTCGCAGAGCCGGTTATAGACGCTGGCCTCGGGATGGGCTTCACGCACAGGCCCGCACACCACGCCGACATCGTCTCGCTCCGAGAATGCTGCTACAGCCTGTTGGAGCCAGCCGTCTTCCATTTCGCAGTCGCCATCGAGAAATTGAACAAGGGGCGCGCCGGGAGCGATTTCTTTTGCGCAGGCGAAGCCCGCATTGCGCGCCCGCGCCGCGGTGAAGGGCGGCGATGAATCAAGCTCCACAACTTGGCAATCCAGCGAGCGCGCAAACTCCACGCTGCCGTCGGTCGATCCGGAATCGACGTAGATCACCTGATTGGCGCTTCTGGCGGCTGCGCGCAAGCAGAGCTTCAGCCGCTCGCCCTCGTTGCGCCCGATGGCGATGATGGCAACCTTGCCGGTGATCGCGGGGACCATTGCCAACCATTGTAGGAATACGGCCGCGGAGCCGGTATCACGCGAAGGTGGGCTACGCCTCGGTCATCTCCGCGCCCTTGGCTTCGTGCCCAAGAGCCGCCAGGCCGGCCAGCGCCAACGCGACCACGATTACGGTGATGGCGAGCACCGCCGGGTAATTGTGCCATCGCTCGGCCGCCAGCGCCTGGCCCTTGCCGTTCCACGAGGTGATGAGCCCGCCCAGCTGGTAGGCCAGGCCCGGAGCCGTGGCGCGCACCGGCGCCGGCGAAAGCTCAGTCAGATAAGCCGGCACCACGCCCCACGCTCCCTGCACCATGAACTGCATGAGTACCGCGCCGATGCCGAGCGTGACGGCGGAATGCCCGTAGGCGTAAAGCGGAATGATGGGGAGGGACAGCAGCGCCGCCGTCACAATGGCGCGCTTGCGGCCCCAATGTTCCGACAAAGCTCCAAAGACGATTCCGCCCGCGATGGAGCCGAGCCCATACAGCACGCCGATCAAACCGATGGTTTCCGGAGAAAGCTTGGCGCCCACGGCGAGAAACGTCGGATACACATCCTGGGTTCCATGCGAAAAGCTCATGAAGGCCGTCATCAACACCACGAGAAAAAGAAAGGTGGGCAAAAATGCGGCGAGCTGCCGGTAGGGCGAAGGTCCCGCATCGGCCCGCGACCTGCGTTTCTGTGCTCGTGCCAGCCACACCGGCGACTCGGCCACGCGGAACTGGACATAGAACGCCAGCAACGCAGGCGTAGAGCCGAGCATGAAAAGCCCCCTCCAGCCGATTGCGGGAATCGCGAGGCCGTGCCACCGGGCGCCCGCATAGAGAAGGCCAAACGCCGCCGAGGCCAGGATCGAACCCGCGGCGTAGCCTTCCTGGAGGATGCCCGAAAACGTGCCGCGGCCCTCTTTCGGCAAGGTCTCAAAGGCAAGGGCCGCGCCGACACCCCAGATACCGCCCATGGCAATGCCAAACAGCGCGCGCAGCGCCAGCAGTGTCCGCAGCGAGGGCGCAAAAGCGCACGCCAGCTCGATGACCGAAAAGCCCAGGATATTCGCCATCAGCACCGGCCGCCGGCCGTAACGGTCGGCCAGCATGCCAAACAGTAGAGCCCCTACGGGACGAAACGCCTGCGTCAGCAGGACTGCGCCCATAATCGTGGAATCCAGCGTGCGGAATTCGCTGGCGATGGCATGGACGCAAAAGATGAGGAGAAAATAGTCGAGACTGTCGAGCGTCCAGCCGAGGAAAGCGGCCAGAAAAGCGCGGCGTTGCGCCGCGGTAAGGTTCTGGAAAGAGGGCATCACGGGCATAGGCGGGAGCATAGCAGACGCAAGAGAAGTCGCCAGCTAACAGCTAACAGCTTTTAGCTCTTGGCTTTCAAGCTGAGCGACGGCTTTCTACGATAGCTGTTGCAACGAATAACCCGCCTGGGTCATCCTGATCATGGCGAGTGGAAAAAGCGAGCTGACGTCAGCAGCGCGGCACCGGGTGCGCGCACCAGGCGTTTCGGCGCTCTTTGCATCTTGCCCATTTCCCAACCGTCTTGACGGCCCCTGCACCGAAAGGAGCTTCCCTAGATGAAACGACTCACATTTGCCGCCTGCATTCTGGCGCTGGCTGCACCCTGCGCCTTTGCACAACCTTCCACCTGGGTCTCCGACCCGAATCACAGCGAAATTGACTTCGGCATTACGCACATGAGCATTGCCAAAGTGCATGGCCGCTTCGGCGGAGTGAATGCCACCCTTCAATACGATGCGGCCGACATCACCAAATCCAGCGTTCAGGTCACCATCGACGTCAGCACCGTCGAAACCGGCGTGCAGGGCAGAGACAACGACTTGAAGGGCGCGAACTACTTCGATGTCGTCAACTTCCCCAAAGCCACCTTCACCAGCACGAGTGTGACCAAGAACGGCAACGATCTGAGCGTGGCCGGAAATCTCACCCTTCATGGCGTCACCAAGCCGGTGGTTCTGGATGTGGAGGGCCCCACGCCGCCGATCACGGCTCGCGGCAAGGTGCACATGGGATTTTCGGCCACAACCACCATCAGCAGAACCGCATTCGGCATCGCCCCCAATATGGCTGCCGCCATGCTGGGTGACGAGGTCAAACTGACCATCGAGCTGGATGCCGTCAAGCAGTGAGTGCAGCTCATGCGAGGGCACTCACTGCGTCCGTTGGCCGTGAAGAAATCTCGCGGTGCGGCGCGGGGAGGGATTCCGATGGCAGACCTGCAATCCGAGATCGCGCAATCGTCGCCCTTCGCAAGCGTGGAGGAGGAGGTGTTGCTCAATCTCCTCCGCACCTCGGATTGCGTGCAGCGCGCATTTCACCATAAAACGCGGCGCTGGGGCATTACCTCGACGCAATACAACGTGTTGCGCATCCTGCGCGGCGCCCAGCCTGCCGGCTTGCCCTGCGCGGCCATTGGCGAACGCATGATCGCCGCCGAGCCCGATATCACGCGGCTACTGAGGCGGCTGAAAACCCTCAAGCTTATCCAGCAGCGCCGCGACCGCCGCGACCGCCGCGTGGTCCTGACGCAGATCACCAATGCCGGTCTCGATCTTCTCCGCGCCATGGACCCGGTGATCCGCCGTGCTCCCGTGGAACTTCTCGGGCACATGAACCGCGCCGAATTGGCACAGTTTATCCGCCTGCTTGAGGCGGCGCGGCAGCGATGTTGCATTATCGACGCACAGGAACAGCCGCAGCACGCAACCAAAGCCCGGTGATTCTCTTATTCAGGTTTGAAATGTGAGGTCGCTAGCCGGCCACGATCTTTTGTGCCACCTGCTCTTCATCCAGGTCGGACTGGATGATTTTATTGTGCAGGCAATAAAGAGCCAGTTCGAGGCGATCGGAAACGCCGAGCTTGTCGTAGATCTTGCGCAAGTAGTTCTTGATCACCTGCTCCGTGGTGCCCAACTGGAAGGCGATCTCCTTGTTGCGCTTGCCCTGGGTGATGCAGGTGATAATCGACCGCTCCTTGGGTGAGAGGCGGGGCTGGTTGCGCGGGCTCACGAGAGCCGCGGCCTGGGCGCGATAGGCATCGATTACCCAGTTCACCGACTGGTTGTCGATCCAGGTCTCGCCGGCGGCGATGCGGCGTACGCAGCGCACCAGCAGATCGGGCGAGATGGAGCGCGAAACGATGCCGCGGACACCACGCCGGTAGAGCTCCACGGTATGATTCTCGTCGGCCGCAACCGCCTGCACAATCAGCTTCACGTCGGGGGCCAGGCGCAGGAGCTCGGGAATGGCATTGGCCGTCCCGGCGAGCATGCCTCCTTCGAGGAGAACGATGTCGGTAGGATAGCGTTCGATGGCGGCGCGCAGGTTTTCGAGTGAATCGGCTTGAGCGACGACGCGGATGTCGTCTTCCAATGCAAAAATCTTGCGAATCCCGACTCGGTAAATTGCCTGAGAATCCGCAAGAATCACACGAATCGTGCCGGGCTTGGCAGGAGTTTCGGCGTTTTCGCCCTCGGGGTTGTCGTCCAGGATCTCCATTGTCGGCTGCCGCCGCTTACTATCCTCTCACTGCTCCGCAAACCGATATTCATCAATCGTGGCAGCGGCAAGATGCTCGTGGTGGCCTTTCGAGCAGCGTACCACACGTCCGGTGCAATGGACCAGAACGTCGTGCGGTGTGCCCAAGACGCCATGCGGCATGCGCATCGAAAAGCGGACATCCATCCCCACCGGCAGAGCCTCTTCAAGCGCAAACAGCACGCCGCTGGCTGAGACATTCCGGGTCAGCGCGGCGGCTTCTCCGCCCTCGGTCGCGAGCACCACAGGCAGACTGAGGGGAAAACGCACCGCGCAACGCACTTCCTGCTTGCCGCTCGCGGTAGCCCGCGCACCGGCCGGAAATGGCGATTCTGGCTTGAGTGGATTCATGACTGAGACCCTTCTGACTGTGGGCTTGTTGTCAATGTATCCACTTTTGCCCGCTTGGGACAGGGCACCAAAGTTTCCAGAGTGGTAACCGATTTAAAGCGAACCCTTTCTGGCCAGTACCTGAACCTGCGCTTTTCCACAATCCGGACGGTTCCGAAGGACCTTTTTTGCCTCGGAAATGGTTCAGATTTCTCGCTCGCAACGGAACCGATTCTGTCCTAAGAAGTGCCCACTCTCCCCTCATCGCCCGCAGAATGCGAAGACGTCTCTCCACTCCCTGCGAGGCAGGAGAGCCCTCGCGCAGCAAGCTCGAGGGTCAATCTGTGCTCCGCTCGATTGGTGGCAAATCGGGTACATCCATATTGATTTCAGCGGGGAGCAGGCGGCGAAAAAGGCGAAGAATATACAAAGAAGGTCACCGTAACTAAAGAAATAGTTACCATAGATTTCTATTTTTGATTACCTGCGGTGGAAAATCTTTTGCATGACACTTTTGTGCTAGCGACTTTACAACTATTGGGCTACTCTTAATTTGCAGTTATTTCGGCGGGCTATTTCCACCGCCCGGGGTGTTTGTCATGCGTACCACCAGTATATTTAAGATCGCTCTCGTCGTGCTGATCATCGCGACGGCTTGCGCAGCAAGCGCAGCTCCCATGGGTCCGCTACTTCTGCCTCCGCCAACAATGGCGGTTGCGGCTCCAATGGGTCCGCTCCTTCTGCCTCCGCCCGCAATGGCGGCAGCTCCAATGGGTCCGCTCCTTCTGCCTCCTCCTGTTAGGGCGGCGGCTCCAATGGGTCCACTGCTTCTGCCTCCTCCGGTTAGGGTGGCAGCCCCGATGGGTCCACTGCTTCTGCCTCCACCCGCAAGGGCGGCAGCTCCGATGGGTCCACTGCTTCTGCCTCCTCCTGTAAGGGCGGCAGCTCCGATGGGTCCGCTCCTTCTGCCTCCTCCGCGTGTAGCCTAGAATTCCGCGACTTCTTGACTCGAAAGGGCATTCGGCCTAAGCCGAATGTCCTTTTTGCTTCTTTCCTTTCTTGATACCAGGTATGCGGGCGTGCACTTTTGTGTGCTTCTCGAAGTGCCTTATTGCTGATAGTCTCTAGACACTCCGCTGGGGCAGGTGGGGCCGGATGTCGATTAGTCTTGACAACGCGCTGTGGCTCGCCGGCATTGTTACCGAGTCCATAATCGTCGGACTCCTCATCTACCGGCGTATTTGGCGTGTCTTGCCCGTCTTTTGTATTTACCTTACCTGGGACCTTCTAGCCAATCTCGCCGCCTTCCTCATCATCAGGTTCTATCCAAACATATATGTAGCGTCTTCGATCGACCGAAGAATCTATTTCGCTTTCTACATGACCCAGTCAGTTGTCGATTCCGCCCTGGAGTTGGCCGTTCTTGTTGAACTGGCTTGGTCAGTGCTTCGACCCATGCGGGCCTCTCTCCCTCGCGTGGCATTGATCGTAGTGTGCGGCTTTATCCTTGCTGTTGGCGCTATCATCTGGCCATTCGCGTCTCTTCCGGCCTTGCAGCATGCGACCTCGAAGCTCGGACTCTTCTTCGTCCAGTTGCAGCACACCGTCTCGATCCTCAGGATCCTCTTCTTTCTGTTGCTCGCAGCGGCCAGCCAGCTCCTCTCTATGAGCTGGCGCGATCGCGAATTGCAGGTGGCTACAGGCATGGGCTTTTATTCCATGGCGAGCGTCAGTGTGGCCATGATTTCAGCGCACCAGGCCACGCTAGCGCAGATTTACACTCTCAACGAATTTGCCGTGGCCGGCGCCCTGTGCTGCTACCTCTACTGGTGTGTCGCTTTCGCCCAGAAAGAAGCTGCGCGCCGCGAATTCACGCCGCAGATGCAGAGCTTCCTCTTGTCCGTTGCCGGCGCCGCACATTCCACGCGTGTGGCACTCACTGACAAGCCCGGTCAGCAGAAGAAATCCTGACTCCCCTGCCTCACAACTCCGCTTCACCCGCAGCTCAAGTGAGCCTTGGTTGACATGCGCCTTGGCGCCGGGTTCAAATGGAAGCAGTGGTGAAGGAGTTCACCCTTGACCGCTGTCCACTTCGCTAAGCCGGACAGATGTTGACTCCTGGCAGGGAATCCTGTGGCGGAGCCATATCACGGCGCGATCCCTAACAATGTTGTGAGAATCAACGCAGACGACTGAGATGCGCCGGTCTGGAGACCTGCGCGCATCGTGCGCCGCGTGGCTTCGAACAGATTTTCATCCAAGGAGAACGACATTGCAGAAGTATCTGCTTATCGCTTTGGGGGGCGCGCTGGGTTCAGTGGTCCGATACTGGGTCGGTTCCACAATCTCAGGCCGCATGGGCACCAAGTTTCCGTACGGGACAATTGTCATCAACCTCACGGCCTGCATCATCATCGGATTTACACTGACCTATTTCGGCAAGCGCGCCGATTTGAGCCCGGCATGGCGCTTTCTGGTGCCCATCGGATTCATTGGCGCTTACAGCACATTTTCGACCTATGAGTGGGAGACGCTCTCGACGCTGCGCTCGGGGGCGTTTTTCCTGGCCACTCTCTATGCCGCCGGCAGTCTCATTCTGGGCCTCGCGGCCACGTGGTGCGGCACAGCACTCGCCGACCTGCTTTAGCGAGCAGAAAAGCCCACGCGATTCTCTGCGTTCGCGCTTCCTCTCTGGCGCCATGGCAATTTGAGTTGAAAGATTCGCGCGGAAGTGCTTCAATCCTTCACGAACGGTCCAGTAGCCCGGTTGCCAACGGCTCTTGGCTGCAAGCTACCGGCTACGGGCTCGATGAGCGAGAAAGAGAAACCATGTTGACCACGGGCAAGGCCGTTAAAGTTACGCTCTACCTGAGCGACGGAGCCAGGCATCATGGCGTTCCCGTCTACTCCAGCGTTCTGGATTTTCTATTTCACAGCGGCATTGCGGGCGCAACGGTAGTCAAGGGTGTTGCAGGCTTCGGCGCCAGGCACCGCTTGCACTCGGCCCACATTCTCGAGATCTCCGACCACCTTCCCATAAAAGTCGAGTTTATTGAGACGCGCGAAAAGGTGGATGCGATTCTGCCCGAACTCGAGAAGCGGGCCGGATCCGGGCTGATCGAGGTGCAGGAGACATCAATCGTGGTTCCGGCCAGGCACTGAGGCGCGGTTTTTCGCCCGATTTGCGCCGTTGTTTCGCCGCGCGCCGGCAACGTAACCACCCGCAACATTGCGCCGGAAATCGCGTCTTTACATATAGCTACCGGGTGGTGGGGGCATCTCCCGCCTGCAATACTAGTCCTTTTGAATATCCCGTGGCATCAAACAGATAAAGGGTGAACGGATACGCCTTTTACCGATTCTTTACTGGGGTCAGTGCATACTAAAAAGAAGGCTGCGAGCCAATTTACCCGAGGAGAACCGATGTTCTCGATTCGCCTGGTAAAAAGCCTTGGCATTGCTTTCATGGTGTTTTGCGCACTTGGTTGCGCGCACAGCCATGCGCAGGCCGCTTTGCTCATGGAAGAGCCGTACGGATTCTTTGGTGCCGTGAATCCGACCGGGCACAATGCCATTTACTTCGAACGCATCTGCGCCGAAACCCCGGTGCAGTTGCGGCGTTGCCGGCCCGGGGAGACGGGCGTGGTGATTGCGCGCTACCAGGGAATCGATGGATATGATTGGGTGGCCATCCCGTTAATGCCTTACCTTTACGCCGTGGAGAACCCATCCGACGTCCCTGCACGTGTAGACCACGATACCGTGGTGCAATTGCGCAACCGCTATCGCGAGACGCACCTCGCAAGGCTGGGGCCAAAGCTGTCGCCGGGCAACTTTGTGCATGGCGGCTGGACGCAACTGGTGGGCTCGGCCTACGAGCGCCGCATTTACGCCTTTCGCTTTGACACCACGCTCCAGCAGGACGACGCCGTCATTGCGCGCATGAACGCGGGGCCGAACCATACCAGATTCGACCTCCTGTTCAACAATTGCGCTGACTTTGCGCGCGTGGTCCTCAACGATTACTTCCCTCGCGCCTTCCGGCGCAACATCTTCCCCGATGCCGGCATGACCACCCCCAAGCAAATCACCTATAAACTGGTGCGTTACGCGCGCAAGCATCCCGATGTACAGTTGACTGTCTTCGAGATTCCGCAGATCCCGGGCTACCGGCGCGGAAGCCACTCCAACAAGGGCATTGACGAATCGTTTGTGACGACGATCTACGCCATTCCCATTGCCATCGTGAACCCTTATCTGGCGGGCGGGATGTTCGTCGACTACCTTGTGCGCGGCCGTTATCACCTGATTCCCAAGCATCCCCAGGTGCTTGGACCTGGGGATTTATCGGCGTTGACAGCGCCGGCTCCCGCCCTTCAGAATTCCGACAGCGCAGGTATGCAGGTCTCCGGCGCCGTTCCCGCGGTCCCCGCTGCAACCCAGGCGACCGCGCGAACCGACACCGCGCTGAAGGGAATCGGGACTGCAAATGAGTGAATCCAAGCCGCAAAGTTTCAAAAACCACGCGCGATTCGATCCCATCTTCCACTTCTTCCTGGTCTGGATTTCCCTCGCCAGCATCATCATCGCCATTGTCTATCTCATACACCATCCCTGCTTCTACTCGGCGTGGCTGCTGGTGGTTGCGGTGGCGGCGTTCTTCGGTATATTCAGGTTGCGCAGCTACCCCCTCAAGGTGCAGGATCGCGTGATCCGGCTGGAGGAAAGGCTGCGCCTGCAGGCGCTGGCTCCCGCGGAGTGGCGTCCGCAGATCCATCGCCTCAGCGAAGACCAATTGATCGGGCTGCGCTTTGCGGCCGACGACGAAGTGGTGGAGCTGGCCAAGCAGGCCCTCGAGCACAACTGGAACCGCAAGCAGATCAAAGAGCGGATCAAGAGCTGGCGCGCCGACAACTGGCGTATTTGACAAGCAGCTGTCAGCTCAACGGTCGAGCTTTTCCTTCGTGCCCGAGAATGCGCGCAGGGGCCGGTGTGCCTCGGCACGCATTCGCCTTACGATGCGGGAAGGCCGAACATCCGATTGCACCCCAAGTTCCATTGCGATGCATCAAACCATAAGGATCGAGAGTCCGGGCCTCTGCACGACAGTCACGGGCATACTGGGGGTGAAAACAACGAAGCTGGCCGGCGTCGCTTCCGACACTATGCGAATCTATAGAGTTCAATTCCACTATTTCTGCGCCGGGGACCATCACGAGAACCGCATCATCAAGTACTACCGCGCGAGAGATCCAAATGACGCGGTCGCGCGCTTTCCTGCGTTACTGCCCTGCGCTTATTGCGCGCCCGGAACCATCGCCGAAGGATTATTGCAGCTGGAATGCAACATCGCAGAGATATCGGAACTGGAATTCCGCGACGCACGCGCGGCCATAGAACCTGACGTCGTGTGAAAGCGCTCCCCTGCTACTTCTTCCTTTGACGCTTCGCCAACCTTCTGTTGGGCTCGGGATGTTTTGCTACTTCGCGGCCGGATCGGAGTCCGCAGCTGGGCCGCCGGGCGATTGCAACGATCCTGCATCCAGCGCGTGTTCGTGCCTGTAGTGTTCCACGGGCATCTTGCCGTCCCACCAGGCCCAGTTCATGGGATACACATCGGGATCGAGGAAGACCTGATAGAAGTGCCAGACGAGGATGGCAAGTGTGGCCAGAATGGCTTCGTAGAAGTGCACGGCGGTGGCGACGTCGACCCACCAGCGCGCCAGCGTGTTGCCCACCCAGACCTTGGCCCAGATCATGATGCCGGTAAGGCCCATGAGAGCCGTGCCCCAGACGAGGGCCCAGTACTCGGCTTTTTCAGCGTAGCTGAAGCGGCCGAACTTCGGCTTCTGCGAGCCCAGGCCGAGGTAATAGCGCATCGTGCCCCATAGATCGAACACGTCTCCCGGCCGCGGCGCGATGTCGCGCAGCAGCCGCCGGCCTTCGCGCGCGATGGCGAGATAAAAGACGTGATAGACGCCCGCGCCGATGAGCACCACGCCGGCGATGCGATGGATGATGCCGCGCAGGTGCTCGCCCATACCCAGCGTGTGCGCGAACCAACTCTCAGGAAACTTGAGCGCGAAGCCGGTGATGACGAGAATGATGAAGCTTGTGAGCAGAATGAGGTGCTGCCAACGCTGGTTGACGCTCATGCGCGTCATGAAGGGATTCTGCATGTGCCGCAGCGCCACGGTCTTGCTGCGCCAGATGATGGCGTTGTGCAGGAACATGGCGCCGATGACGACGAGAATGAGAACGATATAAATCCACCGCACCCAGCGCACGGCCACGGAATCGATGTCGTGGGAGCGCGGCCCGGCGACCAGATGCACCGGCGTGCGCGTGAATCTTTGCGTCACCCCGTCGTGGCACTTGCCGCAGGTGACGTTGAGATTGGCGGCATTGATGGTGGAGCGGGGATCGCTGGAAGGCAGAATGTCGTGCACGCCGTGGCAACTGGAGCAGTTGGCCGCGACCACCGAGCCGCCTTCGGCGGCCAGGCCGTGATAGCTGTCGAAGTAAGTGGTGACGCGGTTGCCGGGCACGCCGAACTCCTGCGACAGCGTGACGCCCTCATGACAGCGGGCGCAGATATCGCGCGAAACGTTTTGCTCGGCGACGGGCGAGTTGGGGTTGGAGGGCGCCTTGATGCCGTGGATACCGTGGCAGTCGGTGCACACCGGCGCCAGTTCGTTGCCGCGGGCGATGGCTTGCCCGTGGATGCTCTGCATGAAGGTGTGATCGATCTCGTTGTGGCACTTGCCGCAGGTGGCCGGCACATTGAACTTTGAAATCGGCGACTTGGGATCGCTGGCCGGGAGAATCTGGTGCGTACCGTGGCAGTCGGTGCACACCGCGGCCTCCTGCGAGCCGTTGGCAACGGCGCGGCCGTGCACGCTGTCTTGATAGGAATAAAAGGCCTGCGCGCTCTCGCCGTTCGACTCCATGAGGAATCGTTGCCCGTGACAGCGCCCGCAGGTGGCGGGAACGTTGGCGTGATTTACGGGCGACTTGGGATCGCCGCCGCCTTCGATCTGGTGCGCGTCGCCATGGCAATCCACGCAGGTGGCCGCGGACCCCTTGCCGGCATTGCCCGCCTTGGCGTGGGTCGAGTGCGCGTAGGCTGTCGCCGCATCGGCGTGGCACTGGGCACAGCTCACCTTCTCGGGCGGCTTCGAGTGCGCCAGGCTCTTCACGTCCATGTGGCAATCGACACAGGCGAACATGCGCCCGTGTATCGAGTGCTTGAACCTGGTTCCGTCGACAGCCAAGCTCACCGTGGCGCCGTTCGCGTCGGTGGTGGTGAGTGTCGGGTCGGAGTGGCAGGCGAGGCAGTCCGCGTCTTTAAGCTTTTGCGCGGAAATTGCGATGGAGGCCCAGGCAAAAAGAAGGAAAACGAACGTACCAACAGAAAACCTGCGTCTTGCGCTCACAATTCGAGGAGACGCCGAAGTGCGATTTCGTGCCGTGATTGGAGTCACAAGGGCAGCGGACAGCTTCCAGCAGACAGCTAACAGCTTTTTCCGTGCCGACTTGGCACCGCGATGCCACGGCTCGCATTGCCCTGGAATGCGGAAGGGCCAGAATTGCCAAAAAGTAGTAAAATGTGCTCCAAGGAGATTGCCCATGCCCGATGTGCAAAAGGTGAGTATCGCATTGACCGGCGAGCAGCTCGATGCGCTGAAGGCCGCCGTGAATTCCGGTGAATACGCCACGACAAGCGAGGTGGTACGTGAGGCGGTGCGCGATTGGCAGTTCAAACGCGAGCTGCGCCGGGAGGACATCCTTCGCTTGCGGCAACTGTGGGACGAGGGCAAGGCCAGCGGTCCAGCCCGGAAAGCCGATTTCAACCAAGTCAGGCGCACCACTCGGAAGTCAACGCAGACTAAGCGCGAGTCTGACCTTAGCTGAAGATACCTTCAGCGCTCAGGCGAGCGCATTATTTAAGAATTATCCTACCTTTCATGCAAATGAAACGCAGCGATCTGTGGCGTCTCTCGTACGCAATTAGGCCCTACCTCTCCCACTTGACACTGGATGAGCTTACTCAAAGGTGCCGGGACATCATGGCCAACGTCTCTGTCCTCACGCCTGAAGGACAGCTGGGTCTCGAAATACCCGGAAAGGGGGCCGGATTTCCATGGATGGAGCTTTGGACTCACGTCTTGGAGGAATTCGGCAGGAGGGCAATGGGGATGCCTGCGGACTGCCTTGACCGTGACACGATGCCGAGGCCTACAGCGCCGACGCCAGCAAAGGGGTTCGTCGAATCCCAAAAACTAACGAATATAGATAAATCCCGATGTCTGGTGAAATTTGGGAATAAGAGCTGGCTAAAGACCACGGTCGAAACCGGGGAGTGGCGCGTTTCTCCGGCATCTTACTACTCCCGTGAAGACAATAATAAGGCTCGGCGCGATTCTGAGCTTGAACTTCCGATCAAAGCGGCCGAGCTGCAAAAAACGCAGCGACCTGTAGCTGAGATTCCCGGCGAGTTCTATCATCGGCTAGGGAGAGTAGCTTCGATCGACTGCAAAGCAGCGACGAACTATTACCTCGTAAGTCTGGCTCGCGGTCTCATCTATCGCATGTTCGATGATTTTCACGCGGACGCTTGCTTGATAATTCGCGACGAGGACGAATTTGCTCGGCGGATGTTGAGAGCGTTTTCATCCGCTCAACCCAGGTGGTTTGGCACATTTAAGGCGGTGGATTATATCGATCCTTGTAACCCAAAGGAGTTGCCTGATGTTTATTTTTCCAAGCACTTCCGATATTTTTACCAACAAGAAATGAGATTTGTATGGACCCCGTCGTCCGCGACGCTCAACGAGTTCCCCCAATTTTCGATTAGTCTTGGACCGCTCGCAGATATCTGCGAACTCTTGACGCTTGATCCCACTTAGCAGAATTAACTGGCTCACTAAGGGCGAATTATTGACGACAAATGCCCTAGCTGAAGTACGCCGTCAGTGTGAGCACCAGCAGCAGGAGGCCGATAAAGATGGCGGTGTACCCGACCACCTTGGAGAAGTTGATGAGCCACAGCGGGGGCGCGATGCCCACCTTCTTCTTAAGCTCGCCCTTCCGCGAATTTCGCTCGTATTCGAGCGGCCGCTTCTCCTTGAATTCGTGCTCGCTTTCGACGCCGGTAAAGATCACCATGTCCATGGGAAAGCTGTCGGGGCGCAGATGCGTGTTGACGAAGTGGATGGAGAAGATGAAGAGCACGGCGAGCAGCGCCTCTTCACTGTGAATGACGAGCACGGCATTGAGCGCCCAGCCGGGGAGGAAGTGCGCGAAGAACGGGGCGAACCACATGGCGTAGCCCGAGAAACCAATGACCACCATTCCCCAGAACACAGCCCAGTAATCGAACTTCTCCCAGTAGGCGTAGCGCTCGAACTGGGGCTTGGAACCGAGGCCAAGAAACCAGCGCATGTGGCCAAGCATGTCCTTGACGTCTTTCCAATTGGGGATCATCGAGGTCGGTCCCCAGAAGATTCCCTTCTCGCGATTCACAATCCCGCGTTGCACGATTTCCTTGATGTGGATGGCAAAGGCAATGGTCAAAACCACGGCGCAGAGCTTGTGAAGGAAGAGAATGGCACCGAAGCCACCTACGCCGGCGGCGAATTTGCGCGCCCAAAAGCTCTCGCTGAAGCGCATGGGCAGGCCAGTGGCCGCCAGGCCCAGGAACGTGGTGAACAGAACCGCGTGCATATAGCGCTGCTGGCGCGTGAAGCGCAGGTAGTACGTGCCCTTTGGGGCGCTTTGAGTCTTTTCGGCTGCCGGCTCCAGCTCAGGCATGCTTTCCTCCATTGGCCGCTCTATTTTTCACCTGGCTATAGCGCGAGCGGATCAGCCACAGGATGGTGTGAATCATGAAAAATGTAAGCACGCTGGCCAGAAGCAGGTTCATGAACAGGCGCACAAAGTAGAGTCCCGGATTCAGCTTTCGGTCGCGCGCGTTGGCGTGGGGCTGATACTGCACAAAGCTCAAGTTGGCGCCCGCATGGCAGCGGCCGCAGGTGGCGATCAGGTTGGCCTTATTGATGGGCGAACTGGGATCGCTGGCCGGGCGCACGTCATGCGCCTGGTGGCAGTCCCAGCAGCGGGCGGTCTCAACGTAACCGCCCAGCGATCCTAACTGCGAGTGGAACGTATCGCGGTAGGTTGAAAACTTTTCCTTGTGGCAATTGCCGCAGATGGGCGTGGACTGCATGCGGAATTCCGATTCCGTCGGCTGCAGGATGGCGTGCGCAGTGTGGCAGTCGCTGCACACCGGAGCCTTCAGGTCGCCCTTGGCAATCGCCTGCCCGTGAACGCCGGCCTGGTAGTCGGCGTTGATCTTAGCGTGACAGTTGCCGCACGTCTGCGGAACGTTGGATTTGTACGTCGGGCTCTTGGGGTTGTTGTGGCTCAGGATACTGTGCGAGCCGTGGCAGCTTTGGCAGTTGGCCGCCACCAGAAGTCCTTCCTTGCTAAGCGCAAACCCATGGATGGAGTCGATGTAATTCGGATAGATGCTGGGCAATCCGTGCTTGCCCGCCATGCCGTTGTTGCCGTGGCACTGGCCGCAGGTTTTAGGCACGTTGAGCGGATATACGGCCGAGCGCGCGTCAGTCTTGGGAAAGATTTCGTGCGCGTTTCCATGGCAGCTCGTGCACGGATGGTCTTTGCTGTCGGAGTGCACGCTGCTCTTGAGTTGATCGGCCTGGTCGGCGTGGCAGGTCTTGCAATCCACCGGCGCAATCTTGTCGGGATGCGGATAGCCCTTGATGTCGGCGTGGCAGTTAGTGCACTGCAGGCTGCCGTGAATGCTGTCGCCGAACTTCTTGCCGTCAACGGCAATGCTGTGGCCGTTGCTGTCTGTCATGCTGGCGTCGCCGTGGCAGGTGAGGCAGTCCTGTGCGCTCAGTTTGCGCGGCGCAAGCGCCAAAATCGCCAGGCTCAGGGCAACGAGCGCGACTCGGGCGCCGATCCCTGATCCCTGACCCCTGACCCCCGTTTTTCTGGCCACTGACCACTGATCACTGTCCACTGTCTTTACCGCGGCATCGGTCATTCTGCCGTCTTCCTTCCTTGAAGCGAAGGCGAACATCCTCGCCTCCGCCATTTGCTGCGGATTCCACCGTTCGGGTCACATCGCTTTTGCGGGGGATCGCGTTCTCAGGTTGGTTCTTTTCGTGAAGTGCTGGCAGTGACAGGTATCACAAGCCCCGCGATATGGATCACAGATAGATGGCGTTCCGGGACCAGTTTGTCAGGACTGGGAGGTGTTGCCGGATATAGCGGGGAAGTGTGCGATACGCCTCCGGCTGAGCAGGAAGCACCGTCCCTACGGGACTGCTCAAACAAATTTTGCCTGCCCACTCCGCGATAAACAGGCCGTTACGAAACTCGCCAAATGCGTTCTTTTCTGGCCGATTCAAGTAGCAGGGGCCAAAAGCCCGCTATGTGTTTTCATTGCGTTGCGGCCCGGCTGAAGCCGTGCCCTTGTTACAAGGCCGGTTCCAGCGAAGTTTCGTAACAGACTGTGAAGGGCGGGGCTAGTTTGCGCTGGGCCTCCGGCGCGGTTAAAAGGCATTCTCCTTCGGCGACGCCGAATTAACAGCTTCCCGTTTCCGGCGCAGATCCTCGCAACAAGAAACTCCGCGCCCGCAAGCTAAAAGCTGAACGCTGATAGCTGGCAGCTTTGCCCTGTCCAGGTGATGCGGATCACATGCCGCGTTGCTTCTGGTCGAGGACAATGATTTCGCTGCTTGAGGAGGCCCTCCCATGGCCACAGTTGCGGTTCCGGAAACAAAAACGATGCTTACCCTCCCCGGGGATGCAGTGCGGCAAGTGCAATGGCGGTTTGCTGACCGGTTTGACCTGCAGATGCTGGTGCAATCGGCACGCGGCGTGGCGCGTGGCGCAGTGGCGCGGCTGGTGGCGGCCGGCGAACGCAACACGCACGAATGGACCGCGGCTAAGGACGCGATGCTCGATGCCTTCGATCGCGCCGGGATCACCGCCGCGTTCATGGAGCCCGCGGAGGGCGGATTCATCGCCGGGCCCAAGAACCTGGCGCTGGGATTGGCGGCTTTTGAGCTGGCCTGGGTGGACGGCGGCGCAGCCACGGCGAGCCTGGCAGGATTTCTGGCGCTCTCGCCGATCCACGAGCGCGGCACGCCCGAGCAGATGGCGCGATACATGAAACTGGCCGCTCCTCCGCAACCTGGAGAAGACCGCAAGCCCTGGCGTGGAGCCTTCGCCTTGACCGAGCCGATTCCTTACGTGGGCGTCGACACCGGCATGCTGAGCGGCAAAGTGCGCGTGGCCGAGTGGAACGACGGCGAAGAGGCGTGGCTGCAGGTGGACAAACGCGGCCGCTTTATTACCGGCATCGCCTTTGCCGACTTTGTTACCGCAGCGGTGAACTCTGACGACGAGCGCATCAAGGGCAGTTGCGTGGTGATTTTGGAAGAGACCGACAAAGGGACGTTCGATCGCGGGACAGCGACGAAAAAACTGGTACACCAACTTTCTTCGACGGGCGATCCGGTGTTCAACCTGCGCGTTCCGGCCAGCCGCATTGTGGGCGGTTACACGGTGAAGGACGGCGTGATTGTGCCCAACTTCAACCACACCGAGGTGATTGACGCGGTGTTTCGCCGCACCCGCGTGCCGGTGGGCCTGATGACGGCTGCCAAGCTGCTTTCTGCGGTCGAGCCAGTTATCCGCTATCAGCGCCAGCGCTTCCGCGGCGCCGAAGGAGCCAGGCCGGGGTCGGTGCGCTACGAGCACGGCATCCAGCAGCGCGAAGATGCGCTGCACCGCCTGGTGGATGTGTGGGCAGCGGGCGAGGCGGCGGCTTCGCTGGGATTTGCCGCGGCGCGGCTGTTTGACGAGCTCGATCCGCTGGAAAAGCAGAAAACCGCGCTCATGAAGGAGCGTGGAATCTCGGGCGGGCGCGCGGAGATGAAGGCGCTGAAAGAAAGCGAGCAGCGCGCCGTCGAGCTGTTGGCGATGAAGGAAGACAATTTGCGGCGCGCTGAGCTCGAAGCCGACCCGCTGGTGCAGTTCGTGCTGAAGGACGCCGAGGCCAACGTTCTTTGCCCGGCCACGAAGCTCTGGAACACCGGCCATGGTGCCAACATGATGCGCGAGGCCGTGAGCCTGATGGGCGGTTACGGCATCACCGAGGATTGCCCCGGCTTCCTGGCCAACAAGTGGATGGACGCGCAACTGGAAGCGACGTACGAAGGCCCCGAGGCGGTGCAGCGGCGGCAGTTGACGGTGACCATGACCAGCGAGGTTTTCCTGGCGCTGTTTGCGGCATGGACGCGGGAGATGCGCAGCATTGCATCGACGCATCCCGGCACCGGCGCCTGCACCTTGGCCTCGGCCATGAATCTCTGGGCGTGGACTCTGAATTACCTTCAGCACGCCACTGATCCAGCGGGCGGCAAGCTCTACCACGGGCAACGGCAGGGCGTCACCTTTGCGCTGGCCGATGCCTTGAGCTGGCTGATGGCGTCCCGCTGCCAGATTCTGGATGTGCTGGAGCTGGAAACGCGCGGCGCGCAGGATGCCTCCGTCTCCGAGGGCCTGGCGGGGACCGTGCAATTTCTGAGCGACCTGTGCCATACACAAGCCGCACAGGCGGCAGGCGAGGTTTCGCGCATCTGCGGTGAATTGGTTTTCGGCTATAACCGGCACCCGGCATGGAGCCGGGAGGAACACCGCAATTGCTTCCTGGCCAGCGAGCTTGAAGAACTTGAAGAGACCATGCCGGGAATCATGGCCGTGGCCGTGGATGTGCTAGCTGCCGACGGCAGCCATCCGCCCAAGGCGGGCCCGTGCGCGGGCTGCGCGGGATCGAGCGAATTTCTCAGCCTGCAGAGCCGATTGACAATGTGCCTGACGGGAGCGCGGCTCGCAAAGGATCGCGCGGCCGACACCGTCAGCAAGGTGATGATTCCCGAAGCGCTCGATTATCCCGCGGCAGGGCCGGCATGAGCTCGAACGGGCGCGCGGTTGAAATTGACCGCCAGACGATGGAAGTCGATATCGCCTGCGCGGGTTTCGGCCCCGCCATGGGCGGCTTTTTGACCACGCTTACGCAGGCATGGACGCAGAACCCCGCCGATCCCGCATTTGAAAGCCGCCTCGCGCCCGGCATGCCCCTGCAGGTGGTCTGCTATGAGCGTGCTGACGATCTCGCTGCCGGCGTCAGCGGCGTAGTCACGCGCGGCGAGGGAATCCGCGCGAGTTTTCCGGCGCTCGATCCCGAGCAGATTCCCATGGCCGCCGACGTGAAGCAGGAGCGTGTGCTTTACCTGCTCGATCCCATCGGCGCCAGCCGGCGGCACTCCGTGCTTTTACGACTCGGAGACCGCCTGCTTCGCCTCGGGAAGAAGCGCTGGTTGCAGGATCACGCCTTCGAACTGCCCTGGACGCCTGCCTTCCTGCGCAAGCACGGCGGGCTCGTCCTCTCCATCGGGCAGTTCAACCAGTGGGTCGGCCAGCAATTGATGGCTAACGGCCTGATCCAGATCTGGCCGGGCACAGCCGTCAGCGGACCCATCTTCGGCGAGAATTCCGGCCGCGAGCGAAGAGAAGTCGTCGGCCTCCGGCTCACCGACCAGGGCGTGGACAAGCACGGGATCCCGGCCGAGGGCTACATGCCCGGCATAGATGTACGCGCGCGCCTGACGGTCGTAGGCGATGGACCCGTGGGCGCCGTGGGCAACAAGCTCGACGAGCGCTTCGGCATGCCCGCCGGCCATGCGCGCCGCGACTGGGCGCTGGGCATGAAATTTGTCATCGAGCTGCCCGAAGACACCACGCTCGAGCCCGGCACTGTCTGGCACACCTTCGGATTCCCTGAGCCCGAAATCTTCGGCTTCTTTTACGTGCACCCTCATCGCCTGGTCTCCGCCGGTATCTTCATTCCCTCGTGGCTGGGCGATCCCGCACGCACCGCCTACCGCTATCTGCAGCACTACATCCAGCACCCCGCGCTGTGGCGCCACCTCCAGGGCGGCGTTTTGCGTTCGTGGGGCGCCAAGTCGCTTGAAGAGTCCGGCAGACGCGGCGAGCCGTTCCTCACCGGCGGCGGTTTCGCGCGCATCGGCGAGGGTTCCGGCTCAACCAACATGCTCACCGGCTCGGGCGTCGACGAGGCATGGACCACCGGCGTCCAGCTCGGCGAGGCGGTGCTGGAACTGCTTCGCGCCGGCCTTCCGTTCAGCCAGCCGAACCTTGCAGAAGCCTATGAAAAGCGACGCCGCGCAAGCCGCATCGAGCGCGGGTTACGCCAGGCTGAGCACGCGCGCGACGGCTTCCATAGGGGTTTTGTGCGCGGGCTCGTGGGCATGGCGCTCGCCGGGCTCACCGGTGGCCGGCTCTCGCTCGAGGCGCACATTCCGTCCGCGCCCCGGCAGATTCTCCCCTTCAGCGCCTACGGCAAAGCTGGCCTGCGCCTGCGCGATGCCGCCGCAGCGGCCATGGCCGACGGCCGCCCGTTACACGATGCGCTGCTCACCGCGCGCGGCTGGCCCGAGATTCCTTTCGATGGCCGCCTGCTGGTGACGCACCAGGACGCGTTGCTGCTGGGAGGCAAGGTGCAGGCCATTCCGGGCTACGCCGACCATGTCGTCTTCCTGGACCGCGGCCGCTGCATCTCCTGCGACGAGAAGACCTGCATCGCCATGTGCTCAGGCCAGGCGCTCACGCTCGGCACCGATGGCGCGCCCAACTTCGAACGCGAGAAGTGCGTGCACTGCGGCGCCTGCCTATGGAATTGCTCGCAATCGCCGGACGGCGAGCGCGGTAACATCGAGTTCCAGGCGGGAAGTGGCGGGCTACATTCAAGTGAGAACTGAAATGCAGCTTTTAGCTCCCATCTGCTAGCTGCTGGCTTTCGGGGCAGATCATTAGGAGAAGAATCGCGCCAGCGACGAAGTTCGACGAAGTAAGAGGATCGTGCATGACGCAAGACTACCGGCATTTGCTCGTTTGGAAAAAGGCTATGGAGTTGACAGACTGCATTCACAGGTTGACTCGAGATTTTCCCGACGACGAGCGTTAGCGACGAGGTTTCGAAGATGCTCACTTCGTTCATAGCCACGCTCAAAGGCAAATGCAAACTCCAAGGGCTAGAAGCTGGAAGCTAGGAGCTTTCAATGAATCCATTCCACATCGTCGTCTGCGCAGGGATTGTCCCTGATCCCCTGCAGACGTTGGAGCCGGCCGCTGGGCCCGCAATCAAGAACGAATCGCTTCTTCCCGCCGTGCTCGACCCCTGGGCGGCGAGCGCGCTCTACGAAGCCGCAGCCCTCTCCGCCAAGAACCCCGACAGCAAGCTCTGGCTGGTCTCGCTCGGCCCCAAGGCCAAGCTGCAGCAGGTGATGATGACCATCGCGCAAAAGGTCGCCTTCGAGCTGGTTCCCATCGATGGACCAATCGGCGGCTTTCCCGATGCCGGCGCGACGGCGGCCGCGCTTGCAGACGCCATCGCCGCCATCCCAGGCCTCGACCGCGCCAAGCTCCTGCTCTTCGGCGGATGGGAATCGGCGTCACGCGGCGCTGGCGTTACGCTGCAACTCGCCGGCGAGCGGCTGGGCATCGCCGACCAGTTCTTCGGCGTCGACCAGATCACTCTCCGCAACGACGGATCGTTTGAGGTCCTGGAGCGCGTGGAGGGCGGCAAGCACCAGGTGTCGGCATGCGCGGGCGCGCCTGCCGTGCTGGGCTGGGCCACGGGCAACCTGGCTGAGCCGCGCAACAACCCCCAGATCGGAATGAGCAATATGCGCACCATCATGCCCGCGCTGCAAAGGGCCAAGACCGCCGCGCTCGATGCCAACGGCTTGCGCTACGTCTCCGTGAGCCTGCCCAAGCAGCAGCGCGAGACGCGCGTGGTGAAGGATATGAGCGCTGATGAAATCGCACGCGAGATCGTCGACTGGATCGGGAAAGACAGCTAGAAGCCGGTAGCTTGCAGCTCGCAGCTGCCGGCTACAAGCTCAAAGGAAGAGTCATGGAATCGATATTGGTACTCACGCATGCCGACGAATCCGGCGCCGCCCTCACCAAGGCTTCTCTCGAGGCTGTCACCGCCGGCGTCGATCTTGCCGCGCGCCTGGGCGTGGAATTGAGGATTGGGATTGTTGCCAGGCACGCGACTAGCGCGGCGAAAGCGGTGGCTGGCGCAGCACCGACGCTGCTTTCCGTGCAGGGCGAGGCGTTTGCGCAGGCGCGCTTTGCCTCGGATGCGGCCGCATGCACCGAGCTGTGCCGCGCCGCGCAGCCGACCATCGTGCTGGCGCCGCAGAGCTCACGGTTCGCGCGCGTCATGGCGGCGGTGGCGCATCGCGTGGGCGGCGTGGTGGATACGCATATTACGACGATTGGCGGAGCGGAAAGCGGCGAGGCGACGCGCTGGTTTTATCGTCAGCGCATCGAGGCGGTCATCAGCCGCGATCGGCGACCTTGGTTTCTGCTCCTCGAACCAGGCACGCATGCGCCGTTTGCCGACGATGTGAAAGCAGCTCAACCCGACGAGATTGCCATTTCCGCCGAATTGCCGGAACTGCGCACGCAGGTGACGGGGTTTCGCGCGCCGGAGGTGGACGAACAAACGATTCGGCCGGATGCGAAGTTGCTTTTTGTTGCGGGAGCAGGCTGGACGAAGAAGCAACCCGACGGCCAGGTGCACGCCGACGATGCCGCCCGGCTGATTCTGAAATTTCTGCGCGCATCGGGTGCGTCACTGGGCAGTTCCAAGTCGCTCGTAGACCAGGGCGGCGAGGGCGGCTCTGTACTTCCATTTCTGACGCATTTGAACCAGGTCGGACAGACAGGGTCGACGCCGCGCCACGCCAAGGGCCTGTCCACCTGCTGCCATGGCGAAGAGCCGCATGTCGTGGGCTGGCGCTTTATCGGCGAACGCCGCGCCGTCAGTCTCGATCCGAACTGCGGCTGGACCCGCGGCAAGGCGGACGTGGTCTACATTGCGGACGCCTTTGCAGTGATGGAGCGCGTGAACGCGCTGCTAGGGAATAGAGCGTAGGCAATAGGGAATAGAAAAACCACCTCCAAGAGCGAATCAGGAAAACAGTGTAAGGAAAGCGGACGCCGTCGGGGAGGCATCGCTCAGGGCTAAAGCCCTCGCTCCTTTTGCCCGGTCTACGGCGCGGCTTAAAGTCGTGCCCTTTTACAAAGCCCTACACCTTTAACTAATCTGCTCTGAACATTAAATGCAGGTTGTCTTCTAATGGCTGTTGTCTGCCCTTAATAGTCAACTCCCTTCCAGTAGTTCGGCGAATCCACAATTTGATACTTATTCGGATTCGCCTGGACCAGGGCATTGGCTTCGGTGTTCCACATCGTCGTGTGTCCTCCACCGCTGCTCACCACCGACTGGTCCAGCAGGTAATTGTCGAATCCCTGATCCATCTGCGCTTCCGAGCTTTCTGCCTCGTTCATCTCCGACTCCGCCGCGGCGCCCTGATGGTGAATATTGTCCACGACCATTTTGGCGATCTGCAAATCCCGCTGGTCCTGCTGCTGCTTCATCTGCTGCGCCTGCTGATATTCCTGGTTCATCACTTGCTGATTTTGTTTGAACGAGGCAATCATCGCCTTCACCGCGTCCTGGTCCCGGTTGCCCAGCGAAACCGGTATCAGGGCGAGCGTCATCGATATCGTATAGTAGCCGTACTGATTCACAGTGGTCGCGCAGAAATCGACCTGGAAAGCTGTCGCGCCCCCTCCACTCGCATTGAGCTGTCCCGACGCGTACGCGCAACGGGTGGTCTGTGACCCTGGCATCGCCTGCAGATTTTGCACCTGGAGCTGCGTCGACCCCACCCCCTCCGCCTTCAGCCACGCCTGCATCAGCGGCGTAAACTCCTTTACGGGGTCGCCGCGGTACGCATAAAACATGGCGTTCTGCAAGTCCACTGCCTGCGTCGTATGTGAGGCGGCCATCTTTTGCTGAAACGGATTGGTCGGATCGACCCCCTCCTTCGACATCGCCAGTCCCACCAGTTCGCCGTTGGCTCCGTGCAAAATCAGCGCGCCGTCGAAGCTGGCCGGGTCCACGGTCCAGCCGGCGGGCACTGACGCGCTGGCTGAATTGTCGGGCGCGCTCACCGTGTGCAGCGGAACGTTGGTCGCCGGCGCGCCACCGGGGCCTGAGCTGCCGGCCGAAGCAGCATGCGAACTCCACGAAGTAAGGAGCTGCTGCAACATGGAATTCGCTGTCTGCGCAAACCGGTCCGTCGAATCCGCGATCACTCCTGCCCCAAATTGATTGGGGCCGCCTTGCACCGCGATCACCATGCCAGCTAACTGGCGGTTGGCTTGAGCGTGGTCAACCACGGTAAAGAACACTGCCGCGGAATTCGTGCCCCTCACGCTGAACGCCTGGCCGACGCTGGGCTTTTCGCCGCAGGCCCAGTGAATCTGGGTCAACAAATCTCCCAACGCGGACGCCAGGTTGTTGGCTCCCGGCACCATGCCATATTCGATAATCTCGCCCTGCGCAGCGGGAACGACGGTAAAGGGCGGAGCCGCCGCTCTGATTGCCTGTGCAACACGTGTCGTGTCGACCGGCGTGCCGGCCTGGCAGCCGCTCAGCAACAACGCTAATGACAGGAGGAATGCGGGAAGGATCCTTTCGACTTGCATGACGACGTCTCCTTACCTTGCAAAGAAGCCAGATCGCCACTCATCCAGGATTGCGTAAGAACTTTCGCTTACGCGCCGGAAGCACGGGAATCCCTGACCCTGCAAAGGGTCGAATGAGGGCCGAGCGATGGCTTCGGCGCTTCCGACGGCATCCATGCTAGCACCGCGCACCCTGGCACACAACGGATTGGGCCCGAGCGTCGCCGTCTCTGTGCGGCTGGCGGCGCATTGCGCATTAAGTGGCTGAATTGTTGCGAGTTGGGGGCTTCACAGTTTCACGGGCCGTTTTCGTATCGGGAGGGCGAAATGGGGGCGCAAGAGCCAGGGAGAAGGGAGTAGCAAGCAGGGAGTAGAAACGCAGGTGCCAGCTCGTCCTTCACGGGTTCTGCCTACTGGCTGTCGGGTACTGGCTGCTTCTCTGCTTCTTAAACTTTCACTTGCCGGGAGCGAAATGGGATGCAATAATCCGGGGCAGTTCATCGGACAGGCGTGCGGTTGATCCTCGATTTGCCTCTTCGGGCTATCGATGGAGCGAAAAACCCGCACGCGAGCATGCGCCTCAGATGCCGCCGCACTCCGGCACACAGCGGCACGGCGGTGCGGCGCGAAATGACTTCCGCTTTTCTGAGAGCGGAACGAGCTTCCGCGCGGTTGTCGGCAGCGGTCTGTGGGCCCTGGAAGCAGTCCTTCGGCAGATCGTAGACCTTTTCGCGGCAAGCGCCGGCGCAGCACACAGGAGTGCGCCGGCCCACTGCCCCAGCGTGCAACCAACCGCGGGCCTTGTTTATCGGCGCAAGGTTCCCTGTTACCGGGGAGCGAGCAGCGCATGAATGAGATCCCGCCGGTTTTGAGGTGGAGAATATGCGAATCTTTACGCGACTGCTTCTATGCGCGGTTTTGCTGGTCTGCGTGCTTCCGCAGCAGACGAACTCACAGAGCCGGGCAAACTTCTGGTTCCTCAACAACACCGGGAAGGAACTGCACAACCTGTTTGTTTCGCCGCACAGCCAGAATTCGTGGGGCAACGATGTGCTGGGGCGGGCCACTCTGCCCGACGGGATGGGAACGTTGATCATTTTTCCGCCTCAATGGCGCGGCGTGTGCCACGAGGACTTCAAGCTGGTGTTCAGCGACGGAACCTACGAAACCTACACACAGGGCATCGATGTCTGCCAGTTGCATGCTCTTCAGTTCGACGCGCAGACGGTGTCAGGATTCTGAAGACGACCGGTAGCTTGTAGCCGGTGACTGGTAGCACGTGACCGCCTGCTATCGGCTGCTGGCTACTGGCTTGCTTCTCTTCTCTCGTACGGCCGTTCCTCGGTCCCTGTCTCTCTAAGAGTTGGGCGGCCCGGAGAAATGCCCTCGCCACACGGCGTTCCTTAACCCATCGGGCTGCCCACTCATTTGTATGTGTGTTTTTCCCTAGCTGGATCCCAGTGTCGAGATTTGCCGGAAATAACCGCTAAGCGCGGGTGAAAATGGCTGCGGCGGCAAATCCGGAGCTGCTCTGGTTTCTGCCGCCGCACGGAGAACGAGACATGGACGTGGAAGAAGCGATCCGGGTCAGGCGGAGTGTAAGGAAGTATCAAGCCAAGGCGGTGGAAGAGGAGAAACTTGAGGCGCTGGTGGAAGCGGTGCGGCTGGCGCCTTCGGCCAGCAATTCACAACCGTGGAAGCTGATCCTGGTGGACGATGCGCCGACGAGGGAGCGGGTGGCGCGCGCCACCTTCAGCAGCTTGATGGCCTTCAACAAGTTTGCGCTGGAGGCGCCGGTGATCGCCGTGCTCGCCGTCGAGCCTCATGCGCTCGTCATCACGCACATTGGCGGCTGGCTGAAGAGGCGGCCTTACTATTTGATCGACATCGGCATTGCCGCTGCGCAGTTTTGCCTGCGCGCGGCAGAGCTGGGCCTGGGAACATGCATACTGGGGTGGTTTGATGAAGCGGCAATCAAAAAGATCCTGCATGTTCCGCGCACGACGCGCATCGGGCTGGTGATCACGCTGGGATACGCGCCGAACGAGGTCTCGCCGCACCCCAAAACGCGGAAGACGGCGGGTGAGATGAGCAGCAGGAATAAATACTGAGGGACTGGGGGACTAAGAGACCGGGAAAACAGGGATCAGGGATCCGTTGCGCCCTGGAAATCCCGGAGCCCCACGCCTGCTCTCTCCGAATTGCGATTCACAGGGCGGCGATTCTGCTGTGTTAGGTTGGAAAGTTGGAGCGAGTGCTGTCGGAGCGACGAGGAGATGGCCGCCGGGGGCTAAAGCCGCGACCGTTTCTTGCCGGCATCTGGCACGACCGAAGTCGTGCCCTTTCAAAGCCCCGAGAATTTGAGCAGGCTTTGAAGGCCTGCCCTTCCAGAGCGAGAGCTTCCAAGCCAGTCCAAGGGAAAACAACTGAAGCAAAGGAACGTTATGGGACATATTACGGACTTCATCAAGCATCACTACAGGCATTTCAACGCGGCGGCGCTGGTGGATGCGGCCGAGGCCTATAACAGGCATCTGGCCGAGGGCGGCAGGATGTTTGTGACCATCGCAGGCGCGATGAGCACGGCGGAGTTGGGGCTGAGCCTGGCGGAGATGATCCGGCAGGACAAGGTGCACGGCATTTGCTGCACGGGCGCGAACCTCGAAGAGGACGTGTTCAACCTGGTGGCGCACGACTATTACCAGCGCGTGCCCAACTACCGCGACCTGACGCCTGCCGACGAGGCGGCGCTGCTGAAACGGCACATGAACCGCGTCACCGACACATGCATCCCGGAAGAGGAGGCGATGCGGCGCATCGAGCGCACGGTGCTGGAGGAGTGGGTGAAGGCCGACAAGGCGGGCGAGCAGTGGTTTCCGCACCAGTTCATGTACAAGATTCTGCTGTCGGGCGTGCTGGAGAAGAGCTACCAGATCGATCCCAAGAACAGCTGGCTGCTGGCGGCGGCGCGGAAGAACTTGCCCATGTTTGTGCCGGGGTGGGAGGATGCGACGCTGGGCAACATGTACGCGGGACACTGCATCAGCGGCGACGTGAAGAAAGTGCACACGGTGCGCACAGGGATCGAGTACATGATGGAGCTGGCCGAGTGGTACACGGAGACGACGGCCAAGACGCCCCTGGGATTCTTCCAGATTGGCGGCGGCATCGCGGGAGATTTTCCCATCTGCGTGGTGCCGATGCTGCACCAGGACCTGCAGCGGGAGAACGTGCCGCTGTGGGCGTATTTCTGCCAGATTTCGGACTCGACCACGAGCTACGGGTCGTATTCGGGCGCGGTGCCGAACGAGAAGATCACGTGGGGCAAGCTGGGCGAGAAGACGCCGAAGTTCATTATCGAGAGCGACGCGAGCATCGTGGCGCCGCTGATGTTTGCGTATGTGCTGGGGTGGTGAGAGCGCGGTTCGTGGATTGTGGATCATAAATCGTGGGGCGCGGCCAAGTGGAGAGTGAAGGAGTGAATCGGGAGTGAATGTGACGAGGCGGGCTCGATGCGCGACATTGGGGTTGCTATTGGGGGCGTCTCTGTGGGGCGCAGCGGGGGCGCAGGCGCAGGAGGACCGCGGCTACTGGTACGCCGCGAGCACGAACGCGAAAACAATCACGGGCGATGTGAATATCGGCGAGCTGAAGGTGACGATCAACTTTGCGATGTTTCCCCTGGCGCCCATCCGGAGGCTGAAACCCGTGGAAGTAAGCGCGGTGTTCGACGCCGACGTGAACGCGGGGATCGAGGGATCGCTGTACCGGCTGAAGGTGCCGCCGTGGCAGCGCTTCCTGCACAAGAATACTTTGTGCGGAGAGGAAGAGACGCAGTGGATGGCGACGTACGTAACGGGGAAGACGATGCAGGTGGCTTTCTTCTCGGGCGACGACATGCCGGTGTTCACGTTTGACGCTGTGCAGCATTCGTCGGCGCTGTGCGGGACGTTTGTGTATGCGCGGTAAAGCAGTTCTTAGCTGCTAGCTCCTAGCTTCTAGTTGCGGCGCACGGAAGCGGAGTGTTGTGGTATTTCGACGCAAGGTTCCGTCGCCCCTAGGGGGCTAACACGACAAAATGGAATGCTTACCAAGGGTTCCGCTACGCTCCACCCTAGGCTATTGTCGGCGCTCTCTACGGCAGCGGGTGCACTATCACTTCTTTGCGTCTGAATCGCTGGTTCGCGCAGCACCAACAATTGTTTTCGTTCTCTTCATTGCTTGGGAAGGCCCGGTCCCATATTTCACAGCCCAATCCAAGAAGTCCTCGAATGATTTCCCGAATGGGAAGCCGTCCAAAGAAACTCCGTGATCCAATAAAAGTCGCACGAAGGAAGGATGGCCTGTGGGCAGCCAGGGAAAGAGCGGTGTCTCCAAATTTGTTTCTCTTGTTTGCGTCGGCGCCGTGATCGAGCAAAAGAATTCCAATACTCGTGTCTCCAGACATCGCAGCGACCATGAGCAAAGTCCAAGAGAGCTCGTTTGAAAGAATCGGGTCGAGCCCAAGCCCCAACTCGCGCCGCAGAAGGAGCGCATCGCCTTTTTTGATTGCCCTGTTTGCCTCCTTGGACGTCACGATTGAATCCTCTCGGCCGCCTGAATGAAGGCTAGACAAGGCTAGCCGACGCGGGAACATTCCTCGACCGGAATAGGCACCTGCTCGACGATTTCGAGGCCGAAACCTTCGAGGGCGGGGATGTGCATGGGGGTGTTGGAGAGCAGGCGGATGCGCTGGATGCCCAAATCGGACAGGATCTGGCCGCCGAGGCCGATGGCGCGGAGGATGCGGCCGGAGCGGGCCTGCGTGCCCTCGCGAGCGCGCAGCTCCTGATGGAGAACGAGGCGGCCAGTTTCGGGCGGCAGGGCGCCTGCGGGGGCTGTGGCGCCCTCAGGCGAAAAGACGGGCGCTAACGCGCCGGGACCGAAGGCGGCGACATTCATATGGGCGGGCGTGCGCTCGATTTCGAAGCCGCGCGAGGCGTTGTGGAGATAGAGCAGAACACCGCAACCTGCTTCCGCGATCATGCGCAGGGACTGGTCGAGAATCTCGCGGCAGTGGCAGTCGGCGGCGAACACGTCGCCGGCGGTGCAGCGCGTGTGAACGCGGACGAGGACGGGATGCGGGCAGGGAGTGCGGGGCGGAGCCGCCGGCACGGAGGCGACAGCGGAACCGCCGCCAGAGGGATCGAGCCGAAGGGCCTCGGGAAACGGGCCGGCGTGGTAGGCGGGACAATCGGGGCAGAGATCGCCGCGGATGAGAGCGATGTGGCTTTCGCCACCGTTGACCGCGCTTTCGTAGGCGATCATGCGGAACTCGCCATAACGGGTGTTGATGAGACTGACGCCGGCGCGTACGATATAACGCTCGTGGCGCAGGCGGTAGCGGATGAGCTCGGCCACGGTGAGCATTTTGAGGCCGTGCTCGCGGCAGAAGGGGATGAGGTCGGGGATGCGGGCCATGGCGCCGTCGTCGCGCATGATTTCGCAGATAACGCCGGCAGGCGTGAGGCCGGCGAGGCGGGCGAGATCGACGGAGGCCTCGGTTTGGCCGGCGCGAACGAGGACGCCTCCGCGGCGGGCGCGAAGGGGGAAGACGTGGCCGGGACGAACGAGGTCGGCCGCGGTGGAACGGGGGTCGATGGCAGTGCGGATGGTGTGGGCGCGGTCGGCGGCAGATATGCCGGTAGTGACGCCTTCGCGGGCTTCGATGGACTCAGTGAAGGCGGTGCCGAAGCGCGATGAGTTGTGCTGCGTCATGGGAAAGAGGCGGAGGTGGTCGGCGCGCTCTTCAGTGAGGGTGAGGCAGATGAGGCCGCGGCCGTAGCGGGCCATGAAGTTGATGGCCTCTGGGGTGACGTGCTCGGCGGCCAGGGTCAGGTCGCCCTCGTTCTCGCGGTCTTCGTCGTCGACCACGACCACCATGCGTCCGGCGCGGATTTCGTCGACGGCGCCGGGGACATCGGTGAAGGGCAGCTCGGGAGTGCGCGGCGAAGGCATATCGCGTTCCTATTTTCGCATGTGGCGGAAAAGCCAGCTTTCAGCTGTCAGCTCTCATCGCAGGCGCGCGGGAGCGAGTCGGGCGATCGGGTGTGCCTCATGCGTTGGCTGGCTCCTGGTGCGGGCGAAGACGCCCATAGCAACAGAAACGCCGCCCGGAGGCGGCGTTTCTGTTGAACCTGGCGAAAGTCCTACAACGTGGATTCAATCTCAAAGCCCCAGGCTTCGAGCAACGCCTCAGGAATATATTTCGAATTCTTGTTGCGGCGTGCCCACTCGCGGAGGCGGGTGGAGCGAATGTACTGGTCTGGGGGCAGCTTGAACTCCTTCGTGATCTGCTCGAAGGAGGTAACGGTAGGCACAACCGGGCCAATGGGCTCCGGCTTGCCCCAATTTGGATTTCCACGACGCTTTGCCATGAATTTTTCTGTCCTTGAAAGGAGGATTTTCGTCTGAACTCCTCGGGTGCGGGCTGGGGATGCTGGACCTGAGGAACTACGATTCTTATTTTACGGATAATTTGTTGAAAAATCAATAGAAAAGCGCGACCTGGAGGCACTGAAATCGGTGCAAAACTCGCGAGAATAGATCAAAATACCCATTGATTCCATTGAGGTTATGAGCCGACGGGTGGCGCAAGGGAGGGTGCGCGACCGGCGCAGGACGATTTCGGCGGTAGGCTCTAGAGGTCCAAATCGGGAAGATGTCTTTACGGCAAGATTGAAGCCTGCGATTGCAGCCAGAGTGGTGCTTTCGTGTGGGTCAGTGACTAGCACGGGGGTGGGATCGGAGCGATACCTTAACAATTGTGCCATTTCGGAATTAGAGCCGCGCCAGCGCGCTCCCTGATGCTTTCATGACGGCGATTCAAGCAGCTCGATTGCCTATTCGCCTGCTCGCCCCCAAAAAACGGCTGACCGCGAGGAGCAAGCCGGCCCGCAAATAGCCAAGACGGGCAGCGCTTCGATGCTCCAGCGGGGATCTCAAGAGATGTTTAGACCGGCAAATCGAGGATCGTGGGAACGCTCACCGCCGAGGTCTGACCAGCCGAATACAATGGGATCAGAATCAGCATTGGCAGTGTAGAATTTCGCGATTTGGAGAAGAGAATGGCAGACGCAACATGTGATATTGGGCTCATCGGGCTTGCCGTGATGGGACAGAATCTGGTCCTGAACATGAACGACCACGGCTTTAAAGTGGCCGTGTTCAACCGTACGGTTTCGAAGGTGGACGATTTTCTGGCCAACGAGGCCAACGGGACCCAGGTCGTGGGCGCGCACTCGATTGAAGAACTGACAAGCCTGCTGGAGAAGCCGCGCCGCATCATGCTGATGGTGAAGGCGGGCAGCGCGGTGGACCAGATGATCGAGGAGATCCTGCCGCACCTGGAAGCGGGCGACATCCTGATCGACGGGGGCAACTCGCTGTACAGCGACACGACGCGGCGGACGAAGGCGCTGGCCGAGAAAGGAATTTTGTATATCGGCACGGGCGTTTCGGGCGGCGAAGAGGGCGCGCGGCACGGCCCGTCGATTATGCCGGGCGGGAATCCTGCGGCATGGCCGCACGTGAAGCCGATCTTCCAGGCTATTGCGGCGAAGGTTGAGGACGGAACGCCGTGCTGCGACTGGGTGGGCGAAGAGGGCGCCGGGCACTACGTGAAGATGGTGCATAACGGTATCGAGTACGGCGACATGCAATTGATCTGCGAGGCCTATGACCTGCTGAAGCATGGGTTGGGGCTGACGCCTGATGAGCTGCACACCGTGTTCGCGGAGTGGAACAAGGGCGAGTTGGACAGCTACCTGATCGACATCACGAGCCAGATCTTCGCCAAGAAGGACGCGGATGGCACGCCGCTGGTGGACAAGATCCTGGACACGGCGGGACAAAAGGGGACAGGCAAGTGGACCGTGATCAGCGCGCTGGATGAGGGCCAGCCGGTAACGCTAATCGGCGAGAGTGTGTTTGCGCGCTGCCTTTCGGCGCTAAAAGAGGAGCGCGTGGAGGCGTCGAAATCTCTGCGCGGGCCGAGGACGGCGGCGAAGGTGGGCGACCGGACCAAATTTATTGAGGATGTGCGGCGGGCGCTGTTCTGCTCGAAGATTGTGAGCTACGCGCAGGGCTACATGCTGCTGCGGGCCGCGGGGCAGGAGTTCAAGTGGAACCTGAACATGGGGGGCATCGCGCTGATGTGGCGCGGAGGCTGCATTATCCGCAGCCAGTTCCTGGGCAAAATCAAGGACGCGTTCAGGAAAAACAAGAACCTCGACAATTTGCTGCTGGACAAGTATTTCTCGCGCGTGGTGAACAAATACCAGGCTTCGTGGCGCAAGGCGCTGGTGCACGCGGTGAAGCTGGGCGTGCCCACGCCTGCGTTTTCAACGGCGCTGGCGTTCTTCGACGGCTACCGCACCGCGCGCTTGCCGCAGAATCTGCTGCAGGCGCAGAGGGACTTTTTCGGCGCGCACACCTACGAGCGGGTGGACCAGGCGCGCGGGCAGTTCTTCCACACCAACTGGACCGGGCACGGCGGCAAGGTGTCCTCGGGGACGTATAACGTGTGAGAAACAGGGACTAGGAACATCGGCGGCGGTTTCCATCATGGAAATCGCCGCTTTTGCTTCTAAGGGGGTGGAATTCTGCGCGGTACGCGGTATTACGGACGCTCGGTCTGCGTGGCGGCCTGGGCGCGGGCGAGGATGGCGGCTTGTCTCAGCGCCAATTCGAAGTTGCGGGCCGCGGCGGGATCGGAGAAGGTGAGGCCGAAGGCCTGAGTATCGTCGGGCGCCTGCCCGTACTCGGCGCTGGAGTGCGGGCCAGGACCGAGGTGCGTAAACTTCTCAAGATCGTAGATGAGGGTGTGGAACTGTTTGCCGGGCCTGCCGGACACGACCACCATGGTCATGTCTCCCACGTCGCCGGGCTTGTAGGACCTGTCGGCATCGGGATTGGAAAAGACGCGATCTTCAAGGATGAGCGTCTCATCCACCTCAGCGAGCGAAACGCGAATGGATGCGAGCGGAAAGTTGTAGTAGGACCAGGTAGTCTTCCCGTCCTGAATCCTGGGCAGGGCGCAGAGTGGCGCCGGCATTTTGGGTTGAATGGAGATGGTGCCTGCGTCGATCATGACAATGCTGCCGGAGGCGGCGTAGGAAGTCTTCATGGCCTGGATGGCGGCGGGAAGATCCTGGGCGGAGAGGGCAGTACACGACACGACGAGAGAGAGCAAAGGCAGGAAAAGGCGCTTCATTTTAAACCTCTATAACCTTCTATGGCCCCCATTCTGGTGTGGTTCGGCGCAAGAAGATGTGATTTTCGTCACTCTGGGGGATATAGCCGAGATTAACGCGGACTGGTGCGGAAAGCAATTGGGGCACAGGTGGAGATGGTTACTTAGGGAACTTAAAATCCGGCTTTTAGCTCTTAGCTCCCGGCTGCAAGCTTACTGGGGCTGCTGAGGTTTCCCGCGCCTCACAAGTGAGTTCCTTCGACTGCCCTCAGGACAGGCTCAGGGGCACCTCTGGCCGTGCGAAGAACGAGATCCCTGGTGCGGGCGGGGACGCCCGCGCGAAAGCCGGTCCGGAGGCCGGCGTCACTCCATCGGCGGCGGTCTTAACGCAGTGACTGGACGGGAGCTGGGTCCATGTCGGCGTAGTCCTGGTTTTCGCCGCCCATGCCCCAGCAAAAGCTATAGGCGCGGGTGCCCACGCCGGCGTGAATCGACCAGCCCGGCGAGATGACGATGCCCTTGTCGGCCATGACGATGTGGCGGGTTTCTGCCGGAGGCCCCATGAAGTGCATCACGCGCGCGTCGGCGGCGACGTTGAAGTACATGTAGATTTCAGAGCGGCGCATGTGCGTGTGCGGGGGCATGGTGTTCCAGTTGCTGCCCGCGGCCAGGTGCGTGACGCCCATGACGAGCTGGCAACTGCGCGCGCCTTCAAGGTGGATGTACTTGCAGATGGTGCGCTTGTTGCAGGTTTCCAGGCTGCCGAGCTCGGTGGGGCTGGCTTCTTCTTTGCGGACGAGCGCGACGGGAAACACGGCGTGCGCGGGATAGCTGAGGAGATAGAAGACGGCGGGGGCGCTTTTGTCTTTCGAAGCAAAGCTGATTTCGGCGTTGCCGCGGCCGATGTAGAGAACGTCGAGTTTGCTGAGCTCGTAAGATTTGCCCTCGACCTTGATAACGCCGGGTCCGCCGACATTGAGTGCGCCCAGTTCGCGGCGCTCAGTGAAGTAGTTGGCCCGCAGCTCGGGATAGGTAGGCAAGGCGAGAGGCGCATCGACCGGGGCGACGAAGCCGACGACGGCGCGATCGAGATCGACGTAATCGAGGAGGATTTTGCCGGGCTCGCAGAGCGCATCGAGCAGAAAGGTCTCGCGCAGCTCTTCGGTGGTCATGCGCGGATAGCGCACGGGGTCAGCCATCAATATGGTTTTCATCGTTCGTCTCTCTCCAATTGCCTGTAGCTCGTAGCCGGTAGCTATTGACTCTTAGGCTTTAGCTGTTAGCTCATTTGTGGTTGACGCCGAAGCGATTCCTACTCGAGTCATTCGCGCGGGGGCGCCATCAACTTCCACAGCGACAGCAAACGCGCTCATATCGACTCAATTTTACTGCGCCGGCGGCTGGAGCAGTTTCGTTGGATCCCAGTTGTCGCTGCCGCGTAGAAACACCGCAGGCTCGTATTGCTTGGCCTCGTCGGGAGTGAGGAAGTGGGTGTGCGGATCGCGCTGATCGTGATGCGCACCTGGGCCGGTGGAATCGAACTCGGCATAGTAAGCGGTGTCGAGAGAGTTGGTCTGGCCGGGATGCCATTCGCGCCAGCCAGCGGGATCGATCTTGTCATCCATCTCGGTGTGCATGTAGATGACTTTCGCGTAAGGGCGCCAGGGACGGCCGAGAAAGACCGTGCCGCCGACGGCGGGATCGGCGGTGAGTTTGCAGTGGTCGATGACGAAACCTGAATCCTGCGCGGGATAGTGCTTGGATTGCGCAGTAATGTAGCCGCCCTGGTGCGGCGTGGAGTGAATCTCACAGTTCTCGAAGACGGCCTTGGAGTCGCCGAAAATGAAATCGACGTTGCCGGCGACGTAGCAATCAGACAAGTACTGGCGCGGCGCGCCGCAATTCTGCGCATCGGACCCGCAATGCGTGCCCAGATAGACGGTGTCCTGATTGCCGAGCAGGCGCACGTTGTGAAAGATGGCGCGGTCACCGGTGACGTTGATGGCCAGGGCCTGCGAGCCCTGCGAGGTTTGCTCGTGGGTGCGGTTGAAGTCGTTCTCGAAGGTGACGTTTTCGGCGAAGAAGTTGTCGGCGGTCACGTTGACAGTGGCGGAGTGAAGGGTTCCGCCATTCTGGCCGGCGTTGCGGTCGTCGACGACGACCGTTTTTGAGGCGTCGGGGTTTGCGCTGCGGATGGTGACGTTGGGCTTGTCGACGGTGATGACTTCGCGATAGACGCCGGGCGAGACCGAGAGAACAGCGCCGCCGGTTTTGGGAACCATGTCGAGAGCGCGCTGGATGGAGTAGTAATCGCCCGTGCCGTCGGCGGCGACGTAGTAGGTCTTGTCTTCGGGCGGGATTTTGCCGGCCATCTCGGGCGCGGTCTTGTCTTCGGGGAATGGCACAAAGCGCGCATCGCAGGGCAGCGGGTCGCCGGGCGTGGAGTTGGGCGCGTCGGTGTCGGTGACGTCGTCGCCCTTGGGCACGAGGTTGCCGAGGTGCGGGCCGAGGGTGATGGCGGCGTCCTGATCGTAGAAGAGCGAGTCCTTCTGATCGTCGGCGAAAACGTTGTCGAGTTTGATTTCGAGCTTGTGATCGGGGTCGGCGTCGAGGCCGTAGAAGGTGAACGCCCCGGGCGTAAGTACATGGACGTTTTCAAGCGTGATGTTTTTGTAAATGGGCAGCCGGTTGCCGGTGAAGGTGGTGTAGTGGGGCGTGAAGACGAGCGGGTTGGGCGTGTTGCGGATGCAGACGTTGCGGTAGACGACCTGTTGAACGAGGCCGCCGCGGCTGCGATCGGACTTGATGCGCAGGCCGTTGTCGGCGCCGTCTATGGTGAGGTCGTCGACGAGCAGGTGATCGACGCCGCCGAAGGTGCCGCTGCCGATGGACATTCCATGCCCGGTGTAGAAGTGGTTGTGAAGGACCGACATGTTGGAGACGCCGCCGGCGCCGCTGGGCTTGAGGCAGACGTCGTCGTCGCCAGTGTGAATGTAGCTGTAGGCAATGGTGATGTTTTTCGAAGAGCCGGGGTCGATGCCGTCGGTGTTGCGCGCGGTTTTGGGTGTCATGATCTTGACGCCCCATGCGGTGAAGCCGTCGGTCTGGTTCACGGAGACGTGGAAACCGGGCGAGTTGCGCAACGTGATCTGGTAGAGGATGAAACCGTCGACATGGCGGAGCGCGATCATGGAGGGAACACTCTGCGAAAGGTCCTTCACTTTGGCTTCGTGGGCGAGATCCCACCAGGTGACGTCCTGGCCAAGAAGGTTGGCGCCGCCGCGCGCGTCGATGGAGCCTTCGCCCATGATGCCTGCGTTCACGGCGCCGTCGGCCGAGATGAGGGGCTTGCAGGCGCGGCCGCGCGTGGAGACGATGCCGCAGCCGCCCGGCGTGGTGTCGAAGACGCGCGGATCGCGCGAGGCGACGAGAGCCGTGTTCTTGTCGATGACGAGAACGACGCCGGGACGGAGGGTGAGCGGGCCGGTGAGGAAGACGTTTTTCTTGCCGCGGGAGCGTAGAACGACGGACTTCGACTCAGCGGATGAGGGCCCGCTGGCCGGAGCCACGCCGGCGGCGGGAGCGCAGTGATCCATTGCGTCCTGTATGCGGGCGGTCGAGAGCTTTTGCTCATCGGCAAGCGCGATGTTGCCGTGACTCGAGGCGATGTCGGCGTCGAGGGTGACGCACGCCCGAGGAATTTTGGGCTCGGTGACCGTGCGGGTGTCCTGTGCAGAGAGAGGCAATGCGGCGAGGAGCGAGAGAGCCGCAAAACAGACGGAACGCATGGAAATCTCCGATCGGCGCCGGTGGCCGCAACGACAAAGCCGGTGGCGCAACCCATCCAGTGGACTGACCACTTGAACTATCCATGTAAAGGCGCGGGGCTGTAGGTCGTCAAGGTTTGATACCCCACTCAAGCGAAGCTTGCATGGGGCACCCCTATGAAATTCGGGCTAAAGAATCAGCGGCTTTCACCGCGCAAGAAACGCAGGCACCTGCTCAAGAATCCAGCGGACAAACTCCTCGCCTGCGGCGTAGTTATCGTAGAGGGCGGGCAGCTTGCGGCCGTCGGTGTACTCGTTGTAAAGCCAGGGGTCGGTCATGGCGACGACCGTGCCTTTGCCGACCTTCGCCGTGGCCATATAGACATCGTCGCCCTCCTGGAGCACCGTGCGGGCGGGCTTGCTGACCGTGATGGTGCTGACATCTTTGACAAAGATGGTGTGGGGATGGTGGAAGATGGCGCCTTTGCCGTCGATGTCGATTCGCCCCTGCTCCCAATTCGTGCCGACCACGTGCTTGCGCAGCACACTGTTGAAGTGGATGCCGAATTTGTCGCTGATCACGTTGAAGTGGTCGAGATCGGCAAAGGAGGTGTCGTTCTCCATGATCACGAGCACGCCGCCGGTTTTGACCCACTCGGCGAGCTGTGTGGCATCGTCGGCGTTGGCAAAGTGCGCCTTGGGATTTTTCTCAAGATTGTCCGGTGAGGCGATCACGTAGACGTCGGCGCCCATGAGGTTGGCGAGCGTAGGCTCAGCGTCGTGCTCCACGGTTTGCGCGCCGAATTCGCGGAAGAGGTGGCCGAAGAGTCCATATCCCGGCATGTCCCACGTGTCCCACTTGTAGTGAAACTCAACTTGGTGGCCGAATGCGTCAGTGCGCTGTTGCGAGTTGAACCATCCGTCGACGGCCACGGTAACACCGTGGGCGAGAGTGGATTCAGGCGCGTACTCCATCTCAGTGCTCGCGAGCAGAAACGCCCCCACGCCTTTGGGATCATTGGTGACAACTTTTTCGCCGATGTAGTAGGCGTAGCTGCCGTCGCGATAAGGCTCCCCGCCGAGGCCTGAAGCCTTGACGGTATCGGTGAGCGAGACGTCGTCGCCCTGCGCTTTGACGAAGTGCGTGAGGATGCCTTTGTATCCGCGCTCGGCGACGGCGATAAGGTCGTTCTCCGGCAGGTAGCCGCGAAGGTCGTAATCCAGGATTCTCGGCAAGTAGCCGCGGCGGACCGCCTTGGCCAGCGCGTAGACAAACATGCAGGCGGAAGAGGATTCGAAATAATTTCCCTTCTCGCCCGGCTTGTTCATGATCGTGTACCAGAGGCCGGAATTCTTGTCCTGGTAGCGGGCAACGGTGGCGGCCTCGCGCCCAAGAATGTAAATGAGCCGGGCGCGGCCTGGATCGTCTTTGGGGTAGTAGTCGAGGGAATCGACGAGCGCCATCAGGTACCAGCCCACGGCGCGCGCCCAGAACTGCGAGGAGTCGCCGGTCTGCGGGTTGGCCCAGCGCTCCTGCTTCGACGCGTCCCAGCCGTGATAGAGCAAGCCGGTTTGGGGATCGCGCGCGCGCTGCTCCATGAGGACAAACTGCTTCGTAATATCAGCGAACTCCTCGGGGTGATGTGACAGCGCCGCGTATTCGGCGCGAAAGGGCTCGGCCATGTAGAGGCCGTCGAGCCACATCTGGTTGGGATAGCGCTGCTTGTGCCAATAGCCGCCCTCGGCGTTGCGCGGCTGCTGCGCGAGCTGATTCCAGAGGAAGGTGGCAGCGGTGAGGTAGCGCTTGTCGAGCGTGACGCGGTATAGAAGCAGGAGCTGGCGGCCGAGGAGAATGTTGTCGAGCTGATGCTCTTCGGGCTTGAGCGTGGGGATGGAACCGTCGGGAGCGACGAGCGCGTCGACCGAGCTCTTGATGTAGTTGAAATAGCGCGGATCGACGGTGGAGAGCCAGACGGAATCCATGCCTTCGAGGAGCGTGCCGAGTTCGTAGTTCCACGCCCAGGGAGCGCCTGCAGGGACGAAGCGGCCATCGGGCCAGCGGGCGATGGCAGCGTTGGCGGCGCGAGCGGACCAGGGCTTATCGGCGGCGCAAACCACGAGAGGGACGGCAGCGATTGCGGCGGAAACGAGAAACCAGGCAAGAGGGCGCGAGGTTTTCATGGGTACTCCGAGCGATCCCACTATACGCAGGGCGGTGGACCGCGGACAAATTCTTGGGCCCGTGGGCTGGACCCCGCCCCGGCGCAAAACAGGAACGAGCCGAGGAGCGGCGCCCGGGATTGTTGCGGTCAACCCGCCACAGACTTAATGCGCTGGGGCGGCGGGCGGAGGCGGCGGTGCAGGGACGGCGGGATATGGAATCCAGCCGTTGATGCGCAGCCAGTTTTCGAGCAGTGTGGGCCATTCGGCGAGTTCGGGATTGGATTGGCCGAGCGCGGTGCCGTGCGGGCCGGTCTGAAAGATGTGCATCTCTGCCGGCACACCGGCTTTCACCAGCGCCACGTAGAACGCGATGCTACTGAGGACGGGAACGGACTGATCGGGCGTGGTGGCGTAGAGAAAGAAGGGCGGCGTACGCGCGGTAACGTGGAGGTCGGGCGAGAGATCGTTGAGAACGTCGGGCGACGGCGGTGTGGCGAAGAGGTTCGACATGGCGCCGGGCCTGGCGATCTCATGATGAAGCGTGAGTGCGCCATAGGAGCTGATGACGAAGTCGGGGCGGTCGCTGACGCGGTCGACAGGATCGACGGCTTGAGGGTTGCCATCGTCGAAATGCGTGCCGACCATGCCCACGAGATGGCCGCCCGCCGAGAATCCCCACATGCCGATGCGATCGGGAGCGACCCCGAATTCCTTGACATGGCTGCGCACCCAACGTACGGAGCGGTAGCCGTCGAGCATGGGCGCGGGATAGTGGTACCGCGGCGTGAGGCGGTAAGTGAGGACGAAGGCCGTGATGCCGCGCAGATTGAGCCACTCGGCGATGCGCGTGCCCTCTTTTTCGTAGGCCAGGTGCGAGTAGCCGCCGCCCGGGCAGACAATGACAGCGGTGTGCGGGCCGGGGCCGTAGCCGGAGAAGATTTCGAGGCGTGGCTTGTCCTGCTCCTCGGTGCCGGCGGCGAGCGGCGCGCCATCGGGCCAGAGATACTCGATCTGTCCGTGAGGGAGATCCTTATCGGGAGGGTTGGTTTCGGCGGCGACGGCGGCTGCCGCGGGCGTTTGCGACCGAGCGGCTTGCCGTGCGCACGGCGCGGCAACCACGAGAAAGAGCAAAAGGATGAAGTGGCCGGTATGGCCAAAGAGTTCCTTGGTTCTGATTGGCAATGTCACGGAGACCCCCTGACGGCTGCGAAGGTACTGTATTGCGGGAAGATCAAATGCGAAGAAAAAGGTGCTGCCGGGATGACCGGCAGCACCTTTGCGCAATCGAGGTCTCAGAGTTAGAAGTTGATGCGCAGCATGCCCTGCGTTTCGCGGGGCTGGTAGTTCACGTTCGTGCCGCCGATCGTTCCAAACGAGGATCCGCCGTTGACAACCGCGTTCGGAGACGCCCACACCGTGTGGTTGGTGAGGTTGCTCATATCCACCTCAATCGCAATGTTCCATTCGTGAACGATGGGGAATGTCCGCTTGACGGCGATATCGTCGTCATAGTAGCCCATGCCAAACAAGTTGAGAGCAGCCACGCGCGGTGCGTTGCCCGGAACGTAGAGAGAAGGGCCGTTGCCAACGTAGGTCGCCTGAACGGAAGAGGTGTTCACAGAGGTACCGTAGTTTGACGTGTTTCCTGCACTCAACACCGTGAAGGCGGCGGGGTTGATGTATTGCACGTTTCCGATGAAGTTGGGCGATCCAGGGGCTGCGGTTACGTTCTTGCCGTACGACCCCTGGCGCACCGCGTGCCCGGAAATGAGGTTCGGCATACATTGGTTCAGGATGGCAGCGCCGCCACACCCGCTGCCCGTCACGACAATCGGGAAGCCGGAGTGATAACTGAAGATGTCGGAGGCGCTCCAGTCGCTCATCACCCAGCGATAGACCGGATTGTCGCCCATCCAGTGACCACGGCCCACGGGCAGCGCGTAAACCACTGTGGCCACCAGGTTCTGGGGTATGTCCGCAGTAGAGAGCGAACGATCGAGACGATCGTTGTCGCCTACGCGGAATGTGCCCAGGTCGTCGATCGACTTGGAGTAGGTGTAGTTGACCATGAAGTTCAAGCCGTGCGATGGGCGCTGGCGGATGGAGATCTCCAGCGCGTTCCAGTTTTCGTTGCCCACGAAACTGGTGGTGTCGCTGACGCCGCTGAACTGCGGATAGTTCTCCATGTAGTTGCCCACGGAGTTCTTGTAGTAGTAGGTGTTGCCCACGTACGGGTTGGGCGGCGCGAAGCCTAATCCGATGGCCAGGTTGGTGTTGACCATGGGATTGCTTGATGACGTACCCGAGGCTTGAGTGAGCAACGGTGCGGTGCAAGTGGCGCCGCTGCACGGCGTGGTCGTGCTGCCTGACAGGTTGTATCCCGCCAAGGCGGCGAAGGACTCAGGAAGCTCGTTATTCCTCTTGCCGATGGCCTTGGAGACGGAAAGGAAGTGGCCTTCGCTGCCGACGTAGCTGACGGAGATGGACATATTGCTCGTCAACTGATGCTCGATGCCGAAGGTCCAGTTGAGATACTCAGGGGTTTTGGCGCCGTCGTGCGGGTCCCAGAAGTTAGGGCTTTGGGCGCCGGCGTTGGTGAGCGCGGTGGTCTCGCTGGTGCCGAACTCGGCCAGGGTGACGCCTCCAGCGGGAGGCGCAGGCGCTGAAACGGAACCCGTCCAGCCGCAGGGAACTCCATCGGCTGCTCCGCCGGAGCACTGAGTATTATCCCAGTAGAACGACGGCTGGTTGACAGTGCCTGCCGGCGCGGAGGCCGATGGCGCAAAGCCGGTCGTGGAAGGCGATCCGGATTGGCTGCCGCTATTCCAGTCTCCGCGTGCAAACTCTAGGCCGTAGCTGGAGCGAAGGACCGTCTTCGAATCGATTGCGTAGGCAAAGCCCAGACGGGGACTGAAGAATTTGTAATCGGTCGCCGACAGATTGGGCACGCCGGCATGGAAGCCGTCGGAGGAACTGCCGCCGGCAAATGCCAGGGTTCCCAGGTTGCCGGTGACGGAGTTGGTCTGGCCAGTATTCAACCACGAGAAGATACCGTGCACTTCGTGGATAGCGGGCCAGATATCCCAGCGCAGACCTGCGTTTACGGTCAGCTTGGGACTGACCTTGTAGTCGTCCTGCACCCAGAAGGAGGGGTCAACCCAGCGCGATCCCAGGCCGGGCAGACCGACGGAGACGGAGCTGGAGTTGGTGGCGCCCAGCAGATAGCTGGCGAAGGCATCGCCGCTGCTGCTGTTTAACGAGGTGCCTGTTGATGCCCAGCCTTGCGTTGACGTATTCGCGAACGTGTAGGTGAGGGGCGAAGAGTTGGTCAGGTTCTTGATGTAGTTGAATTGGTCGTCAGCTACCTGGGCGCCGAAGGTGAAGCTGTGCTTGCCGAACTGCCACTGAATATCGTCAGAGATGCTGTAGGCATTGCTGACCTTCTGGTTCTCGTCGTAGCCGGCTTCGTTGGAGGGGTTGTCGAGGCCGCCGCTAAACGCGATGGCGGGGAAGAAGCTGGCCTGCCCGGCGGGTGTATTCAAAAGCCCGGTCTGGCTGGCAGCGTATTGCGGAGCTTCATCCGGCGTGACCGAAAGGCTCTTGTAGCGGGCGTAGGCAACCGCGAACAGGTTCACCATGTGCGGATTAATGGTGAGGACGTCCTTGACGATGTCGACCGTGGTCTTGGGCGTGTAAGCCTGGGCAGTATTGAACGGCGGCCCAAGCGCATTGGCCGCACCGGAAGAGTTGGGGCCGGTGCTGGCCTGGCGGCCGAATTCGACGATGATGCTCAGTTGGTTCTTCGCGCTCATGTCGTAATCGAGGCGGCCGCCCTGGTACCAGTTCGACAGGCCGTAAGGATAGCCCGCGACGATGTTATTGGAGTACTGGGTTTGCAAGGCCGACGCCTCATAAGGCGCCATGTACTTGTTAATGTACGTTGCGGCCTGGGAAATACGATTCGAGGGAATCACGTTCAAAGTTCCGGCCGGTTCAATACCGCCGGTTGATTGGAACTGGGTGCGGGAACATGGGCTGGCCGTTGATCCAAGGCAACCGGGGGTTTGCGAACCGGGATCGTAGATGTTGTAGGTGGAACTGGCGGAAAACGCCGAAAAGTCGCCGTTGAGCATGGCCGTGGTGGGAATGGTTTGCAACTTGTTTGCCGGCCCGTGCTGGAAGCGATATTGCCCGTAGTTATAGAACATGAACAGCTTGTTCTTGATGATGGGACCGCCGAATTTAGCGCCCACCTCGTTCATGATTTCAGTAGACTTCACGCCGTTGGGGGCGCAATAGCTCGATGCCGGCGAACCAAACGCGCAGGATTGTCCGGTTGGAACCACGCCAGTCACCGTCGGAACTTTGCTGAGAAACGTCCAGGCGTCGCCCACGGTGTTGCGGATGTACTCGTAGATGCCGCCGTGCCAGGAGTTCGTTCCCTGCCGGATGGAGTAGTTCTGCACGCCCTGGCCGGCATACTGGGCCGAGTAACCCGAGGTCTGCACCTGGAACTGATCGATCGAGTCCATGCCGATGGCCGTCCAGATGAACCGCACGTCGCCAACGCCGTCAGGCGCGGGCAGGTTGATGCCGTCGATATAGACCTCGGAGGTACCGCCGGCGGGATTGCCGCCATTGACGGCCAAGGAGGCGTCGGTAGCGTTGTTGCTGCCCACCCAGACGGGCACAACACCGGGCATCAGCGAAGCGAAGTCTGTGGCGCGGCGCTGGTCAGCGTTGCCGCCTGCGCCCATCAAAAGAGGCAGGCTGGAGTACATCTGGTTGTCCATGACTGCGCCGAGGGTGGCGTCAGTGGTTTCGAGGACGGGCGGCGCAGTGGAAACAGTAACGGTCGCCTGCGCAGCGCCAATGGTCATCTTGATGTTGAGCGCGACGGTCTGCAGAGCATCAACGGTCACGTTCTGCTGGATAAATTTCTCAAAGCCGGGGGCCGTGACGGTGACGGTGTAGACGCCCGGGGTGAGCGGCGTGATGCTGTAGTCGCCGGCCCCGGTCGCGGTGCGCACGGTGGTGGTGTTTTGCGATACCAGCGTCGCGGTGACGGTGGCGCCGCCGATGACAGCGCCCGACGGGTCGGTGATGGTGCCGGAGATTTCTCCGTAGCCGGCCATCTGCGCCCAGGCGCTGCCGGGCAGCAGGGCCACAAGCAACAGCGCCAGGCAACCGAAGGCTGCGAAGCGCAGGAAGCTACCGATAGTTCGCTGTGTGTCGTTCCTAGCCTCGAAAATGTTCCTGTTGGCGAAAAGCCTCATTGTTTTGCCTCCACATAGGTTTTGCGTGTTACTCCGCACTTCGGCCGGTCCTCGAGCAGCCATGCTGAATGCACATCGGTGGTCCGACCTCAGAGAGAAGACGAAACAGTTTCATATAGCGGGTATAGATGTGTCAATTGAATCCTTTCGCTATTTGATTTTTCGAGTCACGAAGGAATAAACCGACGACGGGTCAGTCTCAGGATGGACCGCCCGAGCAGGAGAGGAAGGGTCAGACCAATTGAGCGAGCCTATTTACGCCAGGCATAACAAAGCAAAGAACATAGCTGGCAAACGTGGACGAGACCGGGGAAGAGGCTACGCGACGGGAACGGCGTGTGCCTGCCTGCTCTTAGGCGCGGGTGGGATATTCCGGCGCTCGGCGGGACGCTCCATACCCTGGGCGATCTGGGCCATGCGCAGGTGCTGCTCCATAAGGTTGTGTGCTTCCCTGGCATCGTGAGCCCGGATGGCGCGGTAAATTTTGCGATGCATCTCGGCGGACTCGCGCAGGTCGGTGGAGCGTTCCACGGTTTTGCGGCGGCTGTCGTAGAGCGCCGAGGTGATGGTTTCGATGATGGCGGCGAGGATGGGATTGCCGGAGGCCTGAGAGATGATGCGGTGAAAAGTGAGGTCGTGAATGAGATAGTCGGCGGGGCTGTTCATGGCGGCGAACATCTCGGCCACTTCCTCGGCAAGCGCCGTATGGTGCTCAGGCTTGCCGCGCTCGGCAGCCAGAGCGGCGAGGTGACTCTCGAGGATGATGCGAGCTTCGAACATCTGCCAGGACTGAAAGCCGTGCAGGGCGCCGATAAGGCTCAAGGATGCTTTACCGAACTCGGGAGGGCCGTCGGCGACGAAGGTTCCCACGCCGTGGCGGACTTTCATGACGCCCATGGCGGCCAGGTAGCCGATGCCGGTGCGGAGGCTGGCGCGGCTGATTTTCAGAGAGCGCGCAAATTCGCGTTCGGGAGGGATCTTGTCGCCCGGCTGCAGGGATCCGTTCTCAATCATGGAACGAATGTGGTTAACCACCTGCATCGTCCGGTGGGTATTTGGTTCGTCCTGCCTGGCGCGCACCATAGAGTCAAAAACCCTCTTTCGATCCGTGAGAATCAGGGTCAAAGCGAGATTAACACCGAATACCGGGTTTGGTTTGAAAAACTTGCAGAGCGCACATAAAGCGGCGGAATAAAGACGGCGCACCCTGGCGCCGTGTATACTTCTGGTCCGACCTCTTTGACCTTCGGGGAAGACCGGAGGGAGAAACTTGCGAGGTAGAATAAAATCCATGCTGCTCGACGAAGACCGCTTGTTTCCCGCTGAGGCCAGTACCCGTAAGATTGCCCGCTCTTTATATGCACACGTACACAATCTGCCCATTGTGAGCCCGCACGGGCACACGCAGGCGGCGTGGTTTGCCAAGGATGGGCCGTTTCCTGATCCTGCGACCCTGTTTGTGCAACCTGATCATTACGTATTTCGCATGCTCTACAGCCAGGGCGTTTCGATGGACGACCTCGAGATCGGGCAGCCGGTAGTGAAAGATCCGCGCAAGGTGTGGCAGATTTTCGCCAGCCACTATTACCTGTTCCGCGGCACACCCACGCGCATGTGGCTGGACTACGCGTTTGAGAAGCAGTTCGGGATAAAGGAGCGGCTGAGCGAGAAGACGGCGGACCTGTATTTCGACACCATTGCGGAGAAGCTGAAGACGCCGGAGTTCCGGCCGCGGGCGCTCTACGAGAAGTTCAACATCGAAGTGTTGTCGACGACGGAGTCTCCGCTGGATCCCCTGAAGGATCACCAGGCGATTCGTGCGTCGGGGTGGAAGGGACGGATTGTTCCCGCGTTCAGGCCCGATTCGGTAGTGGATCCTGAGTTCAAGGGATTCGCCGAGTCAATTGCCAAACTGGGCGAGCAGAACGGGGAAGACACGTCGACGTGGAAGGGTTACCTGAATGCGCTGGCCAAGGCGCGGGCGCGGTTCAAGTCGCTGGGCTGCACGTCGACCGACCATGGGCATCCCACGGCGCAGACGGCGGACCTGACGGAGGGCGAGGCGGCGGCACTCTTCAGCAAGATTCGAGGCGGCAAGGCCGACGCGGCTGAAAAGGAGCTGTTCCGGGCGCAGATGCTGACGGAGATGGCACGCATGAGCGTGGCGGATGGCCTGGTGATGCAGATCCACCCGGGCAGCGTGCGCAACCACAACCGGCTGATCTATGAAAAATACGGGCGCGACATGGGCGCCGATATTCCCGGACCCACAGACTACGTGCATGCGCTGCGGCCGCTGCTGAACCGCTATGGCAACGAGAAGAACCTGACCATCATTCTGTTCATGCTTGACGAGTCGACCATCAGCCGCGAACTGGCGCCGCTGGCCGGGCACTATCCATGCTTGCGCCTCGGACCGCCGTGGTGGTTTCATGACAGTCCTGAGGGCATGATGCGCTTCCGCGAGTTGGCCACCGAGACGGCCGGTTTTTACAACACGGTGGGATTCAACGACGACACGCGTGCGTTTCTGTCGATACCGGCGCGGCACGACGTGGCACGACGCATCGATTGCTCGTTCCTGGCGAGGTTGGTGGCGGAGCGCAGGCTCGACGAGGACGAGGCGTTCGAACTGGCGCATGCTTTGACGTACGATCTGGTGAAGAAGGCGTACAGGCTGTAAGTGGCAGGTTTCAGGGTTCAGGCGTTTGCGCAGTTCCCACCCTTTCCGCGATGAAGCCGCGAAAAAGATGGGGCAACCGCGGTAGATCAGGACTGAGAGCGAAGTGGAGTTTGCGGTATGAGTCTTTATTGTTGTGTTGGAACCACTGAGACCGAACTTTCGGCGCAGCAGCTGAAAGAGTTGCTGGTGGAGAGCTTGGGCAAGCTGGGGGCGCGGAAAAGCGTGCTGGCCGTTCCTCCGGACCAGAGCCGCGAACACTCGCGCGCCGGCGATCTGACGCGGTATGTGTGGCAGCACTACGGCGACCGGCTGAAGGCGGTGCTGCCCGCTATCGGCACGCACACGCCCATGCGGCCGGACCAGATTGCGCACATGTTCGGCGACATGCCTCTGGAACTTTTCAAAGTGCACAACTGGCGCACGGATATCGAGACGCTGGGCGAGCTGCCGGCGGAGTTCATCCGCGAACAATCGGAAGGCAAGCTGAACTACACCTGGCTGGCGCAGGTGAATCGGCTTATCTCGCAGGGCGGATTCGATCTGATTCTGTCGATCGGGCAGGTAGTGCCTCATGAAGTGATCGGCATGGCCAATCACGCCAAGAATATTTTGATCGGTACGGGCGGGCGCGAGGGCATCAACCGCAGCCACTACCTGGGCGCGGTATACGGGATGGAGCGGATCATGGGGCGCGCCGAGAATCCGGTGCGCAATGTTCTGAACCTTGCCTGCGAGAGATTCCTGCGGCATCTGCCCATCGTGTACGTGCAAACCGTGGTCGGGCGCAGCAAGGACGGCGGACTGGCGGTACGCGGATTATTTATCGGCGACGACCTGGAGTGCTTCCTGCGGGCGTCGGAATTGAGCCTGAAGGTGAACTTCGAGATGATGGACGAACCCATCAGGAAGGCCGTGGTGTATCTGGATCCGAAGGAGTTCCACAGCACCTGGATCGGCAACAAGGCGGTGTATCGGACGCGCATGGCTTTGGCCGACGGTGCGGAATTGATTATTCTGGCGCCCGGCGTGAAGGAGTTCGGCGAAGACAAGGGAATTGATGTGCTGATCCGCAAATATGGCTATCGCGGGACACCGGCCACGCTGAAGGCAGTGAAGGAGAATGCGGACCTGGCCGCGGATTTGAGCGCCGCGGCGCACCTGATCCATGCCTCGTCGGAAGGACGGTTCAAGATTACTTGGTGCCCTGCGGAGCTGAGCCGCGAGGAGGTCGAAGGCGTTGGCTTTGCGTATGGCGATCTGAAAACGATGATGCAGCGCTACGACCCTGAAAAACTGCGCAACGGATTTAACCGCGTGGGCGGAGAGAACATCTTCTTCGTCGCCAACCCGGCGCTGGGGTTGTGGGCGCATCGCAGCCGCTTTGAAGACGCGGCGCAGGTTCCCGCTGCAGCCAGTCACGCGCGCTGAGCGAAGGCCCGCGAGATCCCCGGCCGCGGATGAAACGACGCAACCATTAAGACTGAGGAAATACCGCACGGCAGGAATGTAATGGGAATTCGAGGACTCAAGCTCAACAGGTATTCCGTGGGTACCGGAGATCGCTTTGGGCACCAGGGCAAGGCGCAGTTGCAGGCGTGCGTGAAGGCGCTGCACCATGGAGTCGAAGTGGCCCCGGTGTGGAACAAGTCGAATCGGGAGCACATGATCATAGGCTCGGAGCCATCCTCGGTGCGGCAGGAAGCCGACGCCGCGGTGAAGGCGCTGGGGTGGAAGCTGGCGTACTTCTGCGACGCCGACCACATCACCTCGGAGACAGTGGAGCGATTTCTGGCGCCCTGCGATTTCTTCACATTCGATGTGGCGGATATCATCGGGCGCGCTGCGGCGCCGGCCGATATCGAAAGCTTTGTGAAGAGGCATCCGGAACTGCTCGGAAGCATCGAGCTGGCCGGGACCGACGAGGTGTTCGAGATTACGGCGGAGACGTTGCGCCGGACCGCCGAGAAATTTCTGGCTGCGGTGAAGAAAGCGGGCGAGGTGTACCGGCGCGTGCTGAGCGCGAAGGGCGCGGGGAACTATGTACCCGAAGTTTCGATGGACGAAACCGACCGTGCGCAGACCCCGGTGGAGTTGCTCATTATCCTGGCCACGATCGCCGATGAGGGCATCCCCGTGCAGACTATTGCGCCCAAGTTCAGCGGGCGGTTCAACAAGGGCGTGGATTACATGGGCGACGTGAAGCAATTCGAGCGCGAGATGGCGCTGGACATCGCGGCCATTGCCTACGCGGTGAAGCAATACGGATTGCCTGAGAACCTGAAGCTCAGCATCCACTCGGGCAGCGACAAGTTTTCAATCTACCCGGCGATCCACGCCAACATGAAGCGATTCAATGTGGGCGTTCACTTGAAGACCGCGGGGACGACGTGGCTGGAGGAGTTGATCGGGCTGGCCGAGGCTGGTGGCACGGGACTGGCGCTGGCCCAGGAGGTGTATGCGGAGGCCCTGGCGCATCGCGAAGAGCTGTGCGCGCCCTACGCGACGGTGATCGACATCGATCCCGCGAAGCTGCCTTCGGCCGCCGAGGTGCGCGGCTGGACGTCAGAGCAATACACGGCGGCATTGCGCCACGTGGAGGGAGCGCCGGCTTACAATCCCAGCTTCAGGCAGTTGCTGCATGTAGGATTCAAGGTAGCTGCAAAAATGGGACGCCGCTATCTTGACCTGGTTGCGGCCAACGAGGCCGTGATCGCGAAGAATGTGACCGAAAACCTGTACGACCGGCACATCGCGCCGGTGTTTTTGGGCTGCGGCGGCTGAAAAACAGCTTCCAGCTCCCAGCTTCCAGCTGCTAGCCCCTCCGCACATGGGCCATAAAGAGGGCTTTGGCGAATTCAGGCTGGGAGTGACAAAACCTTCCGGCGCATATTAAAAAACTGCCCATGGAGACCGAATGAACGCGCATGTGTTCAACCTGGATGGCAGGACCGCCGTGGTCACCGGAGGGACATCGGGGATTGGCCGAGCACTGAGCGTCGGCCTGGCCGAGGCCGGCGCCGATGTCGTCGCCACGGCGCGGCGGCAAAAGCAGGTGGACGAGACGGCCAGCGAGATCGAAGAGCGGGGGCGGCAAACGCTGCGCGTGGCGTCGGACGTGGGCGATCGCGGCTCACTGGAAAAGCTGCTGGATGCGACCGTGGAACGGTTCGGGAAGGTAGACATCCTGGTGAACTGTGCGGGCGTCATCAAGCGGACCCCTACGCTGGATTTGACCGAGGCGGAGTGGAGCAACATCCTGAACGTGAATCTGACCGGGACGCTGCGCGCCTGCCAGGTGTTCGGGAAACACATGCTGAATCGCGGCTACGGGCGCATCATCAATATCGCGTCGTTGAACAGCTTTGTGGCGCTGAGCGAAGTGGCTGCCTATGCGGCGAGCAAGGCCGGCGTGGCGTCGCTGACGCGGTCGCTGGCGGTGGAGTGGTCAAAGAGGGGCGTGACGGTGAATGCGGTGGCGCCCGGCGTCTTCCGCACCGATTTAAATGCTCAATTGCTCGACAGCACCGCGCGCGGGCAGGAGTTGTTGATGCGGACGCCGATGGGCCGCTTTGGGAAAACGGATGAGCTGATCGGCGCGGTGGTGTTTCTGGCCTCTGACAGCGCGTCGTTCGTTACTGGGCAAATCCTGGTGGTGGACGGAGGGTTCCTGGCCAGCGGCGTGAATCAATAATCTTCATTTCCCTCAATGTTCAAAGAATTTACTTGCCACGGGGAGTGCAGGCAATTAAAGTGTCTCAATCGCATTTCCCCGGAAAAATCTACAATCTGCTGGAGTGAACCGTGAGAGCGAAGAGGAAAAGTGTATTGGCGGCTGTGGCCGCCGCGATCGTGTGTTTTGGCGCCGTGGCCTGCGGAAATGGAGTGAGCGGGCATACCTTCCAGGGCCCCGGAGGATTGGTGCAAGTGCAGTTTCAATCGGGTGGCAAGGCAATTGCAACCATGGGAGCCATGACTGACAATTGCACCTACACGGTGAACGACAAAACGGTCGCGCTGACGTGTGAAAATATCACCACCGATCTGACCATCAATAGCGACGGCTCGCTCAGCGGCCCGCCTGACGGAATGATGTCGAAGATGACGCGGGTGAAGTAATCCGGCCGGAGTAAAGCCGTGAGCGTGAATAGGCGAGGAGCGATCGCAGCAGCGGCCGTCGCGGTTGTGTGTTCTGGGGTTGTGGCTTGCGGAAACAGCGTGAAAGGCCGCACCTACAAGAGCGACGCAGCCGTGTTTGTGATCACCTTTCAACCGGACGGCAAGGTAGTTGAGACGATGGGACTGAACAGTACCAATTGCACCTACATGCAGGACAAGCAGACGATCACGATTTTTTGCGGAGACCTTACGACCACGCTGCTCCTGAACCCCGACGGCTCGCTGAGCGGCCCACCCGGCATGATGGCGAAACTGACGCGAATCAAGTAATCGAGTGCAGACTCGCGGGCGGCGAGAAGCCGGCTTGGACGTTTGCGCACAGCCTTTACGATCAGTGCTGCGTGAGGTTGGCTCCGTCGCGCTTGAGGATGGCATCGCCTTGCGCTGTCTGGACCTCGAGGCCGGTTGCGCTCACACTGGCGAAGCCGATGGTTAGGCCGGTCTGGCCGCTCAGTTTGACGTTCTTCAGCACGACATCTTCAACCGGTGCCTCGGGAAGGCCGACGATGGCCCCGGCCATTCCCGCGCCGGTGGCTGTCACATTCTCAAGAGCAATGTCGTGGAAGTGCGGGGTGAGGCGGCCGACGGGCTGCGGCGTCTGCGGGCCATCGGGTGGCAGGATGCGGGGATAGTACTCGCTGATGACGATTGGATTGCGCACGTCTTTCATGTCGAGATCGCGGAAGACGAGATGGCTGACATCGTTGCCGCGGTCGCGATTGGCCTTGACGCGGATGCCGTTGTCGGTGCCTTCAAAGTGAATGCGCTCGGCGGTGATGTTGTGCGCACCGCCCGCGATCTCGCTGCCGATGGAAAGGCCGTGTCCGTGCTTGAAGGTGCAGTCGGTGATGGTGATGTCGCGGCTGGGATCGTCGGGGCCCGGGGAGTTGATGGCGCCGGACTTGATGGCGATGTTGTCATCGCCCACGTCGGCGTAGAGATGGTCGATCCTGACGTTGGAGGATGAGAAGGGATCGACGGCGTCGGTGTTTGGCGATGGATTCGGCGCCAGAATTCGGACGTTGCTGATCACCACGTCGTCACAGTAGTAGGGCACGAGCTGCCAGAAGGGCGAGTTCTGGATGGTGACGCCCTCGACACGCACGTGCTTGCAGTGATCGAAAACGATGAGGCGCGGGCGGGGATGGGGATTGCCCATGACGCCGAAGTCGCGGACGCTGCGCGCCATCTGCCACCAGCTTGCGCCGTTGCCGTCGATGGTGCCCTCGCCGGTGATGGCGATTTTCTCAGCATTGGTGGCGCTGACCAGCGACTGCAGCGCGGGAAGATGAAACTCGGTCTTGGCGGGATAGTCGGCATGATCGGGCGAGCCCAGCAACGTGGCGCCTTTGTTGAGTTGGAGGGTGATGTTGCTTTTGAGCTCAATGGGCGCGCTCAGGTAGGTGCCGGCGGTAAGCAGCACCGTGCCGCCCCCCTTGGCTGCGCAGATGTCGATGGCTTTTTGAATCGCGGCGGTGTCCTTGGTGATGCCGTCGCCTTTGGCGCCAAAGTCACGGGCATTGCAGGTGCGGGCTGCGTGCAGAACAGCGGGCACGAAGGCAGCAAACAGAACGGCCGTGACAAGCCGGAGGAGAAGCAAATTCTTGGTCGAAAACATGGGGTCGCCTCACGGAGGTGAAGGTTCAGCCCACCCATCATACGCCAGCGCGATCGGGTGGTCCTACCACGGACAGGCTTTAGGTTTCGGGTGCCAAGCGCCAGGTTTTCAATCCTGGCCCGCCGGCCTTTCGGCGCCGTCACCCGTCTGGCAGTTTTCCTGCTTATCCGAGGTCTCCAACGGGGACCTCCGCCCCAGATTACCCGCTGAAATCTAAAACCTGGCACCTGAAACCTGTTAGCTGTTTGCTGCCGGTTGCGCACCGGGCGGATTCAGCGGCAGGCGGATGATGAAGCGCGTGTCGCCGGGCTGGGACTGTACTGCGATGGCGCCTCCGAATTTCTGCGTAACGATGCGGTGAACGATCTCGAGGCCGAGGCCGGTGCCCGAACCCTGTGGCTTGGTGGTGAAGAAGGCCTCAAAGATGCGCGGCAAAACGTCGGGGGGAATGCCCGGGCCGTGATCGCCGATACACACGACCAGCGAGCCGGGCTCGGACCAGGTGGAAATTTCGATCTTCGTGCCCTCGGGCGAAGCGTCGACGGCATTGTCGATGAGGTTGGTCCAGACCTGGCTGAGCGCGGAGCCCCGGGTACGGATTGTGGAGGGCGAGGCGGCGAACCGCTTCTCGATCTGAATCTGCTTGATGCGCAGCTTGTGGCCCAGGACGGTGAGCGTGCTCTGCAAGCTGTCGTGGACGTCGATCTCTTTGTTGGGCACACGGTCGTCGTAGGCGAATTTCTTGACCGCCAGGACGAGATCGGAGATGCGCCCAATGCTCTCTTCGATGGCGCAGACCAGCGAAACGCTGGTGACGAGGGCGCCAAACCAGTTCAGCGTATTGGAGAACGCATCGGGATCGAAGAGATCCTGGGCACAGGCGAGCTGCTCGCGATCGAAGCCCATGGAGACGAGAGCCGGACCAATGGTGTAGGCATTCTCAACCTTCGCGGCGGCGAGCCAGTCGCTCATGGCCTCTTCGGCGTCGGCCTGCTCCAGGCTGCTCATGGCCGGGAGCGAACAGCTGCTCATGGCGTGCTCCAGCAGTCCCCTGATGCATTGCAGCTGGGCCGGGGTCTTGGGCTTGTCGCTATAGCGCAGACTGAGCTGCTGCAGGCGGAGGAGATTTTCGCGGAGCTGCGAGGCGGCGCGCTTGGCCGCCGAGCCGGGATTGTGGAGCTCGTGCATCAAGCCGGCTGCAAGCGTTCCCAGGGAGACGAGCTTTTCGCGATGCAAAGCTTCGACCTGATAGGCCTGGAGGCGCTGCGCGCTGTCGGCAAGGACAGTCTTGCGAACCGCCGGGCAGCAGGCGAGCAGGGACCAGAAGTCCTGCTCGGTGAAGCGGAGCAACACCGAATCTTGCGTGGTGACGATGCGAAACATCGAAATGGCTCGGCCGCTGAGGAGAGGCACTTCGCCGAAGCCGTCGCCGGCGCGCGCAATTCCGATGAGCGTAGACGTGCCGTCGGGTTCAGGCCGCTCGGCGCGCGTCTCGCCCTCGAGCAAGAGCCAATAATAGAGCCAGGGAGCGCCGGGCTCGACGAGGACGGCGCCGGCTTTGGCAGCAACGCGCTCAACTTGCCCGACGCCGCCGATGGCGTCGAAGGCTGTGGCGCCAAAGACGTGCGTTTTGGGCAAGTCGTCGGCAAAATCCTTCAGCAGGACCGGCTCGATCTGGATCGGTTGTGCGCTCTCGCTCATCGTGCCAACTGGATGCCCTTGAGATTTCCGGACCGGTTGCATTGCTGCTGCCGGCCGGTTGAAAACATCCCTCAGGGGCTAAACTCACCCCGCCTTTTGGGCACGACTAAAGTCATGCCCTTTCAAAACACCCATCTGCTGCGCAGGCTCTCCGATTCATGTCCTTTCAAACCGACCTATGCGACCCGTTCTAAAACCCCGCCAGGTACTGGTGAACAAACTGCACCGCGATGGAGCCCTCGCCAACAGCCGAAGCCACGCGCTTGATGGATCCGTGGCGGACATCGCCGGCGACGAAAACTCCCGGAACGCTGCTCTCGAGCAAAAACGGCTCGCGGGCTTCCCGCCAAACCTCGGGCAGCTTGCCGTCGCTGCGCAGGTCAGAACCGGCGAGGAGAAATCCCTTGTCATCGCGCAAGATGCACGACGGCAGCCAGGTGGTGACCGGAGCAGCGCCGATAAAGACGAACACCGAAGTAGCCGGCACCTCGACGTCACCGGACGGCCCGTGCAACTTCAATCCTGACAGCCGCCCGTCGCCCAATGCCTCAATCACCTGCGTACCTGCCTCTATCACAATATTCGATGTGCGAGAAATCTCATCGATCAAGTATTTCGACATGGTGGCGGAAAGCCCGTCGCCGCGCACCAGCATGGTTACCTTGTTGGCATACTTGGCAAAATAGAGGGCGCCCTGCCCCGCGGAGTTGGCTGCGCCAACCACGAAGACGTCTTCCCCCTTGCACGACAAAGCCTCAACCAGGGCGGCGCCGTAGTAGATGCCGCAGCCGGTGAGGCGGTCGGCGCCGGGAATTTCGAGCTTGCGGTACTGGACGCCCGGAGCCAGCAGAACGGCATGGCTCGAGACCTCGCGGCCATCGGCAAGCAGGACATAGCGGTACTGGCCGTCGACGCGCATGCCTTTGGCGCGCTGGGTCACGAATTCGGCGCCAAAGCGCGTGGCCTGCACGAGCGCGCGGCGGCCTAGCTCGGCCCCGGTAACACCGGCGGGGAAGCCGAGATAGTTTTCGATTTTAGAGCTGGAGCCAGCCTGTCCTCCGGGGGCGAATGGCTCGATGACCAGGGTGCGCAGGCCCTCGCTCGCCCCGTAAACTGCGGCAGCCAGGCCCGCCGGACCGGCGCCGACCACGATGAGGTCATAGAAGTCCTCAGTAGCCTGGATACTGAGGCCTACGCGTTTTGCCAGCGACTCAAAATCGGGATTCACCAGGTAGGTGCCGTCGGCGAAAAGAACCACCGGCAAGCGGTCGGAGCCGAGGTTGTGCTCTTCAAGCAGCTTGGCGGCTTCAGGACCGGCGGCGGCGTCGAGCCAGCGGTAGGGGACGTGGTTGCGCGAAAGGAAGTTGCGCACGCGGAAGTCGTCGAGCGACCAGCGATGGCCGATCACGCGCACGCCTTCGAAGGCGGGCTTGTAGCCGGCCTGCCAGTCGTCGAGCAGGTCGGAGATGACAGGATAGAGCTTCTCTTCGGGCGGATCCCAGGGCTTGCTGAGGTAGTAGTGGATGCGAGCGGCGTTGATGGCGCGAATGGCATCGCCGGTGTCGGCATAGGCAGTGAGCAGGACCCGGCGCGCCTCGGGATAGATGGTCCGCGCCCGCTCCAGCATCTCCACCCCGTTCATCCCGGGCATGCGCTGGTCGCTAAGAAGCAAAGCGACGGGCTCGTTGCGCGACTTCAGTTGCGCCAGAATATCCAGAGCGGCCTGCCCGCTGGCGGCCCGCATCACGCGGTAGGCGCTTCCATACTGCCGGCGCAGGTCCTGAACGACGGCCTCCAGGACGCTCGCGTCATCGTCTATGGCCAGAAGAATCGGTCTCGCCATATAATGAGTTTAGAACCTGCCTGTCCCATTTTAGTTAATGGCTTACGTAGCCCCGGCCTTAGGATTTTGTACTCATAAAACCCGGCAGGCTGTAATCTCGGACATAGCAGCATCGGGGCTTAGATCGATTGGGGGGAAACGTGGAATCGCAGGAACCCCTGTGGATGGCATTGTAGCAATTGAGGACATGCCCCAAGACTCACCGCCAATTTGCCGATAAGAACGATGAAGTTGCGGCAGCGGGCGCGGCGGTGGTCCGTGCACAGGGAGTTGCGGCACAGCTCAACTGGGACCGCGACCATGGCGGGAATTGAAACAGGCAGAGCGTAGACAATGAACAAGATCATTCTGGCCGATTCGCAAGCGATCTTCAGAGCCGGCACCGCGAAGGTGCTGGCCATGGACGAGGATTTGCGCATTATCGCGCAATGCACCGACCTTGAGCGCATGTATCACGCGATCACGACCTTTCCCGGGTCCATCGTGCTGTTTGCGGCATCGCTGCAGCCGGAGTTTCCGCGGCTGGCGATGTTGCTTGAGACGACGGGCAGCCGCGGCATTGTGGTGGCGGAAAACAACGACAATGCCGCCAGCTACCTGCAGCAGGGATTTCGTGGCGTGGTGTTCCGCAGCGTGACCGGCCCGGCACTGGTGGAGTGCGTGCGCCGCGTGGCGGCCGGAGATACCTGGGCTCCCACGCAAGCCGTGCAGCCGGAAGTGCCGGAAGAGGACATGGTGGGCGCGCGCGTCCGCGACCGCCTGACACCCAAGGAGATGCGCATCGTTGCCCTGATTGTGCAGGGGTGCAAAAATCGCGAGATCGCCCTGCGGCTGAAGACCACCGAGCAGGTGATCAAGAACTACCTGCGCTCGATTTACGACAAGACCGGCGTGAGCGACCGCCTGGAGCTGGCCCTGTTTACCATCCATCACCGGGTGCTGGCGCGCGCGGCTGCCGAAATGGGCAACAAGATGGAAGCCGAAGCCCAGCAGCCCGCGCCGGGCGCAGTGGCGTAGCCCCAAACGGGCCAATCTCGAGCCGGGTGCATAATCCAGCCTTGAAAGGGCAACGACTTCAGAGCTTGCTGAAAAAGGCATCGAAGGTCGAAGGGTACGGGCTTCAGCCCGTACGTTAAGTCACACAAAATGAGGGCGGCCTTCAGGCCCCGAGGAATGCTCTTCCTGAATCTGCTCCACTCGAGGGACTTTTTCAGCAAGCTCTTCAGTTGTGCCGTAGAAGCCGCATAAATACCTGGGCTTTTAGTCCTGGAGGGGCGCTGCTTCATTCCTTCGAACCATTTGTGCAACCACTTCCGGGAAACCTGCCGCACCCGTGGCGCGCGCGGATCAGGTTGCGTGCAGCAGACTGAAAGCCAGAATCAGCAGAACAATCAGGCTGACCACCGCGTACAGGCGATCGCGTTCGAGAAGAAATCCAACCACCGCAACCATAACTCGCGCAACGGGCGTGAGGATGAGGAGCAACAAACCCACCTGCATAATGGCGGCGCTGTCGCCGCGTGCCGCCGTCTTCACGATGCCGGAAATGGTGTGCGCGCCGGACTGGCCGACCGCAAAGGTGTGATAGTTTGTCCGATCGGCGTGGTGTCCCGCCAGATAAAGGACGCCGCCAGCAAGGACAGTGGCCGCGGCCAGCAGAACTCCGGCTCGCAAAAGCTGGCCGATGATGATTTCGAGGCGGTGATCGTTCATCGGTTAAACCTTCCCCGTAATGCCGTTCACGATCATCTCAATCGCCAGAGCCAGAATGACCGCGCCAAAGACTCTCCGGAGCGTTTTGACGCGCATGTGCACAAGGAGTTTGGCTCCGAGCAGGGCCCCGGTAAGCACGCCGAGCATGACCGGCATGGCAACACTCGAATTGATGTAACCGTGCTTGAGATAAAGGCCGGCGCTGGCCGCTGCGGTGACGCCGATCATGAAATTGCTGGTGGTGGTGGAAACTTTGAAGGGAATGCGCATGATGCGGTCCATGGCGATGACTTTGACGGCGCCGGAGCCGATGCCGAGCAGGCCCGAAAGGGCGCCGGCGCCGAACATCATGGCGAAGCCTCCCGGGACATGGCGCACGCCGTATTTCTGGAGCGAGCCTGCAACAGGATAGGCGCCGCCGAGGCGCAAGCGCGTGGCCAGTGCGTCTGATTCAACCCGCTCGGCGTCTTCCGGGATGCCTTTGAACGATAAATATGCCGCCTGGAGGAGCACTAGCCCGAAGACGATGGCGAGCGCGTGGGTGCTGACGCGCCCGGCTAAGAAGGCCCCTGCAATGGCCCCGACGGTGGTGGCGATTTCAAGGAACATGCCGATGCGGATGTTGGAGAATCCCTCGCGCACGTAAGCGGCCGCGGCACCGGAGGACGTGGCGATAACCGAGACGAGGGAGGCGCCGATGGCATACTTCATGTCGACGCCGAGGGCCAGGGTGAGGGCGGGCACCACCACGACTCCGCCGCCGAGGCCGGTGAGCGCGCCCAGAAATCCAGCGAGCGCGGAAAGAGCCCAAACCACGAGTGTGAATTCGAGAGCGGTCATGAATTCAGCCGGAGTCCCCGGCCCCTGGATACGGCGGATGCATGCCACTTACCAAGCGTTGCGCCAGCGCGCGGCAGGCTAGAGTTTTTCGGCAACACTTTTGGCCTGCGTAAACAGGTAGAGATAGTCGGGACCGCCGGCCTTGGAGTCGGTGCCGCTCATGTTGAAGCCGCCAAATGGGTGCGCGCCCACCATGGCGCCCGTGCACTTGCGATTGAAGTAGAGATTGCCCACGTGGAAGGCGCTGCGCGCGACAGCCTTTTTGGCGGGATCGCTGGTGTAAAGGGAGCCGGTAAGGCCATATTCGGTGTTGTTGGCCACGCGCAGGCCTTCGTTGAAGTTCTCCACCTTGATGACAGCAAGCACCGGCCCGAAGATTTCTTCCTGCGCGAGCACTCCGTTCGGAGGGATTTCGGAGAAGATTGTTGGCGCGACAAAATAGCCGCTATCGGCATTTGCAGGCGGATTTCCCCCGGCAACCAGCGCGCCCTCCTTCTTGCCGATTTCGATGTAGCGCAGGATGGAGTCGAAAGCCGCCTGGTTGATGACGGGGCCGAGATCGTGGTTGGCCACGGGGTCGCCCACGGTGAGCGTGGCGACGCGCTCGCGGAGGCGCTCGAGGAAGACTTCGTAGATGGGCGCTTCAATGATGGCTCGGGAGCAGGCGGAGCATTTTTGCCCGCTGAAAGCGAAGGCCGAGTTCGCAACGCCGGCAACTGCGGCGTCGAGATCGGCATCGGCGCTGACGAGGATGGAGTCCTTGCCGCCCATTTCGAGGATGGTGCGCTTGATCCAGATCTGACCCGGTCGGTGTTGCGCGGCGCGCTCGTTAATCTCGAGACCCACAGCCTTGGAGCCGGTGAAGGAGATGAAGCGGGTCTTGGGGTGCTCGACGATGGCGTTGCCGAAGGCTGCGCCGGAGCCGGGGCAGAAGTTGACGACGCCGTCGGGCATGCCGGCTTCTTCCAGCACCTCGACGAAGCGGGCGGCGATGGTGGGCGCTTCGCTGGAGGGCTTGAGAATGACAGTATTGCCGGAGACGATGGCCGCCGAAGTCATGCCGGCCATGATGGCCATGGCAAAGTTCCACGGGGGAATGACAGCGCCCACCCCGAGCGGAATATAAAGCAGCTCGTCGCGCTCGCCGGGATACTGAATGGGCGGGGCGGTCTGGGCCAGGCGCAGAGCCTCGCGGGCGTAGAACTCGAGGAAGTCGATGGCTTCGCCCACGTCGGCATCGGCTTCAGCCCAGTTCTTTCCCACCTCGTAGGTAAGCCAGGCCATGAAATCGAACTTGCGCTTGCGGATAATTTCGGCCGCGCCGAGTAGCAGCGAAGAGCGCTCTTCGACGCTGGTTTTGCTCCAGGAGTCGAAGGCGCGGAGCGCGGCCGTCATGGCCGGTTCCACTTGCGCGGCGCCGGCCTTCTGGTGGATGCCCACCACCTGGGCCGGGCGCGCGGGATTGATGGAACGAATTTTCTCGGGGGTTTTGAGACGTTTGCCGCCGATGATGAGGCTGTATTCGACGCCCAGGTGCGCGGCCACGTAGTCGAGCGCGCGGCGCATGGAGCGCACATTTTCAGGGTCCGTGAAGTCAGTGAAAGGCTCGTTGGCGAACACGCTCTTAGGCGTGCGTAACTGGATCGATGGAGAAACGCCGGCAATAGCCATAACGGAACCAGTTTAGTCCATGACGCGGCGTGCGGGCGGTGCGAGCCGGGCGAATGGGCGGAAGGCAAGGCCGAATCGCTGCATGGCCGGGGAGATCAGCGAAGGTCAGTGCTGCGTTTACGGAAGACGATTTTGAGGTCGCGACGCCAGTGCTCGGCGAGGGCAACGAGTTCCCATTCGATTTCGGGTGAAAGATAGCGAAGGATTGGCTCATTGGCCGGGTGAATGCGCAGCGCCGGGGCGGCAAGAACGAGACGCGGCGGGAGCGGCGAGACTCCGGCGCCGGGAAAGTAGCCGCGGCGCTCAAAGGCTGAAAGCGGCGCGGCGTTCCCAGGCGCGGGCTGGCGGTCGGCGTTGAGCGCGCGCACGCGGATCCAGTAATCGAGGGCCTGGAGGGGCAGGTGGAGATCCTCGTCGGCCTTCAACTCGATCACCGTGAGCCGGCCCTTGCGATCGAGGGCGAGCAGATCGAGCATGCCGCGGTCACCCGATGAAAGCGCAGGGACCTGGTTGTAGATTTGATCGCCGCGGAGTTCCGGGAGCAGCTCGGACAGGTTGGCACGCAGTCGCGATTCCAGCCACCGCTCGGGGGCCATGCGGAAGAGCGGATCGGTGGCTGCGCTATCGGCGTGGCGGCTCGCGAAAAGGCGATGGAAGAGATCGCGGCAGAGGCCTTCATTCTCATTGCTGAGCGGCGTTTCGCCCGGGCCTGCGCCAAAGGTGATTTCATTTTCGCGCGCGAAGGAATGAGCTGAGGCGCCGTGGCGGACGCGGGCGAACTCGAGGCCATGAAGGAAAAGACCGGCCTCGGTGGGCGAGTGGGCACGGATTTCGACGCGATCGCGCGCGGCCTCAGGGACGAGGGTGAGAAGGCGATCGATGCCGGATTGGCAGCGCTCGAGGGCGGCAGCCTGCGAGAAAGCATGCACCAGGCGCGACTCGAGATTGCCGGTGTCGCGAAAGTCGATGGGGCTGAGCTCTTCGCTGCGCTCATCGAGAGTGAATAAGGAAAAATCGGCGGCGGCGTGGTTGAGCCAGGCCATGCGTTCGGCCGTCGTACGCCATGCGCCCACCGGGACGATGAGTTTGAGGCCGCCGAAATGGCGGCGTGTGTCGGCGTGCTGGCGGCAGTAGTCGAGCCAGAGAATGCCGAGAGTGAGAACGCCGTCGATGATCGATCCGGACTCGGCGGCGCTGACACCGATGACGGCGTCGGCCGCGGTTCCCTTGAGCAGGCGGCCGCGAACGTAGGCGGGGCCGAAGCTGTGCTCGAGATCCATGGCGGTGCGCAGGCCTTCGACCTTGCAGCCGGGGAAATGACGGGTGAGCACGCGCTCGATGAGGCGGAGATAGCTGCGGCGGGCGGCTTCGCGGGCGTTGGGAGTGCGGCGGTCGCTGGAAGGCACGAGTTCGAGAGACTGCGGCTTGGCGGCGCCCATGCGGCGCGTGGTGAGGCGCAGCGATTGCGCGCGCCGCTGCAAATCGACGACGGTGCGGACCAGGTTGCGTTCGTCGCTCCAGAGCTGAAGCAGGCAGCGGCCATGAGACTCGGCGACCGAGTAGTGCGCGGTACGCATGTCGAAGAGGACGCGGCCATCTTCAAGCAACGCGGCGGCGGGATGGTCAGCAAGATAGGACTCAATGACTTCCGCGAGTTGCGCGGGCAAGGCGGCTTGAGCTGCGTGGCTCCTGTCGATAGCCTTTTGTTGCGACGTTGCAGGGCCGGCGTGCATGACGAGCCTTACCAGCCCATGCGCGACCGCAGGCTGGTGATGTGCGCGGTGTGATGGCGGCTGTGCCAGTCGTATAAAGCGAGATTGTTGGCGAGGGTCATGCGGCCGCGCTCGGGGTGGTTGAAGCCGCGCTGAAAATCCTCGTCAGACAGGGATTCGAGGATCCCGACGAGGCGCTGGTGCAACCCGTCGAGAAATTCGAGAGACGGTTCGATGGGCATCTTCGAGTCGGGCAGGCGCGCCCACGCGGCTTCGTCATAGGGCTTGATGGTGGGCCAATCCTCGGTAAGCGCGAGCTTGAAGCGGACGTAGGCGTTGGCGTGGCTGTCGGCGAGGTGATGAACGACCTGGCGGACGGTCCAGCCGCCGTCACGGTAGGGCGTGTCTAGCTGCGCGTCGTTGAGACCCGCGACCGCGGCGCGCATACGCTCCGGGAGCAGCCGCAGGGTTTCAATGTGCGCGGCACGGATGCTGGGCACGCTGGCTGCGGGAGGACGGAAAGGCCCGATGGGATAGCGAAGATCGTCGATTTCGGCCATGGAAGCAAATTACCACGTCTCGCAGCCAGTCAATTGTGACAGCGAACGGGGGAATGCAGGAAGCTCGAGCCGGATCAGAGCAAACTCGGGAACGAAATTACTTGGAATGGGGCTTGGCGGCGTTGTGCGCGTGAGAGTGGTGGTGGGGCTTGGGAGCCTTGTATTTATATTTTGGCGTGTGCTGGCGGTAATCGTATTTCACGTGAGGCTGCTTGGGATGCTTGGCGGCGAACGCCGGACTTGCAATGACCGTGAAAAGCAAAGCTGCTGCCAGAAATTTCTTCATGTCGAAATGTGACTTTCATCCAACCTTGGAGCGTAAAACGTCGCTGACCTCGGGCCGAGGGAGCAACCGGGGAAACGCAGCAAATCCGGTCGAACGGTTTCCGCCGGTTTGCTGGTTTAGTGTGCGTGGTGGTGATGATGGTGGTGATGATGACGATGATGACCGGCAGCGAACGCCGGAGCGGCAGCGGCAAACACCATCAACAACAGCACGGCAGCGATGACCTTCTTCATAGTGAGCATCCTAGCACGAGGTTGATTTCCGGCCGACGGCGCCTGACGCCGCTGGTACCCAATATGCAACAAAAGTGGGACGACGCCCAGGCAAACCGGAAATGGGGCACTTTAACGAGTGAGACGCGCGCAGCGTAGACTGGGATTACGATGACGTACCCGGAAACTTCCCCGACTTTGAGCCATCGGCGGTACTTCTTTGAGAAATTCGGCGTGACGGAGCGGCTGCTGGAGCGCTGCCTGGGCGAGGCGCTGAGCGCGGGCGGCGACTACGCGGACCTTTATTTCGAGTCGGTTACGGCAACGGCGTTGGGTGTGGACGAGCGGATTGTGAAGTCGGCAAGCCAAGGAACCAGCGCCGGGTGCGGCATCCGCGTGCTGAGCGGCGAACGGACGGGCTACGCCTATACCGATAACCTGGAGCCGGAGCGGCTGCTGCATGCCGCGCGGACGGCAGCCCTGATTGCGTCGGGGCCGGCGAAGCAACCGGTGCAGGGATTTACCGAGACGCGGGGTGCAGATTTGTACCCGGTTCCGTTGGGCGGATACGATCTGGACCTGGCGGCGCGGCTCGAACTGATCTTGCGCGCCGACCGCGCGGCGCGAGCTTTTGATGCGCGCATTGTGCAGGTACGAGCCGGCTACAGCGAGCAACTGCGGCGGATTCTTGTGGCGGCGTCGGATGGAGCGTTTGCCAGCGATACGCAGCCGCTTTGCCGGCTGAATGTATGGGTGATTGCCAAAGAGGGTGCGGTGACGACCAAAGGTGCCGCGGGCGGCGGTGGGCGCGCGGGTTTGGAGCAATTCACTCAGTCCAAAAGTCCGGAACATCTGGCGCGGGAGGCCGCGCGCGGCGCGATTCTGCAGTTGGGCGCGGTGGCGGCGCCGGCGGGCGAGATGGAAGTGGTGCTGGGACCGGGATGGCCGGGAATCCTGCTGCACGAAGCCGTGGGGCATGGGCTTGAGGCTGACTTCAACCGCAAGGGGACCTCGGCGTTTACGGGACTGATCGGGCGACCGGTGGCCAGCACCAAAGTGACGGTGGTGGACAACGGCACCATGGCCGGGCGGCGTGGCTCGCTCAATGTGGACGATGAAGGGTCGGCGACGCAGGAGACCGTGCTCATCGAAAACGGCGTGCTGAAAGCATATTTGTCCGACAAGCTATCGTCGCGGCTGATGGGGATGGCGAATACGGGATCGGGCCGGCGCGAAAGCTACCAGGCGATCCCCATGCCGCGCATGACCAATACATACATGCTGGCCGGCGACGATGCGCCCGAGGACATTTTGCGCAGCGTGAAGCGCGGGCTGTACGCGGTGAACTTCGGCGGCGGGCAGGTGGACATCACCAACGGGAAGTTTGTGTTTTCGGCGAGCGAGGCGTACCTGATCGAAGACGGCAAGGTGACGGCGCCGGTGCGCGACGCCACGCTGATTGGCAACGGGCCGGAGGCGCTGAAATACGTGTCGATGGTGGGCAACGATTTGCGGCTGGATGAAGGCATTGGAACGTGCGGCAAGGATGGGCAAAGCGTGCCGGTGGGCGTGGGCATGCCGACGGTGAAGCTGGACAGGATGACGGTGGGGGGAACGGGGCGGTAGCCTTTCGAATTCGAGATCGCGACTGCACAGAGCTAAAATGCGGTGAGTGTGGAGAATCGCTATGGCAAAGTACAAGGCGAAAATCGAGAAGGAAATCGAAGCAGAGCTCCCCAACGAAGCTGCCATCAAATTCAGGAAGTTCCTCGTTGAAACAGTTCGAAAAAACCCGGACCAACTCTTGATTAATGTGGAGCGCCTTACAGGCGATTCTCGCAGGCGGAAGCCCAACCTACCGAAAGGCGCCGCGGGCTATTGAGCGAGCTAATGCTGCGGACGAAGATTTCCGAGCTTGGTAAGTTGAGCTTGCAGGACGACGGGGGACTCGTATGTTCGGTCACTTCAGACGAGCCGCCCCCGCTCGATCCTCCTGCACTCCGGGCGTCGTTCTTCTGGGCTTCGCCTGACCCTAGCGAGCTGGCCATCGGAGACTTGGTGGCACATTGGGATCATGGCGTCGCTCGCTACTGCGGAACCGAGAGCCTCGGCTCAACGGGCGGTGGACACGTTGACTTCCTGGTTCTGGAGTTTGCCGAAAATGGCAAGCTTTACGTGCCCACCGTACGGAGCGATATTGTTCAGAAGCTAGGGAGGACGGCGTGCCAGCTGAGCAAACTGAATTCGAAAAGTGGAAGGCGGCCGCGGTCCTATTGCATCGAGCCTTTGCCGAACGCATATCAGTGGCCGGGCACCGGGGCTTTCCCTGAATTCCCAGAGAAGTCGCAGCGCCCTTGGGGAAGAAGAATGTCCTCGAAGGAGCAACAGCAAGTTGAAGCGCAGTTCCTTCGAGCGGTGGCCGAATGGCGCAGGGCTTGCATCGCTTACCGGACCGTCCTTCACGCGGATTCGAGCTATCGGCAGGCAGCTCAGGAGTACTTTGGGCGACAGAACAGCGAGCCTGTGCCCCTGCTTGGCTGGTGGGCCTACCGAGCGGTGGTCCTTCGAGTTGAACCAATCGAACTGGCCAACGATCTCAATCGCGATGAACTCGCTTTGCTAATCAAGCAGTATGTATTACGGCGTGATCGTAGTATCGAGAAAATGCGGCGCGAGGTGGAAACTCTAGAGAATTACGAAAGGCTTGAGAGCGCAGCCCGCGAGCCAATTTCCGAAGAAGTGCGGCTGTTTGTTTGGCGGCGGGACAATGGTAAGTGCGTCCGCTGCGGCTCCGGTCAGCGCCTGGAATTTGATCATATAATTCCGGTCATAGCTGGTGGCAGCAGCACGGAACGAAATGTCCAACTTCTGTGCGAGTCATGTAATAGGTCAAAGGGCGCGAAAATATGAGGATTTCATACAAGGCGAAACGACTATCATTTATGTAGGGCCAATGAGCCAGTCTGAAGAGCCTTCAGCTTCGGGAGGGCAAATCCGTCACACCGCAACGGCGTTATTCGAATGGAGGCAGTAATGTCCTACCTGGCAGTCACATGCAAAAACCTTGCGACTCACGCCCAAGAGAATCCGTTCCATGGGTTTAGAATCGAGCTCTCTAAATCCGAGATAGAAGGTCTACAGATCGGGGATGTAAGGATAACCTGCCCGAAATGCAGGAAGTCATATCTATATCAACTTGCTGACACGTTGACCATGGGCGGGGAGCCAATCCTTAACGAAGGAGGGCACGCCATGACCTAGGTACGCAACTGCGACCTGGAGTTAGTCGTGAGCCGCTCGACGCGCCGCCCCTTTGCGGCGATTACGGGCACCGCCAGCGCGAAGGACGACAAGCGCATGGCCCATCGTGGTGTCCGCCGGAATCAAAACCTTGCCTTGAAAACGTGCACTGAGTACGAGGACTTCCTGGCTCCTCACCGGCTCGAGTGCGCCTGGAACAACACCTATTGCTGGGGACGCGATGGAGCACAGTGCTACCGCGGCTCGATGCGGGGATCCCAGGATGAATGGAGCCCAAATTACTTTCGCAAACTGCTGCGCAAGTAGCTGGCAGTGCGCGAAAAGCAGCCACAGATTCTTCGACTTCGCGCGCCGCCAAAAAGCGCGGCACGCTTCGCTCAGAATGACAGTGCCTTGTGTCGAGGTTTGCGCTATCCCACCCTAGCGACAAAGACAACGGCGTCGCGAGATGCGGGGCACCCATCTTTCTGCTGAGCTTTGTTTCGGTGCGCGGCGCTACGTGTGTTGGTTGTACTCGCGGGGGCCGGCGATGACGAGGCCGCTTTTCTGGCGGCCGTGGATATACCAGCAGCACCACGAGGTTTCATGGCTCTGCCAGTTGCCGGAGGAAGTCAGGTCCTCATAGACGATCTTTCCGAGGAGAAAGATCCTGACTTCCCACTCCTCCACACGACGCAGGTCTTCAGGCGAAGTGCAAATGGTATTCACGTCTTCGCGGCGGATGGACTTGATGCCCAAAGTTTCGCCGGGCAGCAGGATGATCGGGTCGCGCGAAGCGGGAGAGCCGGCTTTGAAGGCAGTGGCGGCCGCAAGCTGTGACTCGTCTTTGGCGATGGTGATTTCGTCGGCCATCGAGACGATGCGGGCGGGGCTGCGGCCGCGATTGGCGGCGACAACATTAAAGCCGTTGGGAACGCCGGGCGTGGGTTCGGGGGTAATGAGGATCCAGGGACGCTCGGCATGGGCCTGGGCCTGGGCCTGATCTTTGGCAAATTGCAGCGCCGCCTGGGCGGTTTCAGCGGCGGCTTGGGCGGTAGCTTCGGTGGAACGCGTCTGACGCTCGATTTTGCGCAGCGTGGAAACGGCCATGAGCACGCCGACGTAGGCGATAAGGAGAAGCAGCAGGTTGGCAGCCCAGGCGATGCGATCTTGCAGAGGCCAAGGGGCGGGAGCGGGCGCAGGCGTGGCGATGGTGATGTGGGGCTGCTGATATTCGTTGGCGGGCGAGGCCGAGGCTGGAGGCGGCGTTGCGGTTGGAGTTGCGGCAGGCGTAGTTTCAGGGGTTGCGCTTGGTGTCGTGGATGGAGCTGGAGCCGTCGCCGTCGCCGGGATCCTGGTTTGCGGCGCGGCGGGCTGCGCGGGGGTGACGTGACCGGCTGCAGCCTGGCCCGGGCAGATAGCAGGCGTAAGCGCAGCGCATAGCAGCACTGCGATGGTGGCCCATTTTCTGGCGTTCATGGCGTCAATGTAGCACAGGGAATGGCGAGGATTTCTTTAGGCGCTAACGAGAGGATCAACTTTGGTCACGTGACGAGGTCAGGCGGGAACGCGGTGCCAGGATTGCACGCCATGCTCTCCGAGATGGCGCTGGCGTGCATTGTGCACCTCTCGCGTGCCACATGCAGCGGGTTGAGCCGTCGCTACACGCCGACTGGGAACGGCTTGGGGCTGGATTCGTCGGGGCTGACGCCGGTGCGCCAGCGCTCAAAGCGGCCCTGGAGCAGGCTCATGAGACCGGTGTACCAGTAGCCGAGAACAAAGAGGATAAGAAACGGCGCTGTGAAGTAATTGTGGTTGGAGAAGGTGTAGAGAATGGCGGCGACGAAATAGAAGCCGAGCAGAAGCTCAATCCAGGGAATCAGCTTGAGACGATGGCGGTATTTAGCGGCGTGCGCTTTCTCGCCCTTCTGCTGCACGCGGTACTTGGGCGTGCGGACGAAGGGGCTTTTTACTCCGAAAAGCGCTTCCAAAACCGCCTTGGTGTTGGTGACGGTGAGACCGATGCCGACGGCCATGAGGAAAGGGAGAAAGAGGAACGTTCGCTTCCAGGTTTGGGGATGGATCTCGCGCTGGCTCATCACGTAGAAGACGGCGATGGAGAAGCTGGAGGCGGTGAAGAGAGGCACGTCGATGAGCAGCATCTGGAACCAGCCCTGGTAGAAGCGGCAGATCATGGCGGGGATGAGCAGCGCCGACATGACGACCATGAGGGGATAGCTGACATTGGCGGTGAGGTGGTAAACAGCCTCGAGCTTGACGCGGAAAGGCGCGTGGGAGCGAAAGACGCGAGGCAGGATCTTTTTGCTGGTCTGGATGAGACCCTTGGCCCAGCGCGCCTGCTGCGTCTTGAAGGCGGTCATCTCGATGGGCAACTCGGAGGGACACTCGATATCCGGCTGGTATTTGAACTTCCAGCCCGCCATCTGCGAGCGGTAACTCAGATCGGTGTCTTCAGTGAGCGTGTCATGCTGCCAGCCGCCGCCGTCATCGATGGCCTGACGGCGCCACATGCCGGCGGTGCCGTTGAAGTTAAAGAAATTGCCGGTACGGAAGCGTGCGCCGTGTTCCAGGACGAAGTGGCCGTCGAGCAGAATGGCCTCGATCTGCGTGAGCATGCTGTAGTCGCGGTTGAGGTGCGTCCAGCGGGTCTGCACCATGCCGATTTCGGGCTCGGCGAAGTGGTGGATAACGCGCATGAGCCAGTCGGCCGGGGGGACGAAATCGGCGTCGAAGATGGCGATGAACTCGCCTTTGGCGATCTTGAGCCCCGCATCGAGGGCCCCGGCTTTGAAGCCTTCGCGATTGCTGCGGTGAATATAGGCGATGTTGTGGCCAAGGGCGGCATAACGCTCAACTACCCCGGATGCGACCTCCTGGGTCTCGTCGGTGGAGTCGTCAAGAACCTGGATTTCGAGTTTTTCGCGCGGGTACTCCATTGCGCAGACGGCCTCAATCAGGCGGTCGATGACGAATTGCTCGTTGAAAATGGGCAGTTGGACGGTGACCTGAGGCAGCTCGGCAAAGCACTTCGGAGGGGTAGGGTTGTGGTTCTTGCGGTGTCTAAAATACTGATAGCACAAGGTGTAGCGGTGGATTCCATAGAATGACAGAATCACCATTACCCCAAAGTAGGGCAGCAGCATGCACGCATCGAAGAAATTCCAGTGGTAAAGCCCCCTGAAGGTCTGGTCGGCGTATTGCTCTTTGAGGAAGTGGTAGAAGCCGCTCTGGGGCGCAAATGCGAGCCCGGCAAAGGCCGACTGTGGCAGGCGGGCAAGCGGGCCGGCGACAGCAGAAAAGGGATGGAAGAAGGCGCTAAACAGGGTACAGCCTCCAGATGGCCTCAGGAACCCTATTCTACGCGAAGGGGAAGTCGAAGCCAGCCATTCACGGAGTTCCCGGGCTGGGCATCCAACAACGGCCTATGGGGAAGGCGGAACTGGCGCCGTCGAATCAGGCGCCGCAAGCCGATAGTGAACGGGCATGGGATATCCCTCGACGACACTCTTTAGTTCCTGGCCGCCCGGCAACTTCCACATGCCGACGCCGCGGAATCGCACGTTTGCTTCGCGCAGCCGCAGATTGGTTGACTCGACAAAGTTCATGGTCTGCACATCGTATTCCTGGCCGGAGTCGCACATGACGTGTAATTGACGGCGCGAGGTCAGGCTGGCTGATGTTTCCCATTGCAAACGGACGATAGCGACAATGAGCGCATCGGTGATGATCAGGCACAGCACCACGCGCGCCACGATAAGCCGGTGAGCTGATCCGTCTTGCCTGGAACGCTTGCCGATAGCGCGGACGCAACACGTTTCACTGGAGTCAGAGTCCTCGGTCGCGGTGGCGCACGTCGCTAGCGTGCGGCCGCAAGCTACTATCTCACCCGACCACGCGCTGGGAAAATACCAACCGGGAACGAGAGAGTGTGTATCCAGATTGCGACACGGACTTCGGGAGCGGAGGGGCTGGCGCTCGGATTGGTGGGGCTCAGGCCGTCTTTCTGCGCTTCGCAACGGAGCTTGCGAGTACCGGCCCCCTTCGTTTGATCTGCCGTCGTGATGAGCCTGCCGCAATCTTCTTCCGCCGGCTGCTCCGGCTGGCGCTCGTCCCTTGCCTGGCGGCGAGACTTTGGCGAAGAGCTTCGGTAAGATTGATCACCTTCGCCTGTTGCGGGGCTGGTTGTGGCAAAGGCTTGTGATGCAACTTCGCTTCGATGACCTCGCGCAAGGCGGCTTCGTAATCGTCCTCGAACTTGGTGGGTTCGAACTTCCTGCTGTTCTTGCGGATCAATTCTTTTGCCAGATCAAGCTGATCGGAGTCGATCCTCGCGCTCTTGATCCCGGCAAAGACCGGCGCCGCGGCACGAAGTTCGTCGGCATAGCGCAACGTGTAAACCATCATGCCGCGAGAGTCGTCGGGCGCGGGCATCAACGCGACCAGGTGTTCGCGGCCGCCGAAAGCAATTTCTCCCAGCCCTGCTTTTCGGGTATCGGCTAGGGCTTTGCGAATGACGGCGAAAGTTCCCGCCTGCGCTTCGTTCTGCGGGGTCACAAAGTAGGGTTTCTCAAAATAACCCGGGTCAATTTCCTGTATTTCGACGAATTGCTTGATCTCGAATGTCTTCTTGCTGGGAATCCGGATCTTGTCCAGTTCCTTGGGCTCCAGCAAAACATATTTGCCCTTCCGATACTCGAACCCTTTTACGATGTCGGAACGGTCCACGGGGCGGTCGCTTTCAGCAATGTTCTGGTGGCGAATACGCTCGCCCGATTTGCGATCAATCTCGTGCATGGCGATCTGGCTCTTCGGTTCGGTCGCGTTCACAAGATTCACCCCGAACGACACCAGCGAGATTTGAACTTGTCCCGTCCAGAAGGCATGGGTCATAGAACCTCCTCACATTTCGGCGGCGCGTCTTATCAGGCGCGGACTTATCCCTATGCAGCCTGTTTTTACCGCGCCTGCTCGAAAATTTGAACGAATTCGCGGTAATGGTTCGCAATGGCGGCGACGGCCGCTTCGCGGGTCTGTTTGCCGTCGCGCCAGGCAACGAGCGGATCCCAGAAGTCGGTGCGGCCGACGGCAAAGCCGATGAAGCCGGGAACAGCGGCAGCGGTGGTGAGCCACTCGCGCACCTTTTGCTCGTTTTCGCCGCGGCCCAGAATGATACAACCGACGCGGTCACGGCCTTTGCGCCGGGCGGCGGCAACAATTTTTTCGCAATCTCGGCGCCGGTCAAGGCCCTCAATTTTCCAGATGTCGGGTTCGACGCCCGCGTCCTGCAACTGCTCGATGGCCTGGATCATGAGCGGCGGACGAAGATCGCGGTCGTAGGCGGCTTTATCGCCGCCGACCGAGTCGAGCTGCGATTTGTCGGCAGGAACCAGCAGCTCAAACATGAAGAGGCTGCGATTGGCATCTTGCAGATAGTCGGAAAGCTGCTTGAGTCGGGCGGCCTGCCGGAAGTTGAGCGCAGGGTCACCGCCCGGATTGTAGCGAACCAGCACCT